>Ga0081539_10000225_pt1 | contig 132813 bp, 153 predicted proteins | sample TabmetS4T2R2_FD_71023 | JGI IMG/M metagenome (GOLD analysis project Ga0081539, IMG submission 71023) | Tabebuia heterophylla rhizosphere microbial communities from the University of Puerto Rico - S4T2R2 | ecosystem: Host-associated > Plants > Roots > Rhizosphere ... | reverse complement strand
GTGCAGACGCGCTGGTTTGAGGACGACGGGGTTGCCGTGCCGCTGAGTGTTTACCGGAAGAAGATCGAGGGCAGGGCGAAAGGCGCGAACGAAGCAAACGATATGGCTTTCGTTGAAACGTTCGCCTGGGATAAAGAACGCTGGGGTAAGTTTCAGTTGCCGTACCCATACGAAGGTTGTTTAGGCGTGGAGTCCGAAGAGGATTGGAGGAACGAGCGGACGTTTTACGTGCGCTACACGCCCGAACTTTGGCGCGGTCTGGAACTCATACAAGAGCGCATCGAGGAGATGAGGCGGAAGCTTGATGAGTTGTTGTTGTTGCCTGAAGGTCACAGGTTGATTGAGGGCTGGGTTTCGCAACTTTCATTGACGGGAGCAGCGTTCGCATTGACAGCCGGCGACGCGCAAGCCCGAGGCGAGCAGTAGGTGAGAGATGAGACCACCTCGACAGCGACAACAGTGTAGTAGCCCATGCGCAACGTGCCCGTTCGTGCGGGTGAACTTCGGTAGGCCGAACCCGCCAGGCTACGACCCGCGCACCGCCGAGTTAAGGCACGGCGGCACGTTCCATGATTGGTACTCGGAAGCGAACTTGCGGCGCTTATGGACCGGCGGGATCAGCAAGGGCGAGGTAATGATTTGTCACGCCACCGACCCGGAGGCCGAAACATACGGCGGGCAGTCGGCCCAAGCTGGCAACGAGCGCCCGTGCATCGGCGCGCTGGCAATCGTATTGCGGCACTTGAAATACGTCGAGTCGCTTGTGACCGACAAGCGCAAGGTGAAAGAGTGGTTTAAGCATTACCGGGCCGCGGCCGGCAACTACCCGTTGACGCGCGAGGGGGTGTTCGCCTGGGCGATGATGATCAGCGCAGGCCGGACTGACCTCTTCGGCGGAATGCCGATCCCGGCGGGCTTGGCGGCAGCGGCGGTCGAGTCATGCGGCGTGCCGTGGCCCGATCCAATCGTCAACAACGAGTGAGGGCGAATGGCAAACCTTCAGACGACAAAGCGGCAGTTGCGGGCGTTGAGCGTCAGGGATCTTCTCGACCTTGACGAGTACCTGCACGACCAGGTTGACCAGAAGGAGCGGGCGCAGCGCGCCAAACGCGCGGCGAAGCGCGAGGTAGTGCCCGGCTCGGCGCGCGCGGTCGGCGAGTGGACGATGCAACTGGAATACGTTAAGTGCGGCAAGGAGTGTCGGACTTGCACCGAGGGCAAGGGGCACGGCCCCTATTGGTACGGCTATCGCACGACCGGCGGGCGGACGATCTCTAAGTATTTCGGCAAAAACTTGCCGGAGAGCAACGGGCCGGCACGGCGCGGCCGCGGGCGACAGACCGGGGCGCGGAATGTTGCTTGACAAATAGACACGCGGGCGTGTATATTCGCGCCGATGGCTCAGAGAGGCGAGGATTGACCGAGGCGTTGAACATGAACACAAGGGCGGCACTTCCCTCCCCTTATATGGCGCAGGCGCACTTCGAGTTTGAAGGGCGTGGCGGCAAGAGCGCCGTGTGCGACGTGAGGATCTTCGCGGCGGCGCAGGTCGGGGCTGAGTACGTGACCGTCGTGGTTACGAACCTGGGGCGGGACGAGGACAGCAGCATCGCGCCCGGCGCAGCGGCGCTCGCTAACAAGATCGTCGGGGAGTTCGAGTTCGAGCCGGCGCGCTTGATCTACGTCGAATACTTCCCTGCTACGAGCGCGACTCTGATTCAAGAGCGGCTGATCGTGCCGCCGACGCCGGCGCGGTTCGTGCGCGTGCGCTTCGACTACGGGCGGGCGCGGGGTTTCACCAACCCGCAGCGCGAGCTAATAGAGATCACCGAGGTCGCGTATCTGACGAACACGGCGGTTGACAGCTGGCACCGCGAGCTTGAGGAGACCGCCGCCCGCAACCGGCTGTACGCGATGCTGGGAGAGTTGGGTCCGGGCAGGACGTTCGAGTTGTTGGAGAGCGCCTTGCAGCGCCAGCACGCGCAAGCCGAGGCGTTGGTCGCGGGCGGCGCGGCCCCGGCGTACAGCGCGGAGTGCTGGGAGCGGGTGCGGCTCGCCGTCGTGCAGTTAGTCCTGTGCGCAGAGCATGTGCTGGAAGAGGGAGAGGCGTGATGAGTGCTTCAGCCAGAAGGAACGGACACGACAGGGTTCAGGTGCAGGGGCAACGCCGGGCGACGACGCGCCCGGCGCACGCGCCGGCGGCGCTCATCACGGACGAGCAGCATTTTGATTATCGCGGTTACTTCGGCTGCGCGTCCCACTGTCGGCTACGCCTCTTCAACGGCGCGGGCGGGCAGCTGGTCGCGGTCGTCACCGAGCTTGAGACGAACGAGGGCACGAGCGTCACGAACGTAGCCGAGCAGTTGGCGATGTTCGTCTGTGACGTGTACCAGATCGAGCGGAGCCGGCTGGTCTGGATCGAGCACTACCCGGAGCAAGCGGGCAGCACAGCGGTCGCCGACGAAGAGTTTTCCAGAGTCAACTTCACGCTCGACGGGCGGCAGGAATTCGTCAACGCGAAGTGGTCGCCGCTGACCGTCAACGACGTGGCGCAGTTGACCAACACGGACGTTACTTACTGGCAGGAACGGGGAGTAGAACAAGAGGGCGGATCATAAGCGCGGGCGAATAGCAAAGGTTGTTGCTGGGGCTTGCTGTCGGAGTAGCCTTGAGGTTATTACATAGGCGCTCTTGCCGATAACAAACCTCAAAGGACAACACGAAGATGGCTACAGCCCGAAAGAAGGCCGGGAGTGGGGCGAAGAAGCAAACCCCCAAAAAAGCTTCTAAGAAAAAGACGAGGACGCTGACAGTGAGCGAAAGACCAAATCCGAATCTGCGCACCACGCAGGAAGCGGCCGACCTGTTAGGGATGAAGGACGCCGCCAGCGTGCGCAACCTGTATCTGAAAGGCAAGCTGGAAGGGCGCATGGTCGGGCGCGTGCTGTGGATCAAACTGAGTTCTATCGAGCGTTACAGGGAGCAGCGCCGTCCCGTCGGCCGGCCCAGAGACACGATCAGCGGCGAGTCGCACAACAAGCGCGGCGAGCGCGAGACCGAGTACCAGCGCGACTACAAGCGGCGGCTGCGCGCGGGCCTCATCAAGCCCAAGCGCAAAGCCGGGAGCCGGAAGCGCGCGGCAAAGAGAGGTTAGTGACGAGGCGGGAACGGCCAAAGCCGATCAGCGGGTTGCGCGGGGAGTGGGTTCGCCTCACCGACCGCTGGATTAACGTTGATAACGTGGCGGACGTTGAGGACGGCGGTTGGTATTTGAAGATTTACTTTCTGCGCGCGCGGCGCATCGAGCAAGTGATACCGGGCGCGTTGAGCGAGCGTAACAGGAGACGGGCACGCAGGCTCATGCTCATCGGCGAGGACGCGGAGAAGCTTCGCGCCTGGCTTAAATTGAGGGGCGTAATTCTCGCGCTGCCGAAGGACAATGACCCGGATGAATTCTAGCGATCCTTTGAAGGTTGAATTTGAAGTGTCCGCTCGCTTCGCCGTCGAGTTCATTGACGCAGACGACGACGCGGGGCGTGGGATAAAGACGATACGCGAGCGCGTCGCCGGAAAGGTGACGGCGGTTGACGAGAGCGAGGCGGGCGAGATCGTCAGGCAGGCGATCAGGAGCCGGTATCCGGTCTGCTGGTCAATGCGGATAGGCACGGTTCACGCCGTAAGATTATAGCGTTTTGGTCTGTGATTCACAGACCTATAATTAACGACGGCAGAGTTAAGAGCAAGCAACGAGGGACTATGAGCACAACACAAAGCACGGAGCGGATTGAATTCTTCAGCGACGCACTTGCGATCTGCGCGCGGCACGGCCGTTCGCCGCAAGCGGCGCTCACGGTCAGAGGGCAGGCGCATACGCTGCGGCAAGTCCTCAAAGCAATCGGCGCGGGCGCGCGACTTCCCCGGATCACGGAAGCCGAGGCGCGGCGGCTGGCACGGACGCACCGACAATTCAGCTATGCGGAAATCCTGATCGGCTTTGGCGCGCGCGCGACAAGTGCCATCAGAGGCAGGCGACAACCGCGGCGGAGCCGGCGAGCTAGGCGATAGATGCGCGAGGATTCACAGACCTTAACGGACAGCGGCCACGACGCTCAAACAAGCGACACCGAGTTGCAGCCGCTCGACTACCGCGTGCCGAGGGGCAGGCGAACCAAGGGCAACAGGCTGTAGGGCATTTGGCTCGAAAAGGTGTCAATGCGGGGGCGCTTCCCGCGCCGCAAACATAGCACGGAGTAAAGAGGGTGAGTTTCAGCTACACAACCTCTGACGAGCGCGAGGTCAGCCGCATCGAGGAAAGGCTGCGTGCGGCAGGGGTGCGATTCAGAAAAGTGCAAACCCAGCCACAGACTTTCAGGGGCGAAGAGGGCGAAGAAATCGAGGTCGGCACGGCAAGGCCGTGGAACATCAGCGTTGCTAACAAACACTCCAACACTCTTCAAAGGATCATCGCGGAGAAACGCCAAGCACAGGATGTTTAGCTCTGTGATTCACAGAGCATATAAAGGATTATGAGCACAGGTAAGAGTCCGCCGAGAAGCAGACAGCACGCAGAAATATCCGTCCGACTTCCCCACCCCGACGACTATTTTACCGATGCAGATCTCAGTTGGTCTTTCGAGATCGTGGACGCGACGCCCGCCGTCGAGCGCACCGCGGTCGGACTTGAAGTGTGGGCTTTGGCGATAAAGAGAAACGTCACCATCCCCACCGTGATGATATGTTGTGAGCACGGCGTACTCGGCTTTGCCCCGGACGCCGAGACGACCGAGATCAGGCAAGCCCTTGAGGTAGTAGGTCGAGCTTTCGTCTCGTTAGGTTCAGGTTTTAGGGCCACAGGCGTCGCGCGGCTGCGCGGGCGGGTGAAAGAGATCGCGGGCGCGGCCGTCACGGTCGAGATCGCGGTGCATCTGCGCCAGCGCCGGGGCGAGCCGGAGGCCGCGATCACGCCTGAAATCAGACGAGACATATTCATCAGAAAGGTGTAGGAATCCACGACCTAAATGCGGTTAGGTCTGTGATTCACAGAGCTAAAAATAATTGTCGAACTTCCCCGCCCCCGGCCTGTATATAGTGCAGGAGATGAGCGGAGGTGGATAATCGAATGAGAATCAGTTGCTCCCATTGCGGCGAATTGAACGAGGCGGGAACGGCGTTCTGTAAAGAGTGCGGCCACTGTGCCGACCGGCCGAGGATGGCTTGTATCTGCGCCCAATGCGTAACTCCGATGGTAAAAGAGTTGACGAGGCGCGCTCTAGTCGGAGGCAAAGCCGGGGAGAAGCTGAAATGAGTTTTATGCGAAGCGGTGGCTACGTCGTTGCCAGCCATGTTTGCCTGTTGTGGCCGTTCGCCGCCGAACGTTTCTTAGGCACGAGCGGAACGATCCTCGCCACCAAGTCGGCGGCCATTTTCTCGGTCTGGAAGGTGTTGAAGGTTGCTTGTATCATCGTCAGCGGGGCAGGCGTCTTAATCAGGCGGCTTTCGTTTGGCAGCCGGGGCAGGGGATGATGCTGTCATTTAAGGTGCAGGATTCACAGAGCATAATATCATTCAAGGTGCAGGATTCACAGACCTAAGAAACGGGGCATTAAAACGTGGCTAAAGACCAGATTCAGATTGTTTTCCCGACGCCCGCGATTGTCGCGGCCATCACGAGCGCCGTGCCCGGCACGACGGAAGGCGAAGCCGAGCGTTTGGCGGAACAGATCAGATTGCAGTTGGGTGAAGCTAACGACGATTGCCTGATAGTCGAGGAAGAGGAGACCGCCGCCAGCATTTAGGTCTGTGATTCACAGAGCATCCTTGAGGCTCAAATCTTGAACTTCGACGCCTTTCTTTCCTTACGCTGCTGAATTTTCGCCAGAATATTCAAGACGGGTTCGCTCGCCTCTAATAGCTCGTCAATCTCCGCATCCTCCACGTCGCCGGGCTGAATGGCGCGCAGGGCTAAGACCAGCTGCTTGATTTGCTCCCAAAACAAGTGCGTCGAATCATAGTCGTCAACTAGCTCTAATTCTGCCGCTGCGGGCGCGGCGTCGCCGTCGCCGTCCGAGACCTCGCCGACCGGAGCGCCGAGCAGTTCGTTAACGCGGAGCCGCAGGCGGGTGGCCGAGGAGTGCGCCGCCAAGTGTGCGCTCAACAGATCGCGGCGCGTGCGTTTGGCCGCGGTCGCGGCGACGCCCAGCCGGGCGGGAGTGAGCCGCGCCAGCTGGGCCGCCTCGAATAGATTTATGTCGCCGACCCGGAGCGCGTCCGTTACGTCGGCGGGGAAGTCGAGCAGGCGCAGATAGTGGTCAACGAAGCTCGCAAAGCCGAGTCTGGACGATGTTTCACGGTCGAGAATATCAGTGAGCCGGGCGGCGACTTTTATAAGCAGTTGGCGGTCGAATTTACCACGGCGACCGCGCTTAGTATCGGTCGCTGGGTATCGCTGGACGTGACGGGCAGCGTGCAGGAGCACGACGATCTTCCGCTCGGCGTCGGGTATATCGTTCGGCAGCGCAGACTTGAGAGCGGCGAGGATGCGGCGCACGGACTCAGGCGCGGCGAGCGAGTCAGGACGACGTTGGCGGCGGCGTGTGGCTCTCAATTTATAATCTCTTATAATCGCTTATAAACCGTGCCGGGTTAAAAATCTTTGGGCGCTCCGGCCGGCGTGAAACATCATTCTACATATTACATATATGAATATCCAGAATTTTCGATATGTGTTTACACGACTATCCTAGAAGTGTAAACTTCTTCGCGCGGCGAAAATAAGAGTATAATGACAATGGTTTTGCCGGTTCGACCATAAAAGAAGTTCGATTAATGAATCATGAGAGAACGGATAAATAAACCGCGGGTTTTCCTCTCGCACGCGCGTAAGGATGTGGCTTTTATCGAAAGAATCGAAAATGATCTGCGTAAGTGCCAGGTTGAGACGTGGCGAGACCAGTACGAGATTCGGGACGGCCAGCCTTGGATGTCAGCCATATTTGAGGATGGCATCCCGACCTGTGACGCAATCCTCGCTTACTTCACCGAAAACTCTCTAAGCTCCTCGATGGTTGCTAAAGAGGTCGATTCCGCAATTCTTAGGCGGTTATCTGATAGTAAGGTCGCCTTTCTTCCTTACGTGAAGGACGAGGCGACGAGGGGCAAACTGAGGGTTGACATTCAGACGCTACAATGCCGGGTCTGGAACGACGAAAACTACCATGAGATTCTCCCCTCGGTCGTTGCCGAGATTTGGAGAAGCTACTTTGAAAGGAACGTGGAAAACGCGGTGGCGACGGAAAGGGCCCGCCGCCTTGAGCTTGAACTAGAACTGCAAAGACTTCAGCAAGACAACTCTTCCGTTTTCAGCAGTCAAGAGCACGGCGCACTCCAATATATCTATGGCAAGCTGGACAGAAACTTAGAGTTCTCAGGAACTATGTTCGAGACCACTATTAACGAACAGGGAGGAAAGAATATTCCCGGTAAGATAGTCCGAAAATATACGGTTAGCATTCCGTTGCCGAATCTTCTCTTCTCATTCGCCAAAGAAAAAGATCGGTACGACCGTTCGTTGTTAGACAGGTATTTGTATAACAGCGGCGAGATGAAGATAAAGACGACTGAATTGCGGGAAAACGACTCACAGCATTTCTCGTTTAATACTCCCGACCTAACAACGGAGTTATTTGCCTACGAGTTGCTGGAAAGGCAGGTTGAACTGAATTCGCGGGTCAAAGACAGGTACATCTATTTTTTCTCGCCCAAGATGTATAGACTGATATTCTGGGCCGATTACAACCATGTAATTAGTGAAGGCTTCTCAATCGACATATCACCGCTAGAGAACGAGGGTAAAGATTGAATCACGTTATGGTAGAGACTTTGGTCACTTTATGATCGTACATACAGGGTTCGACGATAAACTGATTCAGTGTGGTTAGGGAGTAAGGGGACACGCCATGAGAAACGATCTGGTAGAGCGCGGGCAAGCGTTCTACGACGAGCAGTTGAAAGAGAAGCTTGAGCCGGAGCAGACGGGGCGCTATGTCGCCATCGAACCGGACTCAGGCCGGTACTTCCTCGCCGACACCGGCACGGACGCGCTCAAGGCGGCGCTGGCGGAGATGCCCGACGGCTACTTCTATCTCGCGCGGGTCGGCTACCAGACGGCGGACGCGCTGGGGGGCTATGCCTCACGAATCGGGTAACGTCAACGCCTCGCTGGAGGCCAGAATCCTCGTCAAGCTGGCGAGCGGTGGCGGGATCAGGTGTCTGGTGGACACCGGGTTTACGGGCGCGCTCGTCCTGCCGCGCAGCTTCATCACGAAGCACGCGCTGCGCATCGTGGCGCGCGAAACTTTTAAGACGGTAGAGGATCATGAGATCGAGGCCGACGTAGCTGTGGCAGAAGTCGAGTGGCTGGGCGAAAAGCAGACGCGGCGGGCGATTGTGAGCGAGACTGAAGAGGCGATGATCGGCACGGAGATGCTGATCGGTAGCGTGCTCACGATTGATTACGTCGCGGCCGGCGTGACGATCACAAAGCAGTGATATTCAGGGCGCGAGCATTGGCGACGTAGCAGCTGCAATCGGCGCAAGGTTGTTGGTCGCAGCTGTCGGAGTGTAATCGCCAAAGAGTGTCATGGCAGCCGGAAGGCTTATTGATGTTCTGGTTACTTCTACTAATCATTCTTATTGGTGTCCTCGTAGGAGCGTTGCTGTGGTTCGGCTACAAACTGCTGCAACGCAATGTAGCTCTACATTACATCGAGTCGGTCGAAGAGGTCGGCGACAGGGCCATCACGAGCGAGACGGCCGACGGCCGCGCGGTCGCGCGCGCCATGCTTACAAATCTCGCCAAAGTGGCCGCGAGTAGCCCGAACCCGCTGACTAAAAACCGCGAGATCGCCGAGCACGTCTTGTCGAAGGTTGACTCAGTGTTATTTTATGGCATTCAGGCAGGGCACATGAGCGAAGACGAGGGGCGGGCATGGAAGGATGAGGTCAGCAACATTCTCTACCCTTTACTGCGTAGAAAGTTAGCCGGTAAACGCGAGCAGTCCCGGTAGGTTCACTATGGCAAGGAGCGCCAAGAGCGCAGAGTCGAAATCGGAGCGGGGCAAGGAGAACCAGGTTACGCTTGCGCGCGTCTCGCCGACAGGCGTGGTCGCGGCGACCGAGGATGATCCGTTAGAAGCGGGGATCAAGCTTTGGTCAAATTCAACGACCGGAGAAATACAGCGCCGCCTTGAAGTAATGCACGACAAATGCGCAGCCGTGCGAGGATTCTTCGAGTTCGTAAAGAAGAGTCCGGCAGACGCGACACCGCTGGACGTGCAGGCGTGGCGCGGGAAGCTGGAACGAGACGGACGCAAGCCGACAACCATCTACGCCCGTATATCCCGACTCTCATCTTTCTACACCTGGCTTATGAGCGACCCGCAGCTGGCCGGGACGATCACGAGCAACCCCGTCCTACTGGCGCGACCGAAAGCGCCGCCCGCATATCAAGGCGAGTCAACAAAGGCCCTCACTGACGACCAGATGCAGAAGCTCGCCGCCGTGATAAGGTCGAAAGCCGCCGCCGGCAGCATCGTTGCGAAACGCGATTACGCTTTATTCCTCTTCTACACCGTGACAGGCTTACGCCGGAGCGAGGTCATAAATCTGAGAGGCGGAGACGTTGAAGAAGAGGAAGGTATTTTGATCATACGCGGGAAGGTCAAAGGGAGCGATTACAGAGAGCGGGAGTTGTGTGACCCCGAGGCGCAGACGGCGCTGAAGGAATACCTGAGAGCGGCAGGACGGTTGAGCGCGTTGCATACGAAAGCGGCCCCGATCTGGACGAGGCACGACCGCGCAGGCAAACCAGGTGCGGCGCTAACTTCACACGCCTTTGCGCATAACCTAAAAGTCTATGCGAAGGAAGCGGGGATAAAAGCGATTCACGTCCACCAGCTGCGGCACACATTCGGTCGGATGATTGCCGACGACGCCGGCTCACTGGATGAAGTGCAGGAAGCTCTAGGGCATCGTAATCGCTCGACCACTAACGTTTATGTGCAAAGAATCAGACGCAAGCGAGACAAACACAGTCGAAGCATCTCCGAGCGATTGAAAAAGACGGCCTAACGGCGGCGATGAAAATAAGAAGGGCGCGGCAGCTTTGGGAAGCCTCGCGCCCTTTCTTTTATGTCCTGATTAATGTCCTCACACCATCAACCAGGGAGCCGGCGGATTCACCTACCGACCCATAGTGAGGTAAAGATACACTCGCCGCGTAAAGATTGCAAGCGCCAATAGTGTACCTTTTTGTCCCTGAAACGATTGCGCGACCAGCCCCGGATAAATTACAATCTGGACAGGTCCCGGCCCAACGGGACGCCCAGCATCACCCCACACCAACAGAAAACGAGCGGAGTAAATATATTCTCCGAATGGCGCAGACGGTCGAGGATAAAAATGAGCAACAGTCCGGCTGGCAAGACTAAAGGCGAGTGGCAGATTTACGCCGCCTTAATAGGGATCATAGCAGTCTCCATCGGCATCTACGTCTATGCCTCCATTTACAACGAAGTTGTAAGACAGAGCGGAGCGCGGCAAGCGAAGGCAGTTATCATCGAGAAGAACTTTGCCCCCGCTCAGACCTTCGGCAGCATATCCTCAAGCGGCAGCTACGGAGTCGGCAGCAGCGCAGACAGGTACATCGTGGCCGTCAGAGCCGTAGAGGGCGCGACCGGACTTAAAGAGATTGACGTGCCTAAAAACGTCTATTACCGCCTGAGTGTAGGAACCGAGATAACGTTAATCATAACTCGGGGCGATCCCGGTGACGACGGCAAATACAGAGTAGAAATTGACCCGGCTTCAATCCCCGCGCTGCCGCCGATACCACCGGGCGGGCAGGACTATCCCAGCAGAGACGATCTGACGAACGCGAAAGGTCAAATACGCAGATGAGCACAGTTCACAAACGGGCGATGACTCTACTGCTTGAGCGCGAGCCGTTCAGGTATTTGTTCGGGGCCGGCGTTTTTTTCATTTGCGCCGTCGTCTTTACTTTCTTCTGTTACACAAGCCTTGAACCGATAAGCAGCTATCGCGCGGAACTTATCGGTCTGGGCGGCTTGCCGGGGTTGAACGAGGCGCAGAAGGTCTCTGCCTTGTTTATCAAGTCCGCCTTGAACTACATGCCGGTTGTGCTGTGGCTGACAGTGGGTATGTCCGCGCTAGCCGGCTACATGACGGCGCGGAGGTTTGCGCGGGAAGGCAAGGAGATGATGGCCGGGCGGCGCGCGCTGGCCCACATGCTTGATGCGCTGCCGGCGAGTGAAGCTGAGCAGGCGAAGCCGCATCGTCTTTTGCCGGTCTCATTTATTGCTTTCATCGGCGGGATGATCGTGCGGTTGTCTTTGTTCTACATGCCGTGGGCGGGGCGCGAGGGCGCTGTGGTTGCGGGTATCTCAGGGTGCATCTCTTTGATTGGTATGTGCATCTTGCCGTTCGCCATGATCAACGCGGGGAGCTACTGCGAAGAGTTGGCGCGCGAGTACCTGCGCAGCCGGCTCGTGCTGCGCAGCACGAGCTTGAGTGAATGAACGATTAGCGTCACTACAACAAGGAAGCCGGCACATGGAAATAATTAAAGTTCGCATCTATTCGCACCCGGAATTTGACTCGAAATTGGTCGTAGAAGCGAAAGCGGACGGCAGCGACCGCGCAGTTGCCGAAGGCTACCTCGGCGATTACGCCGACAAGACTCTGTTTATGGTCGAGGAAGGAGCGGCGACGCGCAACATTCTGGACTTGTTAGGAGACTTCGACGGGTGAGGCGAGCCGCGCGGCGGGCGCTTGCAGCGCAGGCGAGGTCTGGGACACATGAAAGGGATATGGAGATGAACTACATCACTGCACAGTTTTGCTATTACGTCGGACTGTTTCTAATTTTCGCACCCTGTTTCTTAGTGGGGTTGTTTCGGCCGCACGAAATAAACCAACGAGGTAAAAGATTCAGCATAGCATTTCAACTGCTCAATATCTTAGCCATCCTCGCAGGGTTATCAATCATCATGCTGCTTATACCATCTACCGGCCAAGCGGCAATTCTGCCTGAGAGTGAAATTCTATATGGCCGGCTTGTTGAGACGGCTTTGTTGGGCATCATCGCGGGTGCAATCTTGAAATTTAATGTCGGTCTATTCATCAAAGGGAAAGAGGTTGACGATGCCGGACAGTGAATTTATGGAATTAGTAATAAGGGCGGTGGCGACCGCTTTGCTCAACCACTTGTCGAGCCTCAACGACGGCGCGGCGGTAGTTTGTGCGGAAGTCGCTGATTGGAGTGAGGCGCGCACGCTTGCCGTGCATGACATCGTGCTTGCGGCGTCCGCTTCCGAGCAGGTGCGCGTGTCTTGGATGATCTTCAAGACAGGGCACGACGATCTCCGCACTCGTGTCCTACGGAGTGCGCAAGAGAGGTTGCGCGCTGAAGGAGATCGGGTTGTGAACGCGACAGAGATCGCGTCGTTCACGTTTGCGGCCGATGAACACAACCAGCCGGCAGATGTGACGGCAGGATGATGAAGGAGTTGAGGCAAAAGTTTATGAGCAAGAAGATCATCGTACCGTTAATTGCGTTGGCAGGCGTGGTTGTATTTGCGCTCATGCTTGGCGGAAGTAGCTTTTTCAGCATGAGGACGTTGACAGTCGAGCACGCCAACTTAGTGCTGAACGAGGAAGGTTGTAAAGCGATTAAGAGCGGAGATGGTGCAGTCGAGACGAGGCCCGCAGAAGAATTGAAAGGTTGCCGGGTGGAAGATGTGACGGTCTCATCGAAAGGGATTTTAGGTGAGCGTGATTTTGTGGGCATAAGAAACATTCCAAGTCAGGCAGGAACGGAAATATCACTCCCAAGAAAATACGTCGTGTGGGTCGAGACAAAATCAGCCAACGACGAGTTCCCCGCAACAATCAGGATCAGCGAGGCGGCGTTCGGCAGATGAGAAACTTCGGTCTAGTGGTCAGGGCGTTAACAATGCTCATCTTCCTTGCCGTCGTGCCGACCCAGAGCGCGCGATTCTGTTATCTCATTTCAATTACGTTTCTGTGCATAGTAGCCGGCTGCCGGGAGCGCGGGCGCGTGCTGGAAAAGCGCCTCGCGGCAGACGCAAAATACTTGGATGAGTGCTCGACACAGCGAGCCATATTCATCTATGCGCAGCACTCTCTACTCGTGATAGCAGATGGCCTTTTCCTCCTCGCCGCTTTCTTTTTCGTGACTTCACGCCCACAGTGAGTTTCCGCGCACAATGTTCAGCCAAACCCGCAGACGATGGCGAGTTGAAGTCTGTCACCCGCTGCGAAAATCCTCGCAGTTACCAAGCATAAGATTCAATTGTCAGCGATGAATTAAAGGATGAGTGCATTGGCGAGCCATCCTCCAACTCCTAACACTTCGAGCGCGCCGGCGGGCGCGACGAAGCTGAGTTGGGTTTTCGTGCTCGTCAAGACGACGACGGCGGTACTGCGCGCGAAAGGGAAGGACGAGATCGCGGGGCTGGTCTGCTGGCTGAATAACGGTCGGGCGCAGCGGGCAATCAGGGTTACAGGCGGGAATGGTCTATTAGGCTACGCGCCGGCTGAATTAACCGAGGAGATAGCGGCGGCGCTTGAGGCGGCCGGTCCGGGGCGACTGGAAGGCGAGATCATAGACGCCGAGGGGGAGCAGCTGATCGTGCGGCTGCGCTACTTGTGCCGGGCGCAGGGAGCTTGCACCAATGCGTGACTACGAAATCCGGGCGGCGCTGAGAAGTGAATTACGCGCGTTGCACGCGGGCGACGCGGACGCCCTGATCATCGAGGAGCTTGGGCTGTGTACGGGCACGGCCCGCGTGGACGTGGCGGTAATCAATAGCTCGATTACGGGCTACGAGATAAAGAGCGATCAGGACACGCTGAGTCGGCTACCAGGTCAGATCGAGGTTTACAGCCGGGCGCTGGATTACGTCACGGTCGTCGCGTGCCCGGCCCACGTCGAGAAGATCGTCAGGCTCGTGCCCGCCTGGTTCGGGATCACGGAAGCGGAGGCCGGCGGCGCGGCCGTCACCTTGCAGCGCGTCCGGGCTGGACGGAAGAACGCGAGCGTTGAGCCTTACGCGCTCGTGCAACTCTTGTGGCGCGACGAGGCGCTGAGCCTGTTAAGGGAGTTTGGGCTTGAGCGCGGGGTAAAAAGTAAACCGCGCGCCGCGATCTTGCGGCGACTCGCCGGCGCAAGATCCGTCGAGGAGCTTGGGCGGCGCGTGCGACACCAGCTGAGAAGCCGAGCGGACTGGCGCACGTCGGGGCAAGCCGCGGGGAGCCAAGTTTAGATGAAAGCCCGGCGCACCCGCACGGATCGCCACGCCGAGTACCTGCGCAAGTGTAATTTCGCGGAGCGGCACACGGCGACGATGTTACGGCGCTTGCACCGGGCGTTCACGGTCGCGGGCACGCCGTACAGCGAAGAACACGCGGCGCGCATCGCCGGAGATTACGCGGGCGATACGGGGCTGAGTTTCCACGAAGCGATCTACGAGTTGGTGATGATGGCGGGGCAGCCGTGGAAAGGGCGCGCGCAAGTTTGGGGAAGGGGATGATGAAAGCTGCCGACCTCGACAAGCGGAGAAAACTTTTATTACTGCTTTGGCGCGGGCTGCGGATCAGGAGGCAGCGCCCCAGCTTCACAGCCGAGAGCGGGCTGTTAGTCTGCCAAGTGCAGGCGCGGTCGAGCATAGGGGCGAGCGCGCGCTTACCGGGTGTGTTCATCGAGGTATGCGAGGCGGAACAAGTGGCCTGTGGGATCGAGTGCGCCAGCTACCGGGGCGGCGGGAGTTGGAATGTCTTGAGTCGAAGCTTTCTTAATCGAACGTCTTTGACGTTGACGGTCACTCGCGTTGCCGTAGGTTACGCGGTCGAGGGGGAGAGGCAGGGGGGAGAGGGGAGTAAGATCTTCGAGGTCGCGGCGAACTACGGTGAAGCGCGCAGGAGCGCGATCAGATGGTTAAGGGGAGAACTGCTAAGCGGGGCGGAAAGGCGAGCAGCTGGGGCCGACGCTGATGAGTCTATGAGCTTCACACCGGGGAGAGCGAGGATCGCGCTCAGGTGGCTCGCCGCAACTGATAGGGTTAGGCTGTTGGGCCGCGACGAGGCGGGCGCAGAAGAAGGTGAGTAAGTGGGCTTAGGTAGGGGTAGAAGGCACGCAGCCGTGATAAGAAGGGCAGGACGTAGGGAGGGTTACACCAGACGACCCTAGACCTCACTATACAGGCTGTTGAATGATTGCAGCGTGCAATGGTAGTCTGCTAGACTACAACCCTGTAGTACGCCAGCGGCGTAGGGGTATAGATTTTCGATACCCCCAGGTAGCGCACACCGCTCGCGTGATCGCGGCTGTGAGGGAAACACAGCGGGAAGGGGCTACTAACCAATATCACCTTAACTGATGGAGGTCAGTTATTCCTACCTGTCTTAGCATCCGTACCTATCATAGCCTGCGCGAAAGATTTGCGGGCCGGGGGTTGTGCGCCTCCGGCCCGCATTTAAGAGTTGCCCCCTGTCAGACTCGAACTGACGACCATCAGAGTAGCAGTCTGAAGCTCTATCCAACTGAGCTAAGGGGGCAGTAGCAGGGACGGGAGTTGATCCCGTCCCCGCGAAAGAATCAACGACTGAGGTTTAGGCCCCGGTTATTGATTCGATGGTTACGGTTACATCGCCGTTTTTATCGACGGCGACCGTGACTCTAACCCGGTCAGGACAGTGATTCTGGACGCAAACCTTGACCACTGTTCTCGACCCCCTTTCTGACGCCCTTGGCGCTCGCAACGTCAGGGGCGTTGGATTATCTACCGGCTGGTAGAATTTTGAAGGGAATATAACACGGCGCACAGGGCGCGACAACGCGCCCCCCTCATCACTCCTGCGCACAGAGCTTTCCCGCCAGAACAAAATCAGAACAGAGAACGGTGGATTGCCGGAAAGCGCGCGCAGGCGGCGACGTGCGGGCGGAAGCGCGCGCGGGCCGAGCCGGTCACGCGCCGCGCGGTAAGTTGAACGTCGTCCGGGTTGCTCGGCGCGTCGCTACAACGCCCGAAAGAGCCGGGCGTTAAAGGGTAGTCAAAAGGCGTTGCGCGGTCGAAAAAGAGAGAGACACGGGCGCGGAATAATGCTTGACAAATAGACACGCTAACGTGTATATTAAGGCGTCTTTGAAACGCACCGCAGCAAGGACGCCGCCAGATGAACCCCGCAGCAGACCAACAGCAAGACGAGCAGCAGCGCGCCGGGCAACTTACGCGCGAGCAGCTTCCCGCATACCTTGTGCGACTCGGCGGCAGGTACGAACGCGCCCGCCTCGCACAGCCCCGCGATTTTGCCACGATGCAAACAACCGAGAGAGTGTTAGAGCTTCTGCACGCGCAGCACGACGAGACCGATTGCGGGCTTTTCTTCCGGCGCGGGCAGAACGTCGTCAGAAGGTTGCGGCAGCTTCAGGAGGTTGCCGCATGGTAAGGGGAAACGATGCCGGCATTGACAGACACATTCAGAGGCAAGTTTGAGAGCATCCGGGTCGGCGACCGGATCGGACTCGTCACCGGGCCGGGCGAGTTCCCGACCGAAGGGCTTTGCAGAACGGGCACGGTGTACGGCAAGCAGCAAGACCGCTTCGGCCGTTTCCTGCGCGTCAAGATGGACGATTACACATTTGAGACCGTCCACGGACTTACGGAGACCGGCATCGGGGCTTACCTAATGACCACCAACAAGGGAGCGCGGAAATGTCAGAAATCGTAAGAGCATCATACAGAAAGCCGACCGGCAGCTTCAGCCGTTCTCTCAACGGCGTGGCCCTCATCCTTCAGACCCGCATCAACGCCGCGCGCGAAGCCGTCAAGAGAGAATTGCTGAAGGCGGCGACCGCGATCACCCAGCAGTTAGGAACGCCAGCGACCGGCGGCGCGAGCTACCGCATAGGCTTGCCGGAAGCCCTTTACCTGATGTTGGAGCATTGCGGCGATCACGAAGCCGCGCGGCTCGCGTGCGAGTCCTTCTTAGAACAGCACCAACCCGACCCGGACGCCGCGCCCGCCTTCGGCGAATACAGAGCCTTTGTGATCGAGCCGAACACGGCGACCGGCGACGGCTGGATCGTCCTCGACGGCGACCGGAACATGATGCCGAACGGGGAGAGCTTTGAGAGCGTGGCGAACGCCAGGGCCGCCGTTGATCTGCTTTACGAGCACGGCTTGATTATCACGAATGATTTTCTCGCCGAGGTCATGCCGCTAACCGCACAGCCGACCGCGCCGCGCGCTTGATCTTGTCCGGGGCGCGACGCCGAGACGCGCGAAGGAGTTTCATACGATGATCGCCAGCACAGTCAGAGTGCAGATGCCGAGCCACGCGGGAACGGTTCTCGTCAAGTTCAATGCGTCAACGCGCGCCGTACTGTCGAGAGTGTCACGCAGCGCGGGCGTTTACATGGTCAGGAACGAGGCCGACGTGGACGCGCTCAAGCCCCACGTCGTCAAGCAGCAAGGGAACTAGGATCATGTTGTACCCATTCCGCATCAATTCAAAGTCGGGCGCGGAACGACAGCCGCGATGCAGCATCAGGAAGTTGGCGGGCGGCTACGGCTTTTGTCAGGGCGGGGCAATCAGCTGCGCGACGTGCCCGCGGGCGAAGCTTGACGCGCACTCGCCCGGACGAATCGAGGAGCAGGACACCGTGCGGACGGGTCGGCGAGCAGGGTTGCGGTCTTCATGCGCCCTTTATAACAATTCGGTTTAGACTTTACAGTTGAAAAGTGCTGCTGAGAGGAGTTGAAGACTCAAGAAATCCGGCAAATCGGCAATGCTTCAATTAGTCGAAACAAGCATTATGTCCAATCCCAGAACTATGTCCTTGCCGATTCTTGTACCAAGCTTGTCGTATTAAACTGACATCTAAGCTATGGCCGTTTTCTAAACACCCGCCAGTGTATATAAAACTGATCATCACGTAGCGAGGATACCTGGGTGCGAAACTCTTTGTGTACTGTAAAAAATTGAAAGGCCGTAGCACTCAAGATCGCGCTCAAGACATGTTGTATTTCAGGGGTAATAGGAACGAATGGCATAAGACGAGCAAGGATAAAACCAATAACCAGTTCAGTGTTCTTCCATCTATACCTTGTTTGGATTTCCTTAAACTTTCTATGTAGTTCCTTCACTCCCGCATCCACATCACGCATATAATTAAATATCACGCTCTCACTGTCCGTTTGAGAAGCGTTCATTAACAATGTTTCAAGTCTGCGCTGAAATTCATCATGTAATTTCTTCTCCTTTTCACGAATTTCTAATACTTGCTTTAGCGGAATATTTCCGAAGTGCGGTAACAATAACTTTGGAACAATAGGGCTACTTTCTCTCTTGATAATGCTTGAATCTGGAACTTCAAAGAATTGTTTATGCAGTTCACGCGAATTAAAGTTTGCGGAGATTAGACCGAGTTTCTTGTTACGCACCTTCTTCTCTATATCTGGGAATAAGGGTAAGACATTTGCAATACCACTTTCGATAGCAGGGCGATAACCGATGAGTAAATCTAGAAACTCTCTGAACTCAGCTACGTCTAATTTGTAGCCTTCATCCTTCTTGGCTCTGCTAGGAGGGCCATCCACATATATCCGGTGTGTTCTATTTACTTCTCTGGTACTCTGATTTTTGCTTTTAAACTCCTCAAGCTCTCTCTTATCTTCAATATTCCTAAAAGGATAAGTTATGAGAGTTTTGTTTGCATAAAAAGCGGATTTCGCTAGAAAGGCATTTGTCGGGGTATTCCTTGCTCCCAGCCCCGTCTTGAAGTGGAATTTGACACCGCCAGTGACTCTAATATCGTCAAGTGTTTTCCCTGTTTCCTTATTAATAGATTTGAAAAGTAATTCCTCGAAATAATGTCTGCGATCAGGTGAGAGTTTGAGGTAATCAGATGATTTATTAATTCCAAATTCATCCAATACTGTAGTGAAGTGGTGCCTTGCCATTTATTGAACTCCTATCAGCTTTGTGAAGTCTTACAACATTACAGGGTTTAAGTCCCAAGTTACGTGATGCCTAGCTCAGACTTATATTACGAATTTCCGTGATGGAATTTTACTACACTATTGCCATTAGGCATACTATGATTAGTCAGAACATATCTTCTGACTAATTCCTTACGTCCTTCAAAAACTCCATACTTGATCCCCGACGAGACAAACATGACTGAAGTGTCTTGCTGCCTGCCTTCAATTTAGCCCTCTCTTAATGCTGCATCGGTAGGATAGTACTGAACAGCCCTATCAGGCATCATCAAAAGTGCGGGAGATCCAAGTTATGCTGCTTCCAGTCACAGGGTAAGCCCTCGACGCTGCGTGTTTATGCTTGACAAATAGACACGTCCGCGTGTATAATCTTTCGCGTCCGAACGAGACGCCCGCGCGACTCCCGATGTGCGGCGAAGAAAGAAGGCTGACCGCAGGCGCGACAGACGCCCCCGACCAGCCCACGACCCAACAGGATCACCACCAACAACTTGAGGGAGCTTAACATGAGCCGAGCACACGCGAAAGCGCAGGCGCAGCAGCCGCCGCGCGACGAAAAGATCAAGTTTCTGCCGCTCGCGGAGATCGCCTACTCACCGACCAACGCGCGCAAGAAGTTCGACGGCATTGACGAGATGGCGAAGTCCATCAAAGTGAAAGGCGTGCTCCAACCGCTCTTGGTGCGTCCGCTCGCCACCGAGAGACAGGACGGCAAACGCTACGAAATCGTTGCGGGCGAGCGCAGGGCGCGGGGCGCGAAGAAAGCCGGGTTGGAGTTTGTGCCGTGCCGCATCGTCGCGCTCGCGGACGCGGCGGCGTTGGAAGCCGGCATCATCGAGAACTTGCAGCGCAGGGACGTTCACCCACTCGATGAGGCGCAGGGCTTCAAACACTTGATGGAGTCGGACGGCATTGACGTTCAGACCATCGCGCAGCGCGTCGGCAAAGATGCGCGCTACGTGGCGCGCAGACTCTCGCTGACGGAATTGATTGACGAAGCGCAAGCTGACTTTCGCGCGGACTTGATCACGGTCGCGCACGCGCTGGAAATCTCCCGCCTCTCGCCCGACGTGCAGCGCGCGGCTCTCGCCGCCTGCTACGAGGCGAAACAAACCTACGACGAGGCCAGCCAGCAGTGGGTTTCAACGCCCGACAAAGAACAGCCCGCGCTCCACGTTCGATACTTGCAGGAGTGGCTGCGCCAGAACGTGCAACTCAACCTCAAGCACGCGCCATTCAAAACGGACGACACGCGGCTGCGCGAGGACGGCTTGACCTGTCTTGAGTGCCCGCGACGCAGCGGCTTTAACAAGGCCCTTTTCGCGGACATTCAGGACGCCGACACTTGCCTTGACCCGCTCTGCTTTAAGGGCAAGGTGCGGACGCTGGTGCAGATCACGAAGGCGGGAGTTGACGCGAACCGCGAGACGCCTGCGCCATACATCACGCCCAACTACTCGACGCGCCTTGTGGTCGAGGGCGCGGAAGTTCTGACGGCGGGAGACTATGAGCTAATCGCGCGCCGCGCCGACCGTTGCGAGTTCGCGGAACAGGCCGTGTACGCGGAAGGTCGGCAGATCGGACAGGTCAAGTGGATTTGCCGCGAGCCGACGTGCAAAGACCACAAGGGGCGCGTGCGCAACGGCGGCTCGCGCTCACTCTCGTCGTCGTCGGTCGGCGGCGGCGCGCAGACGCCGGCCGCGCGAGCAGAGCGCAAGCAGGAGCTTTTCGACATTCGCGTGGACGAGCAAGTGCGGAAGCGCGTCATGGCGGCGGCTATCGAGACGTTCAGCTACCCGCTTGAGCGCGAGCAGTTGAACCGCATCGCCGCGCAGTTCTTCCGCCGCATCTCGTCGAGCGACCAGCGCACGATCCGCGAGGTTTTTGGCGTGGACGAGAAAGAGTCGGGCGCGTTCAGCTACGATGAGGCGAAAACGGTCGCGGCTTTGGCGAAGCTGGACGACGCGCGTTTCGCTCAGTTCATGGTCTTGTGCGCGGTCGCGCATTTCGGGGCGAATCAGTACGGCAACCGCCGCGCGGATCAGAAAGAGGTCGAGCGGTTGAGCAAGGAGCGCGGCGTTGACCACAGGCTGATTGACGCCGAAGTGAGGCTTACGCTCGCGCCGAAGAAATACAAGGGCGCGCACCAACTCTACCTTGAGGCGGTGAAGGCGGGCAGGACGAACGCGCGCAAGCCCGTCGTTTACGAGCGCGAAGCGCGGGCAGAGGCAGGCGAACAGGGGCAGGCGGCGGCTTGAGGGCGAGCGCGCGGCCAAACGGCGGAGAGAGGGGTGCGGCGACGAGTCGCGCCCCTTCTTTATGCTTGACAAATAGACACGCTAAGGTGTATATTATCGAACGTCGGCGCTCGCCGTGAGGGGCTTGACCCTGAGAGACACCGGGCGAGAGCTTGCAGTTGAGGCCGCACGGCTAACCGGAAGGAGTACCACTCTCCGCCAGCGCGAGCGCCGACCGCGACAACACACCACGCCGGGAGTAGGCACCTAACATGCAAGAACGTGAGAGCGCGGCCGGAATGAGAACAGGCGCGACGTGCGCGCGCGCACTACCGCAGGCGGTGGCCGAGCCGCAGAGGACGGCAACGACGGCGGGCGTAACCATCGAGCGGGCCGAGCAGCTGATACGCGCGGAAATGGAAAAGCACGGCCTGTTCGGGCGGGGCTGGTCTTACGCCATCGAGCGGCGGCGGGCGCGCTTCGGCGTCGCGGACTTCGCCAAGCGGGAGCTTCGATTCTCCGCGCCGTGCATCGCCGTCAACCCGGAGACCGAGCTACTTGACACCATCTGGCACGAGATCGCGCACGTCCTCGCCGGGCTAAAGGCGGGCCACGGCCTGTTGTGGAAGATTCAGGCGCGCGCCCTCGGGGCGCGGCCGGAAACGTGTTGCGGTAAAAACGTCGTCGCGCCGGATATGAAGTACCACGCCATCTGTCCGAAGTGCGGCCACAGGCACACGAGGGACAGGCTGCCGACGACCAGAGACAGGCGCACGAAGGAGCGCAAGCCTTACTCCGCCTCGTGCGGGTGGTGTGTGAGGAAGTACGGCAGGATGAGGACGATCTTCGAGACGTGCCGCTTGTCTTGGGTAGAGACGAGCACAGGCCGGGCGGTCGAGTGGCCGCCGAAGCCCGCGGCGGTCGCGCCGCCGCCCGCGCCGGAGTCGGAGCCGTGGACGGTCAAGCCGATCACGAGCGCGGTGCAGGTGAGTTTATTCTGAGCCGCGCCGCAGCAGGGACAGGGTAGGCAAGATGAGAGACGCGCTGACCGGGGCGCGTCTTTTCCTTTCCGTGCGCGCGGCAGCAAACAAGATGCTTGACAAATAGACACGCCGGAGTGTATATTGTCTGTGCGTTTGATACCACGCTCCGAGGGGAGTTGCCCACCATGCGACAGAACAGCTACGTGATAGTTTACGGCGAACGCTTCGCCGAGCCGCAAGTTGGCATCATCCGACGCCGCATCACCCACCACCGCTTTATCGTCACGGTCGGCACACTCGCCGTCACCGTCTCGCGCTTCGAGATCGAGCGCATGAAGCCCGCAGAGCGCCGCGCTTACCGCGCCAGCCGCCGAGGTCACTAATGAGCGCCACCCAAACAGCCACCGTTTACCGCTACGCCGATATGTTCGCGGCGTTCGTCGCCGTCATGCGCAGCGGCGAAGTGATCGAGATTGACGCCGAGATGTACGACTACTGGCTTAACGTGCTGCCGGTTAAAGGCATGAACCAAGTCGTCACGATTCGCGGCACGAGCCGCCGGGCGGAGTTCTTGCAGGCCGAAGGGTACGAGGAGCTTACCGCGTTCTGGTCGGCAGGGACGGGCGCGACCCGCCGCTATTTCTGCCAGCGCACCGACATTATGAACCCCGACGCATAGGGGCGTGACTTTGCCGACCGCGAGGGAGGAGGCCGGATGCGCAGACTAATCCGCTTCGAGGACGAGACGGGCGAGCCGCAAAGCCTGTTGTTGTGCGCCCTGCTTTTGCTCTTTGCCATCCCGCGGACGTTGCGCCGCAGCTGGCGCGGCGAGCTTCGAGCCGTGATGAATACGCGGCGACCGCTGAGCGTGCTGGACGTGCAGCGCGCGAGCCGGTGGCCGAGGGTCACAGTCAGGCCCGCGCAGGGCAGCAGCTTGAGGGCGGCGCTGGCCGCGGCCAGCGTCGAAGTTTGGCTAAGTAGGGGCGGCTTTACGTGGACGTGTTTATTGGGGCGCGGCCCGACCGACGCGGCGCGGCGGGTTTGACGGGGAGAGGGGCGGGCGATGCAGCAGGGCAGGATCAAACGGGCGCTGGGGATACAGACCGGCGACATTCTCACGACCTCTTACAACTCAGGCCCCTACCTCGTCCACCAGATAACCGGCCCCTTCACGCACTTTGAGGAAGTCGGCGCGGTCGTGATTCTGGACCACCCCGAGATCTCGTTGAGCCTCACATCGCCCAACGCGCAGCGCCACGGCATCAGCGGTTGGATAAACAACATCAGGCAAGTCGGCGACCGCTGGTTTACCGCGATGAACGACGAAGTTTTGATCAGGCGAGCAGAGCGCGAGCCGGTGCAGCCCGTCACATTACTCGACCTCATTGACCCGCCCGATCAGGTTGAGGAGTTGCCCGCGCAAGCACCATACCAGCTGAACCCGGCGGTTGACTACACGGCAGGCCCGCGCCGCGTGTGGCGTTGCGGGGCGTGCGGGGCGGACTTTAACGCCGTGCCGAGTAACAAATATTGGTGCAAGCACGATTGCGGCACGGAGGCCGTGGCGAAGGAGATTTTTTACGTTCAAGCGCCCGCGCCCGACGACCGCAGGCCCTACATCAGCTACTACGTTATGACGTTGAACAGCTACGCATACGCGCCCGTACCGGACTACCTCAAGACCAGACCGAAGGAAGCGGCATAACATGAGAACAGCGAAACTCTCTACCGAGGCGTTCACGATCAGTTGCCCGCACTGTGAGGAGTTGCAGCGACACGCCGGGACAGGCTCGCAGATGTTCACGGCGCAAGACGTTGAGCCAGGGCAACAGATGAAATGCACCAACGAGGGATGCGGCAAACTCTTCCGCCTGCCTAAGAAGCTTGAAGCCGCCGCGGAGTAATCGCCGCCAATGATCACGCAAGTAACGCAAAGATGGCGCGCCGGCCGGGCGCGCTACCGCCCGGCCGGTGAGCCGATCAGGACGCGGGATTATGAGGTCGCGGAAATCGCGGACGACACGACCGCGCGTAGATTCATCGAAGCCCAGCACTATTCAGGCACATACCCCGCAGCAAAGGAGAGGTTCGGACTGTACCGACGCGGCGCGCTGGTCGGCGTCGCCGTCTTTTCCGTGCCGTGCAACGGGGCGACGCTGACTAAAGTTTTCCCGCACGAGGCACTAGACAGCCTGGTTGAACTCGGCAGATTCACCCTGCTCGATCTGGTTGAGAGCAACGGGGAGACGTGGTTTAAGGCGCGCTGCCGCGAAGTGCTGAAGCGCGCCGGTTACGTCGGGATAGTCTCATTCTCCGACGACGTGGCGCGCACGGACACAGCAGGCCGACAAATTTTTTGCGGGCATCTCGGCACGATTTATCAGGCGAGCAACGCAACATTTTTGGGGCGCGGCACAGCCCGCACGCTCAAACTTTTGCCGGACGGTCGAGTGTTCAGCGACCGGGCCGCGCAGAAGGTGCGCGCGGGCGAGCAGGGATGGCGGTACGCGGCGAAGCAACTGGAAGCGTTCGGTGCTTCGCCCGCGCCCGAGGACAGCGACGAGCGCCGGGCGTGGCTCAAACACTGGACGCCGATCCTCACACGCCCCCTGCGGCATCCGGGGAATTTGAAATACGCATGGTCACTCGACCGAGCGGTGCAACTGCCGCCGTCGCTGCCGTACCCGAAGATCAAAGCGGGCGACAAACAGCCCGACCTCTTCCGCCTGTGTGCTTGACAAATTAACACGCAATCGTGTATATTTGTCGGGTAGTCCGACACCGACCGCGCGCCACACCGACCATGATTAAAAAGCTTTGGATAGACAACGAGCGGGCGTTAACCGAGGGCGAACGCCTCGTGCTGGCCGAGATCGAGGAACAAGCCGCGGGCGACGCACAGGCCGCCTTGCAGTACGCCGCCGTGACCATCCACGCGGCGCGCGCCGAGCAGGGGCGGCTGTTGGAGAGCGTCAAAGATCAGCGCCTTGTGATTCAGCGCCTGCAATTCCCCGGCATCTACCCGTCGCGCTGCCCGGCCGGGGCGGAAGAGATCGCGCGCCAAATCTACGCGGTCGCGGCCCACGTCGTTGAGCTTATGAAGCGCGAAGGGATGGAAGAGGACTACGACGTGACTTTTAACAGCATGGTCGAGATCGCTAGCTTCGGCGAATTAGAGCGCGCCGCGGCGGAGACGGAAGGTTAAGCCCGGTCGAGGCCCGCACGGTTGAAGGGGTAAGCTGTGACCATACCGATCATCTTATCTTACGGCTTCGGCGTCGAGTCCACGGCGATCCTGCTCCGTTGGCTGTTCGAGCCTGAAACTCGCTACTTCATCAAGCGGGATCAGAAGCAGGGCAGCAAGCGCGCGAAGAGGGCCAAGCGCGAACACTTCAGCCTCTCCGACCTGACGGTTATTTCGAGTCAGACGGGCGACGAGCACCGGGATACGCAAGAGGCGGTCGAGACGTGCATCTTCCCACTCCTGCGTGAGCACGGTATCAGATTCGTTGAAGTTGCGCGCGCCGGCGAGCACGAGGCCGACGGGATCGTGGTCTTTCAGGACACGAGGGAGCCGCACATCTTCCACCGCGAGGGAGCTTACAAACTCAGCGACCACCTGAAACTCGCAGGCACGGTCCCGCAGTTCGGCGGCGAACACAGATGCGCCATGCACTATAAGGCGTTCGTGATCGAGCATTGGCTTAAATACTACTTGGGGCGCAACGACGTGTGCCATGTGTTCGGCTACAACGCGGGCGAGGGCGGGCGCGTCGAGCGGAGCGAGAGCGGGATCGCCGCGCGCAACGAACAGGTGCGCGTCGCGTTCGGGTACAACCGGGACGAGCAGAGCAGAGCCGACAAGTCTGACGCGGCCTATGCGAAGCGGAACAGAGGGAGCCATGAGGTTCGAGTAGCTTTCGGGTTCAACGCGGACGAAGGGGGACGCGCCGACCGCGCGACCGAACTTGACCGGCAGGAGCGGCGCGTTGCGTTCGGATACAACCGCGAAGAAGTTGCGCGCGCCACCCGCACCGCAACCCACGACACCATCGCGCGGGTTGGCTTCTATCCCCTGATTGATTGGGGATGGAGCCGCGAGGATTGCGAAGCTTACATCATCGAAAGACTCGGCGTGCCGTTCCGAAAATCAGCCTGTGTCTTTTGCCCCTTTAACAAAGAGGCGAGCAAGAGCACGCCCATCGGCATCGAGCGGCTGCGGGCGCACCCGGAGCAGACGGCGGACGCCCTGCTTGTCGAATACACAAGCCTCTGCCTGAATCCGCGGGGCGCTCTCTTCAACACCAAGACGCTCCACACCATCGTCCTCAACAGCGAGCAGCTGGAAGCCTTGGCCGCCTTCGAGGAGACCTTGAGCCGCATCGAGTACGGCCTTTATGAAGTCAAGCGCATCTACTCCGGCCCCGGCACGGCGGCGCGGTCTGCCATCCAGATCGCAAAAGGAACGCGCCACCAGATGAGCACCGAGTTCGAGCAGTACGTTGGCAAGTTGAAGCTCAAGCGCCACAGCGAGCGCGGCGTCAATTACGGTTACTTCGCCGAACGAGGCGAAGGCTACCCGGCCATCGAGGGCTTCTTAGTCGTCGCCCCGGCCACGGTCGGGACGAAGGTGCGCGGACAGTTCCCGGTCTTCGAGGAAAGATTCTTGCAGGCAGCGCGGAAGCTGGGCATCAAGTTCTCGTTGACGCCGGGCACGGCGCTCGTGCAATCGCCCCTTTTCTTTTCTTCGCTGGCGGCATGAAGGTTGCTGACAAGATGAACGATGAGGGGCAAGCAGTTACCAGCACCAACCCTGTGCGCGCACTTCACCGGCAGCTACGTCGGCGCGTGTCGCACGGGCGTCGTTTACAACTCAGTTAAAGACCAATCGCGCCGCAACCAGATGGCGCGGTATCCGTGCGACCGCTCTTTGAATTCTTTTACGGCTTGCGATAGGGAGCATTTTGTTCCCATCACACGGCTCCGCTGGCGGATCGACGTGAGCGAGAGGAATTGGCAGCGCACGATCATCTTCACGCCGGGCGCGGACTCGGGCCAGCAGCCGGTGCGCGGCCAGCTGGTCGGTTGCGCCGACGATCAGGCGACCGCGTTCATTCGGATCAGTCCGACGCCGAAGCGCACGAAGGTTATTGCGGTGCCGACCGCGCGTTGTCACTTCGCGCGGCAGGGCGACGCTACCGCTGTTCGACTTGCGGGAAGTACCAGCGCCGGAGACTACTAGGGCACGCAGGCCGCGTCAGCGACAGGCGGCTTGACAGCATAACGGAGATGAGGCGGCAAGCTTAGTTAAGCTAAAATAGTGGCGCAGCTGAAGCCGGCCGAACCCGGAGATAATTTTGAGGTCCTGAGATGAGAAGAATCTACATCGCACGCACCATCGTTTTTGTCGCGGGCTTGTTGTTACCCCTGGCGTTCGGCGCGTGCAACCAGCCGCAGACGACCGGGCCGAAGACCGCCGAGCCGACCCGGAGTGCGGAGCGCGCAGGGCTGACTTACTTCGAGGCGAGCGCGAGCGGCATCAGGGCGGGCGAGACCGTCACCCTGCGCTGGAACGTGCCCGGCGCGCAGAGCGTAAAAATAGAGAACGTGGGGAGCTATCCGGGCGCGGGCGGGAGCGTCGTGGTGAAGCCGGAGCCGGACGCGGACGCGCAGGCCAAGTATAAGCTGAGCGCCGACAAGGGCGGCGGCCAGACCACGAACCTCGAATTGACGTTGACCGTCAGGAAGTAGAGAAGCGAGAGCATGAAGATCCTTGTTGCCACAGCTGAAGGGCAGGGCGGACGCGAGGACGATTTCTGTCTCGCCGACGAGGGCGAGATCGTGATGCCGGTGATGGCGTGCGACCAGACGCACGAGGCTTGCGCGTGCAGCCGGGCGATGGTCGGCGTCCGCACGGGGCGCGAGACGACGACGGCCATAGTGGTCGAGTCGGATATGTCGCGCGCCGAGTACCGCCGCGCGATCCGCGAAGCCGTGACCAGCAAACAACTCGCCGGGTTGAACGTGCCCGCCACCATCTTCGACGCGCAGGCCGACGAATATCTGCGCCTGGCAGCCGAGCTTCCTTTGGGCGTCGTGATCGAGCGCGACGGCGACGACTTCAACCCGCGCGCGGTCGCAGCTGTGGCGGACTGTTAAGAGCCGGAGGGGAGACGGGCGATGGCCGAGGCGAGACCTTGCGAGCTATGCGGGCGCAAGCACGGACGGCGGGCCGCGATCTGGATCAAGGGGCGCGGCAATCTGATAGTTTGTATCAGGTGCGCCGACGAACAGGATGCGCTGACCCAGCCCGCCGCGCGTCCTTCATCGAGTCAATAATTAAGTAGTGCAGCCCCCGACGATCCTCCGATCAGAAATCAGAGCTTCGCTCTACGCCCTTGAACAGCAGGGCGTGGTCAGGACACGCGCTGATAGGGCGCGCGTGGCGGTCGGGGCGGCTGAAAGACGCCGCGCTTCACCAGAATTCTTATTTGATAGTTCGGGCGGACAAGGGGAGTGCTGATTGATGATGCGCGCACATCCGACGGCATGAGGCAGCCCGGCCGGTGAGGTCAGTGAAGAACTTAATTTCCTCAGTGAAGAACTTAATTGATCCGCTATATCGAGGACGCGCTACGCGCGATTTTCAGACCTTTTGTTTTGTCGTTCGCTGTGGATTGTAGCATGACACTCCAAAAAGCAAGGGCAAGCGGCTGCGCCGGGCGCTTGCTTCACTCCGGCTTTCATTCCGTTCCGTAAACGCTCCGCTCCCGCGCACTCCACTCCGCTGCGCTCCGCTCCGTAAACGCGCTCCCGCTTCGCACTCCACTCCATTACAGCCTCCGCTGCGCCGAAAGCAGCGCCCCCTTGCTTTTTGAAGCCTCGTCATGCCGTCGCGTGGTTGCGAACGACGGCACAGGGGATGCCGAAGGCGAAAGGTGAGTGGTCATGGCGAAACTTCAAAGCAACTGGATCGACCAAGTAATCAGACTCGCAATCTACATGCGCGACGACTTCAAATGCGTCTATTGCCGCCGCTCACTGATGCACACCGTCTGCCCGTTCGACTTGACCCTTGATCATCTAGTGCCCCGCTCGCTGGGCGGCGACCACAGCATCAAGAACCTCGCCACCGCTTGCCGTTCGTGCAACAGCAGGAAGGGCGCGCGTAGCTGGCGCACTTGGGGAACGCGGAAGCAACGCGCCCGGATCATCAAGCAGCGCCGCCGCACATTACCGACGAAGAAGGCCGCAGCCATCCTGTTAGCTCAAGGCTTAGGCGACGAGTAGGAAGGAAGAGGCGAACCGTGACAGAGCACGAATACAAGCGACTGAGCGCACCCGCCGACCTCGCAGCCACGCGCGCAGGTCTCAGCCCGGAGCGCAGGCACGCCGCCGACGCGATGAAGCTCTACCTGCGCCTAGCGCACGCGCTAAGGTTCGCCGTCGCCGAGCGCGACCAGCACGCCTACCGGCGCACGTTCAGAGTGTTCAGACGTGCAGCCCGCCGCCTTGAACGCCGGCACGCCGCGATCACGCCCCAGCCCAAACTCCAACTCGGAAACATTCACAATGCCCCGGCGATGCCGACGCGCGCCGCGAAGAGAACGCTTGCCGCAGCTGCATAGGAGACGAACGAAATGAACGCCAACACGCACGAAACGAAAGACGGCATGGTTGAAGGCCGGATCAGGACTTGGATCAACGCCAACGTCGCGGCAGCGCCGACGTTCAGCCGGCGGGACGTGTGCCGCCTCGCCAGCCGGGTAAACGACGCGCTGAGTTTAGGCATGACGGGCGGAATCGCGCGCGCAGCAATCCGCATTTTCGTCGCGCGTGTCTTGACCGAACGCGGGCAAGCACTCGCGTAAGGGAGAACGGTGCGCTTCGGCGTCTAGCTTGACAAATAGACACGCAAACGTGTATATTCAAGCGTCGGCGCTCGCCAAGACGAGGGTACTTTTGAGCGACACGGCTTAGAAGAAACAACACTCTCCGCGGGCGCGAGCGCCGACCGCCAACGCAGCAATCTTGAAAAAAGAAAGCAGGAGTCAGGGACGATGGATCGTTACATGGTGCTACTGAGAGACTACGGTTACAGGTTCGACGGCAAGACGCTGATCGAGCGGGGCATCAAAGGCTATACGTCGGATCGCGTTGTCGGTCGCTTCCGCGACGCGCAGGCCGCGGCCGAGTACCTTTGCCCGATCATCAAGGACGACGAGTTCACCAGCCGCCTAAGCGCATAGCCGAGTGCAACCCGCCGAGGCAGGCCGAATGAATGCCGCCGCCCAGCTTTCATTATTCACGGGCCAGCAGCCCCCAGCGCCGACCGCGCCTGGGACGGCGGCGCGCGTGCTCGCCACGACCGCGCAGGGTATAAGGCACAGCCACCAAGAGCCGGAGCCGCCCGACTTCTCGACCTTCACCATCAACCCCGAATCGAATTACGCCGCCGACGAGCAGGAGGCCGAGACGCTGGCGGCCATCTGCGCGACCGAGTTAAAGGGCTATCTCTTCGCCGCGCGCCTGCTTGAGATCGCGGAGCAGGCGGGCCGCAATCCTCTGCGCCGGGACGCGCGTGAGTTCACGCCGAAGCAGGTGGAAGAACTAAGAGCGGCGGTAAGGGAAGCGCGCGCCATGGCCGACTGGATGCTGTCGGAGTGTGAGGACGCTTTCGGGATGCAGGACGCCGAACGGCTCAGAATGTACGCGCAGGCTTGCGTGGACGCGGGCATCGGCGACGAAGTGCCGCCAGCACCGCCGGAGCAGCCCGCACTTTTGTAAGCACGCCAACAACCGACAGGCAAAACCAATGCTTGACAAATAGACACGCTAGGGTGTATATTATGCGTGCCTTTTGAGTTTACCCCGCGAAGGATTCAAGCATGAGCAGCAACCCCGCCACGAACGACGCACAGCCCGGCACGACCGTCGGCCAGACCGTCGAAGAAGCCCTTGCCGCGATTGACAGCGCCCGCGTTGTGAACTTCCAGATAGGGCGAACCTTCATCACGCCGGGCGCACAAGACGCCCTGCTTGCGTTAGGACTCAACCCCGCCGACTTCCTCGACCGCCACCGCCGCGGCGAGTGGGGCGATCTCAGCGAGCACGACCGCCAGCTTAACGACGAGGCGGTTAAGGACGGCTCGCGTATCTTCAGCAGCTACAAGGTCGAAGGGCTGGAAGATGGCAAGGTGTGGGTAATCACCGAGGCGGCGGACGACGACGGCGCGCGCGCGGCGACCACGATTTTACTGCCCTCCGAATACTAGGCGGGCGGACGGGCGCGGGGCGCGTTGGGGGGACGCGCCCGCGCATCGGTTGTGTACCTTTTTGTCCCGTTTTTGCATAATGGTTGAGAGCCGAACGGCCCCGACCTCACGAGCAACCCACAACCAGAGAACAACTGAGGAGCTACCAACACCATGCAAGAAGAACTCGCCATCGAAATCCCCGTCACGGCCGACGCCGCGACGCCCACGGACTCGACACGCGCCGCCAAGAAGTGCCGCGCCCTGCGCCATCTCTTAGGCGCGTATATCAGCAGCAACCGCGAGGGAATCATCTGCGCCCTTTTCGCCGTCAGCATCGTCGGCGCGCTCGCCGGCTCCGCTTTCGGGATGGTCGCCATCTGGAAACATAACGCCCGCGTGCAGGCCGTACAGCGGGCGATGAGAATGGACGGCGGAACGTACCTCGTCACGCCGACCGGCTGGACGTTCTTAGGCGACACGATCATGCGCGTCGAGAACGAGTGCGGCGAAGAGTTGGGCTGGATAGCGATGCACAACACCAACCCGCTCACGCCCGACGTGAACACGTTTTATCTGGCGTTCTCCGAGAAGCGATACGACCCCGCGCCGACCCGCATGAGAGTCAGGGCGCACTACAAGCCGCAGGCTTGGACGCATCAGGGGGGCAGCGCCGCGGGGACGGCACACGAAAACTACACCGGGGACTTCCTTGAGTTCGAGAAGTTAGACCAGAGGTAAAAGCGATGAGAAAGACGGTCGGACAATTCCACATCGAGGACGGCGCGCTCTACGGCCCCGCCGAATACATGCGACAGCAGGGCAACGCCAAACTTAACGGCATCCTCGCCGGCACGGACGCGGCTTTCAACCTCTGCGCCCACCTATCGCCCGACATAGAGACCGCGATCCTTGTGGCGATGCAGACCGATTACGCGGGCTGGCTGGGCGCGCAGCAGCTTATCAGCGGCCTCAGACTCCGCGCGGGCGACCACGCCGGGCGCGGGGGCCAAGGAGAGCGACCGTGAACAACCAATCGGCTTCTACAAGGAGGAACGTGATCGAGTTCATCATCTTCCTCGCCGCCTTATGCGTCGTGCTCTATTCGTGCTGGGAAGTTTTCGCGCCCACGCCGTTCGTGCCTTAAACCTCGCATTGGCTCTCGAAAAATTGTGTACCTTTTTGTCCCTGATAAATTAGCCTTAGCAGAGGAGAGTTGATAAAATAAGAGCAGCGCGCGGCGCGCTTTCCATCCCCCTCGCGCCTGATTAAAGAGTGACAGCATCGCCCTGCACCTTTGAGGTTCGAGCGAATGAGCCGAGCAAATACTTTTGCTGGGTCGGCTTCGACAGGAGCTTGCAGACCTATTTCGTTTACGTCGTCGCGCGCGGCAACACAGGGCAGGGCCGGCTTGGGCGCGGCTACCAGGTGATGCTCTGGCGCGGGACGAGCGCGCGCGCGATCACGACGGTCGCAGAGGTTAAAGAACTCATCGCCGCCTACGCCGAGTTGCCGGTAGCCGTCGAGACGGCATTGCGCGCGGCGGGCGGCGAGCGGGTTGAAAGCGAAGAGAGGGTTGAGACCGTGGCCGGTGATTAGGAGTTATTCGAGTGGCGACGCGAGTAGCACATTTTCAACAGGGCCTGATCGATCAACTGCCGGCAGGCTTCACGCTCTGGCGCGGGCTGGTCGAACCGGCGATGCAAACCCGGCTGGTCGAGCTTGCCCGAGATCTCTGCCGCCGAGCGCCGCTGATTCAACCGCGCACCAGGTTCAGCACTAATTTCAAGCTGAAGCTCACCAGCTGGGGCGACGTGGGCTGGCTCTCCGACGAGCAGGGCTACCGCTATGAACCCGTCCACCCGGAGACAAGGCAGCCGTGGCCCGCGATCCCCGCGGACGTGCGCGCGGTGATGATGAAGGCGAGCGCCGCGGCGGGCTATCCGGGTTTCGACTTGCAGACCGTGCTCGTCAACTTCTACGAACGCGACGCCGGCAAGCTCGGCTTGCACCAGGACAAGACGGAGAAGAACTTGCGCGCGCCCATCGTCACGATCAGTTTGGGCGACAGCTGCATTTTCGGCATCGGCGGCCTCTACCACTCCGACCCGGTGCAGGAGATCGTGCTGGACTCCGGCGACGTGCTCGTGCAGGGCGGACCCGCGCGCATGTTCTTTCACGAAGTCATGCGGCTGCTACCCGGCTCCTCGAATCTCTTGCGGCAGGGCGGGCGCATTTCAATGACGGGGCGCACCTACATCTGAAGCGCGAGGGCTAAAGCATGATTGAGAAGAAGGTTTTTGAATTCACGATTGATAGCAAGGTCGCGGGCGACGACGAGCAGCAATTCTTAGCCATCAAGACCGGGCGGCGCGAGGACGAGGGCGGCTGGTTCAACCTGTATCTGTTCGATGGAGAGGCCGGCACATACGAACTCGTGGCGACGCTCAATCCGGGCGACGACCTGGTTGAAGCGGCGATCAACTGCATGGTCGAGGATATGGATTACAAGCGCGGAAACCTCTTCGCCAGAGAGGAGAAGTGAAGTCAGTCATGTATTCGAGGATCACCAGAAGACTCGCCGAACCGGGGCGCTACACAGGCGCTTTAATCATCATCGCAACCGTCCAAGAGCTACTAGGGCTGGACGAGTAAGGGAGAGCCATGAGCAGACACGAGATACCGGCGAAGAAGCCGCACCACACATGCTTTGTCGGCTACGACGCGGGCCTGCGCACGTTCTTCGCGCAGGTCGAGGACACGTTGATTCAGCGCGCGGCGATGGAGGCCGCCGACCGGGTGGCCGACGATTACAGCCACGGCCGGGAGCCGACCGACGAGGACGCCGCGGCGTGCGAGCGCGACGCGATTGTTTTCTGGCTCGGCGCGGACGCCGTGGGCGAAGTGCCGAGCGTCGAGATGCTGGTCGAGCAACTGAGGCCATACGCCGAGATCGCGTCGGCGCTGGTCGAGACTTTGCGCGCCGACCAGCGACAGGCTGAAGCCCGATCCACGACGGCACACCGGGCCGCAATGCAGGAGTATGTAACCGCAGGCGTCGAGCGCGTCGCCCCGGTCGTATCCGAGGCTAACAACTGAGCGGGCAAGCCGCGTCCGATAAAAACAAAAGGATTCAGGTGCGATCCAACACCTGATCGAGAGGAGAGGACGAGTGAGCCGAGAAATGCTTTTTAACATCATCTTCAACGGGTTGATGATTCCCGGCTCGCTTGTGCTCGCTTACAAAACCGTGAGGCGAGTTTTAGAGCTTCCGGGTTCGAGGCTGCGGCGAGGCTTCACCGCCGTCGTCTTATTCCTCACCGTCCTCTTCTGGCTCTCCACGTTCGTCTTTGGTGCCTTTGACGACTTCGATCACCCGCTCATCCAGATCGAGTCTTACCTGCGCGTGATGCAGGTGACGTTTCTCCTCATGCTCCTCCTCTTCTACCTCTACGCGACCCGACCGGCCGGCGACGACAGGAAGCAATGACGCGCAGGAAGTTCGTAGCATGGCAGCCGCTCGACCCCCGGATGCAGGCGATACTCGACCGCATTGAGGAGCGCGATCTGCGCACCTTGACGGACGAGGAACTGTGCGCCTGGCAGGTAGAGTTCGGGCTTGTCGGCGAGGATGAGTTCGTCAGGACGACGCTGATGGACGAAGGCTGGGCATGGTATGACGAGCCTGCGCCCGGCTTATGGCTCAGGGACAACAGGCCGCCCGATCATCTGAGCATTCTCGGCAAATCAAGCCTGCAAACGTAACCCGCCGGCGGGCGCGCGCAGCTGGCCCGCTCGGGCCGCCGCGTGCGCGACCTGAGTGCCCCGCGGCACGCCCGCCAGAAAGCCCAGCACGCCCCCAGGCAGCGGTTAAAGCTCATCAGCATCATGCCGAGCGCCGGGGAGACCTCTTGATGCAGCCGCACCGCCAAGCTGTGCTCCACGTCGGGCACGACCACGCCCTCCTCGATGGCGAGCCGCACGATCAACTCGCCGACCGCCTTGGCCGTGAATAGCTCGGAACAAAGATGCTCTCCCGATTGCGTGCGGAAGTCCGCGACGCACGCCAGATCGTAATGCACGACCGCCGCCGCCAGCTGCGCGTCAGGCAGGGGCAAAGCGCCCTCGCCGTGTGTTAAGAAGAGATCGAGTTTCGAGAGTGCCAGATAGAGATTCAACCCCGTCACTTTTGTCGGCTGTGTCTGCCGCATGATTCAAGTCCCTCCGCGTCCGATAAATTAAAGCTTCCCGCTGGTACAAAGACCGCCCAAATGCACGAAAGCACAGCGCGGTTCTTCCGTAGCGAAAAGCCAGCACGGAGCAGCGAGCGAGCGCACCCGCAGGGACGGAGCGGAGCGGAGTATCCGAAGCGCGAGCGAAGGATTGCGCGAGGGAGCGACCGTGCTAGGCTGAAAGCGAGGAAGAACCAGCCTGTAGCAGCCGCGCCGAAGGCGCGTCCTTAGTCACCTGTTTACCGAAAAATTAGAGTCGAAAAAAGCGTGGGTTTAGCCGGCTATGATTTGATTCAGTGAGACCTGAGCGGGGGGTGCAGGGGGGCGCGGCCCCCCTGCCTGCTTGCGTCTGACCGGTTGAGTAAATGCGGGAGACCGCGACCGCGTTTCGAGCGGAGTGAGAAACGCCGCGCGGCGCAAGCCGCATTTTACAGGGATAATTTTCTGGAATGAGGCGGGGAATATTCCAGACTTCGTGCGGCCATCGTTCGCCTACTTTGTGGTCGCGTCGTCGCGCCCTTTGGCCGCCCCGCGCCCCGCGCCGGCGGCACTTGCACGCGCGCTTGTGCGCCGTTCATTGAGGAACTTTTTGAACCCGTCATCGCGCTCGTGGAGTTTCCTGATTGCCCCTTCAACGACCTCTTCAACACTCGGGGCTGCTTCCCCGGTTGTCGTGCTGTAGTATTCCGGGTAAAGCTCGATCATCTCCACCACGTCGGCGTCGAGACTACCTTTCCAATTCTTCTTTTCTTGGCGCTTGAATTTGAGTACGGGGCCGTCCGTTTTTCGTGGCATCTTATCTGACTCCGATCAGTTGAGAAATCCCCCCTTGACCTCCTCGATTAAACCACACGAGTAATCCCCTGGTAAATCGAAATTTTTCCGCTTCGCGGGCGCATGAAAAAACCGCGCCGGTTAGGACTCGCGCTGGACAGGCGCGCGAGCACCGAAGGAGCGGCCCGAGGGCCGCAATTATTCTCTGATTTGTTCGGGGCAAGGGCAGGGGATTGCCGGGATTATCGGACGCGGCGTTTTTGCCGACGAAGAGGAGCGCCTTACGGCGCATTTAATGTCAGATTTTCTCCTCGATCTCCATCTATCAATCCCCGTTCGACGCTCCGCGTCTGAGGGGAAAGACATTCGCTCGCGCGCATTAATTGAGAGCCAATGTCGGTGACTTACCAAGCGAGCTATTCTGTCTTAATCTTAGGGCGCAAGCGCCCGACGCTCCGCGTGAATTCGAGTGTTGAATTTGTCGATGGATGCAGGGCGCTGGTGCGCGATAGTCTCAGCCTCTGTGACCGTCTGACTTGAACTATTCTTTTGGCTTAATCTCGGCAGAGCCGCGCTCCGCGTTACGTCCTGATTGAACGTGTCGTCAGTTGCATGGCGCTGGCGCGCGATTGTTCACACACCGAGTCCTGTCCGACTTGAACTATAGTTATTCTTTGAACTCGGCCTAAGCCACGCTCCGCGTACACCTATGGTAGAATTTATGGTGAAGTGAGGGGCGCTGGCGCGCGACCCCGAACGTCGAATGGTTACGGCTTGCGAGGTCAGTGATGCAAGATAAGACTAAGAGCTACGTGGCCGGTATTTTTATACTCATGTTTTTGGTTTACGCCGCCATCCAACTTACCTGTAATGTTACCGCCCCGGTGCGCCCTGCGGTCGAATCAGAGAAGAATTCCCGTTGACTTGCTCAGCTGCTTTTTACTACCCGGACGCTCCGCGTTTTTACCGCTGCCGTGTGTTACTTCATCCTGAGTCTTATCCCCGACTGATTGACTGTTCTTTTCTCTGTGTAGGCTCGGGCTTTTGTTTTATGCGGGCGAGCGAGGTTGTGCTTACCGAAACTTCCCCGACTTTTCCTGTCTTTATGCCCCCGGTCTTATTCGCTCAGATGCGCGTTGCGTTCCCCCTGTTTAAGACACTCGCGCGACAACTTCTCACCCCACTCTTTTCGATGTAACTGACCAGCGCGGAAAAGCTCAACAAAACGGATCGGAAAATTCTTAACGGCATCGAGTATGCCTAAATTTACCGCCCGTTTTCGTGAGCCGACAGGATGATTCTTTTAACATCGTTGACTCGTCGCCGTAAATCATTTAGTATGTATGAGATTCGCAGTATTTTTTGTAGATATACAAAAAATACACGAATACAAACCAAGTCAAGCCCTTTTTCCTCATCACATACGAAAATACATCCCTGCGCTTGACTGACAAAGAATCGCCGATCAAGAGGCGACAGACCAGCCTAATCTTTTGAAAGCTTTCGAGGTTGAACATGGCGTTACGAAGAAGCAGCAAAAAAGCAGCAAAAGGGGCGGATGAACCGCTCGGCGAGCAAGTGTCAGCGCGGATTTTTAAGAAGGATAATAAGCCGTTCGCGGCGACCGTTCGGGGCGATTTCAACGGTAATGAATCACTCGCCGTTAGGGTGTTAATCCGCGAGGCTTTGACGGCCAGAAGGCTAAAAGGGATAGGTCAGGACACGTCGTTAGATGCCGTGAAGAACGCCCAGCAGGAGGTTATAGCCGGGGAGACCGACGAGATAAAAGCGATGCTGAGAGATGTGCTTGCCATCGTCCGCGGAAGCGGCACGAGTATTGATAGAGTTGTCGGTCAGAACAGGGAGATCTACGGTGTGATCTTCCATATTCTGAGGACGGTCTTTAACGTCGAAGAAATGAGCCAAGAATACCTCGCGCGGCCCGCGCTTGAAGCCGAAGGCAAGGATGATAAAGGGATCGGAGATGCCTTTGCGGAAGCCGAAAAAGAGTGGACGGAGCAGGCACACATCATCATCGAATCTGTCCGAACACAGCTTAGTCAGTCGAATGTGTAAGCGCGCGGTTTGAAGGGCCAGAGAGCGTTATTTAATTTATGGCAGCGGTAATGAAGGTCATATCTTCGGGCGGCGGTAAGGGTGTTTCCACCGTCACGCGCTACATATCCGAGCGCGACCGCGACCCGGAAAAAGAGGGGAAAGAGAAGCGCCCTTTGTTCAGTCGAGACCGGGAAGGAATGACCTACCGGCAGGCTGATAAAGTGCTCGCAAAGGGCGAAGAAGCGCCCCAAAAAGACGACGTAATACACATAGCCGTCAGCCTGCGGCCGGGAGATTACGAGCGGCTGGGGACGACGAACGAGGAGCGGTTAAAGGGCTTCATGCAGGTCACGCGCGAAGCCATGCAGGAAGTCGAAAACGACTTGGGCGCGCGCGAGATGGCTTGGGTTGCCGGCATCCATCAGAACCGGGCGAATCCTCATGTTCACATAGCCATAAACAAGAACATGCTCGACCGGGACACTGGCCGGGAAAAGCGGGTTGAGACCATCCCCCGCGATATGCGCGGCAACAGGCCCATAGATCGCCAGGACGAGCAGGAGCGGTCAGAGGAGCAGAGCCGTGGCGAGCGTGGGAAGGTAGCGCACAGGTTTGACGACGCGCTTGATCACGTTGCCGGCCCCGTCACTCAGATAGCTTTCCGCCTCGCCGACAGGGACGTAGAGCTAAGGCGCAGACTCGTCTCCGCCCAGCGCGAACCGAACGAGAAAGAGCGCATCGTTGGGCGCTGGGTAATGCTTGAGGCAGAAGGCAGGCCGGGCGACGAGGCGGCGAGCGCCGAGCGCGAGCGGCTACGGGCGCAGGTGCGCGAGATTGACCGCGAGACGAGCCGAACGGGTGAAAGGCAGGTCGCCGCCTACATACCGAAAAACGAGCTTAGAGAGGCGCTGGATAAGGGCAATTTAACGGCTCTTAACCGCTACGGCCAGAGGCACAGCCCTTACGACGCCGGAGACGTTGAGCAGCAGGTTTCCGAGCGCGATCCTGTGCTCCGAGACAGAACGATTCTTGGCAAAGAACTGGCGGCCAGATTCAGGTCAGAATACTTCTCCGAGAAGGTGGATGCGTGCGAGGCTCAGAGGGGCGTCAGACGTTACGAGATTCACGACGTAAGCCATGATGGATTGCAGCGGAAGAGTAGCGTCGCGGACATTGCGCAACGCGCCACGGCCAGAGGGCAGCGGGCGGCCGAGCGGGCGGACGTGCAAACGGGCGGCGAGCGCCGCGGGATTAAAGTCACGGTTTTCTTGGCGGACGTGGGCCGGCACGCGCCGAACATGAAGGAGATCGAAGAGGCGCACGCGACGCAGCTGGCAAAGCTGACCAAGAAGCGCGACGGCGAGCTAGACGCGCATGACAAACTGCTATCACAGAAATCGAGGATCGAGCGGACGTACAGGGCAGGCGGCGAGCGGGTGCCAGGCCCCATCGTGCCGCGCCCGGTGCTGGACGAACTGCACGAACACGCGGTCGAGCAAAGGAACTTCGAGCGCGTCCGCTTCCTAAACGATCTGCGGTCGCAAATGGCACAGGAATTCGGCGGGCACGCGCGGAATGGCCACAGCGCCGCCCGGCTCGCCGCACAGACCGAGATCGCGCAGCAGGACTTACGGGTAAGCGAGCAAAGAGCGGAGAACTTCGATAAGACAGCCCATCTCAGGAAGTGGGATATTGGAGATGAAAAGCTGTCGTTATCAGACGTTGACAGGGAGACCAAGTATCGAGAGAGCGAGGTAGAATTCCAAGAAAAGCGCGCGCAGTTTTACGACAAGAAGTTATCCTTTTGGGGATCGTTTTCGCTACCGTCAGTCCGCAGCTTGAACCCGGTCAATTCCGTCAAGTCGGCGTTCACGCGGAACCCATTTTCCGGCATCGGCTCAATATCTTTTGGCCCGACTATAAACCCGCTGCGGCGCGCTGAATACAGAGAGCAGGCGGAAGCGGCGCGCGAGGCAGCCCGCGCCGCGCAGGAGCGGATAGAGGCGCTGCGCCCCGTCAGAGAGACCATCGTAGATAAGATCGAGACCAGGCGGGCGGAACTCGCCGAGGGCGTGGCGCGCGACCGCGGGATGGCGGACACGCTGCGGGGCATCAGGGACGCCGAGGTTGCGGACCGGCACGCGACCGGGCGCACGATGCCGGAGCCGCAATTCAAAGGCTGGGAGTTGCGTCGCCTCGAAGCCGACGCCGGGCTTTTGCGCGACGGCGACGCGCTCCGCCACTACGAGCAGGAGATCGGCCCCGGTCGAGAGAACATCAACCTTGAAGGGCGGGCGGCGCGCGCGTTCGGCCGCGAGCTTCACGCCGAGATAGTCTCTGAAGAGGCAGCAGCGCGCCTAGAATCGTTCACCGAGAACCGCGAGCACTACCCGTTAGGGTACAGGGACGCGGAAGGCAACTTGCGCACAGGGACACTCGCCGACGTTAAGCCGCACTCGATGATCGAGCGGCTGACTCAGTTCCTCACCGAGTCGGCAGACCAGCGCGCCTTGCGCGAGACGCTTGAGCACGCCGCGACCGAGACCTACCACAGTCTCAGCGCCGACCGGGACGGCGCAGCCGAATACTTCAAGACGGCGCAGGCCGTGGCGCAGGAGTACCGCGAGCAGCTGCACGAGCGCGATCCACAACGCGAGTTACCCAAACCGGAATTCACGCGGAAGGAACTCGCCGACATTGAGCGTTACGGCGAAGCCCTGTCCGACCACGCGCAGCACCAACACTATCAGGATTTCGTGCGCGACGTGATCGAGCAGAACCACGTCGGCAATCATCCGGTCGGACAGTCATTCTCAGACCAGATGAATTCAAAAGTAGGGAACGACCCGGAGCCGGAGAAGTCATGGCAACAGACGCTTGAGCCTGAAGGGGCGAGCCTGAGCGGCCCGTCTTCGCCAGCGCAGGCGGTCGAACCGGGCGTGAGCGTCGAGATAACGGGCGCGGCGGCGGAAGTGGAAGCGGGCGGCGGTCTCGCCGCACTATTGTAGCAGTAACATCTTGTGGGGGGCGGGTGAGAAGCATTCACCTTACATCGCAGCAAATGTTGATGAAAAGCATTCAATCCACGCTCCGGTTGAATATGTTGTTAGTTTCGTGCAGGTTTTATCATTTCTTTTCACCACGAGACTTCTTGAGAGCCTTGATAAAATTACGGGTTAGATTCACCTCATTCGGTTTGCTTATCCCTGCATCATCCTCAGTTTTCGACCATGCTACTCTCCTCTTCTTATTCTTTAGAATATATGCTGTCATTTCAGAGGTTGTGATCGGAATTTTCAAGCCAACCGAACTATCTTCATGCCTTAGAACTTTATACTCTAAGAAAAATTCTGCCTCGTCCGGCGAGTTTACAACATTGAGAGCGGAATACTTCTTCAACTCTTTTAGGATGAAGTTACGAGCATCGGTAGAATCTGCAATCAGATAAACTTTTTGCAAATTTGTTAGATCAGCAATATCTCCATACTCAGGAAGATTACTGTCCTGTGCAAATGCAGGAATCAATAAACATGCTATCAAAGTGGAGATGATTGCAAAACAGCGCATGGGTTTCATTCCAGCTTCTCCAATGCTACGTTTCCGACACGATTAATCCAACGCCCAGTATCACCCGCTGCGACGAGACGTGATTAGCTGCAAGTCTCGCGCATGAAAGCAACGCTATTCACGGTCGGGTGCATGCAGCTATGTGGTGCTCTTTGATTCCTTACTCAGTCCCGCGAGCCGAATATCCATGCTAGTGACAGCACGAATCGCTTCTCGAAGAAGATGCGCGTAGAACCATTCGCCCGTCGTCGGTTGCGACTCGAAGAGATAACGTCTCTTATCAAACGTATTTTTCGCCGCAGTCAGAGAACGGTTGAAGTCCGTGACTTTGAGGGCTTCCGGGTTGATCACGTCGAGGCGCGATAGCACAGGATCAGAACGCACAATTCGCTCGAATGCCTCACGTATGAGAGTCTTCGTGTGGGGCTTTAGGGCATCAAACAGCTTTTCCCAATCGTGCTCTTCTAATGGCGCGATGTTCGTGTCTAGTACGAAAAGGCATTTCAGGTACAGTTCAACCGCGAAGGAATCAACGAGCAACTGCGGCGCAGAGCTTCCCCACTCTTTGCCCTTCGCCTGTTCTTCTAAAAGACGTGAAGCCTCCGAGTAGTGTTCGGCAAGTTGGTATATCTTCTGGCAGTCAGGTGTCGGCTTCGGCGGTTTCTTTTTTGGCATCGGTCAAAACATTCCGTCAAAGGATAAGCACATCTTCCTATAAGATCAGGCTGGGCGCGTTCATTAGTCACATAACGCCCGCCAGCAGCAGCCGCGCAGACAACGCGGCTTGAAGGGCGTCTCGCGCACGAAGGCTGCGCTATTGCGCGGTGCTGCATGGCGTTATTCGACGGCGGTGCGCGTTTTATTTTTCAAGCGACGGAAAAGAGCAATTCTGTATGCCCCAATCCCAAAGCTCCTTGAAGCCGTAAAGGGTAGCTTTTGGCTTGTACGTGCTGTCCTCTAATATTACGGATCCAAACGGTGCTGCGCGCAACATCGCACGAGCCGCCTGTTCCCCAACAGGCCATGGATTAGCGCCCGCCCGCCCGTATTGTGTGGGCACCCTCTCCTCGAAAAGAATGTTGCCGTCTTTGTCGCGCACGACGAGTTTTGTGCGGCCGTCAGAATCTACCCACTCACTGATCCAGCGTTGTGCTTTCATTCCGAATATTTCGTGCGATCCCAGCGTTATATCGCAACCGCCGCCAAATTTGTCGAAGCCTTTTCGGATTCCCAAGTCTCCGTTTCCACTCACCGTTACCGAAACGTAGCCTTGGCTATCCGGGTTGTCAGGTTTGTAAATGTCCAGCTTCGCAGGCGGAAGTTCGGTAGATACGCCAAGACTAGGCCAGCCACATTTTTGTGTGGCGAGGGACCACACGTAAGGTAACGCGAAATTCGATGGCGGTTCGAGGTCAGTCTTTTCATACGAAGGAAACCGGACGACGCGCAAGCGGATTCTGTCGCCTTTGATGAGCGCCTTCACGACCGCCGCTGCATCTGAGGTTTCGACAGCTAACCCATTCCTTTTAGGTAACACTTGCAGTTTGATTGGCGTCGCATCGCCGATGCGTAGTAAGTGTTCCGCGTCGGACGCAAATAGTAATTCGTCAATGCGGGGCCATATCGTAACTTTGTCCGGCCCTTCAATGGAGAAGTAGATGGGCCCATACTCAGGCTGGACGAACAGAGCACATTGGCTTTTATCAGTCATGGCGTCGATGGTTGTCACCAATTTTAGTCCGAGACCATCGAACAACGTTTTGCGATCATCGGCGCGCGCCTGAATCAGAAAGCCGACGCATAGGATGAGAATTATGCGTAGTATTTTCATTTCATTCCTCACTTGTTTCGGCTAAAGCCGTCGAACGCCCCGCTTCAGCCGCCGTCCGCAAGCAGCATCCGACCTGACCGCAGCAAAGAACGATGAAAAGCAGGCTATCGGGCGGTCGGCCGCAAGCGATTGTCAGCCCGCGCCGTCAAAGAAATCACTCGACGCTGTGTTACCTAGCATAGACCGCATTTTTATTATCAAGAAGGACTGTTTTGTTTTCGTTGGTTGAGACTTTATAGCTCCAGACAGCAATACCGCCGCGAGTCTCTGTTACGCCGTAAATATAATAACTACCTTCCGGTACATTCTCGAATGTAGCATTGCCTTCAAAATCAGTGGTAGTTGTATTAACGACGTGCGGCTTTATAACTTGGTCAAATTTCGATGGCTTTTTTTCATCTGCATACAACCTGTCTATGGAAAACTCAAGCCAGAATAATTTCTCATCTTTAATAAGACCTGCTTCCTTCCAAATTTGGAGGGCATCCTTATCCAGCAGGTAGAAATTTTCTCTGGCGACAGCCTGCGCGCCACCCATGTTATAAATGATTGCGGCTTTGATTGGTATGTTCCGTTTAGTAGGTCTCTGCTCTCCCTGCTTGCAACTTGTAGCGGAGACGAAAAGCAGCAGAGCAATCAAAACAGACAAATCGGTACGAGGTATCTTGATCATGCTTCGATCCTTACACTTTTCAAATCAGAAGCGGGCTAACGCCCGCCATTAGCCGCCGCGCATTCAACCTCGAAACCATTCAAGTCTTGCGCATAAAGGCTGCGCTATTCGTGGGCGGCTGCATGGCGTTGTTAGGTATCGGTGTTCGCAGCAAATCGCCCAAGTGAAGTACCATATTCTTGAAAGATTCTTTTCTTAACGATGCCTACTTTACCAGCAGAAGGGCCTTGGCTTCGGGTTCCCGTCATCTCTTGCCTATATATGTCAGGAGACAGTCGCCAAATTTCAAATTCGCCATTCTCTAGCTCAAATGCCCCAATTACAGCATCAAGCCGCTCAAGCATGAGATAGGAAACACCCACGCTGTCGGTATTAAGATGGGCGCATTTAATGACAACTCTCTCCCCATTCAATTCGCACTCATTACTATTACCTTGAGGATTAGACGCGCCAAGCTGTGCGGCTAAGGCTTTGCCACATCTGAGTCCCCACTTACTTGCTTGAGCACCACTGAGAGAAGTTTGACTCATCTTCCTTGGTCCTTAACTCTCTAATAAGGTAGATGCCTAACGCACATTAGGCCGCCACTGGCGGTCTAACATAGTTATTGGGCGACAATTAGCGCTCCCGGCGGCCTAACATAGCGGTCAGTTGATAATTACAGCTTACCACGGTAATACTCAACCCTTGATTTCACGAATGATTTAATCCTACGAAAAAGAGGTTCAAAGGTGGAGTTGCCATACTCCTAGCATCTGCGAGCGAAACAAACCAAAATCATCAAGTTTCTGACTTATGCCACAGGCAGGGCCTACCTTACAACCAAAAATTAAATTTAATTGAGCGGCAGGAGCGCGGGCGGTAGGGTGTTAATGCGGCGGGCGACAACACCGGCGCGGGCGTAACGCGACAGGGCGACGTGGACGTGTGGGATCTCACTCTCTAAGTGCAGCGCGGCCACGTAATCAATGTTGTCAGCACGGTACTCGTCAAGCATTGGCAGCATGAGTGACCAGACGGCTTTACGGATAAGGTGACGGCGGAGAGGAAGCGAAGAGGCCGACATTTCTAAGTCGGCAGCCATGAAGCCCACGACGAAATGAATAACGTCCTTACTCTTGAAACGGTCGGCGATAGTTTTCAACTCGGCGCATCTGTGCCGCTCGATAAGCTGAAATCGCCGAACGAACGACGAGGGCAGATGGCCGGCGCTGTCAAGTGGCATGTAAACCGGAGCATGGTAGTGGACGAGGCCGCGCAGGTCGCGCGCCGGGGCGAGCGGGCGAACGGGAATAACGAAGCGGAGATCGAACGGGGCAGACATAAGGGCATTAACGCGCGGACTGAAAGGGGGCGTTGGCAGCCGGGGCTTTCTTTTGTGGCGGCTCCTGCTTGGTCAGCCCCATCGTCGCCAGCTGAAACGCAGTTGGGTTTGCGGGAAGCTCGGCAAAATCTTTCGGCTCAAGGGCGGCCCCTTTCCACACCTCTTCGCGGTCGGGATAGACGACGAGGAAGAAGGTGTTACCCTCGTGATACCGCTCGTTGATCGGGGCGGCCCACAGCGTTACGGCGTGCGGCGTGATCTGAGTGAGCAGGTAATAGTAATTGCGCATCGTGAAGGACTGGCCGTTGTCGGCGAAGCGGGGCGGGCGCGGCAGCTTCCACACCACGGTTTGCAGCTGCTCGAATGACTCAGGGAATTTGCCTACCGTCTTGTGGTAGCCGCGGAGGTCTTTGATGAGTTTGTTGAGGGCGACTTTCGGGAGCTTCGCATCAGCGGCAACACTTTGTTGGTACGCGGAATAGCCCCAGGCGAGTCCCGTACAGAGGAGCAGAATGAGCGTGATCACGAAGGTCATTTTAACCTTCAGTTTCTTTGCGCCGATGGCAGACGGTTTAGCCATGATGAATCCTCACTTTACACAGGTAGCTCAGGAGCGGGCACAGGAGCAGGTGTTTTAGTCCTCTGTTTCTTGACGCGCGCGCGACCTTCGCGGCCCTTCTCTTTGCGCACATTGTCCGGGCGCTTGACTTTGAGATCGAGCGTCGGCGGCGGTGAGAGGACGTGCCGCTTAGGATTGTCTATACGGCCGTCAACCTCTTTCTGGTCGGGCGGGAAGGCGAAGCGGATCGGCGGCGCAGTGCCGGCGATGGCGATGGCTTGAGTGTGCTTGAGCATCTGCCTGATAGAGTCTTCAGTCATTAGCTCGCGGCCGACTTCCGCCAGCCGCTCGTTATCAATCCGATCATCAACGGCGTCGGTCGCGCTGTGTTGCAGCACCGTGGTCTTACCCATCAGGCGCACCATCATCTCAGCTGCCTTACCCTTAGTGCCGGGCAGGGCGATGAGCGTGGAGATGCCATCCCAGATCATGTCCGCGAGATCGCTACCCAACTGACTTGCGAACTGACTCTTGACCTGCACGCCGAGCAGGTAGCACATCTCAAGCCCGCGCCCCATGTTCATATCCTGCGCAAGTCCTTGCGGCATGATATTGCCGATCTCATCCATCGCCATCAGGCAGTAGGGCTTTCCTTGCCCGCCGGTACTGCGTAGATAACTAGCTGCCATGCCGAAGATCGTAGATATAACGACTTTGAGGCGGCTGGACTGTTGGACTGAAACCGTGACGAAGGTGGCGCAGCCCCGCTCGCGCAGCACGCTCATTGGCACTTCGCGCACGCCACTGGCTATCTCCTCCTCAGTCGGCGGCGAGAACAACAGCATCGCGTTCGGATCACGGAACGGCTCAAGCATGACGGTCATGCTGATGATGATGTTACCCTGTGTCTTTAAGTCCGACTGACGAAAGATGCCCCACGATAAACGCACCTCTTCATTTTGACAGGACAACAAATCTTCATCGAGACTGTCTATCACTTCGCCGAGTTCTTCATCTCGCGTAATTCTACGAGCCGCGAGGAATTCATAGATCATGCCCGGATGCGGGCGGTCTGAGATCTCGGCGACGTAGAGCAGCAGGGCCTTGAGGAACGCTGTCGCCGCCAGCGGCCAGAAAGGATCATTGGCCTTCGCCGCCGCCGCGTTAGGGTCGAAACCAATCATCATCGAGGCGACTTCATGCGCGAACTGGGGGTTATCTTTACACGCAGCAACGAAGGAGAGGCGGTCTGAGAAGGTCGGATCGATCAGGTCGAGCAGAAAGGCTTTCTTATAGTAGCGAGCGCAGTAGTTATAAAGCTCGCGCTTCGGATCGAGCGCCATACAAGCGCCCCACTTCGCCCACGCGCGCACGGCCTTCATTATGAAGCTCGCCGTCTTGCCGGAGCCTTGCGGGCCGAGCACGACAACGTGCAGCGAGAACATAACGAGCTTCATGGCGAAGTCGTAAAAGAAATCGAAAGAGCCTAGCTGGATCGTACCGTCTTCCGGCTGGCCGTGTTTCTTCCTGCGGAGCATACGCCAAAAAAGAAACCAGAGACCGTCGCGCGGGCTGAAGGAATCGGGCGTTTTCGGTTGGAGAAAGCCCGCCTCAGTCATATCGTCGCGCGTCGCCCAGCGCGCGGAGCCGAAAGTCTCGCGCTGGAAGTACCTGTAATAAGGAAGAAACAAGTCCCACGTTTCGAGCGCGCCGAAAAGGATCACACAGAACATGAAGAAGCCGAGGACATACCAGACCTGCACGCCGACTTCGAGAATGTAGCCGATGAGGCCGAGGCAGAGGACGGAGACGAAGGCGCAGGCGATGAGCACCACGCCCTGAAAGCCGGTCGTGACCAATTCAAGTAATGCGCGGTAAGAAGAATGATGTTGCGAGTCGGCGCGGCGGGGCAGGTTAATGCGCGCGTCGAGGCGGCGGGCTAAGGCGTCTATGCTCATATTGATTTCCTATTGTTGAGTCGTCTTGCGCAGCCAATCATTTAATTCGTTCAGGCGAGCTTGCGGCAGGTCGAGCGCGTGAAATTCGTCCGGCTGCCAGCCCGCAATCAGCATGGTCGCGGGCGAGGAAAAGGGTGTGGGGATAGTTACCGTATCAAGATGTTCGGAGACGTAGAGGGAGACGCCGGGATTCTCTTTCTTCGAGCCGGTCGGCGACGCTTGTTTGGCTGGATCGTCCGTATTAGGCAAGCGTATGAGAATAGCCGCGCCGTCCTCTTTCGTATTGCCGATGGAGACGACCTCGACGCCGAACGGCTCAACGCGGTAACGGACGTAAATCGTCGCGTGCCGCCCCAGCAGGACGCCCGACTTACGGTTGAGTGGATCAGGGACGGCGACGCCGGGCGGCAACAGCCGCGCAGCCGCGGCGAGGTCAACCAGCGCGTCCACGTCCGCCGGCGCGGGGCGTTTCGAGACCGCCTCATTGACGCGAGTGAGACCGAGGACGAGCGCCAACCCGGAAGCGTCACGCATCCGACCGGCCATGCACGCCACCGGCCCCTCAAAGTCAGCGGTGACGATCTTAGGATCGCGGGCCGCTTTGCGCGGAGCGTGGCCCTGCGCGTAGTTATCCGACAGATCAACGTCCGCGGTCACTTGCTCGACCGACATTAAGTGCGCGCCGATGAAGAGGGCGAGACCGGCGAGCGCGGCGACGAGCACGCCGACCGGGGCGGGCAACTTTGGCAGTTTGCGTTTGAGTGATTTAGTCATAACTCTACGTTGTATTCCTGTAGAGGCAAGCCGGGCGTGGCGAAGGCGAGCGCGACGTGCTCATCAATTTCATCGTGCGGGAGCGAGATGGAGTCGGCCAGCACTCGGCGCTTGAGGAGAATGTTGTCAACGTCAGCGGGCGTCTTGGCGATGTGTCCCAGGTGCGCGTCTATGACCTGCCAATCAATCTCCGTTATCCGCTTGCGCACGATGGAACTGAGGAAAGAGATCGACTCACGAATCCCCGGCTTGCGATCAACGTTGCAGGCGTGGCGGACGACGTGAATCATCTTCACGAACTGACGCAAGAGCGGTTCGGTCACGGCGGGCACGCGGCTTTTAAGTATGGCGACCTCTTCGGCGGGCGTCGGCGTCTGAAAATAGGTGAAGATGCAGCGCGAGATGAAGGGATCGGATAGCTCGCGCTCGTCATTCGCCGTTACGATCACGATAGGGCCGAGATGCTCAGACGTGTCCGGTATGCCGACCATGCTTGAGGGGCGCAAGTTAGGGATGGTGGCCTGGCGCGTCTCGAAAACTTCGAGCAGCTTATACTCATTGCCGAGCGTGGTCTTATCTATCTCGTCAATGACTAAGACCGGCACATCAGCCTCTGTCATGCAATGCTCATAAGCGGCGAGCGGATCGCAGAGGATGAGGTTGTCGCGCGTGCGCGCGCCGTGGGGATCGAGCCAATAGTAGAGTATTTCCCCGGTCTGCAAATCTTCATGGCATTGCAGGTAATAGAGCGTGATGTTAAGGGCGTAGCGCAGAGACTTGCCGAACGCCGTCTTGCCGCAGCCGGCCTCGCCCATGCAGCGCAAAGGTCTGCCGCAACTGACGGCCTCCACGAAGTCAATAAGCGGTCTCTCCTGCGGCACGTAGCCGGCGCGCGTGCGCAGCAGTTCGGCGAGACCGGCCACGCCGCGCTCCGCGAGTAGCTTGCGCACGTCAATCGAAGGCTCAGCAGGGAAGGGTTTCGACAGCATAAAGGGTTGGGGTGAATCGGGCGTGCGGCTGGTTTAATGTCCGACGCGGCAGATGCCGTCGGTCGAGCGGGTGTAAAGGGCGCACTCGTCAAAATAAATCGTCTCGCCTCTGTACGCCGTGGCAAAGACTACGAACTCATCCGAGAAAAGAAAGTTGGCGCGCAAGAATCGTTCGACAGCCTCCACCGAGTCGAAGAGAGCGAAAGCTTCCGCAAGGTTTACGCAGCTGTCATAACCGTTGCTGTAAACTTGGTCCCGACCGGAGACGCAGAAGTATTCAGTCTCATCGAGGACTAAAGCCAAAATATACTTGCCAACGTCCGCGCGCTCGAAAGTCAGGCCCCTTTGCAAGACCCGCGTAACGCCCTTAACCCGGAGATCAACAACGCGGCTGTTGCGCCCGCTCCGCAACATCACCACGTCGGCGACCGAGAGAGCAGTTTCATCGTCCGCTGGCAGGAGTTGAAGCGCGCCCCGCATGACCTCACCTTTCAGACTGATTAAGCACTTGCTCCGCGAACCGGCGCATCTGATCGTTCATCCGGGGGATGGCGGCCCTGATCTGCACAGGCGAGCCGGCCGTGAGCAACTGCGCAACCTCATCATCGGTGAGGCCGGTGCCGGTATTCGCGCCGGAGTTGAGCAGCTGCGCGAGCGCGTCCGGGTTCATCTGCGCGAGCGCATCAATCCCTTCGACTTCGCGGGGTAAGTCCGTCACCGAGACGTAGCCCATCGAGCCGGCCGCGACGGCCACGAACTCGCGCCGGTCGCCGTTGCGCGTGAGCGCATCAATCTCAGGACGGCTGGCGTCGCCGAGCACGATAGTCGCGCCACTACGCCGCCCAAGCGCGGTCTGTGCGAGCGCGAACCCACGATCCGCGATTGTGCCGAAGATGCGCGCCCAGCGGCTTGTGACCTGTCGCCGCTCGCCTTTCATGCCCTCGCCGGCGTCTGCGCCGAGCAGAGAGCCGCCGAAGGCGACGAGCCGGCCGGAGGCCGAATCTATGTAGCCGACGACGGAGACGTAAGCGCGATCAAACTCACCGCCGCGCAGCGTGCCGACAATGACGGTGCGCCGCGGCAGTTTCCAGCCGGGGCCGGCGGAGTCGCGCGTCAACTCCATTCTGACGAGCGCGCCGGTGCGCAGAGTGTAGATTGCGCCGAGCGTGCGGACAGGCAGGAGCGAGCCGAACGAGGGGCGAGCGGGGAGGCCAGCCGCCGCGTCGAGCCGCGCGCCCGAAGTTCCAAGCGCAAAGCCAGCATTAACCGTGCGGGACTGTGCTGCGCGATCAGAAGCTGCCGATTGCTCGTCGGCGGGCGAGTCAAGCTCGCCAAAGACGAGTGACTTCTGCCCGTTGGCGCGGGAGGGGCGCGTGCCCGACGTGTGCGCCCTGGTCGTGCCAACGCCACCGCCAGCACGCTGCGGTGTTGTCGCCGTCGTGTTCGTGTTCGCGTTCGCGTTGACTGTGCCGGCCACGCCGTCGGCGGGTTGCACTACCGGGGCGGTGGCGGCGGCGTTGGTGTTGTTGGCGTTGGCGTCGAGCGTCGCCGTGCCGACTTTGACGGGAACGACAGGCTGCGGCTGTTGGACGATGATTGCGGGCGCAGCGCCCGGCGTCGCACCCGGCAGGGCGGCCGGCGGCGTGGGCGCAACTTGGCTGCGCACTTGCGCGATGGCTTCGGCCGTCAACTTATCGTCAGACTCAGTGGCAGGTTGTCCGGCGCTCGCGCGACTCGTCACGGTCGTCTTAACCGTCCGCTTGCCGGAGCCGTCACCGAGGAAGAAGAAGAGTCCGAGGCCACTGAGGACAAAGAGACCGAGGACGAGGGCAACAATCTTGAGGATCGTCCCGCGCTTGCCCCCGCGGGCTTCGGCCTTCTTCACGTCGAGCGCATCGCCGACGTTGGGCGGCGCGGCGTGTGCCGCGGTCACAGACTTCGAGGCGACAATGGTTTCATCAGCATCAGCCGTCGTAATCCCGGCAGCCGCCGCATAGCCGTTGCCGTTGCCGTTCTGCGGGTTCTTATTAGACATGAAGCATCACTCCGTTTCGGACTAACGAGATTTGATTGTGAGATCGACAGAAGAAGGCGCGTCCGCGGCCGTGGTCTGCGCGACGGAGATGCGCAAGTATTGATGCGTCCCAAGTATCGGCGGCGCGAAGGCGACGGCGTAGTAGGCGGTCGCGCCGGGCGCAAGTAGGTCTCCGTTCGGCGCGGTAGTTTCGAGACCGAGTTTCTGGATCGGCTCAACGAGCACAGGGTTTCTCTTTTCGTCAAGCGTCTCGACAAAGAGATCAGGCTGGCCCGGCACGAGCCGCACGGACTCGGCGAGTGTGTTCTTGACGGCGATCACGATGAAGCGCGTATCAAGGTTAAGGTCTTTCGGGCGGGAGACGGCGACCGAGATGCCGTAGAGAGGTTTCGAGTATTTAGAGAACGCCTTTGCGTCGGCGACGACTTCCTTCATGTAGTCACGCAGCGGGCCGCCGAGTGTGCCGGTTACGACCGGGCGGGCGTCCGCCGCAGGGCGGGCGACGGCGGGCAGGACGCGCGCCGCGCCGGAGACTGGCAGGTTGCGCAGCGTCTCCGCGCGCGCTGGCACAGGGGAAGGCGTCGGCGTGACGCTGAAGGCAGGTACGGCATCCGTCTTAATGACGGCGGGCATTGGCGCGGGCTGTACGGCGGGCACAGGAGCGAGGAGCGGCGTCTGTGTGGGCGCGGGCGTAGGCTGCGCAGCTGGTAGCGGAGTCGGGGCAGGAGTCTCGGCCGGCAGAGCCACCGTCGCCGCTTGTTCAACCGTCTCTTCCGGGGCATAGACGCCGGGGCGCAGAGGCACAGGCTTATAGTTGACCGGGAGGCCGGCGGCGCGGCGCGCGGCCACAACCCTGTCGCGGTCGTAACGGATAACGACCCGCGAGGCGCTGTCTTCGATGTTGGCGACCGGATAGACCTGAAAGACGAAGGGAATGCCGCTCGCCATCTGGACGGTGATCAAGGCGAAGGGCTGCGGCCCCTTCTTACTGAGCACGAAGCCATCACCGGGCCGGAAGATGAGGGGGTAATTAGGTGCGGTGTCCGTGTCGTCAACGGTGACGAGATTCTGATCGCCCGGATGGACGCGCAGGATGGAATCGCGCGCGGGGAATTCAACCAACACGACCGCGCCGGGCGCAAGCCCCAGCTTGAACGTGTTGTAGTCCATCGCCGCCTCAACGATCTTCTGACCGGAAACCAGATCGGGCACGGCCACCCGGTCGGGCCGCGCCACTTCTTTCTGCGGCGCGGCGGCGCGCGCGGGCTGTCTGGTCGCACGCCTTTGTTGGGCGAAGGCGGCGACGGGGAAGCCCAGCAGGAGTACGAGGAGGAGCGCCAGCAGGCGGAGGCCCGCCAGGGCGAGGATGCTGAAGATGGCGACGCGGCGCAGTTTTTCTAACATGATTGACTCCGGTTGTCCCTTCCGTTAGGGCTGTTTCTGTATCTCTTCGCCGGTGTATTCGAGGACGAGGAAGCCGGTGTTGAGGTTGCGGTCTGCACGCGGGTTGCCCTTCTGCTTTTGCTCCATCGGCTTGTCGTAGTAGAGCTTGACGGCGAGATCGAACTGTTTGACTTCCCGCTGCGGTACGCCCTGCGGGGCCTTATCAATCGTCTGCGTGCCGATGATGTGGACGAGCATCTTATCGTTGCGGTCAACGTAAGAACTTTGCTCAGTCCAGACGGTGCTCCAATTATCGCGGCGCTGTTCGGCGATGATCGGTTGGAGGTAGTCGGAGAGAATCTTTGCGCGCTGCGGCACCATCTGCGTAATCGCCTGCGCAATGTCACGCTCGCGCACTTCCTTGACCGGACTCACGCCGTAGATGGCGGCGGCGAACTTCGAGGCGGCGCTGAGCTTGTCCTTGTCAGTCACGCGATCCTTTGCGACGGTCACGTTGCCGTTGGTGCCAAGCTCCCGGTTGTTGAGCACGGCGACCGTGCGGCCGTCCACGTCCTCGCGTATGTAAACGAGGTCGGGCTTGCGCTGGTAGAGGTAGAAGCCGATGCCGGAGGCGAGCAGGACGGCCAGCACGAGGAGCACGCACAGGGAGATCAGCTTGTAGATGGCGAGCACGAGCTTGGCGTTGACTTCCGTGCCGGCGTTGGGCGTCACCGCGGCTTGCGCCAGCGCATCAAGTTCGCGGTCGGCGTCAGCGGCGCGCGCGCCGTGTGGCGGCGCGGCAGTTGTCATTTCAGCAGCCATGAGTAAGAACCTCTCAGTTGGAAGATAGGGCGCGCGCTTCGGCGTCGCCGGGGTGAGATGTGGCGGCGACGGCCAGCGCGCCGGTGTCGGGTTGCTCGCCGTCGAGCGCGAGGAAGAAGCCGAACACGGCTTGCACGAGGAACGCGCCGAGCGCGTTCAGCTGTTGTTGCGGCAGGTCAACAATGACGTTGCCGCCCTCGACGCGGGCGTGACGGGCGCAGATGGTTTGCAGGTAAGTCGCGCCGTCAGTTGGTACGAGGTTGTCTGCTCTTTCAGCCATATCCGAAGCTCACTGACCGCGGCGCGGTTGGCGTCATTTTGCTGCCACCATGAGGGCGCATTTTGCTTCCAACCGCGCTACTGGAATTTGATCGAACGAGTCACCCGGACAGGAGCCGGCGACGGCGGATTTTTTTCTTTGTCGTCGGCAGCCGCGGGCGCGGCGGTCGCGCCGTACACGAGGCTGCGTGTGACCGGCAGAGGCGCGGCTTGCGTTTCACCCGCGACCGCAGGAGCGGCGGCCGGGGCGAGGGCAGGGCGATTCTGCGCGTAGGAAGTGAGACTGACGTTAGCCGCTTGCTGCGCGTAGCTGAAGCTGCCCGGCACGGCTTGGAGATAGCGAAGGTATGTCACTCGCCCGCGCGCGACATAGGCTTGTGTTTCGGCGTATGGCGGGACGCGGCGACCGTACTTAATGACACTCCCTTCACCCGAGTTATAACCCGCAAGAACCAGGTCGAGATTCCCGTCAAATAACTCCGTCAAGAACCGCAAATACTTCGCGCCGCCGTCGAGCGCCTGGCGCAGATCGTATGCGTCCCGCACGCCGAAACGAGCGGCGGTGGCGGGCATCATCTGCGTCAACCCCATCGCCCCTTTAGGCGAAGTGGCGTCCGGCTGAAAAGAGGTTTCTATGTCGCAAACGGCGGTCAACAACTGCGCGTCAACGCCGTTCCTTTGGGCGGCCGTGATGATGTGCGGAAGCAGGAAACTAAAGCGATCACTCTTAGTCCAAGACGCGGGGAATTTACGGGGTAACGAGAGGGCATCAGCGGAGACCATGCCGCGCGGCGCTTGCTGCGCACAGACAGGGAGCATCGCGGCCCCGCAACACACGAGCACGATGATCAGTTTTAAGGTTCTTAACCAACAGGCCACAAGCAGCCCCTCCCGCGCGCCCCGGCAGCAAGGGAAGTGCCACGAGGCGAACGGGCGGGCGCTGTGTACCTTTTAGTCCCTGCGGCTGTGTACCTTTTTGTCCGCGTGGCACACCTTTTGTTGAGCGAGCCGGATTGAGCAAGGGGCGACGGGCACGCGGCCCGCGCCCCCCGAATTCGGAACTTCAACGCTAGGAGTGAAAAGACAGTATGTTGACGAACGTTCGCAAAAGAGCACTAAGACGTGGCCGGGCGTGGTATGCCAGCGTGACCGCCCCGGCCGATGCGATGGCGGTTCACGCGGAAACCGGCGTCGAAAAGGCAATCGTGGCGACGGTGCGGGCAGGGCTGGCCTTGAGTAGCCTGCTGCCGGGGCTACTTCTCGTCGGTCTTGTTCTGGCCGCGCCCCACGCGGCACACGCGCAAGCGCCGGGCGGTAATTTGTTCGGCTCGTCCGATCAGACGGTCGGCAACGGCATCCGGGCGTTCACGCGCTGGTTTCGCGTCGCCATCTTCTTCGCGGGCGTGATCGGCCTCGGCGCGTGCGGCGTCCTGAAGATGCTGAAGCAGCCGTGGGGCGGCGTGGCGGTCGGCAGCGCCTTCTGCTTCGGGTTCGCCGGCATCGCGCAACTCGTTTACACGTTCTCCAACGGCGGCGATGTCGAGTTCAACCCCGAACTCAACGGCTAACCAGCAGAGAGCGAGGTAACTGAGAAGTGGCGGAGTTGAGAGAGCGCCCGGTTCGATCCCGCAGTTGGATGCCGATCACTAAGTACGGGATCATTGACACGGACAGGAAGTACGTCGTGCTGATCACGCTGGCGTGCTTCACCGTCCCGTTCCTCTTCGAGCTATCGGTATTTCGGATTCCGCTGCCGCTGCCGATGGCTCTGGCGGGCCTGGCGCTCTCCGCCGCCTTCTTCAAATTCATTCGCCTGGGGCGTCGCCCTAATTGGTTCTGGAATCGCGTCCGGGCGCTGGCCGAAGATTGCCGCTACCTGTTTCACCGGGACGTGCGGCGCGCGCTGCCGCGCGACGAAGAACGGCGCGGGCTGATGGCGTGGGTTACTGGCGGGACGCAGGCGGAAATTATTGAATTCCTCACCACCGGCCAAACCTCTTAACTTTTATTCCAACACCCCAGCCCGAAGCGTAAGGAATTTTCCTGATGGACGCCCAAACAATCGCTGCCCTTTCAGGCATGGTCGGCGCTGGCGCGTTAGGCGCGGCAGCGGGCCTCAAACTCGTACCCGAATTTGTCAGCACCCGCCGCCTCGCCAGGCGACTCGCCGAGGAGGAAAGCGCGGCCTCCGGCACGGAGATCGTGGACGGCGTGCGCCGCGCCGGGCAGCCGCGGGGGAAACTCCGGTCGAGCAACATAACGGGGATGGTCGCGGGCGCGTTGCGGCTGCGCAACGGGGCGTACATGCGCGCCTACAAAGTCACGCCCGCGGCGACGATGCTGGGGCACGGCTACGACCTCGACAACCGCTACGACGCGATAGCGAGGATGCTTGGGGCCGAGAAGCCGGCGGGCACGCTCATCAGCTTCCGTTACTCTTCGGACGGCGATCCCGGCCAAGCTATTGACGAGCACTTGGCCGCGCGCCCGGAGATTGATCAGGTTCACCCCGGCGCGCGGATACTGCACGACACCGGGCTTGAATTCATGCGCGGGAAGGCCATCGCGGGCGCTTTCCGCCGCGAGAAAGTCAGCCTGTGGGTTTCAGTTCCGTCGAGCGGCGGCGACAACAGCGGGGCCGGGCTGACCGCTTTCTTGAACACGCTGACAAGCGAGATTAAGCAGGACGGCATCAAGAACATTGCGCGCGCCGTCGCGCGCGCAAAAACGGCCAGCGCGAGCGACCGCATTACGCGCCGCATGGTGAAGGAAGAAAGGCAAGCTTTCAGGGAAGCGGAAAAAGTCTTTAAGCAGATCGAGCGGGAGTGCCCGCTGAAGATCGAGCGCATGACGCCGGCCGAGACGTTCACGACCCTCTACCTGAGCCACCATCAGAACGCTAATAGCGCGCAGCCGCTCTCAGACGCGGTGATGCTGAACATGCAGCAGTACCTTTGCGGCGAGAGCATCGAGTACGGCGGGACGTTCATGCGCCACGGCCGGTATCCGGTCGCAATGGTCGCGCTCGACACGCCGCCGCAGAGCGGGGCACAGAACAGAAAGAAGATCGTCGCTTCCGTCACGCGCCATCTGGTCGGCAACCCGCGCCTTAATTTCCGCCATCAGGTCGTGACGCAGTTCGTGTGTCTGGACAAGCGCAAATCGCAGAGCCAGGTTCAGTCGCGCATGACGAAGATTGAACGGGCTTGCACGGACATGCGGGGCAACGTCAATTTCAACGCCGAGGCTAAGGCGGCATACGGTGAGTTGCGCGAGATAGACGAGCAGCTGACAGACCCGACAGAGACGACGGTGATGGCACGCATGTTCGTGATCATCTACGGCGACGCGGCTAAGAACCAAGGCGAGTTGCAAGCGTCACTGAACAAGCTGGACGAGAACTGCGAAGAGGTCATCAACACGATCAGGAACATGCCGGGCGCGAATGCCTCACGCTTAGAGGGCGCAGATCTGCGTTTCCTCTATCTCACCGCCATCGCCGGCGAGGAGCTTGCCTACCCGGTGAACGGTCTCGAACACACCGAAGTCGGCGACAGCTACGCTTGCCTCGCGTTGACGGAGACGGCTTTCAGCGGCTACCGCCGATGGCACTCGCTCTACTCGACGGCGACCGGCCGCCTCTTCAAGCTCAACCTCTTCGACACCAGCATCACAAGCTCGCCGGTCGTGCTCGTACTGGGCGGGCAGGGGAGCGGCAAGAGTACGCTGATGGCGGACATTGTGGCCGACGTGCTCGCGGAAGTGCCGCACGCGGCGGCTTACGTGACCGACTTCGGCAACTCGTTCGCTTGGCTGTGCCGCATCGTGGGGGGCCGGCAATACCGCTTCATAGACGGCGAGCCGCGCGCCATCAACATCTTCGACTATCCCGGACTTGAACAGGGCATCATGCCGAGCAAGACGCAGGTGCAGCTGGTCGTCGGCTTCATGCTGAAACTGGCGAACGTGCGGGCGGAGGACGAGACGGCGGGGAAGATTCTCAAGAAGGCGGTGCTTGAGGTTTACCGCAACGAAGTGCCGTACAACAAGCCGGGCTGGGAACGCCACGAGCCGACGCTCTCGCACTTACTGGACGTGCTCAAAAAGTTTCCGTTCAAGAAGGGCTTGCAGCGCGACCGCGCGGACGCGCTCTATTTGTCGCTGGAAGAGTATAAGGGCGATGCGTGGCTCGACGCGCCGACGCACGAGGATTACCGCACCGAGTCGCCGCTACACGTATTCGAGCTTGACAGCCTCAACCTCTTCGAGCCGGACTTGAAATCGGCGCTCTCTTACCTCGTCGCGGCGCTCATTACCCGCTCCACCGGCAAATTGATGACCGACGGCACGAGGACGCCGACCGTCCACGTTTACGACGAGTTTTGGAAGATAGACGCGGAACTGCCGGAGATGATCTACCCGGTCAGGAAGGACAGCCGGCAGGGCCGCAAAGAAATGGTTATCACCCTGATCGGCACGCACGCTTACGAGGACTTGGAAAAGCTCTACGGCGTAGTCTCCAACGCGGGCACGCGGATCATCGGCTTGCAGAACAAAGGCTTTGACAAGCTGGCCGAGGACGCGAACCTTTCCACGGCCGCGTGCGCCGCCGTCAGGGCCATCCACAACGTCGAAGGCTCGCACGCCGAGTACGTCATTTCCATCGGCTCCGGCAGCAAGCAAGTGGTCGAGATGTTCCGCGTGGAATACTCGCCGGTGAAGATGTGGACCTACACATCGAACGCGGTCGAGCGGAACGCGCGCGATCTGGTTGACGCGACGCTGGGCGAGTTTTCAGACTTCGAGAAGATCGGCTGGCTGGCCGCGAACTGGCCGCGGGGCATCGCGTTCGAGGGCAAGACCGAGAACGACCCGGAATTCCGGGCGATGCTGGAACAGGCCCGGCTGTGGAGTTTAAGCCAGCAGGCCGCACAACCACTGGCGCAATAGCGGTGCGCAGCAGTTCGCTTCTCAGCCGAGGCTCCGACTCTCTTAACTTGAGGTGCAGGGCAACATGAACACGCGAGTTTCTTCCGTCAGGCAGGTAACGCTGGGGCTGCTCATCTCCGTCCTGCTCATGCACGGCATGAGCTTGCCGGCGCGGGCGCAGTTCGCCGTGTACGATCATGCGGCGTGGACGCAGCACTTCGCTGAGTATGTCAAAGAGGCGGAGCGTTGGGTTGAGACGGTGCAGCACTACGAGGCCGTCATTAACAACGCGATCCGGCAAGTGACGACGCTCGGCGGGATTCTCACGACGGTTGATAAGCTGGTCGCGCGCAACAACTCCATCTTCGCGTCGTTCGCAAACTTAGGTCAGTCCATCCGGGGCATCTTCACGCTCAAGCGACAGATCGAGGCGCTGGTCGTCCGCAACATTCAATCACTCAAGAACATTGACGACCGGCTGAGAGGCGGCATCTTCAACCCGCAGGCCGACCTCGGCGACTTGGAGGACTACTTAAAAAACTCAATCGGGCGGGCGAGTCAGGACAGGGCGGCGACGCTTGAGCGCATCGCCAACATGGACACGCTACTGCAACGCTGGTACGAAGAGTTGCAGATGGCGCAGGCGCGCAAGGCGAGCATCACGAAGCAGCGCGAGGACGCCATCGAGCGGCTGCGAGCGGAAGAGGCGAAGGCGCAAGAAGAGGGCTGCGCAACGTGCATCGAGAGCATCAAGCAGGAAATCCAATGGTGCGACGAGCAGCTGATTAAGCTGGACGAACAGATCAGCGACCTCCTCAACAAGATCGAAGATAGGATGAAGCGTTGGAACGTCGAGATGCGCGAGCGGGGCGACACGGCGCGCGACGTGCAGGAGATAGAAAAGTCTTGGGATAAATTTTTCTCCATCCGTGAGGAGACGCTTTACCAACTGGACAACTACTCAGGCTCAAGACGCGAAGGGCAACACCCATAAGAGCGAAGGCAACCGGATGCGCGCCAGAAAACTAATCAGCAAACTTCTCGTGACTCTCGTGCTCGCCGGCTACGCGGCCGGCATCGGCGCATCGGCGGCTTACGCCCAAGCACCCACGCCGTCGCCCGCGCCGGCGGGCGGGAGCATCTCTTTCAGCGAGCAGATTGCGCGCATGTGCATCGAGGCGCAGCGTTGGCTGCCGCACTTGATGTATGAAGTCGAAGGCCCCTTGCTCCCGTTCTTCATCAGGATCGCCGAGCTACTAGGCATCGCCATCGTAATGACCGCGTTCCTGAAATTGCTGCGGCAACATTCGGGCGCGAGTTTCGATCTAATGTGGTGGTTCGGGCGCGTGGCCTTTTTCGTCGCCATGATCTCACTGACGAGCGCGGCTATTGACTTCGGCGAGGACATTGGGAACGCGATTGCTTACGGCAACGACCGGCGTGCGTCATTCCTCAACGAAGCGCGCACCGGCGCGATGGAAGCTTTCAACGAGTCTTTCGATAAGTTCGTGGCCGGCACCTTCACCGTGCGCGTCAACGGCGAGGACGTGGTTGTAAACCCGAACCCGGACACGGAGAACCCGGCTTACGCCTTGATCGGTGTGCTCTACACGAGGGAGAGCAAGCTGGAAGATGTGACGGCCAAGCTGGACATATCGGCTTGGAGTATGTCGTCACTCTTCAGCTTCTTATCGTTCTGCCGCGGCTTCTTAGATTTCGTTGATCTGCTCATCATCCTCGCCCGGCCGTTCATCCTGATCGGCGTGCGGCTCGCCGCGCCGTTTATGATGGCGCTCGGACTCGACCGAGAGTTTGCCAAGCAATCTACTTACAAATACGTTTGGGGCGTGGTCGTGTTGACGCTCGCGTGGCCGTGCGTCACCCAGGTCATGCGCTTCCTCGCATACTCGGCGGGCAACATGGCGATAGGCGACCCGCAGACGATCTACATTTGGGATAAGGCGACCATGACGGCGATAGCCGACCCGACGGCCCAGCCGGTGTACCGGATTGTCATTCTCGGCCTCGTTATGTTAGGCGCTGGGATCGGGGTTATGTTCTCACACTGGCTTGCATACAAGTTTGTTATGGGCCAGATGTTCGAGGGCGTGGCGAACTTGGTAACGCAGATGCAAGGCGCGGCGCTGGCGACGGGCGTTGGAACGTTCAGCGCCGCCGCCGGGCAGGCCCTAGCTCGACAGTCCGAGCAGACGCAGATTCAGGGGCAGGCCGACGCGACCGCCGCGAATGTCGAAGGCAGGAGAGAAGCGGCGAACATCACCGCGAAAGGGAACGAGGTCGCAGGCATTGCTTCAGCGCGCGGCAGTCAGGTCATGGCGCTCAGCCAGGTCGAGGGCGCGCGGCAGGCGGGCGTCATGCAGGCGGCGGCGGCCGGCCAATTCGGGCGCGAGTCCACGGCCGCTGGCGTCGCCTTACAGACGCGAGACGCAGGCATTTCGCGCGACCAAGCGAACGCCATGACGGGCGCGACCAACGCGCGCGAGGCGATCCAGATCGCGGGCGAAGCGAAAGCGGCGAAGAAGGACAAGTGGACGGGCAGTTCCGGCATTGGTGCGATCCCGATTGCTGGCGGGCCGGTCGGGGAATTGGTTGTTGCCGTGCCGGGGGTTAGCTCCGTGACCCAGCGCGCGCGGTCGCAGAACGAAGCCGCGAACACCTTTGCGCAGAACTCCGTCAACATCCAGAACCAAACGACGGCGCGCACCGTGCAGAGCCAGCAGCAGTACGGGCAGGAAATGACCGGGGCTTACGACCGGAAGCAGGCCGCGGACATTGGGGCCGTCAATACGCAGGCGGGGATTGCCGCTGGCGGCGTGAACAGGGGCACAGGGATCATCATCGGGGGGATCGCAACTAAGCACGGCTACGACGTGCGCGCGAATCAGGCTGAATACAACGCTGGCATGAAGGCGATGCAGATCAGCAGGGATGCGGGCATGGAAGCGGCGAAGCTGAAATCAGAAGCCGCGTTAATCGGTCAGTTCGGCTCGATCATCGCCAACCAAGTTAATCAGATGTTTAGAGAGGTTAGATTCTAGCTCTCAGACCCAAGCTACTATTTGACGACCCTGACGGTCAGTGAACTTGCCCATGATGATGGCCAAATCTACAGCCCACCACGCGCCGAGACCACCGAAGGTAAGCAACATGAGGACGCCGGTGAAATACTTGCCGGTGTAGAAGCGGTGTAAACCGAGAACACCGAAGAGGTAGCAGAGGACGAAAAGCGTTTTGGGCTAAATTGCACCCAGCAATAGGCACACTTAGAATCAGCCTCGTCAGTTGTGCGTGGCGCAACCTTATCTCTCAGCTATCGGGTAGCAGTCACCTACTTGCGTACTTCTCGACACACCACGCGCGTACATGTTTTACACAAAATTCGGTAGTCTTTTCGCAAGAGACCATTTCGGCAGTTGTCACAAACTTCACTATTACATTATTCCGGATGGCCTCTTGGTATCCAAACTTGTGCTCCTCCGGGGCGATGACAAACAGCTTGCCGACAACTTTCGGGTATGCCGAGTATCGCGCGACTTCTTCGCCCACAGCAGCAGAAATGTCTAGGGCAATGATGATGTCTGCATCCAGTGCTTGTAGGAGTTCGGTCGCTACAATGTCATCACCACCCAAGACTTCCGAGCTAGCTTTTTGTACTTCATGGTCTTCTGGAAAGATAACGCGCCCATTGGGAACTTCGCCTTGAATTACCTTTCTAAGCCGCTTCCTCTTTTGATAATCCTGAGCTTTGTAGCGTCCCGGCCCCCAAATGACAATGACCGGCTCTGCGTTCGCCACACATACACGTATAAGCCTTTCATACCTATCCCGCATGTCTGCGTTCTTGTCCATGTGAGTCCTCCGCCGCGTGCGTCGAGGCATTCATAAGGTCAGTTGTGATGACTTCACCGACATGGCTCAAACTGAGATTCAGAATGCCCGCTTCGATAAGGTCAGCGATCATCGGAGGATTTCTCGATGCCGCAGTGACTTCCTTTGACGACGGCCCCTCCGTCTTGATGGCCTCCAGCAATATCGGAGAATCAGGCCAATACAATAAGATAGCGTCGTAAGCCTTCCGACGCGCATACTCGGTGTTTCCACCAAGTATTACCTCATAAAGCAGTCGAACCCTTTGGGGCACTTCCCCCTTTTTCAACTCTTCGATGGTCCCGCTTGTGTAATATCGCCCCCATGCAGCGGCCACCATAACCAAGACCATCATAAAAGCTACCTTTGATGCGACCAAAACCGAAGCGAGAAACAGCGCATCCACCTCCAAAGGTGTGTGCAAATACTTGAGGAAAATCAGCATAAACTCAAGCAGCCACAGTGTACTAATGATCGCTCCCGTCAATATCTTGCCCATCTCATATCTGCGAAATGTTGTATACAGACCAACCGTGATGAGTATCGCCGCCAAGAAACCGAAAACTATGTCTAGCGTCCGACTGGCTTCCAATACTCTTACGCCTCCATATTTGGCACCAAGCACTTCCGCCGCCAACATCAGGAGTCCGAGAACAACCCACGACCTATTTGACAACCTGCGAAGAAAATCGCCGTGAAAGCGCGTCGGAAAATTATCAAGTCGCGTAGCACCAATGGTGAGAAGTAACGTGTTGATCGTGGACAGAAGGACATTAAGGACATTAACGACATTGAGCATCGCGGAGCATGTTGGAATGCTAGGACTCTCGACGTAGGGCATACAGCCACGATACGCTGACACAGCATTTATCGCACCGGCGACAGTCCACGTAAAGAGGGCAGCCGCAAAGGGCAGGGCCGACCGCTCCCTGTACCCGCTACGCTTAGCTTGGCGAGATAGCGAGTATAGAAACCACGCCGGAAAGAATGTGAGGAAGACTTGAGCTACCCAAAAAACCTCGCTTAAGTCCAGCAGCGTTATGTGGATCTCCATACGGGTCAACCCCTGTCAACTTGGTTCAAATCGCGTCCCTTGTACCGGCGGCACCATTATCAATGAAGCACAATTTATCATTAAAGTTCTATTTCATCTGTCATTAACACAGGAATCTCCTGATCACCCAATTTCATCATGCCTTTCTTAGAAAACTTGTCGCGGAGATCACCCTCAAGAAGGTTATACCTGTCTGCCTGAATGACGATACCACCACGAGGTCGCGCCAAGTCTTGCAACTTTGCAGCAATGTTTAAAGGTTCGCCCAGGTAATCATCAGAACCATTCTCGAAAGTGAGTCGTCTCGCTGGCCCAACGTCAACCCCAAACCCGATTCCATCAGGAGTCTCCATCCGCTTAAAGTCTCCCTCGTGTCTCCATGCTTGGTACCCGCTGTTTAGATCATCAGCCAATCTAACGACAGCATTGAAACTGTCGGGTACAGAGTTATTAGAGACCTTCCAAATATACATGAAGCCATCGCCTAAGAATTTGACGACATTGGGGCGGCCCAGTGGTGGTGCCGAAGCTCTACTCCATGCTCGTTCACGCAATTCATCCATGAAGGTTCTCACAAAATTCAAGTCTATCTTTGCCACCGCATTGGCCCAACGGGTTGACCCCCGAAGATCAAAAAACAACGCAACAATATTCTCACTCTCTGAAATTCCTACGGTCTTAAGACGAGAAACGTCCGAGAGCGCCCAAGCCATTGCGAGCGTAACAAACACCATTACCACCATCGTTGTATTCCAAAAGAAGAAAGGCACGTATGGGCCACTCCTAGGAGTGCCCTCAAGAGCTAGATAAACCTGACGCAAACTAAAGATGGCGAAGGTGAGTCCTGCCAACCAAGCTAGTAGAAGATTGTTGTACTTGTGAAACGAGTACGCCAAGCCGAACCCTAGCGCACAGCCTGCTATTGATGAAGCAATAGCATCTATAACAAATGGAAATTTGGAATTAGGCATGACAAACATTAAGACCCATGCAATACCTGAAACGATCACGACAGTCGTTACTACTGGCACGCGCCATCTTTGGATTTCGTCTGAATCTCGAACCCGCGAGAGCTTAAAGGCAGTCAACGCGAAGAGAATACTACTTACTATGGAGAAGATATATTTGTATTGGTCTCGCTGTATCGAGAAGATTTGTGCCGGCCAAGACAACCCAAGGACCGCTATGATTTTTGGAATAGCCCAACTCAACAGACTCCAGTAGAGCCAGACCAGACTTAGATCCTTCACAGCCCTGCGGCGAAGCCATATGTCTAAGAATATCAGGATTGTCGCGCCACTAATATCAATAATAAAATAGGGTGAGAAAACAAGTTGGTCGATAAATAATTTAAGTTGATCGAAAAGCTTTGGATCGACAAGCTGCTTAAGTTGGTCAATTAGCTGTCCTTCAATCACAGTCACCTCCACACTGAAGCCATTAACTGCATTAGAAGTAGCTTACTTCTAGCCTTTATACTTGAACTTATGCCTGAGAATTTGTCTTGCTGACTATGATTAAAAAGGATGCCCAACGCAGAGTAGATGTACTACTAGCCGCTACATAGTAGGCCCATTCCGCCGCCTAATCCTGCGCTGCTTAAGAAATATCGAAGTAATGTCTGCACGTTACCAGATTAAACGGCTCAGCGCCGGCCGGATTAGACGCCTTTCTATGTTGCCATGAGGCTCACGACTGTTGGCGCGAGGATGCTATGCAAGCGAAGCGGGGTTGTCAATGATTAGACTTACTTCACTTCAGCTTTCAAATCACGCAGCAATCTATCAAACGCCTGCTGATACGAGTCATGGTCTGACCAGCGCGTGAAGTCGCCGATGTTGCGCGTGTTCTTCAGGTAGGCAGGCCAGCCCGAATTGATCTGCATGACCGCATCATCAAGTCGGAGTGGGAATAGCACCGTGCGTCCTTGCTCGCGCTCTTTCGCTAGTGCCGTCTCAACCTCTTGTTGCACCCATTGGCTATTAATTGATGTTTCCGACAAGACAAGCAGGAGTTTGTCATGTAGGTAGATGGATTCATCTATGCTGGTTCTTATCTCCGCTCCGATCTTTAAATCTTTAGGCGCGAACCAGCAGCGCACGCTCCTGCTTTGCAAATCAGCGTAGAGTTTATCTGCGAAGCTTTGATCTTTGCTGGAATAGCTGATGAAACAAGTATAATAAGCTCTCTTTAGACGCTTAGCTGATGTCAGATATTCAATTAAGTCGTCAGGAAGCCCACAACCGCGCAGAAACTCTAAAGGTAATCTACCTGATCTCTGCAAGGTACGGTGGTCAATAATACTAGGGCCTCCGTGACGACATGACTCTAAACTTTTTGCGCCGTGAAAATTGGTTCGCGCTAATATGGTTTCCCAAAAAATGGCTTCATTAAGATTGGCTTCGCTAAGAATTGCCAATGTCAAATTCGTTTGGTGAAGGACTGCGCGCGTTAGGTCTGCACCTCTAAAATCAGTCCGCCGACAATCCGCCTCCCTGAAATTTGCTGCACGAAGAAATGCGTTACACAAGTTTGCGCCTCTAAGAACGGAGCGACATAGAAGCGTCTTTGAAAAATTGATGTGTTGATAATTGGCTTGCTCTACCTGTTTGATATATACCTTTGACCCAAAGTTCGTATCGCTAAGTCTCACATCAGTCAAGTCAGGGATTAAGTCAGGCTTTACTTCTCGCCACCGATTCCACACTTCCACTCCCTGCTTAAGAATCTTAAGATGTTCGAGATTAGCCATCGCGCTTATCTGTGACGAGGCTGAGATGGTTGTCGCTGCTAAGCTTCTACACTATTGATTTTTGGGCTGTGCCTTCAAGACGGAACGTGTCTTGAGAAATCCGCTCTCATAGGACGATATTGGCCACATCTCATATTTGACTGTCCACTTCCTGCTTACGCCGCATCAGGCGCGTCATCTTCAGCCCCGCCCGGCCGCCGCTGCCGGCGTTTCATGTCAGCAAGTAGTGACCGCATTTCGGCGTCTGGGACAGAGCACGGAAGCTTCTCTTCTGGATTTGGCACCAGGCGCAGGTTACGCCCATTACGCACCTGCTCGCTATTGGCTTGCTCGTCCGTGTCTATGCTGCTCACTTTAGACCGCCTTACTGCCTACTCACCTGCGATACTGCCTCGCAACTTGAACGTGAGGTTCACGACCGTAAGTGCAGGGATGCTAGGTGAGTAGCGCAAGGCGTGTCAATAGCCATTATTATCTGCCCCGACGTAATCGCAGACCTGTCTTTACGGTATGGCTATGAAAAATCGCTTGGAGACCGCTGGCACAGATGCCTTGAATGCGGTCTGTCCGCACCGAGAGATGAGGGAGTAGCCCAAGTAATTCTTGCGCGTTGATTACTCATTCAGGCGTCAACCTGTCCTGTCGGAGAGAGCGTAGCCTGAGAAACTGCTTCAGCAGTGGGGCTGAGTGATCACGGGTGCTCCGCGAAGTCAGGTTATAAAGCAGCCAGAATATAGACAAGTTCGTTGCTATTCAGGGCGGAAAGCAGGAAAATACCCCTAAAATCGTCTCCGCACCCCCACTTTTACTCTTGCCAGCCCCAAAGTGCCCCCACTTTTTGCCCTTTCGGTTAAAAATTAGATGTACCTTTTTGTACTTTTTGTGTTATAAGCCTGCGCATGGCGAAAATACGCACCCCTTTCTCCACGTCCGCGAACCCCACAAGCCTGTTAAAAACCGCAGAGGTCGAGAACGCTTTGGGCAGGACGCGCTTTGCCATTGACGCGCGCCAGGGACTCACCGCGATCCTCGGCGACGTGGGCTTGGGCAAGACTTCACTCCTGCGCTTCCTTTGGGCGGACTACTCGACGCAGGAAGATTGCGCCGTGTGCATGATACCCACGGCGGACTTCCGCTCGCCTTATGGGTTGATCAAGGCGATATGCGCGGAGTTTGGCATCTCAGGCAAGCGATCCAAAGAGGAGCAGCTGGTAGAGTTCAACAAGTTCGTCGCCGCCTGCATGAAGCGGCAGCGCAACATCGTCATTTTCATGGACGAGGCACAGAAACTGGACTCGCCCAAACTTGAGCTTGTAAGGACATTGATCAACCTAGAGCAGCCCGGAGAGAAGCTCGTGCAGATAGTTCTAGCTGGCCAGCTAGAACTGCGGGACATGCTCATCAGCAAAGAGAACGAGGCGATCTACCAACGCCTCTACGCGCCCACGCTCCTCAACCCGCTCTCGCGCCAAGACACGATTGCGATGATCGAGCACCGCTGCAAAGACGCTCAGATAAAAAACCCGTTCAGCGAGGAGGCGATGCAGCGCATCTACGAACTAACGGCCGGCGTGCCGCGCCGCGTCCTGAGTCTGTGCGGCCAAACTTACGAGATGTTTCTGCGCGGTCGCCAGAAGTCCATAGGGCCAGAGCTAGTCACGGCAGTTTTCAAACAAGGCGACTTGAAGGGAGTGTTGAAGGATGCCGCCGCCGCGTAAAGGAGCGAGGAGGGGTGCGGCTGCCGCGCTCGCCGCAGAGTCGGGCAGGTTCTCCGATGTGCTTGCCGCGCGCCCCCAGGCACAAACCGGGGAGCCTGAAATAAGCTGGGCAACACCGCGGCCGGACGAAGTGGGCACCACCCACCGCCGAGCGCGCAGAGGCGCGGCGACGCTCAAGGCCGTCGCCGCGCGGCCCGCCGAGCAGGACGAACTCGACCGCTGTTTCGACCGCGAGACCGTCGAGAGCATTTATGACGCGCTCGATTTAGTCGTGCCGACGCTCCACCAGAACGACCAGAGCATCTACATGCACCTGTTCCGGCGCACGATAGCCGCGGGCCAGACAAAGTGCGTCATAGCACTCTCGGAACTTGGCAGGCTCGCCGGCGTTGGCGTGAGCGGCGCGACTTATTCTGTCCGAAGGCTTGAGAGCAACACCCCCCAGCTGATTCAGAGAACAGGTAAAAAATTCGGGAAGGGCAGAGAGCAGGGAGTTGAGATCGAGGTTTACTGGCCGGTCAAGTGACAGACCGGAGCGGCTGCACCTTGAATGACAAAAACTGCACCCGGAATGACGCAGGGCTGCACCTTGAATGACTAACCCCTGCACTCTGAATGATAAGAGGCTGCACCTTGAATGACGCGGGGCTGCACCTTGAATGACAAAAAGCGAATCTAAGTTGTCGCGCTGTAACAGTAAGCGAATCTTAGATCTTGTTTTTGATCCTGTTTCACACTTGTAACCAGATCTTCTTCAGACAACATCGGGGAGGCGAGGCGGGCCGCGTGGGGAATGCTGCTGAAAAAGCTTTATGAGTGATCTAAAGAGATCAAAAGCCAGAACGAACGAACACAGGGTTGAGCCGTCGCCGAAAGACACGGCGGTGTATGAGGCCGCATCCCTCTTCATCCAAACCGAGAAAGACCTGGTTGCCATCGGCTTCTTCACGCCCACCAGAAAAGGTCTCAAAGACACTAGAGAAAAGATAGTGCGCTTCACGCGGCCGGCCGGCAGCGGCGATGTGGTCGAGCGGAGCATCAAGATCGTCACCGGCGGCCGATACGGCTTGCCCGGCACAGCCGATCTGGACAAGTGGCTGGCGCTGCAAAAACTCATCAACGACATAAAGCGGGAACAGGGCGCGGTCACGAACCCGATCAGTTTCACGACCGCCGAGCTACTGAGTGTTTTGGGCGTCCACAAGGACAGCGGGAAGAATTACAAGGGCGTCGAAGAGTGGCTTGACCGCATGTACGCCACCACCATCGAATCGCAAGGGCAGGGTCTCTTCTCCGGGCAGAGACGTTCCGCGAAAGATAGGCTGCGCGTGTTCGAGCGGTGCGTGAGTGTGAACCGCGAATTGGAGAAGGGGAAGATCGCGGATCGCAATTACGTGTGGCTATCATCCTGGCAGCTTGAAAACATTAACGCGAACCGCGTCATACCGATTGACTTCTCCCTCTACCTGTCGCTTGAAAACCCGATAGCCAAGACGCTGTTGCCGCTATTGCAAATCTGGTTCTACGCGACGCGCGACGTACAGGTGTTCGAGAAACGCTACGACGAGTTTTGCCAGCTGCTCGGCATCAGACAGTATCCGCGGCCGGGGCTGATCGAGCAGGTGCTTTGGCCGTCAATGGCCGAGCTAGAGCGGCACGGTCTTTTGGGCGGCTGGCGCATCGAGAAGGCGTTAAGTGGGGGCGGCTACAAGCTGATTCTGAAACACGGCCGGAGGTTCACCGAGCGGCACAGGTTACGCGCCTTGAGCGCGGGCGGCGTCAACGGCGAGTGGCTGGCGGAGCTAACGGCGCGCGGCGTCGAGGAGATCGTGGCGCGGGACTTATTAAGAGAGATAGGAGACGACCGGCCGCTGCTCGATCAACTCGACTACATAGACACACTCATCGCGCAGGCACGCGGCAAGATAACTAACCCGCCCGGCTTCATCGTCTCAAGGCTGAGAAAGAATATCCCGCTCCCGGCCGACTTCGGCACGCGCGCCGAGCGCGAGGCGGCCGGCCGGGCGCAGGCGGAAGAGTTAGCACTTGCCACGAGTACGTTAGAGGCGGAGGCCGCGCAGCTGCGCGCGGACGCCGAGCGGCGCGCGCGCCTCGACCGGCTGAGTAGAAGTTATGATGCTTACCGGCGCGCAGAGATCGAGAGATACATCGGCGAGTTGCCGCCGGCGGAACACACACAGCTGCGCACGACGGCCAAAGAAAGAGTGTTAGAAGAACAGCCCGAGTTGAAGGTGCTCAAAGATCACATTCTCGATAGTTTCGTGACTGAGAAAATGATAGAGCTTGCGATGCCGCAGGTGGCGTTCATCTCCTTCGAGGAGTTCGCCGCGAAAGAAGAGGGCTGATGAGCCGAGCGCATGAGTTAGAGCCACCCGACTTGCGGGACAGGCGTGACGTTGAGATCGAGGAGGATGCACGTGCGCCGCAGACAGTGCCGCAGGTGGCGCGCGCCGATCACAGGACGCAACTGATCGTTGAGTACGAGCGAGCGAGCGCGGCGTCGCCAGCCGATCCGACAGTTCACCTGAAGTTCGGTCGGGCGGCACTCGCGCAGGGGCTTGGGCTAGAAGCGGAAGCGGTCGAATCTCTCACCAAGTACACCGCGCTTGCGCCGGACGCAGCCGAAGGGCATTACTACTTAGGGTTGGCGCACGCGGCGCGCGGTAGTTACGACGAGGCGGCGCGGTCGTATTTGCGGGCGCTTGAGCTAGACCCGGACGACCCGGATTTTTGGCTCGCCCTCCACTTCGCCAACTTCTCACGCCACCAATTCGCCGAGGCCCGCAACTGCATCGAGCGTGCCGCGCGCGCTCGTATCGTTGGACAAGAGCCGGGCATTGACCCGCACTTTTTTTCGTGCTGGCTGGGTATCAATCTTTTGCTCTCAGGGGACGACACGACGGCCGAACCACTACTGCGGGCAGCGACGCAGAGCGAAGGCAGGATCGGCGACGCCGCGCATTACGCGCTGGGGTTACTCGCTATCAGGCACGGCGACGCGCGCGCGGTTGAACTTCACCGCGAGGCTTTGAAGGCGCGCGAGTCCGCCCTGCAACCGGCCCTAGCGGCGGCGCAGGCGCGCGGGACCATCGAAGCGGGCGAAGCCGTCCAAGCCCTAACCGGCAGGCTATAGACGCTAGAATAAGCATACTCACCACTAGCAAGGTGTTCGAGCAGAATCTAACCGCTAGCAGGTTATGCCGACAAAGAATCTTTCTATTAAATATAGACCAGTCAGAATTGGTTTACTGGTAAGCAAAGGGAGTATAGCTGATTTAGTTACCGCTGCCGGCATGAACACTTTGCTGTATGGCGGAATGTATAATCCCATTATCCCAATCTCCGACAATAATGACTTCGCGGAAAGCTTATTAGAAGTTTTCAATGTAGATGTAATTTACCCCATCAGTGAGAATGAGCAAGTCAAGGCTTTCACAGCTAAATATTCCTTCTTACATAGCCCTCATTTTTATTCGACTGAACTCTTTTATGAAGATTGGGAGACAAAGAAGAATAAACTTATGTACTTGGACTCTCTCAATATTATCAATCATTATTGGGAGAAAGAGTTCAAACATAAAGCTAGCCTTGCGCCTACCTACCAAAACGTAATTGTCAGATGGTCTGACAGCCATCCATTTAAAGACCTATTCGCCCTACTGTTTGGCTATTACCCGGCCAATTTAAATCTATTAGATGATTTCGAGTTCAATTTCTTAAACGGATTACACGGAGATGAGGTCACAGCTGAGACCGAAATCATTCTTAGTTCTGCTCTAACACAATCTATCACGCCTATATTACTTACAACCTTAGAATTGGATTCTTATTTTGAAAATAAATATGGAAATGGGGTTTACGTTGGAGATGAGGATGATTTCACAGACCTCTGCCTTTTCTGGAATTTAAGAGCGACGGGAACGATCTTAGAGTTTCTGCCCCGCAAGCACCTACCGAAGTTTAAGGCTGTGATTGAGAGATATTTAAATGAATTGAATGAGCTACCGTCTCTTCCATTAGAGAGGAGAGATCGAACAACGGCTTACTGTCAATCGGCAAAGTATGAAGAGGTTAAAGAACTCATCAAAGATATTCAAAGTGACAAGCCGGTTGGGGTATTCCCAGCTGATATTGATGTAACTTGGAACGGTTGGAATCTGAGGCCAGCTAATCATTATTTTGGTGAGGCTCAAACCTTAGCTTCAATAGAGGGGTCATTAGGTCATCACAAAATGTCCTTTAACTTACCAGATATACCTATCATCAATCGTCAAGGGCGTAGAATCGAACGTCAAAGTTTCATCACTTCTATAGACGCATTGAAAGAAGGAGACGTATATCCAGAGCACACGTTGAAGCCCCCTTTGTTAAGAAAGCTAAATGAATTCTATGGGGGCAGAATCGTTGGTAATCCATATAAAGTAAGAGTTGAGGAGCATGGAATCAGAGTGATCACAGAAGGTAGGGAATATTCATTGTCCTTAACTCCGATCTCCTACCAAGCTATTATTAACGAAATCTATAAGCTCGCAGGGTTAAAGGTAGAAGTAAGTCAACCGGGAATACTGACCAAACATATACTTCAGAAACTGGGGAGCATTGAAGGCGGAAGGGTTTTACAGATAACCGGCGTCAGACGCTTGTTCGATTGTTTGAAGAAAGACGATGCTATAACTCAGAGTGCTGCTACACAGATTATCTTTCGCAAAATCTCGTTTGGTGAACCTGAATTGAGAGCACTTCTGGGAAGCGATTTCGACAGTCTTATCCCTCAATATTTTGTGCGTAATGAGGAAACGGAAAGATTCAGTTGGAAGAACGAAATTAAGAAGGATACGGACATAGCCGATGCAAATTTGAAAAAGCTATTCCAAGGGGATTTTATAAAATTCGGAGATGTTTATAGCCCGTATGGAATGGGATCAAAGTTAAGCACACGGGGAGTGTTCAGGCTCTTGTTAAAGCGGGAGTTTTTACGGGCAGGGTTAGAACTGATATGTGATCATTGCAGATTAAAGAATTGGCTCTCATTAAGAGAGATCGATGATTATTGGGTCTGCAATTATTGCGGGGGAAAACACCAAACCAGCCTTCAACTTAGTAGTGAGTGTCATTGGAAGTATAGAAAGAGCGGGCTGTTCGCCAAAGATAATAATCAGGAAGGTGCAATACCCGTTATCCTCACGTTGCTACAGTTTCACAGGCGGCTTAACAACCTCGGCTACGGGTATTCTCCTGCTTTGAGAGTTAAAGGGGACTCGGTTAACTGTGAAGTTGACCTTTGTATCTTGAATTATGGAATAGGCGGATTTATAGAGATTGGTATTGCTGAATGCAAAAGCGAAGGCAGCAAGATAGAACATCAAGATGTAATAAACTTAAAATCGGTCAGAGAGCGGCTTAATAAAGTTGGAGTTAAGTGCAGCCTTATTTTCTCCAAAACAGCAGAGACATTCGACACCGATGAGATCGGTCTCTTTCAAACGTTAGCGAGCGAAAATATCGGATGTATTTTGCTTTCTAACAAGGAGCTTGAACCATATGATCCATATCAATTATATGAACAGCATGAATTAGTTGATAAGCACGCTTCTTCTTTAGAATATATGGGTTGGAACTCTCGGAAAATTTATTTGGAGAAGTAATAAATACCTCCGTCGGGAATGTTTAATCGCCCGACAGAGATAAAAGCAACAAGGTCTGTGTTGTTGAACACAGACCTTGTTGCTTTTTAGCGACTAACTATGGCCTCAAGAGAGGATACAGCAGGGCATGTGACCTTCACCCCAACTGAGGTGCAATCATAACGAGAGTTCTGCCGCTTGTTTAGAGTTGCACTTGGCCGCGAACTCCGCTGGCGTCTGCTGCTGCAAACTGCGATGCGGACGCCGCTCGTTGTAATCAATTCGCCACTCCTCGCTCACACTCCGTGCTTCGTCTAAGCTGACGAACCAATGCTGACTCAAACACTCGTCGCGGAACTTCCCGTTGAAACTCTCAATGAAGGCGTTCTGCATCGGCTTACCTGGATCAATGAAGCGCAAGTTCACACCGCACCTAGCCGCCCACTGATCCATAGCTCGGCTTGCGAACTCTGGGCCATTATCCACGACGATGTGCAAGGGCTGTCTCCCCAGCGCAGCCAGTCTCTCCAGCACTCTGACTACGCGCAGCCCCGGCAGACTCGTATCAACTTCGATAGCCAGACACTCTCTAGTGTAGTCATCCACAATATTCAGTGTGCGGAAGACTCGCCCGTCAGCTAAGGTGTCGCGCATGAAGTCCATCGAATATCGCTCGTCAGCCTTCGTTGGCAGCGCAAGCGGCACACGCTCGACCTGGGCGCGAGCACGCCTCCGGCGTTTACGCAACTTCAACCCTTCTTCGCAGTAAAGCCGATAGACGCGCTTGTGGTTAACGACCCGCCCCTCACGTCTGAGCAAGGCCCACAATCGCTGATAGCCATAGCGCGGTCGCTCCGTTGCCAACTCACGCAATCTCTGGCGCAACTCTTCGGCTGCGGGCCGGCGCGAGCGGTGGCGCAAACTTGAGTTTGAGATCAAGAGCACCCGCCCGGCGCGCCGCTCCGACACTTGATAGCTCGCTTGTAAGTAGCGTGCTGCCTCGCGCCTGGCGGCGGCCTTTACCACTTTTTTGCGAGCACATCCTTGAGCATCCGGTTGTCGAGCGTGAGATCGGCGACCGCCGTCTTCAGTCTCCGGTTCTCATCTTCGAGTTGCTTGAGCCGTCGCGCCTCGTTGACATCAAGCCCGCCGTACTTCGCTTTCCAGCGATGATAGGTCTGCTCACTGATGCCATGAGTGCGACAGGCATCCGTGACTTTCTGCCCAGTCTCGACGCTCTTGAGGATGTTGATGATCTGTTCCTCAGTGAATCTGGACTTGCGCATAATGGGTTCTCCTCGTCGGTCATTTTACGGGAGAACTCTCATTATCGCTGCACCTCTTTTCGGGGAGGAGGTCACATGATTGTACCTTTTTGTCCCTAAAATACTACCATTCGCAGCCGGCTTATTGTAAAATGCTTGTGACGGGTAGGGCACACACTATGTTGCCGGCCCGAACGTCTCACCAGACTCAACCCGCAGGACGCGCGAGCGGCAGGACCAACACAAAATATCTCCCTTTTGCAGATATTTCTTTCGTCGCCATCCGGCCGGTAAGACCTCGCTTCGACAGCGGAATTTGCGATGAAAGACTCTCAGCAGAATTCTCGACTAACAGCAAATGAGACAACGGCCACCGCGGGCGAGCGCCGCGAGCGCGTCGTTATCCGGCCGCTCGCCTTGCCCTTCGAGGACGCGCCGGCAATTCCCGGCATGGTCGGCACGAGCGCCAAGATGCGGCAGCTGGCAGCCGAGATCGTGCGCAAGGCGCGTTTCGACTACGATGTGCTGATCGAGGGCGAGACCGGCACCGGGAAAACGATTGCCGCGAGCGCCATCCATGCGGCCAGCAGCCGGGCAAACAAGCCATTCAAAAAGGTCAACTCAGCCAGCTTCCAGAAAGACCTCTTAGAGTCGGAACTGTTCGGGCACGAAAAGGGCGCGTTCACCGGCGCGCACGAGCGCCGGATCGGAATTCTGGAAGCGGCGGCGGGCGGCATCATCTTCTTTGACGAGATCGGGGAAATGCCGCTCGACATTCAGGCGAAGGTGTTGACGGCGCTCGAAGAGAAACAGTTTTGCAGGCTGGGCGGGCGGGAGCCGATCAGTTGCGACGTGCGGATCATCTACGCGACCAAGTGCAACCTCGAAAGCATGATCGCGGCGGGCACGTTCAGGGAAGATTTGTACTTCCGCATCAAGATGCTCCGTATCAGAGTGCCGAGCCTCGACGAACGACGCGAGGACATACCGCTGCTGATTGCGGACGCGCTGGGGAAGTTCATGACCAGGCACGACCTGGGCGCAGCCATTACGGTCGAAGATGCGGCGCTGGCACTGCTGCTAGAGCGCGCGTGGCCGGGCAACATCAGGGAGCTTCAGCACGCGATCACGGAGCTTGCGGTCGCGCTCGACGGGCGGACGGAAATAACGGCCCGCGACGTGGACGCCGTGCTAGGCCCGAACGTGGGCGTGCTGAGCGTCGGCGAGCGCGCCGACGACGCCAAGACGATCATCGTGCCGCCGTACCTGATCGGCGAGGACTACAAGCATTATCTGGATCGGATCTTCATCTTCATCTACAACACGCTCCTCAACGAGATGAAATCGCCGAAGCGCGTGAGCGAGATAATGAAGGCCGACATAAAGCCGCTCAACCAGCGGCTCAACCGGGCATACAGACGCTTGCAGGCGGCGGCAGAAACCGCGCGGCTCGTGCTGGGCACGGTCGAGCGCGTGGGGCGCGTGAAAAGGTCGAGGGGCGGCGAGCGGGCGAGTAAGGAAAGGGAATTGCCGATGTAAGACGCGGGCGCGCGCGGCTCGTTACGCAGCGGCCAGCCGCGCGCCCTGCGCGGCGATTACTTCGAGCAGACCGACGAAGCTTTGGGCGACGTGCGGATCGAACTGCGTGCCGGCGCAGCGGACGATCTCAGCGCGCGCGACCTCTACGGCCCGCGCGTCGCGGTAGCACCGTTTATTAACGATGGTGTCAAAGGTGTCAACGACGGCGATGATGCGGGCGGCGAGCGGGATCGCCTCGCCTTTCAGCCCGTAAGGGTAGCCCGCGCCGTCGTAGCGTTCGTGATGAAAAAGGATGGCGTGGCAGACGGGTTCGGGCAACTGCCGCAACCGGGCGATGGTCGCGCCGTCCTCTGAGTGCTTACGCAGGATTTGCAGTTCGGGCGGCGTGAGGTTGGTTTCCTTATGCAGCACTTCGAGCGGCACGTCGAGCTTGCCAACGTCGTGCAGCATCGTACCGTAGCGCAGGACGATGCGCTCCTCCACCGGGAGGCCCATCGTCAGGGCGAGGCGGTGCGCGAGGGAGCATAGGCGGCGCGAGTGGACGCCGGTTTCTTCGCTGTGTTGTTGCAAATCATCGAGCAACTGGCGCGCGGTCGCGTGGATGGCGGCGAGAGATGTAGGCTTACGAGGGCGCACAAAACTTCTCCGAATATATGGAATTCTGTCGGGCGGCCGTTCCGGGGATTTAGCCGCTCCTCTGAGGACAGCAGCAGCTAAATAAGGATGCAACGGGGTACGCATTCCTGTCAAGCCGCTGTGTACTAAAAGGTACACTACAAAAGACTGATTCGAGCCGTGATAAGGGGCAGCGCGACGCCCGCGCGCCGGCAGCGGTCGCGGGCCGCACGACAGGGGGAGGCGTGCTTTTATTGGGCTTTTGGTGTTTTCTTGCGCCACTCGCTAAGTCGGTCGGGGAGAGAAGGTTTTAAGTTTTTAGCACCGGGCCGGGGCGCGCTCGGTTGACGATATTCCGCATTATTACTTACCCCTTGTGTACCTTTTTGTCCCTGTTGAATAAGGGAAGCGTTTAGTTGCGGCGCGGCGGGCGGCGGTTGTCTTAGGTAGTTCGGTTTTCCGGGCGCGGGCGTCGTTACCTAAGAAACGAGGCGCGGGGGTGTGGCGCGCAGCGCCCGCCGCGCTGCGCGCTGTGCTTGACAAATAGACACGCAAACGTGTATATTATGCGGCAGATCGGACGGGCTGAGAGGAGTTATTATGCCGGCAGCGCAGGGGCACAACGGAGAGCTTAAGGAGTATGACGCGGCGGCCGAGCCGTTCTTTACCGTCAACTGGATTCACCGCTACGCGAACGGCGAAGATCTCGCGCTGGCGGAAGAAGAGGCGGAAGAAATACGCGCGGAGACGTTGCGGCGCGTCGCGGACGTGACCGCGCTCAGGGCGCTCTACGACGGCAACGCAGAGCAGTTCAGGGAGCTAATCTTTGCCGTGATCGAGGAGACGGCCGCGCTTGGGCGGCTGCTCGAATGGTCTGAGGTCGGGGCACTCCAAGATAACCCGAACCAGATCGTCGTTGACCTGTAAGGAGCGCGCCGGATGAGAACAGAAATGACTGTGTTCGGGCACTTCGCCATCACCGTCGAGTGCAGCTGCGCCGGCCCGGAGCACGGCGACCGATGCGAGGTCGAGGAGCACAAGTACCAGGCGGCGGACGACGCGCTCAAGGGCGGCGTCAGTGTCACTTACGACGACTTTGTTGAGCGCATCGAGGTTTAAGGCCGGCCGCTCGTTTTAACAGCCGCAGGAGAAGGCGGTCAGGAGCGAGAGCACCGCGGCGACTGTCATCAGGATCGTGCCGAGCAGGAGCGGTTTGTAACAAGGCTTTCCGGCCCAGCTGAGCGTAATGCCGGCGGCGAGCTTCACCGCCGCGAGCAGATAGAGAATCCCACCCACCCAACCGTAAGAGCGCATGAGCAGAAAGGGCGCGCGGCGCGTGCTGCCGAAGATTGCCTGTATGCCGGGCAGCGGCGCGGGCGGGTAAAGGGATTCATAAGCGAACATGCCCGCGACGTGCAGGGCGATACACGCGACCGCGAGCAGGGAGAGCCAGAACGCGAGCCGTGCGAGCTTCTGGACGAAGTTGACGAAGGCGACTTGCCGGAGCGAAAGGGTTTTAGTCTCGATCATCTTTTAATTCCACGAGAGAGAACTGACTTTTGGCGACGGGCGCTGAGAGCAGCGCCGAGCCGGAGTGTGAGAGGCAACAGCAAAACAAAGGCGGCCAGCGACAAGGCAAGCACCAGAGGAAGGTTGCTGGTTATAAATTCAGTCGCGTTAATGAGGGCTACTCCTATCCGCACTTGAAATCTTGACCTGGTTGGTTCTCATCAGTAAGCAGCTTAACCGTCACGCGGCCGGCCTCAACCTCTGTCTTTTCGCCAGGGCCGCGCGCCGCAGGTCGCGCCGGAGAAAGTAGCGGCGCTCGTCGCCGTCCGAGCGCGTGCGCAGGTGCGAAGGGATGAGTTCGTTGAGGGCGAGGCCGAGCAGATCATCATCGAGCTTGCAGCGAGCTTTCAGCTGGTAGTAAGTGAGAGCGCCGCGGGCGTCGGGCGCGGCGAGGAGCGAGGCGTGCAGAGTCGTGAGGACAGTGGCGGCGGCGCGCTTGATTGCTTGCGCAGAGTCAGCCGGGCGGGGCGCGGCCCGCTTGCGCTTGCGGCGCACACGCCTGAAGTCTGCGCCGGTCAGGGCCTCATCAAGCGCGCGCTCCAACCGCTCGAAACGGGCGATCAGCCCGGCCAGAGGATCGCGCTTGCCACGAGCAGGCATGGCGGGGCGCTCAGACCCATTGCACGATGCGCAGACCTTCTTTGTCCGTGAAGCGACCCATAACGATCAGCGCAAGGTCAACGATCATCCAAAGGCACACGCCGCCGAACGTGACGAGCATGAGTACGCCGGTGAGATACTTGCCGGTGTAGAAGCGGTGCAGCCCGAAGATGCCGAACAGCCAGCAGAGTAGAAACAGCGTCAACTTCTTCTCAGTTGATTCGTACATGATGAGCCTCTAAAGCCGGCCTCATTACTGGCCGGCACGTTCCGCCCTGATCGCCTCACCTTCGAGACGTTCGGCTTCCTTTGCGAGCGCGTCCATCGGATCGCCGAGCATCTGGAAGTCTGAGCCTTGCACTTCGAGCGTGTAGCGCAGCCGGCCCTCACGGTCAGTCCACTCACTGACGACCAGCCGACCCTCGACGTAAACCTGTTGGGACTTCAAGCCGTACTTGACGGCGATCTCGGCGAGCTTGCCCCAAAGGGTGACGCGATACCACAGCCCCTCGTGCTCGCTGCCTTTGCGCAGGCCGCGACTGACGCACATGGTAAAGACGCAGAAGGGGGTTTGCCCCTGCTCGTTCTTATACTCCGGCTTAACGCCGATGTTGCCGACGAGGGTTACTTTGTTGACGGCAGCGCCGCCACTCGACTTCTTCTCGCCACCGTTCTGACCCGTAGCAGCCATAGCACTCTCCATGCTTAGAGTTGAAGATTAAAACGTATGCTCAACGTCATGGTCAATGATATTGAGCAGCCCACGACAATGCGGATAGCGCGAACAACCGAAGAACTGCGCACCGCCCTCGCGTCGCCGGCGCAAGTTAGCAGGCGCGCTACATTTCGGGCAACGCGGACGTGTCTGACAGAGCACCATCGCCTCGCCGGAGAATTGCCGCAGGCGACGTTTCCAATGCCCGGTCATGCGAAGCTCCGACCGCCATAACTCGATTTCATCACCCGTATCGGCGTCTGACACGACGATGAGGAGCGAGTTTTTTTCCGCGCCGAACTTGATCGCGGCGACCATGCCGCCCCGGTCGGACTTCCACGCCCAGCCGGTGCCATCATCGAGTTGCTTCAAGGGGAATGGCAGACAGGCTTTAATCTCGCGCAGCTGTGTGCGCGTCAACTCGCCGGCCCACGCAGGCAGCGCAGTTGCGGCGGGTGGGGAAGTTTCTACAGGCGCGTCAGCAACGACCATGATGAGACCTCACTTAATCACGCGGCGGAACTTAAAGACGCCGCTCTGACCGGGCGCGAGGCTCGGCACAGTGTCGGTCAGGAGCGTCGAGCCGGGCACGTCGCCGGTGATCGCGCCGCCGCGCGTGTCACTGGCAGAACCGGGAACGTGCGTAGTCGTGCTCGCCCAATTATTCGGCAGCGCGTTGCCGTCCTCGGTCAGCACGACGTTCGTGGCCGTCAGGTTCACGTTGCCCGTCCCGCTCGCCGTGGTCACGTTCGCGTAATCGAGCACGTATTCGATGATCGCGCCGGAGACCGCATCGCCGACAGCGCCAACGCCCGTTGTGTTAGTGAGGTTCTGAGTTTTAACGGCGCTAACGAAGCCACTCCACACGCGGTCTATGGTGTCGTTGTGGACTTGCGGGGAAAGTGAGGAAGTGGCGCGCAGCACGGTCGAGTAGCCGGCCAAGACACTGATGCCGGCCGGGGCGGTTATGCGGAGTCTAACGTCTTGCTGAGTGGCGGCGGGCAGGTTGAAGTTTGTGGCTTGACCGGGGCCGCCAATCGAAACATAGACAGGATCGCCCGTCGCATCGTCAAGTCCGACCTCTACCTCGACGGTGAAACCGGCCGGGACGACCGGGGCGGTTAAAACGATATTGTCGGCCGCCGTCGCGTCGTTGCGGATCGTGTTGATGAAGGTGAGCGTCTGAGGCGAAGTAGTCAGCCCGCCCTGCGGCGCGGCGACGCCGACCGTCATAGTGAGGTTCGTGTAATCATCGTTGTTGCTCGTCGGGCCAACCGCGTCCGGGCGGCCCTGCGGGCCGATGAGCACCGCGCCCGTTGCCTGCACGGTGACGGTAGTTAGCGCCGTGTCGGAACAAGCGTCGTTGTCGCTGAGGGCGACGAGTTGATAAGTAGTTGTCGTGGCCGGCGTGACGTTGAGCGTACCGGACGCGGGCAGGTTGAAGTAGCTACCCGTGCCGTTGGTCGTGTTGATTAAGACTTGGGTAGTGTTGGATATGTCCCAAGCGAGCGTTGAACTACCGCCCGGCATAATGGTCGCGGGCGTCGCGGTGAAAGAGTTTATCTTGACGGCGCAGACGACGACTGTGGCTTGCAGCGTGACGGGCGCGCAGCCCGACGCGCCAGAAGCCGTGAGGGTGTAGGTTGTCGTCGCCGCGGGGGAGACCGAGACCGAACCGGAAGGGCCGAACGTAGCGGCCACGCCGGAGATCGTCACGGCAACGGCGTTAGGCACAATCCAAGAGAGCGTCGAGCTTTGCCCGGCCGAGATGGTCGCGGGCGTGGCGGTGAAAGACGAGCCGGCCGCGGTCGGGCAGGGCACGGTGTAAACGTAGCGGGCGAGTTGAAGTTGCTGGCACGAGCCGTCAACAACCATAACGAACGTGAGCGAGCTAGAGGGCTGCGTAAAGGTGCGGCTGCCCTGCGGCGTCGTCAGCGGGAACGAGCCGGAGTTGTTGCCGTTGATATAGACGGTGATCGAGGCCGACGTGTAATTGCTTATGTCCCACGCCACCGTAACCGTACTGCCTTCAGCAGCGTTAGTGTCAGACGAGAAGCCGTTGACCGTCAGGGCGTTGATGATCTGGCAAGGCGTGACGGTGACGGTAGTTTGCAGTTGGATGGCCGCGCAGCCAGCGCCGCCTTGCGCCGTCAGCGTGTAGGTCGTAGTGACGGAAGGCGTGACCGTGACCGAGCCACTGGCGGCAAACGTGCCGGCGACGCCGGAGATCGTCACGCTCGTCGCGTTCGGCACACTCCATGAAAGCGTCGAGGACTGACCGGGGCCGATGGAAGCGGGCGCGGCACTGAAGGTCGAGCCGGCTACAGTGGGGCAGGCAACAACGGTGACTGTCGCTTGTAAGGTGACGGGCGCGCAGCCGGAGTCGCCCTGCGCCGTCAGCGTGTAAGTGGTCGTCGCCGCGGGCGAAACGGTTGTGCTGCCCGAAGGGCCGAACGTGCCGGCGACGCCGGAGATGGTAACAGTCGAAGCGTTCGGCACATTCCAAGAGAGCGTTGCACTCTGCCCGACGTTGATCGTGGCAGGTACGGCCGTGAAGGTCGAGGCCGAAGCGGCCGGACAGACGGTGACGGTTACATCTTGCGTCTGCGGCGCACACGGGCCGTTAGCGCGCAGGCGATAGAGAGTCGTGCTGGCGGGCGTGACCGTGAGCGAGCCGTTAGCAGGTTGCCCCGTCGCAACGATCATCGTATTCGTCACGTCAATTACGTCCACCGAGGATGCGCCACTCGTCGCCCAAGTGAGCGTAGTCGTGCTGCCCGTCGTGATGGCCGAAGGTGTTGCCGTGAAGCTCGTGATGGTCTGACAGGCGGTGACGGTGATCGTGACTTCGCGCGTGGGGAGGGCGCAGCCAGCGGCGTCGGCCGCGGTCAGCCGGTAAGTGCGCGTCGTGGGCGGCGTGGCAACGTATGAGTCATTGGGAGCAAAGACGGCGATGTTGCTGCCCGAGGCGAGGTCAGTAAGGACAGTGTAGGCCGCGCCCGTCGTCGTCCAAGAGAGCGTCGTGCTCTGCCCGGCATTTATGTTCGCGGGCGTGCCGGTGAAGGTGTTGATTGTGGGCGGCTGGTTGACGGTGACAGTCGTTTGGCTGGTCACGCTCTGGCCGCCAGCGCCGTTCGCGGTGAGCGTGTACGTGGTCGTGCTCGACGGCGTGACCGTGAGCGTGCCACTGACGGGATTGATCGTGACCGGACTGCCGGGCAAGCCGGGCGCGGAGATTGTGGCCGACGACGCATTAGAGATCGACCAGGAGAGATTAGAACTCTGCCCGGCGCAGATCGGGGAAGCACTCGCCGCGAAAGAATTAATAACCACCAGCGGGTTGACCGTGATCGTTATATCCTGCGTGACCGTCGCGCACGCGCCCGCGGCCGAGAGCCGATAGGTGCGCGTCGTGGCCGGGCTGACCGTGAGCGAGCCGGACTGTACGGGCACGCTCGTCACCGTGCCGGTCGAGAGATCGGTGATAGTCGCGCTCGTGGCGTTGGCGAGGACATAGGAGATGATAGTGGATTGGCCTTGATTGATGGTCGTCGCGCTCGCCGACAGGCTCGTGATGGTCTGACAAGAGTTGACCGTCACCGTCAGATCGCGCGTCACCGTGCCGCAGCCTAGACCGTTATCCGCCGTCAGCCGGTAGCTGCGCGTGCTCGCCGGCGTGACCGTGAGTGAATCGTTCGGGGCGAACACGCCGATGTTACTGCCCGTTGTCAAATCGGTAATGACGGTGAAGGTCGCGTTGGTCGTCGTCCACGAAAGGGTTGACGAGTCGCCGGGGTTGATGGTCGCGGGCGCGGCGGCGAAGGTGTTAATGGTCGGCGGCGTGTTGACGACAACGGTTGTTTGGCTCGTCGCCGACTGACCGCCCGCGCCGTTGACGGTCAGGGTGTACGTCGTGGTCGTCGTCGGGCTAACGCTAAGCGTGCCGCTGACAGGGTTGACGGAGACCGGGCTGCCCGGCAGGCCCGGCGCGGAGATGGTCGCGGACGTGCCATTAGTCGCGCTCCAAGAGAGTGTCGTGCTCTGCCCGGTGCAGATCGGGGAGACGCTGGCGGCGAACGAGTTTATGACCACGGCAGGATTCACGGTAATCGTTATGTCCTGCGTGACCGTGGCACACGGCCCAACGGCGGCGAGGCGGTAGGTGCGCGTCGTGGGCGGCGTAACAACAAGAGAGCCTGATTGCACAGGCACACTCGTCGCCGTGCCCGAGGTCAGGTCGGTGATCGTGGCCGAGGTCGCGCCGGTGAGCGTGTAAGAGAGTGTGGTTGACTGACCCTGATTGATCGTCGTCGCACTCGCACCAAGGTTCACTATCGTCTGACAGGCCGTGACCGTCACCGTCGCTTGCAGCTGGATGGACGCGCACGTACCGGGGCCGGCGGCGGTTAAGGTGTACGTCGTGCTGCTCGACGGCGAGACAGTCACGGAGCCACTAGCGCCAAATGTACCCGCGACGCCGGAGATAGTAACGGACGTGGCAGCAGGCACGTTCCACGTCAAGGTTGACGAGCCGCCGGTGTTGATGCTTGTGGGCGCGGCCGTGAAAGTCGAGCCGGCGACAGTCGGACAGGAGGAGACGTTTACCGTCGCCTGAATTGTGATGGCCGAGCAAGTGCCCGCGCCCGTCGCGGTCAACGTGTATGTGGTCGTGCTGGCAGGGGAGACGGAGACGCTGCCGGAAGAACCGAACGTGCCCGGCACGCCCGATATTGTCACCGAGGTTGCGTTCGGGACGTTCCACGACAGAGTTGAAGAGTCGCCGGGCACTATCGAAGAGAGCGAAGCCGTGAAGGATGAACCCGCGACCGTTGGACACGGAGTAACGTTGACTGTGGCTTGCAGCTGTATCGAGGCACAAGTGCCCGGCCCGGCGGCCGTCAGTGTATAGGTTGTCGTCGAGGACGGTGAGACCGAGACGCTGCCGGTTGAGCCGAACGTACCGGCGACGCCGCCGATAGTCACACTCGTCGCGTTGGGTATGCTCCACGTCAGAGTTGAACTACCGCCCAGCGCAATAGTAGTCGGCGAAGCGGTGAAGGATGAGCCGGCCACAGCCGGGCACGAACCGACCGTGACCGTCGCCTGTAGCTGGATCGCGGCGCAAGCGCCCGCGCCATTCGCCGTCAAGGTGTAAGTGGTCGTCGCGGCCGGTGAGACCGAGACCGAACCGGATGCGCCAAAAGTCCCGGCGACGCCGCTGATGGTCACTGAGGTAGCATCAGGCACGTTCCAAGACAAGGTAGAGCTTCCGCCCGGCACGATGCTTGACGGCGAGGCCGTGAAGGTCGAACCCGCGACTGTGGGGCAGGGCGTGACGTTGACCGTCGTTTGCAGTTGAATGGCCGCACAGGAGCCAGCGCCGGAAGAGGTCAGCGTGTAAGTGGTCGAGGAGCTTGGGGAGACGGAGACCGAACCGGATGCGCCGAACGTGCCGACGCCCGCGATGGTCACAGAGTCAGCGCCGGGCACGCTCCACGAGAGCGTGGAGTTGCCGCCCGTGACGATGGTAGTGGGCGATGCGGTGAACGAGGACGCGCCAACGCTGGGGCAGACAGTAACAGTCGCTTGCAGCGTGACCGGCGTACAACCGGCCGCGCCGTCGCCCGTCAAGGTGTAGGTCGTGGTCGAGGTTGGGGAAACAGCAATGCTGCCGCTCGGCCCAAATGTGCCGACACCCGCGATGGTGACGGAAGTTGCGTTAGGCACGTTCCATGTAAGCGTCGAGCTTTGCCCGGCGATGATGGAAGTGGGTGCGGACGAGAAGCTTGAGCCGGCGGCGGTCGGACACTGAGTAACGTTGACGGTTGCTTGCAACGTGACCGGGGCGCAATCGGTAGAAGGGCCGGCCGCCGTCAGCGTGTAGGTGGTTGTGCTGGCAGGGGAGACGGAGACCGAGCCGGACGGCGCGAATGTGCCGACGCCGCTAATCGTCACGCTGGTCGCGTTGGGCACGTTCCATGTGAGCGTCGAAGATTGCCCTTGATTGATCGATGTGGGCGCAGCCGAGAAGGAGCTACCGCTTGTCGTCGGGCAAGGTGGCAGCGCACCAATGCCGCACGTACCCGTGAAGCTGTTGGCCGAGAAGCGAAAAGTCGTGTAGTTGTACGAACCGGGCGGGCGGGGATTACCAAAGGACACGTTTTGTCCGTTGACTTTGCCCCGTGTGTCAATCGAGAAATTGTTGCCGTCACTGAGGATGAGTTGCGCGACTATCTCAAGCCGAGACCCATCCACAACCGGCGCGGAAGGAGTGAAGGTTGAGACCGGAAACGGGATCGCGGTTTGGCCGCCGGGCAGATTTTGGTTGAAGAAACTTGTCGAGCCGACAACCTGCCCGTTGCTGCCGTCTATGATCTGAAACGGATTCATCGAGTAGGTCGCGTTGGCGATGCCGGGCGCGTTTGAGGAGATGCAGCCGCCAATCGTGACCGTGCCATCCCCGTTGAGGCGGGCCGCTATCGTGGCATTTACGAAGTTACCGGGATTGCTGTAAATGCCGATGGATTGGAAGTTCACCAACACACCACTGTTGGCAGTTTGATACTGCGCCGAAGCAGTTGAGGTTACGGCGAAACAGATGATGGTCGCCGCAGCGAGCCGGAGGAAGAGGGAGTAGAGCGCAGTAGGTCGTTTCATAGCAGCCTTTCACATCACCGCCCGATCTGAGCGGCATCCGGTTTAAGCAGTTGGGCAACGCGCTCGCTGAAAAGTTTTCGTTCATCGAGCGTGGGGTAGAGTGAGACGAGCGCCGGGTCGAGCAAGTGATACTGCTCCTGAAAATCGTGGAGCCGGCGCACGGCGTTGAATAGCGTCTCAGGTTGTTCGCCGAGGGCGGCGATTAAGACAGCGCCGATGGCGTCGGCCTGCAATTCATAAAGTTGTAGCCGGTTGGCATCGCCCGCGGCGAGAGCTTCAGCCAAGGCGTCCGTGTTGTAGAGATGGCCCAACTCGTGCGCGACGACCGCGCGAAGCTCCTCCTGCGTAAACCCGCGGACGGCGCTTGCGGAGATGACGAGCATCGTCTTTTCGCCGAGCGCGACGTAAGGCGACTCACTCTCAAACAGGAAGATTTCGAGATGGCCGGCGACGGGGAAGCGAAGCGTTAAGGGGCGCAAGGCTTCATTGAGCTTGGCGAGTTGCGCCGCGTCCGTGCTGCGATAGTCGCGCACTGTAGGCGGCAGATGCGCTATGGCCCACGCGCGCAGGGCGGCGACCGACTGAGCCGAATAGTGATCTTCAGTAGCGGCGGCGGTAAACAGAACATCGGGCTTGGCGACGAACTGTTTGAATTCGGGCGAAGAGAGCCAGCGCGTCGCTTCCGTGAACGCGGGATGAACGGCCGGCGCGGGCGGGCGCGCGCAGGCGACCGAGGCGAGCACGAGCGACAGGATGAAGGCGGCAAAGTTTTTATTCATGGTCGTCATAGCCAGCCCCTCCTCTCTCTCAGCGAGTCTTGAAAGTCCGCGGCTGCGTGAGGAACACCGTGCCCGTGTCGGCGGCGATGGCCTTGACCTCGGCGCTGTGCGCGACGCCCGGCGTGTCGTCGCCGGCGGGGAGCCGGTAGGAGACGACGTGCAGGGTGTTGGCGAGGCGCATGAAGAACTTGAACTGGACGGTCAGGTAGTCGGCGCTAACGGGGACGGAGAAGATCTCAAGCGTCGAGAGGTTGGTGCGCGCTACCACCGCGGCGGCGGAGCCGTACCGCACTTTCGGCGGTCTGACGGTCATCAGGTAAATGAGCGCGCCCGTCTGCGCGAGGCGAGCGTCTGCGTCCTCGAAGATGTGTGGCGGCAGCTGCGCCACGCGGTTCGTGACGACGAGCAGAGCGCGCCGCGGGGTAGGGCTTTGTTCCAGCGCATCGAGGGCGACGTTGAATGCCTCGCGTGTGCCGGCGGTGTAAGTCGCCGGCCACGCCTGAGGCCAGCGCAAGGGGCTGAGTGTCGCGTCCGGGGCGGCGACGACGACGCGGGGCGGAGCCTTCAGGTGCAGGCGGGCGGGCAGGGCCTCAATGCGTTCGCGCAGGCAGGAGTAGCAGGCTGAGTCGCCCTGGCGCGAGAGGTCGAGGAGCAGCACGAGGGTAAGCGGGTTCTGCTCGCCGGGTGCGTCCACGACCAGATCGGTTACGGGCTGATCGTCGTGGCGAACTTCCCACCGCAAGCGGGCGGGCACCGGCTTGGTAGCACTTGTGACGGCGATGCCCAGCCGGACGAGTTGCGCCTTGACGGTGACGATTTCAGCCGGCTCAAGCTCAGGCTCCGGCGTGCTGCTTTGCGCGGCGGCGCGGGCGGCGAACAGCCCCGAGAGGATGCCCGCCAACAGCACCATCAATATATTGTGGGTGGTTGCGTGTTTCATACATGATACGGTAGCACTCCAAGCGGATCGAGGTCAATACTTTTTTGTACCTTTTTGTCCCTAACATTGTACCAAAAGGTACACCAACCTTTGAGACAGTAAAATCCCAAGGAGATCGACCCCGATCCGCCTGAAGTGGCCGCCTACCGGATGATGCGCCGGAAGCGGAGTGTGCCGGTTTGGCCGGGCGCGAGGCTGGGGAGGGTGACGGTGATGAGCGTCGAGCCGGGCGTGTCGCCGGTGATCACACCGCCGTTGCTGTCGGTGACGGAGCCGACGACGTGGTTAGTGGTCGAACCCCAATTATTCGGCGGCGCAAGCCCGTCCTCGGTCAGCACGACGTTGGTGGCCGTCAAGTTCACGTTGCCCGTCCCGCTCGCCGTCGTCACGTTCGCGTAAGTGATCGTGTACTCGATCACGCCGCCGGGCTGGCCCGTCGAGCCGAGGCCGTCGTCGGTCGTGACGCCGCCGGAGCCGTCCGGGTTCGTGACCGCGACCGCCTTGGTTGCCTGAATGAACCCGGTGTAGAGGTTGTCAATCGTCTCGTTGAAGTTCTGCGGCGTGATGCCGGACGTGGCGCGGATCACGGAGTCGTAGCCGGTCAAGACGGTGATGCCGGCCGGGGCGGTCACGCGGACGAACACCGTGGAAGTGCCACCCGCGGGCACGGCGACGTTGATCGAGTTGGCGTAGGTCGTGCCGTCGGCGCTCACCTCGACGGTGAAGCCAACGGGCGTGGCCTGCGGGGCGATCTGAATGTTGTCGGCAATGGTCGCTTGGTTCAGGACGGTGTTCTGGAAAACGAGTACGCCGCCCGCCGTGGTCGAGCCGCCGGGGGGCACACTGACGCCGGCCGTGAGCGTGCGGTTGGTGTAGTCGTCATTGTTGTCGGTCGGGCCGACGGCGAGGGGCTGACCGAGCGGGCCGAGAAACACCGCGCCCGCCGCCGCGACCGTGAAGGTCAGATCGCCGCGCGCCTCCAAGTCGCCGTTGAAGCCAATCGAGCCGACCGTCTTGACGGAGCCGGGGCTGGCGTCGGCCGCGACGTTATCGTGGCTGGGGGGATTGCCGGCGGCGTCGCCGAGTTGCAGGGAGATGGTCTGGCCGGCGGTCGCGGCCGGGGAAACGTCGAGCCGGACGATCACGTTGACGCTCGTTTGGAAGGCCATCGTGAGCGGGCCGGTCGAAGTGCGAATGTCTATGTCGCCGGCGTCGAACGTGCCGTTGTTGTTCACGTCCGCGAAGGCCGCCGTGACGGTCACGGGGCCGCTGGTGATGAGACTCGCGCCCGCCGGGCCGAAGGTAACGGTCTCGCTGATGTTGCCGGTGTTGTTGACGGCGAACGTGCGTTGCACGCCGCTCGCGCCGGCGTTGACGCCCGGAGCCGAGAAGCCATCGGGCGTGATGGTCAAGCCGGTGACGTTGGTGACGGTGACGGTGACGATGTTGCTGAACGTGTTGACGGTCGCGCCCGTCGGGTCGTTGTAAGTGACCGCGACGCGGTTAGTGATCTGAGTCCCACCGGCAACGCCCTGCGCGCGAGCGCCGCCTGCGTTGAAGGCGATGAAACCCAAAACGAGAAGCGCGAACAGACCAGCGCGCCTAAGCGAAGGGTGAACGTTGTACATGAGTGTTAGTGACCTCGACGTTAGAGTTAAACGGACAAGTTGTTAGGGGACGGCGACGAGCACGAGCGCGCGCGCCGCCTTACGGAGTTGCGGCGACAGCATCAGTCCTTCTTCTTCTGCGCGCCGAAGAAATCAAAGACGCGCTCAAGCTTGGTCGTGATGCTGAAGTAGAAACCGCGCCGATCACCGTCCAGCGTGGAGCGGCCGGACTGTTCGAGGGCGCGGTTAAAGTTGTAGCCGACGCCGAAGCGCACGTCGGGCGTGACCCAATAGCCGACCTCACCGGCGAGGCCGGCCCGGCTGGTCTGCGTCGCCGGTTGCGCCAAGTAGCGCGTTTCGAGCGCCACGTCCACGCGGCCGGCAAGCAGGTACTCAGCGCGCGCCTGCGTGAGATAGGTCAGCGTCGGCGCGGAGCGCAGAGACGGCCGCTCCGTGTCGCCGCGCTTGACGGCGAACTTGCCGAAGAGGGCGAGTTTCGGCAGGGCCTGAAAGTAGGCGTCGGCGCTGAAGGTGTTGGCGCGCTCGCTGGTTCGCAGAGCGCCCGCGCCTTGCGTGAGGCTGCGGTATTGATAGTTGAAGAAAGCGGCGACGCGATCACTCTTGACGGGGCGGACGGCAACGCCGAACGAGCCGTAGAGACCCGTACTCTGGCGCGTGTCGGTCAACCCGGCCGTGTCACCAACGCGCCGGTCGAAACTTGAGCCGCGCGCGTACTGGATGCGACCCAAGGCCGTGATGTTCTCGAAAGGCTTGCCGGCGAACCCGGCCGCAAAAAGATGCCCGCTGCCGTCGCGGTCGCGGAACTGATAGCGACTGTTGGCGAGGAAGTTGACGCGCGGCTGCCAGGTCGCGCCGAACGAGAGGTTGTTGTAACCGCTCCTCGAGTCCTTACCCGTCAGGTGAATGGCGCGCTCATAACCGGCGTCGAGCGCGAACGCCTCATTGAGCTTCCACTTTTGCGTCAGCCCGAGGACGGCGAAGCCGTCGTTGCCGTCCTGCCCTTGCTCCAAGCGGTAGCCGCCGACGAGCGAAGTGTCCCGCAGGAATTTCGTCTCGATCCCGGCGTTGAATTCGCGGCGGGACTGAGAGAAGCTGAAGCCCGGTGCCGACGTGTCGCTGATCGGCAGGATCGGCGCGCTCGCCAATCGTTGCGTGACGAAGAGACGTGAGGCAGTGTTCAGGCGGTAAGAGCCGGAGAGTACGGTCTGCGTCGGGTAGGTCGGATCGGCATCAGCCAAATTCTGCTCGCGTCGCGCCGAGACCTGTATGCGATCCGTCGGCCGCCAATCGAGACCGAGGGTGAGCATGTGCGAGGTAACGTCGTGCGCGTCGGCCGCGCTCGAATCCGAGAGGCGGCGGAAGTCATAGCCGAGCGTGCCGGTGAATTGATCGCTGAAGTGCTGCGTCCATGTGAAGCCGGCCGTCTGCCGACTGTTACTGACTAGCTCAGTGTTGTTGCGCTCGTCGGTGAAGCCGAGGCGCAGGCGGGCCGTGCGCGTGGCTTGCAGATCGAGCGAGACGCCCGCGCGCTGCGCGCCGCCGACGATGGTGCCGCCGTAAGGATTGAGGAAGCCCTTTGACGCGCGGCGAAAACTCATTTGCAGCTTGGCGTCGCGCCAGGCGAGCGGCTGATCGTATGTGAGCGTGACCGCATCGCCGTCGCTTCTGCCGTCCGAGTTCGAGGAGAAGAAGTTGCCCGCCCCGACGACGTGCCCGGACGAGCGCGCGAACTCGAATTTGACCTCGCCGCCGTGGGGCGTGCGTTGAGTCAGATCGAAGCCGCCGAGGGCGAAGTTGCCGAGGCTGCCTTGCACCTGATAGTTCGCCGTCAGGCCGAGACGCGGCCCGTGCGCGCCAAGACTCTTCGCGGCGCGCAGGGTGTAAACGTTGGTCGAAGCGTTCTGCGCCTCATACTCGTAAGTGACGACGACTTGTTGCAGGTTCAGCCCCGCGTCGAAGGCTTGCAGCTGGCGAATGAAGAAGAGTTGCCCGGTGTCGGTGTCGAGGTTGTAGTCAGCGCCGCGCACCAGCGATTCGCGCCGGATGATAATGTCCGGGTTGCGGCGGTCGCGCACTTCGAGCGTGACGGTTTCCGAGCCGGGGAGGATAAGCGAGGCGGAGAGGCGGACGAAGCCCAGCGCGTCGCCGGGGAACACGTCGCGCCCGAAGGCGGTGTTGGGGCGTGCCCCGCCCAAGCTCACGAAATCGCCGCGCGAGTTCTCGAACTGGACTTGCACGCCGGTCAGTCGGCGGTTGTAAGCCGCCAACTCAGCGCCGCGGGCTTCGGGGATGAAGTCGCCGAACATGGCGAAGGAGTGACCCCACGCGCGCCCGAAGTCGAGCCGCGCGTAGAGCTTTGAATTCGAGGGCGCGGCACTAAAGCGCGAGGACGAGTCGCCGAACACGGAGTAGTTGCGCTCAAGCGGATCAACTTGGAAGAGACGATCACGCGCGTCAAGCCGCTGCAAAGGGCGTTGACTGTCATAGGAGAGCGTGAGCACGTTATCGCGCCACAGCCGACCCCTGAAGAAGAAAGCGAGTGAGCCGCGCACGGTCGAGTCAACCTGGCGCAAGTCCATGACGGGAGCCGCGCGCCCGATGGTGACGTTAGCGAGACCGACGATCAGCCGAGGCGCATCAGCCTCAGTGACAAAGCGCACGTCCGTCTGCGCCGAAGTCTCACCAGCGGCGGCGACCAAGTGCGCCGCGCCGGGCGCATCGGCCGCGACGAGCGCGACGTGCGCCGTGCCGCCGACCAGCTGCACCGTGCGTTGATTCTGCAACTGCGTCGGGCGGGCGACGATGGCAGGTTGACCGGCGCGCGTGACGGTGGCCTGCGTGCGCGCGAGCGCGACCGAGGCCGCCTCCTGCGGGCCGTCGAAAGAGCCGGCCGAGGTTTGTACCGCCACGTCACCATCGAGCGCAGGATTGCCCCACGCATCGAAAGCCTTAATGACCACGCCTGTTTTCTCACGCCGCCCGGCAGAGATCTCCGGCCGCTCAGGCTCAATCACCAAGCGCACGACGGGGCCGCGCCCGTAAACAGTAACCTCGCGGACGGCGTGCTCGACACCATCGGCACCGACCGCGACCGCGCGCAAGCGATTAGGGCCGGGCGCGGGCGAGATGCCGACGAAGGTGACTTGCTCAGTATTGGTCGTGTGGTCAATGCGCCGTTCGCCGATGCGTGAAGTGTCAACCTCAACATCGTTGAGGTAAAGACGGGGCTGATAGCCGAGCGCAACGCGCACAGGCACGTCGAAGCCGGGCATGACGATCAAGGTCTGCGCGGGCACGTCCAACTCGATACCGCCAGGCTCAACCTTACTGACCCCGACGACGGCGGGCGAGATCGCGGCGGGCGGCGGCGGCGGGACACGAGCGGGCGGGCGCGGCGAGGGTGTGACCAGACCGGGCGCGTCAACGACGGCAACCACAGCCGCGGGCGCGACTGGCAGGGGCGTCGGCGAAGGCGCGGCCGTCGGCACGTAACTCACCGGCGCGACGTGCTCGGCCGTACCAAGGCCCGGAGTCGGCGACGCAGGGAGAATGACCGGGGAAGGGGCGGGCGTGGCCGCGGGCGCGGGCAGTTCCGGCGTTGGGCGCGGGACTGGCGGCGGCTCATAGGTGGCCGACGGCGCTGTGACCTCCACGCGCACGGCGGCGGGCGCGGCGTCCGGTTGCGTGAGGGCTTTATTCTCAGGCGGGCACGGCCCACCGGGGACGATCACCGTCGTCGTCACCGACGCGGCGCGAGATGTATCACGCCGCCAGAAAGCCAGCTTAGACCAGAAAGATCGTTTCTTCTGTTTGCGGGCTTCGAGTGTGGGCGCGCTCGCGTCGCGCGCCGCAGGTGTTTTGCTGGCGGTGTCAACAGGTGCAGGAAACTCCGGCGCGGCGACATCATCAGAGGCGGCGACGAGCGGGAAGCTGCTTTGCAGAAGTGCGCCGCGTTGGAGAGGAGTTGCGAGCAACCTACTCCATTGCGCGCCGTCCGCACGCCGGGCGTCGTGCGGCACGAAGCCAGCCGGGACGGTCGCGCGGTCTAGCTCGATAGCGAGCGCGCCGTCAGCGAGCATGGGATAGCTGTAATTGCCGGCCGCGTCGGTAATGACGGTGAAGCCGTTGGAGGTGACGAGGCGCGCGCCGGCCACCGGCAGATCGCCCGCGTCAAAGCGCGCGTTGCGGTTCTTGTCAATAAAGACGCGCCCGACCAGAAGTTGATCGTTCGAGAAGATGCCGCCGCGCACCGTGACGCCGGCGCGCGCCGGGGTTGTGCATTGGTCGCCGCGACAACCGACCGCGACGTTGAACTGTTGACCGAGACGTGCGTTTGCGCCGATGCGGACGCGATAGATGAGAGCGACGATTGAACCCGGAGGAATGTCGGGCAGGCGGAAGGTGAGTACGTCGCCCGCGATCTCAGGCTCGATTGCTTGTGTGCGACCGTCCGCCTCAAGGATGGCCGTAGCGGGCACGTAGTAGAACGACTGAGGGAGCGTGTCCGTGACGACGACGCCGGCCGCGGGCTGGCGCAGCGTGTTGCGCACTTCGACGCGATATGAGAGCACGTCGCCGATTTCGGCGGCGGCGCGATCAACGGTTTTCGTGATCTCGATACCGCCAGAAGCAAACAGGGGCACGTTCCACGCGAACGCGCCCAACGCGGAGAAGGAGACGGAGCCGTTAGTGAGGGTAAAGCCGTTCGCCACGGCCAGCGGTTGGCCGTCGAGCGCGGTGAGCGTGACGCCGTAGCGCACGTTGTCCTGCGGCGTGACGTTGACCTGAATGACGCGCGCCCTGTATGCGGTCGCGCTGCACAGCAGATAGTAAGTCTCGGCCTGTGCGGGCGGCGTGATGCGGAAGCTATACATGCCGTCCGCGCCGGTCGCGTAGGGGTTCGCGTTGCCGTCATTCGGCAGGAAGCCGTTGCCGGCCGGCAACGCGACGAGCGGCCCCTGAGCCGAGCCATTGACGACGCGCAAGCTGGCTTGAACGGGCGCGCTCGCGCCAGCTTCACCGTTAAAGACTTTGCCTTGCGGTGAGACGATCACGCGCGCGTCACGCGAGACGGCGGGCGGCGCGTTGTCGGCGCTGACGGTCGCGCGATTGACGAGGACTGTAGCGGCGGGCAGGGAATCAATGCGGGCACTGAATGAGACGGTGACGATCTGATTCTGCGCGACCGCGGGAACTCTGACCTCAAGAGTCTGGCCGACGACCTCACCATCATCGCCATCGCGGGCATCAGTGAGCGCGACCGTCTGATTGAGTGTCGTGAGGCGCAGCGTGCCGGCGACGAAGGAGAGACCTTGCGGCAGCTGGTCGAGGACGCGGACGCCTTGCGCGGTCGTCTCGCCGCTGTTGCGAAACGCGATCTCGAATTGCACGGCCTGAGACGAACTCGCCACGACCTCTTCGACGCCGTTGACGCTTTTGCGCGGCGGCAGATTCGGATCAGTCGGATCGGTGAGCCGCGGGCGCTCTTTGATAGTGCGCCGCACGGTGCCGGTGTCTTGTGCGCGGCCGGCCGATTCGTCGGCGACGCGCGCGGTGAGCGTGACGACCGACTGAGCTTGCGCGGGCGCTGCGCCGACCTGATAGACGACGAGCGCGGGCTGACACGAGCCGGGCGTGAGTGCGGGCGTGAGCGTCGCGTTGAGCGTAACGGGCACGTCGCCGGGCGTGAGGCCGCCCGAACCGTCCGCGTCGAAATAGATGGCCTCGATTTGTGAGGGCGCGGAGACGGTTGCTTCAGTGACGAGATAGCGCGCGCTCTGGTTGCCGGTGTTGCAGACGGAGAAACGCGCGGCGACTTGCGTGTTCGAGTCAATGAGTCCGTTCGGCTCTGTCTCGTCGGGCGTGACGGCGACGCCGTTGACGGCGGCCACTGTCACAGTGACGACGGGCGATTCTGTCGTGACGACGTTACCCGCCGGCTCGACGTAGCTGACTTGCACGCGGTTGCGAATGACCGTGCCCGAAAGCGTGGACTGAGCGGACGTGAAGGGCGCGAACGCCACAACGAGTAAGACGAGCGCGGCTGCTTGCGCCGCAACTCGTCTGAGCACAAGGCCCATGTGCGATGATGAAGTACGCATGATGATCGTCTCTGAAAAATGGCGGTCGGCGAGCGGCACGAGTTACCGGACGCGCGTGCGGTAGGAAGCACTCAACGTCTGACCGGCGGCGACGTGCGCGAAGGTGAGGCGCACGGCCTTGAACTCTTGCGGGGTGGCGGGACGTTCCTTGACGACGCTGCCCACGGTCTCGCGCACCATCGGGCGTTCAGAGAAGGTCTGGTTTTCGTGCGGGTGTTCGAGCGAATACTGGACGCTCACCACGCCGTCGCCGGCAGCAGAGCCGGGCACGAAGGCCGTGCCGTCATCAATGTCGCCGACGACGTTGATCGAGTTGGCGTCGGCGTTGCCCCGGTTGGCGACGGCGATGTGCCAGCTGATCACTTCACCGGGATTGACGCCGCCCGCCTGTTCGAGCGAAAGGCTCTGACCGGCGCGCGCGACGGAGCCGGAGAGCGTGACGTTGACGAGGGGCGACGAGGGCGAGGTCGCGCCGACGACGAACGAAGCGAAGAGAACGAGCGCGACGAGCACGAGGACGCGCCGACTGAGAGCGGAACTGAGTTTCACTTGTTGACTCCTTAGCAGAATGATGGCGGGCTGAAACGGTGCAGAAATATCTGCGCTGTTCGCCGACGCCGAGAAGGATTTTGCTGATTAAGGAGTGAAGTGGGTTGGAACTACCAGAGGGGCTTTAGGAGTGGAATGAGCGGGGCTATTTTTTGCCCTTGCGGGCCTGCTTACCACGGCGCTTGGTTGCCTTCGAGGGTTGTGGTTGGCCCTTCCTGGTTTGCGCGCGTTGCTGAAGAACCTTCGCGTGTTGCCGCTTGACCTTCTTTGCTCGGTACTCTTCAGCCTCAATCCACAGAGGTAAGTAATCTTCAATCACTTCACATGCGATAAGGTTTGAGGTACGCGCGTTGGGGAACTCTTCAAGCGCGCTTTCGAGCCGTTGCAACAACTCTTCGCGGATTGAAAGTTTGATCTGTACGTTCGCCACGTCGCGCACCACAAGCGCGCTTATCGCACGCTTAGATTGTACCTTTTTGTCCCGCTTGTCAAGGTTATTATTTCGTGTAAAGCCTTGACTAGCACTAAGTTACGGGTTCGAGCCGATTTCTAAATGATTATAAAATTGCGTTTACTTTTATTATCATTTATCATCGGTTTAGTGCTGCTTATAAGCACAGCACTTAACGCAAGGGTTGTGGTCATAAAAGATTCTAACCACGAGCACCCGCCCCCGCCGAGCGAGCAAGATGAGTCAACCGCGCCAAAGAAAAGAACCGAGCACGCCGGTCGCCCGACCGCTGGAAGTGCTCATGGCCCTGCCGCCGGACGCCTACCTTAATCCCGAAGAGGTCAGAATCTACGCCCGCCTGCTATCGCGCCAGGCCGTTTACAACTGGCTCAACGACGAGCACGATCCTCTGCCGGCGACAAAGGCGGGCGGCTGGCGAATTCGCCGCGGCGATCTCGACGCTTACCTGAGAAAGAAACACAACCGACGCGAAACTGATCAGCCCACGCACGGCACGTCGGACGAAACATTGCGCAGGCAGCTGGGGCTGCTTATCGAAGTCAGCAAGGCGGCGTTGGAGTGGAAGCGCGCCGGCGCGATGTTACGAGCAGCAGGCGAGTCCTTCGATCTCGAATTCTTAGAACAACGCGCCGAAGAACTGAGGCAGAAGGGAGCGCAGCTGGAAACGCTGGTCGCCGCCGTCTCCGAGCGCACGCTCACGTCGCTCAGATTTATGCTGCCCTCAATTCACAGCGATCTCACCTTGCCGCAGGAGCCGGCCGGGGCTGAAGCGGCTACCACCGTGGCTGAGCCTGCGGCCCAGGTCAGGACGGTAAAGTAGCGCGTCGGCTCGACGCGGGCACGAACCCCACCGCACACCTACAATTTATCCGTCAATATCAGGGAGGCCACTTTACACTTCAACGCCCCACACTTGTCTTTCAGGTGTGCGAGTCAGTGTATGTAAAGAACGCGCGCCAAAATAACCGAGCAAGGGGCAGATGTCAAGGCTTATTAGCAACGCCTATTGCAAGTTTTATGGCAGTTTGGGGAAGTGGCGGACTCGCCGGAAGTTGCGGGAAAGAGTAAGGATGCGGGTTGTCGGCGGCGCGCAGGCTGCTTGACAATCACACACGCGAGCGTGTCTATTTTTCTGAGTTTAGGTGAAGGCGGCGGCGGGTGCAGGTGGGGAGTTGGTGATCAGGTGAGCGCCGGCGACGGCCCCCAAGCCGGAGACCATGCCCCCCACATGATCCCCGGCTGGCGTGCGTCCTCGCCCCTTCAACTCACCGCATTGGGCGCGAACTCTAACACGGCCGCGTGCATTTCGCAAGAAAATTGTGTACCTTTTTGTACCCGGTCTGAAATGCAGTATCGGCAGTGACGCGCAGACCGGCGCGGCCAGATGGCGCGTGCGGGCGGAGAAAACTTTGAAGCCGGGCGCGGCGTGGTTGTATAATCCGGCGCACTGTCGGGCACACTACGACCGCGCCGCCGAAGTCAGCCTGGCGGCGACAATTATTCTCAGTTCGCGGGGCCGGAGAGCCGCTTAAAGGCGCGGCACCAAGCTCTGCAAGATAATCAAGAGCGTTTCAGTGAACGAAGCGTCGGATGAGTTGTCCGTGCTTCCTGTGCTGTTAGTCGTTGAGGACGTGGAAGCAGCCGGCGGCGGCGGCGGCGGCGCAAAGTCCGCCTCCATGATTCCGGCGTGCGCCGGAACTGTAAGCGCGGGTGCAAGCGCAAGGGCCAAAACGACGGCGAAGATGATTGTTCTCAAGTTTCGCATGATGTTGTTGCTCCTGAAGGTTGAGTCTCGTCGGGATCAGCGAGGTGTGCCCCGTTCACCCCGGCAGCACACTATTGAGGGATTATGACAGAATAGCAACGACTGTTGCTATTTCAAACAGAAAGGCAGCCTCACATGGAATTACAGGGCGCGGCGTTAGTCGAAAGGTTGAGGGCGGATCTCAGCGGTTCGCAACTGAGCCGGGAGCGGCGGGTTGAGCTTCGCTGTCAGCTGGCGAAAGAGTTAGAGGCGTCCGGGGATTTAGAAGAGGCGCGCGAAGCTCTCGGCGATCTGTGGCGAGGAGTCGGCGAGCGCCCGGCGGTCGAGGGGCTTGCGCCGCGCCCGGCCGCTGAACTGCTCATGCGCGTCGGCACTCTGTCGGGGCGGTTCGGGAAGGGCAAAGGCATCGAGGGTGCGCAGGAGCAGGCGATTGATCTCATCAGCGAGGCGGCGCGGATCTTCGAGCAGCTAGGGGACGGCGTAAAGCGGGCCGAGGCGTGGACGGAGATCGGGTTCTGCTACTGGCAGAAAGGGGAGTACGGCGAGGGGCGGATCGCACTCGATACGGCGCTCGATTTACTCGGCGCAGAGCGGGGGGAAGTTTGGGCACTGGCCGTTGTGAGGAAGGCGCTGCTCGAAAACTCCGCGGGCAGACACTACGAGGCTTACAAACTGCTGCGCGAGGCGGGCGGCGCGCTGGCGGCACTCGGCAGGCACTATACCAGCGGGCGTTATCACATCGCGTTCGCCAACGTACTTTTTTACCTGAGCGGGAATGAAGCTCAGGCCCGCGCGGCGCTGGACGAGACCGGGCAAGAGAGTTTCGCCGACCGCGCCTTTGTCGAATACGAGGCGGCGGCTTTCCACTTCGAGCAGGCCGGGCACAGCCGGCACGCCGCGCGCGTGCTCAACAATACCGCCTACCTTCTCTTCACGCGAGGCAGGTTTGAAGAGGCGCACGAGAACCTTGACCGGGCGCGGGCCATCTTCCGCGATCTCAGAGAGCGGGGAAGCGTCGCCCAGGTGGACGAGACGCGGGCGCGCGTCTATCTCGCCGAGGGGAAGGACGAGGCGGCGGAAGCGGCGGCGGGCGGCGCGGTCGCGGTGCTTGAACAGGGCGACGACGCGGCGCAGTTGGCGCAGGCTTTGGCGACGCACGGCCGCGCGCTCGCGCGCTTGGGCCGGTACGCGGAAGCCAAGCACGCACTTGAGCGCGCACGGACGACGGGGGAGACGTGCGGTGATCGTGAGGCGGCGGGACAAGCGTGCCTGACCATGATCGAGGAGATGGCCGACGTGCTGCCGGCTTATGATGTGTTATCGCTCTACGAAGCAGCAGACGAGCTTCTGGCCGAGACGCAGCGCCCGGAGACGATCACACGGCTGCGCGCATGTGCCAGGCTAACGTTTATGATTGTGCGGCGCGCGTTGCGGACTGATCTGGAAGATGGCTGGACGGGCTGCAACTTGGAAGATGAGGTTTTGCGCTACGAGCGGGAGTTGATCTTGCAGGCGATGGCCGCGGAGGGCGGGCACATAACCCGCGCAGCACGACGACTCCAAACGACGCATCAGAATTTGCGCAACATCATCAACGGTCGGCAGAGAAAATATCTCGGCCACCGCTACGCGCCGCGCGCGCGCCGCCCGAGCAACGGGACTCAGGACACGAGCGATCAAGTGGCCACGTCTTAGCAAAATTCCTTGCGGCATTATCATTCAATAGACAAGCTCTTTGCTATTGACTTACGCTCACTACGGTTGACCTCATCAGCGCGTGAGTACGTTTACTTCACTTTTCCCAGCACACCAGCATAGCAACACAAGTAGCAATACCTTTGGCTATCGGCGGCACAAAAGTTGTTGCCAAAAGCGTTGATTAAGTGCGCGTAATCATCGGGAACATTCGATGATCATGTGTACCTAATGATCGGGAACATAGTTTGTCGTGAGGCGTATATTCGTGCATTCCCCCCGCCGCGCACGAAGAAACGAAATTTTGGTTAGCTACATCAAAGTTTGAACCTTTCCCGACAGGTTATGTCTCCCCGCAGTAGTCTCGTGACTCACCACACGAGAACCCGACACGTCTGGCCGCGCAACGGAACGAATATGGTCAAGGAGTGCCGATTAAAGGACGATGAAAATGATAGTCACCGTCTATACGCCGCAAAGGTTGGAGATAGAAGATAGCGCCATTCCCCATCTCAGCGAGAAGGCGCGCAAGCGCAACCGCGTGCCCGCAGATAAGAACGTGCCCGTGCGTTACATCATCGAAGAGGCACGACGCGCGGGCCTCCTCAAGTTAGGCAAGGACTACTGCCTCGACCTTGAGGACGAGGCCCTGAACGGGCGACGGCCGCGGCGCAGCCGGAAGAGACCAAGGGGTTACAACAGAAGCGAGCGACCCCGCGCACGCTAACGCTGAGCACCATGTCCAAACCAGATCAACCGCGGGGCAGACTGACAGCCCGCGCCGCCCACCCGACCGCGCTCTTTCGCAGGGCCGCGCCGATTATGCTTGACTAATTAACACGATTAAGTGTATATTAGTCAAGCATTAAGGCCGCAACCAAGCGAAGGAGATTGTTCGATGCAGGTCAACCCGGACGTACTTACAAACGTAATTGAATCCGCGCTCCTAGCCGCCGCCGGTGATAAACGCTGGGAGAACGCCATCAACCGAGGCGCGCAACTGATCGAAGAGGAGCGTTGCCTACCGACCACCAACGGCGCGCTCCTGATCTTCAGCCCCAGCGGGCGCGAATACAACACCACCGAAACCGAGTGCCGTACAGGTGATGAGCTTTGCGAAGCGTATCGCAAGGGGCGGCCGTGCAAACATCGCGCCGCCTTTCGTTTACTGGCAATGATCGAGGCCGCAGAAGAGGCGAGCGCGAGCAGCCACTAAGGGACGGCAGAGGCGATGCGCGAAGAATTCAGAATCAAGCTCAGGGCAATGGCCGAGGCGCTGGCGCGGGAGTTGGGTAACGCCCCCGCGCTGGTCAGACGGACGTGGACGACCGTGCAGGTACTCGACGGCGACCGCTTTGACCTCCGGGCCGCCGGTCTCGACAATCTGACGTTCTACATTGAGGGGAGCCGCACCTATGGCCGGTACAGCCTAAGCGCCGGGCTGCCCGAGGAGCTTTGGAAGTACGAGCCGCACAACAAGGAGATGCCCGCGTAAACCCGGCACTCTCTTACCTTGCGGAGACCGAGGCGCGCAAGGAGCGGACGGAGCGGAAGCAGCACGCGCGCGAAGCGAGCGCCGAGGTATTGATCGCAGCGAGCGGCGGGCTACTCACCAGACGCGGCCAGCAGAACCACGCGAACAGGTGGCGCGACACCGTGGCGCTAGTTGATACCGTGTTCGACGGCAACGAACTCGGCATCGAGGGGCAGGTTGACGAGGAGCGGGCGCATCTCAAATTTTCAAACCTCACGATCACCGAGGCAGCGACTTTGCTCCGTGTGTTAAAGGCGATCAGGGAAACGGCCGGCACGGGCGCGGCCGGCGACGCGGACGACGGGGCGGACTGGCTGGCGGCGATAGCGGCTTGACGCCGAGGGCGGCGCGATCCAGGGGCGAGCGGGCCGCGGGGGGAGACTCCGCGGCTTCGCCTTATTTGCTTGACAAATTGACACGCAAGCGTGTATATTAGGGGCGTAGTTGAACCGCGAGAGAAGGGAAGCCCCGCACAGTGACCGCGCCATTTATCGCAGACTTTTACCCGACCCCGAAAGAGCTTATTGCGAAGATGCTTGAGGGCATCAAACTTTCCGAGATCGCGGAAGTGTTAGACCTCGGCGCGGGGCGCGGGGATATTGGCGAGTATATCAACGAGGCGCGCGAGCGCGGGCGCGGTTATTACGACTACCGCAGAGCCGGGGCGATTGACGTTATCGAAATCAACCCGGAGTTTCAACACATACTCAGGGGCAAAGGTTTCCGCCTTGTGCATGATGATATTCTGACCTTCAGGACGCATAAGGTTTATGACCTCATCATCGGCAACCTTCCTTTTTCAATCGGCGCGGAGTGTCTAAATAACGCGCTCAACCTGATTGAGCGAAGCGGCGGACACCTGCGCGTGATCGTCAACGCCGAGACCATCAGGAACACTTTTACTAACCTCAGAAAGTCCGTCGTCCGCAGGCTTGAGGAGTTGGGCGCGGAGATCGAATACCTACCGGGCGAGTTCACGTCAGGCGAGAGGCCGACGAAGGTAGAAGGCGCGCTAATCAAGCTCCACGTCAACAGGCCGGACGCGCCCTCGATAATCTTAGACTCTCTGAGGAAGGCGAGAGAGGTTGAGGTTGAGGAGGAGCAGCCCGCCGCGCTCGTCGGCTCAGATTTCGTGACGGCGCTAATCGCGCGCTTTAACGTCGAGTGCCGCGCCGGAATCAAGCTCATAAATGAATACTTCGCGCTTCTGCCGCACATCGCCGACCGCATCAAGCGCGAGGACGAGGAGCACGACTATTCGAGGCCGCTTATTAAGTTGGAGGTCGAGCACGGCGGCACGTCGAAGCGGTCTAACATCAACAAGTATCTTGAGGGCGTGCGTCAAAAGTATTGGGCGCTGCTTTTGAACGATCCGCGCTTTAACGGTCTTTACACATCAAACATTCTCAATCAGCTACACGCGAAGCTGACCGAACTACGGGACTACGACTTTACACTTTTCAACATTCAAGCCCTGATTGAAGAAATGCGCGGCAAGATCGTTGAGGGTATCGAGAAATCAATACTTGACCTCTTCGACAAGCTCACGCGGAAGTTTGCCTATGACGAGAGCATACAGAACGGTAACGTCTGGTTTTATAGCGGGTGGAAATCGAACAAGGCGCACAAGGTAAATGGCAAGGTGGTTCTCCCGATGTACCTGCTTGAGCAGGGATACGACCGCCTGAGATTCAGATTCGACACTCCCAACGAACTGCGGGATATGGTGAAGGTCTTTAACTACCTGAACGACGACCGCGCAGACGTGCGGCTACTCGTTAGCGGCGCGTGCGCGAGCGCCGAGCGGCGCGAGGATTTCAGGGGCATTGACTTGAGATACTTTGAAATATCGTGCTTCAAAAAGGGCACGGTGCATATCAAATTCACGAATAAACGGCTACTCGATAAATTTAATATCTTCGCCGCGCAGCGCAGGAATTGGCTACCGCCCGCATACGGCACGAAGCCTTATGCGGAAATGGACGAGGAAGAGAGAGAGGTTATAAACAACTTTCAAGGGCGGGAGGCATACGAGGAGATTTACAAGGAGCGGAAGTATTACATTGTGGACAATGCGGTGCTGCTAGAACTGGCGAACGAAGGCGAGCAGGGCGGGGAAATGGCGACCGTGCCGATGCTGGCAGCTGCGCCCGCCGTCGAAGCTGAAACCGAGGAGCAGACGCCGACGCTGGTATTAGTGGCGCAGCCAGCAGAGCCGGAGCGGGACGAGGAGGCCGAGGCCGAGCAGACGCCGACGCTGATTGAGGTAACGGCAGAGCACGCCCCGGAGCAGCCTCAGGCCGAGCGGCAGGCCGAGCCGGAGGAGGCAGGAGGGGAGGACGGCGACCAGCGCCGACTATTCGCGGCGTGATGCGACTGGGCAGAGGAAGGGGCGCGATGCTCTATGACCGTTGACACCCAGCTACTAGATAAGGTCGTCGCGGACGCGCTAGAGAGCGCGGCGGGAAAGGTGCGCTGGGAAAACGCGATTAGGAGGGGCGCGGAACTCATCAAAGCGAACCGATGCACGCCACAGGACGACGAGACGCTTTTGATTCTGAGCACGAGCGGGCATGACTACCTTGTGAGCGTCGTCGAGTGCAAGGACACGACCGGCGCGCTTTGCCCCGCCTTCAAACTGAAACGGCCATGCAAACACAGAGCCGCTTACCAGCTGCTAGTACGCTACAACGAGGAGGCGCAGGCGGCGGCGTGATGATGGACGGCACGCGCTTTAGTTGGTCCGTGAGCTATCAGGGCGAGACCGTGTTTGACACCCGGCTCGACTCCGGCAGGACGATCACGCTGGCGCTCCGCTGGCGCGCGGTCGAGTACCACCAGGGCGGGAGCCAAACGCTGGCAGACTTCGAGCGCGAGGTTATCGGCGCGCTCGGCATCGTTCGGAACTACCGCGACTCGCGCGAGCCGATCTCACCGGAACTGTTCGAGCAGTTCGCCGCGTGGTACGCGCGGCAGGCCACCTATCCGCAAAAGGAGTTAAGCCGCGGATACTACGTCGCCGGGGCAGGATGGCTAAAGGTCTAACACTGGCGGCGTCTTATAACATTAATTATGACCTTGGGGCTTTGTCCGAAAAGGGCTGTCTGTCCGAAAAATAATGGGGCTGTACGAAAAGTCCAAAGTCTGTATGAGAAAAGTAACTGAAATTACGCAGCGACGCTAAAGGCGTCTAACTGCGGCAGATGTTCCGGGATGGGCAGACGAAATAACTCTCGCTTGAACGAGTAGATCGTCTGCCCTCCTTTTCTTGCGGCCTGCTCAATTATGCAGAGCGCATAGAGTCCCAGATGCAGATGTGCCACTTGCGCCTTGGCCTTCTGCGAGCTTGCTCCTCCCCAACCGAACTCCTGCTTGAGTAAGCGAAAGACCTCTTCGATCTGCTGCCTGACGCGGTAGCGACGCTTCAACTGAGCTGAAGTCAGCCCGGTGTCGTTAGCCACAAAGTAGCGTCGCCCGTCTTTGACGACTACGACCTCGTGGCTCACCTTGCGCAACCTCCCAACTGCACGCCCAAAGCGATGCGGCCATCTCAGACGCACAGCTTGGCCTTCAAATAAGCGATTCGCTTTTAGTCTGGCCACATACTTCCAGCCCAAGCCCTCAAGCAGATGCAGCAGGCTCGCCGCCGCGTACCAACTATCAAAAAGCACGTATTCCGGGCGCAGCCCGCGTCTTTCAGCTTCTCTGAGGAGTTGCGCGGCCAGTTCTACTTTCGATGCCCCACCTTTCTTCCAGAGCCTTAGCCCTAGCGGGACTCTCAATCTTCCATCCGTCCAAATCAACAACACCACCTGATGACCACGCAGCACACGTCCGTGTGTTGAAGACCAGACCCAACTGACTGCTTCCGACCTCTTTGCCCATCTGGCCCAAGCCGTGTCGTCAATGACGAGGTAGCCGCCCTCGCGCACCATCTGCGAAGCAAAGTAGTCCCACAGCCGTCGTGACCATGCGAACCGTTCATAGAGCATCCTCTGCAAGCGATCATGCGAGATGTGGGCGCACACGGCCGAAAGAGATAAACAACTGGTGCGCGTGTTGCGATAGATCAAGCCCACAAGATATGCTTGCATCGCGGGAGTTAGTTCGAGACTGATGTTGTCCATAACACCAGCATCTTAAAACTCTTACGACCTCCCGCGTAACCTCAGAAGTAAGTAAGGTGAGGCACACGTTAGCTACACAATGGCCCACTCAAGAGGGGCTGATTCGTGAGGAGCCTTTCTATTATTTAGGAAAGCTTCGGGCATCACGTCTTATGCCGGCGGGCTTTTGCCCCTTGTGCCTGAGGTTAATAGTTATCCTGACTAGCTGCTGATCCGCATAATCGTAGGCCAGACTCTCCACGATCCAGACCGCATAAATTAATTTTTTACTTTCCAGCAAAGCTCTCTCAGCCCCGCCGAAGAAAAGCAACTCCCCCGTCCTCGGCAGAGGCCCGGAATAGTTCTGATATTCAATGATGGCAAAATGAACTTTATCGCGGTATGTGAAGTTGAACGTAAGAGTAAAGCTCATAACCTCAATCCTTCCCTTAATCCAAATATAAGGGAGGTGCGGTAATAACAGGAAGCAAAAGCAGAATTTGGTAGTAAGGTAATAATTTGTTGCTGGCAGAAATTGGCAGGGTTGCACGCGGAAACGCCGCTTAGAAATGTGAAGGGCTTACTGCGGAGACCTATTTTTCTACTTCGGCTGGCTCCAACTTCAAAGTTAGCCCTAACTCACCTCGTACCTCATTCAGCACAGTCCTGTACTGCTCGATGGAGAGAGATTTGTTCAGGTAAGCCGACGTAGCCTCATTTAATCTTTTAGCGGCCTCAATTTGCTGTCCCTTTAGCTCTGCGCCTCTGGAACATATAGGGCACAGCAGATGGTAACGCCGCTTGTAAGGAAAGATTTTAATGAAAAAGTATTCCAGCCAAGTCTTGATGTAAACTAGATTGTAATAAGTCTTGTTCCTGCAATTCGGGCAGGTCACGAGCACGGTCGGGCCGTAATCCTTCCTCGTCTGCCGCCCAAAAATAAAGAACCCGCCGGACATATCTGCACCCTCCGGTTCCAATTACTCGCGCGGGGAGAGCATAGATAGGGGCAGCACTTCTAGTCAACATTATATGGGACAGATGTGCATTGTAACGTGCAAGGTGTAAATGTAGCATCGCATGAACATTTGTGGCTTTCATGCGAGCAAAACCGAAGAACAGGGCCAAGATCGAGCAACAGCGTCGGGAGTTCGGCGAGTGGCTGCGCTCACACCGCGAACGGCTTGGTATCAATCAGGCGGAGGCGGGCCGACGGGCCGGCATGTCGCGCACACAATGGACGCGCCTTGAGAACGGCGAGAGCGGGACGCGGCGCGAGAATATCCCTGAGATCGCTAAAGCAATCAAAGCTGACTTGCATGAGACTTACCGGCGCGCGGGCTTTGTGCCACCATCAGAGGAAGTGTATCTGCCAGCTTGCATCGAGCATTTCAGCGAGCTTCCAGAGCAGGTGCAAAAGATTCTGGCGATCCAGATTGAAGCCTTATGGAAGGAGTATAAGAAAGGTTCGGCCGCAGGGATAGTTACGGCTTAAAGAAGAAGCGGGCCGTGTGTTGGAGTCACACGGCCCGCTTCACTTTGTGCGTTTGAAGAGTCCACTCGTGATGGAGGTCTTCGTCTGTCTTTCTACCACAAACCTCAAACCAATTCAACGCAGCGGTCTGTCACAACTGCTTCTGCGGTTAATGGCTAATCCGGCAGATGAAAGATGTTAAAAACCTATTTTCCGCTCGGTTAAACACAGAGGTATCCGTTAATGGGGCGCAAGCAACGCCGTGTGCCGGAGCACCTTCATTCCAAGCTCTACACTATTCGCAAGGTACTCGGCCTCTCTCAAGCGGAGATGGCCGAAAGATTAAGGTACGTGCCCGGATTATATAAGCAAGAGGAATTACCGCTTTACCAAGCACATATCTCAGAGTACGAGAGTGGAGTGAGGGAGCCGCCTTTAGATGTGCTGTTGCAATATGCGCGGGTCGCGGGGCTACCCGTAGATGCACTAATAGACGATGAATGGGACTTACCAGATCGCTTCACGTACCTGCCATATTCCTCCGAAGAAACCTAAGTCTTCCTGTCTGTTAAACATAACAAGGATAAGGGTTTACGCCAATATTTTCGTTGTTGTGGATGCTCATTTGTGCTAGACTTCCGGCGGGATAAAAGCAGAAAGACCACCGATGTGCAAGATCGGCGGCCCATATAACTGCTTGACTCCTTAGCGGCGGCTCCATTCGCACGCACAGGGAGTTTTTGTCTCAAAAATAGTACGGCAGGACGAGGGTTCTGTCAACCAAAAAGTTAGAAGCCCCGCCGATTGCAGCAACAACCGGCGAGGCCGTTCAACCTAACGCGATTGCTCACGCTGAGGCCGACACAACTTCATTGTGAGCCACGCGGGTTAGAAAGGCAAGGCACATGATGGAGTTGAGGAAGCAGAAGGGCTTGGAGATCGCCGCCCTTGGGCGGCTCACGCACAAAGGTCGGGTCTGGGCCGTGCCCTCGCGCCGGCATCCGAGTAAGGTCTATCAAGTTAGTTTACGCCCTAAGTCACCGACCTGTACCTGCCCGGATTTCGAGAGTCGGCGGCGGAAGTGCAAACATATCTTCGCCGTCGAGCATGTCCTTTCGCACCCAAAGAACACGACCAACAAACGCCGCGCACGTAAGTCTAAGCCTGCCCCCGAAGCTGGCAAGGTTCAACGGCCGACTTACCGGCAAGAGTGGCCGGCCTACAATCGAGCGCAGACGCACGAGAAGGCACACTTTCTCGTGCTGCTCGCAGACCTGTGCCAGAGCATAGAAGCGCCGCGGCAAGAGAAGGGCCGCCCGCGCGTGCCGCTCGGCGACATCATCTTTGCCGCCACGTTGCGCAGCTACTCGACCGTCTCGGGCCGGCGCTTTATGTGCGATCTGCGCGAGGCGCAGATCAAAGGCTGCTTGTCACGGCTACCGTCTTATACCGCCATGTTCGACTACCTCAACATGGCCGCGTTGACGCCCTGCCTCAAGCAGCTGATCCAAGCGAGCAGCCTGCCGCTCACGGCGGTCGAGACCGAGTTCACCGTGGACTTGTCAGGGTTCTCCACCCACACCTATTCGCGCTGGTACGACGTGAAGTATGGCAACGACGAGGATTGGCGCGACTGGATCAAGGTGCATCTGATCTGCGGCGTGAAAACGCACATCGTAACGGGAGTGGAAGTGACCAGGGCCTACGCGAACGACAGCCCATACTTTAAGCCGCTGATTGAGCAGACGGCGCGGACTGGTTTCCAGATGTCGGAGGTCTCGGCCGACAAAGCTTACTTAAGCGGGACTAATATCCGCGTCTCGCTGCTACATGGCGCGATGCCGTTTATTCCGTTCAAGACCAACAGCACGCCGACGGGTGGTGGCTCCGTTTGGGCGCGTCTCTATCACTTCTACCACTTCCAGCGCGAGGAGTTTCTGACGCACTATCACAAGCGGTCAAATAGTGAGTCCACGTTCAGTATGATCAAGGCGAAGTTCGGTGAGCGGCTGCGCTGTAAGACGGAGCGGGCGCAGTTCAATGAGGCATTGTGCAAAATCTTAGCTCATAATCTTTGCTGTGTGATTCAATCTATGTATGAGCTAGGCATTGAGCCGAACTTTTCGGACATAGAGAGCCGTAAGGCTACACCTTGACCATATTTCTGAGACAAGTAGATGGTTTTTTCAGTAGCGGGTCATTTTCATTATTGACCACCTGAATACTTTAGATAGTCGTCCCTGAAAAAGTCTGAAGCAGTTGAAAACACTGAGCCAATCGAGGTATACGGCGTTTGAAGGGGTGTGTAGAATCACCGTGTTTTGCTACTGAGTCGCTAAAACATGGTGATTTATGCGCCCTCCAACCAGCCCGGAATCAGTCCCGGATGATACCTCGAAGGTACGCTTGGCCTTGCTCGTCTCGCACGAGCATCCGCTTTACCGGTTGGCCGAAGCCATCGACTGGACGCGCTTCGAGTTGGAACTCGGCCCGCTCTACGCCGAGGCTACAGGGCGGCCCGGTCTGCCCACGCGCCTGATGGTCGGGCTCCATTATCTGAAGTACCTCTTCGACGAGTCGGACGAGTCGGTCGTCGAGAAGTGGGTCGAGAACCCCTACTGGCAGTTCTTCTGCGGCCGCATCTACTTCGAGCACGAGTTGCCGTGTCATCCGACCTCACTGGTTAAATGGCGTCACCGCCTCGGCGCAGCCGGGGTGGAGAAGCTGCTCACGGAGACGCTCTCGACGGCCAAGCGCGAACAGGCGCTGCACGACTCCGAGATCAAGCGCGTTCACGTCGATACGACCGTGCAGGAGAAGGCGGTGGCCTTCCCAACGGACGCCCGCCTCTACCACAAGGCGCGGCGCGCGCTGGTTCGCGCGGCTCGCTCCGCCGGCATCGACCTGCGACAGACTTACGTGCGCTTGAGCAAGCAAGCTCTAGCGCGGCAGGGGCGCTACGCGCACGCCCGGCAGATGAAGCGGGCGCGGCGCGAGACCAGGCGTTTACGCCTTTATCTGGGGCGCGTGGTCCGCGACATCCGGCGCAAGTGCCCGAGCCCCGCGCCCGCGCTCAAGTCACTCCTGGAGCGGAGTGAGCGCATCCTTCGGCAGCAGCGCCATGACTCGAAGAAGCTCTACAGCGTGCACGCGCCGGAGGTCGAGTGCATCGCTAAGGGCAAGGCGCATAAGCCCTACGAGTTCGGCTGCAAGGTGTCGGTCGTGACGACGGCGAAAACGAGTTGGGTCGTCGGCATCGAGGCGGTGCATGAGAACCCTTACGACGGAGCGACGCTCGCACCCGCGCTCAAGCAAGTCGAACGCACGACAGCGGTCAAGCCGGAGGAAGCCTTCGTTGACCGTGGCTTCACAGGCGCGGCGCATCATCCGGCAGGAGTCGCCGTCTACGTCTCAGGGCGGAAGCGACTGACGCGCACGCTGAAGTCCATGCTCCGCAGGCGGTCAGCCATCGAGCCGGTGATCGGCCACCTCAAGCAGGAGCACGGGATGGAACGTAACCACCTGCTCGGTCGAGAGGGCGACCGCATCAATGCGCTGTTGACGGGCTGCGGCTTTAACTTACGGAAGCTCTGGCGCTTCTTCAAAGCAGCCGTTAGGTTACAACCCGCCTGACTTTTTCAGGGACGACTAGATAGTCCATCGACGCCACTATATCTTTGATTGCCTATAGCGTTTTAGTTACACCCATCTTCTTCGCTGATGAGTATCAGAACGTCTGATGGGTGCGGCAGCAGTTTTAATAAATGTAGCGCAGATGAGATGCGCTTATACGATCTTCTTAACCTGCTAAACATTGAAAATTACCAACCACATCAAATACGATTGGCCTGCTCATGGTGGTCCGTCGTCCGAAAAGTTTGAGAGCGATCATCAAACGACTTGATCCCAATTTCGGAGAACTAGCCTTGGCCAAGACAATAGTCATGGTCGCTCATTTCGCAGATATAGCCTGTGCGGGAAAGACATTTAGCCTGAGTAGTCGCCAATGTTTTATGCAGAAGTGAACTACTGTCTGCGCGTTATACGGGAACATGATAACGTCGAGGCCTACTGAATGCCCAACAGGGAGATACGACCAAAATGAGCGAGCTTGGTTTGGGTTTAATTTTGAAAGGATGATTATGCGTAAACTTAACTTCGCGTGGAGTCTATTCGTTGTGATGGTTGTTTTGAGTGTTTTCGTCACCCCGATATCCGCACAAAGAAAAGGGAGGCGGACTCAACCTAGCAAACCGGCAATAACACCAACACCAATACCTGTCGCTAGGATCGAGGCGAACAATGCAAATGAACCACGGATATGGGCGCAAATATATGGTGCGAGAGTTTTCAAGGTTTATCAGGATACGCGGGAGCCAGAGGTTATTTACGCGACGACCCCTGTTGGACTCTACAAGACGACAGACAAGGGATTTCGCTGGAACTTCGTCTTCGCGCCGCCCTTCCCCGATCCATATGTACTGGCTAACGTAGATCATATTGATTATTACCCGCCAGCTACCTCACTCATTTTTGCTCAAAGCAAGAGTTCACCGAACGTAATGTTCTTAGGCGCTAATTGGCGAGGTGATAGGTATCCCACAATTTGGAAAAGCGAGGATGGCGGACAGAACTGGAATGAGACATCAGCAGGCGTAATCGCAAGTGGGGCTAACCCTGGGCGGCAGATCTCAGATATACAACTCTCTCCGACTAATCCGTCTATTGTTTATTTCGCTTTTTATTATGGACCGATCTACAAGAGTCTTAATGGCGGCAAATCATGGGGCACAATAGAAGGCAGAATGCGTCTTGGTATTAATCCCGCCAACCCTGATAATTTGACTCGCCAAGGTGCTGAAAGCAATGATGGCGGCTTGACGTGGAGCAAGCGATGGGAAACGCCTAACTTTGACCAGATTACCTTTCATCCAATTAATCCAAAAATTTTATTCGGGCGAACGGGAGGCGACTGGCGAGCAGGAGGCGACTGCGGCAATTGTATGGATCGTTATTGGCTATCAGAGGATAGCGGACAAACTTGGAGAGACCTCTCCCTAACGGGGTCAGTATGGTGCTTTGGGTTTTCCAGCAAGTCGGACAATTTACTTTACGCAGGTACAAGCGATGGCGTCTATGCGTCGAGCACGCGAGGCAGATCATGGCAGAAGATTTTTAATAGCGGTGCTTGGTCTCTCGCCATCATAGATGCAGACACAATGTATGCGGCTACCGATAACGGCATTTGGAAGACCTCAAATGGAGGCACTACTTGGCATCGAGCGAATTTCACGCTTCCGATACCAATAAACAGTTCGCTGTATAACCATTTGACATTCAACCGCTTGTGTTGGGCCGACGACGCGACAGGTACAATTTACGTTGGCGGCCGGGGTGGCTATTGGACTACGAGTGACGAGGGTTTTAACTGGCAATGGAATTCCATTGGTAATAATGACGCACGGATTCTAAGTATAAAAGTGTGCTCAGACCGCACAATCTTCATTGTCACCTTTGAGCCAGACTTATTCAGTAGGGACATAGCAATAATCAGAATCGACCCTCAAGGCAAGCGTGACAAGTTAAAATCTATTCATCTTCCGAATGGTTGGTCAGGCGAGTCTTTAGTCGGCATATCTGATGCAGATTCTCGAACCATCTATATAGGCGGATCGGTATCGGAGGATTCAGGATTTAGCTGGCGTCAAACCAATGTAAATTCTGATATGCACGAGCCGCAAGTGATCATATCGCCAGCATCACCAAGGGTCGCTTATCTCCTATTCTCGGAGGATGCAGGCAGCGTTTTGGCTACGACAGACGGAGGTGTCTCTTGGAACAAGCTTTCAATGTCCTATGTTCCAGTCGCCTTTGTGCCTGACCCTAAAGACGCGTTAACCGTCTATGCGATTATTCCGAATAAGCTATTACGCTCTCGAAATGCCGGTGCAACATGGGAGGCCGTCGCTGATCTATCTCGCTTAGGAGACTTGGGCAGCAGTTTTGCCATTAATCCGGTTGATCCGAGCGTATTTTATCTACTATTGAGTAACGGCTTATTGGAGAGTAAGAACGCTGGGAAAACATGGCGTCTCTACCATACAGGAGCGCAAGGACTTCACGGAGGAGATCAGATCGAAAGGCTTGTTGTTTCTGGAACTAGAGTTCTTGTTCAGGGGAGGAATGGAATCTATCGTCTATCTGATGACAAGTTGAGTTGGGCTGTTGAAAGATGGAACCAGTACGAAAGGGAAATCTTACCCCAAGAAGCGTCGAAGGACATAGCGAACGCATCAGAGGGCGTCACTACATCGTCGGCTAGAGCCGATAGTGCTCGAACAGGCGTTAATACGGCCGGAAACCCGTCCGTAACAAACCCGATAGACGAGTTACTACCAATTTCTAAAAAGCTGTCTGAGGCTACTATTAGTGGAGACCGATTGACGATTGAATCCTATCTGACCGACGATTTTGTCTACCGCGATGTGGGCAACCGAAAATCCATGGACAGAGCCAAGTATTTGTCAAAGATCAGGCGGGATAAGAGCATGAGGTCTTACTCCTGCCACGACTACAAATTGAGCGTCGAGGGAGAGCAGACCCTGCTCACCGGCACATGCGAGTACGATATAACCTCACTCATCTTCGCCGAGGCGCTTCATGTGCGGCAGCGTTTTACAGACAGGTTTGTTAAGCGGAATGGGAACTGGAAGCTCGTCGGAATAGACGCAATTGTCTTACCGAATAATCGATAAGCGCAACTTATTCGCAGCGCCTCGAAATTCGAGTTGGTGTCGCTCGGAAATTTACGGGAGAGGAGATGCCTGAGGTATGATTGTGGAGCGTAGATTGTATTAACTGCTCAATAGAGAAAATGACTCACCATCGTTTTTTCTATGCTCGGGCTGCTTGTCTTTCGTTGTCGATGGTGAATTGTTGGCAAGCCCTGTAAAGGTCAAGCGTTGTCCCGGCTTTTCGTACAGAACCGCAGTTTGTCCGAAATGTCGGCTAGTTATTAGCGATTTCGGACAAAGCCGGACCTTGGTCTTTGTCCAATGCCATCAAATCCGGCTCTTCCTGCCAATTCAACAGTTTTCGTTCTAGCATTAACTTTCAGCAACATGATGATTTGCGATAAATTTGCAAGCGTTAGCGCCCGCCAGTAGCCTGTGGCAGACGCAGCACTTGAAACTCGCAGGCCGGACACCTGAACACATCTTGCGCGCTTGGAAGGTGAGCAACGAACTTTCGTCCGCAAGTTGGGCAACCTGTAGCATAACCGGCGGGCCGCTCAACAGACGGAGCTAATACAAAACCGAGCGCCAAACCGCCAAGCGCCACCCACGGCCCGCCTATAAGTCCCCCTAAAGCCGCCAGCCCTATCTTAGCCAGTGTAGGGTTGTCATTATATGAGGCGGCTATGTTTTGAATATACCTGCGCCAAGCCTCTCGGTTCTGCCTGTCAGTCTTAAAGCGAACGTAGTGCTCAAAGCGCGGGATGGTGACTTTTATTCTGCCGAATGACTCATACGGTTCAAAGACCCACACAGGCTTTTGCTTCACCCCCGCCGCGCCACACTCATAAAGTATCCAGTCCCTCGTAAATGAAATTCCCTCAACCGCCTCACTCAGCAGGATGAAGACCGCGCTAGAAAACTCTATATCCTGCCCGATGATGTCAGCTATTTTTCCTACGGGTACGGGGCTTTCAAATTCCCTATAAATGCTTGAGACGCCTGACCCCTGAAAGGCTCTGAGGAAGAGGTCTATTATGTCCTCATCACGGCGGCTGTGCGATATGAATATCCGTGCCACTTCTTTCCATGCTCCTTATCACACATAGCTTATAGTAAGAGGTGTAATCAGCCAACAGCTTTCGGGTCGCCTTACTCACGCCCGCGATTGCAAGCTCCGACGTGGGGACGGCTTTGCACAAAAAGTCGTGTTAGTCTTGCATTATGGCTAGGGCGTTCGCGGAATTTATCCGCAATTTCAAACCTAACACTACCTCAAAGTTGGTCGCTTGGCTCATCTTTGCCAAGCCAATCCTTCAATACATTTTCGACTTCATCAATGCGGTTTCAAACTTGGACTTCGCAATCTCAGCAAGGGGGAATCCAAGAATTATAGCCGTCTGGAATTTTCTCAATTCGCCATTCGGAAACATCTGCTTTTCGGTTTTTGGTCTGCTACTGCTCTTATATCAGGGGTGGCATTGGAGCAAATCAGCAGAGCATTCAAGACCGAAATCCGTGCAAGCGACTGGCACTGTTGACAACTCTCCCGAAACAGTAATTGCGAACCTTAATACTCAACATCAATCTGAGTTACTGGCTCTCAAAGCCCAATACAGTAAAGATTTGTTGGGGCGCGAGCAAGCATTTGACGAACTCAAGAGGAAGCATGACACATTGCAAGACAGACTCAATGGCTGGGAGATATATGCGTGGCTGGTTGGTCTGGCAGAGACACAGGCGAGAGATATAAATGACTACGTTCAACTAGAACGAATTGAGCGAGGAGATGTGCGCCTGCACAGCATGGAGGGCGTGCCCTATATTAAATTTCACTTCTATATCAGTAATAGGTCAGTTTTCGACATAGTGATCGAACTTCAAAGCAGCAGCAGCGAAAGATACATCGTATTCGCGTCGGAGTTGGCGCTCAGAGAAAAGTATTTAGGGATTCCTAGTGACGTGTTACATATACCAAGTAATAAAGAAGGCTGCCTGACTATAGAGCAGCGACTTGATAACCCGGAGGCGCACCAGATCAGCCGGCGTGAGGGGCAAGACACGGCTACGTTTTCCTTTAACCGGCTCGTCCTTACAATCAAAGGGAGCGGTCAGCATCCCTTTGTCGAGCCAAAACGTCTGGCGGTCGGACTCGGTATAACCTTGAACGGAACACCATTCAAGGATTGAGCTTACATGCTGGGCTGGATATACATATACTCAAAACTCCCGTTGCAGCTTGGCCCGCTCCGCCGCCACTTGCGCTTTATGTAAAAAAGGGTTCCTTTCCCACTGTGGTCGAGGTGAGACGCCCAATAGATGCGAGATGCCGTCCTTATCAACGGCGTAGAGTTCAAGTGTCATTGACGCCTCCTCTTCAGTGTTTGGCACCCCAACCACGACCAACCAAAGTGAGCCGTTGCGGCTGTGTTGAAGCGGCTCGTCGTTATGCTTCTCAAGATCATCTAACTCGCCCGCGCCCCATTGCCGCCAGTTCCTTGTAGGATCCTCTACGTCATGGGCGTCCTTTTCTCTTTCCCCATCGTAGGTATGTTCTCCTACTCTGAGGACGAGATTGAAGCTTTCGATGGTAGTTACAGCGCCGCGATTCGTCACGAATGCGTTGACGATAAAATGGTAGTCGAAGCACATTCGCTCATCAGTAGTGAGTTGGCCGTTGGCCCACCACGCAAAATATACAGACTTGATCTTGCCCGTAATATCAGGCTTTGCCCTGGTGGCCTTTTCTGCTTCTAGTTGTTTGATGCGGTCTTTTAACTCCTTAATGTTCGGCGTCGGAAATTCTGGCACTATATCCTTTGTGCTGAGGAGTTGAGGGGTGACATGAGGAAAGTTTTCCCCGCCTCTGGCAGAGATTTGCAGTTGATTAACGGAAACATAGTATCCAGCTGTATCCCCGAACTGAGAGATATGATCAACCTCTTCCGGCCTAAGCGGTTGGCTTATAGTTAAGACTCCCACCTTCAACGGCGGAAACTCGATCAGTTCGTTGCCGAGTACCGTGAGCGGGTAGGTTAGAGGTCTCCCTTCAAACAGAATCACACCCGCTACCTTGCCATCAATAGTGACGTGGTAATTCGATTGGTTACGAATGTAAAAGTAGAAATTGATGCTAGGTGTCGGATCGTGCGGATCAATCATCACCACTCTTTCAACTCTGACGTAGTGATGTATTTCTCGGGCCTGTGCCTCTGCTATTTCATGCAGCCAGGCGTATTTCTCCAATTCTTGGGCGCGCAGATCGCGCCCGATCTCTGCCGCTTCTTTATCTCTACTTAATCTCTCCATTTCTGTCCGGGCCTGAGCGTCAAGAGGAGCCGGTGCCAGACTCTGTATAGGCGGCGCTAACCCGCGCCGGCGCGCGCCGATGAAGTACCAAGCTAACGATAATAAGAAGAAAACAACCACCCCCAAGATAATGCCCACATAAAGCGGAACGCCGTTGCGGAAATGAGCAATGAGCGCCGTTAACAGAGCCACCGCACTCGGCACGCCTTGAATGAGGTATGTGGCGATAACGCTGCCGACAGTGTTATGTGTGATGGCTTCGGAATGTTTCTTGATGAGGTTTGCGGGCATAGGTGTAAGGCTACAACGTGACCGGATTTCGGTACAAGTGGGTAGCTTTTCTGTCCTCGCTTATGCCCTGCGTTGTAGGAAGGAATTATGAGCGGCCGACTTGGGCGGCGCAAAAAGCATTTCTACGCGCGCATGGTCTGGTCCGACAGTTAAGCCGCGCCGGGTGTGTAGAAGCCGCCCAATGCCCCTATCGTGCCCTGGCGGTTCAGGATGGTAAAGTCCAAGCGGCGGCCGTCATCAAGTTGCAAAGTAAGATTCTCTCGACCAATCAGGTCGAATATGTCAATTCCGCTGATCCTGATAGTGCCTTTAATTACCTCGTGCCCCTCGTCGCTTGAAGTCTCCCCAAAGGCTCTGGCGGTCACAATCTCGCGCAAAACATTGATCGTGTATGTGGCGGAGCAGAGAGCGGTTTCACCTTCATACACCTGCCCCCGCCCTCGCAGCGTGGCAACTGGTTTTAAGTTGGTATGTTCCATAAGTGCTGGCGAATCTTACGTCTTGGGGCGCGGGCCTCATTCACCGGCGGTTTGGCCTTGTGCCTGAAACCGGCCGAAAGTCGGCTGATCGGCTGGCGTCGGAGGCTTCCCTTTGTTACCTTCACGACAGGCCGCGCAGGTAGTTACTACCTGATCAATTATCAGCGCCGACGGCTCACCGTGCAAAGGCTCCGATTTTACTTGACGGTAAACACCATCAATTAAGGCTAAGTAACTCCAACCGCTTTTTAACTGGCGGCCACAGAAAACGCATTGCTCGTGATCTGCTGCGCGTACCCCTCTGAGCAACTGCCAACGTTCACCCTGCCGCTGGCTTCGGCACGCCCACTCCTCCTGCCGAGCGCGCTCATGCTCAATCCGGTCTTTCTTCACTTGCTCGAAATTATCTATCGCTTGCTGTAATAAACCATCCCGCACGACAATTAGTTGCGCCGGTTTGCTCAGCGCCAAGAACATAGCCGTCGGGGAATCAAAAGGGCAGTAGGCGTCGTTCAGGTCGAGGGCAAGCTGTGTCGGCAGATCAAATGCTTGTCTAAAAAACTCGACTTGGATTTCAGCGAAAAACTCGTCATGGATGCGGTCAACTTCCGCTGCGCCTGCTGCCAATGATTGCCACAGCATTTCGGCTAATGCCTCAAAGCGTACACCTTCGGCGACGTGGACGGCGGGCGGGACACGGTTGCCGGCATCAAGCACCCGCGCCTCAGTGGTCGTTGGGTAGTTTCGCGGCATCTGCTTTATCTCGATAAAGAGATAGTCCTGCCAGGCACGCAACACAGCTAGGAACTGCCGGTACGTTAATGGCAGGACTGTATCAGCCGGCTCGGATTGCTTGTGCTTTTGGGTCACGGCTAGAAGAGACCACTTTGCTCGCCTTGCTCACGGCGCTTTCGTTGGGCGCGTTTGAAGGTGGCGGCGTTCATACGCGGATATTGCGCGGCAATTCTGCCGGTCAAAAGGTCTTCGATAGTGAGTATTTGCAGGCGCGGGAAGTTGCCCCAAGCCGACTTGTAGAAACCGGCACTAACAGCTTCTTTCACCATATCTTTTGTCGCCGGGTGCAAGGTAATGAAGATGCCGATGGCGGCTTTTTCGCGGTCGAGCACGCCGACGAGATCGCGTATATCGCGCGAAGAGACTTTGCCGCTTTTAACTTGCACGATGATGGTCTTGGCCTGCTCGTCTTCACGCTCAAGGAAACGGATATAGCCGTCAATGCCTGTGTCTTTACCTTTCTTTTTATCCTGCGCCGGGCGCGCGTCAATGAGGGAGAGCGCCCACCACTGGAATTGGTAGCGGTCTTGTTGTGCGAGTGCTTCAGCTGAGGCCGCATCCTTCGGCGTGCCGTGGACGACGTAAGGCGATAGCTCAGTACCGAACGTGTCATGCAGACGACTCTGGATGAGCGCCACGGCTAGGTGTGTAATGTCTATGCCGATCCAACGACGGTGCAGACGCTCCGCCACGTTGATCGTCGTGCCGCACCCGCAGAACGGATCGAGCACCACATCGCCCTTGCTCGACGAAGCATTGATGATGCGCTCAAGCAATGTCTCTGGCTTCTGCGTCGGATAGCCAAGACGTTCTGCTGCGACATTATTCAGCGGCGCTATGTCATTGACAACATCTAGTGCGGGGATACCCTTTGCTTCTTCGAGATAACGCTTCAACATGGGCATCCCGCCTTCTCGTTTGGGCCAATGAAGTCTGCCAGCGCGATCAAGTGCGTCAAGTGCTGACATTGGATCAAGCCCCTCAACGATGTCTTTAACGAAGCCCGGAATGGCCCAGTGTCTTCCTTTTGCAGATGGATCAATGCCTCGCCACGGTGAACCCGACGGGCCAGAGCGAACGCCGGGAGCAGTAAGGTCGGCACGGTTGAACCGTCTCCCTGTCCCTTCCTCTACGTTGTTGTACCAAGCGTCGGCAGTCTCTTGCGGAAGTGGCTGATAAACTTGATTCCAAGTGAATTTATGTGACTTAGTATAGAAAAGAATCGTGTCGTGAACAGGTGCCCACCGTTTGGCAGAGTTGTGCGCCCCTGTGCGCTTCCAAATGATCTCGCTCTTAAAGTTCACAGGTTCAAAAACCCCGTCCATCAGTAGCCTTAAATAATGGCTGGCCGTCGGGTCACAGTGGAGATAGATGCTGCCGGTTGGCTTCAGGACGCGGTGCAGTTCGACAAGTCGCGGAGCCATCATCACCAAGTACGCCATCATGTCGGACGTGCCGAGCATTTGGCGCATGGCTTCGACGAGGCGGGCGAGGCGTTCGGACGCTTCGGTGACGAGTTCCTGATACGCCGCCTCTGATTCCTGCGTCCAATGCCAAGTATCCTCAAACGCCATGATCTGCGCGGCTGATTGCTCGCCGCTCGCCTCACGAAATAGCACGTTATAGTTCGCGGCAGAGTTAAAGGGCGGGTCGAGGTAAACGAGATCAACCGTCTCGTCGCCCACGTCGTTGCGCAGCACGCGCAGGTTGTCGCCGTAATAGAGTTGGTTCGTCCAACCACCTTGCATACTCTCTACTCCTGTAACTCTACCCGCCAGCTTGCCACATCATAAATCTGGAAGCAAAATCAGTATTATGCCGTCGTGAGTGGGAGAAGTCGGCTCCCGTTGGGAGGCAAGCGATGAATGATACATTATCCAATGCGCGCGAGCGTTCACACAATGCGGTGCGTACTTTGGTTGTTCACTGTGGTAGCGTTCAGGAGAGACTTTACCTTAGCTATGTTGAATTACTTGGCATTGAAAGTAATAAGCTGGGTGACAACCCTATGCGCTACCAGCTGGAAGGGATAATGAAAGATTGTATCGAGGGTAAGCGCGCAGCGAATCAGGCCGATGATGCCAAAGCTGTTATTTACTCTATCAGCGATGTTAAGGCCGCTGAAATTGCTGAAAGAATCTTGAAGTTATTTCTCGACATAGATCGAGAACTTCTGATTCAAAACATCCCCCGCATTTGATAGTGTGAATACCCTTAAACTCTGAGGTGAAAAATGCGCTGGCTGATTCTGATTTTAAGTTTGAGTTTGGCAGGTTGTAATGCTAACCAAGCATCAAATACTGCGCTGCCCGTAACCAATAATTCAGCCCCAACTCAACCGAAAACCATTGAGGCGGTTCTGTCCCTGCCGGATAATTTCAAACCGTCTTACAAAATTGCAGATACCAGAGATGTTAGTTTTAGTACGGTCAATCGCTATGTTGTAAGTATTGTGCTGCCCTCAAACTTGAGCAAAGAAGAGGTTGAGCAAAACTTCAAACACGCGATCTGGCAAACTTACAAAGCTAAAAAACCAAATGCTATTACCATATGGGGTTATCAGAATGACGACGACATAAAACAGTCATTCACGGTCGGAGATGCTGTCTTTGCCCCTAATGGAAAGTGGGAAAATGCTGGCGACAGTGACGGGAGTTTGCAAAACTATCAAGTAGTCATAAATGTAAAAGATAGTTACCTTAATCCTAAAACAACTCTGGCCGTTGGTGACGTTATTACGTTAGTGGCTTATAAGTCTGACATCGTGATAGACAAAGATCCAAATTCCGTGCGAGTTTGGAACGACTATGGAAACCGTTATGACGCAAATATCCTGATAAGAGTTCCGAACGGAACTAAAGCTAAAATTCTTGAGAAGAAACAGACGGGCGCAGGAGATTACATTTCGACCGTCTATAAGGTTGAAGTTAAGCGAAAGATTGGCTGGGTAGATTTCTTTGACGTTAAAGAATACCAGGACAGCGAGCCTAAAAAGTAAGCCGCACTCGCCAACTCATTCAACTCAACGGCTCGACAGCATAGCTATCAACATGCTCTATCGCGTCGCTGCTTGAATGCCTGCGCTCGACGCTGGTTAGTTAGGGAGATAGACCCATAGGCCCAGACCGAAGCCGAGCCAGACGAGGCAGGCGCGGACGGCACGCAGCGGCGGCTGTTCGCGGCGTGAAGGGGTACGCGCGAGGGGCCGAAGCTTACGAGGTGGCGAGCGACGGGCTGGTGAAGCCGGCCGCGCGCCGCTCCGGTTCAGGCTCGGGCCTAGCCGGGAGCAGTTGAACGACGTGGGTATGCGTCATGCTGCGCGGCTGCGCGGTTTCTTTGAGCACCGCTGCCAGCACGGAGTCTAACGCCTCTTTCGTTCGGGCCGCCACGAGCGCGAGATTCTGCCTGTTCTTCCGCTGTTCGAGGTAGAGCAGGACGAGCAGAACAGCGATCACGGCCAAAAGGGTTTTGGTGTATGCGTCACTCATAGACAGGAAGATAAGGCCACGGGCGCACGCGCGGCAAGAAAATACTGACAACGCCAGGGTCAGACAACGCGGATTTAAGGAAAGAGAACCCGGTAATCCCGCATGGCCCGTCAGCTTAAAGTATTAGTTACCTCGCTAGTGGTTATCTGAGCCTACAGTTATGGTCACTTCCAGCACTATGCGAGGGCGAATGTTTGTATCCTCGCCCAAAGCGAAACGTACTGTGTCCGCTGCGGTCGTGCCGACCCACTGACCGATCAGTAAGTCCACAAGGTATTGCTCCAACGGGATGGCAGCTGAGCGAGCTTGATGATACCCGACGGTAATTGTCTCCACGTAGGCCCCGCGCCGACTCGCACGCCTTATTCCCAAGAGATGCTTGGCCGGGAGCACGAGCACCTCGCCGGCTGCGGCGATAAGCCAATAAGTCGCGGTCGGCGACCATCTCAGAATTTTATCCAACTGTTTAGTTTTTATTTCCCACGAATCGGCGAGCGCCGCCTTGTCGCGCCGCTGTTGCAGGGCTACGGATTTCTTCACCTGCACTAAATCAACCCAAGTCAAGGTGTGGCGGCCACGCACGGTTGCGTTCAGCACCAAGGCTATATCACACCCGTAGATCGGCTCCTCGCTTTTCTTAGACGTGGGACGTTGGCGGACTGAGAGGGCAGGTGCCGGAGATCGAAGCCGGCTTGACGATAACAGTTTGAGCCGAGGTCGCACCGCTCTGAATTCCACTTCGAGTTCCTTCAGCAGCGCCTTGGTTAAAGTCTCTTCAATGTCTCCCCCCTGGTCGCGCACCTCGTCGGCGAATCTGCCGGCAGCACGGCGCACGCCCGCGCCTATTGCCCGCTCGACGCCGGTAGAACCGAGCCAAGTATGCGATACGGGTTCGAGCGGGTGCGGGAAGACAGGTGAGCCGTCCATGTAGTGTGCGGCGGCGTCCGCCAAAGTTCTAGCCAACCCTGACTCCTCATCTTCCAGCCCGAGGAGCAGCGTCCGCAGGCCGACCGCCTTGAGGCGCACCTCTTCGACGTTGTGGTTACACACATCTTCGAGGGCGGCGCGCACTTCCGGGGCAGACGACGCGAGTTCGAGGGTGATGGCTTGGGCCACGTCACCGAGTTTGGAAGCTCTTGCAAGAATCCAAGAAAGAGATTGCGCCCAAAGTTCGGGGGCGGCTGAAGCCAGTGAGACAAGTTTAGCCCTAAGCCCTACGAGTTCGGTGTCATGCTGATAATAATTATCCTGATACTTAGCAAACGTGCGTAAGGCCGCCCAAAGCTCCGCCATCGGCAGCAAAACATCAACCACGCCGGTTGGCGGCTCTATGCCGAATCGCTTGAGTTGCGCGCCTACTTTCTCCGGGGAAGGCTCGGTGGCTTCTTCCGCGATGCGGAGTCCGATGGAGTACCCAAGTTCAAGTCTGAACCGATCAGGAGCTACGCGCACGGCCGACGCAAGCGCAGGCCCCACGTTGCCCCACAATACAGCTGACCAAAGATTACTGTCGCCGCGACTTTGAGCAGTCGGGTTTACTACCGTTCGCCAGGGAGAACGTAATTGTGCTTCAAGGCGCTCGTGGCCTTGCTTTATCGCTATGGCTACGGGATCCGCACCGGCGGGGCCTTGCCACTTCTGCGCTAGTTCGTTCAACTGCCTAGTCACATCAGAATCGTTAAGAGCCTCAGTGACAACCGTGCTGGCATCTGAAGGAATTCCCAGCCTCGACAGCACTTCTACGAAGCTAGAGACCTCTGGCTCCCGTTCTAATGCCAACCGAAGGTAATAGCCACGGCGTTCTTCCGGCAGGGCTTCAATTAAGTCCGGCTTTCTCCCGATTATGGCTGCTAGTGTGTGTTCGCCGAGTGCTGAAAAATGGCTTTCCATCTCTGCCTTAGTCAAGGCATTGATCACGGAATAATCGCAACCAGGCAAGAGCTTATATGCGCGGCCTTTAGCGCAACGCCACGCCCACCAGCGGGCGAGCCAGGCGTAGTTGTGTTCTGCGAGGCGGGCCACCAACTGGCGGCCTCTACCGGCCCCGTCTGTGGTTTTGATGTGCTGACGCCTGTAGTCGTCGGATTGATCGACAACCCAGAGCCAATCCAACAGCGGAAAGCCCCGCGAATTCGTTTCGCTAGGATAGTGGAAGGAGGCAGAGGCGGAACGAAGGATCCTCTTGGCCTCGACCGCATCCAGCGCGGCGAGGAATTTGGTCACATGCGCGCGCTTCAACCACCGCAGGGCGTGCTGGTTGAAAAATTCTTCCTGTGCAAGCAACTCCGAGAGGTGCGTCGCTCGTTCGGCAGCCGCGAGAGTTTCTTGTTCGTTCCATGCCATAACATAGGCCCCAAATTCGACAAGACAGACCCCACATTACACGCCGAAATGCGGGCGTCATTATAAGCGAGACAAAGGACAAACGGGCCGCTGCCGTCGCGGCCGGCGCTGATATGCTCACCGCCTTTTTGGACAGCATGTGCGCCTGTCCGAAATCGCCGTTAATTGTTAGTCTTCTCTGATAAAGCCTGGCCGCGAGGCGGCTCAGCCTCTAAAGTTATCATCCCCAAGTCATTTCGTACTTCATTAAGCACAGCCGCATACTGCTCGATGGAGAGAGACTTATTCAGGTAGGCGGACGTGGCTTCATTTAATCTTTTGGCCGCGTCAATTTGCTGACCTTTTAGCTCGACGCCTCTTGAACATATAGGGCAAAGCAGATAGTAACGCCGCTTGTAAGGGAAGATTTTAATGAAGAAGTATTCGAGCCAAGTCTTGATGTAAACCAGAGCGTAGTAAGTCTCGTTCCTACAATTCTGGCAGGCCACAAACGCGGACGCGCCGTAATCCTCCTTTGTCTCACGCCCGAAAATAAAGAATCCGCCGGACATATCTTCACCTTACCTATCGGACGATCAAAGCCAGCGGACTCTCGTGAGTCCCGCGACTACAGGAAAGCGAACAGGCGCGTCAGCCTTGGGGGCCTCGCGCCTGTTCTAATCCGGTTAATGTCCTCACCCCATCAACCGGGGAGGCGAAGGATTCACCAACGCCTCGATTGCCGCACATCTTAGCCATAAGGAACGGATAGCGCAACTGCGACGTGATTATGCAGGAGCAAGTATGACGCCCCGGCCCGGCTTAGAGCCGGCCGCGCGGGCGTGTATAAATGCTTGACAAATTAACACGTTAACGTGTATATTATGCAGGACTTAAACACTACGCCGAAAGGCTTGCAATGACAGCACGCGAAGTTATCGAACCCGGCACACCTTGCGAGAGTTGCGGTAAGCCGTACCCGTTCCACCGCCGAGATTGCGCCACCGACGCGAAGTATTGCGCGGGCTGTTCAGCCTACACGACGCATTGCGCGGGCGCGCATTGTCAAAATTGCTGCATAGACGATGAAGGCTTCCCGACCGAGGATTGCGGCTATTGCTACGCGGAGATCGGCGGCGTCGTGAGAATCAGCGTCGCGGGCGTCGAGCTTATCGGCGTCGAGCAGCTACCCACGCCGGACGAGCGGTACGATCTGACACCAACGCCCTTCGAGGACTGAGGATGAGCGCGAGCGTAAAACGACCGGCTTGCGCCGTTTGCGGCGGCGCAGATAATGAGCACGCCGAGGGATGCACGAACCCGGCCGCGCCGAACTTCTGCAAACGGTGTGAGCAGGTGGCGCAGCATTGCGACGCCGGACATTGCCTCAACTGCAACACGGACGCGGAGGGCTGGCCGTATTACACGGACTGTCTTGATTGCAACGTGGCGACCGGGTTGACGAAAGTTTATAAGGCGGCGTAGATGGCGCGAGCTTGGGCGGGGCAAGGGCGACTGAGTTTTATGATCGGCGGGCGAGCGGCCGACGACAGGCTTATGCGGGCAGCGAGAGCGCACAGGGAGCGTGAGGAACAGGCACGCGCGGCAAGGCCGGAGCCGGAGCGCGAGACAATCGTGCTGGTCGCGTGCTCGAAAAAGAAGGCGGCGGTCGAGGCCCCGGCAGAAGAACTCTACACGTCGCCGCTATTCAGGAAGGCGCGGCGTTACGCCGAGCTTCACGGCGACCGCTGGTTTATCATTAGCGCCCTGCACGGTCTGACAGAGCCGCAGAAAGTTATCAAGCCTTACAACGTGACGCTCAAGAGTTTCCGCAAGTGCGAGCGGGAACAGTGGGCGCATTGTCATGTGTTGTCGCGGCTGCCGAAGAGAGCGGCGGCCGGTTCTCGGATCATCATCTTGGCCGGCAGGGCTTATTACGAGCAACTGGAAGGTGAATTGCAGAGACGGGGCTACCAGGTGGAAATCCCAATGCGCGGGCTGGACATTTACGCCATGCTGCAATTCCTCAATAAAGAGTTAGGAGGCGTAGGACAACAATAGTGGCGCTCAAACGGCGCGCGGTCTAGCCCTGTCTCGGCAACGCCCCGACAACTTCTCTCCCCGCCCGGTCAGTTCACTTCCCTTCACCAAAAACCTCTACGCGCAATCAGAGCACGGAAAACTCCCGCCGGCGCGGGCGGTTTTCTGGCGCGCTCGATTGCCGCTCCGAGGGGCGCAAGCGCGCGGCGCGCGTTGCTTGACAAATAGACACGCAAGCGTGTATATTATGCGCTGAGCTTGAGCCTTGCTTGCCGGTGAATAGTATGCCTGAACAGAAGAACAAGCAAAAGAAAAAAGCGGGCGGATGGAAAACGCAGTATTACGTGGTCGAACTTTGGGGCGGGCATACGCCGGAGCACCATGAAGGCCCGTTCTACAGCGAGGCTGAGTATTGCGCCGCCGCGCGCAAGGCGCACGGTGAGATTGACGAGGGGAGCATCCTGTTACTCGCGCGGGTGACGCCCACCAGCTTAGAGCTAACGTCATTCCGGGCAGGATTCTTTGAGGAGGAGGCCGCCGCGTGACGCGCTCGACTAGCGCAAGGCGGGAGAGCTTGCCGTGATGAAAAGACCCCAACTTACCAACGACGCGCGCGCCGTGCTGTTAGAGGCGATCTTGCCGGACGCAGAGACGCCGCGCGGCGCGATCTTCATACGCGGCGACCTGCGCCGGGCGCAGTTCGAGCGCGGGCGCGAACGGCTGAAGGCGATGCGGCTGCTAGAGGGTGCGACGGACTTTCTGACCGCCGAGGGCATCAGGATCGCGCAGCAGTTGCAGGCGAACGAGGCAGAGCTTAAAGAGGGTATCCCATTCTCTGAGCGCGCGCGCGCGATCAGCTTGCGCGGCGGGCGCGAGACCGCCGACGTGCTGGACGAGTGGGCGACGTGTGCGATCAAGGGCGTGCCAGCCTTCACCAACGGCAACCTCATCATGCTGGGGAGTCCGCCGTCAGCCAATCCCCTTTCGCGGCACGTCTCCGAGACGGCGATCATCAGCACATGGTTTGAAATGCTCGCCGGCAACCCCCAGCCGGTGCGACCCGTCGCCTACACCGAGTTACAGCTGTGGCGGCGCAGGGAGTGCATCGTCTGGATGAGCGACGGCAGCGCCATTGATGCGAACATATACAACTTCATTACGAGCCGGTTTGCGGTCAAGACGTGGTTGCACAGCGCGGAGAAGCAAAAGGACGCGCGCGGTGAGTTGAGCCGCCCTTACGCTTTCAACGCATACGACCGGGGCGGGCGCGTCGCCATCGCCATGCCATACGGCGCGGAGCCGTCTGAGACCGTGCAACGGCTGATAGCCGAGGGCGGGCGCAGGCAGGGCGGCGGGCGAGATGAGGCGGCAGCACAGTCAATCCCGGCGCGGCCGTTCGATAGCAGGAGCGCCGTGCAGCTTGGGCTATTAGCAGCATAGCAAAGTTTATTGCAAGGGCTGTGCTTGACAAATTAACACGTCAGCGTGTATATTTCCATCTGTCGCAGGTGCGACCGGAAGGACTCAGGCGGGATGGACGCACAACCGGACGGCAGGACAGTAAGGCGCATCGTCGGCCCGCTCGTCGCGGGCGCGGGCAACTGGCGGCGCATGGCGAACGCCTTGACGACCGCCGCGCGTTTCATCGGCGAGGGGCGCTGTGCGTTTGTTGACGGCGCGACCGTCAGGGTTTACAGCGATTCAGGCGAGAGCTACTTAACCAGCCTCACAGATTGCGTCAACGAGGGCAGCGGGGAGACGTGCCCGGCTTGGGCCGCGGCCATGCCTTGTAAGCACCGCGCGGCCCTGCACATTCTGCTTAAAGCCAACCAGGGCGACGAGGGGGGCGAGCACGAGTGTTGCGCGTGCAGGAAGAAATTTCACGCCGAGCGTCTTATGCCGGTGAACATGGCCGCGCTCAGAGCCGGCGAGATCGTGCCGAGCGGCGTGTGCCCGCTGTGCGGCTTCTTCTGCTTCCCGCTGGGGCGCGTGGCAACAGCTGCTTAACCGGGTGCGATATGAGTAGCCAGAGCAACAATCTGTTAAGGCAGGGCAGCATCTTTACGCTCGACGGGGCTACCTACACGCTTTACCAAGTGCAGCTGCGCGGCGAGTTGAAGGCGACCGCACACGGCGCAATCAAACCCCCTCGCGTGTGGGCGACGCGGGAAGAATTCGAGCGGGAAACCGGCTACCAGCTACTACCCGGCCGCGCCGCCGAGATACCAGCCTACGAGCCGCGCTTGTGGGACGACAATCGTTTGCGCTGTGCGGTCAATTATGGCGAGGCGGACATATACGCGGGCGTGAGCGACGATCTCAAATGCGAGGCGATCACCAAGCTCAACCAGATCGAGCAGCTGATAGCTGACGCACCGAGTCGAGCCGCGCGCGACGAGTACGACCGGCACAAGGCGCACATCACCGGAACAATGGCGCGCTACGCAGCTGCCATGCACAACCTCGCAAGCGGGAGAAAGAATTATTCAGAGGAACGTGTTTCGCGCGCCCTCTGCGACGTGCGGGTTTACCTTGGCTTACCACCCGGCCACGACGAGTTGCATTCTGTTTTTCACGTTGACCCGGAATTGAGCGACTTGCAGATGCGCGAACTGGCGTGCTGTTACACACCAGCCGATGAGATCGAGGCGGTTCCTCAGAGACGACTAACCCCACATGAATACATCGGGGGCAAACGGCAATTACCGCCGAAGAAGCTGGCGCAGGCCGTAATGTTCTACGGTGAAGCGTTGAAGTACCAGCGCAAGATTTTGGCGCGGGAGTCGGCCGAGTACGAAGAATTGCGGAGTTTTGGGCCAGACGTTGTGAGCGATGATACAGCCGAGAAGTGGGGCGGGCGGCGAGACGTGGCCTTAGACGCGGCGTTGCGATCCAAGCGTAGCAGCATCGCGTCGGCCAAAGGCAACATCAAGCGGCTGGCCGCGAAGATCGAGGAAGTGCGGGCGGCGATGAAGGGGCGCACCGTGCGGGCGGAAGCTAGGGGCGGGCACGAAGCGCAGGCGACGCTGTTCTCCTGAGCGGAGAATCGCGCGGCGAGAATCCAGCTATGGCGCACATGAAGAACCGTGTCGGCGAGTGGTCGGGCGATCTGGAAGTCGTCGCCTACGCCGGGAAGCCGGACGGCAAGCACATCGAGTGGTTTGTTGTCTGCCGCCGGACGGTCGAGGACCCGGCGGCCGAAGAAGGGCGGCGCAAGTGCGGTGAGCGCGAGCGCGTCCGCGTCACGGCCTTGGGCGGCGTCCGCGTCTGCTGCCGTCTGTGCGGCGACCGGGAGCGGGCGGCGCGGATGCGCGCCTCTCACCCGCGCCGGCTCTATGAATGGACGCCCGCGATGGACGACGCGATCCGGCGCACGCACCGCGAGCGCGCGGGGAAGATGATCAGTTCGGTGCCGAGCTACGGCCAACTCGCAAAGCGTTGGAACCGGCCGAAGCACGCGGTCATCGCGCGGGCGCGCGAATTGGGGCTGGCGGCCGAGAAGAAGCAGCCTGAGTGGTCGGAGGACGAAATGAGAATCCTCGAACGCTACTCGTGGCAGACGCCGCGCGCCCTCTGGAAGACGCTGCGGCGCGCAGGCTTCAAGCGCACGCTCACGGCCGTCACGCTCAAGCGGCAGCGGCTACACCTCGTCGCGGGGCGAATCTGGATGACGCGCAACGACCTCATGCGCGGCCTCGGGATCGACAACTGGCGCACCGTCGAGCGTTGGGTGTCGGCGGGTTTGCTGTACGGCCACTGGCGCGAGCACGAACAGTCGGAGAGCGGTCAGGGTCGAAACGGGCAGTGGATCTTCCACCGCCGGGGCGTCCGGCGCTTCATCTTGATGCACCCGCTGGAAATTGATCTCCGCAAGGTGGATCAGACGTGGTTCTTTGACGTGATCACGGAGGGGAATTTCGGGGAGAACTTCCGCGACTTGGAGGAGGAGCGGACGATGAAGCGCGGTCGCAAGGGCGGCCTCGTAGTGCAGGCCGACGAAGATGAGGAGTCCGACTTTGACGAAGGCGCGTCACGCTCTCCGGGCGAGTTGCCGGCAGTGCTCGACTGGCGCAAGGCAGAAGCGGCCTTCTGAGAGATTCATATGCCGAAGAAGAAGCCGATAGACGTTGACGAGGTTCATAATCCGACGGTCGGCGTGCGCGTCAAGATCAAGCTTGATCGGGAGAGGAACATCTTCTTTGCGACGTTCGCGGGCAAGCGCATCGAGCACGAGGTCTGCGGCGAAGTTATCAAGCAGGTGCGCGCGGCCATCTTGGCGGCCCAACAGCTTGAGTGGATACCCGTCATTCAAATCGAAAAGTTGTTGCCCTTCTCTGCCGAGTCGCCGGAGAACTTTATCGGCTTCTCGCTCCACCGCTTCTATCTGGCCTACACGACCGAAGGACGCATCGTGCAGACGCGCTGGTTTGAGGACGACGGGGTTGCCGTGCCGCTGAGTGTTTACCGGAAGAAGATCGAGGGCAGGGCGAAAGGCGCGAACGAAGCAAACGATATGGCTTTCGTTGAAACGTTC
>Ga0081539_10000224_pt1 | contig 133057 bp, 120 predicted proteins | sample TabmetS4T2R2_FD_71023 | JGI IMG/M metagenome (GOLD analysis project Ga0081539, IMG submission 71023) | Tabebuia heterophylla rhizosphere microbial communities from the University of Puerto Rico - S4T2R2 | ecosystem: Host-associated > Plants > Roots > Rhizosphere ... | reverse complement strand
GTTCCGCTTCCTCTCCCTGGGGGGCGGAGAGAACTCCGCCCCCCAGACCCCCCACCTCATTTTTTTGGCTACGGGGAAGCGTGGCGAGCTCCGTTCTCAACCCGACAACGCTGTGTCGCCTGAGAGTGCGGGAGGAGCCAGCGCCAAGTAGCCAAAAGAAGGAGGTGGGAGGTTTGGGGGGCGGAGTTCTCTCCGCCCCCCGATCTTACACTTAGGCCGCAAGCGTGCCGAGCGCCACGAGCTGCCGCGACACCGCGCCCGGATCGAAATGCCGCGCGGCATAGAGGCGCGCGGCCGCCGAAACCCGGTCGCGCAGCGACGGCTCATGGATCAGCCGGTCGAGTGAGGCGATGAAATCCGCGCGCGACGCGGCGCAGAGGAAGGGCAGGTCGCCCGGCCCCGGTGCGGGCAGGCCGAAGGCGGCTTCCTCGCTCAGCACCGAGGGCAGGCCGAGGCAGAGCGCCTCGACGCTCTTGATCTTCAGCCCGCCGCCGTAGAAGACCGGGTTGACCGCGATGTCCGCATCCGCCAGCAGCCTGCGCGCATCGTGCACCGGCCCATGCGTGACCACCGCCGGCAGCGTCGTGCGGATGGTCTCCGAGACGGCGCCGATGACGTGCAGCTCGGCGCCGCCGCGCGCGAAGCAGGGCCAGACCTGGTCGAGGAACCATTGCAGCCCGTCGCGGTTCATCGGGCTCGGCCCGCCGATGAAGACGATGCGGCGCGCGATGCCGGACGCGGGCGGGCGGGGCGGCGCGACCGGCTGCGCATAGGGCAGCAGCAGCACCCGCCCGGGGAACAGCGCCTCGAGATGGCGCTGCTCCCAGGCCTGGATGGCGATGATGAGGGGAAATCCCGCCAGGGTCTCCAGCTCGGCGAAGGCGTCGGGCCCGTCATGCCGCTCGCCGAAGCGCGCGAAGGTCGCGGCGCGCTCGCCGATCACGTCATGGGTGTCGAGCGCGGTGAGCGCCGGCATGCCTTGCGCGTGGCGCAGATAGGCGAGCCGGAGATAGGCGATCACCGCGACGTCGTAGCGATGCGCGGCGAGATGCGCTTCCAGCGCGGCGAAGGTCGCGCCTTGATGGGTCTGCCTCTCATAGGGGGTGAGCAGCGGCCCCGGCAGCGATTCGGTGGCGGGGCCGAGATCCGCCGCGCCGACCAGGGCGCCGCCATCGCCGAGCATCGCGGCGGCGATGTCGCGTTCCGGCGTCCCGATGCGGCGCGGCGTGAACACGGTGATCGCGAAATGCTCGCGCGCCTGCTGCAGCAGCGCGGCGAGGCGCGCCTGGTTGCCGAGCCAGCCCTCCCAGAACGGGATGTCGGTGACGAGCAGCAGGCGCCGCCGCATCGGAATGGCGGAGGCGGCAAGCTGCGGCGCGTCCAGCAGCGTGGCCAGCGCGGGGTCGGCGAGCCTGACCTGCTCCGCCCCGGCGCCCTGGAGGAAGTCGCGCACCGCCTGGCGCAGGCCGGCCGTCGGCGCGGCGGGGTCGCCGGCGAGATAGGCCGGCAGGCCGACCCGCTCGGCCAGCGCCGCCAGCCGCGCCGCGCCGGGCCGCGCCGGGCCGATCATCGCCAGCCGGACCGTGTGGCCCGCGGCGAGCAACCCCTCCAGCATGGCATCCAGCCGCCGGGAGGCGTCGGGATCGCCGGGCAGGCAGGGGGCGAGGCAGGCGATGCGCATGGCCATCGATTAAGCCAGTTCGGCGCCGGCCGATACCGCGCGTTGACGGGATGCCCGGGGGCCCGATATCGCAGCGCCATGCGCTCCCAGGCCGCCGCCCCGCGGATTCTCGTCAGCGGCGACCTGCTGCGCCCGCGCGTGGAGGCCGGCGCCCTCCGCTCCATGCAGAACGAGAACATCCGCTGGCTGTTCCGGCTGCTGCGCCGCGCCCTGGGCGAGGCGGCCGGCGAAGCCCCGGGCTGCGTGCTGTGGGGGCAGGGCTTCGACACGCCCGGCTTCTATGCGGCGTGCGGCGAGGAGATCGGCATCGAGTCCTGGGCGCGGCTCTACGCCGCGGACAGCCTGCCCGAAGGGGCCCTCGCCGTGGTGGAGCGCGCCTTCGCCGGCGCCGCCGCGGCGATCGCCTTCGAGATGCCACCGGTGCTGCGCGACGCGCTCGCCCTGCTCGGCGTGCCGGTGATCGATCTCGCCATCCATCCGGTGCGCTTCGGGCCGGACATCTTCTTCGCCGCCGATTCCTCTCACCCGGACTGCTACGCCGCGCTGCTCGGCTTCCATGTGCCGCCGCGGCGCTTCGATGCCTGGGCCGATCTGCTCGCGGCCACGGCGGCGAAGCTCGGGCCGGAGGAATTGCCCGGCGACCTGCTGGTGCTCGGCCAGACGCGCGGCGACCGCTCGCTGGTGGAGGGCGGCAGGCTGCGCGACCTCGCCGACGCCGCGCCGGCGCTGCGCCGCCTCGCCGCTGCGCACCGCGGGGTGATGTTCCGGCCGCACCCCTATGACGGCGGGGATTTCGGCCTGCTGCGGGCGGGCATCCCGTTCCGCCGGCTGCACCGGGCCGAGGGCAGTGTCTATGCGCTGCTCGCGCATGAGGAGCTCGCCGGGGTGGCGGCGCTGTCCTCCTCCGTGCTCATGGAGGCGCGGCATTTCGGCAAGTCCGCGCATGCGCTGGGGCGGCTGCCCTTCCGCCTGGCGGAGGAAAGGCAGGATGCGGCGCCCGGGCGGCAGCTCTCCCTGGTGGAGGGCTGGCTCGATGCCGATCTGTGGCGCGCGGCGCTGGCGCCGGTGATGGCGGTGACGGCGCCGGACGGCCATCGCTATCGTCCGCCCGCCAATGCGCTCCGGCTGGCGCTGCGCAATTTCTGGGGCTTCAACGAGATCACCACCGACTACCTGGTCGAGCTCCGCAGCTTCGCCGCCGCGCCCGGCTGGTCCGCATCCGCGCGCCCTGCTATGGCCGCGCAGCGCTGAGGGAGTGGGACGCTGAACGACGGGACCGAGAGGCGCGCCGCCGAGCTGCCGGATCTTGCGCCCGGGCGGCGCAGCGAGGCCCTGGCGCAGCGCGCATTGATCGAGGACGAGACGACGCGGCTGCAGGCCCGGCTCGAGGGTGTGCTGACGGCGCTGGATCCGGCGATGCGCGCCTATGGCGACGCGCTGCTCGCGGTGGTGGCCGGACTTGCGGCGGAGATCGAGGCGCTGCGCCAACGCCTGGCGGCACAGGCGGAAGGCGCGGCGCGGCGGATCCGGCTGGATCCGCTGTCGCATTTCGATCCCGCGCGGCGCCTCGGGCCGGCGATCCTGCCGGCCGGCGCCGAGCTCGCCGCCGATGACGACGGCTTCCTCGGCTTCGGCTGGCACCCGCCCGAGATCGTCGATGGCGAGGCATGCCGCTACAGCGGCGCCGGGACCTGCGCGAGCATCCGGCTGCCCGCGGTGGCGCCCGGGCGCGTGCGGATCACGCTGAGGCTGCGCGGCCGGCACGGACATGTGACGCCCGAGCAGGTGCTCGCGCTGCTCGACGGCCTGCCGCTCTCCCTCGCCGAAAGCGGCGACGCGCTCTCCGGCATGGCGGTGCTGGACGCGCCGGAAGGCGGGCTGCACGTGCTGGTGCTGCAACTGCCGCTCGAGACGGTGCCGGGCCCCGACGGCACGCCCCGCCAGATCGGCCCCGGCCTGACGCGCCTTACCGTCGAGGCGATCTGAGTATCGAGAGGTTGCGCTCCAGGAGGGGCTCTGCCCCTCCTGGACCTCCCCGCCGGGGGGCAAGCGATGCCCCCCGGACCCCGCGGGCAAGGGTACAGGTCCGGGGAAGGGGGAGGGGCGGAACCGGCGCGCCGCTTCCACGAGCGCGCGGTGCCCCTCCCCCTTCCCCGGACCTCTCCTCGCGGGGTCTGGGGGGCGCGGCTGCCCCCCAGCGGGGGCGAGCCCGAGAGGGGGCAGAGCCCCCTCTCGGAGAGCGACCTCTCAACCCGGATGCGCCCGCAGGAAGGCGAGCAGGGCGTCGCGGAACTGCGGCGTGCCGGGGGCGCTGCCGTGGCTGGCGCCTGGGATGGTGACGAGCTCGAGTTGCGGCATCACCTGCTTCAGGGCCTCGAATTCGCGCAGATAGGGGTCGCTGGTGCCGACGATGCCGAGGGTCGGCACGGTGACCGCGGCCATCTCCGCCTCGGTCACCACCTGGTCGGGGTTGGAGCGGCGCACGGCGGCGAGGGCGCGCGGGTCCTGGCCGGCGAGGCGGCGGGCGGAATCGGCGCGGATCTCCTCCTCGGTGGGCGGCGGCAGCTCGCGCGGGCGCAGGCGGAGGAATTGCGAGCGCAGCATGCCTTCGTCCATCTCGGCGGATTCGATGTCCACGCGGCGCTGGTCTTCCTCGCTCCAGTTGCGCCGGCCGGAGGCGCCGCCGAGGGTCGCGGTGAGGAAGCGCCCGGGCTGCTGGGTCAGCAGCTGCGCCACGATATGCGCGCCCATGGAGTAGCCGACGATATGGGCCTGGCGGATGCCGAGATGGTCCATCAGCCGGATGATGTCGCGGCCCATCTCCGGGCCGTACTGGGCGCGGTCATGGGGCTTGCCGCTGCCGCCATGGCCGCGGGCGTCGAGCGCGATGGTGCGGTACTGCGCGGCGAGGGCGGCGAAGACGCCGGTCTGCACCCACTGGCGCTCGGTATTGGTGGTGTAGCCGTGGATGAGGATGACGGGCGTGCCCTGCCCTTCCTCGATGTAGCGGATGCGCTGGCCGGCGGAATCGAAGAACGCCTCCTGCGCCGCCTGCGCGGGCGCGCCGAGGCCGAGCAGGGCGGCCATCATCGCCAAGGCAAGGTATCGCATCATGGGTCCTCCCGGGATCGAGCAACGGAAGCATGGCGGGCGAGGGGCGGCAATCGCCCCCATTCCAGGCCGGCGCGAGCGTTCTTCCCAAACCGCATCGAAGCGGCGCATCATCGCTGGCGCCGTCAAGCCCGCGCGGAAGGGAGGCTCGTCATGGACTCCGCTCCCCTGGTGCCGATCGCCTTTCCCTCGATCTACAAGAACAAGGCCGGCGCGCTGACCGACCTGCCGGAGCGCATGGCGCACTGCACGCCGGACACCAACGCGGCGCTGTTCGCCCTGCTCGAGGCGGTGCGGGTGCGGGGAGGCACGCTGCGGCTTTCCGACCTGTTCCGCTCGCGCGAGATGCAGGACCAGGCGCATCAGGACTTCGCCACGGGCAAGAAGAAGGCCTTCTCGCCGCCCTCGGGATCGAGCATGCACGAGGCCGGCCGCGCCTTCGACATCGACCTCGACGCCATCGCGATGCCGCTCGCCGAGTTCTGGAAGCTGGCGAAGGCGGAGGGCGTGGAGCCGATCATCGCGGCGCCCGACGCCAAGGCGAGCGAAGCCTGGCATTTCGAGTGCCGCGGCAGCTTCGCCCTGGTGCGCGAGCACTACCGGGCCGGCAAGGCGAGCAACATGAAGCCGGCCCAGGCCATGGGGGCGGCCGCGATCGCTGCGCTCGGCATCGAGCTGCACGCCTTCGCGGGCCGGCTGGCCGCGGTGCAGCTGCAATCGGGCCTGATCCGGCTCGGCGCCGATCCCGGCGCCATCGATGGCGATCCCGGGCAGCGGACGGAGGCCGCGCTCGCCGCGCTGAACCTGCCGCCGGGGGCCGGGCCGGCCTCGCTCGCCGCGGTGAACGAGCGCGTGGCCAAGGCCTTTCCCGGCGAGTTCCGCGCATAGCGCGTCCTGGGGGGCGGAGAGAACTCCGCCCCCCAGACCCCCCACCTCCTTTTTTTGGCTACGGGGAAGCGTGGCGAGCTCCGTTCTGAGCCCGACAACGCTGCGGCGCCTGAGAGTGCGGGAGCCGCGAGCGCCAATAAGCCAAAAAAAGGAGGTGGGGGTGTGGGGGCGGAGTTCTCTCCGCCCCCACTCCTTCTTCTCTGTCGGGCGCCGCCGCCGCGGCCTGCGGGGGGTCGCAATCGGCTGAGGCGCTGCTTATATTCGTGCTGCCACCTCGGTGGCTATGGCGATAAACGCGGCCTGGAATAAGCGTTGCGGACCCGGGGGCAGTGCCCGGCGCCTCCACCATAGGGGGGCGAAACAGGCTCGACGCGCGCGGTAAAGAGGTCGTTTTTGCCCGGCATGGTACCGCCGTTATCGGACCAAATCACAAGTGCCAACGACAACAGCCGCGAGGCTGTGGCGCTCGCTGCCTAACCATAGGTAAGCGCGGTCCGGGGGGCACCGGGCAACAGAAGCCCCCCACTCTTCCAACGGCGTTCGGCTGTGCTTAAGTACCGTGGTTGCCAGGATTTCAGGGATGAGCGACGACGCCGCATTGCCGGACAGCCTGCTGCCCTACGACCGCTGGGCCGAGGAGGCGCTGCGCGAGGTGGCCTTGCGCGCCCTCGAGCAGGTGGCGGCCGAGGGGCTGCCGGGCGAGCACCATTTCTACGTCACCTTTCGCACCGACCATCCGGACACCGCCATCCCCGCGCGGCTGAAGGCGCGCTATCCGGAGGAGATGACGATCGTCCTCCAGCATCAGTTCGAGGACCTGATCGTCGACCGCCGCCAGGGCTTCTTCTCGGTGCGGCTGTATTTCGGCGGCGTGCCGGCGACGCTGAGGGTGCCCTTCGCGGCGCTCACCATGTTCCACGACCCGCATGTGCGCTTCGGGCTGCGCTTCGGGCCGCCGGCGCAGCAGGCGGCGCAGCCGGCACCCGAGCTGGAGGCCGAGCCGGAGCAGCCCGAGGCCGAGCTGCCGGAGGCGGGAGCGGCACCCGCCGAGCCGGGCCAGGTGGTCAGCCTGGACGCGTTCCGCCGCCGCCCCGCCCGCGACGGCTGAGTGTTGGCGGCCGGGCGGCCGCGCGCTAGGACCACGCCGCTGCCCGGAGACCGCCCGATGACCCCGCCGCTCGACACCGCGCAGGCCGCGCGCCCGCAGGGCTTCCTCTACAGCCCGATGTTCCCGCTGGGCGACGACACCACACCCTACCGCAAGCTGGATATCGCCGGGGTGAGCACGGCGAGCTGCGACGGGCGCACCGTCCTGAAGGTGAAGCCGGAGGCGCTGTCGGAACTCGCCTTCCTCGCCTGCAAGGAGGTGTCGCATCTGCTGCGGCCGGGCCATCTGCGGCAGCTCGCCGACATCCTGAAGGACCCGGAGGCGAGCGCGAATGACCGCTTCGTGGCGCTCGATCTCCTGAAGAACGCCAACATCGCGGCCGGCGGCGTGCTGCCGATGTGCCAGGACACCGGCACCGCGATCGTGTTCGGCAAGAAGGGCCAGCGCGTCTGGATCGAGGGCGACGAGGAGGAGGCGCTGAGCTACGGCGTCCACCGCACCTACACCGAGACCAATCTGCGCTACTCGCAGATGGCGCCGCTCTCGATGTTCGAGGAGGTGAACACCGGCAACAACCTGCCGGTCCAGTTCGACATCCTGGCGAGCCCGGGCGAGCACCACGCGGACGAATTCCACCTGATGTTCGTGCTGAAGGGCGGCGGCTCGGCCAACAAGACCTTCCTCTATCAGCAGACCCGCGCGGTGCTGAACAAGCCGAAGCTGCTGGCGTTCCTGGAAGAGAAGATCAAGACGCTGGGCACTTCGGCCTGCCCGCCCTATCACCTGGCGATCGTGGTCGGCGGCACCTCGGCCGAGGCGACGCTGAAGACGGTGAAGCTCGCCTCCACGCGCTACCTCGATTCGCTGCCGACCACCGGCGACAAGTCCGGCCACGCCATCCGCGACCCGGAGCTGGAAGCGGAGATCCACAAGCTGACGCAGAATCTCGGCATCGGCGCGCAATTCGGCGGCAAGTATTTCTGCCACGACGTGCGGGTGATCCGGCTGCCGCGCCATGGCGCGTCGCTGCCGATCGGCATCGGGGTTTCGTGCAGCGCCGACCGGCAGGTGAAGGCGAAGATCACGCCGGAGGGCGTGTTCCTCGAGGCGCTGGAGCACGATCCGGCGAAGTACCTGCCGGAGACGACCGACGAGATCCTCGGCGGCGAGGTGGTGAGGATCGACCTCGACCGTCCGATGGCCGAGATCCGCGCGACCTTGTCGAAATACCCGGTGAAGACGCGCGTCTCGCTCACCGGCACCGTGGTGGTGGCGCGCGACATCGCGCATGCCAAGCTGCAGGAGCGGCTGGACCGCGGCGAAGGGCTGCCGGACTACATCAAGAACCATCCGGTCTACTACGCCGGCCCGGCCAAGACGCCGCAGGGCTACGCCACCGGCTCCTTCGGCCCGACCACGGCCGGACGCATGGACAGCTACGTGCCGGCCTTCCAGGCGGCGGGCGGGTCGCTGGTGATGCTCGCCAAGGGCAACCGCTCGCGCGCCGTGCGCGAGAGCTGCCAGCGGCATGGCGGCTTCTATCTCGGCAGCGTCGGCGGCCCGGCGGCGCGGCTGGCGCAGGACTGCATCCGCAAGGTCGAGGTGCTGGAATATCCCGAGCTCGGCATGGAGGCGGTGTGGCGCATCGCGGTGGAGGACTTCCCCGCCTTCATCGTGGTGGACGACAAGGGCAACGATTTCTACGAGGGGCTGGAGTGAGCTAAGCTCCGGCGCCTTGGTCGGAGGCGGGCATGCCGGACGACAGCAAGCAGGCGGCGAGCCTGTACGAGCGAGACTTCCACGCCTGGGCGGTGGCGCAGGCGGAGCTGGTGCGCGAGCTGGAGCGGCGCCGCCAGGGCGGCGACGATGCCGGCACGCTCCGCGCGGCCGCGGCGCTGGATCTGGCCAATCTCGCCGAGGAGCTGGACGACTTGGGACAGAGCGAACGCGACGCGCTGCGCAGTCGTCTCGGCACGCTATGCGAGCACCTGCTGAAGCTGCGCTTCTCGCCGGCGGCCAATCCGCGCGGCCAGTGGCGGGGCACGGTTCTGCGATCCCGTCGCGAAGTGATGCGCCGCCTCCGGCAGAGCCCGTCCCTTCGGCCGGAGATCCCGGGACTGCTCGCGGAAGCAATGGATGACGCGGCGGAGGTGGTCGCTCTGGAGCTCGAGGCTCGCGGCGAACTCGTCGCGGCTCGCACATTCGCCAAGATCATGCGCGAATGGCTGCGCGCCGAGGCCGAAGGCCGCGCCCTGGATGACGATTTCTGGCCGGACCCCGGGGCCTGATCCGCATGCTCCAGCTCCGCCCGAACTGCGAATGCTGCGACCGCGACCTGCCGGCCGACAGCCCGGACGCGTTGATCTGCTCCTTCGAGTGCACCTGGTGCCGCGACTGCGCCGAGACGCGCCTCGGCCTGCGCTGCCCCAATTGCCAGGGCGAACTCGTGCGCCGGCCCGTGCGGCCGCCCGCCATGCTGGCCAAGTACCCCGCCGCCACCGAGCGCAAGCACCGTCCGGAGCGCTGCGCCGCCGCCTGAAGGACCCCGGCCCATGACCCGTCTCCGCATCTCCTCGGGCAGCCGCTTCGAGGAGGAGATCGGCTACTCCCGCGCCGTGGTGGACGGCGACGACATCTGGGTCTCCGGCACCACCGGCTACGACTACGCGACCATGACCATCGCCGACGACGTGGTCGCCCAGGCCGAGCAGTGCTTCCGCAACATCGCCGCCGCCCTGGAACAGGCCGGCGCCAGCCTGGACGACGTGGTGCGCGTCCACTTCATCCTGCCGGACCCGGCCGACTGGCCGCCCTGCTGGCCGGTGGTGAAGCGTTTCCTGGGCGGGGCGCGGCCGGCCGCCACCATGATCAGCGCCGGGCTGCAGACCGCCGCCATGCGGATCGAGATCGAGGTCACCGCCCGGCGGCAGCGCGCCTGATCGCCCCCGACCAGGGGGCTCACGAAGCAGTGAAAGTCTTCAGCGTCTGGTAAACCCTGCGGGCGCATCCTGCCTCCGACGCCGCCGAACCGGTGGCCGGAAGGCAGGAAAAGGGCCATGTCGCAGCTCCGCGCCGTGTTCTTCGCCATCACCGCCCTGACCGCCTCGGTGGCGCTCAGCCTGGGCGCCTTTGGTGCCGGCCAGGCGGCCTGCACCCCGGCTGGCGTGGAATCCCGCCTCGCCCGCCTGGAAGCCGCCGCCGAGCAGGCGCGGCTGCGCGAGGCCAGCACCGCCCGGGACCAGCACGCCCTGGCCCTCTACGCCCGCGCCGAGGCCGCGCGCTTCGCGCCCGAGGAGCGCTTCGAGGCCTGCCGCTTCCTGGACCGGCTCGCCGCCGCCGCCAACACCACCGGCTGAGGCCAGGCAACCCCGGCGGGTTGGGCTTCGTTCCTCTTCTTCGCGGGGCCTGCCACGCTTGCGGCCCAAAGTGGCCCCAAGCTGCCGATCGGGCGCGCCGCGCGCGCGTCCCCTGCGAGAAGAGGTACAGCCATGCTCAACCGTCGCCGCATGCTCGCCCTGGCGCCGCTGGCCATGGGAGGCCTGCTGGCCTTCCAGCCCGCCGCCGAGGCGCAGATCATCGTCGATATCGCGCCGCCGCCGCCGCGCGCGGTCCGGCCGCCGCCGCCGCCGCGCCGCGGCTATGTCTGGGAACCGGGGCACTGGGGGTGGTCGGCCAATGGCCGCCGCCATGTCTGGGTCGAGGGCCGCTGGATCGCGGAGCGCCGCGGCCAGCGTTACGTGGAGCCCGCCTGGGTCGCCGACGGCCCGCGCTGGCGCTACGTGCCCGGCCACTGGCAGGCCTACTAACCCGGAAGTGACAGGCTGCGGGCGGCCCGGTAGGAGGAGCCTCTCCTCCCAGGGGCTGCCCGCATGCGCTTCGCCGTCGATCGCCTCGACCACCTCGTCATCACCTGCCGCGACGTGGCGGCCTCGGCCGCCTGGTATCAGCGGGTGCTGGGCATGGAGGTGGTGGAATTCGGCCCGCACCAGCGCACCGCGCTGCGCTTCGGCGGGCAGAAGATCAATCTCCGCCCGGTGGAGGCGACGCAGGAGAGCTGGTGGTCCGGCGTCGCCCCGGTGCCGGGCAGCCAGGACCTCTGCTTCATCGCCGCGATCAGCGCCGAGCAGATCGCCGAGCATCTGCGGCGCCAGGGCGTGGCCATCGAGCAGGGCCCCGGCCCACAGCACGGCGCACTCGGCACGATCATGTCGGTCTATTGCCGCGACCCCGACGGCAACCTGATCGAGATCGCCAGCTATTCGCGCTGACGAGTGGGCAGGGCTTCGCCCGCACCCCATCTCGCGGGGCGGAGGTGCCCATGACCGAAGCCACCCGCCGCGAGACCGACAGCCTCGGCGCGATCGAGATCCCCGCCGACCGCTATTGGGGCCCGCAGACCGAGCGCGCCCGCCGCCTGTTCCGGATCGGCCATGAGCGCCTCGAGCCCGGGGTGATCCGGGCCACCGGCCTGCAGAAATGGGCCGCCGCCGAGGCCAACCGGCGCCTCGGCGAGCTGCCCGGCGACCTCGCCGAGGCCATCAAGCAGGCCGCGGCGGAGGTGGAATCCGGCGCGCGCGAGGCCGACTTCCCGCTGCCGGTCTGGCAGACCGGCTCCGGCACCCAGACCAACATGAACGCCAACGAGGTGATCGCGAACCGCGCCAACGAGCTGCTCGGCGCGCCGCTCGGGTCGCGCAAGCCGGTGCATCCGAACGACCACGTCAACCGCGGCCAGTCCTCCAACGATTCCTTCCCGACCGTGATGCATCTCGCCGCGGCGGAAGCGGTGCAGCGCCAGCTCATGCCGGCGCTCGGCGTGCTGCACGCGTCCCTGGCGCGGCGGGCGCAGGCCTGGGCGGGCATCATCAAGCTCGGCCGCACCCATCTGATGGATGCGGTGCCGGTCACGCTGGGGGGCGAGTTCGCCACCTGGGCGCGCCAGGTGGAGCTCGGCATCGCCCGGCTGGAGGCGACCCTGCCGCGGCTGCACCTGCTGCCCCAGGGCGGCACCGCCGCCGGCACCGGGCTCAACCGCCACAAGGAATTCGACCGCGTCTTCTGCGAGGTGGCGGCGGAGCGCTCCGGCCTCGGCTTCCGCCCCAACCCCGACAAGTCGGAAGGCATGGCGGCGCATGACGCCTTCGTCGAGCTGTCCGGCGCGCTCAACGTCATCGCCGTGTCGCTCAACAAGGTGGCGAACGACATCCGCCTGCTCGGCAGCGGGCCGCGCGCCGGCTTCGCCGAGCTGGTGATCCCGGCCGACGGGCTGTCGAGCTCCATCATGCCCGGCAAGACCAACCCGACGCAGTCGGAGGCGCTCACCATGGTGTGCGCGCAGGTGATGGGCAACCATGTCGCGGTGACGATCGGCGCCGCGCAGGGGCATCTCGAGCTCAACGTGTTCAAGCCGCTGATCATCCAGAACCTGCTGCACTCCGCGGCGCTGCTCGCCGATGCGGCGCGGAGCTTCGCCGAGCACATGGTGGACAAGCTGGAGCCCAATCGCGAGCGGATCGCCGAGAACCTGGCGAAGTCGCTGATGCTGGTGACCGCGCTCAACCCGCGCATCGGCTACGACAAGGCGGTGGCGATCGGCAAGAAGGCGCTGGCCGAGAACCTGACGCTGAAGGAGGCGGCGGCGCGGCTGGGCCATGTCGCGCCCGAGGATTTCGACCGCTGGGTGCGGCCCGAGGAGATGATCCATCCCGGCGCCACCTTGGAAGGGGGCGGGTGAGCGAGCATCTCGCCAAGCGCTCCTTCTGCCTGGCGGGACACCGCACCTCGATCGCGCTCGAACCGGAATTCTGGAACGCGCTGGAGGCGATCGCGCGGGCGCGCGGGCAGAACCTGCTGACGCTGATCGAGGCGATCGACGCGGCGCGCGGCGCACCGGGCGCCTCGCTCGCCAGCGCGCTGCGTGTGTTCGCGCTGGGCGAGGCGATGCGCTGGGCGGGGCGGTAGTGGGGGCGGAGAGAACTCCGCCCCCACACCCCCACCTCCTTTTTTTGGCTCTTGGCGCGGGCTCCTCCCGCACTCTCGGCCGCCGCCGCGTTGTCGGGCTGAGAACGGAGCTCGCCACGTTTCCCCGGAATCAAAAAAAGGAGGTGGGGGGTCTGGGGGGTCGCGGCACTGCCGCGACGTGAAGCTCCGCCCCCCAGCCTTCTTCGAACGCGTGGCACCGCCCCACATCCCTGGTGCGGAGCGGGCCCGGGTGGTGTTTCATTGGCCTGTCGGCAGGAACACCAGCATGGGCATCCTGATTGCGGCGGGCATCACCACCGCGCTGGCGGCGCTCGGGTTCGGGCTCGTCCTCCGCCGGCTGGTCCCTGCGGGGGACGGGCGGCGGGCGGTGCTGGCCTGGGCGATCGCGCTGCCCTTGCAGCCGCTCGCCTTCCATCTCCTTCGCCTCCCGCTGCATGCGGCGCTGCGGGAGCTGCTCGGCGAAGGCACGGCGCTCGCGCTTCTCTCGCTCTCCTACGCCCCGCTCACCGAGGAACCCGCGAAATGGCTGGTGCTGCTGGTGCCAGCCGTGCGGCGGGCGCTGCGGCCGGAGAACGCGCTCGGCTTCGCGCTGGCGATCGGGCTCGGCTTCGGCATCGGCGAGATCTGGTTCCTCGCCGAGCGCCTGCTCGCGCAGCCCGGTGTGGCCGCGCTGCCCTTCTGGATGTTCGGCGGCTTCCTGGTCGAGCGGCTGGAGGTGTGTTTCCTGCACGGCGCCTTCATCGCCTTTGCGGTGCAGCGGCTGGCGGAGGGCCGCGCCTTCTGGCCCGGCGCGGTGCTCGGGGTGGCGCTGCATTTCCTGACCAACCTGCCGATCCTGCTGGTCGGCCTCGACCCGTTCGGCCTGGGGCGCGAGTTCTGGGCCGGCATCGTGTCGCTCTACCTGCTCGGCATCGTGCTGGCGATGATCGTCGCGCTGCGCCGGCTGGCGAAGCGCACGGTCGGGCTGGAGCTGATCGGCACCTCCACCTGCCCGGAATGCGGCGCGGCCTATCCGCGCCCGCTGCTCGCCGCGAATCTCGGCCCATGGCGCTACGAGCGCTGCCCGCATTGCCGGCGCTTCCACCTGATTCGACTTTGAGGAAGGCGGCGTTCGCGGCAGGTCAGAAAGATTGGGGGGCGGAGATGAACTCCGCCCCCCAAACCCCCCTCCTCCTTTTTTTGGCTTTTTGGCACTTGTGGCTCCCGCACTCTCAGGCGCCGCAGCGTTGTCGGGCTGAGAACGGAGCGCGCCACGCTTCCCCGGAGTCAAAAAAAGGAGGCGGGGGGTCTGGGGGGCGGAGTTCTCTCCGCCCCCCAGCTTCTTTTATTCCTTCCGCACGAAGCGCAGCTGGAAGAAGTTGTCCGGCGTCTGCGCCACGTTCCAGCCCTGGCGCACCGCCCAGACGATCTGCTGCTGGTGCAGCGGGATGTAGCCGACGTCTTCCTGAATGATGCGGCTGGCCTGGCTGATGAGCTCCTGCCGCTGATCGGCGTTGCTCTCCACCGCGATCTGGTCGATCAGCGCGTCGAGCCGCGGATTGCCGTAGCCGCCATTGTTGAAGATGCCGCGGTTGCCGTTGCGCGAGCCCGCCAGGTTGTAGAGCGCGTTGTGCGCATCCACCGTCGCCGGGGTCCAGCCGAGCAGGTAGAAGCTCGTGTTGTAGCGTGGCGCGTTCACCTCGGCGAAGAAGCGGGCGCGGGTCTGCGCGGCCAGCGTCACCCGGATGTTGATGCGCGCCAGCATGGCGACGATCGCGGTGCAGATCGCCTCGTCGTTCACGTAGCGGTCGTTCGGGCAATCGAGGGTGACGCCGAAGCCGTTGGCATAGCCGGCCTCGGCCAGCAGGCGCTTCGCCTCGTCGAGGTTCACCGCCGGGCGGCGGTCGTCGGCCTCGCGGAAGCCGTTCACGCCCGGGCCATAGAGCAGGTTGGAAGGCCGCGACTGGCCGCGCATCACCGTGCGCTGGATCGCGCCGACGTCGATCGCGAGCAGCATGGCGCGGCGCACGCGCATGTCCTGGAACGGGTTGCGCCCCTGCACGTCGCTCTTCAGCAGCTGCGGGCGCAGCTGATCCATGCCGAGATAGATGGTGCGCAGCTCCGGCCCCTGGATGATGGCGACGCCGGGCGAGCGGCGGATGCGCTCCACGTCCTGCGGCGGGACGGTGTAGACGAAGTCCATCTCGCCGGAGAGCAGCGCCGCGACGCGCGTCGCGTCGTTGCCCACCACGTTGAACTCGGCGCGGGTCAGGTTGTGCGCCGGGCGGTCCCACCAGTTCGGATTGGGCACCAGCACGGTGCGGCGGTCGGGCTCGCGGCTCTGCAGCAGGAAGGGGCCGGTGCCCATCGCGTTGCGGGTGGCGAAATTCTCCTCGCGCGAGGTGAGGTCCGCGGGGCGCGTCGCGTTGTGCTGCTCGGACCAGTGGCGCGGCATGATCGCCCAGCCGGTGATGCCCTGCGGCAGGATCGGGTCCGGCACATGGGTCTCGAAATCCACCGTGTGGTCGTCGACCTTGCGCACGTCCTTCACGGTGGCGAGGTAGCCCTGCACGTTGGAGCCCTGGGCGCGGGTGCGCTGGACGCTGAACAGCACGTCGTCGGCGGTGAAGGGCGTGCCGTCGGAGAAGCGCACGTTGCGCCGCAGATGGAAGCGCCAGACGGTGGGCGAGGGCTGTTCCCAGCGCTCGGCGAGCGCCGGCTCGGGCCGCATGCTGCGGTCGCGCCGCACCAGCGGCTCGTAGATGTTGGCGGCGAAGGCGAGCAGGAAGGTCTCCTGCCGCGTATAGGGATCCATCGAGTTGGTGTCGCCGTCATTGGCCCAGCGGAAGACATTGGCTTGGGCTGGCGTCAGCGCGGTCCCGGCGGCGAGGACGGCGGCGAAGGCAAGACGGCGCATCGGTCAGGTCTCCCAGCTTCGTTACCGGGAAAGCTAGAGCGGTTTCGGTCCGGGTGAAAGATCGCGCGGCGCATCGGCCGGGCGCCGGCGAGCAAGGAAGAAGGGCGCTTCCCGTGCGGGAAGCGCCCCTTTTCGAGCAGCGTGACCCTGGCCGCTCAGGCGGCGCGCAGTGCCCGCGGCAGGTCGGCGATGTCGCGGTCCACCAGCGCCGCGGAAGCGTCCGCGTCCAGGCTTTCCGCGATCACCTGGCGCGTGGCGCGCGCGGCGAGATCGGCCGCCGCGTTGCGCACCTCGGCGAGCGCACTCGCCTCGGCTGCGGCGATGCGGTCCATCGCCATCTGCTCGCGCCGCTTGGCCGCGGCTTCCGCCTCGGCGGCGGTGGCGGCGGCAACGCGCGCCGCCTCATCCCGCGCGCGAAGGATGAGCTGCTCGGCCTCGCGCAGCGCCGCGGCACGCTCGGCATCGGCCGCGGCGTGCATCTTCTCGGCCTCCTCGCGCAGCCTGGTCGCCTCCGCGATCTCCTCGCGGATGCGCTCGGCGCGGCCGTCCAGCATGGCGGTGATGCGGGCCCAGGCCATGCGGCCGACCAGCACCAGGAAGATGACGAAGCTGACCGCGACCCAGAATTTCGGGTCCAGCCAGAAATGCTCGTAATGGTGCATCAGGCCCTGCCCCCCGCCAGCTCGCGCTCGACCGCCTGCGTCACCCGCTGCTGATCGGCGCTGCCGACCAGCTTGGCGACCATGGCGACCGCGGTGTCGATCGCCGCCGGCTTCAACGCCGCCATGGCGGCGTTGCGCGCTTCGGCGATGCGCCGCTCGGCGGCGGCGACCTGGGCGCTGAGCCGCGCGTTGAGCTCCTCGGCCCGCTTGCCCGCCTCGGCGGTCGCCTCGTGCACCGCCGCGGCGATCGCGGACTGCGCCTCTGCGCGGGCACGCAGCGTCGCGGCGCGCTGCTCGGCGATCGCCTCGTCGGCGCGATCCTTCGCCTCGCGCGCGGCCTCGAGATCGGTCTCGATGCGGCGGCGCCGCTCGTCGAGCACCTCGGCGACCCTCGGCAGCGCGACATTGCGCAGGACGACATAGAGGACGCCGAAGATGATCAGCATCCAGACGACCTGGGCGATCAGCAACGGCCCCTGCTGGGCATGGCCGAAGGCGAGCTGCGGCATCCCGGGCACCGGCTCGGGCTCGGTTGCTGCCAGCGCCAGGCTGGGCAGGGCGGCCATCAGGGCCGCGACGAACGGACGGCGCATGGCCGGAAACCTCCTCACCGCGAAGCCGGGTCGAGGCGCCCGCGCGGGCTGCGCGGGCGCCGCAAGCCGCTCAGGTGAAGAGGATGAGGAACGAGATCAGCAGCGCGAACAGCGCCACCGCTTCGGTCAGCGCGAAGCCCAGGATGCCGATCGGGAACACCGCGTCGCGGGCGCCCGGGTTGCGGGCCACCGAGGAGACCAGCGAGGAGAAGATGTTGCCGATGCCGATGCCGACGCCGGCGAGGGCGATGACGGCGAGACCGGCGCCGAGGGCCTTGGCGGCGAGCACGTCCATGAGGGGTATCTTCCTTCCGTTGTCCGAGAGGTGGGTTGGCCGGCGCGGCGCGATCCTGCGTTCAGTGCAGGTGGATCGCGTCGTGCAGGTAGATGCTTGTCAGGATCGCGAACACATAGGCCTGCAGGAAGGCGACCAGCAGCTCGAACCCGACAAGGGCGATGTTGATGGCGAGCGGGAACACCGCGGCGAAGATGCCGATCGCGCCGGCGCCGCCCATCAGCACGACGAAGGTCGCGAACACCTTCAGCATCACATGGCCGGCGACCATGTTGGCGAACAGACGCACCGAGAGGCTGATCGGGCGCGAGAGGTAGGAGATGATCTCGATCGGCACGATCAGCGGCGCCATAGCGATCGGCGCGCCCTGCGGGAAGAAGTAGCTGAAGAAATGGGTGCCATGGATCACGAGGCCCAGCACGGTGATCAGCACGAACACCACCATGGCGAGGGCGAAGGTGACGATGATGTGGCTGGTGAAGGTGAAGGCGTAGGGCAGCAGGCCGATCAGGTTGCCGAGCAGGATGAACATGAAGAGGGCGAAGACGAAGGGGAAGAAGCGCTTCCCCTCCTCGCCGATCTGTCCCTCGACCAGCTCGTGGATGAACTCGTAGGAGGATTCGGCGAGCGCCTGCAGCCGCCCGGGGATCAGCGCGCGCTGGCGCATGCCGTAGATCAGCAGCGCGATCACCACGGCGGCGGCGACCGCCATGTGCATGGCGGACTGGCTGAAGCCGACGGCGCGCCCGATCGGGCCCAGCACGGGCGTGAGCTCGAACTGGCTCAGCGCGTCGATCGTCTTGCCTTCGGCAGCCACTGGCCTCGATCCCCCGTCAGGTGCTCACGTCGCGCGCGGCGGCTTGCGCGGGGTGAACAGGCGATAGACGTTCATGACCCCGGCCGCGCTGCCCAGGACGAAGAAGACCAGGAAGAGCCAGGGCCAGCTGCCGAGCCAGCGGTCGAGCAACAGCCCGATGCCGACGCCGACGACGAGGGCCGAGACGACCTCGATCCCTGCGCGGAACCCGATGCCCCACGGCCCTTGCGGCAGGCCGCGCGCCCCTTCGGGCGCCCGGTCGAGACCCTGGCGGGTCCGCGCCTGCCGCAACCGCTCGTCGAACTCGTCGCCGTTGCTCACCCTTGCTCCCTGGCGGTTTCCCCGCCGGAAGGCGCCCCGCCTCTAAGGCGCGTGCGGCAGGGTGTCAAGGTGAACGCCAGTCCATATGTTGCGCCGCGGCCACAGCAGGTCGTTGCGCCGCGAGACGGCGATACAGCGTGTTGCGGCTGATGCCGAGACGCCGTGCCGCTTCCGTCATGTTGCCGCGCGCGGCGGTGACGGCGGCCGCGATGGCGGCATCCGAGATCGCGCGCAGGCTGGCGGAATCGGCCGCCATCGGCAGCACCGCATCGCCCTTGAGCTCGGCCAGGAGATCGGCCGGCAGGTGATGCCAGTCGAGCAGCGTCTCGCCGGGCTCGAGCATCAGCGCCGCGGTGCGCAGCGCCGTCGCGAGCTGGCGCAGGTTGCCGGGCCAGCGATGCGCGGCGAAGGCGGCGGCGAGCGAGGGCGCGAGGGCCGGCGCATGGCCCGGCAGCGCCTGGTCCAGCAGGCGTGCGAGCAGCGCGGGGAAGTCCTGCCGGTCCCGGAGCGGCGGCAAGCGCAGTGCCAGGCCATTGAGACGATAGTACAGGTCGGCGCGGAAGCGCCCCGCCGCCACCTCGGCGCGCAGGTCGCGGTTGGTCGCGCTGACCAGCGCGAAATCCACTGCGACGGCGCGGCCGCCGAGCGGCGTGACGGTCCGTTCTTCCAGCACGCGAAGCAGGCGCGCCTGCATGGCGAGCGGCATCTCGCCGATCTCGTCGAGGAACAGCGTGCCGCCATGCGCTTCCCGGATGCGTCCCGGCGCGCCCTGCCGCCGCGCGCCGGTGAAGGCGCCGGCGGCGTGCCCGAACAGCTCGCCCTCGATCAGCGTCTCGGGCAGGGCGGCGCAGTTGATGGCGACGAAGGGTCCGGCGCGGCGCGGGCCGGAGGCATGGGCGGCACGCGCGAACACCTCCTTGCCGACGCCGGTCTCGCCGAGCAGCAGCAGCGCGATCGGCCGGCCGAGCACGCGGCGCGTCTGGGCGATCGCGGTGCGCAGCGTCGGGTCGCCGGTGTCGATCGCCGCCAGGGCGTCGCTCGCCGGGGGCGGCGCGACGGGATGCACCGCGCGCGCCGGCGGCGCCTCCAGCCGCAGATGCAGCGGGCCGCCGGCGGTGCGTGCCGGCAGCGGCTCGCCCGGGCGGCGGCGTTCCCAGTCCAGCAGGTCGGCGAGGCCGAGCGGCAGGAGATCGCACAGCCGCTTGCCGCCGAGCGCATTGGGGGCGAGGCCGAGCAGCGCGATCGCGGCGGCATTGGCGCCGAGCAGGCGGCCATCCTCGGCCAGCGCCAGCAGCCCTTCGGAGGGGGTGCCGATGCCCTCGCGCGTGGCGTGCAGCCGGAGCCGCAGGTTGCGCGCGTGCTTCGCCTCGAACAGCCGCGCCTCGATCTGGCGCGCGGCGCCGCGCACCAGCGCATGGCTGTGCGGATGATAGAGCCGCGCATCGCAGGAGAGGTCGAGCACGCCGAGCAGCGCGCCGTCCGGCGCGGCGATCGGCGCCGCGGCGCAGGCGAGGAAGGCGTTGCAGTCGAGGAAATGCTCGGCGCCCTGCACGACGGCCGGCGCGGCTTCCGCGAGCGCGGTGCCGACCGCGTTGGTGCCGCGCGCCTTCTCGGCCCAGCAGGCGCCGGGCTGCAATGCGACGCGGGCGGCGCGGCCGGCGAAATCGGCATCGCCCAGCGCGTCCAGCACCACGCCGCGATCGTCGGCGAGCAGCAGCAGCGAGCCGCTGCCGCGGATCTCCGCATGCAGCGCCTCGATGACCGGCCTTGCGATCCGCGCGAGGGTCCCGCGCCGCTCCGCGGCCTGGGCGAACCCGGCCGGGTCGAGATGCGCATCGGCGGCGGGCGCGGCGGGGGTGAGGCCCGCCGCCAGGCTGCGCTGCCAGGAGCGCGCCACGGGCTCCGGCAGGCCGAGCCCTCGCGGGACCTCGCCATGGTCGGCCAGCAGCCGGCGCGCGCGCGCCAGCGCCTTCGGCAATACCGCTGGGCTTGCTTGCGGCATCCGGTTCCCTCCTTCGCCCGGTCAGGCGATGCTGGCACACCCATCGCGCGGCGGTTTGCGCAGGGTCAATCGCACCTTCGTAGTGTCCCGTTGTGGGACGGTGTCACCGAACGGGACGCCGGGGGCGTGGCTGCCGGCGGAAAACACGAAGCCAATTCAGAAGCTTACGGCGCGGCGCGGGCTGGCACGGGATGTGCGCTTGAGGGGCTCGCCTGGCCTCCAGGCCGAACCCCAGCGAGGAACCGTTCATGCCCGACGCTCTCACCGATCTGGTCCCCGGCGCCGCCGCGCCGCTCACCTTCCACCCGCGCTACGACAATTTCATCGGCGGCCGCTTCGTCGCGCCGGTGCGCGGCCAGTACTTCGACAACCTGACGCCGATCACCGGCCGCACCTTCACCCAGGTCGCGCGCTCCACCGCCGAGGATGTCGAGCTCGCCCTCGATGCGGCGCATGCGGCGGCGGAGAAGTGGGGCCACACGCCGGTCGCCGAGCGCGCGCAGGTGCTGAGCCGCATCGCCGATCGCATGGAGCAGAACCTCGAGCTGCTCGCCTATGCCGAGACGGTGGACAACGGCAAACCGATCCGCGAGACGCGCGCCGCCGACATCCCGCTCGCGATCGACCACTTCCGCTACTTCGCCGCCTGCATCCGCGCGCAGGAAGGCAGCCTCGCGGAGATCGACGCCAGCACCGTCGCCTATCACTTCCACGAGCCGCTCGGCGTGGTCGGGCAGATCATCCCGTGGAACTTCCCGATCCTGATGGCGGCGTGGAAGCTCGCCCCCGCGCTCGCCGCCGGCAACTGCGTGGTGCTGAAGCCGGCGGAGCAGACCCCGGTCGGCATCCTCGTGCTGGTCGAGCTGATCGCGGACCTGCTGCCGCCCGGCGTGCTGAACGTGGTGAACGGCTTCGGGCTGGAAGCGGGCAAGCCGCTCGCCTCCTCCAAGCGCATCGCCAAGATCGCCTTCACCGGCGAGACCTCGACCGGCCGGCTGATCATGCAGTACGCCAGCGAGAACCTGATCCCGGTGACGCTGGAGCTCGGCGGCAAGTCGCCCAACATCTTCTTCGCCGATGTCTGCGCCGAGGATGACGACTACCTCGACAAGGCGGTCGAAGGCTTCGTCATGTTCGCGCTGAACCAGGGCGAGGTCTGCACCTGCCCGTCGCGCGCGCTGGTGCAGGAGCGGATCTACGACCGCTTCATGGAGCGCGCCATCGGGCGGGTGAAGGCGATCCGCCAGGGCAACCCGCTCGAGCCCGCCACCATGCTCGGCGCGCAGGCCTCGACCGAGCAGGTGAACAAGATCCTCTCCTACATCGACATCGGCAAGCAGGAAGGCGCCGAGCTGCTGACCGGCGGCGAGCGCGCGCATCTCGGCGGCTCGCTGGAAGGCGGCTACTACGTCCAGCCCACCGTCTTCCACGGCAACAACAAGATGCGCATCTTCCAGGAGGAGATCTTCGGCCCGGTGGTGTCGGTGACGACCTTCAAGACCGACGAGGAGGCGCTCTCCATCGCCAACGACACCAATTTCGGGCTCGGCGCCGGGGTGTGGACGCGCGACGAGAACCGCGCCTTTCGCTTCGGGCGGGGGATCAAGGCCGGGCGCGTGTGGACCAACTGCTACCACCTCTATCCCGCGCACGCGGCCTTCGGCGGCTACAAGCAGTCCGGCATCGGGCGCGAGACGCACAAGATGATGCTGGAGCACTACCAGCAGACGAAGAACCTGCTGGTGAGCTACAGCCCGAAGGCGCTGGGCTTCTTCTGAGGAAGAGCTGGGGGGAGGAGATGAACTCCTCCCCCCAAGGTGACGCGCTCCGTTCTCCGCCCGACAACGGTGCGCGGGTGGAGAGTGCGGGAGCCGCTTGGCGCCAAGTGGCCAAAAAAAGGAGGGATGGGGTCCGGGGAAGGGAGTTCATCTCCCTTCCCCGGTTCTTTTACTGCTCCGCCATCTCCACCGCCTGGCTGAGATCCACCGACAGCAGCCGGCTGACGCCGCGCTCCTGCATGGTCACGCCGTAGAGCCGGTGCATGCGCGCCATGGTCAGCGGATGGTGCGTCACCACCAGGAACCGCGTGCCGCTTTCCGCCGCCATGGCGTCGAGCAGGTCGCACAGCCGCTCCACATTGGCGTCGTCGAGCGGCGCGTCCACCTCGTCCAGCACGCAGACCGGAGCGGGATTGCAGCGGAACACGGCGAAGATCAGCGACAGCGCGGTCAGCGCCTGCTCGCCGCCGGAGAGCAGCGACAGCGCCGCGAGCTTCTTGCCCGGCGGCTCGGCATAGATTTCCAGCCCCGCTTCCAGCGGGTCGTCGCTGCCGACCAGCGCGAGATGCGCGCGCCCGCCGCCGAACAGCCGCGTGAACAGCGCGCGGAACTGCGTGTCGACGCGGTCGAACACCTCGCGCAGCCGCTCGCGGCCTTCGCGGTTGAGATGGCCGATCGAGCCGCGCAGCTTCGCGATGGCGGCGGAGACCTCGTCGCGATCGGCGGTGATCTGCGCGATGCGCTGCTCGAGCTCCTGCGCCTCGAGCTCGGCGCGCAGGTTGACCGGGCCCATCTCCTCGCGCTCGCGGATCAGGCGCTCGACCTTGCGGCGGGCCTTGTCCTCGGCGGCATCGGAGAGGTCGTCCGGCGCGGGGGGAAGCTGCGGCGACTCGCCGAGGCGTTCGGCGATGCGCGCGGCGACCGCCTCGGCGGCGGTGGCGGCGGCCTCCTGCGCGGCTTCCGCGCGCACCTGCTTCTCGCGCGCGGCGGCGAAGGCGCCGTCGGACTTGCGGCGCGACTCGCCGGCGGCGCGCAGCGCGGACTCGGCCTCATGCAGGTGGGCGGCGGCGTCGCGGTGGGCGGCCTCGGCCTCTTCCAGGAGATGCGCGGCGGAGCGGCGGCGCGCGGCGGCCGCCTCGGGCAGCTCCGCGAGGGAATCGCGCTCGGTTTCCGCCTCGGCGGTGCGGCGGCGGAGCTCGGCGAGACGGTTGGCAGCGTCCTCGCGACGCGTGGCCCAGAGGCCGCGCTCCTCGGCGAGGGCGGCGCGGCGGGCGGCGAGGCGCTCGCCCTCGGCGGCGAGGGCGGCGAGGTCGCTGCGGGCGGCGAGCTCGCGCGCGCGGGCGGCGGAGAGGGTGGCGCGGGCCGCGTCCACGGCGCCGCGCAGCGCGTCGAGATCGGGCAGCGCGGCTTCCGCCTCGCGCGCGGCCGCCAGCAAGGCCTCGGCCTCGTTCCGCTCGGCCGCCTGGCGCTCGAGCTGCGGCGCGAGGCCGGCGATGCGGCTTTCGGCCTCCGCGGCGCGGGCGGCGAGGGCGGAGTCGCGCGCCTGGGCGGCCTGGTGGGCGGCCTCGGCCGTGCGGCGCGACTCGCGGGCGGCGGATTCGGCGGCGAGGGCACTGGCTTCGTCCGCAGCGGCGGCATCGCGCGCGGCGGCGAGGGCGGCGAGATCGGGCAGGGCGGCTTCAGCCTCGCGCGCGGCGGCGAGGGCGGTCCCGGCCTCGGCCCGCTCGGCCGCCACCCGTTCGAGCTGCGGCTGGATGGCGGCGAGGCGGCTCTCGGCCTCGGCGGCGCGGGCGGCCAGGGCGCCCTCCTGGGACTGCGCCGCGGCGAGCGCGGCTTCCGCCGCGCGGCGGGCGCTGCGCGCGGCCTCCTCGCCGGCGTTCGCCTCGCTCTCGGCCGCGGCGGCGGCATCGCGGGCCTCGGCGAGGGCAGCCAGGTCGGGCAGCCCGGCGACGGCGCCGCGGGCGGCGTCCAGCGCGGCCTCGGCCTCGGCGCGGTCGGCGGCGAGGCGCTCGAGCTGCGGCGCGATGGCGGCGAGCCGGCTCTCGATCTCGGCGACACGGGCGGCGAGGGCGGCCTGGCGGCGGGCTGCCTCCTGCGACGCGGCTTCGGCGGTGGCGCGTGCCTCGCGCGCGGCGGCCTCGGCCGCCGTGGCGGCGTCCTCCTCGGCGGCGGCAGTGACGCGGGTCGCCGCGGCGGCGGCGGCCTCGGCCTCGGCGCCGTCCAGCCGGTGCTGGGCGGCGCGCAGCGCGTTCCGCTGGGCGAGCCGCACCGCACCGGGGGTGGGCGCGCCGGCGCGATGGGTATGGCCGTCCCAGCGCCACACCGCGCCATCCTCGGTCACCAGCGCCTGGCCGGGGCGCAGCGCCCCCTGCATGGCCGCGCCATCCGCGTCGCGCGGCAGCAGCCCGACCTGGGAGAGGGCGCGGGCGAGGGCAGGGGGCGCTTCCACCAGCCGCGAGAGCGGCACGGCGCCGTCGGGCAGGGCGGGCGGGGCCTCGAGCGCGGGCAAGGCGCGCCAGTGGCGGGACGCGGCGAGGTCGAGCGGGCTTTCCAGCGCCTCGCCCAGCGCGGCGCCGAGGGCGGCTTCCAGCCCTGGCGGCACGCCGACGCTGTCGAGCACGGGGGCCGAGGAGCCGGGCTCGCGGGCATGCAGGAGCTCGGCGAGGGCGGCGACTTCGGCGGCGGCCTTGGCGCGGGCGGCATCGGTCTCCGCTGCGATGCGGCGGGCCTCGGCATGGGTCGCGGCGGCCGCGGCGCGGGCCGATTCCGCCGCTTCGAGGCGCGTGCGGGCAGTGGCGAGCGCCGCTTCCGCGGCGCCGGCGGCCTCGGCGGCGGCGCGGCGCTCCGCCTCGGGCACGTGCTCGGCGGCGGCGCGCGCGCGCTCGGCGGCGAGCGCGGCGTGCTGCTCGCTGACGCGGCGGAGGCGCTCCTCGGCGGCGGCGCTGGCGGCATGGCTGCGCTCGGCCTCGGCGGCGGCCTCGGCGGCGGTGCGGCGCGCCTCCGCATGGGCGGCGGTGGCGGCGGCGCGGGCCGTCTCGGCGGCCTCCAGCCTGGCGCGGGCGGCGTCCAGCGCGGTGCGGGCCTCGGCGAGCGCCTGGGCGGCCTGCTCGCGCTCGGCGGCGGGGAGCTGGGCGGCAGCGGCGCGATCGCGCTCGGCGGCGAGGTGCTCGTGCTGCGCGGCGACGCGACGGAAGCGTTCCTCGGCGGCGCTGCGGAGGGTGGCGGCGCGCTCGGCCTCGGCGGCGGCCTCGGCGGCGGCGCGGCGCGCATGGGCATGGGCGGCGGCAGCGGCGGCGCGGGCGGCTTCGGCGGCTTCGAGGCCTTGGCGGGCGGCGGCGAGCGCAGCTTCCGCATCCGCGACCTCGCGCGCGGCGGCGCTGCGGTCCGCGGGCGGGATGCGGGCGGCCTCGGCCGCGTCGCGCTCGGCGAGTATGGCGGCGTGGGCGTCCCCGGCGCGGCGGCACCGGGCCTCGGCGGCGGCCAGCTCGGAGGCCACGCGGCTCGCCCGCGCGGCGGCAGCGGCGGCCTCCTCGGTCGCCGCATTGACGCCGCGCTCGGCGGCGGCGGCTTCGTCGGCGGCCTCGGCGATCGCCGCCTCGGCGCCCTCGCGGCGGCGGGGGAGGGTGGATTCGGCGGCCGCCAGCGCGTGGTCTTCGTCGGAGAGGCGCTGCTCGGCGTTCAGCGCATCGGCCTCGATGCGGCCGGCATGGTCGAGGTCGCGGGTGATCTGGGCGAGGCGGGCTTCGGCGGCGGCGAGGGCCTCGCGGGCGCGGGCCTCCTCCTGTTCCAGCCCCTCGGTCTCGATGCGGCGGCGCTCGAGCGCCGTGCGGGCCAGGGCCTCGGCCTCGCGGGGCGCGGGGATCGCCTGCTCCGCCTCATGCAGGCGGATGGCGGCGGCCTCGGCCTCGGCTTCCACCGCGTGCACCGCATCGCGCGCGGCGGCGAAGCTCGCCTCGGCGGCGGCGAGCGCCGCGCCGGTGCGGGCCTCGAGGATCGCCAGCCACTCGGCCTCGGCCTGGCGCACATAGCCGGAGAGGTTGCGGTAGCGGTTGGCCTGCCGCACCTGGCGCTGCAGCCCCTGGCGCTGGGCATCGAGCTGGCCGAGCAGGTCCTCGGCGCGGGTCAGGTTGGTCTCGGCCTGGCGCAGCTTGAGCTCCGCCTCGTGGCGGCGGGCGCGCAGCCCGGCGATGCCGGCGGCTTCCTCCAGCACCTGCCGGCGTTCCTCCGGCTTGGCCTGGATCAGCGTCGCGACCCGGCCCTGGCTGACCATCGCGCTCGCCCGGGCGCCGGAGCCGATATCGGCGAACATGGTCTGGACGTCGCGGGCGCGCACCTCGCGCCCGTTCACCCGGAAGGCCGAGCCCTCGCCGCGGGCGATGCGGCGGATGATCTCGAGCTCCGCCGCGTCCTGGTTGGGCGGTGGGGCGAGGCCGGCGGCGTCCTCCAGGCTCAGCGCCACCTCGGCGAGGTTGCGCCCCGGGCGGGTGGCGGTGCCGGCGAAGATCACGTCGTCCATCTCGCCGCCGCGCATGGCGCGGGCGGAGGTCTCGCCCATCGCCCAGCGCAGCGCCTCGACGATGTTGGACTTGCCGCAGCCATTGGGGCCGACGATGCCGGTCAGCCCCGGCAGCACCTCGACCAGGGTCGCCTCGGCGAAGGACTTGAAGCCGGCGATGCGGATGCGGGACAGGGTCGCGCTGGCCTGCCGCCGCTCCTCCGCGGGCGCGGTCGCCTCCGCCGCGCTCTCCTCGGGCGTGGCGACCTCGCTGCCGGCGTTCTCGGTCACTGGTCGCTATTCTCCTGCACGTACTGGGCGAAGCGGTCGAAGGGCAGGGCGCCGGGCACGGCGCGGCGGCCGAAGACGAAGGTGGGGGTGGAGTTCACCTGCCACTCGCGCTCGCCCTTCTGGCGCTCCTCGAGCACGAAGCGGGCGACGGCGTCGTCGCCCCAGGCGGCCTCGAAAGCCTGGGCCGGCATGCCGGCCAGGGCGGCGATCCTGCCGATCTCCGCCTTGTGGTCGGCGCCGCGGGCGAAGGCCCAGCGGTCCTGGGCGGCGAACAGGGCGGCGATGAAGGGCTCGTAGCGGTCGGCGGGGAAGCTGCGGGCGACGACGGCGGCGCGCAGCGCGACCTGGTCGAGCGGAAAGTCGCGCCACACCAGGCGCATGCGGTTGCCGTCCACCAGCTCGCGCTTCACCTGGGGATAGGTGTCGCGGTGGAAGGCGGCGCAATGCGGGCAGGTGAGGGAGAAGAACTCCTGCACGGTGACCGGCGCATTGGCGGGGCCGACGGAGCGCTCGCCCATGCGCGGATCGGTGCCCCCTTGGGCGCGCGCCGCGGCGGGCAGGGCGGCGGCGCCGGTGGCGAGGATCAGGGTGCGGCGGTCGAGACTCATGCGGGCGGCCTCCGGGGCGGTATGGACCCCGCCTATCTGGGCGATGCCGGCCGGGTTGGCGACTCCGTGCCCGGCTCAGCCCCGATTCCGATAGACGCCGGCGGCGAGCCTTTCCAGCGCGGCGCGCAGCTCCTCGCCCGGCACCTCGGCGAGGCGGGCCGCGACTCGCGGCGGAACCTGGGTTCGCGCGGCAGGCTTGGGCCTGGCGGTCGGCGGCGCCGCCGGCGCCGCGAGCTGCGCGAATCGGAGCTGCTCCACCGCCACCCGCCCGAGATGGGCGTTGATGCGGCCGATGAGCTGCGGGGCGAGATGGGCGAGCTCCATGGCGATCGGGCCGGAACAGGCGATGGTGAGGGTCCCGGCGGCGAGCCGCCTGGGCTGGGTGACGGCGGCCAGCGCCGGGCCGACCACCGCGGGCCAGTCCACCATCAGCAGGGCGCCCGCCGGGCTCTTGCGCTTGAAGGCGGGCCGGGTCACGCCTGGGAGGAGGCTGCCCAGCGCCCGCGGGCCGCCCAGGAAACGCCGATCCTCCGCCATCCCGTGACCCTTCCCGACCCCGCCGCGCTGCTCGCCTGGTACGACCGCCACCGGCGGGTGCTGCCCTGGCGCGCCGGCCCGGGCGAGACCCCCGATCCATACCGCGTCTGGCTCTCCGAGGTCATGCTGCAGCAGACCACGGTCGCGGCGGTCGGCCCGCGCTTCGCCCGCTTCCTGGCACGCTTCCCGAGCGTGGAGGCGCTGGCGGCGGCGGCATGGGCGGAGGTCGCGGAGGAATGGGCGGGCCTCGGCTACTACGCCCGCGCCCGCAACCTGCATGCCTGCGCCAAGGCGGTCGCCGCGCGGGGCGGCTTCCCGCGCGACAGCGCGGCGCTGCGGGAGCTGCCGGGGATCGGCGCCTACACGGCCGCCGCGGTGGCGGCGATCGCCTTCGGCGCGCCGGCGGTGCCGGTGGACGGCAATGTGGAGCGCGTGGTGGCGCGGCTCTTCGCCGTGGCGGAGCCCTTGCCCGGGGCGAAGCCGCGCCTCGCCGCGCTGGCGCAGCCGCTGCTCGCCGGGCCGGCGCGCGGACGGGCGGCGGATTTCGCCCAGGCGCTGTTCGATCTCGGCGCCACCATCTGCACGCCGCGCTCGCCGGCCTGCGCGCTCTGCCCCTGGCGCTCCGGCTGCGCCGGCCGCCGTGCCGGCATCGCCGCCGAGCTGCCCCGCAAGGACGCCCGGCGCGCCCGGCCGCTGCGGCACGGCGCGCATTTCCTGCTGCGCGACCCCGCGGGCCGGCTGCTGTTGCGCCGCCGCCCGGAATCCGGCCTGCTCGGCGGCATGCTGGAGATCCCAGGCACGCCATGGCGCGACTCGCCCTGGGGCGCGGAGGCGCTCGCCCATGCGCCGCTGCCGGGCATCGCCTGGCGCGCCCTGCCCGGCACGGCGCGGCATGGCTTCACGCATTTCGAGCTGGCCATGTCGCTCCATCTGGCCGAGGCGGCCTCGCTTCCCGGATCGCCGGGCTTCGAGATCCACGGCACCGCCGAGGCGGCAGCCGCCCTGCCCTCGGCGATGCGCAAGCTGCTGGCGCTGGTCCCGGCTGGATTTCCGGCAGCGCCGCAGCCTAGCTTGGGCGGCGGAGCGGGGGAGACTCGATGACGGCGATCGGTATCGCGCTGTTCCTGGTGCTGGGACTGCTGCAATACCTGGTGCTGATGGCCGGGCTGGCCACCTGGCTCGGCCTGTCGGGCCCGGGCGGCGCGGTCGCCGCGGGGGCGCTGGTGGTGCTGCCGCTGCTCGGCGCGGTGTTCGGGCTGGGGGGGCTCGTCAACGGCCGCGGCTGGGCGGCCTGGCAGGCGGCGCTGCTGTTCTTCGTGCTGATCGCCGTGCTGCTCGGGATCGGGAGCATCGGCGCCCTCGGCGGCTGGTTCGGGCGCCTTCCCGGCGCTGCCTGAGCGGCCTGCCGATCGAAAAAATCGGGGGCGGAGAGAACTCCGCCCCCGAACCCCCACCTCCTTTTTTTGGCTTCTTGGTGCTTGTGGCTCCCGCACTCTCAGGTGACGCAGAGTTGTCGGGTGGAGAACGGAGCTCTCCGCGCTTCCTTCAGGGCCGCATCCGGCACAGCAGCAGCAGGCTGCGCTGCAGCGGGCTCTGGTTGTCGTCGGTGACCAGGGCGACGAGCCAGGCGCCGTCATGCTCGGCCACCGCCACGCCTTCCCAATTGTCCGCCGGCAACGGCGGGGCGAGATGCAGCACCTCCTCGCCCTCCAGCACGGCGCCGGAGGCCGCTTCCGCCAACTGCGCCGCCGAGACGCGGCAGAGCCGTGCATCGAAGCCTTCCAGCAGCGAGAATCGCCGCTCCAGCACCAGCGCGCCGCCATCCGGCAGCGCCGCCGCATCCGACACGCTGAAATCCTGGCGCGGCCGGTAGGCGATGCCCGTCCAGCGGCCGGGCACGCCGATCCAGCCGAGCGTCATCCCAGGCAAGGCCCCGGGCAGCCACTCCGCGATGGCGAGCCAGCGCCCGTCGGCGAGCACCGTCAGCGCCTCCAGCCCCGCATTGCGCCGCGCCCGCTCGAGCCCCGGCGGCGCCTCGACATAGGCGGCGGCGCCGTTCAGCCGCCGATAGGCGCGGATGCGATGCCAGCGCTCGAAGGCGACCAGCCAGGTGCCGTCCGGCAAACGCGCCAGCGCCTCGGCGTCGGCCTCGTAGCCGGGCTGCAAGGGCTGCCCGGACCCGTCGCACAACGGCCCGGAGACGATCTCGGCGAGTCCCGCCGGCCGCCCACCCCGCAGGACCAGCCGCGCCATCGCATAGCGGCCGCGGTCGCCGACGAAGGCGAGGCCGAGATCGCCGCCCAGCCACAACCCCGAGAGCCCATCGGCGCCGAGGACCTGGGTGTCCAGCACAAGCCCGCCCAGCACCTCGACCGGGCCAGGCACCGAGGGCACCACGAAGGGCTCGCCCGCAGTCGAGCCCGCACAAGCCGCGACGCCGAGCGCGAACAAGGCCCTGCGGGTTGCCTTGAGGCCCGGCGGCGGGACCGAGAGGGGCTCTGCCCCTCTCGGGCTCTCCCCGCTGGGGGGCAAGCGATGCCCCCCAGACCCCGCGGAAAGAGGTCCGGGGAATGGGGAGGGGCGCGGCATGCCGGTTGAACCGCCGCGCCGGTGGCGCCCCTCCCCATTCCCCGGACCTGTACCCGTGCCGGCGGGGTCCGGGGGGCAGCGTTGCCCCCCGGCGGGGAGGTCCAGGAGGGGCAGCGCCCCTCCTGGCCCGCAGCCGGGCCTCAAGCGACCAGCGGGGCGCGTTCCGTCGCCGCGCGTTGCCACGCCTCCGCGGCGTCTTCGTCGAACAGCTCGGCGAGCTTCTTCATCATGGTGCCGCCGAGCTCCTCGGCGTCCACGATGGTGACGGCACGGCGGTAGTAGCGCGTGACGTCGTGGCCGATGCCGATGGCGATGAGCTCGACGATGTCGCGGCCTTCGATGTCGTGGATCACCCTGCGCAGGTGGCGCTCGAGGTAGTTGCCCGGATTGACCGAGAGGGTGCTGTCGTCCACCGGCGCGCCGTCGGAGATCACCATCAGGATGCGGCGGTGCTCGGCGCGCGCCAGCAGGCGCTTGTAGGCCCAGTCCAGCGCCTCGCCGTCGATGTTCTCCTTGAGCAGGCCTTCGCGCAGCATGAGGCCGAGATTCTTGCGCGCGCGCCGCCAGGGCGCGTCGGCGGACTTGTAGATGACGTGGCGGAGATCGTTGAGCCGGCCCGGGTTGCGCGGCTTGCCTTCCTGCACCCAGCGCTCGCGCGACTGCCCGCCCTTCCAGGCGCGCGTCGTGAAGCCCAGGATCTCCACCTTCACGCTGCAGCGTTCCAGCGTGCGCGCCAGGATGTCGCAGCACATCGCGGCGACGGTGATCGGGCGGCCGCGCATGGAGCCGGAATTGTCGATCAGCAGCGTGACGACGGTGTCGCGGAAATCCGCCTCGCGCTCGCGCTTGTAGGAGAGCGAGTGCATCGGGTTGGCGACCACGCGGGCGAGCCGCGCGACATCGAGCAGCCCTTCCTCGAGGTCGAACTCCCAGGCGCGCTGCTGCTGCGCCAGCAGTCGGCGCTGCAGCCGGTTGGCGAGCTTGGACACCACGCCCTGCAGATGGCTGAGCTGCTGGTCGAGCTGCTGGCGCAGCCGCGCGAGCTCCTCCGGATCGCAGAGATCGGCGGCGTCGACGATCTCGTCGAACTGCGCGGTGAAGGCGCGGTAGCGGGAGATGTCGTCGGTGACCGGCACCTCGCGGCGCTGCTGCGGGCCGCCGGGCTTGTCGTCGCCCTCGGCGGCGGCGCTGTCCTCTTCGGCGTCCTCGGTCGCCTCGTCGGAGGACTCGCCTTCCATCGCTTCCGGCTGCGCGCCCAGCATCTGGTCTTCCTGCTGGGATTCGCTCTGGCCTTCGCCGGACTGGTCCTGCTGGGGGGTGGATTCGCCGCCCTGCTCGCCTTCCTCGTCCTGCTGCTCGGCCTCCGATTCGACCTCGGCCTCGGCGAGGTCGAGGGCGGCGAGCAGCCGGCGCGCGGCGCGCGCATAGGCGGTCTGGTCCTCGGTGTGCGAGGCCATTTCCGCCAGCGCCTCGTCGGCCTTGGCGCCGAGCGTGTCGCGCCAGAGATCGAGCACGCGATGCGCGGCCTCGGGCGCGGCGTCGCCGGTCAGGCGCTCGCGCGCGAGCAGGCCGAGGGCGGCGGTGAGCGGAAGCTGGTCCTTCCGCGTCATCCGGTCATAGCCCTCCGCCTCGCATTCCTCGGCGAGGCGGGCGCGAAGGTTGGCGGCCACGCCGGACATGTGGCGCGAGCCGACGGTCTCGACGCGCACCTGCTCGAGCGCGTCGAACACCTCGCGCGCCTCGCGGCGGGCGGGGATGCGCTGGGCGTGCAGCGTCTCGTCGTGATGGCGGAGCCGGAGCGCCGCGGCGTCCGCGGCGCCGCGCAGCTTCGCCATCTCGGCGGGCGGCAGCGCGCGGGTCGGCAGCGGCAGCCGCACGCGCTTGCCGGAGACGCCGGAGGGGCCGGGCTGGAACGCGACCTGCACCTCGGCATTGCCATGCGCGATGGCGCGCAGCACGCCGGCGGTGGCGCGCTTGAATTCTTCCTGGCGGGTCTGGTCCTTGGCTCCGCTCATGGCGCGGTGTCCTTGGCCCGGGCGCGGGCGAGCGCGGGGCGGGCTTCGAGGGCGGCGAGATAGCGCGCGGTGTGGGGGCCGGGGGTCAGCTTTCCCCAGCCGGTCAGCCATTGCAGCATCCCGCCGACCATGATGTCGGCGGCGGAGAACAGATCCCCGAGCAGGTAGGGGCCGTCCGTCAGCGCCGCCTCGATGCGCGCGACGGCGGTCGGCACGTCGGGCCAGCCGATCGCGCGGGCGGGCGCCGCGCTGGCGCGGGGGAACACCATGTCCGCGAAAGCCGGCTCCAGCACCGCGGGGACATGAGCCATCCAGCTCGCATAGGCGCCGCGCAGCGGCGTGCCGATCGCCGGGGCCAGCACGCCGAGCGCATCGGCGACATAGGCGGAGATCGCGGCGCTCTCGGTGACGATCACGCCCTGCCAGTCGCCGGCGGGGCCGCGATCCGTGAGCGCCGGCACCTTGCCGAACGGATTGACCGCCAGGTAGTCCGGCCGCTTGTGCGTGGCGCGCTCGAGGTCGTGCCAGGCGATCTCGTAGGCCGCGCCCGCCTCCTCCAGCAGCCAGAGGATGCGGCCGGAGCGCGACCGCGGCGCGTGGTGCAGGACGAAGCGGGGCGTCGTCATGCCCCGGATCAGCTCGCCTTCCGCAGCAGCAGCCCGGTCGGCAGCTCCTCGTTGAAGCAGCGCTGGTAGTACTCGGCGACCGTCGCGCGCTCCGCCTCGTCGCACTTGTTGAGGAAGGTGAGGCGGAAGGCGAAGCCGATATCGCCGAAGATCTTCGCGTTCTCCGCCCAGGTGATGACGGTGCGCGGCGACATCACGGTGGAGATGTCGCCGGCGATGAAGCCGGCGCGCGTCAGGTCGGCGAGCGCCACCATCGCCTCGACCGTCTTCTTCATCCTGGGGTCGCCGCTGATGCCGAGCTTGGACAGCACGATCTCGGTCTCCTGCCCGTGCGGCAGGTAGTTCAGCGTCGCCACGATGTTCCAGCGGTCCATCTGGCCCTGGTTGATCTGCTGCGTGCCGTGATAGAGGCCGGTGGTGTCGCCCAAGCCCACCGTGTTGGCGGTGGAGAACAGCCGGAACCACGGGTTGGGCCGGATCACCCGGTTCTGGTCGAGCAGGGTGAGCTTGCCCTCGACCTCGAGCACGCGCTGGATCACGAACATCACGTCCGGGCGGCCGGCATCGTATTCGTCGAACACCAGGGTGCAGGGGTGCTGCAGCGCCCAGGGCAGGATGCCTTCGCGGAACTCGGTGACCTGCTTGCCCTCCTTCAGCACGATCGCGTCCTTGCCGATCAGGTCGATGCGGCTGATGTGGCTGTCGAGGTTCACCCGGATGCAGGGCCAATTGAGGCGCGCGGCGACCTGCTCGATATGAGTCGATTTACCGGTGCCGTGATAGCCCTGGACCATGACCCGGCGGTTGAAGGCGAATCCCGCGAGGATGGCGAGCGTCGTCTCCTTGTCGAAGCGGTAGGCGGTGTCGACCTCAGGCACGTGCTCGGTGCGGATCGAGAAGGCCGGGACCTCGAGATCGAGGTCCACCCCGAAGACCGCGCGGGCATTCACCTTGGTGTCGGGGGCTTCGATGGCCGAGGTCGGGCGGAGTTCGGCGAGTGTCGCGACCTTGTTCATGTCCGGTCCGGTCTGTGGCGAGTTGCGATCCTAGGCGGTGGGAACGCGGCAGGCTACCCGGCGGCGGCAGGCGCCCCTTGGGGGGCGGCGCGGCGCGGGGGGACGCGCTGGCGCAGCAGGCTGTAGGCGCGGTTGATGTCCTTCAGCCGCTCCTCCGAGCTGCGGTCGCCGCCCGTCGCGTCGGGATGGTAACGCTTGGCGAGCTCCTTGTAGCGTGCCCGCAAGTCCTTTTGTTCCACCGGCCAGGGCAGGCCCAGCAGGTCGAGCGCCGCGCGCAGCTCGGGCGGCGCCTCGGTCGGCTCGGGCGGCGGGCGGCGGCGGGTGGCCGCGCGGTCCAGCAGGCCGAGCGGATCGGCAAGCACCGCGGGATCGATATGGCCATAGGAGCCCAGCCGTCCAAGAGGCCAGGTCGGGCGCTGCCAGGAGGCGTCCTGGCGGAGATGGGCCTCGATTTCGGTGGGCCCCATGCCCTTGTAGTAGTCCCAGGCGGCGTTGTAGGCGCGCACATGCTCGAGGCAGAACCAGTACCAGGCGGAGAGGGAGCGGTCGCGCGGCGCGCGATAGACGCCCGCAGCTTCGCAGCCCGGCGAATCGCAACGCCTGGCATCGGCATCCGCGTCCTGGGGTTCGGCACGCAGGCGCGTGCTGCGGCGGGTCATCGCCAACTTATGGGCGCGCCGCCGATATCCCGCAAGCTGGCGGAACCTCTTGGCAGAGGCGCGAAAACTGCGGAAAAGCCGGTATCGTGACCCTGCGCGCCGACCGTATCCGGGCTGCCATCGCGGCCGCCTTCCCCGCCGCCGAGATCGAGGTGCGCGACGACAGCCACCGCCATGCGGGGCATGCCGGCGCGCGCCCGGAAGGCGAGACGCATTACACCGTGCTGGTGGTGTCGGACTCCTTCGCCGGGCTCGGGCGGGTGGCCCGGGCGCGCGCCGTGCATGCGGCGCTCGAGCGCGAATTCGGCAGCGGGATGCACGCCCTGTCGCTCCGGCTGCTGACGCCGGCGGAGGCCTCGGCCGCGCATGGGTGAACCCGCGACGACCTTGCAGCCGGCCAAGGCGCGGGCCCGCGCCGCGGCCCATCCCCCCGCCGTGCTGCACGAGGATGCCGAGATCCAGGTGCTGCACCGCCCGGGCGGGTCCGACTTCACGCTGGTCACCTTCGGCGACCTCACGCTCCGCCCCGGCAAGGGGCAGTTCTGGGCCCGCGACGTCGCCGACCGGCTGGACCTCGATTGCATCGGCGTCGTCGCCAAGCGCGAGAACTGGTATCCGATCTCCTCGCTCGATGCGGCGGCGCCGGCGATCCGCGCGGCGCTGAAGCCCAGGAGCCTCGGCTACGGCTACAGCATGGGCGGCTACGGCGCGCTCAAGCACGGCGGGCGGCTTGGCCTGACCGCCAGCTTCGCGGTCGGGCCGCAGGCGACGATCGCGCCGCGCGAGGTGCCCTCGGACCCGCGCTTCCATCAGTTCTACCAGCCCTATCTGCATCTCGGCATGGAGCTCGGGCAGGCGGACCTGCCGCCCTTCGCGGCGGTGCTGGCCGACCCCTTCGATGCGATCGACTGGATGCATGCGGAACGGGTGAAGGCGGCAGCACCCGGGCGGGTGCATCTGTTGCGCGCGCCGCTGACCGGGCACTGGGTGGTGTGGCTGGTGACCGGCACCGAAGGGTTCCGCGACATCGCCGAACTGGCCCTCCGGCATGACGGGCCCGGGCTCGCCGCGCTGCTGCGCGCGCGGCGGCACAAATCGCAATCCTGGCACTGGCTGATGGGGCGCGCCGCCTATCGCTCCGGCCACGCGGCGACGGCGGAGCGGCTGTGGGCGCGGGCGATCGAGCTCGGCGCCGCGCCCGGCACCATCGCCTGGCAGCGCATCGAGGCGATGGATGCGCGGGCGCGGCGGCTGGCGCGGCTCGGCCGGCGCTCCGAAGGGGCGCAGCTCGCCGCCGAGATCCGCGCCGTGGCGCCCGAGGATCCCGCGGTGCTGATGCGCGCCGCCCAGCTCGCCCTCGACCTCGGCGAGCCCCGGCATGCCGAGGTGCTGTACCGCGCCGCGCTGGCGCTGCGCGGGACCATCCCCCGCGCCCATCTCGGGCTGAGCCACGCGCTGATGCGCCAGAAGCGCATGGCGGAGGCGATCGCGGTGGCCCGGGAGGGGCTGGAGCGGCTGAAGCAGGAGCCGGAGATCGCCTGCCATCTCGGCCAGCTGCTGCTCGCCCAGGGCGAGCTGGACGAGGCCGAGGCGGTGTTCCAGGGCGTGCTCAAGCGGCGGCGCCAGCACGCCCCGGCGCTGCTCGGCATCGGCCAGGTGCGCTGCCAGCGGGGCGATTTCGACGGCGCCTTCGGGCCGACCCGGCGCGCCGCCTCGACCATGCCGATGAATGCGGGGGCGGCCGCGCTGCTCGGCCGGATCATGCTGGGGCGGGGCATGCGGGTGAAGGGCGAGCGCCAGATGCGGCGGGCGATCGCCATGGAGCCGGCCAACCCGCATCTGCGGCTCGCCCTGGTCGACGCGCTGGTGGTGCTGGGCGATCGCGATGGCGCGCTGCAGGTCCTGCGGGACGGGCTGCAGCGGCTGCCCGGCCATCGGCTGCTGCAGGCCCGGCTGGGCGATCTCGATCCGGCGCCGGCGGAGGCGGGCGTCGTGCCGACCGGCTGGGCGGGCTGGCGGCAGCGCCTGGCCGGCTGGCTGCGTGCGTTCAGTAGGAGAACGGGACGCTGAACCGGGCCCCGGGGGCGGGATTGCGGAACAGCCGGTCCTGCCGCTCCTGGTAGCTGTTGGGATCGAGGTTGCTGGAGCCGCGGCCGACATCGCGCGGGTCGATGAGGGCGGGGTTGAGGCCGGTCTGCGGCGGCGCGGGGGCGCGCCGGGGCCCTTCGATCTCGCGGTTGGGCACCGGTGCGGGGTCGCCGCGCCGGGCGGTCGGCGCGGGGGCGGCGGGCGCGCTGGGCGCGGCCTGAGGCTCCGGCGCCGTCCGCCGGCGCGGCCGTGGCCGGCGCGGCGCCTGGGGCCGCGTGGGGGAGGCTGCTCCGGGTGCCGGCTCCTGCGCCAGGGCGGTGCCGGCGAGGAACATGCCGGCCAAGCCCGCGAGCACGCCGCGGCGGGGGATCACAGCCCGGCCTCCGCGGCGAGCGGCCTGACGCCGCGCGGATCCTCGGCCGGGTTGAGGGCGGCCGCGGGCAGCGCGCCGGCGCCCGCCGCGCGCCACGCCCCGAGCGCCCAGCGCACCGAGGGGAAGGCAATCTCCGCCCAGGGGATCTCCTCCCAGGCGAAGGCGCGCACCTCCTCGCTTTCCGGCCCGGCGGCGAAGCCGGGCTCGGCGAGCCGGGCGCGGAAGATCACCTGGACCTGGCCGATCCGCGCGATGGAATAGACCGCGAGCACGCCATCGAGGGCGATGCGGGCGCGCGCTTCCTCCCAGGCTTCGCGGCGGGCGCCTTCCTCGGCGGTCTCGCCCATCTCCAGATAGCCGGCGGGAAGGGTCCAGAAGCCGCGGCGCGGCGCGATGGCGCGGCGGCAGAGCAGGACCGCATCGCCCAGCGCGACGACACTGCCGACCACGACCTTCGGATTCTCATAGGCGATGAACCCGCAATCCGGGCAGGTCAGGCGCTCGCGGTCATCGCCTTCCGGAATCCGGCGGACGAAAGCTGCGACTGGCATGCCGACAAGGTGTTACGCCCGCGGGCTCGGGGCAAGACGTCAGTTGACGATCACACCCGAAGGTCAAGCAGAGAACCGCGCGGCAGGATCTGGCCAGGCTTGGGCGGGACCGCTTCGAGGCTGCGCTGGCTCGGCGCTGCGGGCGCCCGCGCCGCCTCGCCGCTGCCAGACGCGGCCACCGGGCGCGTCGGCGCGATGCCGGCGTTGCGGGTGACTTCCTGGGTGAAGGCGGCAAGCGAGTTCAGGCTGATCATGCGCAGGATCATCCAGTCCAGCGATGAAGGACCGGTGAACAGGGCGCGATGTCGCCCGGCGGGATAGCGGCCGGGCGCAATCGCCGAGATCGGGCGGCGCATGCGAAAGGCATACGCTACCGGATCGTTAATCGTCCAGCGAGATTTGCGCGAATTCCGAGACGGCGTATCGCCGCCGGCTCAACCCTGCTCCAGCGCCGCCACGCCCGGCAGGGTCTTGCCCTCCAGCCATTCCAGGAAGGCGCCGCCGGCGGTGGAGACATAGGTCATGCGCTCCAGCACCCCGGCGTGGCGCAGCGCCGAGACCGTGTCGCCGCCGCCGGCGATGGATTTCAGCGCGCCGGACTGGGTGAGCGAGGCGACGATCTCCGCCGCGGCGACCGTCGCCGCATCGAAGGGCGGCGTCTCGAAGGCGCCGAGCGGCCCGTTCCACACCAGGGTGGAGGCACGGCGCAGCCGCGATTCGATCGCCGCCTCGGTGTCGGGCCCGACATCCAGCGCCATCATGTCGAGCGGCACGGCATCCGCCGCCACCGTGCGGTGCGGCGCGTTGGGCGCGAAGCGCTCGGCCACCACCAGGTCGGCCGGCAGCAGCACCTCGCAATTCGCCGCCTTCGCTTCCGCCAGCATGCGGAGCGCGGTGTCGTGCATCTCCGCCTCCTGCAGCGACTTGCCCATGGCATGGCCCTGCGCGGCGAGGAAGGTGTTCGCCATCGCGCCGCCGATCACCAGCACATCCACCTTGCGCGAGAGATTGCCGATGAGGTCGAGCTTGGTGCTGACCTTGGCGCCGCCGACGATCGCCACCACCGGGCGCGCCGGATTGCCGAGCGCAGCATCCAGCGCCTCGAGCTCCGCCTGCATCAGCCGCCCGGCATAGGACGGCAGCAGCCGCGCCACGCCCTCCGTGCTGGCATGCGCGCGATGCGCCGCCGAGAAGGCGTCGTTCACATAGATGTCCGCGAGCTTGGCAAGCCCCGCCGAAAGCGCCGGGTCGTTCTTCTCCTCGCCAGCATGGTAGCGGGTGTTCTCGAGCAGCAGGATCCCGCCGTCCTTCAGCGCATGCGCCGCCGCCTCGGCCTCCGGCCCGACGCAGTCATCCGCGAAGCCGACCGGCCGGTCCAGCGCGGAGGACAGCGCCGCCGCGAGCGGCTTCAGCGACATCTCCGGCACGCGCTTGCCCTTCGGGCGGTCGAAATGGCTGCACACGATCACCCGCGCGCCGTGCTCGGCAAGCTCCAGAATGGTCGGCGCGAGACGCTCGATGCGCGTGCGATCGGTGATCTGCCCGTCCTTCACCGGCACGTTGAGGTCGGCGCGCAGGAGCACGCGCTTGCCACGAGGGTCGAGACCATCAAGCGTGCGGAAACGCGGCATCGGGTCGCTCCGAAGGGAGAGGTTGGACACTGGGGAGGGAGTGAACTCCCTCCCCAGACCCCTCCCTCCTTTTTTTGGTCACTTGGGAATGGTGGCAAGCGCCGTTCTCAACCGGACAACGCTGCGTCGGCTGAGAGTGCAGGGGCCGCCTGGCGCCAAGTCACCAAAAAAAGGAGGTGGGGGGTTTGGGGGGCGGAGTTCACTCCGCCCCCCAACACTTCACAGGCTACCGAACAGCGCCGCCGTGTCGGACATGCGGTTCGAGAAGCCCCACTCGTTGTCGTACCACCCCATCACCCGCACGAGCCCGCCGTCCACCACCTGGGTCTGCGTCGCGTCGAAGGAGCAGGAATGCGGGTCGTGGTTGAAGTCCACCGAGACCAGCGGCGCGGTGTTGTAGGCGAGGATGTTCTTGAGCTCGCCCTCGGACGCCGCCTTCATCGCCGCGTTCACCGTCTCCTTGGTCAGGCCTTCGGTGCGCGGCACGAAGTCGAGCGAGACCAGCGACACGTTCGGCGTCGGGATGCGGATGGCGGTGCCGTCCAGCTTGCCCTTGAGCTCCGGCAGCACGAGGCCGACCGCCTTGGCGGCGCCGGTCGAGGTCGGGATGGCGGAGACCGCGGCGGCGCGGGCGCGGTGCAGGTCCTTGTGCAGCGTGTCCACGGTGCGCTGGTCGCCGGTATAGGCGTGGATGGTCACCATGTAGCCGCGCAGAATGCCGAATTTCTCGTGCAGCACCTTCGCCATCGGCGCGAGGCAGTTGGTGGTGCAGGAGGCGTTGGACACCACCGTCATGTCCCTGGTCAGCGTCTTCTCGTTGACGCCGTAGACGATGGTGGCGTCCACGCCGTCGGCCGGCGCGCTGACCAGCACCTTGCGGGCGCCGGCCTGGAGCAGGGCGGAGGCCTTCTCCTTGGAGGTGAAGAGGCCGGTGCACTCCATCGCGACGTCGACGCCCTGATAGGGCACCTTGGTCGGGTCGCGCTCGGCGCTCACCTTGATCGGGCCGTATTTCCGGCCGTTGTGGATCACCGTGATGGTGTCGCCGTCCACCGCCACCTCGCCGGGGAAGCGGCCATGGACGCTGTCGTAGCGGAACAGGTGCGCATTGGCCTCGACGCTGCCGAGGTCGTTGATGGCGACGCATTCGATGTCGGTGCGCCCGCTCTCGACGATGGCGCGCAGCACCAGGCGCCCGATGCGTCCGAACCCGTTGATCGCGACCTTCACCGGCATGTCATCGTTTTCCCTTGCTGCGGATGGACTGGATGGCAACGCTTCAGGTGGCGAGGCGTTTGCGCGCGGCGGCGGCGATGGCCTCGGCGGTGATGCCGAAATGGCGGAACAGGTCCTCGGCGGGGGCGGAGGCGCCGAAACCGCTCATGCCGACGAAGATGCCGTCGGGGCCGAGCCAGCGCTCCCAGCCGAGCGAGGCGGCGGCCTCGACGCCGATGCGCAGCGCGCTGCCGAGCACTGCGTTCCGGTAGCTTTCGTCCTGCGCGGCGAACAGCTCCCAGCAGGGCAGCGAGACCACCGCGGTGGGGATGCTCTCCGCCTCCAGCGCCTCGCGCGCGGCGACGGCGAGATGCACCTCGGAGCCGGTCGCGATGATGGTGACGCGGCGCTCGGCCGAGGCTTCGGCGAGAACGTAGCCGCCGCGGGCGCAGCGATTCTCCCCCGCCTCCGCGCGCAGTGCCGGCAGGTTCTGCCGCGTCAGCGCCAGCAGCGAGGGCCCGTCGCCGCGCCGCACCGCGAGCTCCCAGCATTCCGCCGTCTCGATCGCGTCCGCCGGGCGGAACACATGCACGTTCGGCATGGCGCGGAAGGAGGCGAGATGCTCGATCGGCTGATGCGTCGGCCCGTCCTCGCCGAGGCCGATCGAATCATGCGTCAGCACATGGATGACGCGCTGGCGCATCAGCGCGGCGAGCCGGATGGCGGGCCGCATGTAATCCGAGAACACCAGGAAGGTGCCGGAATAGGGGATGATGCCGCCATGCAGCGCCATGCCGTTCATGGCCGCGGCCATGCCGTGCTCGCGCACGCCCCAATGGACGTAGCGGCCGCCGAAATGCGCCGGCGTGACGGCGCCATAGCCCTTCACGTTGGTGTTGTTGGAACCCGTGAGGTCGGCCGAGCCGCCGACCATCTCCGGCACCGCCGGCACCAGCGCCTCGAGCGCGCGCTGGCTCGCCACACGCGTCGCGAGCTTCGGCTTCTCCTCCGCCTGGCGGGCGCGCAGCGCCGCCAGCGCGTCGCGCCAGCCTTCCGGCAGGCGGCCGGCGCAGGCGCGCTCGAAATCCTCGCGGCTCGGGTGGCGGGCCAAGCGCTTGAGCCAGGAGCGGCGGGTGCCCGCGCCGCGTCGGCCAGCGGCCTCCCACCGCTCCTTGATCCCCTCGGGCACCGCGAAGGGCGGATGGTTCCAGCCGAGCAGCGACTTCGCCGCCGCCGCCTCGCCGCCGCCGAGCGGGCTGCCATGGGTCGCCGCCGTCCCCGCCTTGGTCGGCGCGCCGAAGCCGATGATGGTGCGGCAGGCGATCAGGGTCGGCTTGCGGTTGCGCATCGCCCAGGAGAGCGCGGCGGCGACCTCCGCATGATCGTGCCCGTCCACTCGCCGCACCGCCCAGCCATAGGCGGCGAAGCGCTTGAGCTGGTCGTCGGAGCAGGAGAGCCCGGTGTCGCCGTCGATCGAGATCGAATTGTCGTCGAACAGCACCGTCAGCTTGGAGAGCTGGTAGTGGCCGGCCAGCGACGCGGCCTCGTGGCTCACGCCCTCCATCAGGTCGCCGTCCGAGCAGATCACCCAGGTGCGGTGATCCACCAGGCTCTTGCCGAAGCGCGCGGCGAGCAGCCGCTCCGCCATCGCCATGCCGACCGCCGTCGCGATGCCCTGGCCGAGCGGGCCGGTGGTGGTCTCGATCGCCGGGTGCTCGCCATGCTCGGGATGGCCGGCGGCAGGCGAGTGGAGCTGGCGGAAGCGCTTGATCGCCTCGATGTCCATCCCGGCATGGCCGGTCAGATGCAGCAGCCCATAGAGCAGCATCGAGCCATGGCCGGCGGAGAGCACGAAGCGGTCGCGGTCCGGCCAGTGCGGATCGGCGGCGTCGTATTTCAGGAAGCGGGTGAACAGCACCATCGCCGCATCGGCCATGCCCATCGGCATGCCGGGATGACCCGACTTCGCCTGCTCCACCGCGTCGATCGCGAGGGCGCGGATGGCGTCCGCCATGCGCCGCTCCTCGGTCATCGGCCGCGCGAGCAGGGCGGCCTGCTGTTCGAGGGCGGGCTGGGCCGAAACGGGGGCGGAGGCGAGGGTAGCCAAGGGCTCGGACCTGTTGATGGACGGGGCCGCTATAGAGGCCCCCCCGCCCGGCGGCAACCGACCGGCGGGGGACCGAGAGGGGCTCTGCCCCTCTCGGGCTCTCCCCGCTGGGGGGCAAGCGATGCCCCCCAGACCCCGCGGGCAGAGGTCCGGGTCAGAGGGAGGGGCACCGCGTGCCCGTTGAAGCGGCGCGCGGTGATGCCCCTCCCTCCGACCCGGACCTGTACATCCAACGCGGGGTCCGGGGGGCACGAATGCCCCCCGGCGGGGAGGTCCAGGAGGGGCGGCGCCCCTCCTGGCCCGCACCCGGGCCTTCAGAACCCGCCGCGGTTCACGGCGCGAAGATCAGGAAGATGTAGGTCGCGAACAGCACCAGGTGGACGAAGCCGGAGAGCAGGTTGGTGCGCCCGGTGCCGTAGGTGAACATCGCCATCAGGAAGGAGAGCACCAGCAGCACCGTGGACTCGGCGGAGATGCCGAGCGCCAGCGGCTGGCCGATCCACCAGGACACCACGGCGACGCTCGGCACCGTCAGCCCGATGCAGGCGACGGCGCTGCCGAGGGCGAGGTTGATGCTGGTCTGCAGTCGGTTGCGCGCGGCGGCGGCGACGGCGGCGGCGGTCTCCGGCAGCAGCACGATGGCGGCGACGATGACGCCCACCAGCTTCGCCGGCGCGCCGATCGCCGCGACGCCGCCCTGGATGAAGGGCGCCAGCGACTTCGCAACCAGCACCACGGCGACGAGGGCGAGCAGGAGCAGCAGGAAGGCGGCGAGCGCGATGCGCGGCGGCGGCGGCGCGGCATGCGCTTCCGGGTCGTCGCCTTCGGGCAGGAAGAAATCGCGGTGCCAGACCGTCTGGATGAACAGGAACACCGCATAGAGCGCCAGGCAGGCGACGCTGACGAAGGCGAGCTGGAGCGGGGAATAGTAGGGACCCGCCACCGCGAGGCTGTAGTTCGGCAGCACCAGCACCAACGCTGACATCGGCATCAGCACGGTGAGGAAGGCGTTGGCGCCGGCGATGCGGAACGCGTTCTGCCGGTATCGCAGGCCGCCGACGACGATGCAGAGCCCGGCCAGCCCGTGCAGCACCAGCATCAGCACGGCGTGCACGGAATCGCGCGCCAGCGCCGGGTTGGGCTCGCCCGTCAGCATGATGGAGATGATCAGCGACACCTCGATGACGGTGACCGCCATGGTGAGCACGAGGGTGCCGAAGGGCTCGCCGAGGCGCAGCGCGATCACTTCCGCGTGGTGGACCGCCGCGATGACGTTGCCGAGCAGCACCACCGCCAGCGCGATGCCGGCGAACACCGCGCCCGACTTGCCGAGCAGCAGCCAGGCGATCAGGCCGATCGGCGGCAGCAGCCAGGTGTGCAGCGGGATGCGGTCGGTGGGTGCGCCAGCCATGGCTTGGCAGCTATCCGAGCCGCTTCCCCGCGGCAAGCGGAACTACGGTTGCTGGGGGGCGGAGAGAACTCCGCCCCCCAGACCCCCCACCTCCTTCTTTTGGATACGGGGAAGCGCGGAGAGCTCCGTTCTCAACCCGGCAACGCTGCGTCACCTGAGAGTGCGGGAGCCGCGAGCGCCAAGAGTCAAAAAAAGGAGGTGGGGGTGTGGGGGCGGAGTTCTCTCCGCCCCCACTCTTTCTTCTTCTGCCTACGGCGCCAACGAGATCGCCCTACTCGCGCACCTGCCGCCGCCCGCGCATCAGCCCGTGCTGCGCCATCCAGTCCTGGATGCGCTGCGCGATCTCGTCGCTGTTGTTGTCCATCATCAGCATGTGGCTGTTGCCGCGGATGCCGCTCGCCGGCAGGTCCAGCGTGTCGGCGGTGCCGCCGGCGGCGCGGATCTGCTCCTGCCAGCGCGTGATGTTGCCGCGCACGCGTTCCCAGAAGGCGTTGCCGGGGATGAAGTCGCCCCACACGACGAGATGCGGGATGGCGCGGATGCGCGCGGCCTCCGCGCCCTGCGGCGGCGCGCCGGATGGCTCGATGGCGATCACCGCCTTCACCTTGTCGGGCGCGTTGAGCGCCATGTTGAAGCCGAAATTGCCGCCCTGGCTGTGCACCAGCACGACGCAGGGGCAGATGCGCTGCACCAGCGCGTCGTAGGCGGCCTGGATCTGGCGGTCGGTGGTCGCCCAGCGCGGCACCGACTGCATCATGAACTGGTTCCACGCCGCGACGGGGAAGCGCGTGGCGTCGAAGGCGCGGCGCTGCGCCGGGTCGATGTTCCAGCCCTCGGCGGGGCCGACGCGGAACAGGCCCCAGCCTTCGCCCATGGTGCGGAAGATCGGCTCGCCTTGCAGGATCTCGGGGAAGCGCGCCCAGCCGGAGCGGCCGCGCTCCATCGCATCCGTCACATAGACGTCATGGCCGGCGCGCAGGAAGAACATCTGCCAGCCCGGGCGGCCATCCGGCGTGGTCTCGTAGGTGACGCCGGTGAGGCCGCCGCCATGGGCGAGGATCAGCGGATAGCGCGCCTGGGGGTTCTGCAGGCGCACGTACTGCGCGTACATCTGCTCGACCTGGAACTGGCCGTTGGGATTCATGCGCACCGGCGGCGCGCCGGCGGAGAAGGTGATCTCGCGCTCCGGCAGGCCGCTGATCTCGGCGACGCGGCCGCCGACATGAAGGCTGCCGATCTCGCGGATGCGCAGCGGCGCTTCCTCGGCGCGCTGGCGCTGGGCGCGGGCTTCGGGATCCCGCCGCGCGCGCGGCTCCCGCTCGCGCTGCGCCGCGGCGGGCGTTGCGAGCAGTGCGGCGGCGAGCGCCGTGGCCAACAGCTTCCTCGCGGCGGCGGCCGGCAATGCCCGCCGGGTCGCGCCATGGCGCGGTGCATGGGTCATGGGTTCCCTCCCGCGGTTGCGAACCAGTCGCGCCGCCTCATTTTGGCTAGCCTCCCCGCATGACGACGACCGCGCAAGCCCCCCCTTCCGCTTCCGCTTCGCGCGACGGCCTGTGGCCGATGCCGCCGGGCCCGCCGCATGAGGAGAAGCATTTCACGCAAAACCAGCTCGTGCGCGACCTGGTGATCGGCACCGCGGACGGGCTGACCGTGCCCTTCGCGCTGGCGGCCGGGCTGACCGGCGCGGTCGCGGCAAACCCGCTGATCGTCACCGCCGGCCTCGCCGAGATCGCGGCGGGCTGCGTGGCGATGGGGCTCGGCGGCTATCTCGCCGCCCGCACCGATGCCGATCACTACAGCGCCGAGCGCCAGCGCGAGGAGGCGGAGACGCACGAATACGCCGACCGCGAGCGCTGGGAGGTGGCGGCGATCCTGCACCGCTACGGCGTGCGCGGCGATGCGCTGCGCGGGGCGGTGGAATCCATCACCGCCGATCGCCGCCGCTGGGTCGACTTCATGATGCGGTTCGAGCTCGAGCTTTCCGAACCGGAGCCGGGGCGCGCGGCGCGCTCTGCCGCCACGATCGGCGGCGCCTATGTGGCGGGCGGGCTGATCCCGCTCCTCCCCTACATGCTGTTCGCCGAGGTGATGCCGGCGCTGGCGCTGTCCTGCGGCCTGACCGGCGCCGCGCTGTTCGGCTTCGGCTGGCTGAAGGCGCGCGCGACGGGGCTGCCCCCGATGCGCGGCGCCGTGCAGACCTTCGGCATCGGCGGCCTGGCGGCGCTCGTCGCCTATCTCGTCGCGAAGCTCGTGGGCGGCTGAGTCCTCACGGCGGCGTGTCGCGCTCCATGCGGCGCTTGCCGTCCCCGCCCGCGGCTGGCACGACCGCTGCGGCCGGATCGACGCGCGCGATGCCGTCCCGCGCGGCGGCGGCGGGCTGGCGCGCCGCCGCATAGCGACGCTGCGCCGGTGCAGCGCGCCGGGCATGGTGGGAGCGCGGGACGTCGGCGCAGCCGCCGAGCAGCACCGGCATCGCGAGCATCAGCGTGGCGATGGCGCGGCGCCCGGTGCGACCGCGGTTGCTTCCGCCGGTGTCACTGCCCATGCGTCATGCTGCGAGATCCATGCGCGCCGATCAACGCGCCGCGCTTCGCAACCGCGCGAGATGCGATCACAAGCTGCGGTTGGCGCGCGCCAGCACCGCCTCGAACAGCACCTGGCATCCGGCCTCGGCTTCCGCGGGCAGGATGCTCTCCGCCTCGTTGTGGGAGAGCCCGTCCTTGCAGGGGGTGAAGATCATCGCGGTGGGCAGCTTGCGTGCGACATAGACGGCATCGTGGCCGGCGCCGGAGACGATCTCCCGCGCCGCGTAGCCGAGGCGGGAGGCGGCCTGGCGCACGAGGTCGACGCAGGAGGCGTCGAAGGGCTGGTGGGGGAAGCGGAACAATTCGGCAAGCTGCAGCGCGCAGCCGGTGGTCGCCACCAGCGCGGCGGCTTCGGTCGGGAAGGTCTCCGCCAGCGCCTGCACTTCCTCGGTGCGCGGATGGCGGAACTCGACCGAGAAGCGCACCTCGCCGGGCACCACGTTGCGGCTGTTGGGCGACACCTGGAGGAACCCGACCGTGCCGCGCCCGTCGTCGCCGCGTGCGCGCATCAGCCGGTCCACCAGGGTGACGACCTGCGCGGCGGCCACCAGCGCGTCCTTGCGGGCATAGGGCGGCGTGGTGCCGGCATGGCTGTCCTGCCCGGTGATCACCGCATCCCACCACACCTGCGCCTGCGCGCCGGTGACGATGCCGATCTGCTTCTCCTCCTTCTCGAGGATCGGCCCCTGCTCGATATGCAGCTCGAAATACGCATCGGCGGGAAACGCCGCCGCGCGCTCCGGACCCTTGAAGCCGATCGCATCCAGCGCATCCGAGACGGTGACGCCCTCGACGTCCTTCAAACCATACACCTTGTCCTGCGGATAGACGCCGGCCCAGACGCCGCTGCCCATCAGCGAATGGCCGAAGCGGCTGCCTTCCTCGTCGGTCCAGTTGACGAGCTCGAGCGGCGCCTCGGTGGTGATGTTGAGGTCGTTCAGCGTGCGCATGACCTCGAGCCCCGCGATCACGCCGAGCGCGCCGTCGAACTTGCCGCCGGAAGGCTGGCTGTCGAGATGGCTGCCGAACAGCACCGGCTTGCGCGTGGGATCGCGGCCGTCGCGGCGGGCGAACATGTTGCCGATGGCATCGACCCGGACCTGGAGGCCCAGCGCCTCGCACCAGGCGGCGAAACGCTGGCGGCCGGCCTTGTCGACCTCGGTGAGGGTCAGGCGGCGCACGCCGCCTTTCGGCGTGGCGCCGATGTCGGCCATCGCCATCAGGCTGTCCCACAGGCGCTTGCCGTCGATACGCTGGTTGGTGCCGCTCATGTGCGCTGCTCCGATAGTTGAGGATCCGGGGGCGGAGATGAGCTCCTATTCCTGACCACCGGCAAGCGTGGCGAGCTCCGTTCTCAGCCCGACAATGGCTCGGCGCCTGAGAGTGCGAGAGGAGCCAGTGCCAAGTCGCCAAAAAAAGGAGGTGGGGGTGTGGGGGGTCGCGGCACTGCCGCGACGTGAACTCCGCCCCCACTCTTTCTTGTTCCGAAATCGCTCACGCCGTGCGCCGCGCCAGCTCCAGCACGCGGTCCTTCTGCGGTGTCTTGCGCGCGAGGCCGCGGCCCCGTCCGCTCCTCAGCGTCACGATGGCGACCGCGATCCAGGTGCTGTGGAACAGGAATCCGGCGAGCAGCACATAGGCGCCGCCGACCGGGCCGATGGTGGCGCGTTCCAGGAGCTCGCCGATCGAATCCATCGGCTCGGGGTGGATGATCAGCTTGCCGACATACGAGACGACCTGGATGCAGAAGATCCAGCCGTAATTGCGCCGCAGCCGGCGGCCCATCGCGTCCCAGTAGGAGATGTGGAGGCGCGGGTGCTGATAGTCCTGATCGAGCACCTGGTTCCAGCCGTTGTCGGCGTTCGCGCCTTCGCCGCGCAGGATCGGCCCGAGGAATTGCGTCTCCAGGATGTGCGCGCGCACGCGCCAGAAGTCGAAGAAGCGGTAGCGCCGCGTCTCGGTGTGCAGGAAGACGGCGACGAGCAGGCCGACCAGCACCAGCGGCAGCGGCGAGGCGGTGGGGCCGCTGAAGGTGATGGAGAGGGCGAGGCCGGTGGAGACCACCGCCCAGTTGGTGGTGGCGTCCAGCCGCGTGCGCCAGACGGTGCTGCGATAGACCTCGCCGCGGTAGAGATGGGCGAGCGCGCCGATCTCCGCCGCGTTGAAGGGTGCTGCGCCGTTGCGCTCGCTCATGGCCGGACCTCCCGTGACGTGCCGCGAGGGGCCGCGGCGCCCGGGCGATCCTACCGCTGCGCCTGCTCCGCGCGCAGCCGCCATAGCGCGCTGCCGCTCGGCGCTTCGACATCGGCGAAGGTGAGCAGCGCGCCGGCCGACACGGCACGCGCGAGGCGGCGGCCGACCGCCATGTAGTAGGGCAGCGGCGCTTCGGGGCCGTCCGGTGTCGCGGGCATCAGCAGCGGCTCGAGCCCCGGCACGGCGTGGCGGTTGCCTTCGATCGCGAGGGTGGTGCCCGCGGGCATGTCCCGCTGGGCGCGGGCGAGCAGGTCGCAGCGGAGCGCGTAGTCCGCGTCCAGGATGGAATGGCCGAGGCGGGCGGCGGCGAGGATGGAGACCGGCGCCTCGACGCCGAGCAGGTGCGAGGGGTTGTAGATCAGCGCGCGCCTGCGGTCGCGTGAGACGGGGATGCCCTTGCCGGCGAACAGCGCGCCGGTGCGCTCGTCGGCGAGCTCGACCACGACGAAGACGCCGCCGGCGAAGCTCGCCTCGTCGGGGCGGCGGAGACAGTTGAAGACATCGACGATGCCGGCGCGCTTGAGCACGCCGCCCACCGCGCGCGGGGCGTAGAGGTCCGGCAGCTCCACCGTGCGGGCGAGCGGGGCGTGGAAGTCGACGCGGTCCGGCATGAGGCCGGTGGCGTTGACGACCAGCGCCATCTCGCAGAAATCGGGCACGGTGCGCTGCGGCAGGTCCTTGAGCGCGGTGGCGCGCGCGGCGAGGGTCGGCGCGGGATCGCCGGGAATCGTCCAGTGGTTGCGGAGATCGGGCGAGGCGACCTCGCGCTCCAGCCAGCGCGTCGAGCCGGCGGCGGGATCGAAGACGAAATCGTATTCGCTGCTCTTGCCCGCCGCGACGATCGGCAGGCCGAGCAGCCGCGCCCAGGAGACGAGGCCGATCAGCAGCGCCGGCTGGTCGCCGTCGACCAGCGTGTGGGGGAGGCCGGCGGCGCGCGCGCGGGCGTGCAGCGCGGGGCCGACGACGCATTCGGCCTCCTTGCTCACCATCGCGACGCCGCGGCCGGCGGCGATCGCCGCCTCGGCGTGGGCGGCGGCGGCCTCGGCATGGCCGGTCGCTTCCACCACGATGTCGAGCGGCAGCACGAGCAGGTCTTCGAGCCGCTCGCAGAGCGCCAGCGCGCCCGCTGCGATCGCGGTTTCCGCCTCGGCGCGGCTGGCGCAGCGGCGATGCGGCACGCCGGCGGCGCCGAGCGTGGCGGCAACGCGGGCGGGATCGGCATCGAGCGCCGCGCGGATGGCGAGGCCGCGCATGCGGCGCGCCTGCGCGATGAGCGAGAGGCCGAACTCGCCGACGCCGATCAGCGCCGCGGCGACCGGGCGATCGAGCGCAGGCTGGAACAGGGATTGGTATTGCATGGGGCTGCCTCAGCCGCGGCGCGGCGTCTTGCGGTGGATGCGCGCGAGGTGGCGCGCCATGGCCTCGGCCGCGGCGTCCGGATCGCGCGCCTCGAGGGCGGCGAGGAGGCGGCGATGATCGGCATGGCTGCGCCGAGCCGCCTCCGGCTGCTCCAGCTCCGGGCGGCGGAGCTGCTGCGCCTCGGCATAGACCTCGAGCAGGAAGGCGGCGAGCAGGCGGTTGCCCGCGGCGCGATGGATGCCGGCGTGGAATTCGGCGCCGCAGATGTGGAAGGCGCCGGGATCGTGCAGCGCCTTGCCTTGCGCTTCGACGAGATAGCGCAGCCTTTCGAGCCCCGCCGCGTCGATGCGCTTCGCCGCCTCGCGCGCGGCGGCGGTCTCCAGCAATTGCCGCGCCGCGTGGACCTCCTCCGGCGCGTAGCGCGCCATCGCCGAGCTCGCCGGCGGCAGCACCCAGTCGCCGGGGCTGCGCACCTTGCTGCGCGCGCCCTGCGCGACGGTGACGAGGCCGCGCGCGGCGAGCGCCTGGATGGCGCCGCGCACCGTTTCGCGGCTCACCTCGAGCGCGGTGGCGAGGTCGCGCTCGCCGGGCAGCTCGTCGCCCGGGCGCAGCATGCCCGAGGCGATCATGCGCGCGAGCCGGTCGGTGATCTGCGCGCGCACGGTGCGCTTGGAGAGGCCGCCGCGGAGATCGGCGAGGGTGTCGAACATGGCTGCGGCGAAGCTAGCCCGCGTTGGCGGCGGGCCGCAACTGGTATGCTGGCTGGACCTGTTGACATGTGCCGCCGCCCGTGGGCAGGCTGGCCCCAACGCTCCAAACGGAGCCCAGCGTGAGGAAACGGGCCATGACCAGCATCACCCGCCGCACCATCCTTGCCGCCCCGTTCGCCGCCGCCGCGCTGCCCGCTGCGGCGCAATCCTCCTGGCAGCCGCAGCGGCCGGTGGAATTCGTGGTGGCCGCCGGCCCGGGCGGCGGGACCGACCAATTCGCGCGGCTGGTGCAGTCGGTGATCCAGAAATACACCCTGCTGCGGGTGCCGGTGATCGTCACCAACAAGGGCGGCGGCGCCGGCAGCGAGGCCTTCGTCTACGGCAAGGCTGCCGCCGGCGATCCGCATCGCGTGGTGTTCGGCACCAACAATGTGTGGCTGATCCCGCTGGTTTCGCGGGTCGGCTACAAGCCCGAGGACCTGCGCCCGGTGGCCGCCATGGCGGCGGACGAGTTCATCCTGTGGGTCAACAACGATGCGCCGTGGCGCAGCGCGCGCGACCTGATCGAGGCGGCGCGCGAGCGCGGCGGCGCCTTCCGCATGGGCGGCAGCCAGGCGCGCGACACCGACCACATCCTGACCAAGCGCATCGAGCGCGCGACGGGCGCCGCCTTCACCTATGTCCCCTTCCGTTCCGGCGGCGAGGTGGCGGTGCAGCTCGCCGGCGGGCATGTGGACGCCAACACCAACAATCCGCAGGAGAATGTCGCGCAGTGGCGCGCGGGGCGCGTGCGGCCGCTTTGCGTGTTCAGCCCGCAGCGCTTGAGCCTGGCGGAAAAGGTGCATGGCGATCAGGGCTGGTCCGACATTCCGACCTGCCGCGAGGCGGGGATCGGCATCGACGAGTTCCGCATGCCGCGCACGGTGTGGCTGCCGGCGCGCACCAACGATGCGCAGCTCGGCTTCTGGGTGGGCGTGATGGACCGCGTGCGGCAGACGCCGGAATGGCGCGAATGGCTGGAGCGCGGCAGCCAGTCCCCGCTGTGGATGACCGGCACCGAGCTCGCGGAGTTCATCCGCAAGGACGAGGCGGAGAACCGCCGCGACTTCGAGACCAATGGCTGGCTGGCGCAGGACTGACGGCGTGGATCGTCGCGTTGCCGAGGCGGGGCTGGCGCTGCTGATCGCGGGGTTCGGCCTGGCGGTCGTGCTCAGCGCACTGCGCCATGACGTGGGGTGGAACCCGACCGGGCCGGGTGCCGGCTATGTGCCGCTGCGCGTGGGCTCGCTGCTGATCGCGGGCGGCGTGGTCATCGCGCTGCGCAACGCGCTCGGGCCGTTGCAGGGGCGCTTCGTGACGTTCGGCGCGGGGCGGCGCATCCTCGGCATGTTCATCCCGACCGCGGCGTTCGGGCTGCTGATGCCGTGGCTCGGCACCTATGTCCCGATGGCGCTCTATCTGTTCTGGATGACGTGGCGCGAGGGGCGGCTGCGCTGGCCGGTGGCGCTGGCCGTCGCGCTGCTGGTGCCGCCCGCCTTCTACCTGCTGTTCGAGGCCTGGCTGATGGTGCCGCTCGCCAAGGGCCCGCTCGAAGAAGCGCTGGGGATCTGGTGATGGGCGAGGCAAACGCGCTGCTGCACGGCTTCGAGGTCGCGCTCACCTTCCATCACATCGCGCTGATGTTCGCCGGGGTGCTGATCGGCATCCTGGTCGGCGTGCTGCCGGGCCTCGGTGCGCCGAACGGGGTGGCGCTGCTGCTGCCGCTCACCTTCACCATGTCGCCGGTGAGCGCGATCATCCTGCTCTCCTCGATGTATTGGGGCGCGTTGTTCGGCGGCTCCACCACCTCGATCCTGTTCAACATCCCGGGCGAGCCATCCTCGGTCGCCACCACCTTCGACGGCCACCCGATGGCGAAGCAGGGCCGCGCGGCGGAGGCGCTCGCCACCGCCTTCCTCGCCGCGGGATTCGGCGCGCTGGTCGGCGTGATCGTGGTGACGCTGATCGCCGACGACATCGCGATGTTCGCGCTGCGCTTCAGCCCGGCGGAGTATTTCGCCGTCTACCTCCTCGCCTTCTGCGCCTTCATCGGCATGGGCGGCGCCGATCCGCTGAAGACGGCGGTCTCCGTGCTGCTCGGCCTCGGCTTCGCGGCGATCGGCATCGACACCGTCTCGGGCGAGGTGCGGCTCACCTTCGGCTTCGACGAGCTGGTCAAGGGCGTGTCCTTCCTGGTCGCGGTCATCGGGCTGTTCGGCATCGGCGAGCTGCTCGCCACCGCCGAGGAGGAGATGAAGGCGGACGAGGTCTCCGCCAAGCTCGGCCTCGGCGCGGTGCTGCGCGCGCTGCTCTCCATGCCGCGCCACATCGTCGCGTTGCTGCGCAGCACCGCGATCGGCGTGTGGATGGGCATCACGCCGGGCGGGCCGACCGCGGCCTCCTTCATGTCCTATGGCGTGGCGCGCCGCTTCTCCCGCCGGCGCAAGAATTTCGGCCGCGGCGAGCCGGAAGGCGTGGTGTCGCCGGAAACCGCCGACCATGCCGCCGGCGTCTCCGCGCTGCTGCCGATGCTGGCGCTCGGCGTGCCGGGCTCGGCGACGGCGGCGGTGATGATGGGCGGGCTGATGATCTGGGGCCTGCAGCCCGGGCCGATGCTTTTCCAGGAACGGCCGGATTTCGTCTGGGGCCTGATCGCCTCGATCTATGTCGCCAACATCGTCGCGCTGGTGACGGTGCTGTCCACCGTGCCGATCTTCGCCGGCATCATGCGCCTGCCCTTCGCGGTGCTGGCGCCGCTGATCCTCACCATCTGCCTCACCGGCGCCTGGATGGTGTCCGGCAGCGGCTTCGACGTGCTGCTGGCGCTCGGCTTCGGCCTGATCGGCTGGCTGTTCAAGAAGCTCGACTACCCGATCGCGCCGCTGGTGCTGGCGATGGTGCTGGGCGACAAGGCGGAGGATGCGTTCCGCCAGTCCATGCTGCTGTCGCAGGGATCGCTCGCGATCTTCTGGAACAATTGGCTGGTGGCCGGGCTGATGGCGTTCGCCCTGGTGCTGCTGTTCTTCCCCCTGATCCAGCGCGGCTTCGCGCTGGTCGCCACGCGCCCGATGAAGAGGTCCCGCGCATGAGCCTTCCCCGTATCGCCATGGTGCTGGGCGACCCCGCCGGCATCGGCCCCGAGATCGCCGCGAAGCTGCTGGCCGAGGAGCAGAACCGCGCCAAGGCGGCGGTGCTGCTGGTGGCGGACCGCGACGAGCTCGCCGAGGGCATGCGCATCGCGGGCGTGCGCTTCGAGGTGCCGAAGGCGAATGCGCCGATCGCGGAGCCGGGCCGCGTCTCGCTGTGGAATTTCCGCGGCGACGCGCGGGCGCCCTTCGAGCGTGGGCGGCCGACCGCGAATGCCGGCCGCTACGCGTTGGACACGCTGCGCGAATGCCTGCGGCTGGCGCAGGAGGGCCAGGTGGACGCGATCTGCTTCGCGCCTCTGAACAAGTCCGCGCTCCACATGGCCGAGATGGGCCATGCCGACGAGCTGCACTGGTTCGCCGAGGTGCTGGGCTACGAAGGTGCCGTGAGCGAGTTCAATGTGTGCGACGGCCTCTGGACCTGCCGCGTCACCAGCCATGTCGCGCTGCGCGCGGTGGCGGACCTCATCACCGTGCCGAGCGTGATCGAGGCCATCCGGCTGATCCATGACGCGCTGAATCAGGCCGGCATCGCAGCGCCGCGCATCGCGGTGTGCGGCCTCAACCCGCACAACGGCGACAACGGCGCCTTCGGCCGCGAGGAGATCGAGGTGATCGGCCCCGCGGTGGAGGAAGCGCGCCGGCTCGGCCTGCCGGCGGAAGGCCCCTATCCCGCGGACACCATCTTCCTGCGCGCGAAGGAAGTGGACGCGATCGTGACGATGTATCACGACCAGGGGCAGATCGCGATGAAGCTGATGGGCTTCTGGCGCGGCGTGACGGTGGCGGGCGGCTTGCCGGTGCCGATCACCACCTGCGCGCATGGCACCGGCTTCGACATCCAGGGCCAGGGCAAGGCGCGCGTCGGGGCGCTGCAAGCGGCCTTCGACCTCGCTTGCACCATGGGGGCGCGCCGTCGCGGCGGCTGAGCTTGCACGCGGCGACGGCGCCGCGCAGGGGTCCAGGTGAAGCCCGGTGCACGGGCGCGGAGGAGGAAACGGTGATGCATGCATGGGGTCGACGGGCCGTCCTGGGCGCGCTGGCCGCGCCGGCGCTGCTCGGCACGGCGCGGGCGCAGGCCACGCGGCTGCGCTTCGCGCATCCGCATCCGGAGAGCGATTCCTGGCATCGCGCGGCGCTGCTGTTCGCGAGCCAGGTGCGGGAGCGCAGCGGCGGCGCATTGCAGGTGCAGGTCTTCCCGAATGGCGCGCTGGGGAGCGACCCCACCATCATCGCCGCGGCGCGCGGCGGCTCGCTGGACCTGGTGCTGACGGGCAATCCCTTCTTCACGGGACTTGCGCCCAAGCTGAACGTGCTCGACCTGCCCTTCCTGTTCCGCGACCGGCGGCATGTCGCCGCGGTGCTGGACGGGCCGATCGGCAACCGGCTGAAGGGCGAGCTGGAGGGCAGCAACCTGCAGGTCCTCGGCTTCTGGGATATCGGCTTCCGCAACGTGACCAATTCGCGCCGTGCCATCGCGGCGCCGACGGACATCCGCGGCCTCAAGATCCGCACCACGCCGAACCCGGCGCATATCAAGGCCTTCCAGCTGCTCGGCGCCAACCCGGTGCCGATGCCCTTCACCGAGCTGTTCACCGCCATGGAAACGCGCACGGTGGATGGGCAGGAGAACCCGACCACGCTGATCCTCAACGCGCGCTTCTACGAGGTGCAGCGCCATCTCAGCCTGACGCGCCACGCCTACACCGCAGGGTTGTTCGTGATGTCGAGGCAGCGCTGGGAGTCGCTGCCGGAGGCGCAGCGCGCGGTGGTGCAGCAGGTCGCGGCCGAGGTGACGCCGCAGCAGCGCCAGATGAACGAGGACGCGGAAGCCTCGAGCGTGGCGGAGCTCAAGCGCCGCGGCATGCAGGTGGTGGAGCAGCCGGACCGCGCCGCCTTCGCCGCTGTTGTCACCGAGGAGGTGCGGCGCGATTTCGCTAGCCGCTACGGCGCGGAGCTGCCGGAGGCGATCGAGGCGGCGGGCGCGTGATGCGTATCCTCGATCTCTCGATGCCGGTGGCGCCGCATTTCCGCTGGCGCACGCAGCTCAGCATCACCGGCGACATCAAGGCCGGCGATCAGTTCCGCATCTCGCGCCTGGATGCGGCGTGCCATGGGTTCAGCCATGTGGATGCGCAGGCGCACACCTGGCGGATGCGCCGACCATCGAGCAGACGCCGCTCGAGAAGGTGGTGGGGCCGTGCCGCGTCCTGGACCTGCGCGATGCGCGGCCGGAGGAGGCGTTGGATGCGCAGCGACTGGCGGAAGCCGATCCGGGCGGGGCGGAGGGCGAGATCCTGCTGCTCTCGGCGGGCTGGGACCGGCAGCGCGACTGGAACACGCCGGAATTCTGGCGTCACGCACCCTGGCTGACGCGGGATGCGGCGGAGTGGCTGCTGACGCGCCGGCCAAGCGCGGTGGCGTTCGATTTCCCGCAGGACTATCCGATCCGGCTGCTGCTGGACGGGCAGGAGGTGCCCTTCGCACAACACGTCACGCATGACGTGCTGCTGCGCGCCGGCGTGACCCTGATCGAGTATCTCGTGAACACCGCTTCGCTGGCGGGGCCGCGGACCTTTCTCTGCGCCGCGCCGTTGAAGATCCCGCATGCGGATGGCGCGCCGGCGCGGGTGTTCGCGATCGAGGGGCTTGCCGCGTGAGCGCGTCGCCGGCGCGGTTCCTCGCGACCGGGCTGGATGCCGACCTGCCGATCATCGACGCCCACCACCATGTGTGGGACCTCGCGCGCAACCGCCATCCCTGGCTGCAGGAGGAGGCGATCGCCTTCCGCTACGGGGATTACGCGGCATTGCGCCGGAACTATCTGCCCACGGATTACCGGCGCGATGCGGCGAAGCAGCCGGTGGTCGCCACCGTGTACATGGAAGCCGAGCACGATCCCGCCGATCCGCTGCGCGAGACGCGCTGGGTGCATGAGACCGCTGCCGCCGAGCGACTGCCGCAGGCGATGGCCGGCGCGGTGTTCCTCGATCGCGCGGATGCTGCGGCGGTGATCCGCGCGCAGGCGGCGATGCCACTGCTGCGCAGCCTGCGGCACAAGCCGAAGGGCGTCGCGCGGCCGGAGGCGTACGATCCCGCGCATCGCATCCCGGGCTCGATGCGCTGCCTTGCCTGGCGAACGGGGTATCGGCATCTCGCCGAAAACGGGCTGCACTTCGAGCTGCAGACGCCGTGGTGGCATCTGCCGGATGCGCTGGCGCTGGCGCGCGACTTCCCCGCCACGCTGATCGTGCTGAACCATCTCGGCCTGCCCGCGGATCGTTCGGAGGCCGGGCTGCGCGGCTGGCGCGAGGCGATGGCGCGGCTGTCCGACGCGCCGAACATCCGAGTGAAGCTCTCCGGCATCTGCGTGCCGGGGCAGCGCTGGACGCCGGCGCTGAATGGCTGGGTGGTGCGCGAGGCCATCGCGCTGTTCGGCGCGGCGCGCTGCATGGTGGCGAGCAATTTCCCGGTGGACGGGCTGCTCGCGAGCTTCGACGAGATCATGGACGGCATGAAGGCGATCACCGCCGATCTGCCGCGCGAGGACCGGCTGCGCCTGTTCCACGGCACCGCCGCCGAAACCTATCGGATCGCGGCGTGATCGCGCGGCTGGCCGATCGCGCCCTCGGGCTCGCCGAGTGGGCGCTGGTGCTGGCGCTCGCCGGCATGGTGGCGATGGTCTTCGGCAATGTCGTGCTGCGCTACCTGTTCGATTCCGGCATCGCGGTCTCCGAGGAGCTGTCGCGCGTGCTGTTCGTCTGGGTGAGTTTCCTCGGCGCGGTCGCGGTGATGCGCCAGGACGGGCATCTCGGCTTCGACCTCGTCATCCGTGCCCTGCCGCGCGCCGGCCGCCGCAGCTGCCGCGCGGTGTCGGATGCGCTGATGCTGGTCTGCTGCGCGGTGTTCCTGGCTGGCGCGTGGCAGCAGACCGCGCTGAACCTCGGCAATGCCGCGCCGGTCTCCGGCGTGCCGCTCGGCGTCGCCTATGCCGCCGCGGTGGCGAGCGGCGCGGGGCTCGCGCTCATCATCCTGGCGGACCTGGTCGCGACGCTGCGCGGGCGCGACATCCCGCCGCCCTCGCACCTGGCGGAGCCGGGCGCGTGACGCTCGTCATCTTCTGCGGCGCGCTGCTCGGCGCCATGGCGCTCGGCATGCCGATCGCCTTCGCGCTGCTGGTCTCCTCGCTCGCCATGATGGCGCATCTCGACGCCTTCGATCCGCAGGCGATGGCGCTGCAGATGCTGAACGGCGCGGACAGCTTCGCGCTGCTGGCGATCCCCTTCTTCATCCTCGCGGGCGAGGCGATGAATGCGGGCGGGCTCTCCCGCCGGCTGGTCGCCTTTGGTCTGGCGCTGGTCGGGCATGTGCGCGGCGGGCTCGGCTATGTCGCGGTGCTGGCGGCGGTGTTCCTCGCCTCGCTGTCGGGCTCGGCGGTGGCGGATACGGCGGCGCTCGCCTCCGTGCTGATCCCGGTGATGCGGCAGGCGGGGCACGACGTGCCGCGCGCGGCGGGGCTGATGGCGGCGGGCGGCATCATCGCCCCCGTCATCCCGCCCTCGATCGGCTACATCGTGTTCGGCGTCGCCGGCAATGTCTCGATCACCGCGCTGTTCCTCGCGGGGATCGTGCCGGGCATCCTGATGGGGCTGGCCCTGGCGGCGACCTGGTTCCTCTGCGCGCGCCACGAGGCGGTGCGGCCGCTGCCGCGCAGGAGCTGGGGTGAGCGCGGTGCCGCCATGCGCGATGCCGGCTTCGCGCTGGTGCTGCCGGCGCTGATCATCGGCGGCTTGAAATTCGGCGCCTTCACGCCAACCGAGGCGGCGGTGGTGGCCGCGGTCTATGCGCTCTTCGTCGGGCTCTGCATCTATCGCGAGCTGCCGTTGCGCGCGTTGCCGGGCGTGTTCCTCGCGGCGGTGCGAACGACGGCGGCGGTGATGTTCCTGGTCGCGGCCGCCGCGGTCTCGGCCTATCTCATCGCCATCGCCGATATCCCCTCGGAGGTGCACGGCCTGCTGGAGCCCTTCGCCGGCCACCGCGTGCTGCTGATGCTCGCGATGATGGTGTTGGTGGTGGTGGTCGGCACCGCGCTGGATTTCATTCCGACGATCCTGATCCTGACGCCGGTGCTGATGCCCATCGTGCGACAGTCCGGCATCGACCCGGTCTATTTCGGCGTGCTGTTCGTGATGAACAACGCGATCGGGCTGCTGACGCCGCCCGTGGGCACGGTGCTGAACGTGGTCTGCGCGGTGGCGCGGGTGGAGATGGGGCAGGTGATGCGCGGGGTGATGCCTTTCCTCGTCGCGCAGCTGCTCGTGCTGATGCTGCTCGTGTTGGTGCCGGAGCTGGTGACGGTGCCGCTCGCCTGGCTGCGGTGAGGCTCCCGCACTCTCCGCCCGCGCAGCGCTGCTGGGCCGAGAACGGCGCTCGCCACGCTTCCCCGTAGCCAAGAAAAGCAGGTGGGGGGTCTGGGGGGGTCGCGGCACTGCCGCGACGTGAACTCCGCCCCCCAGTCTTACGGATCCGGCCGGTAGAGCCGGATCACCGAGACGCTGTCCGCCATCTCGTTGCCTTGCGCGACATAGGCCGCGAAGCGCGCCGTCGCCTCTTCCACCACGGGCAGGTCCAGCCCCAGCCCGTGGGCGAATTCCTTCACCGCCTTCATGTCCTTGAGCAGTTGCCGCGCGTAGCCGAGCGGCGGGTCGAAGGCGCGGCGCTGCATCAGCGGGTAGATGCGCTGCAGCAGCGCGCTGTCGGCGAAGCCGCCGGCGAGGCAGGCGGGCAGCGCGGCGGCGTCGATGCCGGCGGCCTCGGCCAGCGCCAGCGCTTCCGCCATCACCAGGAAGCCGGCGCCGACGATCGCCTGGTTCAGCACCTTGGAGGTCTGGCCGGCGCCGACCTCGCCCATGCGCGTGACGTTGCGGCCGAGCTCGCGCAGCACGGACTCGGCGCGGGCGAAATCCGCGGCATCGCCGCCGGCCATCACCGTCAGCGTGCCGTCGCGCGAGGCGGGCGGGCCGCCGGAGACCGGCGCGTCCACGAAGCCCATGCCGAGCGCACGCAGCCGCGCCGCGACACCGCGCGCCGCATCGGGCGCGATGGTGGAGAGATCGATCAGCAGCTTGCCGGCGCAGGACTCCGGCGCCGTCGCCATGCCGGTGGAGCCGAAGCAGACATTCTCCACCGCCTCGGCATGCAGCACGCAGCTCAGCACGATGTCGCTCGCCGCGGCCACCGCGGCGGGCGACGGCGCCGCGACCGCACCATGCGGCACGACAAGGCTCAGGCGTTCGGGTTCCAGGTTCCACACGGTGACGGACCAGCCGCGGTCGAGCAGGCGCCGCACCATCGCCTCGCCCATCAGGCCGATGCCGAGGAAGCCGAGACGCGGGCGGATCATCGCTTCGTCTCCTGGTTGCTCATGCGGTCATAGGTGCGGAACAGGGCCTGGTTGCCGAGGCCGCCCTCGCCATGGGCGCGCGCCTCCAGATACAGGCTCGTCGCCAGCGCAAGGCCCGGCAGCGGCACGCCGCGCTCGAAGGCGAGCTCGCCGGCGAGGCGCAGATCCTTGAGCTGGAGGTCGATGCGGAAGCCGGCGGCGGCGTCGCCCGCGATCATGCGCGGCGCCAGGCTCTGCATCATCCAGGAACCGGCGGAGCCGCCCTGCAGCATTTCGCGCAGCAGCGCGAGGTCGAGCCCCGCGGCGCGGCCGAGCGCCAAGGCCTCGCAGATCGCCTGCAGGTTCATGGCGACCACGAGCTGGTTGCACGCCTTGAATGTTTGTCCCGCGCCGGCGGGCCCGACATGGCGGATGGTGGTGCCCATGGCGCGCAGGATGGGCTCCGCCCGTGCAAAGCCGTCCGCGCTGCCGCCCGCCATGATGGAGAGCGTGCCGGCTTCCGCGCCCTGCGGGCCGCCGCTCACCGGTGCATCGAGCAGCGTGATGCCGTCCTCCGCCAGCGTCTCCGCCATGCGCCGCGCGGCGCCGGCAGCGATGGTGCTCATGTCGACGATCAGCCGGCCGGCCGGCGGATTCTCGCGCAGCCCGCCGGGACCGAGCACGACGGACTCCACATCCGGCGTGTCGGGCAGCATGAGGATCACCGCCTCCGCGCCTGCCGCCGCCGCGGCGACCGACGCCGCCTCACGCAGCCCGGGCAGCACAGCCGCCGGGTTCACGTCGTAGCCCTGCACGACATGGCCGGCGGCGAGCAGCCGCGCCGCCATCAGCCGCCCCATGGTGCCAAGGCCGATGAAGCCGATCACCGCCATGGCGCGTCAGCCGCGGTAGATGCGTTGCGCGCGGCGTTCCGCCCGCTGCGCCGCGTCGCGCGGCGCCGCCTGGCCGCCGACCACCTCGGTGAACATGTCGGCGACGATGTTCTCCGCCAGCGCCGCCGCCGCCTGCTGCCCGAGCGGCCCGGCATAGCCGATCGGCCGCCCGCGCGCGGCGACGTCGCGGAACACGCGCACCCGCGGATCGCGCTGCCACAGCGGCGAATCATCGTAGCCGCGCAACGCCTGGCTGAGATAACCGACGGAATTCTCCAGCACCTTCTCGTATTGCGGCCGCTCGAGCATGAAGGCGAGCAGCGCCTTCACCGCATTCGGATAGGCGGTGTAGCGGAAGGCGAGGAAGGGATAGACGAGGTGCAGCTCGGCCGGCTGTCCGGCGGGCCCGACGGGCCACAACGCGTGGTCGATGTCGTCGGCCATCTCCATGCGGTCCGTCCGCGCCTTGCCGTAGATCGAGACGGAATTGTTGGTGAGGAACACCTGCCCGCTCAGGAAGGCGCTGTTGTTGGAGGCATCGTTCCAGGCGATGGTGCCGGAGAGGAAGGTCGGCGCCAGCGCACGCGCGTAGTCGAGCGCGCGGATGGTCTCGGCGCTGTTGATGGCGACGCGGCCCTGCTCGTCCACGAGCCTGCCGCCATGCGCCCAGAGCATCCAGTGGCAGAAGGAATTGCCGTCATTGGTCGAGCGCGAGAAGGGGAAGCCCGCGGGCTTGCCGATGCGCTGCATCCCCTGGCAGAGGCGGAGGAAGCCGTCGGTGTCGGCGGGGAAGCGCTCGAAGCCGGCCTCGCGCATGGCGGAGACGCGATAGACGGGCAGCACGCCGATCACGAAGGGCGAGACGCCGATCCAACGGCCGTCGCGCTTGCCGTATTGCTCGACCAGCGGATGCCAGCCGCCGTACTTGCCGCCGATGTAGTCCGCCACCTCGGTCAGATCGAGCAGCTTGTCGGCGAAGAGATGCGGCGTGGTGTGCAGCGTCCAGGCGAGGTCCGGGCCGCGGCCGATATTCGCGGCGACGCTGAGCTGCGGCTGCACGTCGTCCTGCCAGACGCTGTCGATGCGCACCTGCACGCCGGTGGCCTCGGTGAAAGCGCGGATGTTCTCGGCGGTGGCGCGGTCCTCGGCTTCGAGGAAGCGGCTCCAGCGCAGCAGGCGGAGCTCCGCGCCGCGTTCCGGCTGGAAGGGTTGCGCCTGGGCCCAGGCGCGCGCCCAGGCGATGAGGCCGGCGCCGGCCAGCAGCGCCTCACGACGTCCGATCATGGTGGTTCCTCCCGAGCGTCCAGCTTGCAGGCGTCGCGGCGAGGCGGCAAGCCTGGGGGGCGGAGATGAACTCCGCCCCCCAGACCCCCCACCTCCTTTTTTTGACTCTTGGCGCTTGCGGCTCCCGCACTCTCAGGCGCCGCACCGTTGTCGGGTGGAGAACGGCGCTCGCCACGCTTCCCAGGTCACCAAAAAAAGGAAAGGGGTCTGGGGAAGGGAGTTCACTCCCTTCCCCAGCTACAGCAGTCGCGCCTCGAACGGCGGCAGCAGGTCCGGCGCATCGAGTTCGAGCACCCATAGATCGGGGTCGCGCTTCACCTGGCGCTCGACATAGGCGTCGGCCGCCACCTGATCCACCGGCGCGGCCCCGGTGCCGCGCATCCAGGCCGGGCGGCCCTCGGCGTCGCGTACCTGGCTCAGCACGACGAGCCCCTCGCGCCCGCGCAGCACGCAGAGGATGCCGCCGCTGTCGGGGTCGCCCTTGCGCAGCACGGCGCCGGCCCGCCCCGCCATGTCGGAGAGGCGGAGCGCCATGGAGACCCAGATGCCGGCCTTCACCTTCGCGTCCATGGCGCATGGTTGGGGGCCCGGCGGGCGGCGCACAAGCCCTTGCCGAAGCCCCGCCGGCGGGCCACACAGCGGCCGAGCAGGGGCGCGACCATGGCCGAGCAGAAGATGACCGAATCGCAACGGGCCTATGAGGCGAAGCGGGCCGCCAAGGCCGGCATGAGCCTGGAGAAATGGCTCGCCGAGAAGCAGAAGCGCGCGCGTGCCGAAGCGGCGCCGGCAGCCAGGGTGCAGCCGGTGCTGCCAAAAAAGCCTGGCTTCCTCTCGCGCCTGCTCGAGAAGGCGCAGAAGCCGCTCTGACCGGCGCTTGCTCCCAGGCCGGCGCTACAGCATCCGCATCAGCGTGCCGTCGCGGCGGATCGCGTGGTGGAACACGGCGCCGCCGATATGGGCGATCAGCAAGGCAAGGATCGTCCAGCCGAAGATCGTGTGCACCAGCAGCAGCGCCTCGGCCAGGCCCTGGTCCTTCTCCATGAATTTCGGGAATTCGATCAAGCCGAGATAGGCGGTCTGCCCGCGCAGCGGGAAGCCGAAGGCGTTGGTCGCGAAGAAGCCGAAGATCGGCTGGACGATCAGCAGCGTGTAGAGCAGGTGATGCACCGCACTGGCGGCGATGCGCATCGGCGCCGGGATCTCCGCCGGCAGCACCGGGGGCCGGTGCGTCAGCCGCCAGGCGAGGCGCAGCAGCGCGACGGCGAACAGCGTGACGCCGGCCGATTCGTGGATGGCGTAGAACGCCATCTTGTGGTCGTCCTTGATGTGCTGGATGACGAAGCCGACCGGCAGCGCCACCGCCATCAGCGCCACGGTGATCCAATGGAACCACTTGGCGACCGTGCCGTATTGCCCGTAGGGATGGGCGAGGTCGGCGCCGCGCGGCGCCGCATCCACGATGACGTTCATCGCGCCGTTCTCCGACCGAAGGAGCGCAGCCTAGCCCAGGCTGGCGGCCCCCGGGCAAGCGACGCCGCATGCCGATGATCGCCGCCCATGCCGATTGGAGCCGCGATCCGCGCAAGCGCTGGGTCAGCATCGCCCGCCGCGGAGCGGATGGCTGGCGCGCGGAGGCGCCGCGCCCGGTCGGCGACCCGCTGCGTCTCGCCGCGGAATTGCTGGCCGAGGGCGTGCCGGTGGCGCTCGGCCTCGACCTGCCGCTCGGCGTGCCGCGCCAATTCGCCGTGGGGCGGCTGGAGCGCAATTTCCCCGCGCTGCTCGCGGGCCTTGCCGCGCGGCCGGAATTCTTCGCCGTCTCGGCGGAGCTCGCGACGGTCAGCGCGCTCAGGCCGTTCTACCCGGCGCGCGGGATCCGCGGCATGACCCGCGCGGCGCATGCCGCGGCGCTCGGGCTGAGCGGCCCGCTCGGGCTGTCGCGGCTGTGCGACCGCGCCACCGCGGAGCGCCCGGCCGGCGCGCCGGTGTTCTGGACGCTGGGCGCCAACCAGTCCGGCAAGGCGGCGATCGCCGCCTGGCGCGACTGGCTGGCGCCGGCGCTCGCCGGCGGCGCGCCGTACCGCCTGTGGCCCTTCGCCGGTGCGCTGCACGGGCTGCTCGGACGCGGCGCCCTGGCCCTGGCCGAGGTCTACCCGGCCGAGGCGCTGCGCCAGCTCGGCCTGCGGCTCGACGGCAGCAAGCGGCGCCAGGCACCGCGCGCGGCACTGGCGGAGGCGCTGCTGGACCGCATGGCGGGGCGGGGCGTGGCGCCCAGCACCGGGCTGCTGCGCGGCATCGGCGAGGGCTTCGGCGCCGATGCCGCCGGCGAGGACCGCTTCGACAGCGTGATCGGCCTGCTCGGCCTGATCGGGGTGCTGGACGGGCGGCGCCCGGATTTCGTGCCGGCCGATCCCTGGATCCGGCGCTGGGAAGGCTGGGTGCTGGGGCAGACCGCGCTGCCGCGTGTGTAATTGAACGAAAGAGCTGGTGGGCGGAGTGAACTCCGCCCCCCAGACCCCCCACCTCCTTTTTTTTGACTCCGGGGAAGCGTGAATAGCTCCGTTCTCAGCCCGACAACGCTGCGTCGCCTGAGAGTGCGGGAGGAGCTAGCGCCAAGAAGCCAAAAAAAGGTTTGGGGGGCGGAGTTCACTCCGCCCCCCAATCCTTTTAACCAGGCGCGACCGCCGGTTCCGCCGGCCGCCGCTCCGGCCCGCGCACGCGCTGCTCGATGAGCGGCAGGCTGGCGGTCGCGATCTGCATGACCGCCTGCTGCAGGGCGAGGCCCGGATCGCCGCTCGCCGCCGCGCGTTGCAGGCGTTCCGCCTGCACCACCAGCCGCCGCGCGCCCAGCGTACGCGCGGTGCCGAGCAGGCGGTGCGCGGCCTGGCGCACATGTTCCGCGTCGGCCCGTTCCGCCGCCGCCGCCTCGGTCAGCAGCGCGAGGGCATTCTGGTACTCGGCGACGAACTCCATGAGGATGCCGTGCGCGGCGTGGCCCAGCTCGCGTTCGAGGATCTCGATCGCCGCGGGATCGAGGAGCGGCGGCTCGGCGGGTGCGGGCGCCTCGGCGGCGTCGGCGCCGCGCAGCGTCTGCAGCACCCGGAGCAGGGCGGGCCGCTCCAGCGGCTTCGGCAGATGGCCGTTCATACCGGCCTCCCGCGCCGCCTGCACCTGGTCGGGCAGCACCGAGGCGGTGAGCGCGATCACCGGCATGCGGCTCGCCGGCGGCGGCATGGCGCGGATCCGGCGGGTGGTCTCGAGCCCGTCCATGCCCGGCATCTGCATGTCCATCAGCACGAGGTCGTAGCGGGCGCGCTCCAGCATGGCCAGCGCGGTAGGCCCGTCCGGCGCCGTCTCCGGCTGGTGCCCGGCGGCGCGCAGCATGGCGCTGGCGACATCGCGGTTGGCGGCGACGTCGTCCACCACCAGCACGCGCAGCGGCCGCACGGTGTCCGCCTCGCCGGCGGCGCCGAGCGGCGGCGGCTCGGCCGCGCGGCTGGTCTCGCGCAGCGGCAGCTCGATCCAGAACAGCGCGCCCTTGCCGGGCGGGCTGTCATAGCCGATGCGGCCCCCCATCAGCGCGACGAGCCGCGCCGAGATGGCGAGGCCGAGGCCGGTGCCCGCCACGTCATGCGCCGCGGAGGGGCCGAGCTGGACGAAATCCTCGAACAGCAGGTGCTGCTGGTCGGCCGGCACGCCGGGCCCGGTGTCGCGCACCTCGAAGCGCAGCAGCCCGGGCGCCGTGCGCAGGGCGCTGAGCTCCACCCGCCCGCCGGGCGGGGTGAATTTCACCGCATTGGACAGCAGGTTGAGCAGGAGCTGGCGCAGCCGGGTGGGGTCGGCCTCGATCACCGCGGGCAGGTCGGGCGCGAGCGCGAGCTGGAAGGTCATCGCCTTGCGCTCGATCTCCGGCCGCAGCAGCCGGGCGCAGCCATCGAGCAGCTCGGCGAGCGCGGTCGGGCGCGGATGCATGTCGAGCCGGCCGGCCTCGATCTTGGAGAGGTCGAGCAGGCCGTTGACGAGCTCGAGCAGATGCCGCCCCGCCTCGTGCAGGGTGTTCACCTGCTCGCGCTGCTCGGCGGTGAGGCGCGGATCCTGCAGCAGCACCTGGGCGAAGCCGAGCACGCCGTTGAGCGGCGTGCGCAGCTCGTGGCTCATGCGGGCGAGGAACTGGCCCTTGGCCTCGCCGGCGGCGGCGGCGGCGTCGCGCGCGGCGGCGAGATCCTCCATCGCGCGCTTGAGCGCGGTGATGTCGGTGCGGATGCCCACCGTGCCGCCATCGGGGGTGCGCCGCTCGGTGATCAGCACCCAGCGCCCGTCGGACAGCAGGCGCTCCATCGGCGGGTGGTTGCCGCGGTGGAAGGCCTTGGATTCGGCGACGAAGCCCTCGATGTCGTCGCCCACCTGGGGATACTGCCCGCGCCGCGCGCCTTCGCGCATGATGTCCTCGAAGCTCGCCCCCGGCACGATGAAGGGCGCGCTGACGCGGTAGAAATCCTTGTAGCGGCTGTTGCAGGCGATCAGGCGGTCGGCCGGGTCGAACATCACGAAGCCGTCCGACATCGATTCGAGCGCGTTCTCCAGCGTCTGGCGGGCCTGGGCGCGCTCCGCCTCCACCCGCTCGCGCTGGCGGAGCGCGAGCACCAGCGCGGCGGCGACCAGCACGATGAGCAGGCTGAGCACCGAGGAGACCACCAGCGCGCGGGAGCGGTCGCGGTACCAGCCGGCCAGCGCGGCATCCGCCTGCAGGGTCGCGGTGACGAAGAAGGCGGGATAGAGGGTCGGGCGCGCGGCGGCGTAGACGAGGCCGCTCGAGAAGCGGCCGGGCACCTCGTGCGGCCCCTGGCCTGCCAGCGCCGGGGCGGTGATCGGCAGGCGCTGGCCGATCCGCGTCTCGTCATGCGGCACCGCGGCGAGCAGGGTGCCGTCGTCGCGCTCGAGCGTGGTGCGCAGGCCGGTGCTCTCGCCGCTGACCGCGAGCAGGCTTTGCACCACGGGCACCGGCACCTCGGCCACCGCGCGCACCGGGCCCAAGCCCGGCAGGGTGATGTCGCGGGCGAAGAACAGCGTCCATTCGCCGGTGCCTGGGCTGCGCACCGGCCCGGCCAGGGCGACGCCGGTCGCCGCCTCGCTGAAGCTGCTGTTGAGCGGCAGCGGCAGCCGGCGCCGGCGCGAGACGGTCAGCGCCGAGGCGACCGGCATGCCGTCCGGCCCGAGCAGCAGCACGTCGCGATAGGTGAAGTTCTGGTTGTTGAGCTCGCGCAGCACGCGATTGACGCTCGGCACGTCGAGCCGGCCGTCGCGGGCGAACGGGGCGAGCACCGCCGGCAGCCCGGCGAGCATGGCGTCCACCTGCACGAAGGCGCGGTTGATCGCGGCCTCGATGGCGCGCGAGACGCGCTCCACCGTGGCTTCCGCCGCCGCCACCTGCGCCTCGCGCGCGCGCTCCACCAGCAGATAGGTCGCGACCGCCTGCGCGATCAGCAACGCGCCTGCGGCGGCGATCACGGCCAGGCGGAGCAGGCGGGGGTTCTGCATCGCCTCAGTCCGGCCGCGCGGCGAGGCCGAGACTCGGGGCCAGCGTGCCGTTCCAGGCCTCCACGCAATCCATGCCGCAGCGGCGCACCCAGCCGGGCAGCACCGTCTCGGTCAGCAGGCGCCGGCGGCGGTCGTCGTCCTCGGGCGTCACCGGCACCACCGTCATGGTGCCGCGCCGGCCGCTGTTGCAGCGCGGCAGGCCGGCATTGCAGGCGAGGCCCTCGCCGGTCTCCTGCTCGGCGGCGTCCCAGATCTCCCGCTCGAGCTGGGCGAGCTGCTCGCGCAGCACGGTGCGGACATCCTCGGGCAGCGCGTTCCAGCTGTTGCGGTTGGCGGCGAACACCGAGAGGCCCCAGGTGATCGCCATGCTGTGGACATGGGTGGTCACCTCGTGGAGTCCGATGGCATTGCCGGAGAGCGTGCCGGTGACCGCGCATTCGACGACGCCCGAGCGGATCGCCGGCACGATCTCGGCGAAGGGGATCACCACCGGGGTGGCGCCGAGGGCGGTGAACATCTCCGACTGGCCGACCGAGGAGGTGCGCACGCGGCGCCCGGCGAGGTCGGCGAGGCCGCCGAACGGGCGGCGGCAGAAGATGACCTGCGCCGGGTAGGTGTAGACCGCGAGCAGCTCGGTGTCGTAGCGCTCGGCGAGCAGCTGCTGGAGATGCCGGCGGTACAGCGCGACGGTCTGGCGCAGCGCCGGCATGTCCGGGTTCACCGCCGGCAGGTCGACCGCGTTGAACTCGGGCTCCTCGGTGCTGACGATGGCGAGCAGCGCGGTGCCGAAGGGCACCACGCCGAGCCGCATGAGCTGGAGCATCTCCTGGCCGCGGATGCCGGCGCGGTCGAACGGCACGATCTCGGCCTGGATGCGCCCGCCGCTCGCCTCGGGGATGCGGCGGCGCCAGAACGGCTCCTCGTAGCGGACATACTGGCTGACATCGGCGAGGCCGCCGACGATCTTGAGCCGGACCGGCGGCGCGCCGGCCGGCGCGGCCGGCGTCGCCTGGGCGCGGGCGGGGCGCTGCGCCGCGCCCGGGGCGCCGAGGAGCAGCGCCAGCAGGCCAAGCGCCAGCACGCCCCGCGCGAGGACGGCCGTGGCGCCGTGCAGGAAGGAGGAGGTTCGGCTCATGCCACCACCAGAGGTCGAACAGCATTGTCGCATTCGGCGAAACCGGTCTGGAAGTAAAGCACGAAATCGTGAGCGTATCGGACCGCCTGCGCGGCGAAAAGCCCCGTCTCCCCTTGCGCCGGCCGGGCGGCGCGACTTGTAGGGTCGGGACGCGCCGGGATCCGACAAGGGGGCGGGTGGAATCATGCCGAGGACCGCGATCGCGAGCCATCGTGGCGGCGCCTTCCTGTGGCCGGAGAACAGCCTGGCGGCGTTCCGCGCGAGCCTCGCCCTGCCGCTCGAGCAGGTGGAGTGCGACGTGCATCGCGCGGCCGATGGCGAGGCGGTGGTGATCCACGACGCCACCCTGGAGCGCACGACCGAGGGCAGCGGCCCGGTGGCGGCGCTGCGCGCGGCCGAGCTCGGCGCCCTCAGGATCCGCGGCGGCGGCGGCGAGACGGTGCCGCGCCTCGCCGCCATGCTGGCGCTGCACCGCGGGAGCGCGATCGCCCCGCGCATCGAGATCAAGGCCGATGCCGCCGGGCTGCCCTATCCCGGCCTGACCGAGCGCGTGCTGGCGGAGCTGGATGCCGCCGGGCTGCGCGGGCGGAGCTGGCTGATCGGCTTCGACGCCCCGAGCATGGCCGGCTGCCTGCGCGCCGGGCTGGCCGGCGTCGCCTGGCTGCTGGAGGCGCGGAGCTGGCGCGCGCTCGGCCCGCGCGGCGCGGCGGCGGTGGCGCGCGCCTACGGCTTCCCGGAGATCGGCCTGCCCGAGGCGGCGCTGGATGCCGAGGGCCTGGGCGTGCTGCGCGCCGCCGGGCTCGGCGTCTCGGTGTGGGGCGCCAACCACGCGCCGGCGATCCGCCGCATGCTGGGCTTGGGCGTCGACCTGCTGGCGACCGACGACCCGCCGCTCGCCATCGCGCTGCGCGACGGCGGCTGAGCCGCGCTGCTTGCGGCGCCGCTTCGCGCGCCCTTATGGTGAGGCGCAACGAAAGGATCTGGGAGCGCGTCCGGGTGGCGGAAGAGACGCCGATTCTCGAGGCGGAACGGGTGAGCCTCCGCTTCGGCGGCGTGCGCGCGCTGACCGACGTCTCCTTCGCGCTGCGCCGCGGCGAGGTGTTCTCCATCATCGGGCCGAACGGCGCGGGCAAGACCTCGATGGTGAATTGCGTCTCCGGCCGCTACCGGCCGACCGAGGGGCGCATCCGCTTCGCGGGGCGCGACATCACGCGGCTCGGCGCCAACAAGCGCGCGGGCCTCGGTATCGGCCGCACCTTCCAGAACCTGGCGCTGTTCGGGCACATGTCGGTGCTCGACAACATCATGGTCGGGCGGCACCACCTGCTGAAGGCGGGCTTCCTGCGCGGCATGGTCTACTGGATCGGCGGCGCCCAGCGCGAGGAGCTCGCGCATCGCCGCGCGGTCGAGGAGATCATCGACTTCCTCGAGATCCAGCATGTGCGCAAGGAGCCGGCGGGCACGCTGCCCTATGGCTTGCGCAAGCGCGTCGAGCTCGCGCGCGCGGTGGCGCTGCGGCCTAAGCTGATCCTGCTCGACGAGCCGATGGCGGGGATGAATCTCGAGGAGAAGGAGGACATGGCGCGCTACATCCTCGACCTCAACGAGGAATGGGGGATGAGCGTGCTGATGATCGAGCACGACATGGGGGTGGTGATGGACATCTCCCACCGCGTCATGGTGCTGGATTTCGGCCGCAGGATCGCCGAGGGGGCGCCGGATGCGGTGCTCGCCGACCCGCATGTGCGGCGCGCCTATCTCGGCGAGGAGGATGCCGTGCTGCGCGAGGCGGAGGCGGCGACGCTGTGAGCCCGGATACGCTGCCCAAGCTGCTCGCGCGCAACGCCGCGGCGCATGGCGGCGAGGTGGCGCTGCGGGAGAAGGAATTCGGCATCTGGCGCAGCATCACCTGGGCCGAGTACCAGGCGCGGGTGCGGGACTTCGCGCTTGGCCTGCGGTCCTTGGGCATCGGCGCCGGCGAGGCGGTGGCGCTGATCGGCGACAACCGGCCGGGCTGGGTGATGGGCGAGATCGCGGCGCATGCGGTGGGGGCGCGTTCGCTCGGCATCTATCGCGACGCGCTCGAGGAGGAGGTCGCCTATCTGCTGGAGTTCAGCGGCGCCGTCGCGGTGTTCGCCGAGGACGAGGAGCAGGTGGACAAGCTGCTCGGCATCTCCGCCCGCGTGCCGAAGCTGCGCCACATCATCTACTCCGATCCGCGCGGGATGCGGAAATACGAGGATGGCCGGCTGCTGCGCGCGAGCGATCTCGCGGCGCGCGGCGCGGTGCTGGGGCGCGAGCAGCCGGGGCTGTACGACGCGATCGTGGCGGCGGGCGACGGCGGGGCGGTCGCGATCCTCTGCACCACCTCCGGCACCACCGCGCGGCCGAAGCTTGCGATGCTGACCGCCCGCGCGCTGATCCGGCATGTCGAGAGCTATCTCGGCGCCGATCCCAAGGGCCCGCAGGACGAGTATGTCTCGGTCCTGCCGCTGCCCTGGATCATGGAGCAGATCTATGCGCTGGGCTTCGGCCTGGTCGCGCGCATGAAGGTCAACTTCGTCGAGGAACCCGAGACGATGATGGCCGATTTCCGCGAGATCGCGCCGAGCTTCGTGCTGTTCGCGCCGCGCGTCTGGGAAGCCATCGCGGCCGAGGTGCGCGCGCGGGTGATGGACGCTTCGCCGCTCAAGCAGCGGATGTTCGAGACCGGGATGCGGCTCGGGCTGGAGGCGCTGGCGAAGGGCCGGCGATCGGCGCTGGCCGATGCGCTGCTGTTCCGCGCGCTGCGCGACCGGCTGGGGTTCAGCCGGCTGCGCTCGGCGGCGACCGGCGGCGCTGCGCTCGGGCCCGACACCTTCCGCTTCTTCCAGGCCATGGGTGTGCCGCTGCGCCAGCTCTACGGCCAGACCGAGCTGCTTGGCGCCTACACCATCCACCGCCGCGGCCAGGTGGATTTCGACACCGTGGGCGTGCCCTTCGACGAGGGCGTCGAGATCCGCATCCACGATCCCGACAGCAACGGCGTGGGCGAGATCGTGACGCGCCACCCGCACATGTTCGCCGGCTATTTCGGCGGGATCGAGACCGCCGATCTGCGCGAAGGCTGGCTGCACACCGGCGATGCCGGCTACTTCAAGCCGAGCGGCGAGCTGGTGGTGATCGACCGCATCAAGGACATCGCCGCCACCGCCACGGGCACGCGCTTCAGCCCGCAATACATCGAGAACAAGCTGAAATTCAGCCCCTATGTCGCCGAGGCGGTGGTGCTGGGCGACGGCCGCCCGCACCTCGCGGCGATGATCTGCATCCGCTTCCCCATCGTCGGCAAATGGGCGGAGCGCAACCGCATCGCCTTCACCACCTACACGGACCTGTCGGCGCGGCCGCAGGTGCTGGAACTGCTGCGCGAGGAGGTGGCGAAGGTCAACGCGACCCTGCCGGAGGCGCAGCGCATCCGCCAATTCCTGCTGCTCTACAAGGAGCTCGACGCCGACGACGACGAGCTGACCCGCACGCGCAAGGTGCGCCGCGGCGTGATCGCCCAGAAGTACGGCGACATCATCGCCGCCCTCTATGACCGCGCGGAGGACATCCCGGTGGACACCACCATCGCCTTCCAGGACGGCACCCGCCAGCGCATCCGCACCACGCTGAAGGTCGTTCGCATGGACGACGCGCCCGCCCTCCCCATGGCGGCGGAGTAGGCGCGGATGGATTGGGCGCTGCTTTCGCAGCTGGTGCTGAACGGGCTGATCGTCGGCGCGCTCTATGGCGTGGTCGGCATGTCCTTCGTGCTGATCTACAAGGCCTCCCAGGTGGTGAATTTCGCGCAAGGCGAATTCCTGCTGGTCGGCGCCTGGGTGTGCTGGTGGCTGCTGACCACCTGGCAGCTGCCCTTCTGGGCCGGCTTCCTGGTGACGCTCGCCTTCATGACGGTGTTCGGCATGGTCCTGCAGGTCGTGGTGCTGCGCCCGCTGATCGGCGAGCCGGTGATCAGCGTCATCATGGCGACGGTCGGCCTCTCCATCTTCTTCCAGGCGCTGATGAAGTGGATGTTCGGCGTCTTCGCCCAGCCCTTCCCGCCGGTCTTCACCGCCGAGCGCGTGCATGTGCTGGGGCTCGAGGTGCAGAGCGTCTATCTGCTGTCGCTGGTGATCTCGGCCTTCATCATGTTGGGCTTCTGGTGGTTCTTCACCTATTCGAAGCACGGCCTCGCCATGCGGGCGACCGCCTTCGACCAGCAGGTGGCGCAATCGCTCGGCGTCTCCGTGCCGCGGGTGTTCGCGATGTCCTGGGCGATCTCGGCGGTGGTCTCCACCGTCGCCGGCGTGGTGGTGGGCGTCGTCAACGGCGTGTCCTCCGGCCTCTCCTTCTACGGCATCAAGGTGTTCCCGGCGGTGATCCTGGGCGGGCTCGATTCCGTGGTCGGCGCGGTGCTCGGCGGGCTGATCGTCGGCGTGCTGGAGAATCTCGCGCAATACGTGGACGCGGCCTGGCTGAATTGGGGGAACATGTACCAGATCGCGCCGTTCTACGCGCTGATCCTCATCCTGCTGGTCAAGCCCTACGGGCTGTTCGGCACCAAGGCGATCGAGCGGGTGTAGCGCGCGCATGACCGCGACGACGCCGGCGGGCGATTTCCGCACCTCCTACCGCGCCGACACCACCATCTTCCCGACCTTCGGCTCGCGCCTGATGCTCTGGTTCGGCCTTGCGCTCGCCTGCTGCGCACCGCTGGTGTTCGGCCGCTACGAGCTTGGCCTGCTCATCACCATCGGCTTCTCGGCGATCGCCGCACTCGGGCTGAACATCCTGGTCGGCTTCACCGGGCAGATCTCGATCGGCCACGCGGCCTTCTTCGGCTTCGGCGCCTTCGCCTCCGCGTTGCTGGCGGAACACCACGTTCCCGTCCCGCTCGCCATCTGGGGTGCGGGGCTGATGACCGCGCTGATCGGCCTCGTCTTCGGCGCGCCGGCGGCGCGGCTGAAGGGCCTCTACCTCGCCATCGCCACCCTCGCCGCGCAATTCATCCTCGAGGATTTCTTCGCCCGCGCGCGCTGGTTCTCCGGCGGCGTCGCCGGCCGCGTCACCGAGCCCTACGAGCTCCTCGGCTTCCGCTTCGACCGCGAGGAGACCTACTTCTACGTCGTCCTCGCCCATGTCGTGGTGATGTTCGTCGCCGCCGCCAACCTGCTGCGCACGCGCGACGGCCGCGCCCTGGTCGCGGTGCGGGACCACTACCTCTCCGCCGAGATCATGGGCATCAACCTCGCCTATTACCGCACGCTCTCCTTCGGCATCGCCTCCTTCTACGCCGGCGTCGGCGGCGCGCTCTACGCGCACTACCTGCTCTTCGTCAGCGTGGAGGCGTTCAACATCCTCTACTCCATCCAGTTCCTCGCCATGGTCATCATCGGCGGCTTGGGCAGCGTGATGGGCAGCCTGATGGGCGCCGCCTTCATGGTGGTGCTGCCGGAAGCGGTGCAGGCGTTGGCGGACCTGTTCGCCGGCGGCGCCATCGACCGCGCGCTGAGGCTCGGCGCCTCGATCTCCTTCCTCAGGGAGATGGTGATCGGCGCCGCCATCATCCTGTTCCTGATCTTCGAGCCGGACGGCCTCGCGCATCGCTGGAAGATGGTCAAGGCGTACTGGAAACTGTATCCGTATTCGCACTGAGGCCCGAAGGGGCCCGCATGAGGAGACGACCATGAGGTTCCGTACCGCCCTGATCGCCGGAGCCCTGCTGGCAGCGACGCCGGCGCTCGCGCAGCAGCGCATCCCGGTCGGGCATCTGATGGACAATTCCGGCGCCACCTCGGATGTCGGCGTGCCCTATGGCCAGGGCGTGCAGGATGCGCTGGCCTGGGTGAACGCGACGCGCGGCGGCGTCGCCGGCCGCCAGCTCGCGGTCTCCGGCTTCGATTACGGCTACCAGGCGCCGCGCGCCGTCGCGCAATACCAGTCCTGGGCGCAGCGCGAGCGCGTGGTGGCGATCCAGGGCTGGGGCACGGCGGATACCGAGGCGCTGGTGCGCTTCGTCACGCGCGACCGCATCCCCTACATCTCCGCCTCCTACTCGGCCGCGCTGACGGATGCGGGCGGCAAGTCCGGCCGCCAGGGCGTGGAGGCCGCACCCTTCAACTTCTTCTACGGTCCCTCCTACTCCGATGCGCTGCGCGCCATGCTGCAATGGGCGGCGCAGGATTGGCGCGCGCGCGGCCAGCAGGGCCGGCCGCGCTACGTGCACATGGGCGCCAACCACCCCTATCCGAACTCGCCCAAGGAAGCGGGCGAGGCGCTGGCGCGCGAGCTCGGCTTCGAGGTGCTGCCGGCGATCCAGTTCGCACTGACGCCGGGCGACTACACCGCGCAATGCCTGACCCTGAAGAACCAGGGCGCCAACTACGCCTATCTGGGCAACACCGCGGGCTCCAACATCTCCGTGCTGCGCGCCTGCCAGACGGTGGGCGTGAGCGTGCAATTCCTCGGCAATGTCTGGGGCATGGACGAGAACGCGATGAAGGCCGCGGGCCAGGCGGCGAATGGCGTGGTGTTCCCGGTGCGCACCGGCGCGGTGTGGGGCCAGGACGCGCCGGGGATGAGCAATGTGCGGCAGATCAGCCGCGTCTCCGACCAGGCCGGCAGCGCCTATCGCCCGGTGCATTATCTCTCGGGCATCTGTGCGGCGATGCTGATGGTGGAGGCGATGGAGACCGCGGCCGAGAACAACGGCCAGATCACCGGCGAGCGCATCCGCGACGGGTTCTATGCCCGCCGCAACTGGGTGCCGCGCGGCTTCGAGGGCGTGTGCAACCCCTCCAACTTCACCGCCGAGGACCATCGCGGCACCATGCGCGTCGCGCTCTATCGCGCCGTGGTGAACGGCAACACCGCCCAGGGCGGCGTGGACGAGCTGGTGCGCGCCGGCACGATGCGGCTCGAGCCCATCACCACCATCGAACTCGACCGCCGGCGCGACTGGCTCGGCTGGTGATGGCATCCGGCGCGGAAGCGCTGGCCTCGTCGCCGGGGACCGCCCCGGCGGCGCCGCTGCTCGCGGTCAACAACATCGAGGTCGTGTACAACGAGGTCATCCTCGTGCTGCGCGGCCTCTCGCTGTCCGTGCCGCAGGGCCGGATCGTCGCGCTGCTCGGCGCCAACGGCGCGGGCAAGTCCACGACGCTGAAGGCGATCTCCGGCCTGCTCAAGACCGAGGAAGGCGAGGTCACCCGCGGCGAGATCCGCTTCGCGGGCGAGCGCATCGACGGCGCCGACCCGCATGCGATCGTGCGCCGCGGCATCTTCCAGGTGATGGAAGGCCGTCGCATCGTCGCCGACATGACCTGCCTCGAGAATCTCCGCCTCGGCGCCTTCACGCGGAGCGATGCCGAGGTGAAGCGCGACATCGAGATGGTGCTGGAGTATTTCCCGCGGCTGCGCGAACGCACCGGCCTCGCCGGCTATCTCTCCGGCGGCGAGCAGCAGATGCTGGCGATCGGGCGCGCGCTGATGGCACGGCCGAAGCTGATCCTGATGGACGAGCCCTCCATGGGCCTCTCGCCGCTGCTGGTGAAGGAGGTGTTCGGCATCATCCGGCGGCTGAACCAGGATCTCGGCATCACCATCCTGCTCGTCGAGCAGAATGCGCGCATGGCGCTGTCGGTCGCGTCCTATGGCTATGTGATGGAGCAGGGCAAGGTGGTGCTGGACGGCACGGCGGAAGCCCTAGCGGCGAACGAGGACGTCAAGGAGTTCTACCTCGGCGGCCATGGCGCGGAGCGCAAGAGCTTCCGCAACCTGAAGAGCTACAAGCGGCGCAAGCGATGGCTGTGAGCACGCCCTTGCTGCCGGCGGGCGGAAGCTATGACGAGGTTCGCGCGCGATTCCGCTGGCGCATCCCGGCGCGCTTCAACATCGGCATCGCGTGCTGCGATGCCTGGGCGGATGGCAGCGGGCGGCTCGCGCTGATCCATCGCCGCGAGGATGGCGGGGTCGAGCGGCTCTCCTTCGACGATCTGCGCGCCGCCTCGAACCGCCTGGCAAACGCATTGCGGGCGCAGGGCATCGCATGCGGCGACCGCGTCGCGGTGCTGCTGCCGCAGGTGCCGGAAGCCGCGATCGCGCATCTGGCGATCTACAAGCTCGGCGCCATTGCCGTCCCGCTGTTCCAGCTGTTCGGCGCCGACGCGTTGGAGTACCGGCTGCGCGATTCCGGCGCCGCGGCGGCGATCACCGATGCGACCGGCCTCGCCAAGCTCGCCGAGATCCGCGAGAGCCTGCCGGCGCTGCGCCTGGTGCTCGCCGAACACGAGCTTCGCGATGCCATGGCGCGCGCGAGCGACGCCTTCGCGCCGGAGGACACCGCGGCGGACGACCCGGCGCTCATCATCTACACCTCGGGCACCACCGGCAGCCCGAAGGGCGCGCTGCACGCGCATCGCGTGCTGCTCGGCCATCTCCCGGGCGTGGAGATGCCGCAGGAACGTTTCCCGCAAGCGGGAGACCTGTTCTGGACCCCGGCCGACTGGGCGTGGATCGGCGGACTGCTGGATGTGCTGCTGCCCTCGCTGTTCCACGGGGTGCCGGTGCTTGCGCATCGCATGCCGAAATTCGATCCGGAATTGGCCTTCCGCCTGATGGCGGAACACGGCGTGCGCAACGCCTTCCTGCCGCCGACCGCGCTCAAGCTGATGCGCCAGGTGCCGGATCCCGCGCGCTTCGGCCATCGCCTGCGCTCGATCGGCAGCGGCGGGGAGACGCTGGGTGCGGAGCTGCTCGACTGGGGCCGCGCGGCGTTCGGCTTCACCATCAACGAGTTCTACGGCCAGACCGAGTGCAACCTGGTGGTCGCGAATTGCGCAGGGATGATGCCGGTGAAGCCCGGCTTCATGGGCCGCCCGGTCCCCGGCCATGATGTCGCGATCGTGGATGCCGCGCGCAACGCGCTGCCGCGCGGCGAGGTCGGCAGCATCGCGATCCGCCGCCCGGATCCCGTGATGTTCCTCGGCTACTGGAACAAGCCCCAGGCGACGGCAGAGAAATTCGCCGGCGATTGGCTGCTCACCGGCGATGCCGGGGTGATGGACGAGGCGGGCTATATCCGCTTCGTCGGGCGCGATGACGATGTCATCACCTCCGCCGGCTACCGCATCGGGCCGGGCGAGGTGGAGGACTGCCTGCTGCGCCACCCTGCGGTCGCCATGGCGGCGGTGATCGGCCTGCCCGATGCGCTGCGCACCGAGCGCGTCACGGCGGTGATCGTGCCGAAGCCGGGTGTCGCGCCGGATGCGCAGCTCGCATCGGAGATCCAGGACTTCGTGCGCAGGCGTCTCGCCGGCCACCTCTATCCGCGGCAGGTCGAGTTCGTTTCCGAGCTGCCGATGACGGCGACGGGCAAGATCATGCGCGGCGCGCTGCGCCGGCGATTTTGGGGGGCGGAGTGAACTCCGCCCCCCAGACCCCCCACCTCCTTTTTTTGGCTTCTTGGCGCTGGCTCCTCCCGCACTCTCAGGCGCCACGCCGTTGTCGGGCTGAGAACGGAGCTCGCCACGATTCTGGGGGAAGGAGTTCATCTCCTTCCCCCAGCTATTCCGTCGTCAGCCCCAGCCGCCTGTCGCGCTCGACCAGCGCGGCATCGCGTGTCGCCGGATCGCCATACCCCCCGCCGCCCGGCATCTCGACGACGAGCCTGTCGCCTGCGGGAATCACTTGGAAGCCTTTGCCGTTGAGCTCCTTTCCCGATGTGAGCGAGAGCCGTCCCGCCGCACCCGGCCGCCCGCCCTCGCGCCCGCGCGCCGGGTACTTGATGCGCTCGAAGGTCGCGAAGATGCCGAAGGCGTGGCCGTCGCGGCGGCTCACTTCCATGACCTGGCCGAGCCCGCCGCGGAAGCGGCCGGCGCCGCCGCTGCCTGGCCGCAGCTCCTTCTTCCAGAACACCAGCGGCGTGATGGTTTCCGTGACTTCCACCGGCACGTTGCGCACCCCGGAGGGGAAGGGCGTGGCGGAAAGCCCGTCCTGCGCCGGCCGAGCGCCGGCGCCGCCGGAGTGAAAGGACGTCACCATGAAGCCGCGATCCTCCGCGTTGCCGGTGATGCCGGGTCCGGCGCCGAGCTTCAGGTTCCAGAGATTCGAGGTGCCCTCGGCGGGCACGCGCCCGGGGATGCATTGATGCAGCGCGCCATACACCACGTCCGGCAGCATGTGCCCCATGGTCGAGCGCGCATTCACCGCGACCGGCCAGGGCGCGTTGAGGATCGAGCCCTCCGGCGCGCTGACCTTCACCGCATCCAGCGTGCCGTGATTGTTCGGGATCTGCGGCGCGACGACGCATTTCACGCCGAAGGCGGTGTAGGCCTCGGTGTAGCAGATCGGGCAGTTGATGCCGGAGGCGGAGATCGGCGAGGTGCCGGCATAATCCACCGCGACGTGATCGCCGGCGATGGTCACCGTGGCGTGCAGGTCGATCGGCGCTTCCACCCCGTCCACGCGCATATGGCTGCGCCAGCTGCCCTGCGGCAGGGCGGCGATGGCGGCCGTCATGCCGGCGCGCGAGCGGGCGATGATGTGCTCGCCGAGCTCGTCGAGGTCGGCGAGGCCGTGCTCCTCCATCATGGCGGAGAGCCGCGCCTCGCCGGTCTCGTTGCAGGCCATCAGGGCGAAGATGTCGCCTTCCACCTGCACCGGCTCGCGCACGTTGGCGCGGACGAATTTCAGCACGGTCTCGTTCAGCCGGCCGTCCTGGGCGAGCCGCAGCAGCGGGATGAACAGCCCTTCGTGGAACACCTGCTTGCCGTCCGGCGATTGGCCGACGCCGCCGATATCCACGACATGGGTGGTGCAGGAGAACAGCGCCACCAGACGGCCGCGATGGAAGGCGGGCGAGGTGATGACGATGTCGTAGAGATGCCCGGTGCCCTTCCACGGATCGTTGGTGATGTAGTGATCGCCCGGGCGCATCGTGTGCACCGGGAATTCGCGGATGAAATGCACCACGCTGCGTGCCATGGAGTTGACATGGCCGGGCGTGCCGGTGACGGCCTGCGCCAGCATGCGGCCCTCGAGGTCGAACACGCCGGCGGAGATGTCGCCCGCCTCGCGCGCGGCGGTGGAGAAGGCGGTGCGCACCAGCGTGCGCGCCTGCTCTTCCACCACCGAGAGCAGGCGGTTCCACATGACCTGGTGGCGAATCTCGGCATGCTTGCTCATGCGGCTTCCTCCAGCACGAGTTGGCGCAGCGCGTTGACGCGGGCGCTGAAGCCGCGCGGGACGACGGTGGTGGTGCCGTCCTCGGCGATGAGCGCCGGGCCTTCGAGGCGGGCGCCCGGCGACAGCGCAGCGCGATCGTAGAGCGCCGCTTCCTCGGTGTCGCCGGTCGCCGGATCGGTCAGGCGGCGCCGCGCGGTGGGTGGCGGCGCGGCGATCTGCGGAGGATCGGCGACCGGCTGCGGCAGCGGGCGCGATGCCGCCAGCGCCAGGGACCAGGTCAGCGCCTCCACCTCCAACCGCGGGATCACGCGGCCGAACAGCGCGGTGTAGGCAGCTTCGAAAGCCTCGCGCAACATCCGCGTGTCGGCGCCGCTGTAGGGCCGCGCCGGCAACATCACCGGGATCTCATGCCCCTGCCCGCGATAGCGCATGAACGCTGTGCGCGTCTCGGTCAGCGGCGCATCCGCCGCGCCGAGCCGCACCACGGATTCCGCCTCGGCGCGCATCTCGGCGAACAGCGCGTTCAGCGCCTCCGCATCGAAGGCATCGAGGCGGAGGTGTCGGCTGCGCACCACCTCGTACCCGATGGGCGCACGCAGGAAGCCATGCGCGGAGCCGACGCCGGCCCCCACCGGCACCACCACGCGGCGCATGCCGAGCTTGCGCGCGAGCCGCGCGGCGTGCAGCGGCGCGGCGCCGCCGAAGGCGATCAGCGTGCGCCCGGCAGGGTCCTTGCCGTTCTCCACCGCATGCACCCGCGCGGCATTCGCCATGGTCTCGTCGACGATCTCGGCGACGCCCATCGCGGCGTGCAGCGCATCGCCGCCGAGCGGCGCCGCCACGCCTTGCACCAGTGCGCCCTCGGCGCGCGCGACATCGAGCGTCATGGTGCCGCCGGCGAAGCGCGCAGGATCGAGCCGGCCGAGCACCGCGTCGGCGTCGGTCACCGTTGGCTGCGTGCCGCCGTGGCCGTAGCAGGCGGGGCCCGGCACGCTGCCCGCGCTGTCCGGCCCGACCAGGATGCGGCCGAGCTCGTCCACCCGCGCGATGGAGCCGCCACCGGCGCCGATCTCGACCAGCTCGATGACGGGAATGCGCACCGGCAGGCCGCTGCCCTGGACGAAACGATAGGCGCGCGCGACCTCGAACTGCCGCGAGCGCTGGAATTCGAGCCGGTCGATCAGGGTGAGCTTCGCCGTGGTGCCGCCCATGTCGAAGGCGATCACCTCGGCGAGCCCGTTCTCCGCCGCGACCGACTGCGCCAGGATGGCGCCGCCGGCGGGACCGCTTTCCACCAGGCGCACCGGGAAACGGCGGGCGGTCTCGACCGTGGTGATGCCGCCCGAGGACATCATCAGCAGCAGCGGGCAGGCGAGACCCGCCGCGCGAAGCCCCGCCTCCAGCTGGCCGAGATAGCCGCCCATCAGCGGCAGGACATAGGCATTGGCGACGGTGGTGGAGGCGCGCTCGTATTCGCGGATCTCCGGCGCCACCTCGGAGGACAGCGTCACCGCCACGCCAGGCAGTTCCTGGGCCAGGATCTCCGCCGCGCGGCGCTCATGGGCGGGGTTGGTGAAGGCATGCAGGAAGCAGATGGCGACCGATTGCACGTGGCGTTCTCGCAGCGCGCCGCAGAGGACGCGCAGCGCCGCCTCGTCGAGCGGCTTCAGCACCGCGCCGTCGGCCGCGATGCGTTCCGGCACGCCCAGCCGCAGGTCGCGCGGCACCAGCGGTTCCGGCCGCTCCATGTAGAGGTCGTATTGCTCGAAGCGATGCTCATAGGCGATCTCGATGGAATCGCGGAAGCCTTCGGTGGTGAGCAGCGCCGTGCGCGCGCCCTTGCGCTCGATCAGGGCGTTGGTGGCGAGCGTGGTGCCGTGCACGACCAGCCCGACCTCCTGCGGCGCGCAACGGGCCGCGGCGAGGATGTCGCGCACGCCCGCCAGCACGGCATGCTCCGGCGCATCCGGCGTGGTGAGCAGCTTGTGGTCATGGGTGCCGCGCGGCGTCTCCAGCACCAGGTCGGTGAAGGTGCCGCCGATGTCCACGGCCAGGCGTGAATGCGTCATGATCGTCCCGGTCAGTCGGTGATACGGATGTTGCCGGTGCGCACCACGCGCGCCCAGCGCTCGGAGTCGCTGCGCAGGAAGGCGAGGTATTCGTCCAGCGCCATCACCGCCGGATGCAGCCCGGCATCGTCGAAGCGGCGCGCCACCTCCGGCTGCCCCATCACCTTCACGATCCGCGCATGCAGGAAGCGGACGATGTCCTCCGGCGTGCCGGGCGGCGCCGCCAGGCCGTACCAATTCTCGGAGTCGTAGCCGGGCACCGCTTCCGCCGCCGCCGGCGTGTCGGGCAGCAGCCGCCAGCGCTGCGGCGAGGTCACCGCCATGGCGCGCGCCTGGCCAGAATTGATGATGGAGAGCGTCGCGGGATCGCCGAAATACACATCGACGATCCGGGCCGCGAGGTCGTTCAGCGCGGGGCCGGTGCCGCGATAGGGCACATGCGTCATCGCGACGCCGGCCATCTGGTTGAACAGCTCGCCGGTCAGATGCTGGCTGGTGCCGACACCGCCGGAGGCGTAGCGCAGCTGGCCGGCCCTCGCGAGCGCGAGGAACTCCGCCAGCGTGCGCGCCGGCAGATCCGCCCGCACGGCGATGATGAAGGGCATGCGCACCAGGCGCGTGATGTGCCGGAGCGCGAAGGCGTCATAAGGCAGCGTGCGCAGATGCGGCCCCGCGGTGATGGTGCCGGCGCCGTCGAGCGAGAGCGTGTAGCCATCCGGCGCGGCGCGGCTCATCGCCTCCACGCCGAGAACGCCGCCGGCGCCGCCGCGATTCTCCACCACCACCGTCTGGTTGAGCTCGCGCGAGAGCGGCTCCGCCAGCAGCCGTCCGGTGAGATCCACGCCGCCGCCCGGCGGGAAGGGCACGATCAGGCGAATGGGGCGCGACGGAAAGTTCTGCGCGCCGGCGCGCCGCGCCGGGAGAGACAGCGCCAGCGCGCCGGTCAGCAGGGAGCGTCGGAGCGTCATCCATGAGTCCTCGCGGGGCACGGCCAGCATGCAGCAGGGCGTCGCCGCCCGGAAGCCCATGCTGCGCTGCACACGCGATGGGCGCTGCTGCCGCGCGCGGCGGCAGAATGCGGCGGCGCGGAGCAGCTTCGCCGCATCACGGCCCTCGACGCGGCGCCGCGCGCGTGATGCTCTTGCGCGACGGGCCCGGCCCGCTGGGAGAGGAAGGAGAATCCCCATGTTGCGTCGGCTGCTTCTCGGCCTTGGCGCGGCGCTCGCCGCGCTGCCCGCGACGGCGCAGATGCCCGCGAGCCTGCCGCCGGGCCCGAAGGTGAGCATCGCCGCGGTCACCCAGCCCATCCCGACCCAGCCGCAATATCTGCGCATCGACATTCCCTATCTGCGCGAGATGCTGCCCCAGCGCAGCGGCGGGCGGATCGAGGTGACGCTCTCGACCCATGCGGAGCGCGGGCTTTCCGGCAACGAGATCGTGCGCCTGGTGCGCTCCGGCCAGGTGGAGATCGGCGCCGGCACGCTCACCACGCAATCGGGCGACGTGCCGATCCTCGACGGGATCGATCTCGCCGGCCTCTCGCCGGAGATCGGCATGGCGCGGCGCATCGCCGAGGCGGTGATGCCGGTCGCCAACCGCGACCTCGAACGCTTCGGCACGCGGCTCGTCCTGATCTATCCCTTCCCCGCGCAGGTGATCTTCTGCCGCTCCGCCTTCACCTCGCTCAACGACCTGCGCGGCCGCAAGATCCGCACCTTCGGCAATTCGCTGGTGGATTTCGTCACCGCGATCGGTGCGCAGCCGGTGAATATCGGCTTCCCCGAGGTCTATTCCGCGCTGGAACGCGGCGTCGCGGATTGCGCCATCACCGGCAGCGGCTCCGGCGCCGCGGCGCGCTGGCCGGAGGTGACCACGCACATCTCCGACCTGCCGATCTCCTGGGCGCTGGCGGGCTACATGGTCAACCTGGCCTGGTGGAACCGGCTGGATCCGCCGGTGCGCGCCTTCCTGGAAGGCACCTTCCAGGAGATGTCCCAGAAATTATGGGAGTTTGGCGCCGATGCCACGCGCGACGGCATCGACTGCAATGCGGGCCGCGCCGATCGCTGCCGCCTGCATCCCCTCGCGCCACGCGCGATGACCGAGGTGCCGGCGAGCGACGCCGAGCGTTCGCGGCTGCGCGAGATCCTCAGCCAGAACGTGCTGCCCGGCTTCGTGCGGCGCTGCGGCGCGCGCTGCGGCGAGGTCTACAACCAGATCATCGCGCCGATCTCCGGCGTGCGCTTCGGCGGGTGAGCGGAGCGCTCCCCGGCACGCCGGCGCCGCTGCGCGCCGCCGCCGCGCTGCGGCGGGGCGTCGCGGCGATCGCGGCGGTGATGGGCCATCTCGCGGGCTGGAACTACATCGCCTGCGCCCTCTTCATCACCGCCGACATCGTCGGCCGCGGCCTGCTCGGCGTCAGCAGCACGGCGACGGTGGAGGTCACCGGCTACATGCTGGCGGTGGGCATCGCCTGGGCGCTGGCGCATACCCTGGTGCGGCGCGCGCATATCCGGGTGGACGTGCTGGCGAACCGGCTGCCGGTGAAGCTGCGCGCCTGGCTGCATCTGCTGTCGCTGGCGCTGCTCGCGGTGCTGGCGGTGTTCGCCGCCTGGGCGGCATGGGAGCTGGTGGACGAGAGCGCGCTGTTCGATGCGCATGACAACAGCGCGCTGCGCATCCCGCTGGTGATCCCGCAGGGGTTGTGGGCCTTCGGCATCGGCGCCTTCGTCGTGACGATCGCCGTGCTGCTGCTGGAATCGGCGCTCGCCCTGCTGTGCGGCCGTGGGGCGGAGCTGGACCGGCTGCTCGGTTCCCGCAGCCTGCAGGACGAGACGCAGGAGGCCCTCGAAGCGGTCGCGATGTCGCACGAGGGCGAGGCGGCGCGATGATCGCCATCGTCTTCCTGCTGGCGCTGCTTGCGGCCGCGGTGTTCGCCGCCGCCGCGGGCGGCCGGGCGCTGCCGGTGGCCGAGATCCTGATGCTCGCCGGCGTCTTCGTCGTGTTCTTCGGCGCCGGCGTCTACATCGCGGCGGTGCTGGGAATCCTCGGCATCCTCACCGGCCTGGTCTTCTCCGACCGGCCGTGGTGGAATTTCGCCGGCCAGACGCTGTGGGCGCCGTCCTCGAATTTCGTGCTGGTCGCGGTGCCGCTCTTCCTGCTGATGGGCGAGATCCTGCTGCGCGCCGGCCTGTCCGAGCGGCTGTATCGGGCGCTGAACGTGTGGCTGAACCGCCTGCCGGGCGGCTTGCTGCACACCAACATCGTCTCCTGCGCCGTGTTCTCCGCCATCTCGGGCTCCTCGGTCGCCACGGCGGCGACCATGGGGTCCGTCGCGCTGCCCTTCTTCGGCGACACGCGCTACAGCCAGCGCATGGTGCTGGGTTCGCTCGCCGCCGGCGGCGCGCTGGGCAACCTGATCCCGCCCGGGATCACCTTCATCATCTACGGGCTGATCACGGAAACCTCTGTCGGCGCGCTCTACATCGCCGCGGTGGTGCCGAGCATCCTGGTCACGCTGCTGTTCATCGCCGTCATCCTGGCGCACGGCCTGACGCACGGCATGGAACGGCCGGAACGCGTGCCGCTCCGCGTCAAGCTGCGCGCGCTGCTCGATCTGATCCCGACCCTGGTGCTGATCGTGCTGGTGCTCGGCTCGATCTATGGCGGCTTCGCGACGCCGACCGAGGCGGCGGCGCTCGGTGTCGTGGGCGCGGCGGCGTTCGCGGCGCTGGAAGGCAAGCTCGGCTTGCGCATGCTGAACGCCGCGGCCGAGGCGACCGCGCGCAACACCGCGCTGCTCGGCCTCATCCTGTTCGGCGCCTATCTGCTCAACTACATCCTCACCATGCTGAACGTGCCGCAGGCCCTGGCCGGGCTGATCGCCGGCATGCAGCTGCCATCCTGGGCGGTCATGCTGTGCATCATCGCGCTCTATGTCGCGCTGGGGACCTTCATGGAGGGGTTCTCCATGATCATCACCACCATTCCCGTGGTGTTCCCCATCGTCACCGCCCTGGGCTACGATCCGATCTGGTTCGGCGTGGTGGTCACCATGCTGGTGGAGATCGCCATGATCAGCCCGCCCGACGGCACGGTGATGTATGTGCTGCAAGGCATGCGCACGCGCCCCGGGCCGATCACCGATGTGTTCGCCGGCGTCATGCCGTTCGTCGGCGTCTACCTGCTGGCGGTGGCGCTGCTGACGGTGTTTCCCGGGCTGGCCCTGTGGCTGCCCAGAGCGATGGGTTGAGAGATCCCGTGGCCACCACCGAACGCCCCGTCCGCATCGCGGTGGATATCGGCGGCACCTTCACCGATCTGCAGATCCTGGATGCGCGCAGCGGCGCGGTGATGGCGTGGAAGACGCCGACCACGCCGGACGACCCCTCGGTCGGGCTGCTGGCCGGCGCGGCCGAGGCCGCCTCGCGCTTCGGCTTCGCGCTCGCCGATGTCGGGCTGCTGCTGCATGGCACGACCATCGCGACCAATGCGGTGCTGGAGCGCAAGCTGGCGCGCGGCGCGCTGCTCACCACCGCCGGCTTCGAGGATGTGCTGGAGATCAACCGTCATGTGCGGCGCGACATCTACGGCCTGGCGCCGGAGCCTTTCCCGACGCTGATCCCGCGCGACCGGCGCCTCGGCGTCCGCGAGCGCATGCGCGCCGACGGCAGCGTGGAGACGCCGCTGGACGAGGCCGCGATCCCCGCGCTGCTGGCGCGGCTGGATGCGCTCGCCACCGAGTGCCTTGCAGTGTGCCTGATCAATGCCTATGCGAACCCGGCACATGAGCAGCGGCTGAAGGCGCTGATCGCCGCTTCCCGTCCGGCGCTGCCGGTCTCGCTCTCCTGCGAGGTCAGCCCGGAGATCCGCGAATACGAGCGCAGCTCCACCACCGTGCTCAATGCGCTGCTGATGCCGGTGGTGAAGGCCTATCTGGAGCGGCTGGAACGGCGGCTCGGCGAAGGCGGCTTCCGCCCGCTAGTCTTCCTCGTGCAGTCGAATGGCGGGGTGTGCAGCCTGCGCACCGCGGCGGAGCAGCCGGCGCGGCTGCTGCTCTCCGGCCCCTCCGGCGGCGCGCTCGCCGCGGGCCGGCTCGCGCAGCTTCTGGCCAAGCCGAATCTGGTCGCGGTGGATATGGGCGGCACCTCCTTCGACGTGTCCGTCGTGCAGGAGGGCCGCGTCTCCGTCATCACCCAGGGCGAGATCGACCGGCTGCCGGTGCGCCTGCCGATGGTGGAGATGCGCACGATCGGCGCCGGCGGCGGCTCGATCGCCGGCGTGGATGCCGGCGGGCGGCTCACCGTCGGCCCGCGCAGCGCCGGTGCCAAGCCGGGGCCCGTCGCCTATGGCCGCGGCGGCACGGAGCCGACCGTCACCGACGCCAATCTCGCGCTCGGCCGGCTGGATCCGGAGTACTTCCTCGCCGGGCTGATGAAGCTCGACATGAAGGCAACGCGCGCGGCCATCGCGGCGAGGATCGGCGCGCCGCTCGGCCTCGCGCTTGAGCAGGCGGCGGCTGGGATTCTCACCGTCACCAACGCCAATCTCGGCGCCGCCATCCGTCTGTCGCTGTTCGAGAAGGGGCTCGATCCGCGCGATTTCTGCCTGCTCTCCTTCGGCGGCGCCGGCGGGCTGCACGCCATCGACGTCGCCACCGAGATCGGCATGAGCGAGGTCGCCTTCCCGCGCGAGCCCGGCACCCTCTCCGCCTATGGCATCCTGTTCTCGGACCTGATGCAGGACATCGCGCGCAGCCGCGTGCTGCGCGCCGCGCCGGCGAGCCTGCCCGCCATCGCCGAAGGCGTCGCTGCGCTGCGCGCCGAAGCCGATGTGCGGCTCGCGCGCGATGGCGTCGCCGCGGCCGACCGCCGCACCGAGATCGCCGCCGACATGCGCTATCACGGCCAGGCTTTCGAGCTGCTGGTGCCCTGGACCCATCTCGCCACGCCCGACGAGGCCGCGCTGGCGGAGCTCATCGCGTCCTTCCACGCGATGCACCGCCAGCGCTTCAGCTACGCCAATCCCGGCGAGGCGGTGGAGATCGTCACCTTGCGCGCCATCGCCGTCGGGCGCCTGCCCAAGCCGGAGCCGAGCGAGCCGCATCCCGCGCCGCGCCCGGCGCGCAAGGGCACCCGCCGCGTCTTCGAAGCCGGCGCCTGGCGCGACGTCCCGGTGTGGGACCGCGAGGCGCTGACCCTGGAAGACCGCATCGAGGGCCCCGCCATCATCGAGGAGGCCTTCTCCACCCACTGGATCGCGCGGCATTGGCAGGCCGCGCTCGGCCCCGCCGGTGCCGTCATCGCGCGCCGCACGGCCTGAAGGACCACGCCCATGCTCGGCCCCATCGAGATCGAGGTCATCCGCAACGCCCTCACCGCCGCGGCGGCGGAGATGGACATCACCATCTGGCGCACCAGCCGCAGCACCATCGTGCGCGAGCTGTTGGACTACTCCACCGCGGTGTTCGACGCCGAGGGCAACAACGTGGCGCAATCCGCGCGCATCCCGCAGCACCTGAACTCGATGGGCGCCGCACTGCGCACCCTGCTGGACGATTTCGTGAGCGCGGAATCCTGGGGGCCGGACGATGTCGTCGCCACCAACGATCCCTATTGCGGCGCGCAGCACCTGAACGACGTGCTGGTGTTCAAGCCGGTCTTCCACGATGGCCGCCGCGTCGCCTATGTCGGCGCGCTCTGCCATCACATCGACATGGGCGGCATGGCGCCCGGCTCTTACGCGGCCACCGCGACCGAGGTGTTCCAGGAAGGCCTGCGCATCCCGCCGCTGAAGCTGATCGAGGGCGGGAAGCTGAACCAGGCCGTGTGGTCCATGATCGGCCAGAATGTGCGCAAGCCCGCGCTGATGCTGGGCGATCTGCAATCCCAGCTCGCCAGCCTGGAGGTCGGCGCCGCGGCGATCGCGCGGCTCGCCATGCGCTACGGCGCCGCAGCGATGATCGAGGCCAGCGCGCGCATCCTGGACATGAGCGAGGCGGCGATGCGCGCCGCGATCGCCGCCATGCCCGATGGCGTCTACGAGTTCGAGGACTTCCTGGACGATGACGGCGTCGCCGGCGAGCCGGTGCGGCTGCATGCGCGCGTCGCCATCCAGGGCGAGGAGATCGCGGTGGACCTCACCGGCTGCGCGGACCAGCAGCGCGGCCCGGTGAATTGCACGCCGGCGATGTCGAACTGCGCGGTGTACTACACCGTCATCGCCGCGACCGATGGCGCGATGCCGGCCAATGCCGGCTGCTACCGCCCGATCCGCATCACCCATCGCGCGGGCAGCGTCACCGCCTGCAAGCCGCCCGCCTCCGTCGCGCATCGCGTCGCCGTCTCGCACCGCCTCGCCAACGTGCTGTTCGGCGCGCTGCACCAGGCGCTGCCGGACCGCATGCCCGCCGCCTATTACGGCGGCTCCTATGTCGCCACCTTCCAGACCATCGCGGAGGACGGCCATCGCGAGGTGCTGGTGGAGATCGAGATCGGCGGCACCGGCGCGCATCCCAACAAGGACGGCGTGAACGCGTGGTCCTTCGGCATGCACAACAACGCCAACATCCCGGTCGAGATGATCGAGAGCGGCATGCCGCTCACCATCGTGCGCTACGGCTTGAAGCCCGGCAGCGGCGGCGCCGGCCAGCATCGCGGCGGTCTCGGGCTGATCCGCGAATGGCGGGTGGACAGCCCGGCCTGCGTCTTCACCGCCAACATGGACCGCTTCCGCTTCCCGCCTTACGGCCTCGCCGGCGGCGGGCCCGGCAGCCTCGGCCGGCTGCTCCGCATCCGCGATGGCGAGGCCACGCCGGTCGCGCCCAAGAGCGACGGCGTCATGCTCCGCCGCGGCGATATCCTGCGGCTGGAGACCTCCGGCGGCGGCGGCTTCGGCGATCCGGCGCGGCGCGCGCCGGAGGCGGTGGCGCGCGACCGCGCCCTCGGCTACGTCGAGGCATGAGCTTCGATCCGCGCCGCCATCGCGTCGCGCCGCAGCAGCGCTGGTTCGAGGATTTTTGCCTCGGCGAGCGCTTCGTGCTGCCCAGCCGCACCATGACGGAAGCGCTCTTCCTCGCCTTCCAGGCGGCGTCGGGCGACAACCACCCGATCCACTACGACGTCGAATTCTGCCGCGCCCGCGGCATGCCGCACATGCTCGCGCACGGCTTTCAGGTGCTGATCCAGAGCGCCGCCGGGGCCGGACTCTTCCCGCATCTCGTCGAAGACTCGCTGAAGGGCTTCCTGGAACAATCCAGCCGCTTCCTGCATCCGGTCTTCGTCGGCGACACGCTCTACCCGGCACTCGAGGTGGACGAGATCACCCCGCAGCGCAGCACCGGCGTGCTCGGCCTCTCCAGCACGATCCACAACCAGCAGGGCGTGCTGGTGCTGGAGGGCCGCCAGCGCTACCTGCTGCGCCGCCGCCCGGCGGAAACTTAGCCGCAGCGGCCGCATTACAATTGCATGACAGCCGAGCAGCTGGCGCTCAAGGACAAGATCAAGACGGCGCTCGACGAATCGCGCACCCTGATCCTCGGCGTGCAGGTGCTGCTCGGCTTCCAGTTCCACGCCGCCTTCCAGGAAGGCTTCGAGAGACTGCCGGAGCTCGCCAGGGGCATGGAGGCCGTCGCCGCCCTGCTGATGGTGATCGCCATGGCCCTGCTCGTCACGCCCTCGGCCTATCACCGCATGGCCGTGGATGGCGCGGATACCGGGCAGTTCCATCGGCTGATCGGCCGCTTCGTCGCTGCCGCCCTGCTGCCCTTCGCGCTTGGGCTCGGCATCGACCTCGCGATCGCCGTGGATCGCATCATGGGGCTCGCGGTCGCGCTGGCGGCGGGCGTCGCGGCCGCCGCGATCGCCCTCGGCGCCTGGTTCGGCCTCGGCAAGGCGGCACGGCAGAGGAGGGGAGGGATGCAGCGCGCCATCGCCCAGCAGCAACAGGACCGGACCGAGCACCCGCCGCTGCATGCGCGCATCGAGCAGATGCTGACCGAGGCGCGCGTGATCCTGCCGGGCGTGCAGGCGCTGCTCGGCTTTCAGCTCGTGGTGGTGCTGACGCAGGGCTTCGAACGCCTGCCCGATGCCGCCAGATACCTGCACGCCGCGGCGCTCGGCTGCATGGCGCTCAGCATGGTGCTGCTGATCGCGCCCGGCGCCTATCACCGCATCGTCTACGAGGGCGAGGATTCGCACTACTTCCTGCATCTCGGCGGCGCCCTGGTCGCCGCGGCCACGGTGCCGCTCGCCTTCGGCGTCGCCGCCGATCTCGCTGTGCTGTTCTGGAAGATCTTTGGATCGCCGGCGATCGGCGCAGCGGCGGGGCTCACCGGCCTCGCCCTTCTGCTCGGGCTGTGGATCGCCTTCCCCGCCCTGGCGCGGGCGCGGCGCGAGGGTCGAGGCGGGCTGCACCTGCGGTTCCGGACCTGATCTTCCGCCGGCGCCGCGCCTCGGCCACACTGGCGCGGCCGGCGCAGCACGCCGGGGGAGCAACGCCATGGCGCGCCTGCCCTATGCCGACCCGAAGCAACCCGAGCACGCGGAAGCCGCCGCGCATATCCGCGCCTCGCGCGGCAAGCTCGTGCATCTGCACCGCATGCTGCTGCACAGCCCGCCGATCGCCATCGGCTGGATCGAGCTGTTCGACGCGGTGCGACGGAAGGCCTCGCTGCCGGGCAAGCTGCGCGAGCTCGCGATCCTGCGTGTCGCCGCGCTCAACGGTGCGCCTTACGAATGGGATGCGCATGCGCCGATCGGGCTCGCCGAGGGCATGACCCAGGCGCAGCTGGATGCGGTGGCGGCGTGGGAAGGATCGGCGCAGTTCGACGCCACCGAGCGCGCCGTGCTGGCCTATGCCGATGCGATGACGCGGGCGGTGCATGTGCCCGAGACGGTGGCCGATGCCGTCGCCGCGCTGCTCTCGCCGCGCGAGCTCGTCGAGCTCACCGTCACCATCGCCGGCTACAACTGCGTCTCGCGCGTGCTGGAGGCGTTGCGGATCCGGGGCGAGGATCCGCTGGAGGGCTGAAACTCCCTCCTTGTTTTGATCGCCGCCCGGCACGGCGCTGCGCCAGGCTTCGCCTTGCTTCCGGGGCGGCCTGGCGGCAGGCTGTGCGCAAGGGAGGGAGACGCCAGGCCAATGAGCATGACGGGCGCCGAATGGCTCGCGGCGAGCCTCGCCGCATCGGGACAGAGCCATGTCTTCTTCGTCGATGCGGTGCTGCGGCGGACGCTGCTGGCGCTGGGCGCGGCCGGCGTGCAGCCGGTGCTCGCGCATACCGAGAAGGGCGCCGCCTACATGGCCGACGGCTATGCCCGGGTGCGCGGCCTGCCGGGCACCGTCGCGGCGCAATCGGTGGGCGCGGCGAATCTCGCCGCGGGGCTGCAGGACGCCTTCCTGAACCGCACGCCGATGATCGCCATGACCGGGCGCAAGATCCCCTCGCATCAGCACCGCAACGCCTATCAGGAAGTGCGGCACGGGCCGCTGTTCGAGCCGGTGACGAAATTCGGCGCCGATGTCGCCGATGCGGCGGACCTGCCGCGCGTGCTGCGCCAGGCCTGGTCGGCCGCGGTCGCTATCCCGCCGCGGCCGACGCATCTCGACCTGTTCGGGCTGATGGGCGAGGTGGTGGAGAGCGGGCGGGTGGATGCGCCGCCGGCCGACTTCTCCGCGCTGCGCGCCCCACGGCACCGCCCGCTGCCCGATCCGCAGGCGATCGCCGCGGCGGCGGAGGCGCTGCTCGGCGCGCGCCGCGTCGCCATCGTGGCGGGCGATGCCGCCGCGATCTCCCGCTGTGGCGCGGAATTGCTGGCCTTCGGCGAAGCCCTGGCGGCGCCGATCGCCACCTCGCTGGGCGCGCGCGGCATCATCCCCACGCGGCATCCTCTGCATGTCGGCGTGCTCGGCGCCTATGCCGCGCCGCCGGCGAACCGCATCCTGCACGAGGCGGAGCTGGTCGTCTTCGTCGGCGCCGACACCGGTGACATGCTGACGAATTACTGGCGCACGCCGCGCGCCGGCATGCCGGTGGTGCAGATCGACGCCGATCCGCTCGAGTTCAACCGCTCCTATCCCGCGCTGGTCGCGGTGCAGGCCGATCCGCGGGCGGCGCTCGCCGCGCTGACGGCGGCGATCGGCCGGCAGCGGCGCGACGCGGCCTATCTGCGTTCCGCCCAGGCCGCGATGGCGGGGTGGCGCGAAAGCATCGCGCCGCGGCTTGCGAGCGATGCGAGCCCGATCGATCCCGCGCGCCTGGCGGCGGAGATCACCGGGGCGCTGCCGACGGACGGCATCCTGGTCGCCGATACCGGCTATTCCGGCATCTGGACCGGCACCTTGGTGGAGCTGGAACCGACACAACTCTATCTGCGCGCCGCGGGTTCGCTCGGCTGGTCCTTCCCCGCCGCGCTCGGCGCCAAATGCGCGGCACCCGAGCGCAAGGTGCTGTGCTGGAGCGGCGACGGCGCGCTCTACTATCATCTCGCCGAGCTCGAGACCGCGCGGCGCCGCGGCATCGCGGTGACCCTGGTGGTGAACAACAATTCCGGCTTCGGCCAGGGCTGGCCGAATCTGCGCCGCATCGCCAACCGCCCCGGCAGCGCCGAGGAATTGCTGCGCTTCGGCCCGACCGACTTCACCGCCGTCGCGCGCTCCTTCGGCCTCTCCGGCATCCGCGTGGAACGCGCGCAGGACATCGCGCCGGCGCTGCGCCAGGCGCTGGCATCGAACGAGACTGTCGTCGTGGATGTGGTGACGGATATCGAAGCCCGGGCGCCGGCGCCCTGGGCGCCCGAGGAGGCATGATCGGCATGGCACGGGTCGCGGTACTGGGCGCGGGAACCATGGGGCACGCGCTTGCGCTGGTGTTCGCCCTCGGCGGGCACCGCGTGCGGCTGACCGACAACAATCCGGAAACGCTGGCCAAGGCCGGCGCGTTGATGGCGAAGGCGCTCGCCTCTCTCGCCGCGGCCGGCGAGGCGCCGGGCTGGACCGCCGCGCGGCTCGCCGAGGCGGTGACCCGTCACGAGGATCTCGCCGAATGCGTCGAAGGCGCCGAGATCGTCGTCGAGGCCATCGTCGAGAATCCCGAGGCCAAGCGCAGCCTTTTCGCGCGGCTCGATGCGGCGGCGCCGGAGGCGGCGATCATCGCCTCCAACACCTCCTATCTCGATGTCTTCCCGCTGATCCCGCCGCGCCGGCAGAGGCAGGCGGTGATCGCGCACTGGTACACGCCGCCCTATCTCGTCGACCTGGTGGACATCGTCGGCGGGCCGGAGACCGATCCGGCCGTGGTGGAGACGATGCGCGCCACCTGCGCCGCGATGGGCAAGCAGCCCATCGTCATGCGCAAATTCGTCCCCGGCTACATCGCCAACCGCATCCAGTCCGCGATCGGGCTCGAGGTCCAGAAGCTGCTCGATGACGGCGTCGCCACCGCGCAGGAGATCGATGCCGCCATCATCCACGGCATCGCGCTGCGCCTGCCGATCCTCGGCGTGCTCGCCAAGGCGGATTTCACCGGCCTGCCGATGATGCAGCACGCGCTGCGCAACCGCATGTACGAGCCGCCGCCGGTGGAAGGGCGCAGCAGGACCCTCGATGCGCTGATCGACGCCGGCAGGACCGGCGTGATGAGCGGCGCCGGCTACTACGACTGGGGCGGCAAGGACGCCGCCACCCTGTTCGAGGAGCGCGACCGCCGCCTGCTGGCGCTGCGCAAGGCGCTTCGCGAGATCGGCACCATGGCAGGACTGGAGCGCGGCCCATGATTCGCTACGATCTGAACGGCAAGACGGCGCTGGTCACCGGCGGCGCCTCCGGCATCGGCCTCGCCACCGCGGTGATGCTGAGCGAATCCGGCTGCAGCGTCGCGATCAACCACCTCGCCGAGGATGAGCGCGGGCCGGAGGTGATCCGCCGCATGCAGGTGAACGGCCACAAGGTGATCGCCGCCCCCGGCAATGTCGGCGACGGCGCCGACTGCGTGCGCATGGTGGAGCAGGCGGTGAAGGATCTCGGCCGGCTCGACTATCTCGTGAACAATGCCGGCACGCCGGGCACGCGCACGCAGATCGCGCCGAAGGACCTCGACCGCATCGACGAGGCGCTGTGGCAGACCGTGGTGCAGGTGAATCTCCTCGGCGTGTTCCGCTGCACCAAGGCGGCGGCGCCGGCGCTGCGCGATACCGGCGGCGCGGTGGTCAGCGTCGCCTCGATCGCCGGGCTCGATTCGCCCGGCTCCTCCATGGCCTATGGGGCGACCAAGGCGGGGGTGATCAGCCTCACCAAGAATCTCGCGCGCGCGCTGTCGCCGGATGTGCGGGTGAACGCCGTCGCGCCCGGCGCGGTGGACAGCTCCTGGATGGTGGAGTGGACCGAGGAGCGCAAGCGCGCGAGCGCCGAGAAGGCGCTGCTCAAGCGCCGCTGCCAGCCGGCCGACATCGCCGAAGTCATGGTGTATCTGCTGGCCGGCGCGGCGATGGTCACCGGCCAGACCGTGGTGGTGGATGGCGGACTGACGCTGGAATCGCGCTGAACGCGCCTGCGCGCCGGGCGCAGGGCTCCGCCGCGCCGGCCTCCATTGTGACGCGGCCTGCGCGGCCCTAGGCTCCGTGCCGGGGAAATGCCAGTGCCGGGAGAGCACCGCATGCGCAGCGCAGCGCCAGGCGGCGTGGACTCGGCCTATGCGTGGTTGCGGCTCGCGGCATCCGTGCTGCTCGCGACCATCGGCGGGGTCGGGCTGTGGTCGGTGGTGGTCGTGCTGCCGACCGTGCAGCAGGAATTCGGCGTGGCGCGTGCCGGCGCCTCGCTGCCCTATACGCTGGTGACGCTCGGCTTCGTGGTGGGCGGGGTGACGATGGGCCGGCTCGCCGACCGCTTCGGCGTCATCGTCCCGGTGCTGTGCGGCACCGTCGCGCTCGCCATCGGCTACGTCGCCGCGGCCTACGCCCCGGACATGCCGAGCTTCGCCGCGATCTATGGCGTGCTGATCGGCATGCTCGGCAGCAGCGCCGTGTTCGGGCCGCTGGTCGCCGATTCCTCGCTGTGGTTCGAGCGGCGCCGCGGCTTCGCGGTCGCGCTCTGCGCCAGCGGGAATTACTTCGCGGGCACGGTGTGGCCGCCGATCCTCGAGCATTTCATCGCGAGCGTGGGCTGGCGCACCACGCATATCGGCATCGGGGTCTTCTGCCTTCTCGCCATGTTGCCGCTCACCCTCGCGCTGCGCCGGCCGGTGCCGCGGCAGCCGGCGCCGGCGCTGGCACCGGGCGAGCACCCCGGCCGCGTGCTCGGCCTCGCGCCCAACACCATGCAGGCGGTGCTGATGCTCGCGGGCATCGCCTGCTGCGTCGCCATGGCGATGCCGCAGGTGCATATCGTCGCCTACTGCGCCGATCTCGGCTACGGCGCGGCGCGCGGCGCGGAGATGCTGTCGCTGATGCTCGGCTTCGGCGTGATCAGCCGGCTCGCCTCCGGCTGGATCATGGACCGCATCGGCGGCCCCGCGACCCTGGTGCTCGGCTCCGCGCTGCAGGGCATCGCGCTGCTGCTCTACCTGCCCTTCGACAGCCTCGCCTCGCTCTACGTCGTCTCCGCGGTGTTCGGCCTGTTCCAGGGCGGCATCGTGCCGAGCTATCCCTTCATCGTGCGCCAGCTCTTCCCGCCCGGCCAGCTCGGCACGCGGGTGGCGCTGGCGCTGTCCTCCACCCTCGCCGGCATGGCGCTGGGCGGGTGGCTGTCGGGCGCCATCTTCGACCTCACCGGGTCCTATCGCGCGGCGATGCTGAACGGCATCGGCTGGAACCTGCTCAACCTGACGATCGCGCTGTGGCTGCTGCGGCGGTCGCGGCGCTTCGCCCGCGCCTAGGAGAAGAAAGATCGGGGGCGGAGTGAACTCCGCCCCCGAACCCCCACCTCCTTTTTTTGGCTTCTTGGCGCTGGTTCGTCCCGCACTCTCGGGCGCCGCAGCGTTGTCGGGCTGAGAACGGAACTCGCCACGCTTCCCAAGTCACGTCTGGGGGGCGGAGTTCACTCCGCCCCCCAGTCCTTCAAGTTCGCGCCTCCTGTTCCTCCTCCACGCGGTCGTTGCCGCGGTTGCTGAAGCGCGCATTGCCGAGCCCGGTGCCGATGGTCAGCACGCCCCAATGGGCGACGTCCTGCATGCAGGGCACCTCGCTCAGCCCCTGCACCACAGCGTCGTTGTGCAGCACGATCAGCGTCTCGTGATCGCCGATGCGCGGAATCGCCGCACCCAGCTTCTCCGGCAGGTTGAAGTCGCGATGCTCCCAATTGCCCGGCAGGTTCTGCCCGCCGCGCTCGATGCGCCCATCCGCGCGGATGAGCCCGGGGCAACCCACGCCGATGAAAGGGGCGAGCCGCAGCTTGCCCTTCTCCGAACGGCGGATCATCTCGTCCAGCATGCCGACGAGCTGCCTCACCGCCTCCTCGCGCGTCGGCTCCTCGTCGCCATGGCGCCACAGCTCGAAGGACGCGACATGCGCCTGCGACAGGTCGCGCGCCTTCTTCACGTTCAGCTCCACCACGCCGGCGCGGATGTTGGTGCCGCCGATATCCACGGCGAGGATCGCGTCGTGCCCGGCGAAGATCCAGGAGGGCGCAAGATGCGCCGCGCCGATCAGCCCGCCCTCGTCCGGGTGGTGGCGGATCGGGCGCAGCTCCACCTCCTGGCCATCGCCCTTGAGCAGCACGGAGGCGCGGCCGATGGCGAGCTCGCCGATGCGGCTCGCGCGCACGCCGCCGCCCACCGCGATGCGCTCGGTGCCGCGCCAGCCCTTCAGCTTGAGGAGGCGGCGCGTGACCGTCGCAAGCTCCTGCGCGAATTCCTCGATCGCCCCATGCACCAGGCCGGCGGCTTCCGGATCGCCTTCGGCCAGCAGCCTGTCGAGCCGCTTCTTGCCGATCTCCTCGGTCGGCAGCTCGCCCAGCGGGTCCTCGCCGACCTTGCGCAGCCGCTCCCGCCACTCGTCGAGGATGGCCTGGAAGGCGCGCTTGCTGGCGCGATCGCCGACGAAGCCCTCGGCGCTGCGCAGCTCGGCATTGTAGGCATCCACCGTCACCGCGGTGAGCTGCGCGGCGCCGTGCCGCACCAGGCTGGCGGTTTCCTTGTCCGGCATGCTCCGTCCATGGTGTTCCGGTATGGCCATGAACGCGGGGAAGCGCCCGGCGTTGCCGGTTGACCGCACGCGCGGCCGGCGCTTCCCTTCGGCAAGCTGCGAGGAAACGTGATGAGCCAGCCAGACGACTACCGCCCGATCCAGGACCTGGTGGCGAAATTCGTCGCGCGCGAATTGATGCCGCTCGAGCCCGCCATCCTGAAGCGCGAGGCGAGCGGGGGCAGCTATGCGCTGGCCCCGGAAGAGGAGAAGCCGTTGCTCGCGAGATGCCGCGAGCTCGGGCTGTGGGGCCTCGACGTGCCGGAGGCGCTGGGCGGCGCCAACCTGCCGATCGGGGCGCTGATGCCGATCCATGAGGAGCTCGGCCGCACCGCGACGCCATTCCGCTTTCCGCCGGACTCGCCCAACCTCCACATGCTGCTCGCGGTCGCCGACGATTGGCAGCGCGAGCGCTACCTCAAGCCCTACGCGGCGGGGGACGCCTATTCGGCGATGGCGATCTCCGAGCCCGGCGCCGGCGGCGATCCTGCAGGCATGACCACGCGCGCGGTGCAGGACGGCAATCACTGGGTGATCAACGGCCGCAAGATCTGGGTGAGCGGCGTGCCCAAGGCGGATTTCGTCATCGCCATGGCGCGCACCGGCGAGGGCAAGCGGCAGGAAGGCGTCACCGCCTTCATCGTGGAACGCGGCACGCCCGGTTTCGTCATCGAGCGCGAGATCGCGATGATCGGCGGGCGGCGCACCTACGAGCTGGTGTTCGAGGATTGCCGCGTGCCGGCAAGCCAGGTGCTGGGCCCGATCGGCGCGGGCTACGCGCCGATGCAGCTCCGCCTGAACGTCCGCCGCCTGGAGATGGGCGCACGCTGCATCGGCATGGCCCGCCGTGCGCTGAAGATGATGTGCGAGCACGCCTCCCAGCGCGTCACCTTCGGCGTGAAGCTCGCGGACCGCCAGGCGGTGCAGTGGTGGATCGCCGACGCCGCGATGCGCATCCATGCCTGCCGGCTGATGGTGGAACGCGCGGCGCAGACGCTGGATACGGGCGGCGATGTCCGCCAGGAAGCCTCCATGGTGAAGCTGTTCGGCACCGAGATGGCGCAGGAGGTGCTGGACAACGCCATGCAGTGCTTCGGCGCCATGGGAATGACAAAGGAACTGCCGCTGCAGCTGATGTCGCAGCAGGTGCGGGTGATGCGGATCTACGAGGGGCCGAGCGAGGTGCACCGGATGGCGATCGCGCGGCGGGTGCTGAAGGAGCTGAGTTAGCTGGGCGGCGGAGTGAACTCCCCGCCCCAGAGAGCGTGCGGAAGGTGCTCCGTTCAGAACGGGACAACGCGGTGTTGCGCTGCCGTGCCGCGGCCACCGGCACCAAGTCGCCAAAAAAAGGAGGGATGGGGGTCCGGGGAAGGGAGTTCATCTCCCTTCCCCGGCCTTTTCTCTACCGCGGCAGCGCCCCCAGCGCCTGGTTCAGCCGCGCCCGCGCGAGTCCCGCCGACACCTCCGTCTGTGCTGCCGCGCTCGCCGCATCGATCTGGATCTGGCGCACGCGCACCAGGTCGAACAGCGTGATCTCGCCGGCGCGGTAGCCGCGATTGGCGATCTCGAGCTGCTGGTTCGCGAGCGAGAGCCGCTGGCGTGCCAGCCGCCGCGCCTGTTCGCTCGCGCGCAGCGCCGCTTCCGCGCGGGACACCGCGGCGTCGGTGATGCGCTGGAATTGCGCGAGCTGCGCCGTCGCACGCGTCAGCGCGGCCTGGGCGTTGGCGCGGCGCGGCGCGTTGCGCGCCTCGCTCGGCAGCGGCACGCGGAGGCGCAGGCCGAAGCTCACGCCTTGTTCCGTCATGTCGCCCTGCTGGTTGCGCATGAAGCCGGAGAGCTCCGGGTTGTCCATCGGCGTCACCGCCACCAGCCGGACCTGCGCTTCGGCCGCGGCGACCGCCGCCTGGGCCGCGAGCAGGGCGGGGTGCTCGCCGCGCGGCGCCGGGCGTTCCACGGCCTCGCTCGGCGCGGCGCCGCCGGTCAGGGTGCGGTAGGCGGCGAGGGATTGCGTCTCCGCGGCTTCCGCCTGCGCCAGGTTCAGCTCGGCGGCGACGAGCTCGTTCTGCGCGAGCAGGAGGTCCGGTAGCGGCACCTCGCCCTGGGCGTAGCGGCGCTCGACGTCGCGCACGATGTCGCGTCCGGTCGCCACGCGGTCGCGCGCGAGGCGCGTCTCGGCGCGGCGCAGCGCGGCGTCCCACCACCCCTCGCGCAGCAGGCCCGCGACTTCCAGGCGGCGCAGGCCCAGGCGCCGCTGCTCGGCGTCCACGTTGCGTGTGACGGTATTCCCTACCGCGCCGCGCTGCCCTGGCAGCCAGAGTGGCGCGCCAAGCTCGATATCGGCTTCGAAGGCTTCGCGCGGCCCGCGCGTGTCCACCCGTGCGCTGCCCTGGAGGGCGAAGCTGCCAGGCACCGGGCTGCGCGCGAGCGCACCGCGCGCGCGCTCGGCCTCGCGCTGCGCCTCGATGCCGCGGCTATCGGCATCCAGCGCCAGGGCGCGCTCGAGATGCTCCGCGAGCGTGCCCTGTGCCGCCGCCGGCTGTGCAATCAGGATTGCGAGCAGAGCAATCACCACGCCCCACCTTCCCGCACTCTCCACGGGACTGCTGCTCTGTCGCCAAGTCCGGACCACGCCGTCTTTCCCATGCATCAAAAAAAGGAGGGAGGGGTCCGGGGAGGGAGTTCATCTCCCTCCCCGGCGCTTCACTTGTTCACTCCGCCGCCTGCGCCGCCTCGCGCGCCGCGATCCGCGCGCGCTGCGCATCGCGCAACCCGCGCGGCAGGGCGAAGCGGTCATAGAGGATCGGCAGCAGCACCAGGGTCAGCAGCGTCGCGGTGACGAGCCCACCGATCACCACCACCGCGAGCGGCTTCTGGATCTCCGCTCCCGGTCCTTCGGCGAACAGGAACGGCACCAGGCCGAAGGCGGCGATGGTCGCGGTCAGCAGCACCGGCGTCATGCGGCGCTTCGCGCCTTCGAGCACGGCGTCGCGCAGCGCCAGCCCTTCCTCGGCGACCAGGCGGTTGATGGCGCTGATCAGCACCACGCCGTTCAACACCGCGATGCCGATCAGCGCGATGAAGCCGACCGAGGCGGGGACCGAGAGGAACTCGCCGGAGAGCCACAGCGCGACGACGCCGCCGATCGCCGCGAAGGGCACGTTGCAGAACACCAGCGCCGCCTGCCGCAGCGAGTTGAAGGTGAGGTAGAGCAGCAGGTAGATCATGCCGAGGGCGAGCGGCACCACGATCGCGAGCCGTGCCGCGGCGCGCTGCTGGTTCTCGAACTGCCCGCCCCAGCCGAGCCGGTAGCCGGCGGGCAGGCGCACGCGCTCGGCCACCGCGCGCTCGGCCTCGGCGACGAAGCCCACCAGGTCGCGGCCGCGGACATTGACGAGCACGGTAGCGAAGCGCGCCGCGCCCTCGCGCACCACCTGCACAGGGCCCTCCTCCTCGCGCACATCCGCCACGGCGGAGAGCGGGACGGTGCCGCCGTTCGGCAGCACGATCGGCACGCGGGAGAGATCGACCGCCGAGCGGCGCGAGGCTTCGCCGCCGCGCAGCATCAACGGCACGCGCGGACCGGTCGGCTCGATCACCAGGCCGAGCCGGCGGCCATCCACCCAGACGCGCAGCGCGTCCTGCACATCCTGGGTGTTGAGGCCGAGCCGGCCGGCGGCGAGCCGGTCCACCCGCACGGTCAGGTACTTCATGCCCTCGTTGCGCAGCGCGAAGACGTCGGTGGCGCCCGGGATGCCGCGCAGGACTCCGCCGATCTCGCTGGCGATGCGGTTCAGCTCGGTGATGTCGGTGCCGAAGATCTTCACCACCACGTCGCCGCGAGCGCCGATGATCATCTCCTGCACGCGCATGTCGATCGGCTGGGCGAAGGCGTAGGAGATGCCGGGGAACCGGTCCACCACCTCGCGGATGCGTTCCATCACGAAGGCGGTGCTCGGCTGCCGCCACTCCTCCTTCGGCGCGAGGGTCAGGAACATGTCGGTCTCGTTCAACCCGACCGGGTCGATGCCGAGCTCGTCGGCGCCGGCGCGCGCCATGATGCCGCGCACTTCCGGCACCTCCTCCATGATGGCGCGCTGGATGCGGAGATCGGTGGCCGCGGCGTCCTCCACCCGGATCGTGGGATGCTTGCGGATGGTGACCACCGGCGTGCCCTCGTCCATCGCGGGCATGAAGGTCTGGCCGATGCGCGGATAGACGGCGGCGGCGAGGGCGAGGCCGCAGAGCGCGAGGGCGGCGACGATCACCGGCCGGCGCACGGCGCCTTCCACCATCGGGTCGTACACCCGGTGCAGCAGGCGGATCAGCCAGGGCTCCCGCGCATGGCCGCCGCCGCCGAGCAGCATCGCCGACAGCACCGGCACGACGGTGAGCGCCAGCACCAGCGCGGTGCACAGCGCGAAGGCGATGGCGAGCGCCACCGGCGCGAAGAGCCGGCCCTCGAGCCCCTGCAGCGAGAGCAGGGGCACGAAGACGGTGATGATGATGACGACGCCGGAAACCAGCGGCACCGCCACCTCGCGCGTGGCCTCCAGCACCATGCCGAGGCGGCGCTTGAGATCGGGCTGGCCCGGCGCGTGCGCCAGGCGGTGTGCCGCGTTCTCCACCACCACCACGGCGCAGTCCACCAGCAGGCCGATGGCGATGGCGAGGCCGCCGAGCGACATGATGTTGGCCGAGAGCCCCCGCCACCCCATCACGCCGAAGGTGCCGAGCACGGCGAGCGGCAGGATCGCCGAGACCACCAGGGCCGCGCGCAGGTTGCCGAGGAACAGCAGCAGCAGCACGACGACCAGCGCCACCGCCTCCAGCAGCACCTTCTGCACGGTCCACACCGCGGCGCCGATCAGCTCCGCGCGGTCGTAGAAGATGCGGATGCGGGCACCCTGCGGCAGGGCGCGCTCGAGCTCCGGCAGGCGCGCCTTCACGCCGTCCACCACCTGGCGGGCATCGGCGCCGCGCAGGCCGAGCACCGTCGCCCATACCGCCTCGCCCTCGCCGTCGCGCGCCACCACGCCGTTGCGCGCCAGGGTGTCGAAGCGCACTTCCGCGACGTCGCCCACCCGCACGATGCCGTTGGGCCGCGCCGCCACCACGATGCTGCGCAGATCCTCGAGCGTGCGGATGCGGCCCTCGGCGCGCACCAGCAGCGCCTCCTCGCCGTCGCGCACGCGCCCCGCCCCGTCGTTGCGGTTGTTGGCGGTCAGCACCTCTTCCAGCATGCGGGTGGTGATGCCGCGCGCCGCCATCGCCGCGGGGCTCGGCACCACCGCATAGCTGCGCACGAAGCCGCCGAGCACGTTGACGTCCGCAACGCCCGGCACGGTGCGCAGCACCGGGCGGATGGTGAAGTCGATCAGGGTGCGCTGCTGCTCCAGCGTCATCCCCGGCGCGTCCAGGGTGAACAGCAGCATCTCCGCGAGCGGCGTGACGATCGGGGCAAGGCCGCCCTGCACCCCGTCCGGCAGGTCGCCCATGATCTGGGTGAGGCGCTCGTTCACCTGGGCGCGGGCCCAGAAGATGTCGGTCCCCTCGGTGAACTCGAAGGTCAGCAGCGCCACCGAATAGCGCGTCACGGAACGCATCGAGGCCAGCCGCGGCGTGCCGGTCATGGCGAGCTCCACCGGCACGGTCACCCGCTGCTCGAGCTCCTCCGGCGTCAGCCCGTCGACGCGCAGGCTCACCAGCACCTGGGTCGGCGCGACATCGGGGAAGGCGTCGATCGGAAGGCGCTGATAGCTGGCCCAGCCCCACACCGCGAGGCCGAGGGCGGCGAGCAGCACCAGCAGCCGCTGAGAGAGCGCCGTCGCGACGAGCTTGCCGAGCATGGATCAGGCCCCGTCCTGCTCCACCAGCGCGCCGAGCAGGAAAAGGATGCCGCGCGTCGCCACCGCATCGCCGCGCGCGAGATGGCCGGCGACCGTCACATTGGTCGCGCTCTCGCTCAGCACCCGCACCGGCCGCGCCTCGAAGCCCGCGGGGCGGCGCAGGAACACCCAGGAGCGGTCGCGGTGCCGCACCACGCTGCCGGCGGCGACGCGCCACAGGCTGCCATCGCCATTGGCGGTGAGCGGCAGCACGGCGATCACCGCCTCGTCGGGACGCAGATAGTCGCTGCCCTGGTCGATCTCGGCGACCGCGGTCACCGATTGCGTCGCCGCATCGGCGCGGCGGCCGACGCGCAGCACGCGGCCCTCGGCGCCCTGCGCGGGCAGCGCGACGCGCGCGCCCGGCGCGATCGAAGGCACGTAGGTCAGCGGCACCTGGATGTTCACCCACAGCGGACGCAGCACGGCGAGGCGGAAGAGCGGCGCGGATTGCGCCACGCGCTGGCCGGCCACCGCCTCGGTCAGCAGCGCGACGCCGGCGCCGGGGGCGGCGATGGTGACGGCGTCGGTGAGGCGGCGGTCGCGGCGCAGCCTGGTGATGTCCTCCGCCTGCATGCCGAGCAGGGCGAGCATCTGCTCGCGCTCCTCCATGGCGGTGCGGAAGGCGACATGCTCGGCGCGGGTCACCAGCAGGCGGCGCTCGGCGATCACCCGGTCGCGATAGAGCGCCTCGTCGCGCGCCAGCCGCTCGCGCGCCAGCGCCTCGTTGTTCACCGCCTCGAGGAAGAGGCGCTGGGCCTCCAGCAATTCGGTGCTGCGCAGGCGGGCGAGGGGCTGGCCTTCCTGCACCGGCTCGTCGGGCGCGACGAAGACCGCCTCGATCAGGCCGCCGACCGGCGCGGCGACGACGCGAAGCTGGTGCGGCGGCACCACCACGGTCGCCGGCAGGCGGATCTCGGCGGCGCTGGCCTCCGGCTCGATCGCCGCCCATTCGATGCCGGTGCTGCGGATGGCGCGCTCGTCGAGCGGGATGAGCAGGCCCTGGGCGAGCGCGCCGAAGGGCAGCACGAGCAATGCCAGGGCGCACAACAAGGCGCGGCCGTGAGGTCGGTGACCCAAGGCTTCTTCTCCCGCATGGCAAGCGACGCCGCCCCGGATCGGGCGCTGCGCCGCAACATGGAGAAGATGCAACTTTCCCGCAAGTTTTCAACTGCGACGGAGTGTTACCCCGCGGGCCTTGCCGGCCCCGGCGAGGGCGGCGGCGGGGGCGGGCGCCGGATGCGGCACAGCCAGCACATCACGCCGCCGCCCGGAACAGCCGGGCCGAGGCCAGGCGGGCGCCCTCGGCCAGGGCCCGCAGCTTGGCCCAGACGACGTCGCCGGCGACCCGGCCGCGGCCGGCGGCGGTGTCGAAGCCGCAATCGGTGCCGGCCAGCACCCGGCGGGGATCGCCCACCGCCCGGGCGGCGCGCTCGATGCGCTCCGCGATCACTTCCGGGTGCTCGACGAAATTGGTCAGGGTGTCGATCACTCCGGCGACCAGGAGCTGGTCCGCCGCCAGCGGCGCGGCTTCGAACAGCCGGATCTCGTGGGCGTGGCGCGGATTGGCGAAGGGCAGCACGAAGCCGCCGACCCGCGCCTGCAGGATGACCGGCAGGATGTCGGCGAGCGGCACGTCGGCGTCGTGCGGCGCCTCGTAATTCCCCCAGCACACATGCAGCCGCACGCGCTCGCGCGGGATGTTGCGGATGGCGTGATTGATGGTGGCGACCACCCGCTCGCCGAAGGCGATGAAGTCGGCGAGCGGCCGGTCGCGGTAGGAGCAGTGCCGCTCCAGCGCGAGGTCCGGGCAGTCGAGCTGCAACAGGAAGCCATGCGCGACGATCGCCTCGTACTCGGTGCGCAGCGCCTCGCCGAGCGCGGCGAGATAGGCCTCCTCGCTGTCGTAATGGCGGTTCTGCACGATGGCGGCGACGATCCCCGGCGAGGGCGCGGCCATGAAGGCCTCGGCGTAGCGGCCGGCCACCGGCTCCAGCGCGGCGCGGAAATCGGCGCATTCGCCCTCGATCGCGCGCGGATCGGGATAGGCGACCGGCCCGATCGCGGCGGGGATGAAATCGGTGTTGCTGACCGCTTCCTTCGCCGCCGCCTGCTCGCGGAACGCCTCCTTGAACTCGGGATAGGCGTCCACGTCGGCCCAGCCCTGCCGCACGCCCTGGCCGCCCAGCCCGGTCAGCCGGTGGCGCAGATAAAGCGCGAAGGATTCATGCTGCTGCTCGCCATTGTTGATGACGTCGAGGCCGCATTCCAGCTGGCGCGGCACGATGGCGCGGACTGCCTCCTTGCCCGCCGCGGCGATCGCCGCCTCGTCCACCGCCATGCCGCGCGAGCGCTGGGTGTAGAGCCGCGTCAGGTCCTTGGGCCTCGGCAGGCTGCCGGTATGGGTGGTCAGGATGCGCCCTTCGCTTCGCTGCATGCCGCGTTTCCTCCTGCGGGCGCCAAGACTGCACCGCCGGGGGCGAACCACAAGCCGGGAAAACCGCTCCCGACGGCGTGGCAACGGTTCACGGCGGCCGCGATCTTTCCCATGATGCCCGGGCGTCCAAGGGAGAGAACCGTCCATGCCCGTCACCCGCCGCGCCGCGCTCGGGGCCGCCGCTGCCGCCGTCCTGTCGCGCCCTCGCCTCGCCGCCGCCCAGGGCGCCGCCGAGCTCATCCGCATCGGCGCGCTGACCGACGCCTCCGGCCCCTATCGCGACGTGGAGGGCCCCACCGGCACCGCCTGCGTCCGCCAGGCCGTCGCCGAATTCATGGCCGCCAACCCGGCGATCAAGGTGGAGGTCGTCACCGCCGACCACCAGAACCGCCCCGACGTCGCCAGCGCCATCGTGCGCGAATGGTTCGACCGCGGCGGCGTCGATGCGCTGGCGCAGGTCGGCAACACCGCGGTGGCGCTCGCCGCCAACACGGTGGCGAAGGAGAAGGACAAGGTCCACCTCAACACCGGCGCGCTCTCCTCGGTGCTCACCGGCGCGCAATGCTCGCCCAACATGATGCACGGGCCGCTCGACACCTGGGCGATGGGCCACGCCACGGCGACGGCGCTGGTGCAGCAGGGCGGCGACAGCTGGTTCTTCATCACCGCCGACTACGCCTTCGGCCATGCGCTGCAGGAGGACACGGGCAAGTTCGTGCGCGCCGCCGGCGGACGCGTGCTCGGCGCGGTGCGCCATCCCTTCCCCGGCACCACCGATTTCGCCGCCTACCTCCTGCAGGCGCAGTCGAGCGGGGCGAAGGTGGTGGCGCTCGCCAATGCCGGGGTGGACCTCATCAACTGCATGAAGCAGGCGCAGGAATTCGGCCTGATGCGGCGCGGCGTGCGCATCGCGGGGCTCAGCACCTTCATCACCGACGTCGCCGCCATGGGGCTGCCGCTGGCGCAGGGGCTGGTGCTGGCGGAAAGCTTCTACTGGGACCTCAACGACCGCACGCGCGCGCTCAACGAGCGGCTGCGCGCGCGGCTCGAGCCGCGCGTCGTGCCGAACACGCTGCATGCCGGCGCCTATGCCGCGGTCACGCATTACCTGAAGGCGGTGCGCCAGATGGGCCCGGCCGCGGCGAAGCAGTCCGGCGCGCGCACCATCGCCACGATGAAGTCCATGCCGACCGACGACGACGCTTTCGGCGCCGGCAGCATCCGCCCCGACGGGCAGATGATCGCGCCGGTGCACCTCTTCCAGGTGAAGGCGCCGGAGGAAAGCCGCGGGCCGGCGGATCTGTTCAAGCGGGTGGCGACGATCCCCGCGGAGGACGCCTTCCGCCCGCTGAACGAGGGCGGCTGCCCGATGATCAGGGGGTGAGAGAAAAAGAAGAACTGGGGAAGGGAGATGAACTCCCTTCCCCAGACCCCATCCCTCCTTTTTTTGGCATTTGACGCTTGTGGGTGGGCAGGTCCGGGTGACCTGACGTTGTCGGGTGGAGAAGGGCGCGCCAGTCGCGACTCCCGCACTCTCAGGCGACGCCACCTTGTCGGGTCCCGAACAGCGCTCTCAACCTTTCCCAAATCACCAAAAAAAGGAGGTGGGGGGTTTGGGGGGGTCGCGGCACTGCCGCGACGTGAACTCCGCCCCCCAAGCTTTTTCACGGCGGCAGCGCCGAGCGCCACGCCGTCGAATCTTCCAGCAGCGCGCGCGCCGCTGCGCGGTCCGCCTCGCGTCCTTCCGCCGGCGGGCAGGTCGCGCGCAGCGCCGCCACCTCGGCGTCCGGCACTGGCGGCCGCAGCGCCCGTTCGCGCGCCAGTGCCGCCCCCATCGGCCGTGCTCCGCTGCGCAGCGCGGCGAGCTGGCTCGCCATGGTCTCCGCGCCGAGGCTGGTGCAGAGGCCGGGCAGCACGCCCACGCCCTGGATCGGCCAGCCCGAGGGCATCAGCACGCGCGACCAGCTCAGCAGCAGCTCGGCCCCGTTGGGCAGCGGATAGACGAGCTGGATCAGTCCCTTGCCCTGGGTCACGCTGCCCACGGCGGCGGCGCGCCGGCGGTCCGCGAGCGCGCCGGCGACGATTTCCGCCGCCGAGGCGCTGCGCCCGTCCACCAGCACCACGACCGGGCGCCCTTCCGCGAGATCGGGCCCGCTGCCGATATAGATGCGCCGCGATTCCGGGTGCCGCCCGCCGCTGCGCGCCACCTCGCCGCCGGGCAGGAAGAGCTCGGCCACCGCCACCGCCTGGGAGAGCAGCCCGCCGCGGTTGCCGCGCAGGTCGAGCACCACGCCGGCGGGCTGCGGCTCGGTCGCGAAGCCGGTGGTGAGCGCCGCCGCCACCTGGTTGTCGGTGGCGTTGGAGAAGCCGGAGATGCGCAGCCACAGCAGGTTCTCCAGCCGCTCGGCGGTCACCGTCTCCGGCGGCACCGGGCTGCGCCGCAGCACCAGCTGGCGCCGGCGGTTCCCGCGCTGGACCGCGAGCACCGCCTCGCTGTCCTCGGGCCCTTCCAGCCGCGCCGCGGCATCGGAGAGGTCGTTCGCGGAAACCGGCTGGCCGTCGATCGCGAGCAGCCGGTCGCCGATGCGCAGGCCTGCGGTCGCCGCCGGGCTGCCCGGCGCGACGGCCGCGACCACGACGGACTCCGCGCGCCCGGCGGCAATGCGCAATCCGAGCCCGGCCTGGCCGACCCGCCGCTCGCGGGCGCGCCGCGCCTCCGCTGCGGTGACGTAGCGGCTGTAGGGGTCGAGGTGGTTGAACAGCTCCTCGAATCCGCTCTGCAGCACGCGCTGCGCGCCGGCCGCCTGCAGCGGCGCCGAGACGGTCCAGGCCGCCTGCTCGAACTGGCTCAGCTCCTCGGCCATCTGCGCGGCGAGCACGGTCGGCGGCGCCCGTTGCGGCGGCACCGGCAGCGCCCGCTGCAGCACCAGCCGGTCGCCGAGGGAGAGGCGCACGCGCCCCTCCCCCTGCTCGGTCGTGATCTGCGGATCGATCGCGGTCAGGCCGCGCAGGCTCCACAGCAGGAGATCGGGCGGCGCCACCGCCTCGACATGGCGCTCGAGGATGGCGTTGAAGGCGGCGGACAGGAGCTGGCGGTATTCCTCCCGCGGAAAGGGCTGCTGCTGCCCCCGCGCGGAGGCGGGGAGCAGCAGCAGCAGCAGCAGGGTCAGCCGCGCGAGCGGCGCCCCCGCCGCGGCGCCGGCGCGCGGCCGCCGCGTGCCGGCACGCCCTGCATCAGGTGGAACACCATGCCGCCGGTGCGCGGCGTGGCCTCCACCAAGCGCGCTTCCACCGCCTGCCCCAGCGTGAAGGTCAATCCTGTCCTGCGACCGGCCAGACTGCGCGCGGTCTCGTCCTGGTCCCATCGATCATCCGGCAGCGAGCCGAGCGGCACGATCCCGCTCGCGCCGTTCTCGTCCAAAGTGACGAACAGACCAAAACGTGTCACCCCGGAAATACGCGCGGCGAAGACGCTTCCGACGCGGTCTTGCATGAAAGCCGCAAGGTAGCGGTCCACCGCGTCGCGCTCGGCCTGCGCGGCGCGGCGCTCCGTTTCGGTGATGTGCTCCGCGGTCTCCGGGAAGCGCGCGGCTTCGGTATCCGCGAGACCGTCCTTGCCCGCCTTCAGGCCGAGGATCAGGGCGCGGTGCACCAGGAGATCGGCATAGCGGCGGATCGGCGAGGTGAAATGGGCGTAGCGCGGCAGGGCGAGGCCGAAATGGCCGATATTGTCCGGGCTGTAGGCGGCCTGGGACTGGCTGCGCAGCACCGTCTCATGGGTCAGGCGCTCCTCCGGCCGGCCGCGCACCTGTTCCAGCACCTGGGCGAAGTTGCGCGGATGGATGCGGTCGCCGGGCGGCAGCGCGATGCCCAGCGCGGCAAGATACTGCCGCAGCCCTTCCAGCTTGGCGTCGGAGGGCCGGTCATGGATGCGGTACATGCAGGGCAGGCTGAGGCGCTCCAGCTCCTCCGCCGCGGCGACATTGGCGGCGACCATGAACTCCTCGATGAGGCGGTGCGAATCGAGGCGGGGCCGGGGAATCACCGCCTGCACCTTGCCGCGGGCATCGAGGATGACGCGGCGCTCGGGGATCTCGAGGTCCAGCGTGCCGCGGCGCTCGCGGGCGGCGAGCAGGGCGCGGAAGGCGCCATAGAGGCGCGCGACATGGCCGGGCGGCAGGCCGTCCGGATCGCCGCCCGCATCCGCGGCGTGCTGGACCTGCTCATAGGTGAGCCGGGCCGCGGAACGCATGATGCCGCGGCCGAAGCGATGCGCGGTCTTGCTGCCCTGCGCATCGAAGCGCAGCTCGACGAAGAGGCAGCCGCGGTCCTCGGCCGGGCGCAGGCTGCACCAGCCATTCGACAGCGCCTCCGGCAGCATCGGCACGACGCGGTCGGGGAAATACACGCTGTTGCCGCGCGCCCAGGCCTCGCGGTCGAGATGGCTGCCGGGCTTCACGTAATGGGCGACGTCGGCGATCGCGACCAGCACGCGCCAGCCATTGCCGTCCGGCTCGGCGAACACCGCGTCGTCGAAATCGCGCGCATCCTCGCCGTCGATCGTCACCAGCGGGATCTGCCGCAGGTCCTCGCGGCCGCGCGCGGTGACGCCCTTGGCGCGCTCCGCCTCGCGCACCGCCTCGGCGGGGAAGACGTCCGGGATGCCATGGGCGTGGATGCAGATCAGCGAGACCGAGCGCGGCTCGCCGAGCACGCCGAGGCGCTCGACGATGCGCGCCGGGCGCGGGCCGAGACCATGGCCGGGCAGCGGCTCGGCCAGTACGATCTCGCCCGGCTCGGCGCCGTTCTCGGCGCCGGCGGGGACGCGCCACTCGCCTTTCTGGCGGCGGTCGGTCGGGATGATGCGGCCTTCCTCGAACACGCCGAGCACGCGGGCGGGCGCGGCGCCGCCGATGCGCTTGAAGGTGCGGCCTTCGTATTTCTCGCCGCCCAGCCATTTGAGCCGCGCGAGCACGCGTTCGCCCGGCGCCAGGGCGGCGAGGCCCTGGCGCTCGGGGCGCATGTAGATCAGCGGGCGTCCCTCGCCGCTCCAGCCCACCGGGCGCGCCAGCGCATCGCCATCCGGGTCGGAGCCGAACACCTCGACCACCATCATCTCCGGCAGCCGCGCGGCGTGGCGGGCGCCGCGCTTGCCGGCCTGCACCGTGGCGCCCTCGGCCTCCAGCTCGCGCAGCATGCTGCGCAGCGCGGGGCGGTGCTCGGTGGTCAGGTTGAAGGCGCGGGCGATGTCGCTCTTGCCGACCCGGCCGGGGGCCTCGCGCAGATAGCGCCGCAGCTCGTCCTTGCTCGGCAGCGTGCCGGGCTCGGCGCGGGCCTGGCGCCGGCGCTTCGAGGCGGCGGCAGGACCGGCGGCGGAGCGGGTCCGGGCGGCATGGCCTTTGGCGGGCGGCCCCCGGCGCGGCATCTCAGCCGGCGGCCCGGCGCTTCGGCGCCGGAGCGGCGTCCTTGCCGGCCGCCGCCTTCGCCTTGCCCTTGGCCGCCGTCTTCGCCGCGGGTTTCGGCTTCGCCGCCGTGCTCTTCGCCGGCGCCTTGCGCGCGGGCTTCGCCGCGGGCTCGGCGGCGGCCGCCCCCTTGGCGGCGCCTTTCGCCGAGGCGCGGCTGCGCGCGCCGCCGCGGCCCGCCTTGGGCTTCAGCTCCTTGCCCTTCTCCGCGAGCAGCGACACCGCCTGTTCCAGCGTCACCGCCTCCATGTCCGTCCCGCGCGGCACATTGGCCACGCGGTTGCCATGCAGGATGAAGGGCCCGAAGCGCCCGCGCCGCACCTCCACCGCGCCGCCCTGCGGATGCTCGCCCAGGGATCGCCCGCGCGGCTTCACCTCGGCGAGCAGCGCCACCGCACGGTTGAGGCCGACCGAGAGCACGTCGTCATCGGCATCGAGCGACTTGTAGGTGGAGCCCATCCGCACATAGGGGCCGAAGCGCCCGATGCCGGCGGAGATCTCCTCGCGCGTCTCCGGATGCGGTCCGACCAGGCGCGGGAGCGCGAGGAGGCCGAGCGCGCGCTCGAGGTCCAGGCTCTCCGGATCCATGCCGCGCGGCAGGGAGGCGCGCTTCGGCTTGGTCGGCTTGCCCTTCTCGTCGGTGCCGCCCTCCCCGAGCTGGACATAGAGCCCGTACGGGCCGCGGCGGACCGTCACCTCCTGGCCGGTCTCGGGATCGACGCCCAGGCTGCGCTCGCCGCCGCCCTCCGCCTCGCCCTCGGCATTCGGCACCGCGAGCGGGCGGGTGTAGCGGCACTCGGGGTAATTCGAGCAGCCGATGAACGCCCCCTGCCGTCCCAGCCTCAGGCCGAGACGCCCGCTGGCGCAGGCCGGGCAGGCACGCGGATCGGCGCCATCGGCGCGAGCGGGGAAGAAATGCGGCCCGAGCTCCTCGTCCAGCGCGTCGATGACGTCGCTGATCTTGAGGTCCTTGGTCGCGTCCACCGCCTTCGAGAATTCGTCCCAGAAGGCGCGCATCACCGCGCGCCAATCCATCTTGCCGTCGGCGATGTCGTCCAGCGTTTCTTCCAGGTTCGCGGTGAAGCCGGTGTCGACGTAGCGCTCGAAGAACTTCACCAGGAAGGAGGTGACCAGCCTGCCGCGATCCTCGGGGATGAAGCGCCGCTTCTCCAGCCGCACGTAATTGCGGTCCTGCAGGGTCTGCAGAATCGAGGCGTAGGTGGAAGGCCGCCCGATGCCGAGCTCCTCCAGCTTCTTGACCAGCGACGCCTCGGAATAGCGCGGCGGCGGCTGGGTGAAGTGCTGGCTCGCGGTGACCTCGCCGCGCTTCAGCGGGTCGCGCTCCGCCATCGGCGGCAGCACGCGGCTGTCCTCGTCCTCGCCGGCGGCGGCCAGGATGCCGGCGCGCGCGTCCGCCGCGCGGTCGTCCTCGTCCTCGCGATAGAGCTTGAGGAACCCGTCGAAGGCGATCACCGAGCCGGTCGCGCGCAGCCGCACCTTCCCACTGGCATCGGCGATGTCCACGGTGGTCTGGTCGATCTCCGCCGACTGCATCTGCGAGGCGACCGCGCGCTTCCAGATCAGCTCGTAGAGCCGCGCCTGCTGCCGCTCGAGCTCATCGGCCATCGCGCCCGGCGTGCGGGTCACGTCGGTCGGACGGATCGCCTCATGCGCCTCCTGCGCGTTCTTGGCGCGCGTCGCGTATTCGCGCGGCGCGCCGGGCACGTAATCGGCGCCGAACTCGCCCTGCACATGGTCGCGGATGGCGAACACCGCCTCGCGCGCCATCTGCACGCCGTCGGTCCGCATATAGGTGATGTGCCCGGCCTCGTAGAGCTGCTGCGCGACGCGCATGGTCTGCTGCGCGCCCATGCCGAGCTTGCGGCTGGCCTCCATCTGCAGGGTCGAGGTGGTGAAGGGCGGCGGCGGGTTGCGCCTGATCCGCCGCTTCTCAACGGAGGCGACCGCGAAGCTCCCCGCCTCGACCGCCGCCTTCGCCCGTCGCGCCGCCGCCTCGTCCGGCAGGTCGAACTGGTCGAGCTTCTTCCCGTCGAGATGGGTCAGCCGCGCGGTGAAGGGCGCGCCGACCGGCGTCATGAAACGCGCCTCGATGGTCCAGTACTCGCGCGGACGGAACGCCTCGATCTCCGCCTCGCGCTCGCAGACCAGGCGCAGCGCCACCGACTGCACGCGCCCCGCCGAGCGGCTGCCCGGCAGCTTGCGCCACAGCACCGGCGACAGGGTGAACCCCACGAGGTAATCGAGCGCCCGCCGCGCCAGGTAGGCGTCGATCAGCGGCTCGTCGAGGTCGCGCGGCGCGGCGAGCGCCGCCTGCACCGCCCGCCGCGTGATCTCGTTGAAGGTGATGCGGCGGACATCGACGCCGGCCAGCGCGCCCTTGCGCGCCAGCATCTCCCGCACATGCCAGGAGATCGCCTCGCCCTCGCGGTCCGGGTCGGTCGCCAGGAACAGGCGCCGCGCGCCCTTGAGCGCCTTGGCGATGGCGGCGACCTGCTTCTCGCCCCGGTCCTCCGCCTCCCAGTCCATGGCGAAGTCCTCCTCCGGGCGCACGCTGCCGTCCTTGGGCGGCAGGTCGCGCACATGGCCGAAGGAGGCCAGCACGGTGAAGTCGCGGCCGAGATACTTGTTGATGGTCTTCGCCTTGGCCGGCGATTCGACGACGACGACGTCGGTCATGGCTCGCTTCTAACGACTCCCGCTCCGCAGGACACGACCGCCGGGCAGGAGTTGCACGCGGCCCTCCATCTCCAGCTCGGTCAGCACGGCCTGGAGCTCGGGGGCGGTTAGGTGGCAGCGGCGGGCAAGTTCGTCAACCGACACGGGCGAAGAACCAACGAGATCATACACTTGCTGGTTGTCGCCCAGGCCCGCAGGCGGCTCCGGCGCGGTTTCCGGCAGCGCGGCGAGGGTGCCGGCGGGCCGGAACAGCGGGCCCTCGCGCGGCGCCTCGGGCAGGTTCTCGAGGACGTCCTCCACCCGTTCCACGAGATGCGCGCCCTGCCGAATCAGGTCGTTCGCGCCCCGCGAGCGCGGATCCAAGGGGCTTCCCGGCACGGCGAAGATCTCCCGCCCGGCCTCCAACCCCATCCGCGCCGTGATCAGCGTGCCCGACCGCTCCGCCGCCTCGATCACCACCACCCCGAGCGCGAGCCCCGCGACGATCCGGTTCCGCTTGGGAAAATGCCGCGCCAGGGGCGCGGTGCCGAGCGGCGCCTCCGCCACCACCGCCCCGGCCTGCCCGATCTCCGCCTGCAATCCCGCATGCTCCGGCGGATAGGCGACATCCAGCCCGCCCGGCAGCACCGCCACCGTCAGCCCCGCCCGCATCGCGCCGCGATGCGCCGCCGCGTCGATCCCCCGCGCCAGGCCCGACACCACCACCAGGCCGCGCCCCGCCAGCCCCTCCGCCAGGTCCTCCGCGATCCGCCGCCCGCCCGCCGAGGCATTGCGCGCCCCCACCACCGCCACCGCCGGCGCGCTCAACGACGCCACATCGCCGATCACCGCCAGCACCGCCGGCGCATCCGGCAGCAAGCCGAGCAGCCGCGGATAACCCTCCTCATCGGCAAACAGGAACCGCCCGCCGAGCCGCGCCACCGCCTCGATCTCGCGCTCCACCGCCTCGCGCGGCGGCACCGCATAGCGCATCCCGCGCCGCCCATAGCCCGGCAGCGCCTCCAGCGCCGCCGCCGCACCGCCATGCCGCTCCACCAGCCGCCGCCACCACTGCGGCCCGATCCCCTCCGTCCGCGCCAGCAGCAACCGGGCGAGCAAGGGCGTCACGGCAGCGTTGCGCCGGTGGAGAGGTGCGTGGGAGGGCGCTGCCCTCCCACACCCTCCCGCCGGGGGGCGAGCCGCCCCCCGGACCCCGGCTCGAGAATCAGGTCCGGGAGCGGGGAGGGGCATCGCGCGCGGGTGGAGATGGTGCGCCGGTTGTGCCCCTCCCCGCTCCCGGACCTGCCCTCGGGGTCTGGGGGGCGAGGTCGCCCCCCAGCGGGAGGTGCAGGAGGGCAGAGCCCTCCTGCGCAGCTCTCCGCAAGCGCCAACGCCGCCGTCACGTCTTGCGCCCGATGCGCGGTTCGGTGCCGGCGAGGAGGCGGCGGATGTTGGCTTCGTGGCGCCAGGTCACGAGCACGGCGACGAGCAGGGCCAGGAGGGCGTGTTCGGGGTCGATGAGGAGGTAGGCGAAGACGGGCGCGAGGGCGGCGGCGGCCAGTGCGCTGGCGGAGGAGATGCGCGTGACGATGGCGGTGGCGAGCCACGTGACGCAGCACAGCAGGCCGACCGGCCACATGGCGGCGAGGAACACGCCGAGGCTGGTGGCCATGCCCTTGCCGCCTCTGAAGCCCAGCCAGGCGGGGAACATGTGGCCGAGCACGGCGGCGGTGCCGGCGACCAGGTCCTGCTCCCCGAGCAGCCAGCGCGCGAGCCAGATGGCGGCCGCGCCTTTCAGCCCGTCGAGCAGCAGGGTGGCGGCGGCGAGCGCCTTGTTGCCGGTGCGCAGGACGTTGGTGGCGCCGATATTGCCGGAGCCGATGGCGCGGATGTCCCCCAGGCCCGCGGCCCGGGTCAGCAGCAGGCCGAAGGGAATCGAGCCCAGCAGGTAGGCCAGCGCCAGGGCGATCAGGAAGGCGAGGCTTTCGGGCATGGGGGGCTCAGCTGCCGTAAACGCGTTGTCCGGCTTTCCAGGTGCCGAGCACCTTGCCTTCCAGGCCGCGCCCGTCCCAGGGGGAGTTTTGCGCCTTTCCGGGCAGCCGCCCGGCCTCGACCTTCCAGCCGCGCTCGAGATCGAACAGGACCAGGTCGGCCGGCGCGCCCTTGGCGAGGCGGCCGGCGGCAAGGTCGAGCAGACGGGCGGGCCTGGCGGTGAGCAGGTCGAGCGCGGCGAGCAGCGTCAGGTCGCCGCCATGCACGCGGGCCAGGGTGACGCCGAGCAGGGTGGCGAGGCCGGCGCCGCCGGGCTCGGCCTGGGCGAAGGGCAGGCGCTTGTCGTCGGCGTCGCGCGGCTGGTGGTCGGAGGCGATGGCGTCGATGGTGCCGTCGGCGAGCGCCGCGACCACCGCCTGGCGGTCCTCCTCGCGCCTGAGCGGCGGGCAGAGCTTGGCGTAGGTGCGGTAGTCGCCGATCGCCGTCTCGTTGAGGTCGAAATAGGGCGGCGCGGTGTCGCAGGTGACCTTCAGCCCCTCGGCCTTGGCGGCGCGGATGAGCTCCAGCGCGGCGCCGGTGGAGACATGGGCGAAATGCACATGCCCGCCGGTGAGGCGGGCCAGCGCGATGTCGCGCGTCACCATCATCGCCTCCGCCGCGGCCGGCACGCCGGGCAGCCCCAGCCGCGAGGCCAGCTCGCCCTCGGTGGCGGCCGCGCCGGCGGCGAGGCTCGGCACTTCCGGGTGCTGCACGATGAAGCTGCCGAAGGCGCGGGCATAGGAGAGGCAGAGCCGCATGGTCCGGGCATCGCCGATCGCCCGCGCACCGTCGGTGAAGGCGATGGCGCCGGCCTCGCGCAGCAGGCCGAATTCGGACATCTCCTTGCCGGCGCAGCGCTTGGTGGCGGCGCCGTAGGGCAGCAGGGTGAGCGACCCCGTCGCCTCGCCCCGCCGCGCGACGAAGGAGACCAGCGCGGGGTCGTCCAGCGCCGGGTCGGTGTCCGGCAGCACGCAGATCGTGGTCACGCCGCCGGCGGCGGCCGCCTGGGCGGCGGAGGCGATGGTCTCGCGATGCTCCGCCCCCGGCTCGCCGAGATTGGCGCGCAGGTCCACGAGCCCGGGTGCCAGGCAGGCGCCGTTCCCGGGAATGGTCAGCGCGCCCTCCGGCGCCGCCAGGCCGGCGCCGAGATCGGCGATGGCGCCCTCGCGCACCAGCAGCGCCCCGGGCGCATCCAGGCCGCTGGCCGGATCGAGCAGCCGGACATCGGTGAACAGCAGGTCGCGCATGAGCCGCGTTATAGAGGGGTCGCCGAGTCCCGCCACAGGGAAGCCTGCCCATGCCGAGGACTACCTTGCTGCAGCTGCTGGAGGCCTACCGCGCCGCACCGGACGAGGCGGCGCGCACGCTCGCGGCGGAGCGGGTGGAGGCGCTGATCGAGGCACGCATCGCCGCCGCCCTGCGCGAAGCGGGCGCGCCGCGGGTGGTCGGGCCGGAGGAGGAAGACCGCCGGACCGACGACGGGACGGACGATTGAGTGTTGGGGGGCGGAGAGTAGGTTGGGGGGCGGAGATGAACTCCGCCCCCCAAACCCCCCACCTCCTTTTTTTGGCTACTTGGCGCTGGCTCCTCCCGCACTCTCAGGCGCCGAGCCGTTGTCGGGCTGAGAACGGAGCTCGCCACGCTTCCCCGGAATCAAAAAAAGGAGGTGGGGGGTCTGGGGCTGTCGCGGCACTGCCGCGACGTGAACTCCGCCCCCCAGTCTTCTGTCACGCCCCGCGCCACAGCCGCGCGTCGAAGCGGAAGGGCTGCACCAGGGCCACCCGTGCCTCCGTCGCCCGGGCATGCAGCGGGTTGAGCAGCAGGTTGCTCGCCGCGGGCACCAGCGCGGAGGGCACCCGCAGCACCGCGCTGCGGCCTGCCCGCAGCCAGCCATCGCCGATCCTCCGCGGCGAGGCGGGCAGGCTCGCCACCTGTTCCGGCGGCTCGTCGGGCAGCTCCGCCTGCATCAGCACGTAGTCGTCCGGCAGCAGGTCGGGCGGCAGGTCGAGATGCACCCGCACCTCCAGCACCGCGAGGGCCGGATGCTCGGCGAGGTACACCAGCGGCAGGCCGGGGCTGTTCCAGCGCCCGCCGAAGCGCCGCGCGCCCTCGCCGGAAAGATCGGCATGCACCGCCCGGCACACCCGCCAGGCGGCGATCAAGCGGCGATGCCGTGCGCGATCCGCCCGAGCAGCCTCTCCACCCGCCGCGCCCCGACATCGGTGTCCAGCAGGTCGAGCGGCGCGTGGTCGGCCAGCGCGGCGCTCGGCCGCCGGAGCCAGCGCCCCGCCTTCTCGGCATTGGCGAACACCGCCTCGGCCTCCTGGATCAGGCGCAGGATGCGCAGCAGCCGGTCCGACTGCTCCGCCGAGAGCCGCCCGAGGGCGCGCCGATGCGCCAGCGTCTTGCGCGGCAGCGCCAGGCGGTCGAGCTCGGCGCCGCTCAGCCGGCCGGTCGCCAGCACCTCGTCCACCACCGTCACCGGCAGTCCTTCGCGCACCGCCTCGACCAGGCCGAGATCGCCCTCGTCGAGCGCGGACATCAGCCGCTTGCTGGCGGAAGCCGATGCGGGCATGGCGGCGCCTCCTGGCGATCTGCACCTATCACAGGTGCATATCGCCATCCAAACCCGCGCTGTCCAGCCCTCGACTTGAGTCAGGAGCGGGGGCGGCGTGGCGACTTCGCGCTGGTGGTTTCCGCACTCTCAGGCGCCGCAGCGTTGTCGGACTGGGAACGGAGCTCTCCACGCTTCCCAATAGTCAAAAAAAGGAGGTGGGGGGTCTGGGGGGCGGAGTTCTCTCCGCCCCCCAGTCTTGTCTTTCTTACGCCACCGCGTACCGGCTCCCCGATGCCGCCGCCCCGATCATCGCCTCGAACACCGCGACGCCGTGGATCGCCTCCTCCACCGGCAGCGGATAGGCCGGCCCGCCCGCGACCGCGGCGGCGAAGGCGGCGAGCTCGGCGCGCTCGATGTCGGTCTTCGGGAATTCGCGGGTCCAGCCCTCGCCCTCGCGCGGCGTGAAGACCAGCGACTCGTGCCCGCGCAGCTCGGCCAGGCCTTCGCTGCCGAACAGCGCCACCCGCCAGTAGCGCGGCGCCAGCGCCAGGGTCGCGAAGCCCGCCGTCGCGCCGGAGGCGAAGCGGAACAGCCCCGCGGTGGTGTCGTCCAGCCCGTTCTCCAGCACCCGCGCATGCGAGGTCACCGCCACCTCCGCAATCGGGCCGGCGAGGTGGATCATCATGTCCACCATGTGGATGCCCATGCCGCCCATGCCGCCGAGCGGGCTCTCGTCGCGGTCGGCGCGCCACATGCCGGGCCGGTAGGTGTTGGCCCCCGGCCCGCTGAACTGCCCCTCGACATGCAGCAGCGTCCCGAGCCGGCCGTCGGCCAGCATGGCCTTCATCTCGGCGACCGCCGGCAGGAAGCGCCGGTTGTGGCCGAGCGCCATCACCAGCCCGGCCTCCCGGCACGCCGCGACCGCCGCCGCGGCCGATGCCTTGGTCATGGTGAAGGGCTTCTCGACGAAGACGTGCTTGCCGGCACGCGCCGCGGCGATCACCTGCTCGGCATGCTGGCGGTGCGGCGAGGCGATCGCCACCGCCTGAACCCCCGGGTCCGCCAGCACCGCGGCGACATCGGGCAGCATGCGGATGCCGTTCTCCCGCGCCCAGGCCTCCGCCTTGGCCGGCGTACCGGTGCAGCCGGCGACGAAGCGGATGCCCGCCTCCGGCCTCTGCTGCACGCTGTTCACCAGGGTCTGCCCCCAGCGCCCCATGCCGATGATCGCCGCCTTCACCATCGTCCCTGTCCTTCCAGCACGGAAGCGATCCGCGGCAGGCGCCGCAGCCCCCAGGCCAGCACGATCGCCGACAGCGCGACCGCCGCCAAGCTCGGCAGCCGCAGCCCGAGAACCTCCCCGCTCGCCCCCAGCATCAGCGCGCCGAGCGCCGGGCAGGCGCGCGTGATCATCCCCCAGAGCGAAAGGATGCGTCCGCGCATCGCGGGGTCCGCCGCGCTCTGCGCCAGGGTCTGCACCGAGATGCCGTGCACGCTGGCGGCGCCGCCGATCGCCGCCGCCGCGGCGAGGCCGAGCGGGAACCAGCCGGTGGCGACGAAGGCGATGGTCGCCACCGCCTGCGCCCCCACCGCGAGCATGGCGAGCCGGGTGGTCCCCGCGAGCTCCCCGCGCGCCGCCACGGCCACCCCGGAGACCAGCGCGCCGATGCCGAAGCAGGCGGTGAGCCCGGCGAGCGCATCGGCGCCGAGGCCGTAGAGGCGCTCGACATAGGGCGGCAGGATCTCCTGCACCCCGCGCAGCAGCACCGCGGTCGCCGCCGCGAAGCCGAGGATCGGCCCGAGCCCGGGATGCCGCGCCGCATAGCGCACGCCGTCCACCATCTCGGCCAGCAGGCTGCCGGTCGCGGCATGGCCGCGGCGCGCGGCGGCATCGACGCGAAGCCCCGGCGTGGTCGCGGCGGCGATGGTGTAGGCGAGCGCGTTGCAGGCGACCGCCGGCCACACGCCGGCGATCGCGATCAGCGGCCCGGCGAGCCCCGGCCCGACGAAGCGCGCGACATTGTAGGAGAGGCTGTTGAGCGCCACCGCCGCCGGCAGGTCCGCCCGCGGCACCAGCCCGTGCATCAGCGATTGCCGCGCCGGCTGGTTGAAGGACGCGGCGGTGCCGCCGATCGTCTCCAGCACCAGCAGGGTGCCGATGCTCATCAGCCCCGACGCGGTCAGGGTCGCGTTCAGTGCGGCGTTCGCGGCGATCACGATCTGCGTCGCCATGGTGAGCCGCACCCGGTCCACCCGGTCCGCCACCGCGCCGGCGAAGGGGCTCACCAGCACCGCCGGGGCGAGGTCGCAGAACGCCACGACGCCGACCCAGAGCGCGCTGTGCGTGAGCTCCCAGGCGAGCCAGGCCACCGCGATGCGGTGCATCCAGAGCCCGGTCCAGGCGATCAGCGACGCGCTGAAGAAGATGCGGGCGTTGCGGTGCGAGAGCGCGCGGGAGAGGGTGCCGAGCGAGGCCAAGCGGGCCCGCCCTCAGGAGCCTCCGCGTGCCACCGGCGCCGGCCGCGGATCGGTCGGCTGCGGCCCGGCCTGGTTCTGCCGCACGCAGTCCCGCGCCAGGCGGTTGCGCTCGTAGAGCTGGCCAGCCTGGTCGTTCTGCGCCCGCAGGCTCGGGATATCCGCCTGCTCGCCGACCCGCGTCGCGCCCTCGTCGAGGCGCATCTGCTGGCCGCGGTCGCGGTAGAGCACCACCCGCTCGGCGGCGCGCGAGCACGCCGCCTCCAGGCTGTCCACCCGCTGGCTCGCGGGGGCGTAGGCGGGCGACGGCCCGGGATCGGGCCCACCGCAGGCGGCGATCACGAGCAGGAGGGGCGCGGCGCGAAACATTCACGGGACTCCAGCGGCGGGAAGCGGGCGCGAGGTGAGAGGGCGTGACAGTAGCCGGCGCAGGCTGCCCTCGTCGAACCGGGCGCCGGCGTCAAGCGGCATGGTCGCCGCCGCCTGGAGCAGCGCCGGGTGGAGCTCGATGCCCTGGATGCTGACATCGAACAGCCCGGCGAGCCAGCTGGCGCGCGTCATCACCTCGATCAGCGCCAGCAGGCGGAGGCAGAGGGCGAGGCCCGGCAGCGTGCCGAGGCCGGCGAGCCCGTCCACCGCCGCCGCCCAGCAGGCGGCGTCGGCATCGGCGATGGCGAGCTCGGTGGCCTCGCCGTCGGGGCGGCGGAAGATCAGGGTGCGCGGCGGCCCCCAGCGGCGCGCATCCGCGGCGGCGCGGGCGGTGTCCCAGGCGGCGAGCAGCGCGCGGGGGGACACCGCGGGCAGGCGCTCGGGCGGCAGGGCGACGGCATGGACCAGGCTGCCGTCCGGGCCGCGATGGGTGCGGATAGGCGAAGGCATCCCGGATATGTGGCCCAGGGGGCCGCCGGGCGCCAGCCGGCCGCCGCCGCCGCGGCGCGCGCCGGGCGGGACCGCGCGCGACGATCGCGGGGTCGCCTGCCGGGGGCCTGCCGATAACACGCTGGTGGCGGTGCGCCGATCCGCCCGCCGGAGGGGTTGCACGCCGCTGCGGCCCTCCCGCAGTGTCGGCGCGGCCATTGCCGATGCGGGAGGGACTGCGCGTGGACTTTGCGCCGACGCCGGAGCAGCGGCAGATCCGCGAGGAGATCCTGCGCCGCTGCGCCGCCTTCGACGACGGCTACTGGCTGCGCCAGGACCGCGAGGCCGCATTCCCGCACGAATTCCACGCCGCCATGGCCGAGGGCGGCTGGCTCGGCATCGCCATGCCGACCGAGTACGGCGGCGGCGGCCTCGGCATCGCCGAGGCTGCCTTCATGATGCAGGCGGTGGCGGAATCCGGCGCCTGCATGTCCGGCGCCTCCGCCATCCACATGAACATCTTCGGCCTCAACCCGGTGGTGGTGTTCGGCAGCGAGGACCAGAAGGCGCGCATGCTGCCGCCGCTGATCGCTGGCAGCGACAAGGCCTGCTTCGCCGTCACCGAGCCGAATGCCGGGCTCAACACCACCGAGCTCACGACGCGCGCGGAGCGGCACGGCGATCACTACCGCGTCTTCGGCCAGAAGATCTGGATCTCGACCGCCCAGGTCGCCAACAAGATGCTGCTGCTCGCACGCACCACGCCGCTCGAGCAGGTGCGGCGCAAGACCGAAGGCCTGACCCTCTTCTACACCGATCTCGACCGCGCCCGGGTGGAAGTGCGGCTCATCGAGAAGATGGGCCGCCACGCCGTCGATTCGAACATGCTGTTCATCGACGGGCTGCGCATCCCCGTGGAGGACCGCATCGGCGAGGAAGGTGCCGGCTTCCGCGCCATCCTGCACGGGATGAACCCCGAGCGCATCCTGATCGCCGCCGAGGCGGTGGGGATCGGCCGCGCCGCGCTTGCCAAGGCGGCGGAGTACGCGAAGCAGCGCGTGGTGTTCGCCCGCCCGATCGGCCAGAACCAGGGCATCCAGCACCCGCTCGCGCGCGCCTGGGCGCAGCTCGAGGCGGCGGACCTGATGATGCTGAAGGCGGCGACGCTCTACGACCGCGGCGAGGAATGCGGCGCCGAGGCGAATGCGGCGAAGTACCTGGCCGGCGAGGCGGCGTTCACCGCGGCGGAGACCGCGGTGATGACGCATGGCGGCATGGGCTACGCACAGGAATACCATGTCGAGCGCTACCTGCGCGAAAGCCTGATCCCGCGCATCGCGCCGGTGAGCCGCGAGATGATCCTGAGCTACATCGCGGAGCGGGTGCTTGGGCTGCCGAAGTCGTACTGATACTCGAAGGCGCGGCGAGCTCCGTTCTCGGCCCGACAACGGCATGGCGCCCGAGAGTGCGGGATGGGTTCGCGCCAATAAGCCAAAAAAAGGAGGTGGGGGGTCTGGGGGGCGGAGTTCATCTCCGCCCCCCAGCTAACGCCCACCACCCACCGGAAGACTAGCGGCCGTCACGTAGGAGGCGGCGTCGGAGAGCAGGAACAGCACCGTCTCCGCCACTTCCTCCGCCGTTCCGGCGCGCTTCATCGGCACGCCCGGCGTCATGCGCTCGAGCCGGTCCGGCATGCCCGCCGCGGCATGGATGTCGGTGTCGATCAGCCCGGGATTCACCGCATTCACGCGGATGCCCTCGGTGGCCACCTCGCGCGCCAGGCCGAAGGTGAGCGTATCCACCGCACCCTTGCTCGCCGCGTAATGCACCCACTCCCCGCCGCCGCCGATCTCCGAAGCGCGGGAGGAGATGTTGACGATCGCGCCGCCCTTCCCGCCGCGCGCGGTCGACATCCGCCGCACCGCCTCGCGCGCGCAGAGGAAGAGGCCGAACACATTGGCGCGGAACACCTCCTCCCACACCGCCAGGGTCGCATCGGCGACGCGCGCAACCGGGCCGGTCACGCCGGCATTGTTCACCAGCGCATCCAGCCGCCCGAAATGCGCATCGAGTGCCGCGAAGCTCGCCATCACCTGCGCCTCGTCCGCCACGTCCGCACGATGCAGCAGGACCGCCGCACCCGCCGCCTCGCACGCCGCCGCGGTCGCCCGCGCCGCCGCCTCGCTGCCGCGCCAGGTCAGGCAGAGATCGTAGCCGCGCGCAGCGGCCAGCCGCGCCACCGCGGCGCCGATGCCGCGTGAAGCGCCCGTCACCATCGCCACCTTGCGCGCCATCGCGTCCTCCATGTGTTTTTCGCCGCCCCATGCTGGCGCGAACCGGGCGGCCTGTCATGTTCCGCTTGCCCATGGCGTGCCGCGCGCGCCAGCCTGCGCATGGGGAGGATCCAGCGATGTCCGATCTCGTGGTGGCCGACGAAGGCGGTGTCCGCCGCATCGCCATGAACCGGCCGGAGAAGCGCAATGCGCTGACCCGCGCCATGTACGCCGCCATGGCCGAGGCGCTGCGCGAGGCGGCGACGCGCCCCGCCATCCGCGCCGCGCTGATCACCGGCGGGCCGGATTGCTTCACCGCCGGCAACGACATCGCCGATTTCCGCGCCCGCGGCGAGGCGGCAGCCGAGGTGCCCTCGCCCGCGCGCGGCTTCCTCGCCGCGCTGCGCGACTGCCCGAAGCCGGTGGTGGCCGCGGTGGCGGGCCACGCGGTCGGCATCGGCACCACCATGCTGCTGCATTGCGACCTGGTCTACGCGGCGGAGAATGCCCGCTTCGCGCTGCCCTTCGTCGATCTCGGCCTGTGCCCCGAGGGCGGCTCCTCGATCCTGCTGCCGCAGCGCGCCGGCGCGCTGCTCGCCAACGAGCTGCTGATGCTGGGCGGCGCCTTCGACGCCGCGACCGCGCTCCGCGCCGGCATCGTCAACGCGGTGCTGCCGGATGCGGCGCTGCTTGCGCATGCGGAGGAGAAGGCGCGCATCCTCGCCGCCAAGCCGCCTTCCGCGATGGCGGCGGCCAAGGCGCTGCTCCGCCGTGCGGATGCGGCGCGGCTCGCCGCGCAGATGGAAGAGGAATTCGCGCGCTTCAATGCGCTGCTGCGTGGTCCGGAAGCGGCCGAGGCGACCGCCGCCTTCGCCGAGAAGCGCAAGCCGGATTTCTCCCGCTTCCTGCCGCAGGAGGATTGAGATGTTCCGCGACGATCTGTTCCAGGGCGCGCATGTGCTGGTGACCGGGGGCGGCACCGGGCTCGGGCGCATGATGGCGGAACGCATGCTGGCCCTCGGCGCCAGTGTCGAGATCTGGGGAAGGCGCGGCGTGGTCCTCGAGGAGACCGCGGCAGCGATGAACGCCGCGCATCCTGGCCGCGCCTTCTGGCGCAGCGTGGACATCAAGGACCCCGCCGCGATCGAGGCCGCGGTGGAGGCGATGTGGTCCGAAGGCCGGCCGGCCACGCATCTCGTCAACAACGCCGCCGGCAATTTCGTCAGCCGCACCGAGGACCTTTCCTCGCGCGCCTTCCACGCCATCGCCGACATCGTCTTCCACGGCACCTTCCAGACCACGCAGGCGGTGGGCAAGCGCTGGATCGCCGCGAAGAGCGGCGGCGCGGTGGTGTCCATCGTCGTGACCTGGGTACGCACCGGCGCGCCCTTCGTCGTGCCCTCGGCGATGTCGAAGGCGGGCATCGACGCGATGACGAAGTCGCTCGCAGTGGAATGGGGCCGCCACGGCATCCGCCTCAACGCCATCGCGCCCGGCACCATCCCGACCGAAGGCATGTTCGCCCGCCTCCGCCCCGGCGAGGCGGACCCCGCGGCCGAACAGGCGAAGCGCAACCCGATGGGCCGCATCGGCACGCCGCAGGACATCGGCGACATGGCCGCCTTCCTGCTGAGCCCGATCTGGATCAACGGCGAGACCATCGCACTGGACGGCGGCCAGTGGCTGACCGGCGGCGGCGGCTTCAAGGACTATCTCGAATGGGGCGACGCCGAATGGGCCGCCGCGCGCGAGCGCATTCGCGCGCGGAACGAGGCGGATAAGGCGCAGCGAGGATAAGGAAGAGCTGGGGAAGGGAGATGAACTCCCTTCCCCAGACCCCATCCCTCCTTTTTTTGGCACTTGGCGCCGAGTGCGGAGCGCACACGCCATGACGCCGCGTTGTCCGGCGGAGAAGGTGTCACCTTCGCCGCGGGACAACGGCCCGGCATTGCGCTGAACGGCGTCACGCGCGCCATGTGGCCAAAAAAAGGAGGTGGGGGTTTGGGGGGTCGCGGCACTGCCGCGACGTGAACTCCGCCCCCGGTGTCCAACCTGTGAGTATCGCGCCCCCATTTCCGGTTGCGCATGCGCGCATCGCAGCGCGAAGCTTGGCGGCAATCAACCAGAACGGAGGAAGCGCGCCATGGAATTCGGCTATTTCGCGATGCCGTCGCATCCGCCCGAGCGCGGGCTGAAGGCGGGTCATGACTGGGACCTGCAGGTCATCCGCTGGCTGGATGAGCTCGGCTTCAGCGAATGCTGGATCGGCGAGCACCACACCGCGCCGTGGGAGCCGCATCCTTCGCCCGACCTGCTGGTGACGCAGGCGCTGATGCAGACCAGTCGCATCCGCCTCGGCCCCGGCGGCTTCCTGCTCCCCTATCATCACCCCGCCGAGCTCGCGAACCGCGTCGCGATGCTCGATCACCTCGCCGAGGGCCGGCTGAATTTCGGCGTCGCCGCCAGCGGCCTTCCCAGCGACTGGGCGATGTTCAACGTGGACGGCATGTCCGGCGCCAACCGCGACATGACGCGCGAGTCGCTCGACATCATCCTCAAGCTCTGGAGCGCGGAGGAGAGCTTCCACTACGAAGGCAAGTTCTGGAAGGTGGACAAGCCGGAGCCGATGTTCGGCTTCCTCAAGCCGCACATCAAGCCGCTCCAGCAGCCGCACCCACCGATCGGCGTCGCCGGCCTCTCCAAGAACTCCGACACGCTGAAGCTCGCCGGCGAGCGCGGCTTCCTGCCGATGAGCCTCAACCTCAACCCGGCCTATGTCGGCAGCCACTGGGACAGCGTGGAGGCGGGCGCGCGCCGCACCGGCCGCACGCCGCAGCGGCGCGACTGGCGCCTGGTGCGCGAGGTCTTCGTCGCCGAGACCGATGCGGAAGCCTGGCGCCTCTCCGTCGGCTCCATGATGGGCCGCATGATGCGCGAGTACTTCCTGCCGCTGCTCGCGCAATTCGGCTTCAAGGACTACCTCAAGCACAGCCCCGAGGTGCCGGACTCCGACGTGACCGTGGAGTACTGCGCGGAGCGCAACTGGGTGATCGGCTCGCCATCGACCGTCGTCGACAAGCTCGCCCGCATCTATGAGGAGGTCGGCGGCTTCGGCCAGCTTCTCGTCTTCGGCTTCGACTATGTCGAGAACCCGGAAGCCTGGCGCACCTCGCTCGGCCTCCTGCATGCCGAGGTGATGCCCAAGGTCGCGTCGCTGGTGCCGAAGGCCACGCCTGCGCTCGCCGCGCAGTAGCCGAAACGCCGCAACGCGCGCACCCGCCGGTCGTTCTTGCGGGTGTGCGCCTCTCGCGGGCGCGGCGAGCTTCGGGGATTCACGCGATGAGCAGCGGCAACACCACGACGGACCACAACGTCATCCGCAACTGGATCGAGGCGCGGAAGGGCCGCCCCTCGCGCGTCGCCGGCAGCGAGGGCCGCGACGGGGAGGGCATCCTGCGCATCGATTTCGGCGACAAGGACGAGAAGCTCGAGGAGATCTCCTGGGACGAGTTCTTCGAGACCTTCGAGGACCGCCGACTCGCCTTCCTGCATCAGGACAAGACGGCGGACGGCAAGGTGAGCCGCTTCAGCAAGTTCGTCCGCCGCGACTAGATCCGCGGGTGCCTCCCGCACTCTCAAGCGCCGCAGCGTTGTCGGGCTGAGAGCGGAGCTCGCCCCGCTCCCCATGAGCCAAGAAAAGGAAGTGGGGGGTCTGGGGGGTCGCGGCACTGCCCCGACGTGAAGCTCCGCCCCCCAGCCTGGGCCGGGCCTTCCCTGCGGTCCATCTTGCCAACGCGCCGGCCCGCGACGTACAGGACCGACGTCCGGACATCGTCTCATTTCAGGCATTTAAGTTGACTTGCCAATACGGCTGCTGACAACTCGGAACGACAATGCCAGCTCGCACGCGCCGCGCCATCATCCACATCGGGACCGAGAAGACCGGCAGCACCTCGATACAGGCGAGCCTTCGCGCCATTCGGAACAGCCTTCCGGAGCGCGGCTTCGCGTACCCCTCCTCGCCCGGAAGCCCGAACCACATCCGGCTTGCCGTCTATGCCGCGCCCAAGGTGGCAGCCGATCGCAACCTGGGCCGCCGCGAGGCGCTGCGACGCGGCCATGAGGGTCCGCTCGAGGAGTGGCTCCCGGCGCAGCTTGCGCAGGAGATGGCGCAGCTGCCCGACACGGTGCACAGCGTCATCTTCTCCAACGAGCATCTGCACAGCCGGGTGCGAACGCTCGATGCGGTGATCCGGCTGAAGCAGCTGCTCGATCCCTTCTTCGCCGAATACACCATCGTGATGTATCTGCGCCGCCAGGACGAGCTGGCGGTGAGCCGCCACTCGACCCGCATCAAGACCGGCGGCGTCCTGCCCGAGATCCTGCCGGCGGACGACGGGAAGCCGGACCTGTACTACGATTACGGCGCGCTGGTGGACCGCTGGAGCGCGGTGTTCGGCGCGAACGCGCTGCGGCCGCGCCTGTTCCAGCGGTCCGAGCTCGTCGGCGGCGACGTGGTTCGGGATCTGCTCCAGCTCTGCGGGCTGGATGGCGTCGAGGTGCCGCAGGCCAGGGCGAACCGGAACCTCACCCTGTCGGCGCTGGCCGAGGAGTTCGTGCGCCACCTCAACGGGAAGCTGCCGCGGGAGGCCGGTGCGCCGCCGCGGCGCCTCCTGCGCACCGTCGCGGCGCTCGCCCCCGGGGCGCCGCTGCTGCCCGAGCGCAGCGCGGTGGAGGCATTTTACGCCCGCTACCTTTCCGGCAACGAACAGGTGCGGCGGCGCTATTTCCCGGATCGCCCGGCGCTGTTCTCGGCGGATTTCAGCCGGTATCCCGAGCAGACCCCGCGCGTCGAATGGTCCGAGCTCCTGCAGCTCGGCCGGAGCCTGCGGGGGAAGCTCGCGGAATCGCGCGGCGAGCGCTGGCAGAAGACGCGCACCCTCGAGATGGACATGCAGGCGGTGAAGACGCTGGTGCAGGAACTGAGGACGAAGCGCGGTGTCCCCGCGACGTCCGAAAGCGACCAGGCGGAGCTCGACGCCGAGGTGGACTGATCCGCCCGGCACGCCGATCGCGCGACCGCCTGGCGAGCCGGCGGCCGCCGCCACAGGCCGGGGCGGGCAGGCGGCGGCGGCGCACCACCGGCCAGGGGTGATCGCCGGCAACGGCCCCTGATCCGGCCGCCAGCCGCCGGCGCGCTGGACCAGCCCAGGGCGCGATCGCCAAGTTCTCGCCGCCCTCTCAGCGCTCCGCCGGCGCCGCCGCACGCGCCCGCGCCGTCTCGCGCAGCGCCGGCCAGCGGCCGCGCTCCTGCCGCGCGCGGCCGAGGATGCGCCACGCATCACGCTGCCGGCAGCTCCACCGCGTAGCTCTCCAGCGCCGGCACGCCGCGGATCATGCGCCGCTCATGCAGGAAGCGCGCGAAACGCTGGTAGCGGTTGCGGTCCAGCGCGCCAGGCGCCAGCGCGAACCGGGTCAGCGTGCTCGCCCAGGCGCGGCGGTTGAGCTCGTTGTCGAGCTCGCGGCGCGGGCCGGCGATGAACATGCGCCAGGATTCCTCCGGGTTGTTCACCAGGAACTGCGTCGCGGCTTCCAGCGCATCGATGAAGCGGCGCAGCAGCGGGTCCGCGGCGCGGTCGCGATGCGCGACATAGATCAGCTCGTCATAGATCGGGAAGCCGTTCTGCTCGGGGTAGAACGGGCGCCCGGGGCGGTTCTCGAGCGCCAGCTGGTGCAGCTCGAAATTGCGGAAGCCGCCGATGATGGCATCCACCTGGCCCGACATCAGCGCGCTGGAGAGGCCGAAATTCACGTTCACCAGCCGCACGTCGCGCGCGGAGAGGCCGGACGAGGCGAGCATGACATCCATCACCACCTCCTCGAAGCCGGCGGTGGAGAAGCCCACGCGCTTGCCGCGCAGATCGGCGAGCGTGCGGATCGGGCCATCGCGCAGCACGGTGACGGTGGAAAGCGGCGTCGCCACCAGCGTGCCGACGCGCACCAGCGGCAATCCCTGATCCACCGCGAGGTACAGCGTCTTCTGGTAGTACACGCCGAGCTCGGCCTGCTTCGCGCCGACCATGCGCGGCGGATCGTTGGGATCGGCCGGCGCCACGATGCGCACCTCGAGCCCCGCCTGCGCGAAGTGCCCGCCCTCCTGCGCGACGACGATCGGCGCGTGGTCCGGATTGACGAACCAGTCGAGGATCAGCGTCAGGCGCTGCGCCGGCGGCGCCGGCTGCGCCGCGGCCACGCCAGGCAGCAACAGCGATGCGAGCCCGGGCAAGGCCCGGCGCGGCAGATCGGTCATGCGGTCTCCTCCTCGTCCTCGATGCGGTCGGGCTGCCAGGGCAGCGCGGCGCGCAAGCCCGCATCCACCGCGAACCACAGCAGCAAGGCCATCGCCGCCAGCACGGCGAGCGCGGCGAACATCAGATCGGTCTGGCTGCGCCCATTGGCGTGCAGCATGAGATAGCCAAGCCCGGCACTGGCGCCGACCCACTCGCCCACCACCGCGCCGATCGGCGCCACCGCCGCCGCCACGCGCAAGCCGGAGGCGAGCGCCGGCAACGCCGCAGGCACGCGCAGCTTCCACAGCACCGCGCGCCGCCTCGCGCCCATCGTCGCGGCGAGATCGAGCCAGCCCGGCTCGGTCCGCCGCAACCCGTCATAGAAGGCGGATGCGACGGGGAAGAAGATGATGATCGTCGCCATGGCGATCTTGCTCGCCATGCCGAAGCCGAACCACAAGGTCAGCAGCGGCGCGATCGCGAACACCGGCACCGCCTGCGAGGCCAGCAACAACGGCAGCAGCCAGCGCCGCGCCGGCCGGAACGCCGCCAGCAGCAACGCCGTCGCCGCGCCGAACAGCGCGCCCAGCGCGAGGCCGAGCAGGATCTCCGTCAGGGTGATCCAGGCATGCGACAGGATGACGTCCCAGCGCTCGCCGAACACCCGCGCCACACGCCAAGGCGAAGGCAACAGGAACGACGGCACCCCCGTCGCCACGACAAACGCCTGCCACACCGCCAACAGCCCCAAACCCGCCACCGCCGGACGCCAGGCGGAAAACCGCATCATGGCAGGGTGGGTGCTCCGAGGCCCTGGGTGCGGGACCGAGAGGGGCTCTGCCCCTCTCGGGCTCTCCCCGCTGGGGGGCAGCCGTGCCCCCCAGACCCCGCGAGGAGAGGTCCGGGGAATGGGGAGGGGCACAAACGGCGCGCTGGCTCAGCGCGTCGCTCTGCGCCCCTCCCCATTCCCCGGACCTGTACCCTTGCCCGCGGG
>Ga0081539_10000223_pt1 | contig 133106 bp, 112 predicted proteins | sample TabmetS4T2R2_FD_71023 | JGI IMG/M metagenome (GOLD analysis project Ga0081539, IMG submission 71023) | Tabebuia heterophylla rhizosphere microbial communities from the University of Puerto Rico - S4T2R2 | ecosystem: Host-associated > Plants > Roots > Rhizosphere ... | reverse complement strand
AATGTTAGATAATACACACCAAATTCGTCTCTTATTTTATAACCATCATCTTTCATGCGGTTGATTGCTTTTGTATAAAAATAATCTTTTGGATTTCTTTTTTCAGCTTTTTGTTTTTCAAATGCCAGTCTGGAGACCGGCTTTTATTTGTATCCGTAGTCTGCTGCGCAAGACTACGGATAGCGGCTAGCGGCGAGCGAGGGATAACGTGAACGTTGTTTATTATTTATAACAGACTACGGGGAGCGGGATATTGTAACAATTTATAAGGCTATTTTAAGTGACAATAAAAGTCTGAATAAAGGGAGCGATGTAGATTTGCGCTGTGCATAAAGTAAAGCGCATCCTAACATTAAAAAATAACAAATTGAAAAAGAATTTTACCGCAGTGATTGTATTGTTAATCTTTTCAGCCTGCTCAAAATCAGATACAACCCAACCAAAAAAAGGCGTTGACCTTTCCAAATTTGTAGATAAAGACTGGTACTGGGAAGGCAAGCATGAACCACAATGGATTACAGAAAGATATAATTCGGATCATACAGGAAGTCAGATACAATGCACTTGGATCGTACCTCCCTATCAATTCGATACAACAACGTTTAACTGGGATGTTTTAGGAGACGACTCTATCAGTGTAAGCAACTATCAGGGCGGCTTCTCATTTAAATTCAAAATTTTTGCAGTTGGTGATTCAACATTGACAACCAATAATTGGGTTGTTGGAGGAATTAGCGACACTTCAAAAACCACATTTACAAATTATTGACCTGTCTTTTATTGTCAGCGAGGGGGAAAAAATAATTTTCAGCGAAAAATTATCTTCGTTCTTGTTGGTCAGGCGATAAATAAAGAAAGTATTTGTGAATATTTCAACCGTTGTATCATAAATATTTTTCAGCTTTTTGTTTTCATATTCCAGCCTGGAGCTGGCTCTTATTTGTATCCGTAGTCGCAGACATACAGATAGCGTGAACAGTGCTTTTTTTTTGTAACAGACTACGAGGAGCGGAGGATAGCGGTGAAATTGTTTTTTATTGTAACAGACTACGACGGGAAGGCGATAAACGGCTGTTTTTATCCTACATTTATACAAACTGCAAAACCTGCTTTATGAAAAATGGAGTTTGTCTTTTAATATACCTTACAAGTCTTTGTTGTCCCAACTGTTCTTATAAAAGCGCTGAAGTAAAAGAAAATGCTGACAGTATTAAAGCGCAAATAATACATATCCTCGAAATACAGGAAAATGTCTATGATAACCGCGATGATAAGGAACGCGCAGAAAAAATGGCTGCTACCTGCGAAGACAGTTTGTTATTTGTAGGTGGTGATGATGCGGGTGTTATCACTTCATCCTATGGCTATGCCCATGATCTTGGTGATGGATATACTATAAAACCGTACGACAGGTTATTTCGGATATACGACCATACGGTAATAGTTACTTCTCTGCATCAAGCATATAAGTTGCTTGGAAAGGATACATTATATCTCAATGCACGCTCTACAAAAGTTTTTATAAAAGATGGCAAAGAGTGGAAAATGGCTTATGTAACATTCGCGCCACTTCCCGTTTCTTATACGAAGCCCGCAACTATTGATGCTGCAGGATATGCAGAATATACCGGCTTATATCAATCAGGCGCTACTTCAATTGATACTTTTTTAGTTGATGAGGGAAAATTATTTGTGGCGTCACCCGGTTACGGACGATCCCAATTATTTCCGCTTAATGATTCCACATTTACTGGTGAGGGATATTTCGGAAAAACAGTTTTTGAAAGAAATGCTTCGGGTAAGGTGATTGGTTATTATTTTGAATTGATTGATGATCAGCGAATACATTTTCGAAAATTAAAATAATCGCTCATTCCAGATTTAAATATTCAGCTTTTTGTTTTCAATACCAGTCTGGAGACCGTCTGGAGAATGGCTTTTTATTTACATCCGTAGTCGCAGACATACGGATAGCGGTAAGTTGTTTTTTATTTGCAAAAGACTACGAGGAATCAGGGGATAGCGTGAAGTTGTTTTTATTTTGTAACAGACTACTGGGAGCGACAGGAGTAGGAAAACAACGTGAAAAATCACGGAAACAAGCGAGAAAAATCACGGTTAAAAAATTTCGCTCTTTTCATTTAAGTTTCTATTATTGCTCTTAATTACCACGGCATAATCCTCAATCACACGCTACAAACCTATTCGATACTACACTATAATTATAGGATTAAAACGCTGATAACAATTTGAAACGATTGTTAACAGTGCTTGTATTTACTTAAAAATTATTTGCGGTAAACCCCACCCTGGACTTTAAAGATTCCAATAAACGGTGAGGAGAAAACTTTAAACACAATGGTGAAAGAAATGAGGGACAATTGATGCCAACACCTGCGACACAAAAAGAACACAATTTTTCACCAAAAAGAAAATTCAATTTTTTATTTTTTAACCTAAATCACTTTTTATGAAAAAGACAGCTTCACTATTGTTTATTCTTTTCGTCTTCACTTGCAATTTTAGTTTCTCACAAGGTTGGCTCGGTGCCGGAGCAACTTTTTATACCGTAAACGCTCCCGGGCAAACATCGGTTAATGTAGGAGTTATGACTACAAATCCTTCTGCTAATTTGCACGTCAATGGTACAGTCAGGCTTCAAGGTCTAAGTAATAATAACAGTTTAACAAGGATTTTGGCAACCGATAATGCAGGTAACGTATCCTACCGGGATGTCAGTTCTATCACGCCAAATGCATGGCTACTGACAGGTAACGCTTCAACAAATCCAACGGTTAATTTTGTAGGAACGACTGATAACCAACCTATCGTGTTTCGAACTAATAACACGAACCGCATGCATCTTTTAACGGATGGAAGTTGGAGAATTCGACCCAATGCCAATTGTAACATTCTAATAAGAAATTCTCCGAATGTTGCAGGTGAAAATGACAATCTTGGCATTGATTTTATCAGAGATGATGCCGCCGACGGATCAACTACCAATGTTAAAGCAAGAATACAATTTGACGGTTACCCATTGACCTATAGCACTGATCCCTCTCTTACTCATACTGGATACATTCGTTTTTTTACGAACGACAGTTTAGGCAATTTTCTACAAAGGATGGTCATTACCCCTTCAGGTAAGGTGGCTATCGGAAGCCCCTATTCTTATCCATCGGGCACCTATGTAGAACGACCATTTCAAGTTGAATGCAACAATTCTCCGATTAGGTTAGAGCATCTTCCAACAGGTACCGGTAGTGTGCTTGTTATAGATAACAATGGAGATGTCAGGATCTCGAACTCTTCGCCTCTTGCATCTTCTAACCACGAGGTTGCAGCATTAAAAAAGGAAGTAGATGATTTGAAATTATTAGTAAAAAATTTGAAAGCTGAAATGGATGTGCTAAGAACCTTTTCAAATGATGAATCAAGCAAGAGTAGACTCAGCAACTCATATTCATTAAAAATCAGTCCAAATCCTACCCAAAACATGGTAGAAATAAGCTATAGTATGTTAGAAATGAATTCAACTGCACAGATTACGATTACAGATTTAAACGGGAAAGTAATTAAACAGTTTAATTCGGTTTCGGGAGTGAACACTTTCTTTTTTGATATACGAAGCATTTCTAACGGAACTTATTTTTGCAACTTGATAATCAAAGGCAGAAGTGTAATGAACAAAAAATTTGTTGTAGCAAAATAACAGCATCATTAGAAGTACTGTTACAATGTAGGGATTCATAATTTATTTTACAAAAATGCGGTAAAAACCCTATTAAGTTTTGGTTCCGCAGGACTTAGTTTACTAAGTCCTTTTTTATTTCATTCTCAATTTTACGGCACGATGGTTATAACAGATTCATGCATATGGGGAAATAATAAAAAGCCAGTCTGCGACAGTCTGTGGCTGGCGTTTACGAAAGAAAAAAATATGCTGCGGTTAAATGTTCAATGGTAGCAAGCCTTTCATGCGTAATAATCTTTTTATAACCATCATCCTTCATGCAGTTGATTGCTTTTGTATAAAAATAATTTTTTGGATTTCTTTTTTCAGCTTTTTTGTTTTTTAAATTCCAGTCTGGAGACTGGCTTTTATTTGCATCCGTAGTCGCAGACATGCGGATAGCGGGATAGCGGTGAATTGTTTTTTATTTGTAACAGACTACACTGAGCGGGGGAGCGAAGGGAAGAACTTTACTTTTCCGTAATAATATCAATGTAAGTAGAGTCAGTTAATTTAGATTCCCCTAAAACCGTATTATTATGTATGTTTAAAATTGTGAGACTTGGTTTTTGACTTTCATTATATTCATGCAACTCTTTCATTGCTTCTTTTATTATTTCGCTTATCTTCTTCTGTTCCTCTTCTTCAGATTTAATACAAATAGACAATCTATTATGTGAGTATTCTGATGAAGAGGAAAGTTTAAGTGCCTCTTTTAAATAAAGAGCGCCTTCTGTAAAAAAACCTTGGTTTTTGAGGAGATTTCCTATATTTTCTAATATCCATGCTTCTTTGGAATTAGAGAGGTCTTTTGCTTTTTGATACGATGCTAAAGCTGCATTATTTAATTGCAAATCAAAATATGCATTTCCTAGATAACCATAATAAAAAGATTTATTTGGAAATTTTTCAATTAGCCTCTTTATCAATAGTAAGGCTAGTTTATCTTCTTTATTCTCATCAACTAATTTTGCATATCTAAAGAGAATTTGCTCACTATTAGGGTAATGATTATACGCTTCATTGATAATTCTTTTTGCATTTTTATAATCCTTTTCCGAATTATAAAACTTCAAATAACTCTAAAAAATACTGGTCGTCCTTATCTTTATTTAAATGTGAATTAAGTAATTCTTTTAACTCCTCTGATTTCCCTAGCGATCTGTAACATTCCACTTTTTCAAGGGTTAATTCTTTGTTATCTGGAAATTTTTTTAGAGCCTTTTCAAGCTCAATCATAGCTCTGTCATACAATCCTTCCCAACGAAGCGTACGCACTAAAAACAATGAAGGTATATAGGAGCTTTTATGTTTATTAATTAGAATTTCAAATTCTTTCATATATTGCCCATAACATTTCCAAGAAACCAACACAATTAATTCTCTTCTGTTTTTTTCCTTCCTCATCAATTTTTCTATTTCCTTAATTCCTTCCTGCCATTTTTTTTCAACAAAAAGGCTAATCCAAGGATCATTTTTGTCGCTTTCTTTATTCGACTCTACTTTGTGTTCCTCAATTTCAGTTCTGTCATTAACATTAATAAGAATTGATCCGATTTTTTCAATTGAGTTTCGAATTTGTTGACAAGCAGGTGCAGTGGCTGCTTGGAAGCTTCCATCGGTTCTATCCTTTTCATAAAGGGCTGGAGTTACTCCAAGGAGATCGGAAGGTAGATGGAAATCCGTTTTTTCAGGAATCAAAATAAACGACCTTTCTCTTCCAAGCCTACCGATAAAAAGACTCAATTCAAATACAACATTATCTCTAACAGCTAAAAATTTCTTATTTCTGATTTTTAAAATGTCATCTGGTGAAAAAACAAATATTCCAAAATCAGAATTATCTAATATGCTGACCAAAGATTCAATGGTGGTTCTAGAAAGCTCAAATATACCTTGATCCCAAACAGTTACTTCAGCGGAATAATGCAAATTTTGTTGAACTGCATAAGCAATTTTCAAACCTTCAACAGATGAGCCTATAAACACTTTTGGCTTACTCATAATTAATTGTTTAAAATGAAATATAAAGATCTCTTTGTATTTTGCGACTGAGACAATCATAAGATAGAAAAAACAAGTTTTACAACATTCTGAACGCCCAAGTGAGTGACACAACAGGCGATGCCATGAAACACTTCTGCTGGTAACATAATAATTCTACTCCTCATCACTCAACTCATTCTCGTCTTGTAAATCATCATCCGTTGTTATTGGGAACATTTGTTGTGCTTCAACTTCGGGTAAAGCCTCAATGCCTCTTAGTCTTTTTTCTATCGCCCGTGTGCGTTTGCCGGCAAGGTCTTCCAACTGGTTTAGTCCTGTTTGTATATTGCTTTGCGCTTTTTGTAACAGCGTGCTAAAATTTCCAAACTCTGTTTTTACGGCGCTTAACAACTGCCATACTTCACCACTGCGTTTTTCAATTGCGAGTGTGCGAAAACCCATTTGTAAACTACTTAAGAAGGCAGATAATGTGGTGGGACCTGCAATGTTTATTTTGCATTCGGTGCGTATGCTTTCGAACAAACCCGGCGTGCGCAACACTTCGGCATATAAACTTTCAAACGGCAGAAACAGGATGGCAAAGTCTGTTGTGTTGGGCGGGTCAATATAACGGCTGCAGATGTCGGCGGCGCATTTTCTTATGCTGCGTACAAATGCTTTGCGGCTTTCTTCTATGTGCGCCGCATCGCCATGCTCGTAAGCGTGCATCAGCCATTCAAAATCTTCTTTGGGAAACTTGCTGTCATTAGGCAGCCATAACGTTTTGTCTTTCGTGCCGGGAAGCTTTACCGCAAACTCTACCATGGCATTGCTGCCCTCTTTTGTTTTTACATTCTTTGCATACTGCTCGGGCGTGAGGGTTTGTTCTAAAATGTTTTCGAGCTGGTACTCGCCAAGCACACCGCGTGTTTTTACATTGCTTAATACACGCTTGAGGTCGCCCACGCCTGTTGCAAGCTGCTGCATATCGCCAAGACCTTTATGCACGGCTTCGAGCCTTTCGCTTACAAGCTTGAAACTTTCGCCAAGACGTGCTTCAAGTGTTTGCTGCAATTTTTCATCAACGGTAATACGCATCTGCTCCAGCTTTTGTTCATTGCTTTGCTGCATTTCGGCAATCTTTTTTTCAAGTGTGAGCCGCATATCGTTGAGGCTGTTGCCTGTGTTGCTATTTTGTTCGCTTTGTTTATTGAGCAGCGCAAAGAAGTTTTCTTTTTGTATCGTGTTGAAGTCTTGTATGCTTTGTGCAAGGTCTTTCTTGAATATATCGAGCGCTTCTTTTATTTCTTTGCGTGATGCTGCCGCATTGTTGTTATTGCTTTCGCTTGCAGCTGCAAGTTTATAGTCTATTGTTTGGGTTAAGTGTTGTAATTTCTTTTCGAATGATTCGAGGGAGTTGGCAAGCTCACTTCGTGCCCGTAGGGATTGATTGTTGGTTTCTATCCTGTTGAAAGAAATTTCTTTTCGTACAGATTCTTCTATGCGTTTTATTTCGGTGGTGATTGCATCGAATTTATGGTCGTTTGTTTTTTGTGTGAATAGTTTTATTGCGATGATTACAAGTAATATCGCTATTATAATGAGTATGATGAGTTCTGATGTCATGTTCGTGAAGTGATCTTTTTGTGTGGCGGGTAAGATAGAGATTGTTTTGAGAAAAGAAAAGATGGTGTGGAAAAGTTTTATGTCTCTCAATTTTCTTTTTGCTGAAATAGTTGTTTAAGACTTTTATTTTGCTTTTTTACTTCATACTCTCTATTTACTTTCTTTTTCTTGAAAAAAAGAAAGTAACAAAGAAAATTCAAGAAAGAAAAGATATACAGCACTTTTCTTTCATTCGCCTTGATTAAGCTGTAGTACTACTGTGACTTCAGCGGTAGAACTTTGATGATACACGCTTCGTAATTAAGATCGAGGTTGGGATTTTCCTGATGATAAAAATTCAATCAACGATATGTTAGCACTAATGACTAACAGAAAATCAAAAGCTCGACCTCCTTCTCCTTTGGAGAAGGAACGAGGATGAGGTCTGATGCAAAGAAAGTAACAAAGAAAATTCAAGAAAGAAATGATATACAGCACATTTCTTTCCTTCGCCTTGATTGGGTTGTGGTACTACTGTGAATTCAGCAATGGAACTTTAGTGATACACGCTTCGTAAAAATAAATTCGAAAAAATAAAATTGAGGTAGAGATTTTTTTCGAAACCGAAATCAACTCCCCTTCAGGGGATGAGGGGCCTGACGATAAACCAAATAACGCCATTGTTTTTCTATACAGTTGTGATTGACTCATTGCCATTTTGTGACAATAATCAGAGACATTCAAATCAGGATGTGCAAAATGTTCTTCAAGTGTATTGTATAATAATTAGAGCAAAGTTTCATCAGCGGCAGAAATGTTTATTATGTTTTCTTTGCCGGTTCTAAAATTATCCTGCGATACAAATTCTCCCACGCTTTATTACGACTATAAAGCTTGCGTCGCTTCTTATTCGGTTTTAACTCTGGGCAAAATATAAACAGGTAACAATCAACTATTGCGGGGACGTATGTATATCCCAGTTCACGTTAATGTTATTTTTCTTTGCATAAGATTTTCCTGCCGCCGTTAACTTATCGTAAAGCTCTGCAAATTTGGAGAAATATTTCTGCTCAATTGATTGTTCAAAAGCTGCTATCTGTTCTTTAGAAGCACCGTCATCGTAAAGCTTAGCGAGCTGTTGATATTCATTTTTATAAACCGGAAGCACATATTCATGTAAAGCAAGAGATGCCTGCAGCAACTCTTTTGTCTGGTCTGTTTGTTTAAGTTGCTTTACTTTTTCGAGATTGGGTTCAATGGATTCTATTTTGCTGTCTATTATTTCTTTTCGCTTCATGGGTGCAACCTTATCTTTATTTCCATCTACCATTTTCACGGTTGGGCTTTCCAATTCCCGCTGTAAGCCTTCACTGGCAAAACCATGCATTGAGTTACAGCTAAGCACAGCAATATCAAAATAATCCTCAGGAGTTTCAGTATTACATGAGGTAAGTAACTCATAGAAGCAAACCACAATAGTTATTAACGGGAGAAACTTTTTCATAGAGCTTATTTTTTAGGTTAAAAAGATGAATAAACCTTTTAAAAATAATTTATGTTTTCAACTTTGCATATTCTTTCGCACTTTGTTTTTAAGGAAGTTTACAAATCCCATAGATTATTGCGAACGACAGGACAATTTCAATATCTGTCACTAATTCAATTATCTCGGTATGTATCATGGATATGGCACTTTAACGCAACTTTTAAGTGTGTACATGTAATACAGAATCATTGCCGCAGTCTAATAAGTAGTTTAAATCTTCGTTATGAAAAAGAAATCTACACAACAGGAAATATTGATAATGACAAACACAACATTCAGTAAAATGCAGTTGTGCGAAAAAGATATGCCGGAAGGCAACCAAAATCTAAGTCGTACGGAGCAGATCGAAGAGGCATGTTGGAATGGCTTGTTGCACGAAATGCTTCCCGGCATTGTCGCAAAATCAGCAGAAGGAAAAAGATTGTATTTATGGAATATACGTCATGGTGAAACATATCTTCAACTTGAACTGTGTGAACAGCCGCAGTTAATTGATCAATATTTCTCAATTGATCCGTATGCTTTTATGAGCACTATATCACCGAGTTAATATGATAGAAGAGGGATAGATAATTGTAAGTACATGCTCACCAAATTTTACTCCTACTCAATCCAGTTGCAATGGCTCACCTCACTATTTCATAATGCTGCGATTCATCATCAAACCTGCTAAGTAATGCTCTTGCTTTTTCAGGGACAACCGCTTCTGTATATCGCTCTCCGGCAAACTTTTTTACTGCATCCAAGGTTTCGAACCACATAATCGTAATAAATTCCACTTCATTGTTCACTTCTCTTCTTAAAAGATTAATGTCTTTAAAGCCTTCTATTTTTCTGCCGCCGATTCCTTCAAAAATTTCATGAAGCAGCAATGATTCGTAGGCATCTGCATTTTCAGCAGTTGTATATCCGTGCCATATTCTCGCAATCATAGGGTATCAATTTATTGTGGTAATTAATTTCAATATAAAACTAAACCTATTTTTGCCGCTCAAAATTTTTTTACATGGATCCTGTTACAGAAAATGTGACACGTTTATTTTTAAGCTGGTATGGCAGGGATTACGATCAAATTACGCAGTTGCAGCAGAGCGGCAGCGACAGAATTTATTTTCGGATATATGCAGGCAACGAAAGCTTTATTGCAACCTATAATTTGAATGTAAAAGAAACAATAACCTTTGTTGAATTCAGCAAACACTTTAAATCTAAGGAATTACTTGTTCCGGAAATATATGCAGTAAACGATAATTACACTGCCTATATACAGGAAGATTTGGGTACAGAGTCTTTATTGAATCAACTGGAAAAATATGGATACACCAATGAAGTGTATCAGCTATTTTGCAAAAGCCTTGAACATCTTGCACGCATACAAATTGAAGGTCACAAAGGGTTGAATTACGATCTCTGTCTTACTGCAAAAGAATTTGGCAAACAGGCAATCTTGAGCGATTTACTTTATTTTAAATATTATTTTCTCGACACACTTAAACAGCCTTACGATAAGCAGGCAATGCTCGATGATTTCGACGCGTTAAGCACTTACCTTACAAAGACAGAATATAAATATTTTATGTTCCGCGATTTTCAAAGCAGGAATATTATTGTAAATAAGGAAAGGCTTGGTTTTATAGATTATCAAGGGGGTATGCAGGGCGCGTTACAGTATGATGTTGCAAGCTTGTTGTGGCAGGCAAAGGCAGACCTTAGTGATGAATGGAAAAACAGTTTGCTCGAGTATTACATGAATACGATTGATACGTTGCTCGATAAACCTGTCAACCGCGAAATATTTGTGAGTCAGTATAATGGTTATGTACTCATACGTTTATTGCAGGTGTTGGGTGCTTATGGCTTCAGAGGTTTGTTTGAGCGCAAGGCACATTTTCTGGCAAGCATTCCTTTAGCCCTCAAAAATTTGAAATGGTTTGTAGAGAATAAGCGTGTAGGACTTGCGCTGCCTGAGTTTGACCGGATGCTAAGGATTGTTGTAAGCGATGAGGTAATTGAACAATTTCAACCGGTACAGGCGAATGAAAATACGCCGCTTGTAGTAAAGATCAACAGCTTTTCATATCGCCGTGGCATACCACCGGATGAGAGCGGCAATGGCGGCGGCTTTATTTTCGATTGTCGCGGCTTGTTAAATCCAGGCAGATATGATGTATATAAAACTTTAACCGGTAATGACAAAGCTGTAATAGATTTTTTAGAGCAGCAAACAAAAATGAGTGAGTTTCTCAACGGCGTTTTCAATATTGTTGACATATCGGTTGAAGATTACATTAAGCGTGGCTTCAGCAATCTGGCGGTGAATTTTGGATGCACCGGTGGTCAGCACAGAAGTGTGTATGCAGCAGAGCAGCTTGCACGGCATTTAAAGAATAAGTACAAAGTAAAAGTGGAAGTGCAGCATTTGAATAAAGAGAATTGGGTAAAACAGTTCATGTGAACCATTGATTGGAATGATTAAAATGATTAGAATGATTTTTGGGGGTCGGCTGCACTACTACTATAAAGCTCCTGTTGTGTCACTCACTTGTACTTTCTGCGCTTTATTCAGTAATAATCAAAATCGTAAATCTCAAATCGTAAATCAATGTCGTTTAATTAAACATTGAATAGTCTCACAGAGAGACCGCTGGGTACGCAGAGATAAACAACCACTATACGCTTTTTCTCTGTGCACTCCTTAGCTCTGCGTGATAATATTTCTTAACTAAACGACATTGAATCGTAAATCGTAAATTTTTAATGAAGGCAATGATACTTGCAGCCGGACTCGGCACGCGCCTAAAACCGTGGACAGACAAGCATCCTAAAGCACTCGCTTTAGTAAATAAAAAAAGTTTATTGCAACGTAACATAGAATACTTGCAGCAATTTGGTATTTATAATGTAATTGTAAACGTCCATCACTTTGCAGATCAAATTATTGAATCAATACAACAAAATAAAGGTTGGAGCAGTAATATCAGCATCAGTGATGAAACAGAGGCAGTGCTTGAAACAGGCGGTGGTTTGAAAAAAGCAGCACATTTTTTTATAGAAGAAGAAAACTTTGTGTTGATGAATGTGGATGTGCTTACAGATATGCCGCTCGATAAAATGATTTCTTTTCATCTCTCCCATAAATCATTCGCCACTATCGCAATCACGCAAAGAAAAACCTCAAGGTATTTTTTGTTCAACGAGCGAGATGAATTATGCGGCTGGCAAAATGTAAAAACGGGTGAAGAAAAAATCGTTAGAGCTGCAAATGAATTTAATCAAAAAGCATTTAGCGGCATTCATATCCTCAACAAAAAGATTTTCCACTACTTGCAAAGGTGGAATGGAAAATTTTCCATGGTAGATGTTTATCTCAATGCTGCAAAAACAGAAGCTATACGATCATTCGATCATTCAATTTATAAATTTATTGATGTAGGAAAACCACAAAGCATTGAAGAAGCAGAAAGATTATTTGAATGATGGGGTTATTCTATCTGTATATCATATTTATCCAAAAGACCAACAACAGCAGGCATCGAGAATTTTGCTTTTTTTACGCGATTCAAATTCGGATCAATGGAGTAGTTAAAAGACGTACGGAAATCTGCTTTTTCTAATATCGTATTTTCAAATGTGGATTTTAATAAATCACATTCGGGAAACGCCGCGTCTGTTAAATCCGCTTCCGTAAAATCTGTTTCTTGAAGCATACAATTTTTAAAGACAATCTTTTTAAGATTCATTTTATAAAACGAAGAGAAATTTAAAATGCAATTATCAAAGCTTGCAGAGAACAGCATGTTATTTCCACTGTAAAAATGCAAGCCAATCAATTTACAATCTTTAAATTCAACATCTCTTATTGCTGTTTTAATTAGCTTAACCAAACTCATGTCGCAACCTGTGAACTTGCAGTCTATAAAATGAACATCACCTAAGTCTGAATTTGAAAAATTACAGTTTATAAAACGGCAACCCTCATAATCGCCAATAGTAAGTGTATCTTTAGTGAAATCTGTTTTCTCAAAAACTTTTTCTTCTACGTATTTTCTTTCCATGCGATTGAAATATGATGAAGTGTGAAGTTATCTATTTGCGGTATTTTTTATGCTTTCAGTTTATCCGCATCCGTACACTAAACCGTTCATTTTCGCACACTTTCTTACGTTTGTTAGTTCAGCAAACCCTTATCTTCCAAAGCATTTTATTAATTGGCATAAACTTGGAATCACTTCTCGAAGACTTTAAAAGCAAAAGTCAAAATTTTTAGAAAAAGACTTGATTGACTTTGCCGAATAAAGTTCAGAAAGTACAAGTGAGTGACCCCGAGGCAGCACGCAAACCTTTCTCGGGGCAGGCACAACAGGCGATGACTAAAGAACCAAAGCTAAGTACAAAAAAAAATTTATCATGAATACCTTTTTCAAAACAACTATTCGCAACCTGTGGAAAAATAAGTCGTACAGCTTTCTCAACATCTTTGGTCTCGCAATTGGGATTACATGCGCTGCGTTAATTTTTTTGTGGGTCGAAGACGAAGTGAATTGGGATAGTTTTAATGTAAAAAAAGACAGGCTTTATTATGTGCGGGAGAATCAGAAATATGATACTTACACCGCAACATTTAGTTCAACGCCGGGTTTACTGGCACCTGCCATGGAAGCAGAATTACCGGGCATTGCAAACACCTGCCGCACAAGCGAAGGGCAAATGACATTTCTGTTTAGCATTGGTGATAAAGCTGTTTATGCATCGGGCAAATATGCAGAGCCTTCTTTGTTTAGCATGTTTACACTTCCGTTCGCACAAGGCAATGCAAAAACTGCATTTGCTCAATTGTATTCGCTTGTAATTACAGAAAAAACGGCAAAGAAATTTTTTGGAGATGATAAAAATGTGATTGGTAAAACGGTGCGCATTGATAATAAACAAGATTATGTTGTAACAGGAGTTTTAAAAGACATTCCGGAAAATTCAAGCATGCAGTTTGAATGGGTTGCACCTTTTGAAATTTGGTTTCAGCAAAGCGATTGGTTGCACAGATGGGGAAATAATTCCCTCGCAACTTATGTTGAATTGAAACCCGGTGTTGATCCTTCATCTGTAAATAAACTGTTGTATAATTTTATACAGAAGAGAGAACCGCATTCCATTGCGCGCCCATTTTTATTCAGCATGAACGACTGGCGTTTATACGATCAGTTTGAAAATGGAAAACAAACGGGCGGAGGTCGCATAGAGTATGTGCGGATGTTTTCTATTATTGCATGGATCATTTTATTCATTGCATGTATCAATTTTATGAATCTCGCAACGGCACGAAGCGAAAAACGAGCAAGGGAAGTGGGTGTAAGAAAAGTTCTCGGCGCAGGACGGAATAAATTAGTGGCTCAATTTATTGGTGAAGCTTTGTTTATGGCAATGCTTGCAGCGATTGTAGCCATTATAATAACTTCACTTGTGCTTCCCGCATTCAATACATTGGTACAAAAAAATCTTTCACTTGCTCTTGATAATCCGGTTCACATTTTTGTATTATTGTTTATAATAATCGTGTGCGGACTCATAGCAGGCAGTTATCCTTCACTTTACTTATCGTCTTTTAATCCGGTATTTGTTTTAAAAGGATTGAAATTAAAGAGCGGCAGCGCTTCATTTATCAGAAAAGGCCTGGTTATATTACAGTTCACAGTTTCCATTGTGCTCATCATAAGCACCATAATAATTTATCAGCAAATACAGCACGTAAAAAGCAGACAGTTAGGTTTTGATAAAAACAACCTGATAGAAATGGATGTTCAGGGCGAGCTTTCAAAAAATTATTCTGTAATAAAACAAGAGCTTTTAAATACAGGTGCTGTCGAAAATGTTGCACTCTCTGATCATACTACAATTGACGGCGGCAACAATACAGATGGCTTAACATGGGAAGGAAAACCTGCCAATGCAAAAATTCTTATTTCAACAAGATATGTAACACCGGAGTTCATGAAGACATCGGGAATAAAAGTTTTGGAAGGAAGAGATTTTCAACCAAGCGATTCTGTATTTAGTAAATCAATAAATGTTTTAATTACCAAATCTTTTGAAAAACTAATGGGTGGAGAAAGCGCCATTGGTAAAACAATACGGTACCGAGGCGATACCAGTGGATTAACTGCGGTTGTTGTTGGTGTTGTGAATGATTATGTGTATGGCAACATGTATGGCACACCCGATCCTGTTTTATTCGTATGCACCGCTCCGCAAAACACTACACTAATGTATGTGCGGCTAAAGCCGCGGGCGAATATTGAACAAACATTGTTGAAGATGGAGACAATAATGAAGAAAAATAATCCTGCTTATCCTTTTCAGTACAGGTTTGTGGATGATGCATTCAACAATATGTTCTTAAGCGAAATGCTGATAAGTAAATTATCGAGAGTGTTTGCTGCGCTGGCAATTATTATTTCGTGTTTGGGTTTGTTTGGTCTTGCGGCATATACTGCAGAGCGCCGCACAAAAGAAATAGGTATTCGTAAAGTGCTTGGTGCAAGCGTTTCAGGCATTGCAGGCTTGCTGTCAAAAGATTTTGTAAAACTTGTATTAATCGCTTCAGTCATTGCATTTCCAATTGCATGGTGGGCAATGCACAGTTGGTTGCAGGGTTATTCTTATCGCATTGAAATAAGCTGGTGGATATTTATTGCAGCAGGCAGCGTAGCTTTGTTGATTGCATTAATCACAATAAGTTTTCAGGCAATAAGAGCCGCAACGGCAAATCCGGTAAAGAGCCTTCGTACGGAGTAATTTTGTGTTGAATGCTAATTCGCTGCTATAAAAATGTATGCACAAATAAGAAGCTGTGCCAATACAATCATTAGTTTTCTAAACAATTTTAAAAGACCTTCGAAAGTGCTAACCTTCATCTCCTGACAAAACGCGGTGAAAGCTCTTCGCTAAAACGGCGAATTCATACTGGTTGTAAATGGCATTGACTGCCTTATGCTCTTAATTTTTATTCTCCAAAAAATCCTGTTGAATAATAGATTTGTTGATGCGTATTACATTTTTTTCGTTCGTTTCGGTTTCATTTGGTTTATAGTTGGAGAGATTATTGCCAAGAAATTCTGTTCCCCAAGATTTACCATTTTTTAGCTGCATTACTTTTTGTTCAAGAATGGTAAACCATCTTTTTTGTTGCAGTCTTACCGTGTCGAAAATTTTCAGCTTTCGTTTAACTGAAAATTTTTTATAAGGGTTTACAAATTGGAGTAAGTGTTTCATAAGTAAGTGTTTGATTTTAGCATAAGCAAATTATACGAATTTTTGCAACTAATCAAACCTTTCGGTAATCATATTTCTTCGTAAATTTTTTCGAGAAGTGTGATGTTATTTTTTATATCGTGTTTTTCAAGGATAAAATTTTTACCTGCTTCTGCTACTTGTTTTGCTTTTTCTTTATCGGTCAACAGAATGGAAATTATTTCTGCATATTCTTCTTTTGCAACACAAGAGAAACCATTAATGTTATTATTGATTACATCGTTGTTGCCGTCGCACTTGCTTACTACGCAGGGAACACCTTCGTACATTGCTTCTAATAATGCATAGGGCAGGCCTTCAAAAACAGAGGGCAATACAAACACATCTATTTGGTGTAAAAAATTAAGTGCAATAATATGGTCACCCATATCAATGAGATGAAAATTGTTTGCTATGCCATGTTGCTGAATTCTTTCCTCTACTTCTTTTCTTAAATGGTCATGATAACCTGCACCGAGAAAATAAAAATGTGCTTCGGGTAATCTTTTTATTACATCGGCTGCGATGTCAACGTAAAGCAAAGGATTTTTTTGAGGTGTTAATCTTGCAACTGTTCCAACTTTCATCTTGCCTTCGAGTATGCCGAGCTTATTTGGAACCGGTGGTCTGGAAGAACAAATAGTAAGTGAATTGGGAATAATGTAAATATCTTCTTCTTTTAAGCCAATTTCAAAAATGCATCGGTTGGCTTCTGAATGCGAAATGGCGAGAACCTTGTGTGTAAATCTTTTTGCAAAGAGTTCGAGCGAGAAAAATATCAAACGTTTAAAACCTGCAAAAGAAAGATAGGATACACCATGTGGTGTAAAAAGTGATTTGCATTTTTTTGTCTTTGCTGCAATTCTCCCAACGAAGCCGGCTTTCGAGCTATGCAAGTGAACAAGATTTGGTTTTTCTTTTTTTATGAGTTTGCGAATGCGAAAGACCGATGCAAGATCGCTAATAGGATTTGCACCCCGCGCCATGTGCAGCACATGATGCTTTATATTATTATCAGCACAAAAGCTTTGAAGTAAATCTCTTTCCGGAGATGCAATAACTATTTCAAATTTTTCTCTGTTAATATTCTGAACAACCTGCCGTAAGTATGTTTCTACTCCGCCAAATGCTTGCGTTATGTGTAGTACTTTGATTCTTTCCATGCGCAGTTGGTTGGTTTAAGGTTTAAGGTTTTAAGTTTTAAATCTTAGTGGTAGTGAACCTTAAACTTTTGAACTTGTTCAATCAAGTTCCGAACGTACAAGTGAGTGACACAACAGACGATGAGTAAAGATTTGCTGCCCGTCACATAAAAAACTAGTGAAAAACAGGTGACGTAATATTTATCTTATGCCAATACCATAATAAGCAAAGCCTTTGTCTTTCATCTCGTCAGGGTTATAAATATTTCTTCCGTCGAATATCACATGGTCTTTCATATTTGTTTGAATTGTTTCCCAATCGGGCAAACGAAACTCGGGCCACTCTGTTACAAGAATAATTGCATCAGCGTCCTTTGTTGCAGTAATGGCATCATCGCACAACGATACGCTTCCGTTGAAAATGTGCTTTGCCTCATGCAGCGAAGCCGGATCATAAGCCTTTACATTTGCGCCACCGCTAATTAATTCGTTTATAACCGTGAGCGAAGGAGCTTCACGCATATCATCAGTCTTTGGCTTAAACGCAAGACCCCATACGCAAAAAGTTTTTCCGCTGATGTTGTCGCCATAATGTTTAAGAATTTTATGAATGATAACTTTTTTCTGGTCGTTGTTTACTTCGTCAACGGCACGTAAAATGCGCAGCGGATAACTGTTTTGCTCACCTGTTTTTATAAGCGCTTTTACATCTTTCGGAAAACATGAACCGCCATAACCAATGCCGGGATAAATAAACTTGTTGCCAATGCGTAAATCGGAGCCAATGCCTTTGCGCACTTCATTCACATTGGCGCCAACGATGTCGCAGAGATTTGCAATGTCGTTCATGAAAGATATTTTGGTGGCAAGCATAGCATTGGCTGCATACTTTGTCATTTCTGCAGAAGGAATATCCATGGACAAAATAGGATGGCCATTCAATACAAAGGGTTCGTATAATGTGTGAAGCAAATTCCTTGCACGTTCACTCTCTACACCGATTACAATACGGTCGGGCTTTAGAAAATCATCAACGGCAGCGCCCTCTTTCAAAAACTCGGGATTAGATGCAACATCAAAATCAATACGTGCATTGCGTTGTTTTAACGCTTTGCCAACTGTTTCTTTTACTTTAGCCGCGGTGCCAACGGGAACGGTACTCTTTGTTACAACAACAAGGTAGCCATTCATGTGGTTGCCAATGGCGTCAGCAACCTGCAAAACATATTGGAGGTCGGCGCTGCCATCTTCTCCTGGAGGTGTGCCTACGGCAATAAATACAATCTGCGCACCAATGATAGATTCTTTCAGTGAAGTGCTGAAATAGAGACGAGATTTTTTATAATTACGTTCCACAATTTCATCGAGTCCCGGTTCATAAATGGGCAATACTCCTTTCTTAAGGTTTTCGATTTTTTGAGTGTTAACGTCAACACATATTACTTCAACACCTACTTCTGATAAACATGCACCTGTTACAAGACCAACATAACCGGTACCAACAACAACAACTTTCATAAAATGATTGGGTTTTGATTTTTTATATCAATAAACTTCTGTGTCGCTTTATCGTGAGACGTCAAATGTGAGATGTGAGATTTTTTTTCACGTTTGACGTTTCATGTCTCACAATTTCCAATGAGACAAATCAATATTCAACAGTTTTTCAAGCTCAACAATTTCATCTTTTAAAATATCGTACGCAAACTTACGGTCTTCGGGAGTAATTCTGTCTTTACTGCCCTCGACATACATTGTTTTCAAAATTGTTTTCTTCATGCTTTTCGGCATTGCATTCGCAAGCACTTTCGATAATTTTTTGTTCTTGCCAAGAATGGGATCAAGAAATTTTATCTTCGATTTCTTGTACGTATTTTTTTGTTCCGTGTCCTGAATTTGAAAAGTGTTATCTACGCCAATAAAAGTAAAAAGATCTTTTAGTGTGCCGTTCAAATCATTCTTTAAATCATCAAGAAAAATAATTTTTATCTGCGAAAGAGGAAAGTGGTTCATGTAATGACGAAGATTGGTTGCATACAAACTTCCTTCGAGATAAGTGCGAAAGCCGGTTTCTTCAAGGCGATCGCTGCGCAGCATATCATCAGCCCAATCTTTTGCATCTTTTGCAGATTCGAATCTTACCGTCTCACGCTGTTTTAAATTTTCTTCAAGCGCTTCACGAAATGAGAGATGCTCTGTTCCATTATTCACACGCATCATGTAGCCCGAAAAAGTTCTTTCAACGGGATCACGCAAGCAAAAAATGAGCTTCATATCAGCGTTAAAATTCTTGATGCGTTCTGCAACAAAGGGCAACAAAAAATAAGTTGGTGTTGCTTCACCTGCCATCTTCTCATTCTTCACAGCAGAGAAATAAGTGTTCACATAAAAATCTGCGCCCTTGTCATAAAACACACTAAAGAACTTCACTTGCTTTACAGGTGACATATAAATTTCCGGATGCTGCTTCAAATAAAAATACAAAGAAGTTGAAGCGCATTTCGGTGGCCCGGCGACAAGAAAATTTGGAATTATTTTTTGCATTATTGTTCAAGGTATTGCGTAAAATTATGTTGTTTTAAGAGTTGCTCTATTTCTGAAAAATTCTCTACTTCATCCTGCCACTTTACTGCACCAACTTTTTTCAATACAGGTTTCATCGGCATCGGAGTAACAGATAAAAAATTTTGAACGCGATGCATCACATCGTCCCAATTACTAAAATCTTCATAGTTAAGAATAAGCCGTTGCATACCTTCGGAAAACTGTACAAGATTTGTATTGATGCGTTCAAGATCGTGCATTTGTGCAATCAATTTTTCGCCGGGCACATAAAATTGGAAAGAAGATTCTTTAGCTTCAACGATATGCGCTACGCGGTTTTCAGCTTTGCGATAACGCGACAAAGTTGTTTTAAAAACATTATTGCGAATCAGCACAATCACTTTTACCTTTTCATGCTTCAGATATTCCCACAGATATGGTGCAGTCTTAATATGCGTAATCATCAATTTAAAACCACGTGCCTTTTCGCCTTTTGCATTCGCCGCAAAAAATTTTTTCATATGCGGAATTGAACGCAGCCGCATGTTCGGGTAGTTGATAACCTTGTTAAACTTTAGCACAGTAAAACTTTTTGAATCAATTCCCCATGAAGAAAAATGCCACTCCGGATGATGCATATCTTTCGAAGTTTGAAACAGTTCACCCGCACAAAAAATTTCAGGATGTTCATCTAATGTGCGTGTTAAAACTGTTGAACCGCTTCGTTGCGTTGTAAATATTACAAACGGAGTCATTTTACTATTACTATTTCTTCTTGATTTTTATGATACGGGCTGTTGTTCTTTGTGGCATCTTCGTTGCGTCGCAATCACTTCATCTGTAAATCCAGGGGCATCTTTGGTTTCATTATCGTAATTGTAAATTCAATTCAAACATTTACCTCACCCTCAATCCCTCTCCAAAGGAGAGGGGGCTTTTAACCCGCTTCGGAAGAAAATTTCGATTAATTAAAGATTTGACCGTTAAGAAATCAACTCACATTTCCAAACCACTTCTCATAAAACTTTGTTTGCAGCATCTTATCCAATTCTTTTGCATCATCATAAAAATAAGGAGCTAATTGTTTCTTTGTTTTTTCTACTGTTTCTTCATCTGCTGTATGAATTGATGCTTGTCCGGTTGTCGCTTTGCCGGTATTCATCTCGAATAATTTTCTTTTCAGCAGCTTTCTTTTTGCGACAGGAAATATCGGATCAACGAGATTATCAACAACCCATTTTCTTGTGCGACCTCTTTTGTTAATAATGCTTTCTTGCAAAAACTGATTTCGCACCGTTCCTGTAACATTTCTTGGTGTTAAGTCTGGTTTAAAAGAAACATCAATACCAAGGAATGAAAAAATGTTGTGCAAAAGTAAGGATGGATTTTTTGCAAGGTCATCGTAATCCAATACCAGCAATTGCTCTTTGGGAAAATATTCAAGACAAGATTTTATTTGCTTTGCATAAAAGCCATGTTCAATATAAGTAAAGTCACTGTTGTCCTTACTGAATTCTGTTACTTGTTTTGGTTCGTAAATCAATGCCTCTTCTATCGTTCTTGTTTCGCGCAACATTTTTGTGAAGTAACCGTAAGAAGAAATTGCTCTATCAACAGGATTGCGTAAAATAAGAATCAGCTTTGCTTTTCGTTCAAACTGTGCAATCGCTTTCAATAACTGCGGATAAAAAATATAATTCACCGCAGATTGAAGAACGACGGGTTGATTTTTATACGGCGCCGGTTCTTTCTTTAACCGCTCTATTATTTCTGCTCTTGTTTTAAATCTTGCGAAGAGATGAATATCTTTTAAAGATTCATAACAATAGATTTGCGGATGCTGGGCTAACCAGTCATCTAAAGTTGTGGTTCCTGCTTTTTGAACACCTATAATAAATGTATTTGGCAGAACAGGGGTGTCCATCTTTTACTTCTTTATTATCTGAATTGTTTTCGTGAAACGTCAGATGTGAGACGTGAGAAAACTCTGCGCTTCATGATTTGATTGTTGTCAACTGCGCTCAACAACAAACCACGGGTTTAAAAGGTTTTCCTTATTGTATTTTAATTCATTGTTGGTTTCATAATTATACACCTTGCAGCCTGCAAACTTAGCTACAGCATGACCAGCAGCAGTATCCCACTCCATTGTTGGAGCAAGTCTTGGATAAACCTGCGCTTTACCTTCAGCGACCAAACAAAGTTTTAATGAACTGCCGGCGCTTATCAAATTTACATCGCCATGAACTTTTTTTCTTTCTTCAATAAATGCTTCTGTTTCGGGTGTTGAATGAGAGCGGCTTGCGACAATTGTGTATTGTGTTTGCTGTATTGAGAATGGAAGTTTTACAGCATCTTTCAACAGTTCTGAAACTGATGTACCGTTGTGATTTGTATTGAAAGAGAAACTTCCTGTTTCTTGCGAACCCGCATATACAACACCTGTTACCGGAACATATACAACACCAAGCACCGGAGTACCATCTTTAATTAATGCAATGTTTACAGTAAACTCTCCATTCTTTTTGATAAATTCTTTTGTGCCATCCAAAGGATCAATGAGCCAAAACTCTTTCCAATTCTTTCTTTCGTCGTAAGACATTTGTTTGCCTTCTTCGCTTAAAATTGGAATGCCTGTTTCTGCAAGAACATCTTTAATTGCATGGTGTGCCTGCCGGTCGGCTTCGGTTAGCGGTGAACTATCAGCTTTGATTTCAACCGTAAAGTCACGTTCATAAACTTCTAAGATTTTTTTTCCGGCTTCTATTGCTGCTTTGATAGTTACATTAATAAACTTATCCATGTAAATATTTATATGTTAATATTATAGCGGGCAAGATAATTTGTTATGCTCTAATAACAATAAAACGGAATTATTATTTTACTGCAACCAAGCCTTAAACTTTTTTAAGGTTTGTCTCTCGTTTGCGTAATTACATAAATGATAAAATTTTTTTTACAGATACATTGTTTGTTTGAAATCATTTGAAAAGGAAATAGCGATGGGAAAAATTGCCCGACCAAAGAAAATAAATTCAGTCGGGCAGGAAAAGTTGGTAAAAAAATTTAAGAGTGTCTAAAACCGCATTCAATTTTATCTTATAAGCTCTTTTGCAGTTTTTCATTTAATGCAACATAATCATCGTTCTTTGCTGCTTTTGCCAGTTCGATTGATTTGTTTGATGCCGTAATTGCATCTTGTTTTTTGCCGAGCTTGGCAAGCGCACGTGCTTTTTGATAATATATCCAAAAGCCGTCGGGATTTTGTGTTGCTGCTTTATCAAGCCAAGTAACTGCTTGGTTTAAATCTTTTCCATTTTCAATGTAGTACAATGCTGCCTGAAAATAAGGACGATTGTCACCCTCCATTATCTCTTTTATCTGCGCGGTTACTTTGCTGTCAACGTCGGTTGATATGGGAATATGCACATAAACTTTATCCCACATTAATTCAAGCTTGCAACTGCTGCCTGTGATATCGCCTAAGGCAATTGTAAAGGTTTCAACGGAAAAAGGAAGTTGAGTTAATTTTACCGGAACACGGACCACATCCTGATCTTGTTTATAATCAGCCGGACTTGTTACATCTGTTTGTTTGGTAATAATAACAACCCATTCATTTTCGCCGGGTATGGTGAGCAAACCATATTTTCCTGCCGGAATTTTCGTTCCATTGATTGTTACGTCATCGCCGAAAGTGATTGTTGTAGCTGCATTTGCACCTGTGCGCCACACCTTGCCATAAGGAACAAGTTCACCAAATATTTTACGACCCTTTACTGCGGGACGTGAATAAGAAATCTCAATGTGCGACAATCCAAAGTTTTGTTTTATTTCTGCCGTGGGCGATGGTTGCGGCGTTTTTAGTTCTTGTGAATAAACTGAATAAAAGAAAATTGATGAGAGCACTAAGGCAAGCGGTAGTTTCTTTTTCATAGCAAATAAGTTTGAATTTTGAGTAATAAGAATTCAAATTAATTTAAGCAGATAAATCTATTGCCATTAATCACAAAAGAAAAAAAAATTTATCGTTTTATTGCTGTAAGTGTTGTACGCAAGTTGCCCTGTTTTATTTCGATAAAATAAGAACCGCTTGCGAATTTTTCTCCAAAACTAATTTGCTGATGCGACTGAACTTTTAGCTGCTGCACTATACTGCCCAGAGTATTATATATAGTGATACTTATGGCTTCATTATTTACAGGTTGCACATGAAGTACAAATGATGAAGCAGTGGGGTTTGGTTGCAACACTGCATTAAGTTTAATTCTTGATGTTGCCGCATTAATATTTTCGTTTAATTCTGTCGTAAGCGCAGGATTGCCATCATCTACTGTAAAATTCCATAAGTCGTTTAAATAGCCTTTACTCGCTCTTGCATAACCCAGCCCGCCAAACAACCAAAACTTATTCATTGAAGGTTGCCAGCTAACACTCCCCACTCGCGATCCTGGGGTATTATCAGGTGATGGAACGTTTTGCTCGCCGTACACACCGCGATTATTGATAGTATAATCACCCCTTACCCATGTCCACCTTTTACTCTTTATATTATATTTCCATAAGTCATTTAAACCCCCTCCTATAGCGTATTTTGGAAAACCTTGCCCCCCAAAAAGCCAAAAGTTACCAGACGCGTCTGACCATCCACGCGCATAATGCCGTGAACCTGGATAGTTATCTTTAGATGCCTCACCCTGCGTTCCATAAATGCCAACATTATTAAAAGTGGTGTCTCCACCTACCCATGTCCACCGGTTATTTGCAACATTATATTTCCAGAGATCATTTAATAACTTATAATCAAATTCGAAAGAGCCGCCAAATAACCAAAAATTACCCTCACTATCCGTCCACGAGGTTGCTCTGCCTCTTGCACCGGGCTTATTCGCAGCAGATGCAATACCCTTTGCTCCAACACTATTTACGTTAATAACACTGTCTCCTTTTACCCATGTCCATCTTTTGTTAGCAATATTATATTTCCATAAATCATTTAAAGCACCCTTGTCTCCATTTGCAGCAAAGCCGTTACCACCAAACAACCAAAGGTTACCAAAGGCATCTAACCACGTTATAGCAAAACTTCTCGCCCCCGGAATATTTTGTCTTGATGCTTGCCCTTGCATGCCATAAATACCATTGTTGTTAATTCTGTCGGTATCGCCTCCTACCCAAATCCATTGCTTACGCTCAACATTATATCTCCATAAATCATTAAAATATATAACAGAATCTCTTAAGTATCTGCGACCACCAAACAGCCAAAGATTGCCTGCTGTATCTGTCCATGTAGCACAGCCCGCTCTCGCACCCGGTTTGTTTAATTTAGAAGGATGAGTATCACGACTCTCTGTTGTACTATCTCCCGCAATCCAAACCCAGCGTCTTGAAGTTATATTATATTTCCATAAATCACTTAAACTACCATCATTATTAAGAGAGCCAAAACCAAGACCGCCGAATAACCATAGGTTACCTAAAGCATCTACCCAGCTTACCGATTCAATTCTTCCACCCGGTTTATTTGTTTCTGTTACTATACCCTTTTCACCATATACACCGTATTGGTAAGAATTTGCGCCTCCCTTTACCCATTTCCATTCATTGGTTTGGGAAAAAACATGTGTAAAAAAGAAAAGAATAAAAGAAAAGAATAAGGGCTTAATTGTATTTTTCATAAAATTGCAGTTTATTTGTAACTGCTAAAGTCCAATCTTCTAAATTAGACATTATCATTCATTATTATTTCCTTTCTGCCAACAATTTTATCTTTTATCAAAACTAACAACATAGTAAACCCTTAAAATTTTTATCATGGATGTAATTAGCTTAATTAATATAGAGGCATTAGCAGCCTATAATGGTACTGATACAATACCTAATAAAACTACATTTTTTGTTTTGGGTTTTTATAAGGAAGATGATGGCGGTGGAGGAGCATTCTATTTTGATGTAAACTCGGAAGCAGCTCCTATTAACGGTTTAATTATCGAGCGCAAAGACGTTGCTACAGGTAGATTCATCCGTGTTCTCCGTTCACCTAATGATATAAGTATTTTAGAAGTCGGAGCCAAACCCAATGTTGGAGACTCGACTACTATTACAAAGAATACAAATTACATTCATTGATGAGAGCACTAAGGCAAGCATTAATTTCTTTTTCATAGCAAATAAGTTTGTGTTTTTGAATAATAAGAATTCAAATTAATTTAAGCAGGTTTAAAAACCAGTTGTGATAAAACTATTACCATTAATCACAAAGAAAAAAAATTTATCGTTTTATTGCCGTAAGTGTTGTACGTAAGTTGCCCTGTTTTATTTCAATAAAATAAGAGCCGCTTGCGAATTTTTCCCCAAAACTAATTTGCTGATGCGACTGAACTTTTAGCTGCTGCACTATACTGCCCAGAGTATTATATATAGTGATACTTATGGCTTCATTATTTACAGGTTGCACATGAAGTACAAATGATGAAGCAGTGGGGTTTGGTTGCAACACTGCATTAAGTTTAATTCTTGATGTTGCCGCATTAATATTTTCGTTTAATTCTGTCGTAAGCGCAGGATTGCCATCATCTACTGTAAAATTCCATAAGTCGTTTAAATAGCCTTTACTCGCTCTTGCATAACCCAGCCCGCCAAACAACCAAAACTTATTCATTGAAGGTTGCCAGCTAACACTCCCCACTCGCGATCCTGGGGTATTATCAGGTGATGGAACGTTTTGCTCGCCATACACGCCGCGATTGTTGGTAGTATAATCTCCTTTTACCCATGTCCACCTGTTGCTTTGTATATTGTACTTCCACAGATCATTTAAAGATCCCCCTATTGCATATTTTGGAAATCCCCTGCCTCCAAACAACCAAAAATTACCGGATGCGTCCGCCCATCCTCGCGCATAATCCCTTGAACCGGGATTGTTCTCTTTAGCTGCTATACCCTGTGTTCCATAAATACCCACATTATTTAAAGTGCTGTCACCCTTTACCCATGTCCACCTGTTGTGGGTAATGTTATATTTCCAAAGATCATTGAAGGAACGGAAATTACCTTCAATAGTCTCAAATGAGCCACCAAACAACCAAAAATTACCTTCACTATCTGTCCATTCTGTACATCTTCCTCTTGCACCAGGTTTATAGGTGGATGATGCCATACCTTGTGTTCCATAAACACCTTTTTGATTAATTATACTGTCGCCTTTTACCCATGTCCATCTTTTATTAGCGATATTATATTTCCATAAATCATTTAAATCGCCTTTGTCTCCGTTTGCAGCAAAGCCTCGTCCACCAAACAACCAAAGATTGCCAGAAGCATCTGTCCATGTTACAGCATAATTTCTTGCGCCGGGAATATTTTGTTTTGATGCCTGTCCCTGTATGCCATAAACCCCATGGCTATTGATTTTGCTGGTATCGCCTCCTACCCAAGTCCATTGCTTACGATCAATATTGTATCTCCATAAATCATTAAAATAAACGTTAGAGTCTTTTAAATATCTAAGACCACCAAACAGCCAAAGATTGCCTGCTATATCTGTCCATGTGGCACAACTTGCTCTTGCACCAGGCTTATTTAATTTTGAAGGGTGAGTATCACGACTTTCTGTTGTACTATCACCGTCAACCCAAACCCAACGTTTTGAAGTTGTATTATATTTCCATAAGTCACTTAAACTACCGTCATTGTTGAGAGAGCCAAAACCAAGACCACCAAACAACCATAGGTTACCTAAGGCATCTACCCAGCTTACCGATTCAATTCTTCCACCCGGTTTGTTTGTTTCTGTTACTACACCTTTTTCACCATAAACCCCATACTGGTAAGAATTTGCTCCACCTTTTATCCATGTCCATTCATTGGTTTGAGAAAAAATGCGAGAAAAAAAAATAATGAAGAAAGAAAATAATAAGGGCTTAATAGTATTTTTCATAAAATTGTTATTTATTTGAATTAAAATAAAGTAACAGAATCCCTAAAAACTAACTTCTAAATTAATAATTATCACTCATATTTCTATTTTTTAAATCTTGAATTTACTAAACATATAATGAACAATAACCCTTAAAAATTTCCATCATGAATGTAATTAACGTAACTAATATAGCTGCATTAACAGCGTATTCTGGTAATGACTTAGTTGATCGAGCTACATTTTTTGTTTTAGGATTTTATACGGAAGGCGACGGTGGCGGAGGGACATTCTATTTTAATGCGAACTCGACTACAGATGTTATTAACGGTTTAATTCTTAAACGTGACAGTGTTAATTTAGGCAGATTCATCCGTGTTCTCCGTTCTCCTAACGATATAAGTGTTTTAGAAGTTGGAGCTAAACCTAATGTTGGAGACTCGGGTACTATTACAAACAATACAAATTACATTCAAGCCCTTCTAGATTACTTACAAACAGAAAATCAAATGGAAGGCGGTGGAGGAATTATTCGAATACCCCGAGGTGTTTTTTATGTTACAAGTCTGGTTATTGGCGATAAGTTTTCAGATGGACCTCCACCTAAATATTATAAAGGACGAATATCAATAATTGGAGAAGGTGTAAATAGTATTCTAAAACTGCCAGCTTTCACGAATCAATATATTTTGGATATACGTGGGGGTTATTGCATGCTTAACAATTTTCAATTAGATGGCAACGGTTACGTAGGTGGTGGTACTACACCCAACCAAAATGCCGGCGGCTGTATAATGACTTCAAATAACGGTGGTGCAACAAGCTCTGATTTTCTGGGAATTATAAAATGCAGAATTTCGAGTGGTTTTGAATATGGAGCAAAAATTATGAGTTCCGGTCAATTTGTTTGCGATGAAACTTATTTCTTGGGAAATGGAACCGGTGTGTACTTAAGCAGTACAAAGTGTGTATTAAGCAACCAAACCACTATACAGAATAGTTTACACAACGGTATTGAAATTGTTGGCCTCCTTAATCAGTACATGAATGTTACTATTGACGGGTGTTACTTAGAAAATAACAGGATTGTTTTATCACCAACAGGGTATCATATTAAATTGCATAGTTTGCAGGCTTCCAACCAAATAAACATTGTAAACAACTATTTCAATGGTAGCAATTCACAACCCTATATTTACGGGGTTGGCATAACCAATCCCACCATGGTAAATAATCTTATATGCAAGTATAATCAATTTCGGAATTGTTTGGGTGCATTCAGTTTATTCGCTGTTGCAGATAATGAAGTTGGACTTAATGATATCGGTATGAATTTATACACGGAAAATACGCCACCTTCAATACCATCCAAATACGGTTTTTTAACTGAAAATTCAGTACATGGTATTATAAAGTCGCCGGAACTGGTATTTAATTCAGATTTGAAAGCGTATAACGTTTTAAGTATTAGTGGAACCAGGGCTTCAAAAATAATCAGTTTAGCTATAATTTATACGGCGGACACTTCGGGTACAACGACAAGTTCAAGATTAAAAATTGGTAATTCTATTTCAGATACAAAGTATTATAATGACTTTCTGCTATTGCCGCATATAGCAAATGAATTTGTGTCATTACCTGTTTCAGCCCCTAATCAAACCAGTTTAAATTATTATTTATTAGTTAGTACAAACGGGACTGATCACACTCAAGCGGGCAAAGCGATTATACAGATAGAGTATATTATTTTTTAAGAGGACTTCTTTTTAAGACGCTGTAGTAATGCTGCTCGATAAAGTTCAAGGTGTACAAGTGTCCACAACTAAAATCGGGACGTTTGATAAAAGGCATTGAATAGAATGATAACCGATCCTCCCAAAAAAATTTTTCTATATAATTCTATATTAACTTCGTTTCATAAAAAATTAGAACTATGAAAAAATTACTTTCACTGATGTTGCTAAGCGCCGTACTTCTTTTAAATCTTAACGCATGCGCACAAGAAGATAAATCGAAAAGACCAAGTCCGCCTGCAAAAGTTACACAAACCATCAGCAGTGGCGCAACTGTTACGATTGATTACAGCCAGCCTTCTTTAAAAGGAAGAACCATTGGTAAAGATGTTGAGCCGATGAGTGGTAAAGTATGGCGCGCAGGCGCTAACGAAGCCACCGTGTTTGAAGTAAGCAAAGATGTAAAAGTTGAAGGCAAAACTTTACCGGCAGGCAAGTATGCATTATTTATGCTCGCAAATCCCAATGAATGGACAATTATCTTCAACAAAAAATGGGATCAATGGGGTACTGAATATGAAAACAATAAGTCGCAGGACGTTTTAAAAGTGAATGTAAAACCAATGTCACCTTCGGGTAGCACTGAAAAACTCACTTACACAATTGACAAGAATGGAACTGTAACTTTAATGTGGGGTGATAAAAAGGTTGCCTTTCATGTATCTTAGTTTAAAAGAAATTTTTTTCGGTCTCTTGTTTCAAGCATCGTCTGTTAAAGGCGATGCTTGTTGTTTTTATGGCATCGGTTATTTTCTTGTCGCTACTTTATTGCTAAGTGTTCCAATGTTATCAATGGTAATGCTTACTTCGTCATTCTCTTGTAAGGTGAAGTGATCGGGTGGAACAATGCCGGTGCCCGTCATTAAAAAACAACCCACAGGAAAACTGGACTCTCTGAATAAGTATGATGCAAGCTCTTCGAAAGAACGTTTTATTTGAGTGATTTTAATCGAGCCTTCAAAAACATTTTTGTTATTGCGGGTAATGATGATTTTAATCGTTGTGTCTTTTGATATATCATTTGCAACATACAAACATGGACCAAGCGCGGCACTTTTATCATACACTTTTGCCTGCGGTAAATACAAAGGGTTTTCACCCTCTATACTTCTCGAACTCATATCGTTGCCAACAGTATATCCTTGTATTGTGCCTTGTGAATTAATAAACAATGTAAGTTCTGGCTCCGGAACATTCCAAGTAGAATCTTTGCGGATATATACCTCCTGCTTATGTGCAGCTACACGATAAGGTAATGCTTTAAAAAATAATTCGGGTCGCTCTGCTTCATAAACCTTTTGATAAAAATCGCCGCCACCGGCATCTTTCGCTTCTTCCATACGTGCATCACGACTGCGCAAATATGTAACACCTGCTGCCCACACTTCCTGTGTTCCTATTGGTGCAAGCAAGGAAGTATTGAGCAGTTCTGCAACATCACTTTCATTCATCTTTGTAGAGCTGTTGCTTAATTGCAAAAGTTGTTCGGAAAGATTGTTGTGATTAATTAATATATCCCAATCTTCGTTAAGAAGAATGTGTTCCTGATTGTGCGATAGAATAATCCCTTTGGTTGTTTTGTATAGATGCATAGTGATTGTTTGAAGTTATATTTTTACATCATTAAGGTCAACACCCAACAGTTGCTTTGCCAGAGTGCGCAGTGATTCGTAATCTCCCTGCAAATGGCAAGTTGTTTGTTTGTATTCCTGTGTTTCTCCTTTTTTTAGTTCAGACGCAGGTGACGAAGATTCAATCTCGTAAAAGGGACCCAACTGTGAGCCATCCTGCAAAGGACCATCATTATAAGAATTTACAACATCGCCCTTGTATGGTTGCTTTTGCATCTCCCATTTAGAGTTAACATACAAACCATTTTTATCAACAGGGAAAAGAATAAGTGTAAGAACATTTTTTTTGAAATCAAAACTTGCAGCAATTGATTTTGCAATTAATGGCGATAAACCAATCTTGCTTCTGTATTTGCCATCGCAGGTGAAATAGAGCACACCGTCTTTAACTTGCAATCTTTCAGCAGGAATATCCCCGAAATAATTTTTTGTGATAAGCGAATCCGCATTAGGCAAGGGTTTGAAAGGAATAACCACTTTTGTTTCTTCTGTTGGTGTCATCATACCAAGCAACCAAATAGATAATAAACCCTTTTCTTTTTTCCAATCTGTTGTTCCGGTATTTTTGATTTGATTGTCGCTCTCATATCCCACGCAATAAACATTGTTGGGGATTGTTGTATTTAATTTTTGTTCAAGAGATTTTTTATCTAACAAATTAATTGTTCGTTGAATGGCGATGTTGAAAGTTGTTCCGCTATAATTAGTAAGCGTTGCTGTTTTTGAGAATATCGCTTTTGAATTATCGGCTTGCACAACATCATACATTACCGTATCAATAATTGCCGGCACTTGCCAATGTGTAATATTGAATGAATCGCTTGTTTTAAAATATATTGAGTATTGACCACCCTCGGGTCCTATCCAAAATCTTTCTTCACCACCAACAGGATTGAATTGAGTTTTCTTTTCACCAGACTCAATTAGTTTGTAATTCAACCAACCAAAGCTTGTACCTGTGTCACCCGTTGCAGTGCTCGTCATTACTCTGCCCTGATAATCTGCCGACAATAAAATTTTTGCTTGTCCATTGCTGTCTTTCAATTCCAAAATTTTGTGTGTGTGCTTTTGCAAAAAATCTCTATCATACTGATAACTTCCTTGTACGTTTATGGGAGTTAAAGTTATTGTGGTTGTTCCGCTGCGCGGTCCGCAACCCATGTATAATAAAGCCAGGGAAAGAATAAGATTTTTGATTTTGAAAAAGTTCATATAGCAAACTCTGATTGAAATGATTTTATTGTTTTGGGATTTCAACTTATGCGATGATTAGCTTATTCCGCATTAACCTATCGCAGCACTTGTAAATTCACCGTCCACTTTTCTTAAAATCTTTAGCGGGTTCTCATTCTTTAAAGCATCAGGCAATAAGTTTTGTGGGTAGTTTTGATAACAAACTGCTCTTGTAAATCTGTAGATCGCATTGGTACCAACTGATGTTGTTCTGTTGTCTGTTGTTGCAGGATATGGTCCGCCGTGCACCATTGCATGTGTTACTTCAACGCCTGTAGGTACACCGTTACAAATGATTCTTCCGGCTTTCAGTTGTAATACATTCAACAGGTCTGCATAATTTTCAAAATCATTTTCTGTTCCCCACACCGTAATCGTTAATTGTCCCGGAAGCTTTTCTGCTACTGAAAATAATTCATCTTTATTTCCCGCAATAATATGAAGTGAGCTTGGACCAAAAACCTCTTCAAACAAATCTTCATTATTTACAAAGTTTGCAGCAGTAGTTTTAAACATAAATGGCGTTGCTGCATCTTCATTTTCTGTTCGAGTATTCTTAGTAACAACTTCAACACCGGTTATATCCGAAAATTTTTTTACGCCTGCGTAGTATGATGAATGAATTTTATTGGTGAGCATACATTCCGCCGTTGCGTTACTTATTGCAGATGCAAACCGCTCGATAAATTGATTTGTATTATCCGATTGAGGAGAAATAATCAAACCGGGATTTGTACAAAACTGACCCGCACTTAATGTGTTGGAAGCAGCTAATTTTTCTGCAACCAAAGCACTGTTTTGCTCAAGCATTTCGGGAAGGATAAACACAGGATTAATGCTTCCCATTTCCGCATACACGGGAATAGGTTCTTCTCTTTTTACTGCCGCATCGAACAAAGCTTCACCGCCTGCAAAGGAGCCGGTGAAACCAACAGCTTTTATAAGCGAATGTGTAACAAGCTGAATTGAAATTTCGTAATCAACACCTTGAAGTAAAGAGAAAATTCCTTCGGGCATATCAGTATCATGCGCCGCATCAATAATTATTTTACCTACTATTTCAGAAGTTACAGGATGACCTGGATGGGCTTTATACACAACAGGACAACCTGCAGCAAATGCTGAAATAGTATCGCCGCCTGCAACAGAAAATGCTAAAGGAAAATTGCTTGCACCAAATACTGCAACTGCTCCAATCGGAATCTGCATTTGTCGAATATCGGGTTTTGGTAAAGGTTGTCTATCAGGTTGGGCAGTATCAATAATTGCATTTACCCATGAACCTTCTCTCAACAAATTCGCAAACAATTTTATTTGATTAATCGTACGCTGCATTTCACCCTGCAATCTTCCTTGCGCAAGTTTTGTTTCCTGCATGGTTACAGGAATAATATCATCTTTTGCGTCGCTAAGAGCTGATGCAATCTTATCTAAAAATTGTGCTTTCTTTTCGCCGGAGAAATTGCGATAGGTTTTAAAAGCACTATGCGCTTTTGTAACGGCAACGTCAATTTCGTCGAAGGTTGCTTCAAAAAATTTTGCGGAGATATTTTCTACAACACCACCAATGCCTGCAAAAGTTTTATTGCTTTTGCCTGATGCGGTATTGCCGATAAAATTTTTTCCAGTGATATTCATAGTAGTTATACAAATTAGCAAGCGAGTTTCAAATATAACTCTTGAATGAATATTTCTGTACAATAAATTTCATCTACTGGTTAGAATATAATGCATAGGATTTTTATGTACCCTTCTGCATAACTGCTATAATACTTTTCTTGCGTCGCACTCTTCAACTGCTTAAGCTCTGTGCGGCAAGAACAAAGTGCATATTTTGTACTTCTTCTTCGGCACAGTAGCAAGTGGTTCCGTTATGAATAATTGCAAATTATTTTTCAAATTCAATTAGTATAAATCGTTATAATTTTTCAACAACAACAGCAGTGCCATAGGCTAAAACTTCTGTTACACCTGACATTACTTCGTTGGCGTCATATCTCATATTAATAACTGCATTAGCGCCCACTTGTTGAGCATTTTGTATCATCAAATCGTAAGCATCTCTGCGTGTTTTCTCACATAGCTCTGTATAAATGGTAATATTGCCACCCAGCAATGTTTGTAAGCCACCTGCAATGTTGCCGAGTATGCTTCTGCTGCGTACAATAATACCCCGTACAATACCGAGTTGTTGCACCACTTTATATCCGTCTAAATATGTACTGGTTGTAACAAGCATAGAATAGTTTTTAGAATAAATAACAGTTTTAAAGATGCTCTATTAGTAGCATTAGCGCAGCTTATTATTACACACTTTTAAAATTTTATTAGAGTAAGTTAAGGTTACGACTAAAATCAGGATAGATTATACGCCCAGCATCTTAAGGATAATCAAAAGAATTGCCAGGCTTATTAAAAAATATCACACAATATAAAATCGCAGTTGCAAAAACTATATTCCTTCACGCTTCATTAATTCTTCGTAGCGCGGATCTTTTCGCAATTCTTTAAAAGCCGGATACTCAAGAAAAAAACTTACCGGTACTGTTCTTTTTTCAATATACCGTTCAATGTGGTAAAACGTTTTTTCCATATCACCCAGTGCATAATAAATTGCAACAAGGTCTCCATCAATTACTGCTTCAGGTTCTTCTATTTGTCGTTGCTGAATTTTATGAATACACTCCATTGCTTTATCGCGTTGACCAAGCTTCGCATACGCATGACCCACGCCGACTAACCCTTTCAGGGGATGACCAGTGAGACGGTGCACTTCCTGAAAAAGTTTTAACGCTTCTTCCCAATTGCCCTTCATGCCTGTTGCCCATCCTTTCATTTCAATAACTATCCGCATTTGCGGATGCATCTCGAGCACCTTATCACATTGATGAATTGCATCATCGTAACGCTCATTAAACACATACATGTTGCCGAGGTAATGATTCATTACAGGTGACAACGGGTCTATCTGCACAGCCTCTTCCATAATTTTTACAGCTTGCTCTTTTTGCCTTGTAATAATGTAGTAATATGCCAGCAATTGGTAAGAGCTTGTTGCAGCAGGATTAAGTTGTATCGCCTTTTGCAAAACATCGTAAGCCGCTTGCCAATTCCATTCGTGAAATAAATATGCGGTTGCTTTTGCAATGTATCCTTCCGCAGTTGAATTATCAATCTGCAAGGCCCTATCAGCATAACGGTGAACAAGCTCAAAAGCTTTGTGAGAAGACATTTGACCGCTTCCGCCGAGATAGCCATAAGCCGCCGCCATCATTGCATAAGCTTGGGCATAGTGTGGCTCTATCGTTGTTGCCTGCTCAAAGTTTTCAATGGCTTTGCGAGCATCGGCAGGGGTAAGCTTGTTCCAAAAATGCAAACCTTTAAGATAATATGTATAAGCGGTTACATTGCTTGTCGCAGGTTTTACGATCTGTGCCGCTTTTTGAGTGGCAGTGAGATTCTCTCTCATTTTGTTTGCAATGATGGCGCTTATCTCATCCTGAACTTCAAAAATATCGGTAAGGTTGCGATCGTAATTTTCGCTCCAGATATGATAACCATCCGCAGCGTTTATTAACTGTGCGGTAATGCGTACACGGTTGCCGCTTTTGCGCACACTGCCTTCAAGAATTTTATCAACATTTAGTTTAATGGCAATATCGCGTATATCATCATTCTTTCCTTTAAAGGCAAACACCGAAGTGCGTGATGTTACTTGCAAGCCGTCTATTTTGGTAAGTGCATTCAACAATTCTTCCGTAATGCCATCACTAAAATATTCATTCTCCTGATCGGCACTCATGTTTACGAAAGGCAACACTGCAAGACGGTTGCCCGGTTGTTTTGTTTTTCCTTTCAATTCATCGCGTGAAGGAATAACAATGCCGTTATTGGCAATAGCATAAATATGAACGGGTTGTTTTACATTTTTAAGTTCGAAATAACCGAGCTCCTGCGTTCGAATGCTCTCTTGATTTTTTATTTCATCAAAAACTTTTTCTGAAATTAGAATAGCGCCTGTAACAGCCATAGATTCTATGCGTGAAGCAAGGTTAACACCATCACCATAAATAGCTTCCTCTTCTACTATTACATCGCCGGTATGAATACCGATACGTAATTCCACTTTAGGTTCTTGTCGCAACTGTTGTTGAATGTTTATGGCACACTGCACCGCATCAATTGCACTGTTAAAAATGCTTAGTGAACCATCACCGTAGTATTGAAGTATTTTGCCGTTGAAATTTCCGATAGTTGATTCAAGAACTTCTTTCAGGCGTTTTCTTTTTACGCGTGCAAGCTGTTCATTCTCCTGCATCAGAGCGGTGTATCCGGTTATATCTGCAAATAATATTGCTGCGAGTTGACGCATATCCGCAAATTAACAAAGAATGCCGAATTGCGCCGGAAGAATGTGAGGAGTGAAAAGCGTGCTGCAAAAGCATTTTTGTATTTTTGAAAAAAGAGTTGTTATGGGTTTAATAGAAAACAAAAAAAAACAGGTACGCAAAAGAAAAATTCCCGAATCTTTTATTTATGAAATATTGGATGGAAAACCACTGTACTATAAAGGATACAAAGATGCAATTCGTAATCACCAAACTGCTGAATCAATTATGGGAGCAAGTTCTTTACAGGTTTTTATTCTTGAATATCTATTAAGAATACTTTATAAAGTATGCGACCAAAGCAAATACCGGATTTTTACAGGCGAGCCGGGCATTCATGTAAACCATAAAAATAATTTGAGAGGTGATATTCTTGTGTATGATAAAAATATTTTACCAGCTTCAAAAATATCAACCCATTATGCAGATGTGCCTGCAGAACTTCAGATTGAAGTTGATATACAGGCTGAATTAGAAGCAGTAACTGAAACAGGTTATATAAAACGCAAAACAGATATTCTTCTTGAGTTTGGTACAAAAAAAGTAATCTGGATTTTTACTTTTACACAACAAGTAATGATTGCAGAAAAAGGAAAAGATTGGCTTTGGATTGATTGGAATAAAACTATACAACTTTGGGAGAATGAGACTTTCTGTATTGGTGAATATCTTAAAAAAGAAGGCGTAGAATTAGAGAATAAATAATGTTCTAAATTTAAAATTAAAAACGACAATCATCTTACCACCATCTTCCTTCTTCCTCTTTCCAATATTACTTTAATTTAGCAAGCAGCGATCTGCATGTATATCCATCAACAGCAATTTGTACATAAAAAAAGATCAACGTTATTATAGTTGAGTGTTTCGTTTATACCTGGTAAGAGAAAAATTATTTTTTGCGAATTACTTTTGAAGATTGATTGTGGCAATTTTTGAATCACTGCTCGTGTTGATTATACAATAAAATTTTCATTGTTACCTCTCTTCGACTAAATGCAAAAATGGTTTCTTTTTGTGAAACAGGGATTTCTTACATGAACGAATTACCAAAGAATTAGTCGCTGGCGGTTCCAATTGATTCTTGAGACTTGATTCCTGTCATTTCATATAGCAGGCACCAGTTTTGTATTAATCCTATATGTGAACAAAATGAAACAAAGAAGGTATGGAAACAGCAATCATATATTCAACGGAAAAGATTTATGATGAGATAATTCGTCCTAATGGTTCATTTCCCAATAATTCAAAGCTGCCGGTGCTTCTGTATAAAGGCGTGCTTCAGTTGCCTGATGAAGATGCGAATATAACCGTGGAAAAAATTTTTGAAACGAATAAATGGAGTAATGCGTGGACGAACGGCATTTACGATTATCATCACTATCACAGTATAACGCACGAGGTTCTCGGTGTAATCAGCGGCAGTTGCGTTGTGGCATTGGGCGGCTCCGATGAAAAGCAGTTTAACATTGAAAAGGGCGATGTGCTTGTATTGCCGGCAGGTGTGGCGCACAAGAATATCCGCAGCACAAAAGATTTTAAATGCGTGGGTGCATATCCTGGCGGTGCAGATTATGATATTAAACGTGGCAGGCCGGAAGAAAAAGCAGAAGCAGAAAATAATATCAGAAAAGTGCCTTTGCCACACAAGGATCCGGTGTATGGAAAGGGACCGTTACAAAAATTATGGAAATAAGTTCTAAGTTATTTTTTGAGACGATGCACAGTGAGAACAAAAAAGGTCAGTCATTTTTGAGGACCGACCTTTGAGTTGTTTTTAATTTTTTTTACGCGTTACTGTTTAACAGTACATAGTTTCTTTCTTTTTTGAAAGATTCTTTTTTGTATTCGTGGTGCTCTTCTTCAAAATCAACTTCCAACTCCCGCTCTGTTAAATCATAATACAAATTTTGAAGTTCGTGAAGATACTTTAATGGTTTCAAGTTATTAAAATCTGCACTAAAAACCTGTAAACCGTTCACATCCAAAAGACAATTAATATCACCGTGCTCAAAAACATTCGCTTCCGTTACCCATTCAAATTTCGTAAATCCGCTTTTCAACAGTATATTTTCTGTAATGGGAATGGGAATAAGATTCTCGAGTTGGTACCATGTATCATCGAGTAATACTTCTTTTTGCTTAATTTCCTTTACTCTTTTTATTTTTCTTTTTCCTGTTGGTGGAAGTTCGACTTCAAGAAAGTTACCAATACGCAGTTCGTAGAGTTTTACCATAGACGAGGGATTTTAGTCGGCAGCAATATTGCTGGATTTTCGCTTCTAAAGTTACCGACATTTCCTTTGAATTCCTATTAAATTATACGGCGTTCATTGGCCCCAAATAAAAATTCCTTTCAAAAAAAGTTTACTAACTAAAAAAATTAGTATATTGCGCTAAATCAGTTAGCTATGAGTTACGCTGGAAAAAATTTTCGTTACCTCCGCAAATTGCGCGGATGGACACAGGAAGAATTTGCAAATAAACTAAAAATTAAACGCTCTCTGGTGGGTGCTTATGAAGAAGAGCGGGCCGAACCAAGACTTGATGTGCTTGAAAATCTTTGTAACATTTTTAAATTAAGCCTTGATGAATTGTTACTTAAAGACCTTTCTGCTGCAAAAGGCGGTAATTATCTGGATAAACGCCGCCAACTAAAACTTGTCGCCGAAGCTCAAGTAATTCAGTTTGTTCCTGTAAAGGTGGCGGCAGGTTATTTGGCAGGCTATGCCGACCCTGATTTTGTTGATGAGTTAAACACATTTACTTTGCCTATGCTTGCCCCCGGAAATTATCGTGCGTTTGAAATCGTTGGAGACAGTATGCTTCCTACACCCAGTGGAAGCGTAATTGTAGGCGAAAAAGTTGAAAACATTGACGACATTAAAAGCAACAACACTTATATCGTTGTTTCAAAAGGTGAAGGCATAGTGTATAAACGGATAATGAAAAACAACCGCTCAAAAAATAAATTAACTCTGGTAAGCGACAATCCCCAATACACACCATATACCGTAAATAGCGAGGACGTTCTCGAAATCTGGAAAGCCGAAATGGTAATCACCAAAGCTAATACACAACAACGCTGGGATGTAAATCAACTTGCGGGATTGGTTAGCAATTTACAAGAACAGGTTAGCAATCTTAAGAGAAAAATGAATTGACATAATTTTGTTTTGGCCTTTGTGGAGAACATTTCTTAGAGAATTTTGCGAAGAGCTTAGATGAATAAACATTTACTCTTTTAATTTTCTGCTTTGTTAAATCACTTTCCGAAAGCAAGCGTTAAAAGTTGCAGAAGTTCTCGCATTTATTATTGCAAGAGTTTTAGTCCCTTCTTATCGAAATAATCAACACCTTTTACTTTTGTCCAAACCATCAACCATTTGTCATATTCTTACAAACAAATCTTTGTGAGGAAATATTTTTGTGGGAAACCAACCTTAATGCACGGCGGCCTGAAGCTAATTGGCATATTAATCTTCTCGATCTGTTTATTTGATATTGTTTGCGCTCAAAATAAATCATTACAAGCTATTAAGGTCTCGCAGATACCCAAACTCGATGGCAAATTAGATGACAGCGTATGGCAAACTGCTCCTGTTGCAACTGATTTCATTATTAACTTCCCTGATTACGGTAAACCTTCATCACAAAAAACAGAAGTAAAAGTTGTTTATACTGATGAAGCAATTTATGTTGGCGCTTATATGCATGATGATCCTCACCTTATAAAACAACAACTAACAGAACGTGATAAAGAAGAAAGACAGGATGCCGATAATTTTGGTGTAGCATTCGATACTTACAAGGATAAACAAAATGCTTTTCAGTTTATTGTTACCGTGCCAAATGTTCAAAGCGATATAAGAATATCGTCTGCAAACTTAAACGGTGAGGGTGGTTTTGATTACAATTGGAATGCTGTATGGGATAGCCGCACGTCTATTGTTGCAGATGGATGGATTGCAGAAATACAAATTCCTTATTCTGCAATTCGTTTTTCAAAACAAGATATACAAAACTGGGGAATAAACTTTTCAAGGTACATCCGGCGCATTAATGAAACATCTTATTGGAATGCTGTTAATCCAAACCAAGATGGTTTTGTAAATCAGTTTGGTGAGCTTATCGGTCTGCAAAACTTAACACCGCCGTTGCGCTTATCGTTCTTGCCGTATGTTTCAACAGGTTATAGAACCGTGCCCACGAACTCTGGAACAATAAATACATTTTTACACAATGGTGGTATGGATGTAAAGTATGGCATCAACGAAAGCTTTACAGTTGATATGACGCTGATACCCGATTTTGGCCAGGTGCAAAGTGATAATATCATTTTAAACCTCACTCCATTTGAACAAGAGTTTCAGGAGAACCGCCCTTTTTTTACAGAAGGCACAGAACTCTTTAATAAAGCAGGCATATTTTATTCGCGACGAGTTGGTGAAACTCCGGCAAAATATTACGATGTGCTGCAACTCGCTTCAGACAGCGGTTATACCATTTTGAAAAACCCCGTGCAAACACAATTGTACAACGCAACGAAATTTTCGGGTCGCACAAAAAAAGGTTTAGGTATCGGTGTGTTTAATGCTGTAACGGCGCCTATGCATGCAGAGCTTGAAAAATCAAACGGAGAAAAATTTATTGTTGAAACGGAGCCGCTCGCCAACTATAACGTATTTGTGCTTGACCAACTTTTAAAGCACCGCTCTTACATCACCTTTACCAATACAAATGCCATTCGTAATGGCAGTGCACGAGATGGTAATGTAAGTGAGATTGATGTTTCCATTTTTGATAAATCAAACACCTATAATTTTCAAACAAAAGCAGCTTTTAGCACAGTTACCGGCGATGATCCTCATAATGGTTATAAAACCTATGTTGGTTTTGATAAGGTAAGCGGCAAATGGCAATGGGGTGTTTATAATGCAATAAAGTCCGAAAATTTTGATCCCAATGATCTTGGTCTTCTTTTTAGAAATAATGAGATAAACACAGGTGGTTACTTTTCATATAATCAGTTTACACCTTCTAAAATTTTTAATTTACGGCAATATGAAATTACTATTGATTATACCGACAGATATAAACCTTTTTCTTATTCAACCCTTGAAATTGACGGGAGGTTTTTTCATGTTTTTAAGAACTTCTGGGATGTTACACTTCAAACGATTTGGCATCCTGCGTGGGAGAATGATTATTATGAATTGCGAATCCCGGGAAGAGCATTGAAAAGGGTGCCCTGGGCTTTTGCAGGCTTGAGAGGAAGTACCGACAGCCGTAAAAAATTATACATCAGTTATTTTGTTGGATATGCAAACTTATCTCCCCAAAAAGATGATCCCTTTACATTGTACAGACTTGGAGCAAGGTATCGCTTTAGTTCAAAATTCAGTGTAAACATAGAAGGTGAGCGGCAGTTTGATAAGGGCAATGTCGGGTGGGCATTGTTCGATTCAACAGGAGAACCAATTATGGGCATTCGTTCTGTTACACAGTTTTCCACAACAGTAAGCTCAATCTATAATTTTAAAGCACGCATGAATTTAAACATGCGTATAAGACACTACTGGAGCAAAGTACATTACCTAAGCTTTTATAATGTTGCAGACAATGGTGATTGGTTAAGCCGTTCTTTTATTCCGGCGCAAGATGATAATTTCAATGCATTTAATATTGATATGTTTTTTACATGGGATTTTCGTTTGGGCAGCCGCCTGATTGTTGCATGGAAAAATGCTTTAGGTCCCGATGCTTATGTTGATGGTTTAAATAATACAAAATACAGCAGCAATTTATCGAGGGTGTTCAGCATACCACACAGCAACGAAGTAAGTGTAAAGTTTGTTTATTATATAGATGCACAAAAATTTATAAGAAAGAAAGCGTAATTGAATAAAAACAATTTGGCTTGTCGCTTTTTCACAATTTTTATTTTGAAGCTCAAATCTGCTCAATAAAATTGAGAACGTACAAGCGAGTGACACAAGAGGCGATGCCATAAAAACAAAAGCTCACCTCATGAAAATAATTTTACTGCTGTGAAATTATTACCGCATCAATCATCATTAATACTTCATCATCAAATCAAGAAACTTTTTATCAAGCTTATGTCCATGCCAATCTTCATAATCAACATCTCCACGACGTGAATTAAGCACCCCAAAGTCGCCGATAAAATTCCATACGGCGAAACCAATCTCATGCGATGAAAGTATATCGAGCACATCATTAAACCATGCGAGAAAAACATTGTGAGGTGTTCTGTTCCAGCAACCGCATTCGCCGCAATGTACGCCAACGCCTTTTTGCGCCAACTCTATCCAGGGCTTGTAATATGCTTCGAGCGTTGGGCGATTAAAATATTGATTGCCCACCTCACCAGGCCACTTTGGTTGCGGCAAATTCGTTGTGTCTTTATTTGCCCACGGCGCTTTGTAATGAGAAATAGCATGCGGATAATAACCGCGACAACTTTGGGCTATGTTGAGATCAATAATTTCCGGAATTACAGAATTTCCAACATCATTACCATCCGCAATAACGAGATGATTAGGATTCTCTTTGCGGATTGCATCTGCTGCTCCCTTTGCAACTTTGCGATAAATATCACCTGGCACAGTACTTGAGTTAGAGTGCTGGTCGTTCATGTCTTCACGCATTGCAGGCTCGTTCACCAAATCGAAACTTATTAATTTGTTTGATACATTTTTATATCGCTTTGCCCACATGTTCCAGTGAAAATAAAAAGCATTTTGTGCTTCTTCATCTTTCCACAAATTGTAAGGCTCATGAAAACCTGCATTGATACAATATCCCGGCGCCCGATGAAGATTAAGACTTACATGCATGTTATATTTATGAGCCACTGCTACCAACTTATCTATGCGCTCAACTGCTTGCTCGTCTATGTTATAAACCTCTTCTGGAGTAATGTCTTTACTGCGGTCAAACTTCAGGTAATAAGGATACGCAATGGGCAATCGAATAAAATTAAAACTCCAATCGTTCATCCACTTAATATGTTCTTCGGTTGTTTGTTGCTTTGACGTGGAAGGGTCAGTTGAGAAAAAATCTGTAACATTAAACCCTTTCCACTTTGGTAATTTGTTCTTCACGGTTTTGATTGAAGAAAACGATTGCTTTTGAACGGATAGTGCAAATGTGGCAAGAGTAGCGCTTTTAATAAAAGAACTTCGATTCATAAAATTGGTTTATACGTTAAACATTTTTATTACAGGTTCCCGATAATAAATATAACATAACATACTTCTTTACAAACTCAAATCTTGATAAAGAAAAATTCTTTTCAAGTAAAAGTTCTTAATTTCAAATTTTTTATAAACTAACTGACTTTCTTTTATGATTGCATTTTCGATTTTCAAGCTTATAGTATATGCCGGGTTACTGGTTTTAATTGGTTATTTCTTTATCTATAAAATAATAATGAAGCTTCTTGAACGCAGAAGAATAAAAATGCGTGGCAAAGCAGTGAGTGCAACGGTTATAGATTACAAAACTTTAAAAGACTCCGAAGGAAGTGTTCGTTATTACCCGATACTCCAATACACCACAAACGATGGGGAGGTTATAACTGTTCAGTCGAAAAAGGAGCGTTTTCAAAAATATTCAGTAGGCAAGCAACTCACCATTTATTATTTACCCGAAGAACCTTCGAAATTTTATATTGCCGGTCTAATTCCTTATGTAAAAGTTGCGGGCTTTGTGCTTGGATTATTGGGCGCATTACTATTGCTATTTGAAATGATAAAGACGGTAAAACGGCTGATGTAAGAACCTTCTCGTAAAAAATATGGTAAAAATTTTTATTGAACCAAGCTCTGTTACTACTATGAAACTTCCGTTGCGTCGCACTCTTGTACTGTAACAACAATACTCAACATATTTTATGTTCTTCTCAAAAATGCGGCTAACAGATTTGAAATAGAAATAAAAAAAGGGAGCCATGATTAAATGACCTCCCTTGAATAAATTTGAAATTCTTACGCTTCAGCTTTTCGCCTTCACTTCGTTTACTACCATGCTTTGCATTCCGCTTCTTTCAAAATAAGTACCCGTAATAGTTACCTGTGAACCGGCATTTTTCTTTGCTTCTGAATATGCGTCGGGTTTATCATGATTTTCAACCAGCAAATACACTTTACCATCGCTTGTAAGAACGCCCATAGGAGAGCCTTGCTTAATACACATTTGAGAACAGTCTTTATGACTATCGCCATGCGCACCCTTCGACATATAGCAAGCCATATCTACTATTTCTCCCGATACAGTCATGCTTTTTTGAGCAAAAGAAGAAAGTGAAAATGCAGTAAGCGCAACTGCAAGCAATCCGAAAAATTTTCCATAATTGTTCTTTCTCATACTACAATAATTTTTTAGAATGAAGAAATAAGAAGGGAAAAGGTTGCAACAGGCAAAGATAAATTTAAAATTTCTAAAACATAATTGAGGATTATTTCTGTAACTGAATTTTTTTATTTCTCAACAACATTTTTGATAGAGTAGTGTCTAAAGTTCTCTGAATAATAAATAACAAGATGCTCTATTGTTTAAGATAAACCTATGTATTTTCGCGGGCTTATTTTGGATTTTTAAAAAAATAAAGATGATTTTTTACAGGATACTTTCGGTTATTATAAACATGTTTTGTGCATTCATGGCAATTATCACTATATTCTCTTTACCTTTTGTTTTGGCCCATCCAGAGGGGTTGCTTTCAACATTCATAATCGTGTGTATTGTTTTATACGGGTGGTTTGCCAACCGCTTTTATGTTTCAGTAATACTCCGTAAACAACAGATGAGCAAAAAACAAAGAGACTGGCTACAGGTAAATGCTATTACCTCCTTTGTTTTTGCGGTATTATCAATTATCGGTGGCGTTTATCTTTATTTCGATAGGGAAACAATAGATGAGATGCTTGCAACAATGCCGATGCAGGATGCAAATGCCAAGCAGTTATTTCTTAATGGTATGTTGGTATTTCTCGTGCTGTTTGTTTTATTGGTTACTCATATTGTGTGGACGTATATTCTTGTGAGAAAGCATAAAGAATATTTTATGGAGTAAATATTCTAATAGAACGACGGTGATAAATGTCGGGTAATGAATAAAGCGTACAAGAGTGCGACGCAAGGAAAGCATTATAGAAGTAATACAGTTTGGCTCCAAAATATTTCTAAAAATCAGTCTGAAATTATTTTGATGTGAATCCCATCTTTTTCATTCTCGATGCGATTTCTTCTGAAAACACTTCTGCGCCTTTTACATTCATGTGCGTGCCATCGTAAAAATATTCTCTCTTTACAAATCGTGGGTCGGTTGCGTAATCCCAAACAGTAATGCCATACTTTGCAAGAATCTGTTTGCATACAATCATTGATTCATTGTCCTTAAAAGGTTTGGAATACATGGGCGAAATAATAACAATAAGAGGAATTTTATGATCGGTTACCGTCTTTACAAACTCTTCAAGTTTTTCTTTTGAGTATGGATGTACTTTATCGCGAACCGATGTAGGCACTTCAGGATCTTTGTCAACCTTACTTCCATGCAGTGGTTGAAAGCCATTAATATTATCATTGTGCCGGCGTGAATAATTTCTTATGATGGATAATATAACAGAGTTGTATGCATACAACTTTGAAATTTTAGCCTTGTAGTATTCTTTCGGAAAAAGCTCTTTTGCGAGATTGGCAAAATGTTCGTTGGTTAATACATAAGGTAGAATTATACCTGCTAAGACTTCAGAACCGTACGCACCTGAACGCCACTCAATTTCTTTTGTAGTTAAATCGAGTATTATCACTTTTGGTTTATGAGTACCATTTAATGCCGCCGGTAAAATGGCAGAGTGATACACAACATTTGTTGCTTCACGTCCGCAGTTATAACAAGAAAGCCCCAGCGAATCTGTAAACACACGTGGATCATAAGTATGCACTCCTCTTGAACTGCCATAAATAAGAATATCTTCCTGTGGATTATTAATGGCGTGCGAGAATGAAGCAGCATCACCCATTGGCTCGTGCGAGTAATAATATTGCAACAGTGAGCCTAATCCTCTGTCAACAATAAACATTATTACCAGCAGGATAAACAGCTTCTTAAATAATTTCAAATATCCTTTGTTCATATTTTTTTAAGTGACTTTAGAACTGGAAGTAGATAAATTGACCGCCATTGAATACTCCTACCATTAATAATATTGTAAGCAGTAGAACGTAACCGGTATATCGAACAACAACATTGTTGTGCTGAATAATCTTAAAATTGGGACGAAACTCCTGAAAATGCTCAACTATAAAAAGAAGCACAACAGCAAATACATAGTAACCGAAAGAAGTAGGCGGCTCCCCTCTAAAAAAACCTCCCGGTTTTAAAGTATAGATTGATTTAAATATATAAAACGCATCATCTACGCTTTGCGCTCTAAAAAGAATAGCGCCGTTTGATACAAAAAGGAAAACAAATCCGCAACGGAAAAAATTGGCAGTACGTCCTAATACCTTGTGTATTTTTCTCAAAAAAGGATTTAATATTCTTTCGAGAATTAAAATCACAGCATTGAAAACTCCCCATAATACAAACGTCCAGTTAGCGCCATGCCACAATCCGCTTATGGCGAATACAAGAAATACATTTCGTAAAGTCATAAAAGTGCCTTTCCTGCTGCCACCTAAGGGAAAATAAAGATAATCGCGAAACCACGTCATTAAAGAAATGTGCCAGCGTTGCCATACTTCCTGTGCGCTCTTTGAGGCGAATAAGGGTCTTCTAAAGTTGGTCATAAGATTATAACCCATCACCTTTGCGGCACCAATCGCAATATCTGAATAACCTGAAAAATCGCAGTATATCTGAATGCCAAAGAAAAGAGATGCAAGTGCCAAACTTGAAGCACTGTGATGCTGCGCATTATTATATACAGCATCAACATAAATGGCAAGCCTGTCTGCCACTACCAGTTTTTTTATAAAGCCCCAAAGCATTAAACGCAATCCACTTACCACACGGTCGTATTCAAAATATTTTTCTTCATGAAATTGGTGCAAAATGTTTTGAGGACGCTCAATAGGTCCTGCCACTAATTGAGGATAAAACATTACATACAAAGCATAAATGCCAAAATGTTTTTCAGGTGCTTGATGACCGCGATATACTTCTATGGTATAGCTCATTGCCTGAAAAGTATGGAACGATAAACCCACCGGTAATAATATTTGCAGATATGGAATAGGATTTTTGTAACCAAAATCACCAAGCAGTGAGGTGATATTGCTGTTTAGAAAATTATAGTATTTAAAAAAGGCAAGAACGCCAATATTGGCAATAAGACTAAAAACAAGAAACATTTTTCGCCGTTTGCCTTCGCTTTTTGCAATATAAATACCGGCGAAATAATCCACAACAATTGTAAAGCCAAGTATAAGAATGTAAACAGGTAAAAAATACATGTAGAAATAACAACTTGCTGCTAAGAGAAGCGCCCATCGGTATTTATGCGGAAGAACAAAAAACAGGGTGGTAACTACAATGAAGAACGCGACAAAAGCCAACGAATTAAAGACCATTCAGTTTTAGTTTTGGGTATTGGTAATTTTAAATCGCAATTATACACAAAAAATGAACAGCAAAGCTCGCTTTAAGGTGCTATGGTGTTATTTTTTAATGACGTTTTTAAAGTTTGCGACGTTTGCGCAACTCCATTGCAAGAATTGTTCAACAACGATTCTGCTTGAGTTGTAATAACTTTAATGAGACGAGCTAAGAATCATTATTCAGCTTCTGTTGTGTCATTAAATCCCGACTTTGTCGTGGACTCCTTTTGTACCTTCTGACCGTTATGAAGTTGAGCGTTCAGTTTCATCACTTGGTTTAAGGAACGTAGAGAGAATACAGCAGTAACTGGAAATTAAAATGTATTGAAGGGTGAATTTAAATGTAAATGCGTTGTATTTTATGCAACATAACTTTTTTCTTCGTTTGTTTCTATACCATTTAAGTGGTGTGTAACAAACACATTGCCGGGAAAAACATCAGTAAGTTTTTTACAAAGGGCATGATATGTTGCAGGATGTTTTATTTTTATACCTGCAGTTGTGTCCCAATTATTTCTTCCTTTTTTAAAAAAAATCACTTCGTACCCAAGCTCTGAATTCTGATCGAGCATATAAACGATAATTGTGTCTTTAATTTGAGAAGGCTCATAAACTGTGTAAGCTGAACAACTGCTCTCGTGATGTTGAAAGTTAATAACCATTAGGTTTTAGGATTTTGTACGGAAATATTCTATTGAAATTCTAAGATAAAGGAATGTTTCGAACGATTTGTTTTTCAGGCGCTGATAATCGACGGGTAGCATGAAATTATCGATAACATCTATAATAAGGCATTTTTTTTCAAAAATTTCTAAAGAAAAAGTAAAATGAACGAACGCTGAATATGTGCTGAATAGAATTTCATCTGTACAAGAGTGCGACGCAAGGAACGCCTGGTAGTAGCAATACAGATGGGCTAATACAATCAAGCAAATAAAAAAGCACGGAAATTAAAATAGGCAGAGACAAAAAATTCCTCCATAGACATGGAGGAATATTAACCCTTAAAACAACCAACATGAAAAATTCTTATCTAATTATATTACAAACAATGCACCAGTTTTGTTCACTAAAAATTTATTGAAGCGCAATATCGAGTACCTGTTGCATGGTTTTAACGTAATGAAAAGTGATGCCTTTTATAAAGTTACTGTCTATTTCTTTTACATCCTTTTCGTTTTGCCAGCAAAGAATTATTTCTTTTAAACCGGCACGTTTTGCGGCAAGCACTTTTTCCTTAATGCCACCTACCGGCAACACCTGACCACGAAGGGTAATTTCGCCCGTCATAGCGAGATAGGTCTTTACTTTTCGTCCCGTAAATGCTGACGTAAGCGAAGTTAACATGGTAACGCCTGCACTTGGACCATCCTTTGGAACGGCACCTTCGGGTACATGTACATGTACATTGCGCTTGTTGAATAAATCTGAATCAATGTTATGTTTCTTTGCATTTGCCTGCAGGTATGTTAATGCTGTTGTTGCGCTTTCTTTCATCACATTTCCAAGATTACCTGTCAGTTTTAACTCACCCTTGCCCTCACTTAAGACAGATTCGATAAATAATATATCACCGCCAACATAAGTCCATGCAAGGCCAACGGCAACTCCGGGCATATTTGCGGTTTTATATATCTCATTATTGTAACGCGGCGTACCTAAAATTTTCTCCAGTTCAGTGCGTGTTAACGAGGAATTTATTTTTCCTTTCATTGCAAGTTCTTTTGCTTCGTAGCGCATAATGCTTGCAAGTTGTCTGTCCAGTTCACGAACACCACTTTCTCTTGTGTATTGCTCAATTATTTTTTCCAATACGTTATCAACGATTTTGAAATTCGCATTTGATAGTCCATGCGCTTCTTTTTGCTTTGGAACTAAATGTCTTTTTGCTATCTCAATTTTTTCTTCTACTGCATAACCACTCAAGTCAATTATTTCAAGTCTGTCACGAAGTGCGGGTTGGATATTTTGAATATTATTTGCCGTAGCAATAAATAACACTTTACTTAAATCGTATTCGAGTTCAAGATAATTATCGTAGAACGAATTGTTTTGTTCTGGATCTAAAACTTCGAGCAGGGCAGAAGAAGGATCGCCCCGAAAATCATTTCCTATCTTGTCAATCTCATCAAGGATCATTACAGGATTAGAAGATTTTACTTTTCTAATGTTTTGTATAACGCGACCCGGCATAGCGCCAATGTATGTTTTGCGATGACCACGTATTTCGCTTTCATCGTGCAAACCGCCCAAACTAACACGCACATATTTTCTGCCCACTGCATGTGCAATACTTTTTCCAAGAGAAGTTTTACCGATTCCGGGAGGACCAACAAAACAGAGAATAGGGCTCTTCATATCGCCCTTTAATTTTAAAACAGCGAGATATTCAAGAATACGTTCCTTTATTTTTTTTACACCATAATGATCATTATCGAGAATTTGTTTTGCGTGTTTAAGATCGTAGTTATCAGTTGTATATTCTTCCCATGGCAAATCGAGCATCAAATCAAGGTGATTATACACAACAGAATAATCAGGTGTGCTTGGGTGCATGCGTTCCAGTTTTTCAATACCGGAGTTAAACATGTTTTTTGCGGATTCGGACCACTTTTTCAGATCGCCCTTTTTCTTCATTTGCAATATTTCGCGTTCATTCGTATCGCCACCCAATTCTTCTTTAATGCTTTTCAATTGCTGTTGAAGAAAATATTCACGCTGTTGTTTATCTATCTCTGTACGCGTTTTGGTAGTTACTTTATTTTTTAGTTCTGCAAACTGTAATTCGCGTTGCAGCAATTCAATCAGTTTTTCCGCACGCACTTTTACGTCGTCTATCTCCAGAAGATTTTGTTTCTCTTTAAGATCGCTGTTAAGATTGCTGCTTACGAAATTGATGAGGAAAGATGCGTTCTCAATATTTTTTAAAATGATAGATGCTTCAGTAGGCAGGTTGGGCGATATTTGAATTATTTGTGTAGCCAGTTCTTTTATGGATGCTGTGTACGCTTCAAAATCTTCATCCTGCATTTTTTCATCTTCGGAGAGCACTTCAATTCTTGCTTTGAAATAGGGTTCTTCTTCTATCAATGCAATCATTCTAAAGCGTTTCTTGCCCTGAATAATAATGGTGGTACCACCATCAGGCATTTTGATAAGCTTTACAATTTTTGCAACTGTTCCTGTTGAGCAAAGATCTTTCAATTCGGGCTCTTCAATGTTGGGATCTTTTTGTGCGAGCACTCCAATCAACTTGTTTCCTTTATATGCATCGTTCACTGCTTTTATACTCTTATCTCTGCCCACAGTGATAGGAATAACAACGCCGGGAAAAAGAACGGTATTTCTTAAAGGCAATAAAGCCAATATATCGGGAACTACTAATTGTTTATCTTGTTCACCATCTTCATTAATAGGAATTATAGGCAAGAAATCAGTATCTTCTTCGGTTCCAAAAAATATTTTTTTATTCATGTCGTCACCTAAAGGTTAAATTGTCATTTAGTCTAAATAATAAAAAGTATAATCGGTGAAGGTAAAGTGTTCAATTTAAATGCCAAAGCAAAAACACCTGAACATTTGTCGCAAAAAAAAAGCACCACACTATTTGTGTGATGCTGTTAACTTCATTTTAGTAATGTTATTCTTAAAGTATTTTCAGACCCAAACCAAATTGTAAGGTTTGGTGCTTCCATTTGTCAGGAGCGGTAATTGCATTCACGTGATTTAAACCAATATCATAACGGCCATAAACTCTCAATGCACCAAGATTCACTTGTGCACCCGCTACCATAGCAAAGTCACCGCTTTTGAATGCGTCTCCAACATTTCCAAGAACACCTTCATCTTTGTTGGTAAGAATACTAAACTGCGGACCCACATTAATTGTTAGAAGTTTGCTTGGATTTAGTCTTAATAAAATCGGAACACTTAAATAGTTTAAATGAATTTTGGCTCCTGGTTTCAGTCCGCTCAATGGTTCATCAGTAATAGTTGTATTTGTTTGGCTCCACAATAATTCAGGTTGAATTCCGAAACCTTTTGTAAAATCAATTTCTGCAAAGCCGCCCAATTGATAGCCAAGTTTAAATCCATCTTTAAATGATTGTCCTTTTATTTTCCCAAGGTTAGCTCCTGCCTTGGCACCAAGATGAAAACCCTGTGCCATAGATACGGAAGTTATTGCCACTAATAGTAATACAGATAAGAATGCTTTTTTCATAGTTGTAAATTTTATAAAAAGGTTAAGCCAATTGTTATGCCATATTAAACGACGCATTGTATTAAGTATTGTTAAAAGAAATTATAAACTTTCCTCCGACTTTTAGTTATTCGCATACGTTTAACGTGTGAAAGCCAGATATGTTACAGAAAAAAATTTATCGTGGGCACGAGCTAAAGAATCATCGTGAAGCTTTCGTTGTGTCACTCACTTTACGCTTTGTTTTTAATGCAGCAGTTTCAAAGCTCAACTTACAATGTGTATGTAGTTTTTGAGAAAAATTGAAGAATAAAGCATAATAAGTAAAATGTTGTTTCTTGCAACTAACACTTCAGAGTAATCAATTTGTAACCTTCGGAGTAATCAATTTGTAAACTTTCGGAGTAATCAATACTTAATGGTTTTTTAAAAAACGAATAACAAAAAAGACGAGATAAAAATTTATACGTACGAAAAATTTCCTATGTTTAAGTCATGAAGCAGTCTAAGAAGAATAAACCTGAGCCAACCAAATCCGAATTGGAAATACTGCAGGTACTTTGGCAGTATGGGCCTTCAACAGTGCGCTTTGTAAACGATAAATTAAATGAACAAAAAAGAAGTGTGCAGTACACTTCTACTTTAAAGCTGATGCAGATAATGGCAGAAAAAAAATTGTTGGCAAGAGATGACAGTCACATGAAGCATGTGTATAAACCCGCGGTTGAAGAAAAAACAACCAAAAGTTATTTGTTACAAAAGTTTGTTTATACAATGTACAACGGTTCTGTAAGCAGTTTAATAATGCAGTTGTTTGGAAATAAGAAGCCATCGAAAAAAGAATTGCAGGCAATAAGGGAATTGCTGAACAAGTACGAAAAAAATAACAGTTAAATAAAAAAGCATGTAATGTTTTTGCCAACCATTTCAAATAAAACTTATAAGCATTAAGTTGGACGCTTATTCATTCCTTATGGCAAGGTTTGCTGCTGCAATTGCAACAGGGTTATTGTACTTTTTAACAAAAAATCTGCAGCAGGATAGCGGTATACTTTACTCATAGTCCGCATTAATACTTTTCATTTTTACAACGCGCTGCACTTTTTATCATGAGTTCATACCAAGTGCAACAAGTGGCATGCATTGCCATATGCAATAATTAAAAAGCTCGATGCGATAAAGCTTAATCTTTTTATTCAACGAGTTCTTCATTCTTTTCAACGATTTATTTAGTATAGAGAATTTTACCATTATATATTTATCATTACCCTTATCAAAACAACTATCCATGAAAAGAATTTTAGCTTTTACTGCACTTTCCATGTTAATAATAACCGCATGTGTAAAAGAACAAACGACACCAATGTCTATCAACTCTAAAATAGTATTGGATGCTACTTATATGGATGACTTTGTTTTATCAAGAATTAGTGTAGCGCCTCCTTTTCATAAGATAGATACAGGAAGATTGGTAACAGTATTTTATGATTCAGTATTTAGCAATTTTGGCGGATTTTTGAAACATATAGGATTTCAATTTAGCAATGCCAATATCACTTACGGAGGTTTAAAATGCATAATCAACAACGCCAGCAACGGGCAACGTATTGGTTATATTTCTGGTAAAACCAAAATAAATAATGGTGTAAAAGAATTTGTTTACGATGATTCTAATGGAATATTCCTTTCTCCGGGTTGGAATATAATTGTACTAAAAGCGAAGATTTTTGGAGTGTCAAGAGACAGTTTTTATGTTTCAATCCCTGCCGGATATGTAACCTATTACTCCATTGATCAAAAGCCCGGCGGAGTTGTTGGATTACCCATTTCAACTAAGGGACTTCAGATTCGATAATATAACTAAAACTAAAAAAGCACCACCTTCACAAATTTGATTTCTACATAATTTTTTTGGAAAAAAAGAGAGTTTATCTTTTTTTTGTCTTTGCTTTAACATTTTTTATTAAAAACGAATGCTTTGTCAAACTGGGTTAATGTTTATGAAAGCTTGCGTCTTTAGTGTAAAAATTTATCCTAATAACGCAGCAGTTTTTTTTACGTAATTGTCTTACTCGCGGGTTGACCTTTTTAACATCTTTTTAAGTTGTTAGCAATTATGAGTTAAACCTATGCACTAAAAACTAAAAATTAATAGTCTCATGAGAAAAATTGTAAGTCTACTTTTAGTGGCCGTGCTTGTCTATTCTATAGCATGGTCCCAAACCCGCCTTATAACGGGTAAGGTTACTGATGAAACCGGTAACGCGGTTCCCTTTGTTTCTGTAAAAGTTAAGGGTGGAAAATCTGGAGTTTCCGCAGACGCAAACGGAGTTTTTACAATTAAAACTTCCATTGGCTCTACCTTGGTATTTAGTTCTGTTGGCTTTGCCGAAAAAGAATTAGCGGTTAACTCTGATAACATTACGGTGTCTATGACACGTATTCAAGAAACTATTGCTGAAGTTGTAGTAACTACTGCCTTTAACATTAAAAAGGAGCAACGAACTACGCCCTATAGCACACAAGTTATCAAATCCGAATCTCTCAACATCATCCCTCAATCTAATTTAAATGATGCACTTGTAGGGAAGGTAGCGGGTGTACAGTTTCGTGAGCAATCGGGCACAAAATTGAATAGTCAGTCGTTTGCGAGAATTAGAGGGGGTTTACTTGTATCAGGTGATGTAGCTCCGATATATGTAGTGGACGGTACGATAGTAGGTGACTCTTACGATATTGATCCAAATAGTGTTGAGAGCATTAACTTTCTCAAAGGAGCAAATGCAACCGCCTTATTCGGCTCAAGAGCCGCTAATGGCGCTATCGTAATTACAACTAAAAAAGCCGCTTTGGGTAAAACAAGTATTGATGTAAGTCAGGGTTTTACATTTGATAGAGTATACCGTTTACCCAAATTGCAAAATCTATATGCGGGCGGTGCTGCCTCGTCTTTAATAAAATTTACGTTTGAAGAGGGAATGCCTGAAGAATGGAGAGATTTAGATGGGAAATATTATCCTGATTATACAGATGACGCAAGTTGGGGACCAAAAATGGAAGGTCAGGAATATGTTCCGTGGTATGCTTGGGTACCAGGAACACAATACTCTGGTAAAACGGCAAGTTTAGTTCCTCAACCTGATAACATTGAAGATTTCTGGGAAGATGGTTTTAACTCAAATACCAATGTTAATTTTTATAGCGCAGGAAGAGGGTATAATACTCGAATTTCTTATTCAAAACAATTCATTAAAGGCTTAATACCCGGCAGTAAATCCGACCGAAACATAGTCTCTACTTCAACCAGCTTTGACTTAAATAAATATCTCACTGCAGGTATTGACCTCAATTATAATACTCAAAAAATTTATGGTGAGTACAATGATGGTTACGCCAATCAAAGTTCAGGCAACTTTGGACAATGGAATCATAGGGACATTGATATGGGTATTATGAAAGAGTTGAGAGCCTTAAAAACGCCTATTGGCACCTTGGCTACATGGAATTACAGAAGTAATCCTTCCGCATATGATCCAAATGATCCACATTTCTTTTGGGCAGGCAATTATTGGTACAATTTCTATGGCTATTTCGATAATATAGATTATCAGCAAAGAAGAGATCGCTTATATGGTGATGTTTATCTTAATTTGAAATTAGGTAGCCATTTTAATGTAAGAGGTACTGTGCGTAAAGACCAGTCTAATTACTACTATGAGAACAAGAATAAATCAATTCTGGAAATTAGTGGAATTCAAACAGGTTTTTTTGCCGGATATAGCACCGGAGAAAGGTATCAAACCGAGAATAATTATGAACTAATTGCAAACTATAATGACAAATTTATTAATGATGATCTTGGCGTGAACGTTTTAGTGGGAGGTAACATCTTTACATATAACCGTCGTGATCTTGACGCAGGCACTGTAAATGGTCTTATTATTTATGATCTCTATTCATTAGCTAACTCAAAGGCAACTCCTACCTTATCAAATGACAGATTACGACAAAAAACGAATTCTGTTTTTGCAAGTGGAGATTTTGAATATAAACGCTTTGCTAGTGTAACATGGGCTATTCGTCAGGATTGGTCATCCACTCTCCCATCTACGGATAATTCCCTTTTTTATCCTTCAGTTGGCGCCGCTTTTATTCCGAGTGAGTTTACGAAAGATGCTTTATCGTGGTTATCTTTTGCAAAGTTGTATGGCAGTTGGGGTAAAAAGCCTTTAACCCTTGGCATATACGATATCAATTTTACTTACCCTATTAATCAAAATAAGTGGAATGGAAATGTCTTACAAGGTGTCGCTAATACCATTCCGGCTGATAATCTTTCAGGTGCATTAATCACAAGTTATGAAGCGGGTGTTGAGTTAAGGTTTGTAAAGAACCGCATAGGGATAAATGCTACTTATTACAATGAGAAAGCTGCCGACCAACCGCTTACTATTCAATTGCCGGGTCAAAGTGGCTTTACCGGCAAAACCGTAAACGCTGCCAGTGTGGAAAGAAAAGGTGTAGAGTTTGTTGTCAATGGAACAATTGTGAATAATAAAAATTTCACATGGTCGGTAACAAAAACCTTTGGCTATTTGATTGGCAATAAGGTTACCAAACTTATTGAAGGTACTACCAGAATCTTACCAACAGATTGGGCCGGCGCATTTGGTACAAGGTATGCAAGAGCTTTTCAGGCTGTAGGTAAAGACTGGGGACAATTAATAGGAGGCGGATTTAGCTACAGCGATGACGGTAAAATCCTAATTGACCCCACTACAGGCTTGTATGCAAATGGAAATCCTGATTATGAATGGGGGAGTGTTGTTCCAAAAGTTACGGGTGGATTTCAAAGCCTATTAACTTATAAGAATTTTATCTTAAACGCTAGTCTCGATTATCAGTTTGGCGGTCATTTCTTCTCGCTTACTGAAAGCTGGGGTGCCTATTCAGGGCTTCTGGATTATACCGCTGCAATTAACGATAGAGGAATGAACGTAAGAGATGCTCTTTCTGATGGTGGCGGGGTACGAGTTGTTGGTGTTAGTTCTGTAGATGGAAAAACCCCCGTGGACATATATGTTGATGGGTACACTTATTTTCATCAGTTCTATACGGCAGGTATTGCAACACCTTTTGTGCATAAACTTTCTTACGTAAAATTACGGGAAGTGAGTTTAGGATATAATTTTCCTGTTCAAAAATGGAAGGCATTTAATGGTGCAATCAAGGGCATTACTGTAGCGGTGATAGCTCGTAATCCATGGTTAATATACAGTGCAACGAAGAATTTTGATCCTTCAGAAATCTCTGGTGTTTTTGGTGAGGACGGTCAATTACCTTCGGTACGTTCTTTAGGCTTTAATGTGAAATTCAATTTTTAATTTAATCTATAAAGAAAGAAATATGTTGAATAATAAAATAAAACTGTTTTTCGCGGCATCTTTTTCTGCAATGTTAGTAACAGTAACATCTTGCAGTAAAATAGATGACTTTGGAAATCTCAACACGAATCCTAACGGCTCCCAACAACCCTACACAGCAGGTTTGTTGTCAAATGTGCTTTCTAATATGGGCAACAATTATGTATGGGACCAAGGCGGGATTTCTACAGTTTCCGGTCTATATTGTCAGTATTTTTCAGAAACACAATATACAGAAGCTTCAAGATATGCGAAACCAACTTTCAATTGGGATGGTTATTATGCAGGTCCACTGAAAGATTTGCAAACCATTATTGATTATAATTCAGATCCAAATACAGCTTTAACTGCCGCTACAACGGGTCCCAACGAAAATCAAATTGCAATTGCCCGAATTTTGAAAGCATATATTTTCTGGTTTTTAACCAGCAGTTGGGGCGACGTGCCATACAAGGGAATTTTTAATATAAATGATAACGGTATAGTAGCTTACACTTCCCAACAAGAAATTTATGACAGCTTATTCGCAGAACTTGATGCAGCAGTTAATCAATTTATTGTGCCAGGTAAAGATGATCAGGTGGTGCAGGGAGATATTCTCTTTAATCCTTCATCTGCTGCAGCACAAATTCAGTTATGGCAAAAATTTGCAAATTCGGCGAGAGCGTTAATGGCATTAAATCTAAATAAAGTAAATGCAACATTGGGTGCTCAACAATTTAATGCGGCATTAAATGCTCCGGGAGGTGTTTTTCAAGAAGGTGAAAATGCTACTTTGGTTTACCCAGACGACAATTATCCTAATCCATTTTACAACTATTACAATATTGTGCAGCGGGATGATTATGCCGTGAGTGATGTAATAGTAGAAGCGCTTGCACCGGCAGCGTATGGTTTCACAATAGACGACCGCTTATTTGCCTATTCAAATAATGTTAGTTCAAGTACACTTGGTGTAGCTGGTTTCCCTTACGGTTTAGAGCGCGGGGCAGCGGTTGCATTTGCTAATCAGGGTGTAACCTGGGGAAGAATAATGGGAACTACCACAGTATTTTTAAAGGACGGTACTAATTTTAGAGATGTAACTTCTCCGGTTACGATTTTGGGCAGTGCGGAAGTGTATTTGGCAAGGGCTGAAGCAGCTTACTTAGGGTGGATAGATCAAGGTACATTTGGTACTGTTGAAGATAACTATTATACCGGTATTGCAGAAAGTTGGAAGCAGTGGGATGTATATGGCGGCGAATTGGTAGATGCTTTTGCTCCATATTATCCCGACGGAATCGAAAATGGTGAGGATTATTTTTACTACATTAGCTTACCGGAAATTGCTTTAGACGGAAGCAGTGATGACTATGCAAAAATTGCCAAGCAAGAATGGATAGTTCAATATCCTGCAGGCTGGAAAGGATGGATAACATGGAGAAGAACAGGCTACCCTCAATTATCTCCTGCCCCCGGCACAAATAAAATACCTCTTCGTTATCCATATGGACCTAATGAATATAATTTGAATTCAGCAAATGCAAGTGCTGCTGCAGGAAATTATGATGGAGATTCACAATTTTCCCCTCTTTGGTGGGATAAATAATAACAACTAATCTCAAAAAACTAAATAAATTAAAATGAAAAATATATCGTTTTATATACTTCTCTTTACTTTGGTTTTTTCATTCGCTTCATGCGACAAAGAAAAAGACTGGGTGGAGGTAGCTCGCGAAGGAGCAAAACCGGGTGTGGGTTTCGGGGAAACATTTATTGATGGTCAACCCGTTTATGCTGCACCAGACGCTGGTGAAATAACTTATCCGGTTCAAGTGTTTTATTCAGGCAGCACGAGCGGTGCAAATGTTACATTATCAGAGGATCCGGCTCTTGTGGACGCTTTTAACGATGCTAATGGGACTGCAATCCCTAAAGTACCGGCGGGATATTATACTTTGCCTACATCCTTAACTATTCCAAGCGGATCTTCTGTCGGTTCCGCTGATGCGAAGTTTAATATTACCGGGTTATACCAAGATATTGGTGAGTTTGTTTATGCTGTAGGATTAAAACTAAGTGGTGCCGATGTGGTAAGTGGACATGATGAAGTGGTATTAATTGTAACAATACAAAATCAATATGAAGCAGATTACGCCGTAAAAGGCTATTTTGTACACCCGTCGTCTCCACGTCCTATAGTTGAGCAAAAACATCTTTCAACCATAAGTGCAATAAGATGCTTAGCGCCTCATTCCGATTTGTATTCTTCCGATTATTATTTTCAATTTGATGTTGATGCATCTAACAAACTTGTAAATTATAGTGCTGAAGGTGCAACTCCTCCTGAACCATCATCAGGATTTATGACACAGGATAATCCATGTCAATGTGTGACAACTTATCCCGGTCCTCCATATACCAGTGACGTTTATAATAACACTTACGACCCCGATAATAAGGTTTTCTGGATGCATTACGGATACGGTGTGGGCTCCAGCGGTCAAGACGGTTATTCAAGACAAGTGTACGAAAAATGGACAAGGCAATAAATATAATTCCTATTTAAACTACTTTCCAAAGGCTGTTTCTTAATGAAGCAGCCTTTCTGTTAAAGACGCACGCCCCATTTAATAATAACGTGTAAGTGACATGATTTAACGCTACTTCCATCTGATGTTTTAAAATAATAATGACAAATTAAACTTTATTTACTCCGGACTTTATCATAAAATGAGAAATTGGATTCTGCAGGTTTTATGAAGAAGATAATGCTATGTTTATTAGGTTTGTTAATAACTTTTTGCTGTAATAAAAAATCAGAAAAAAGTTGTACTGTGAGGCTTAAAGTTTCATCAGCCCAAAATTGTATGGTTTATCTTTCCCGACTTCCATACTTCGATGAAAAAAATGTGATTGTTGACTCTGCGTTAGTAAAAAATGGGAATGATGAAATTATTTTTACTATTCCGCTTAATGAAGAAAGACAATATGAAATTGAAGTAAAGAAAAGCTTTAAGAAATTTAGTTTTATTGCTGACGCTCCTGTAATCGGTATAAAAGCAAATAATATAACAGGAAAATATACGGTATCAGGATCACCTGCTACCAGCTCTTTGATTAATTTTAATACAATGCAATCAAACGAATATCAAAGATTAAGTAAGATATTTCAAACAAGAGACAGCTTTCTGCAAGCAAAAGCAAACAAAACAAAAACCGATTCAATTCAAAAAATAATAGAAAAATTATCTTCAACAATTGCCAGTAACTATATTTATTATGCCGATACTGTTCATAATCCAGCAGCATTTTTGCAAGTGTTTAAAAATGTAGATTTTGGAAAAAATTATAATGGGTTGAAAGCATTTATCGCTAAAGTTTCCCGGCGGTTTTCTCAATACAGTTCCATTGATACCCTTATATCCCAAACATTGAATATGATTGATATTTTTGAAAAGGAATATAACATCGGCGATACCATTCCAGCTATACAACTTCCTGATAAATCAGGAATATTATTTTATACTTCCTCTCTCAAAGGCAAATATTATTTTATTGATTTTTGGGCAACATGGTGTAATAACTGTTTAAAATACAATTTTTATAAAAAACAAGCTGCGGAAATATTGCCATCTTCAAAATTTCAGATGGTAAGTGTTGCTTTGGATGATAACAACATAGACTGGCAAAAATTAATAGAAAAACAAGAGCTAAACTGGGTACAATTAATAGATGAGAAAATATGGCAAGGACCGGCCGCACAAACTCTTAAGTTTGATAGCATTCCTTTTAACTTTCTTGTCAACCCCAATGGCATTATAATAGATAAAGCGATAAAGCCTGATTCTCTTCTATCAACACTGCAGCGTTTGATAAAATAGATGCTACTGCTTGTTGTAGTACTTAATTAATTCTACCCATCCATCCTCTTTATTAAATGAAATGTGATTTTCTTTTGCGTACTTTACAACATCCTCAAATTTTGAGTTCAAAATAGTCTCCAAATTTTTTTTATTTAGTTGCACTTCAATCAATTTACTATCTCCCCCGATAACATAATATTTGTTGTCATCTAAAAACTTTTTTTGTTTATCATAAGGAGTGGATTCGTAAACTTCTTTTAATTCTTTTTTATAGTATTTAATAAAAATAATTTTACCTCTTGTAAATTGTTGAACAAAGGTGTTTCTGCTCTCCTCTTCTAATTGAAATTCGTTTGTGAAAGTCATGAAGACTGACGTATCAGCATCGTTTGGAAATAAATCAAACCTTTTGACACCCGAACCAATTTCAAAAACCGTATCCTGAATATTGAGATAAACTTTGTTTTTAAAAATGTCAAATTTTATCTTGAGATTACTAAATGTTTTTGAACCGATGGCTGCCCTGCCTCTCATCCAATCATCGAACAGATACGCGGTTCCTATAATTCCATCATACTGTTTATTGAATTCCACTGGAGCCAATTTCAATTCTTCATTTCGAAGTAATTCGTATTCATTAAAAGTAAAACGTTGCGAAAAACAGAGAAAGTTTGCGATTACTGATAAAAAAACAATAAGAGTTCTCTTCATAATTTTTATTTATACTTAATAAATAAGCAATATTGAATGGGCAATTCTTTCAATTGAGAATTATAAATGTAATGCTATAAAGTCTGTTTAATTTAATTAGTGTTATGCAGAGCTCTGCTCACATAGTTCAACGCAATTGAAGTTCATAGAATTAATGCAGACCGATACACAATAAAAATACTACTCTTTAAAATCTTCTTTCAATTGTTCTGCCACCTTTTGAATTATGGTGTTTATGTGATTTACTTTATCAGGCACTTGATCAAGATGGGTTTTTGATTTGACGTTTCTTTCTACACTGCGTATTTCTCCCTCTATGCTTTCGATGCCCAGCAACTCAATATTGGCTTTCATTTTATGTGCTATAAAATATGCCTGCTCCCAATTCTGTTCATCGCAAAACTTCACAAGAAGCTGTGCATCGGCAGGCATGTTGGTAAGAAAAACCATTACAAGATCGTTTATGAAATTACTGTCATGCTGTTCAATCCCGTATAATTTGTTAAGGTTGTAAAGCCGCGCTTTTTTGCTCATCAAATTTTTACTTTATTCATTTAATATATCTGAATTGCGGTGTATCTGTAATTCCTTATTACTTATCATACGGTAGATGGTTGATTTACCAATGTTAAGAAGTTCGGCAACTTTTAAAACGTCATAATCATTAATATCGAGGTAATGCTGAATTAGCTGCGTGGTGTATTGTTTTAGCGTGAAGGAATTGGAATGATTTTTTCCAGCGTGATGGGTTTGGGTGTTCAACTGAATATGTTCTTCAGTTATTTCTTCCGAATCACTCATCACACATGCGAGCTCAACAATAGATTTTAACTCACGCACATTACCGGGATAAGAATAGAGCATTAATTTTTTCTTTGCTTCAACATCGAGATTCTTTTTACAAAGACTATTCTCTTCACAAAACTGATCTATAAAATGTTTTGCGATCAAAAGAATATCATTCCCTCTTTCGCGCAACGGCGGCATATAAATGGGTAAACCCAACAAGCGATAATAAAGGTCTTCGCGAAAACGTCCTCTTCTTACTTGTTCCAAAAGATTGCTGTGAGTGGCAACAATAATTCGCACATTTATTTTTATAAGCTCATTGCTTCCAACACGGCTTAGCTCCTGTTCTTGCAGCACACGCAACACTTTTGCCTGCATGTTAAGATCCATTTCGCTTATTTCATCCAAAAACAAAGTCCCTTTATGCGCTTCCTCAAACTTACCTATTCTTCTTGCAATTGCGCCGGTAAATGCCCCTTTTTCATGACCAAACAATTCACTTTCAAGCAAGTCTTTTGGAATGGCTGCCACATTCACGGGAACAAAAGGAAATTTTTTTCTGTCGGAGTTGAAGTGAATTGCTTTTGCGACAAGATCTTTACCCGTTCCGGTATCTCCCGTTATTGAAACAGTAATGTTTGCACTTGCAGCTCTTTGAATCAGGTTAAAAACCTGTTTCATTGGTGCGCTATTTCCTATAATGACTTTATTAAAATTGTACTTCTGCTGAACTTCCTGTTGAAGCGATGCCAGCTCTTTTTTCAAGGTAATATTCTCACGAATATTGTTGATGCAAATCCATAAACGCTCCTGTGTATCCTCATCTTTTACAATATAATCGTGAGCCCCTTTCCTGAAAAGATCAACAGCGATTTTTATATCTTCCTGCCCCGAAATAACTATCACCTTTGTTTCAGGACTCATCTGTTTTATTTGAGATAACAAACGATCGCCGGTAGAATCGGGCAAAGAATAATCGAGCGTAATTATATCCGGCTTTTCATGTATTGATTTTAGGAATTCTTTTGCAGATGTGAATTTTTTTACACGAAAATCCGGATTGAGAGATAAGAAATGAGCCAGCACTTTGCTGTAAACAGCATCATCTTCCACTACAAAAATTGATATAGGCTCCTGCTTCATAATTGCAAATTCAAACTTACTAAATATATCATGCCACACTTCGGTTTTTCACCTTTAAAAACCATTAAGTTTTATACGAAACTATTAGAAAACCATACAAAATTGTTTCGTTGTATGTTTCCATTGCGTATTTATTACCCAATGATATTGCTCTTTGCCAATTGCCCATTGATACAGCCGTTGCAATATTTTTTCCGATTGTAAAGTTATGAACAGTTATTTTTGTTGGCATGAAGGTGAACAGAGAACTGGTAGAAAATCTTGCACATTTGGCGCGACTTCATTTTACAGATGATGAAAAAGCTGCAATTGAAGAAGACCTGCAACGCATGATTTCTTTTGTAGAAAAACTAAACGAAATAGATACGGTAAATATACCGCCTCTTCAGCATATTGGTACAGCAACAAATGTTTTAAGAGAAGATAAAATTGAAGGCTCCGTTGATCGCGAAGACGCATTAAAAAATGCGCCTGCTACCGACGGAGTGTTCTTTAAAGTGCCAAAAGTGATTAAAAAATAGAATTAGTAATTAGGCGTTTGAAATTAGAATTTGGATGAGAATTGTTTTACAAACCACAAACGACAACTATTCAATGCAATCAATCATTCATCTCGAAAGTATCAGGAAGATTTATTTTATGGGAAGCAATTCTCTTGAAGTGTTGAAAGGTATATCGCTTGATATTTTTAAGAACGAATATGTTGCGCTCATGGGGCCTAGCGGAAGTGGGAAAAGCACATTAATGAATATTTTGGGCTGTCTCGATACACCAACATCGGGCATATATATTCTTAATGGCAGCGATGTAAGCAAAATGGCTGATGATGATTTAGCAGAGGTTCGAAATAAAGAAATTGGTTTTGTGTTTCAGCAGTTTAATTTGTTGCCACGGCTCACTGCCGCAGAGAATGTTGCTTTACCTTTGGTATATGCAGGCGCGGGCAGAAAAGAAAGAACTGAACGTGCAATGGAGGCGCTTCAAAAGGTTGGTCTTGCCGATAGAAGTCATCATAAACCAAATGAAATGAGTGGCGGTCAAATTCAGCGTGTTGCTATTGCAAGGGCACTTGTAAACAATCCTTCTATTTTGCTTGCCGATGAACCAACCGGTAATCTTGATTCAAAAACATCTGCCGAGGTTATGGAAATATTCGGTAAAATTCAGGCTGCCGGAAACACTGTTGTGCTTGTTACCCATGAAGAGGATATTGCGGCTTATGCAAAACGTGTCGTGCGTTTAAGAGATGGTCTTATCGAAAGCGATAATACAAAACAAGCTGTCGTTGCCCTTCACTAAATTTTACTTGATTATCTTGATTTTTTTGAGCCAAGCTGTAGTTCATTGGTCATCGTCTGTTGCGTCGCACACTTGTACTGCTAACCATTATGCAACAATCATCTATTCCTAACTTAATTTTTTTAGTTAAATATCATCGGTTTTCAAATCGTAAATCAAAAAAATCGTAAATCGCTATGGCAACTAAGATTTATACAAAAACAGGTGATAAAGGAAAAACAAGTTTACTTGGCGGAACAAAGGTTCCCAAAAGCCATATCCGCATTGAATCTTACGGCACTGTTGATGAATTAAACTCCTGCATTGGATTGGTAAGAGACCATCTTACACATGAACATTCTAAAACAGTTTTAAAAGAAATACAAGATAGATTGTTTATTATCGGTTCTTCACTTGCCTGTGACCCCGATAAAGAACCATTGATGAAAATTCCCGATTTAAAAGAAAGCGACATAAATCTTCTTGAAAATGAAATTGATGGCATGACCAAAGAATTGCCTCCTATGAAAAATTTTATTTTACCCGGTGGTCATGTTGCAGTTTCTACAACACATGTAGCGCGTTGTGTATGCCGGCGTGCAGAACGCTTGTGCGTGAGCATGCAAGACCAGGAAATGTTTGTAGAGCCATTGGTATTAAAATATATCAATCGTTTAAGTGATTATCTTTTTGTGCTTGCACGTTATGTGACTCATCTATTAGGTGTTGAAGAAATTGCATGGAAGCCGAGAGAAAATTAGTTTGAGGTTTATAGTTTGTAGTTTGTGGTTTCTCCTTGTAACCTGTAACCTGCAACTTATTATCATTTTTCCTGCAAATGCAATCTATGAAGAAACCGATGTACAACCGGAGCGAGGATAAAACCGACACTGCTCATAAAAATCACTCCGCTGAAAATAGCATAAAGTGAAGAAAATATTTTTCCGCCACAAGTAAGTTGTTCTGCCAGCACGGGTCCCATCCCCGAAAGAATCATTGAAGCATTATGAAACGCATCAATTACTTCTACATGCGGTGTTGTGAAATAATAGAAACCTGTAGTTCCAATTGTAAGCATCATACATAACACAATACTCACTAAAAAAATGTTTCTGAAAATCCGTTTATAATAAATATGCAGCGGGGCAAGCGGTTGTTGTTTGTGTTCATACATAAGGCGAGAATTTGTTGATAAAAGTATTTAAAGAATTTACTTGCATTTTATTTTATCTTTCCAATTCATTCCCAAAAATTACGTTGCTGTATGAAATTCATTTCCTCAAGTTTTTTATTTCTTTTAGTTACAACGGTAAATGCACAACAAACTATTTCAAAAGAAGTATTGAAAGATAAAATAAAAGGTGGCTGGGCAGGGCAAACCATCGGTGTAACATTTGGTGGACCGTATGAGTTTCGTTTCAACGGAACTTTTATACAAGACTATCAACCACTTGAGTGGTATAAAGACAACATCAAGAACAATATGCTTAACAATGCCGGTTTATACGATGATATTTATATGGACTTAACCTTTGTTGATATACTTGAACGCGTAGGTCTTAATGCACCCGTTGATTCTTTCGCCAATGCCTTTGCCAATGCCGGATACACATTATGGCATGCCAATCAATCTGCACGTTACAATATTTTAAATGGAATAAAGGCGCCTCAATCCGGTGACTGGCATTTCAATCCTCATGCAGATGATATAGATTTTCAAATTGAATCTGATTTTGCAGGATTGATGAATCCCGGTATGCCTCAATCTGCATCTGTAATTGCAGATAAAGTTGGTCACATCATGAATTATGGTGACGGGTGGTACGGTGGTGTATTTGTCAGCAATATGTATGCTCTTGCTTTTTTCAACACTAATATTGAACAGATAATTACACAGGCATTAAAAGCAATTCCTCAACAAAGTGATTTTTTTAAATGCATTGCAGATGTAATCAGATGGCACAAAATGTACCCGAACGACTGGCATCAAACATGGTTTGAGTTGCAGGAGAAATGGTCATCTGATATTGGTTGTCCCGATGGTGTTTTTGATGCATTTAATATTGATGCGAAAATAAATGCTGCGTATGTTGTAGTTGGCTTATTGTATGGGAATAGTGATTTTGGTAAAACAATTGAAATTGCGGCGCGATGCGGACAAGATGCAGATTGCAACCCGTCAACAGCAGGCGGAGTACTCGGTTCAGTGCTTGGGTATAATAAAATTCCCTATTATTGGAAAGAAGGATTAGCACAAGCTGAGGACATTCATTTCAAATACACATCTATCTCTTTAAATAAAGTGTATGAGCTTAGTTATAAACACGCCTTGCAAATGATACAACAGAATGGTGGGAGAGAAGAGGGGGATAATTTCATCATCAAAACACAAATACCATCAGCAGTGCGTTATGAAAAATGTTTTGAAAATCTAAAACCCACTCATAAAATTTCTCTGAGGAAAGAAAACGTATCTTCTTTTGATTTTGAATTTGCAGGAAAAGGTTTTATATTAAAAGGTGAGGCAATAACAAATGAAGCAAAATCAAATGCAGCAAAATCAAATGCAGTACTACAAATTCAAGTAACGGTTGATGGGCAACAGCCAAAAATTATGATGATGCCAACCGATTATAGAATCCGAAGCAACGATATTTACTGGCAATACAATTTGCAGCAAGAGAATCATAAAGTGCATGTGCAGTTATTGAATCCATCAAACCATTACCAATTAAATGTGAGAGAATATATTATTTATGAGTAAAAAATGCTCCACCTGTGTTAAGGCAGTGGTTGAAATAAAAAAGCCATTGCAAGAATACAACGGCGTTGTTGATTGAATGTTATGATCCAAATAGTTTAGTAATGTATTAAGTTACCTTTTTTAGCATCCCGGTTTTCAAAATAGCTGCGAATTGCCTCTCGTTATAGCCTTTTATAACACACAAAAAGCTTTAATAAAAATCACAGTTTTGCATTAACTGTTTGTAAACATTATCTTATGTAATGATTACTTTAAAATGAAATTTTTATTAACACGCGAAGCCATGGCTACTATTCTTAAAGTTGTAGTGAAGTATAAAAGAGAAAGAAAGGTTTTAATCTCTAAGTAAAATAAGTTAAGTGGCAGAAATAAAAACGAACTTCTTACTTTTTTATTCGACAAAGAAATCGTGCGTATTCGCTTTTTTATTCGCTAAAAAGTTGGCAAGTACATGTTGAAGTTTTGTTTGCAATGAACGTACAGAAGAAGGTTTGGTTAAGAAAACATTTGCGCCAAGTACACGTGCGCATTGAGCTTCTGCATCCGCTTTAGATGTGGTTAAAATTACAATTGGCGTTTTGCTAAAGCGGTCTTGTTTTCTTAATTCGGTAAGACATTCAAAGCCGTTCATCAAAGGCATGTTAATATCAATGAAAATTAAATCGGGCGTTGCGGAAGAATTATTCAACTTATCCAGTGCGTCTTTTCCATTATTCGCAAGATTACATTGAATAGTTTTGTCTATTTCGCTTAGTGATGTAAGGAAAAATTGTTGGTCGTCTTTATCGTCGTCTATAAGAAAAATGGTTTTAGTCTTTTTCATATTCAATTGGAATTTACCAATGAAGAAATATTGTTAGAATGTGTCTTTCAGTCAGCTTGTGGAATTTTATCGTAGGAATTGAACTACCGGATTTTCGACATCACAAAAGTAAACCATTATAAAGGGTGCCTTACTTAAAATCGCATTAAGAAAACATTTAATTTAACTATGTAACTTTTACACACAACCCGATAAAAAACAGAATAAAGTGACTTAGTTTACGAGCCTCTTCCAATACAAAGAGTGCAACTTAGATTCTAACCTACCCCGATAAAAAGTGTTTTCGTGGTTAATTTATTTTTAGATGTCTCAAGGAATTATAGAAAATAACGAGCATTCATTACTTGAAATATTATAAAAATTTCACGATAAAAAAAATGTTGGCATTTATACAACATAAATCAACTATCTGCAATTTTGCGGTACATGTATAAAAAATTTGCATCGCTTTTATTGCAGTGGCATTTGAAAGAAAACAAAAGAACAATGCCATGGAAAGGTGAGAAAGATCCTTACAAAGTCTGGCTTAGTGAAGTGATTTTGCAGCAAACTCGTGTGGAGCAGGGATGGACTTACTATGAAAAATTTGTGGCGCAATACCCTTCGGTTGAGACGCTTGCGGCGGCAAAAGATGAAGAGGTTTTTAAACTATGGGAAGGGCTTGGATATTATACACGCTGCAAAAATTTATTGCACACAGCGAGGTTTATAGCAACACATTATAATGGAAAATTTCCTGCGACTTATAAAGAAATAGTTGCCTTGAAGGGCGTGGGCACTTACACTGCATCCGCAATTACGTCGTTTTGTTTTAATCTTCCTTACGCTGCCGTTGATGGCAATGTTTTACGAGTGCTTGCAAGAGTGTTTGGTAACGCAACTTCTATTGACAGCACGAATGGGAAAATCTTTTTTTCAGAACTGGCGTACAAAGTTCTTGATAAATCGAATGCAGGTTTGTTTAATCAAGCGATTATGGATTTTGGCGCAACCGTTTGTAAACCTGTATTACCTGTTTGCTCGCAGTGCTGTTTGCGTTATGATTGCATTGCATTTAAAAAAGGCACGATTAATGCATTGCCAGTAAAGGAAAAAGTTTTAAAGAAGAAAACGCGGTGGTTTAGCTATTTTATTTTTGAAGCGAATAACAAAATTCTGATTCAAAAAAGAAGAACGAAAGATATTTGGCAAAACTTATTTGAATTTTATTTGGTAGAAACAGAGGCGAATCCTGCGTGGACAAATGAAACGGTTGCAAGCTTTGTTGAAAACCAGTTAGGCGTTGACGAATTTAGTATTGAATACATTGTACCGGCAAAGTCGCAGCAGTTAACACATCGGCATATTAAAGGTTATTTTGTTTCTATAAGTTTTAATGAGATTCCTGAAAAATTAAAAGGCGGCGGTAATAAATGGGTTGAGCCAAAGTACATGGCAAGATTGGCTTTTCCCGGATTTATTAACCAAAATCTTCGCGATATAAAAAATGAAGCCAGCTCTTTTTAGCAGTTTAAATTCTTGTTTAGCAGGTTTTTTTATAATTTTAGATTGCTTTTTTTGAGGAAACAAATTCACAGGCGAATAAAATTAAGTTTTTATGAGAGGCGTAAACAGAGTAATGCTAATCGGTAATCTGGGCAAAGAACCCGATGTACAGTACCTTGAAGGGAATATTGCAGTTGCAAAATTTCCCCTTGCTACAACAGAAACTTATAAAGACCGTGCAGGAAAACTTATTTCTCAAACAGAATGGCATACCGTTGTATTATGGCGCGGACTTGCGGAGCTTGCACAGAAATATCTTCACAAAGGCAGTTTGATTTACGTTGAAGGAAGACTACGCACAAGAAGCTGGGACGATCGCGAAGGCAATAAAAAATTTGCTACAGAAATAGTGGGTGATAACCTTATTATGCTCGATAAAAGAAATGATGGCGGCGGCTATCACTCAACTGCTCAAACAGGTACTACCGATACGCATGAGCCATACACAGGGCCTGATTTATCGCAAATGAGTGGTGAAGAACCAACCGAAGGCTTACCATTTTGATACTTAAACTTTGTACAACATGTTTGCTGGCACGCCGTATAGCGTGCCAGTATAATTATAGCTTTCTAATCAAAACACATTCAATTGGAAACTGTCGCGGCACTCCACATTGTTGTTAAGCTAACATATATTGCTGTTATTGACCCCCAAGCAAGCACGGTACTCATTATTTTGTTGCTTGTGCTTATGATGTTTTCCTTTATTGTGTCCGGTGCAGAAGTGGCTTATTTTTCATTAACAAATAAAGACATCAATCTTTTAAAGACAAAACAACAGCCATCTTACAAAAGAGTTGTTGATTTGCTTGAAGAGCCTAAAGCATTACTCGCATCACTGCTTATTGCGAATAGTTTTTTCAACATCGCAATCATTATAATCTCAAATATTTTGCTTGATGGTGCATTAACACAGCTGCAAATTGCTGAATGGGGTGAATTTTTGTTGAAGATAGTTGCGGTCGCTATTGTGCTTGTTTTGTTTTGTGAGATAATGCCGAAGATTCTTGCAAGGCACAACAATATTCGCTTTGCAAAAGAGGTGGGTCCATTTACTGAAGGAGTGTTTTATTTATTCAGCAGACCAGGAAGATGGCTTGTGAAATATTTTGATATTATTGAAAAAAAACTTTCTGTGAATACAGCAGCAGCTTATCGCAGAGAAGAGATTTATGATGCAATAGATATTACTGCCCCCGGTGATGATGAAAATTCTGCTAAAGAAAAAGACATTTTGAAAGGTATTGTAAAATTCAGCAACATTCCTGTGAAGCAAATTATGAAAACGCGCTTGGATGTAAGTGGTATTGAATTTAAGTCAAGCTTTAAAGATCTTGTAAAAAAAATTGAAGAATTGCATTACAGCAGATTACCTGTTTATAAAGAAGACCTTGATGAAGTTGTTGGAATACTTCATACAAAAGATGTGTTGCCTCATATTGATGAGCGTGACGATTTTGATTGGCACAAATTAACAAGGCAACCTTTTTTTGTACACGAAAATAAATTGATTGATGATTTACTTGAAGAGTTTCAATCTCGACGCATACATTTTGCAGTAGTGGTTGATGAGTTTGGCGGCACAAGCGGTATTGTTACACTCGAAGATATTCTTGAAGAAGTTATTGGTGATATTAAAGATGAGTTTGATGAGGAAGAAAGCGGCTTTAAAAAATTGGATGATAACAATTATATTTTCGATGGTCTTACAAGTATTTCGGATGTGTGCAAACTGATGGAGTTGCCTGTTGATACCTTCAATATGGTTAAAGGCGAGAGCGATTCCCTTGCGGGTCTTGTACTTGAGATAGCCGGTGAAATTCCTAAAATAAATGAAGTAATTAATTCGGGAGATTTTGATTTCGCCGTTCTCGAAATTGTAAAAAACCGTTTGCAAAAAATAAAAATTACTATCAAGCCACAGGCCGAAGCGTGAATGTATTTTTGATTATTTATTATTAATTATTGAACGTGCATAAACATTATTTATCGTTTTTGCTTTTTGTTGTTTGCTTTTTATTTTCGTTTTCCTGCAACAGTCCTTATGTACCAAAACCCACAGGCTATTTCAAAATAAATTTTCCTGAGAAACAATATCGTGAGTTTAATGAGCCTTCGTTTCCTTACACGTTTGAATATCCGGTATACGCAGAAATTGTACGAGACACAAGTTTTTTTGGTGACACTCCCGAAAACCCGTGGTGGATTAATCTTGAGTTTCCGCAATTTCATGGACGTGTTTATATAAGCTATAAAGTTATTGGTCAGTATAAGCTGGATAAACTGCTTAATGATGCATTCAATCTTACAAACAAACAATCCGTAAAAGCGAGTTACATAAATGATTCGCTCATCAATACGCCAAATGGCGTTCATGGCACATTCTTTAGAGTTTCCGGTGATGTCGCAACAGCAAATCAATTTTTCTTAACGGACTCAACGAAAAACTTTTTACGCGGCGCTTTATACTTCGATACAACTCCAAATCAAGATTCACTGAAACCTGTAAACGATTTTCTTGTTCAAGACCTGATGCATTTGATAAATACTTTTAGGTGGAAGAGCTAAAGAAACATATCGAATATTAAATAACAACGAAATAGAAGAAACATTTGAGCTTGCAGAACTGATAAAGATTTTGTTGTTTATTCTCAAGTTAAATTTGTGCGACAAAAATAAATTGCAATCACCTTAACAAACAAAATGCAACTCAAGATATATCCATCTTCACCAGTACTGCAATCACTTATTAAATGCTATTATGTAAGTGAAAGCGATTACACCGAATATGTGAAGGATGTTTTCTTTGCCGACGGATGTGTGGAAGTTGTTTTTCATGTGGGATTGGATTTTTACAGAGGTGAAGAAAAAGAATGCTGGGCTAAAGTGATTGGGCAAATTACTCAACCGCTTACAGTGAAGGCAATAGGAAAGGGAAAAAGTTTTGGGATATGGTTTTTCACGCATACCTTTTCTTTGTTTTCAGACATTCCTCTAAATGAACTAAACGATAAAATAATTTCTTTAGATAATATATTCAGCAGAGCTTTTATTGATTTTGTAAAAAATTGCCTTCTTGAAAATGACATAAAAAGTTTGGTGGAAGAAATGAATATTTATCTGTTTAAAAAATTACGAACATCATCAAACCCAATCAAAGAAAAAATTGCAGCGCACGCCGTTCAGTATATACTAACCGAAAAAGCAGCATCAAATCTTGATAAACTGGTAAAAGATTGTAACATTTCCAATCGCTATCTGCAAAAAATTTTTTTGGAAAAGATTGGATTTAGTCCCAAGTTTTTTATACGAATTGCTCGCTTTCAACATGCGCTGCATCACTTGATCAATTGTTCAAATGGTTCTCTCACTACTTTAGCTTACCAGTCAGGTTATTATGACCAGGCGCATTTTATAAGAGAGTTTAAAGAATTTACAGGGCTCTTTCCTTCTCAGTTTCAGCTTACCAGGCATCCCATCAATCAATACTTTCTAAACCTGTAGCGCGTTCGTTTTTATACAATTCTAATCGTAAATACCAAATTAATTTTGTAAGAAACATGCAAAATGGAAAGAAGAATATCCAGAAAAAAATTTATCAGAGATAGTTTTCTTACGAGTGCGGGTGCATTGTCATTACAAGGTTTTACCGCAAAAGAAAAAGAGATGGTGATGACAGTTAATGGTCTCATGGATGCTAAAAAAATGGGTTTTACACTCACGCATGAGCACGTAATGGCAGACTTTATCGGCGCTGAAAAGTATAGTAAAAGCCGTTACAAAGCAGATGAAGTTTTTGAAGTCGCTTTATCTTTTATAAAAGATGTAAAAGCAAAGGGTGTTGATACTTTTATTGATTGCACTCCTGCATATTTAGGCAGAGACGTGAATATTCTTAAACGGCTTGCAGATGCTGCAGTGATTAACATGCTAACCACTACAGGATATTATGGTGCCGTAAATGAAAAATTTGTTCCGTCATTTGCTTATGCTGAATCTGCGCAACAATTAGCCAACCGCTGGATCAACGAATGGAATAATGGTATTGAAGGAATGCAAGTAAAACCAGGATTGATAAAAGCAAGCACCGATAAAGGACCTCTTACACCCATGCAACGAAAATTAATTCAGGCTGCAGGCATTACACATCTCGCAACAGGATTAGTTATTGCAGTGCATAGCGGTGACGGAAATGCCGCTTTTGAACAACTTGATATTTTAAAAGAGCAAGGTGTTTCGCCCGCTGCAAGAATTTGGGTACATGCACAAAATGAAACCAATAAGGAAATGCATATCAGGGCAGGCAAACTCAAGACATGGGTTTCATTTGACGGTGTAAACCCGGGCACACTTAAAACGCATTTGGATTATTTACAAACAATGAAGAAAAATAACCTGCTTGATCAAGTATTGGTTTCCCAGGATTCGGGATGGTATAATGTAGGCGAACCGAAAGGAGGAAACTTTAAACCTTATACTTGCATTCTCACTCAATTTATTCCTCTGCTTAAGCAAAACGGATTTACTCGAGATGAACTTGATCTCATATTCAAAAAAAATCCGGTAAAGGCATTTACAATAAAAGTCAGGAGAACGTAATTCACCTTTTACAGAACCCATTATTTGCAAAGTGATATAATACATGGCTTCACAATAAAAATTCTTCTAAATCCATTAAGGAATTCTACAAAAACCAATTAGTACCTTCGCATGCTAAGCGGGTTTGAATATGATAGCAATTGACGATAAACTCATCAGCGACCAGATTGTGGAAGAGCATTTTGTGTGCGATCTTAGCAGGTGCAAGGGTGGTTGCTGTGAAGATGGTGATGCAGGCGCTCCTCTTGAAATTGAAGAGCTTGATGAACTCATCAATAATTATGAGGCAATAAAACCATACCTCACTCCCGAGGGTATCGAGGTGCTTGAAAAGCAGGGTAAATATGTTTATGATATCAGCTTTGGTTGGGTTACCCCCACAATAAAAGGAGAAATGTGTGCGTACGGTGTCCGGGATGCAAATGGCACTATAAAATGCGGAATCGAGAAAGCATACAACGAAGGTAAATTGAATTGGAAGAAACCAATCAGTTGTCATTTGTTCCCGATAAGAATAAAGCAAAGTAAACAAGACCCCGACATTGATTATTTAAACTACGAGCCTCGTGAAGATTTGTGCAAGGCGGCATGCAAATTGGGCAAGGCGTTAAAAGTGCCTGTATATGTTTTTTTAAAAGAAGCTCTTATTCGTAAATATGGTGAGGGGTTTTATGATACACTGGTTGCTTTGGCAGAGTATATGCATCAACAGCATGCTTAAAAAATCATTTTCTTATTTCGCAATTTTATAGGGCAAGTTTCGCCAATAATAGGTTGATATCATCGCTTTCATAGTTTACAAACTTATCAATCACTTTCCTTTTCTTGTAAACAAAAATGGTGTTTTTGATTTCTCTGTTGGTGTTGAGTTTATATTCTTCGATCGGATCAATTTCTGAACGCAAAGGCATAAATGCAACTGCGCAATGTTGAACTTTATGCTGCATAGTTCCACTTGTCAATAGGTTTTCAACCACATTTATGTTTGCTTTTTCTGTATTCGTATAAATACTAAACACTCTTATTTTATCAAAACCTTTTTCTGCAATTTCATTATCGAGTTTTTGCAATAGCGACCACATCTGTGTTAAGTCTCTGTTGTTCCAAAAAATCAGAAGTCCTTGTCCCGAACCATAACTGCACATAGGACATTTCTTTTTGCCTTTATCAGGACCCGAAACAAACTCTGGGTCGAATGCAGAGCAATACTCACCAACAGACAAACCCGATTTGTACTCCGCATTATTTTTTACAGGATAGTTAGGAATGTTTAATCCTAGCACAATATTTCTTTCTGCAACCTGCAAACCGTTTTTGTTTTCAACCGTCAATATTCCATTGCCACCGCGGTTCTCCTGTTTTTTTCTTTCTTCACCTGTAAGCAAGGGATCATCATCAAAAAGAAATTCATCAATATAATATTCATTCATGTTTGGCTCTTTTATCACCGGATGAATATGTGCGGGAATGCCGCGATTAGGATAAGGTACAGGTCTTATCGTGTAAATTGCATAATGACCATCTTGGTTTGTTTTAACCCAACCTCGAATATGTCCATGCCGCTTGCTTCTCGAGTCTTGATTTGGTGAAGGCGAATAATAACCGTTGTTATCAGTGTGATAGTAATAAATAATTATACCGGGTGCCGGCGTTTTACCGTCAATTTTATATACCGTTCCATGAATAAACAGTTTTTGTCCAGGCTCATTCCATCCAACGCTTGTATCAGCAGATGAAATATTGACGGGCATGCCAACATACATTACATCGCAGCCATCGCAACCGCCGCCCACGATAGCGCTATCTTTTATAGAAAATTCATCGCCGGTTTTATTGACTGATGTTTTATCGCCGCATGAAATAAACAGCAGCAGTATCGAAATCATATTTATGAATTGAGGTATCATGGCAGATTGTTTTGCCAAAAGTAGAATACAAAAGACGCCGCTTTAATGAGTTTACAGAAGATGCCGCAATTCCTTGACGATTTGCATTTTGTCAGGCACTCTACGCATGATATGTAAATGTGTAATAATCGCCGGTTCTGTAACTACATTTGTTGTATGAATAATATGGGCAAAATAATTATACGCTACAGGATTGACCATATTATATTCTGGGTTATCACTGTAATGTTTTTTGTATATAGCCGTATAGATATAATTGAAAGAGGCGGATGGTTTCAATTTCTGCTCGAAGTTTTTATAAGAAATGTGCTGCTGATAGTAATTTGTTATATCACTATTCTGCTGTTAATACCAAAATTTTTTCAAGCAAAAAAATATGGAGCTTTTGTTTTTATTGCATTTTTATTATTGCTGTTGTATGCACTCGTTAAAAGCGAACACGATTTGTATTTGATGCATCATATCACAAGCAAAGGAGCGCAGAAAAATCTCTGGCAATATGCTTATTATAATTTTTCTATCGCGTTGTTTTATTTGTGCTTTATAATGGCGCTCGAATTAAGCAAGGAATGGTTTATTCAAAGGGAACATCTTCAAAAAATAAAAATTGAAAATTTAAATACCGAAATCAATTATTTAAAGGCGCAAATTAATCCACATTTTTTATTTAACTCACTCAACACACTATATGCACAGATTGACCAAAAAAATGTTGATGCAAAAAGAACGCTTGAGAAAATTTCTGAAATGCTACGTTATCAATTGTATGAATGCAACAATGAAACGATCAGCATGGAGAAAGAGCTTGAATACATCAGCAATTATATAGACCTGCAGCGCTTGCGAAAAGAAAATAACGTTGACATTTCTTATAGCTATGATGAAGCAGTAAAAGCATTCAGGGTTGCACCTTTGCTGTTTATTCCGTTTGTTGAAAATGCGTTTAAGCATTTAAGTAATTTTAAAAACGAAACAAATATTGTACGCGTTAAAGTAAAAAAAGAAAATGAAAAGATTGTGTGCTCTGTATTTAACACTTGCTGCTATTCAACAAAAAGAAATGGAGATGGTATAGGTCTGAAAAATGTAAGGCGAAGACTTGAATTACTTTATCCCGATAAACATCAATTAATGATAAACAAACTGGAGAACACATTTGAAATAATACTTACAATCGCATTATCATGAAACTCGATTGCCTTATAGTGGACGATGAACCTCTTGCACGAAAATGCATAAGAGAATATGTAGAGCAAACCCAAGAACTTGCAAACATCGGTGAAGCAAGCAGTGCAGAAGATGCCATTCAATTATTGAAGCAGCAAAAGGCGGATATAATTTTTACAGACATTCAAATGCAAGGCATCAGCGGGATTGAGTTTGTTCGCTCTGCAGGCAATGAAGCGTTGTTCATTTTTATCACTGCTTATCCCGAATACGCATTAGAAGGTTATGAGTTAAACATTATTGATTACCTCGTTAAGCCTGTTTCTTATGAGCGTTTTTTAAAGGCCATTACAAAAGCGAAAGAATATCTTGGCTTGAAACACAAAACACAGGAACATCACAAAGCCGACTACTTTTTTATCAAATGCGGTAATAAGTTTGAGAAAATTTTGTTTGATGATTTTTTATTTGCAGAAGCATTGGAGAATTACGTAAAGATTTATACACAATCGAAAATGCATATCACTTATCTTACGTTTAAAAGTCTTGAGGAATATTTATCTTCTGAAAAATTTATACGAGTGCATAAATCGTATATCGTTTCTTTGTCGAAGATCGAAAACCTTGACAACGAGTCTATAAAGATTGGCACACATGATATTCCTTTAAGCAGAAATTACAGAAATGAAGTGATGAATAAAGTGATTGGGAATAATTTGTTGAAGAGATGAGGACCTGAATGGTGAATGATGGGGAGTATCTTTAAGAGCCCAACTTATCGAACAAGAATTAATCACCTGTTGCATCGCACTCTTGTACTACAATAAATAATTCAAAAGAATAAAAAGTTTACTGAAATATTAATACCCGAAAAAAAAACCGAATTAAACCAATTAACCAATTAACCAATTAACCAATTAACCAATTAACCAATTAACCAATTAACCAATTAACCAGTTAACTCACATGAAGGAAAACGCAGCATCGTTTATTGCAAAGAGTACAGTTAAAGCAGCGGATTTAGAGCATCGCCGAAAAATAAATTTCAACATTGCGCAATACGATGCAGTGGTGCCATTTGGCAAGCAGCAGTTTGCAGATTTATCAACTGCGCGTGAAAGAGCAAAGAATGTGAAGTGGCGTGCTATGGAAAATCTTGACATGTATCTCGAGGAGTTTGAAAAGAAAATTTCTTCGCGTGGCACAAAAGTTTTGTGGGCAGAAACGGCGAATGAAGCCGTTCAGCAAATTGCAGAAATATGCAAAGCAAAAAATTGCAAAACGCTTGTAAAGAGCAAGAGCATGGTTACTGAAGAAATTCATTTGAACGAACATTTGCAAGAATTGGGAATTGAAAGCGTTGAGACAGACTTAGGTGAATATATTCAGCAATTGGATGGTGAACCGCCATATCATATTGTTACACCTGCTATGCACAAAAGCAAAGAAGATGTTGCAAAATTGTTTGAAGAAAAATTAGGAACGTCACCGGATTTATCGCCGCAACAATTAACGCTTGTGGCACGTGCAAAGCTGCGTGAAAAATATATGCAGGCAGAAGTAGGAATAACCGGGGCAAATTTCATCATTGCAGATACAGGTGCTGTTGCAGTTACCGAGAATGAAGGAAATGCACGATTAAGTTGTGCGTGGCCCAAAACACATATTGTTATAGCCGGGATTGAAAAAGTAATTCCGACGATACATGACCTTGCGTTATTTTGGCCACTGCTGGCAACATTTGGAACGGGTCAAAGAGTAACGGTGTATAATACAATTGTTGCAGGTCCGCGTCAACCAAATGAAGCAGACGGCCCTGAAGAAATGTATGTGATACTGCTCGATAATGGTCGCACAAATTTGCTGGCAAATGAAAAGACGCGTGAAGCATTATATTGTATTCGCTGTGGTGCTTGTTTAAACGCTTGTCCTGTTTATAAAAATATTGGTGGTCACAGTTATGAAACAACTTATAGTGGTCCTATCGGTAGCGTCATCACACCGCATTTGAAAGATATGGCTGAGTATAAACATTTAAGTTATGCATCATCGCTGTGTGGCAATTGCACACAGGTTTGCGCAGTAAAAATTAATCTTCATGAGTTGTTACTCGAGAATCGTCATGAAGCTGTTCAAAAAGGTGAAAGCACATTAAGCGAACGCCTTGCGTGGAAAGTTTGGAAGAAAGCAAGCCTAAACCGCAACATGATGAACATTGGTAATGGCAAACTAAAAAATTGGGTTGTGAATAAAGTTTTCAAACGATGGACAACACACAGAAGTGTTCTCAACTTTAGTTTGAAAACTTTTAATGAAATGTGGAGTGAACAACATAAAAAGGAATAAAGGTCGCGTCTTTGTTATGTCGGTTAAGCGACAAATTTTTGCGCAGTATCGTTCGTGTACATTTGCGAGAAGGTGTAAAAACCATCATTCTTTTCGAAATAATAATTCACGTGTTCTTCGCCATGATTTAATCCTAAACGATACTGTCCGGGAGGCAAGTGAATAAAGTTGATTTGAATTTGATGGCCTATAAATTTTCCCTTGCGCACAATTTTATCTTCATCGTTTTTTACAACGTAAGCAGTTTCTAATGTAAAGTTGTTTAATTCAATTAACAGGAGGTCTTGCAGCATTTGTATCTGAACAGGCTCCGAAAATACTGGGGACAACATAAGAAATTAAATTTTAAAAAATTGAAGTCTTAGTTGTAAAGACTATCACGATTAATCATTCGCTTTTATGAATATGGCAATGCACCATTGAAAAATTCACGTGAGAATATAAATTGCCAGAAGAAGCGACTTCTAACACTTTATCGCTACTAAAATATTAAGTATGCAAGTAAAGTAAAGTACACAATTGTTATTATCAGAAGGTTTCTTCTGCTTGCACGACGGCTAAATTTTTTTTCGCTTACTTTTTGTTGAATTTTTACTTCATCTGTGGTAGATGCTACATGCATGTAGTCATAAACATAAGCAGCAGGCTGAGTAATGGATTTCATAAAAATTATTTTAGGATATTGAATGCGTAAATCTATTTAGTTTTTTAGAGATTAACCTTAAAACGAGATTAATTTCGATTAATGCTGAAAATTTATTTTGATTATTCTCACGAACGCCACACAGAGTTGTATGAGTTGAGACCAGCTTTTGTTTTTTAGGGACATCGCATGAAATACAAAAATGGAATCTGCAGGTTTCATAATTGGAGTTACCCATTGTATTATATGGTCATTCACCATTCATTAATTTCTGAGTAATGTAAACTTCGTCTGAACAGTTGAAGGAATTACGCAGCCTTGACGAGTGCGACACAACAAGTTTCATAATGCAATACAGCCCGGCTTATAAAATTAAGCCTTGCTAAAATTGCCGTTATGCGGCGTCATTCTTTTTTAAAAGCACGGAATGCTATACATTGCAGCGTTTTTAAAAATTCAATATCATATAAACAATATGATCGCTTCAAATCTCAAAGACAAACAAGGCAAACTTGCAGTAATTGGTCTTGGATATGTGGGCTTGCCTATTGCTCTTGCTTTTGCAAAAAAGATAAGTGTAATTGGTTTTGACATGAATCCTCAACGCGTAGATATGCTAAACCGAAAAATTGACCCAAGCAAAGAATTGACTGAAAAAGATTTTGAAGCAAGCGATATATTTTTTACAGACGACATCAGTGTTTTAAAACAAGCTTCCTTTTTTATTGCTGCCGTGCCTACACCTGTTGATAATCACAAAGTACCAGATCTTTCCCTGCTGCTGAAAGCTTGCGATACAATTGGGCGTGCAATTAAAAAGGGAGATTATGTAGTATTTGAATCAACGGTGTATCCCGGTTGCACCGAAGAAGATTGTGTGCCGGTTATAGAAGAAATAAGTGGCCTTAAATGTGGTAAAGACTTTAAAGTTGGTTATTCACCTGAAAGAATTAATCCCGGAGATACAGAACACACTTTAGAAAAGATTATAAAAGTTGTTTCTGGTTGCGATGAAGAGGCACTTAACGAGATTGCCGAAGTGTACGAAATGGTTGTAAAGGCAGGGATACACAAAGCATCGTCTATAAAAGTTGCAGAGGCAGCTAAAGTTATCGAGAACACACAACGCGATTTGAATATCGCTTTAATGAATGAACTCTCTATCATTTTCGATAAAGCAAAAATCAACACGTATGAGGTGCTTGAGGCGGCAGCTACCAAATGGAATTTTTTAAATTTTTCCCCGGGTCTTGTAGGGGGCCATTGCATTGGCGTTGATCCGTATTATCTCACTTATAAAGCTGCCGCACTTGGTTTTAATTCGCATGTAATTCTTTCTGGCAGACATATCAATGATAGGATGGGGATGTACATCGGACAAAAGGTATTACAATATATTATTAAGAACGATGGAGATGTAAAGAACGCAAAAGTGTTGGTGATGGGCGCAACATTCAAAGAAAACGTATCAGACATACGTAATTCTAAAGTTGCAGATATTGTAAACTCCTTAAGCGTATATATAAACGTGCATGTAATTGATCCTTTCGCATCATCAGAAGATTTGATGCATGAATATGGTTTTGGTCTCGCCGAAAAATTGGATAACGATTATAGTGCAGTAATACTTGCAGTGCAACATAAACAATATAAAAATCTTGATTCGTGCTATTTTGAATCTATCACAAAAGAAAAGGCACTTGTGGCAGATCTAAAAGGATTATACCGCAACAAAATAAAGAACAGAGCTTATTGGAGTCTTTAAACAAGTATGCAAAAGCCAACAATTATTGTTTCGGGAAAGAACGGGCAACTGGGAAACGAGCTTCGCGATATGAGTGTGTTGTTTCCTCAATTTCATTATCATTTTTTCGACAGAGGTGATTTGGATATAACTAACAGCAGTGCGGTTGAAAACATCTTCAAAAAATATAAACCCTCTTATTTTATAAATGCCGGTGCTTATACAGCGGTAGATAAAGCCGAAACAGAACAGGAAGCAGCATATCTCACAAATGCAGAAGCGGCAGGCACTATTGCAGAAGCGTGTAATAACTATAACACACTTCTAATCCACATTTCAACCGATTATGTTTTTGACGGAACAAACACAACACCCTACAAAGAAGACGATGTAACAAAACCGGTAAATTATTATGGTTTCAGCAAATGGATGGGAGAGCAGCTCGCATTAGAAAATAATCCTGCGACAATTATTATGCGCACCTCGTGGGTCTATAGTGCGTACGGACACAATTTTGTAAAAACGATGTTGCGATTGATGAAAGAACGCAGCGATATAAGTGTGGTGAATGATCAAACCGGCTCACCTACTTATGCAAAAGATTTAGCCGAAGCAATACTTCAAATAATTGCCAATTGCCAATTGTCAATTGCATATTTTTCTCGCGGCATTTATAATTTCAGCAACGAAGGAATTATTTCTTGGTACGATTTTGCCTGTGCAATAAAAGAGATAAAAAATTTTAATTGTAACGTTCATCCTATAACAACAGCGCAATATCCTACTCAGACAAAGCGTCCTGCATATTCCGTTTTGGATAAGGAAAAAATTCAAAAAACATTTGGCATTATTTTAAAACCTTGGAAACAAAGCCTTGAAGAGTGTTTAAGTAAATTGTGATGAATGAACCGTTTTGTTTCTTTTATTGCAATTTTATTGTTGCTGCATAATTTATTGTTTGCCCAAAAAATAAATTGTTGTTAACTAAACATGCAGTTTTACTTTCGAGTTTGATTTGCCGAATAAATTTTCCGAACGTACAAGTGAGTGACACAACAGGCGATGAGTAAACAATCTGCAGCTTGTCTCCCAAAAATTCTCATCACATTTTAGAAGTAAGATGATTATAATCGCTTAGCAAAGCATACAAAAAATTTATCGGGTCTTCATGGCGGCTTTTTATGTTCAGTACTGATTCTATTTTTTCCATCGTCTGATACGCCAGCAAATTGTTGCCGCTCTTTTGCACGCTTATCAACACTTCCTTCACAAGTTGCATATCGCTGTCACTAAGCTGTATTACTTCAGGATAATTGGCAATGTAGTTTGATTCGGCAACCGGCATGTAAAGCGTCTGCTGAACGGTAGTGCGTGGGCGTGTCTTTACAAGTGTTGTGCCTGCAACTATATCGCCCAGCCGCTGATGTTTTTCTGTAATCGCCACTACAATTACCGCCAGCACAAAAAAACTTATCCATATATCTACAAGTCTGAAAAGCCAGCGTATCAAATATTGACCAAACGATGGCTGCTTGCCATTAAGACTTACGACTTTAATGCCCATTACACGTTTGCCAACACTTTGCCCGTTTAAAAAAATTTCATTAAGCAAACTGTAAAAATTGACCGGCAAAAAAATAATGAAATAAATTATCCAGGTAAAATTGTCAAATGTAAGCGGGCCTAAACTTATAAAAAGGTTTATCACAATAATGTATCCAATAATTATTACAAGGTCTATAATTGCAGCAACCATTCTTTCTCCAAGACTCGCCAAGTCGTACTCCAGCCCTATATTCTGCGTTGTTGTAATTGAAATAACAGCCATGTGTCAAAGATGTAATAAATAAATTTTATTTTCAAGATTCGTGTTAATTAAGCGATTATTTTTATAGTATTGTGCGGTAAGTGAAACGGCAAACGATAAACGTGAAAACATCTCACGTCTCACCTTTCACGTCTCACGATAATGATAACAACGCCCTGCCATGCGCGAAGCACAGTTTTTAAAACAAAATGCAGAGAAGTGGAAGAAATACGAGGTTGAGTTAAATGCAGACGTTTCAACCGATACCACTGCAACCCGTTTTGTGGAATTAACGGACGACCTTGCCTATGCCCGTACATTTTATCCCGATAGCAATACTGCAACATATTTAAACGGTCTTGCGTCGCAATTCCATCAAAAAATTTACAGAAACCGGAAAGAAAAGAAAGGTCGCATATTTTGGTTCTGGCAATATGAGCTGCCTTTTTTATTTAAGAAATATCAGCGGCAGTTTCTCTATTCATTTTTATTTTTTGTGTTGTTCTGTTTAATGGGAGCATTGTCTGCAAAGTACGATGACAATTTTGTGCGCTTGGTTCTCGGCGATGAGTATGTAAACATGACAAACGAGAACATCGAAAAAGGCGATCCGTTTGGAATTTACAAACAGAACAACGGACTTACCATGTTTCTTCTTATTGCGTCCAACAACATAACTGTTTCGTTTTATGGATATGTATTGGGAATTTTTTTTTCGATAGGCACTTTATGGTTGTTGTTCAGTAACGGATTAATGATGGGTTCGTTTCAATATTATTTTATTACAAAAGGTTTAGGACTAAAGTTTGTCACTGTTGTATTTATTCATGGCACGCTTGAATTGTGGAGTATAATTGTTGCAGGTGCAGCGGGACTAATACTTGGCAACAGTATTCTCTTTCCCGGCACATACAAACGCATCAACTCTGTTATGCGTGGCGGCAAAGACGGATTAAAAATCGTGATAGGTCTTATCCCATTATTTCTTACAGCCGCATTTTTTGAAAGCTTTGTAACGCGACACACCGAAATGCCGCTCTGGGTAAGCTTTTCAATACTTGCAGGTTCCGTTTGTTTTATTGTTTGGTATTTTGTTCTTTATCCCAACCGCTTGCACAAAAGAATACATGCTGCAAACACTAACCCTTTGTCTATAGTGAATAAAAACTTTAATGAATGGCTCAACAAAAAGTTCAGCTCCGAAAAATAAGAGACTTTGGTGATAATTTCAGTGACACATTCCAATTCATACGTCAGGAGTTTAAGCCACTTGCAACTTCATTTCTGTTAATATCGGGAATTTTTATTCTTGCTTACGCGGTTGTGGCAGCTATGTTCCAGCAAGCCGCATTCACAGGACTAATAAATCTTATCACTAAAGGAGTTTACACCAACACAGAAGTGTCAACGATTCTCACTCCAACATATTTTTTAATGATTGGATTAAACATTCTTAGCCTCACCGCAATGCGTACTGTTGTTGCCGCTTACATGCATCATTATGATACATACAATGCATCACCCACCGCACAGCAAGTGTGGCAGATTTTTATAAGACATTTACTTATTGTTTTTATTTTTAGCATTATTCGATTTGTTTTAGTTATTGCAGGATGTTTTCTTTGCTTTGCGCCCGGTATTTATTTATTTACCGTGCTTATGCCTTTCTCTAATGCAATTGTAAGTGAAGATTTATCTATCGGCGATGCATTCAGTCGCTGCTTCGACCTCATAAAAGAAAATTTCTGGATTTCACTTGCCGTTTATATTGTGGGCTTTGTAATATTCTGGGTATGTTCGGCAAGTGTAAGTTTTAGTGTAGGCTTGATAGTGGGTTTAATCTCTTATTTCAGTACAAAAGAAGTGAATACAACAGTGCCTATCGTTACCGGTGTATTGAGCTTTATTCAATATTTATTTTACCTGATATTTTTTATATCCGCAAGTATTCACTATTATAATCTTGTTGAAATAAAAGATGGAACAGGTCTTGCACGCAGATTAGAGAATTTAGGAAGCAACATAAATCCCAATACAGAAATTGAAGAACAGTATTAAGAATTTTGTGGGACGAGCTAAAGTTCTTTGTGGCATCGCATGTTGTGTCACTCACTTGTACGTGCTGAACTTTATTGAGCTGAAGCAATTCGTCTTTGCGAGAAATTTTTTCAATGGTTTTGTGTGTTGCAAATTTCGTAGCAATCTGCTTTATGAACATGTGATGCGTTATACAATCACAATTCAACCAGTCAACTTATCAACCAATTGACCAATTAACTTCCGAACTTTAACCAATGCGTTTTTTATCAATCATACTGCTTTCCTTTTTTTCTCTTACAGTAACAGCACAGAAAAAAGTTGTACACGATTCATCAAAAGTCGCGTATGATTCATCATCAGTGGAGCAAAGAAATTTTTCATCTTCATCACTTAATGCTTATACAAAGAACCAAGACTTTCAATACGACAAAGAAGTTGCACAAAGACCTTCATGGTGGGACAGATTTTGGGATTGGTTCTGGCGCAAATACGCTGAATTATTGAGCACTCCAACCGGAAGAGCAACCATGACTGCCATATACTGGATTCTTGGAATAAGTGCAGTTGGATTTTTTCTCTTGAAAGTTACACGAATGAACCGGATGAATTTATTTACTGCTTCATCAAACAACACAATACCTTATGCAGCAGAAACAGAAAATATTCATGCCATCTCTTTTGATGAAGCTATTCAAAATGCTTTGCAAAATGGAAATTATCGCTTAGCAATAAGATTATTGTATTTGCAAAATTTAAAAGTTCTTACCGATAAGAATATTATTGTATGGCAATCCAACAAAACAAACTATGCTTATTTGCATGAAATAAATGAATCAAACCTGCGCCAATTATTCAAACACATCACCGATGTTTTTGAATACGCATGGTATGGTCATCTCGCTGTTGACAAGGAAGATTTTGATGAATTGAAAGAGAGTATTGTAAAATTTCAAAACCGATTATAAAAGCCCTCTCCTTTGGAGAACCTGTCCCTATTCTTCGGGAGGGTTGGGGTTGGATCTAATCAAAAAAGGAACATTATAAATTATAAACAAACAAAACTTCTCTTTCTTTCGAGAGGCTTAGGGGTGAATTTGAAGAAGTAATTAAATTTTAAAACCAGTTCTAAAAATTTTCCCCTCTCCTTTGGAGAGGGGCCAGGGGGAGGTCGTGAAAGGCAACAAAACATTCATATTTATTTTCATCGCGCTGCTTGCATTATATATTGTTGCGCAATTGAACCAGCCAAAAAAATTTGATTGGGTTCCCACGTTGCGCAACAATGATAAAAATCCTTTTGGCGCTTTTGTTCCTTATGCTGAACTAAAACAGCTCTTTAAACATGCACACGTACAAGCGCATAAAGCACCCGTGTATAACGTATTGCACAATAAAGAAGAAAGAAACAGCGCTTATATTTTATTGGAGTCTCAATTCGAGCCCGGTAAAACTGATCTTGAAGAATTGCTTGAATACGTAAGTAATGGCAACACTGTTTTTCTCTCCTCATTTTATATTGATAAAAAATTATTGGATACACTTGGCGTAAAAATGCAGTTGTTCAGAAGTGTGATAGAGGAAGATTCAACTTCTGTCAACTTTGTAAATCCATCTTTGAAAGCGAAACAAAATTATACTTTCAAAAAATCAATGATTGACGGGTATTTCAGCGAATTAAAAAAGAAAGATTCAACCATTGTTCTCGGCATTACACAAGACAGCATGCCCGACTTTGTAAAAGTTCAGTTTGGTAAAGGCAATTTCTTTTTGCACGCTGCACCCTTATGTTTTAGTAATTATTTTTTATTATATAAAAACAACAGCGCTTATGTGGCAAAAGCATTGTCTTACATATCACCCAATGTTTCAACTATTCATTGGGATGAATATTACAAAACCGGTCGCGAAGGTGCGAGTACACCGCTTGGTTTCTTTTTCTCAAACACTTTTCTTACTTGGGCATTATGGCTTACCATCGCAGCATTTCTCATCTTTGTACTGTTTGAAATGAAACGCAGGCAACGCATCATCCCTATAATTGAACCGTTGCGGAATACAACCCTCGATTTTGTAGAAACAGTTTCATCGGTATATTACGGTCAGCATGATAATAACAGCATTGCCAATAAAAAAATTCAATTTTGGTTTGACCATATTCGACAGCGATATTATTTACAAACACAAAATACAGATGAAGCATTTGTGCAACAGTTGCAAAGAAAAAGCGGTGCATCAAAAGAACTGATAGAAAAAATTTTGCACAACATAAAACGTGCGCAAGCGCAACCACGCGTTACAGATGATTTATTAATTGAACTAACACAAAGCATAGACGAGTTTTATCAATTATCCAAAACATAATATAATGGAAGTAAGAACAGATGTTTCTCAATTGAATGAAGCAGTAACGAAAATAAAAACGGAGATAGCAAAAGTGATAGTAGGGCAGGAGCAAATGATTGAACTGCTTATTGCTGCAATACTTGCCGATGGACATGTATTGATTGAAGGTGTTCCCGGTGTTGCAAAAACACTCACTGCAAAACTGCTTGCGCGCTGTATTGATGTTCCCTTCAGCCGCATACAATTTACACCCGACTTAATGCCCAGCGATGTTATCGGAACTTCGGTTTTCAATCCTCAAACAGCAACTTTCAGTTTCAAGCATGGACCCGTGTTCAGCAATATTGTGCTGATAGATGAAATAAACCGTTCGCCCGCAAAAACACAAGCAGCATTGTTTGAGGTGATGGAAGAAAAGCAAATCACTTATGATGGTGCAACATATCCCATTCCCCAACCTTTTATGGTGCTTGCGACACAAAATCCTGTTGAGCATGAAGGCACGTATCGTTTGCCCGAAGCGCAGCTTGATAGATTTCTTTTCAAAATAGAGGTGAAATATCCTTTGCCTGATGAAGAAATAAAAATTCTTGAGTATGCGCACAAGGGAATTATAGCACATTTTGCAGATGAGGTGCAACCCGTACTTAATGGCGAAGAAATCATAAGCATACGACAACTTGTAAGCAATGTGCATATTGAAGACAAAGTTTTAAAGTATATCGCCGAACTCGTGTACGAAACACGCAACAACAAAGCGTTGTTTCTTGGTGCGAGCCCACGGGCTTCTGTTGCTGTATTGCGTGCTGCAAAAGCAATTGCAGCAATCAGCGGTAGAGATTTTGTAACACCCGATGATGTTGTAAAAGTGTTGCATGCAGTGTTGTGTCACCGCATTATCCTCACACCCGAAAAAGAAATGGAGGGAAGTACCGCAGCAGAAGTAATAACCGATATTACAAAGAAAATTGAAGTGCCGAGGTAATAAGGAATCAGGAATTTGTAATTGCCAATTGGTTTGCGAAAAAATGTAAATTGTAAATAAAGAATAAATTTGCAGTAATTAAATGGTCATCTATGCTTACTTCAGTGAAAGGAACATATCAAAATGGGCAAATAATACTTGAAGAACCTGCACCTACCAACGAAACTGTGCCTGTGCTTGTAACCTTCTTAGAAAAAGAAAATCGATTTGAAGCAAGGCCTAAAAAAAGAATAGGAAGTCTTGAGGGAAAGTTATCTATTCCCGATGACTTTAATGAGCCGTTAGACGATCTCAAAGAATACATGTGATATGGACATTCTTACTGATACACACATTTTTATTTGGATACTTCAAAATAATCCTAAACTCTCTTCTCAAAGAAAAAGTTTAATACTTGATCCTTTAAATGATATTTGGGTTAGTCAATTTAGTTTGATGGAAATCGCAATCAAACTTAAGATTGGCAAATTACCTGACATTACTTATGGCGTAGAGTTTCTTGTAAGTCAATGGCAGAATGATGGTTACAAACTTTTGCCAGTGGACGATGTTCATATCTATAATTATGAACTGTTGCCTTTAATTGGTGATCATCGTGATCCTTTCGATCGGTTTATTATAACAACCAGAATTGTAGAAACCATGAATATCATGACAGATGATGAAAAATTTAAAGCTTATTCTCACTTGGTAAATCTGATATAGCAAAAACTTAAAACTTTCTTGAAAACTTTCTTTAAAAAATATATCGGTGCTCTTTACGTAACACGAAGATTATATGCGGCGTTGGTGTGCTGCATTTTTTTATTTGTGCTGCGATTTTTTTTTCAATGGCTGGGTGATATTCCATATCTGGCAGTACTGATACTGTTGATTCTTGCGGCTTACGATTACATTATTTTATTCAGCAAACACAAAGGCGTTTTTGCAAGGCGCAGTATGGCAGAGCGATTGAGCAACGGCGATGAAAATGAAATAAGAATTGACATTGAAAATTTTTACACCTATCCCGTGCAACTCGAAGTAATTGATGAAGTGCCGCATCAGTTTCAAAAAAGAGATGTGCTGTTTACGCTTGATATTAAAGCAGGCGATAAAAAAATTCTTCGTTACACCTTGCGACCTGTAAAGCGTGGCAGCTATGAGTTTGGTGTTATCAATGTTTATGTAAAAACATCCTATGGTTTTTTCAGCAGACGATATGTTGCAGGCGAGCCCGTAAATGTTCCAGTTTATCCATCATACCTGCAAATGCGTAAATATCAGTTAATGGCGATAAGCAATCGCTTGAGTGAAATAGGAGTGAAGAAAGTGCGCAGAATAGGGCATAGCATGGAGTTTGAGCAAATAAAAGAATATGTAATTGGCGACGATTATAGAACGGTGAACTGGAAAGCAACAGCGCGCAAAGGACAATTGATGGTAAACAATTATGCCGATGAAAAAAGCCAACAGCTGTATTGCATTATAGACAAAAGCCGCGTAATGAAAATGCCCTTTGATGGTTTGAGCTTGCTCGATTATGCCATCAACACTTCGCTTGTGTTGAGCAATGTTGCATTGATGAAACAAGACAAAGCCGGACTGATAACTCTCTCTGAAAAAATAAGCTCCTTTCTTGTTGCGGATAAAAAAGCATTGCAGATGCAAAGCATTCTCGAAACATTGTACAATCAAAAAACACGTTATCTCGAAAGTGATTATGAACGTCTCTATATTTTTATAAGAAGGAGAATTACGCAACGCAGTTTGTTATTACTCTTCACCAACTTTGAATCACTTACCGGCATGAGGCGGCAATTACAATATTTAAAAAAGATTGCCGAAAATCATTTGCTCATCACTGTGTTTTTTGAAAACACAGAGCTTACAAAGTTCATCAGCAAACCATCGGAAAATCTTGAAGAGATTTACAGCAAAACCGTCGCTGAAAATTTTTCTTTTGAGAAAAGACAAATCGTAAAAGAATTAAATCAAAGCGGTATTCTTACCATATTAACTGCCCCGCAAAACCTCACCGTAAATGCATTGAACAAATACTTAGAGATTAAAGCGAGGCAGTTATTGTAAACCAGACGGCGGTCGCTATTATTTTTCAGAAAAAGATGAATAATTATTTCTTCGAAGAGTTAAGTAATCTGTTATTTTGAAATAATAAAACTAATTCCTTGCAGAGCGTTGCTATTTTTTAGTTCAAGATAATAGTTGCCGAAAGAGAGGCTTTGCAAATTAAGAGAATATGCGTTGTTGCCTGTTGCTGCAGCTTCTGCTCTGTTAAATAATAACCTTCCTGTTGATTATAAATTTTTAATGTTATTTGTTTTGCATTATTAGTATGGTAGCGAACAAGCGGTAAGGTTTAATTATGCATTCTATCAATAACCGCCTGAAGATTGTCTTTTATTTGCTTTTGACGTGAAGTTAAATTTGTCAAAGGTTTTCTTTCATAAGGATCTTTGCTGATATTATAAAAATAATGTGTACTGTCATATAACTTGTATTGATTTGTATTCGCCCATCTTACAACTTTGGTTTGAAGCAGAGAAGAATTTAATGCTTTTTCATCATCATGGGACGGCTGGAAATGATTAAAAACCCATGTTCTTGGTTTTGAAAAATCACCAAGAAGTTGAGGGTAAAAGCTTTTTCCGTCAATAGTCCCGTAATCCTTTGGGATTGCTATGCCGGCTGCATCTGAAAGGGTCGGCAGCAAGTCTGTGAAATCAACAAGATTTGCATTTGTTTGTCCGGGCGATACATGATTTGGATAGCTGACAATGAATGGTAATCGGGTACCGAAAATATTCGTTTCACCTTTACCGCCTTTCATTAATTTACCTTTATTGTATGATTCTATATATTGTGAAGTGCCATTATCCCCCGCCAGTACAATCAATGTGTTGTCGTAAAGCCCAAGGTCTTTCAGGTGATTGATAATTTGCCCCACTTTTTTATCCATGTATTTAATCATTGACGGAAAAAACGAAGTGTCAGACCCATCATTAAAATTCCACGTTAAAAATTCAGGATCATCCGGTGTAGGCACAAAGGGACTATGACTTAAGGTTATTGCATCATAAATGAAAAACTTTTTAGTGGCATTTGAATCAATAAAACGAAGAATTCGATTCGTAAAAATATCATCACCATATTTTCCGCTTGTTTGGGCATCGCTGAGGTTAGCTCCATTTTCATAGATTTGAGGGTTTTTGTAATGAGCTCCTGCTGCCACTCCGTTAAAAGGAAGCCATACACAATAATCGTTAAAACCCAAGCTATGTATGGATGCATCTCCACCGTCAAGCTGCCATTTACCGGCAACATAAGTGTTATAGCCCGCATCCCTCAATAAAGTAGCAATTGTTTTTTCATTGGGATTCATTACTCCCCACTCAGTATAATTTCTAAAATTATATTTTCCAGTTAACAACATAAATCTTGATGGACTGCACAGCGGAGAACCAAAACATTGTGTAAAAAGCATCCCTTCACGGGCTAATTCATCTATGTGGGGTGTTTCATAAGATTGACCGCCATAACAAGTAGGAACCTCAAATCCAACATCGTCAAGTAAAATAAACACTATGTTGGGTTCTGTGTTACTTGCTTTTATTTGAGATTGTTTAGCAGAAACGGCTTGAAGGGATTCAGATTTACGACAACTGTAAAAGCAAATAATAAAAGCAACACCTGAAGCAATCAGCTTAGGAAAATTTTTAAGGCGGTTCATAATTTTTTATTTGGTTTATTGGTTTAAATGAATAGCATGTCGAATGGATTTTAACGACAAAAGATTAAATAAAATTTTTTAAAGTAAGATGTAACATCGGGTCTCACTAATTCCGATTCTTATTGCAGTTAAGCTTGGTATAGGGCTTAGCAATTTTTACCTCTATAATCCGAAGGCCAAAAGTAGGTAAATGGATATTTTAAACCAAGTACTTAAGCTAAATACTATAATTAAGTAATATTGAAATGAAGCATTACAATAGATTCAAAAGAACTAATGATAATCTGAAATAAAAATACAACAAGACAGTTCCCTAAAACAACTACATAATGATGTGGAGAGTGAAGTAAGCAGTTGTAATCTTTTAAAAGAAAATGAATTTAAGAACGATTCAAAAAAATTTTCAGTAAGTATATAAATTAGTATAACAGTCTCGTGAAGAATTTCACCAAAGATTAATTCACAAAATTCCACCATATACCAATACGAAACCAGAATGAACGTTGCGGATAATAAGGTGCAGTAAAATTGTTGTAGGTAAAATGATATTTGTCTGATTGATTTAACGTATTAAGATTTTCTGCGCGGATAAATGCTTTGAAGCTCTTGATGCGAAAGTCGAGATAAGCTGTAACCTCGGGACGATTTGCTCTTGTGCTAAACGAATCTTGAACGAAGAACTGACCATTAAACGGTGAATAATTGTCCGCTGTAAAAGGCGTATTGTATCTTACTTCGAAGCCTGTTGAAATAAAAAGATTTTTAAAAAAATTTCCCTCAAATGCAAAGCGATTTCTTGTAAAAAAGAAAGGAAGATTTACAGGCGCTGCTCCTGTTCTTTGTTGCACATGCGCTTCTATATACCAGTTCCAATGATGCGTAAGTCGCAACGTTTTATCTGCTTCGATATGGAGCACATTGAACAAAGCAGATTGCTGTTTCGCAGTAAAGTAGCTATCGAAATACATGTAATTGGTGATAAAATAATATTCACCGGAAAGCGCTATTCCAAGTTTTGCGAGACTGATGTTTGCAAAAGCTCTTGAAATATTTTCAGCGCTAAACTTTGAATCGGGTATTACAGGAAATGAAGTAACTCCTGCATTAAAGATCGAAGATGGTGAACGGTTCACGTTTTGAAAACCCACTAATAAGTTTCCTGTTTTGTTGTTGAGCACCCGTTCAAGACTAATGTATGCTTCATAATCTCCGGCATAATTGCCCGCTGTATAAAAACGACCGCTTGCAACAACATCCCATTTTTGATCGCGTGTGCGATTGCGATACTCACCCGAAAGATAAACGTTGGTATATCTTGATTTGTAAGGAAAATAACCCCCGGCAATGTATTCATAACCTGCGCCTGCTTTAAGAAACTGGTTAAGATTATTTTTTTGCGGATAAGAAATGATGCTGAAATCGTTGGTTAATTTTTGCCACTGGTCTCTGAAATAAACAGTGCTGCCGTTAGGCAAAAACTGATAGTACTGCAGATAAACAGAATCGTATGGACTCTCATCCTGAAATACATAATTCTCCTTACGGTATTCGATCGTGTGCTGAAATCTTATGCGCGGATAAAACAGTCTGTAAGTGATAGAATCAGTAACAAGAGAATCTTTTTGGCCCAAGTCGTAACTCTGTCTAAACAATAGAATGTGTTGGTCGTAAATTGAGCCTGTGGCAATGTTTGTGTTGAAAGGATTTCTTTGGAAAGAAGTTGCTGCTCCCAGCTGTACTTGTATTCTAAAAGGATCGTTCAAATCAAGTCCTGTAAGTTTTGCCGTTGGGCTAATGCCACCATTTTCTGATGAACGAATTTTATTGCTGATAAAAATAAATGAATTGTTATACCGCTTTGCAGTTCCGGTATAGGATATATTGAAGCGAATATTACCATTATTGGTATTTTGATTTTTAAAAGAACCGGGCGCATTTACCAAGCGAAACTCTGCAGCAAAATTTATTTTACTCTTTCGGTTTTGCGTATGCATTACATTAATGTACTGTTCACTCTTGCTGCCAATTAAATAACCAAGCTCTGTGTAAGGTCTGCTTGTTGTAAAGAAACGTGTGTTTTCAGGAGTAAAATAATAAACATCATAACTGTGAAAACCCGCGTCCCATCCCGGTTTCATGTACGGTTGAAAAATATATGAATGTGCCGCATTGCCAAAATTTCCAAGATCATAATAATAATAAGGCAAAGGGTAGCGCGAATAAAAATCGTTGATCGAAGAATCAAGTTTATGCGGTCTTGTTGAATCGAAAAAATGATAAGTGATGGTAATGGAGTCTTCTAAAGGATCTCTGTGCTGTAATTGTTTCTGATCTTGCCCTTTTCCGGTTGTATCCTGCCCTTGTGACGGAAGCCGGCTAAGATTTCTTGGTATAGCATTGGTAGGAAGCTGCGCATGAGCATGAATACAACTTAGTGCAGTTACAATTAAACATGCTATATAAATAATTCGTCCCTGAAACATTAATAAAAAACAATTCCGCAAAATAAAGGGAAAGGTGTGAATGAAAAGACAATTCTGTTCTGTGTTTTAGGTTTTGTATTTTATGTTTAACAAAGAATGAAAAGCCTGTTTTACGTTTTGTGTTTTTGGTTTAACGATAAATTTTAGAACGCTTTGTTTGAAGTTAACACAAAACCTAAAACTAAATCACAGTCATTAACTCTTTAAACAAGATTGTAAGCTTCGGCTCTGCATCTTTTGCAGCAGCGAGCACTTCTTCATGTGTAATAATATTATCCTCTTCACGAATGCCAAGGTCGGTTATAACGCTTACTGCTAAAACCTTTAATCCTGCATGCACTGCGGTTATTACTTCCTGCACAGTGCTCATACCAACTGCATCGCCGCCAACTGCTTTTATTAACCGGTATTCTGCATGTGTTTCAAATGTGGGTCCTGTAACTGCCGTATAAATACCTTCTTTTAAATTAAGACTATATTTTTCTGCAATTTGTTTTGCTTTTGCTATAATGTTTTTGTTGTAGGGCTCACTCATATCAGGAAAACGTGTGCCCAACTCATCTTCATTTTTACCAATCAATGGATTCACCGTAAAAAAACTGATGTGGTCTTTTATTACCATTAAATCACCCACTTTAAAACTTGTATTCACAGCGCCCGCTGCATTCGAAAGCAGCAGTGTGTGAATACCCAACATTTTCATTAGTCTTATCGGGTAAGTAACTTGTTGTGGGGTATAACCTTCATAATAATGAAACCGGCCTGCCATTACTGCAACACGTTTTCCATTTAATTCACCAAGAATTAAATTACCACGATGTCCTTCAACAGTGCTTACGGGAAAGTGTGGAATATTTGAATAAGAAATTTCTTTTTCAACTTTTATTTCTTGCACGAAATTGCCCAAACCACTGCCAAGAATAATTCCGATTTCGGGTTGATGAGGATAAATAGATTTGATGTAGTTGGTTGTTTCTTTGAGTTGTTGCATTAGTTGAGATGGCATGATGGTGTGTGAAATTTGGTTTTAAAAACTGCAACATTACTAATTTGCTGCAAAGGAGCAAAGATTCTACAGTTTATATTCGTGTGTCTTCACGTCCTCATCGCGCTGTAAACAATATTTATTTTATTTTAGCTATTCATGAAAAGAATAATTTTCTTAACACAAACGTTTGCTCTGCTTTTTTATTTAAGCTCCTGCAACTCGGGAACATTATCAAACAATAATTCTATTGCCATAGATTCTGCAACAATCGCAGCAGGTGAAACATCATTCAACCGTAATTGCAGCGGCTGTCACAACTTTAGGCAAGATGACATTGGTCCTCGATTAAGCGGGATAACAACAAAAGTTTCTGTGCCATGGATAGAAAATTTTATAAAAGACCCGCAACAAATTATTTCATCAGGCGATGCACATGCTCAGGAATTATATAAAAAATATAAAGTGGTGATGCCTTCTTTTTCAACTTTGAGTGAAGACGAAGTGAAAAGCATCGTTGCATTTTTGCACTCTCATAAAGAAGTTCACGCACAAAAAGAGAAAGAAATTGGCAATGCATTATCAAACCCGATTCCGGAAACCATCAAACCATCAAACCTTGTTGCAGATTTACAATTGATAACACAGGTTCCTGCGTCGAGTGATAGCGGCAAATTGCCTTTGGCAAGAATTACAAAACTGGGCTATCAACCAAACGGAAATTTATTTCTTCTTGACTTGCGTGGTAAATTGTATCACTTAGAGAACAATAAGCCTGTGGTTTATATGGATATGGCAAAGCTTAAACCGAAGTTTATCAATCAACCCGGACTTGCTACAGGTTTTGGAAGTTTTGCATTTCATCCTGACTTTGAAAAGAATCATCTGTTATATACTACGCATACAGAATCACCGGGCTCGGGCAAAGCCGATTTTACTTACGACGATTCCATTAACGTAATGCTGCAATGGGTGATTACCGAATGGAAAGTAGATGATCCAAATGCTGCACCATTTTCCGGTACAGGGCATGAGTTGCTAAGAATAAATATGGTTACAGGCATTCACGGGGTACAGGAAATCACATTCAATCCACTTGCAAAAGCCGGCGATGAAGATTATGGATTATTGTACATAGGAATTGGTGACGGTGGCGCTGTCGAAGAAGGTTATCCGTTTCTTGTACATAGTAAAGAAAAAATTTGGGGAACAGTTATTCGAATTGATCCCGCAGGCAGAAACAGTGCAAATAAACAATATGGAATTCCTGCACACAATCCTTTTATTAATGATACAAACAATAAAACACTCAAAGAAATTTATGCTTATGGGTTTAGAAATCCGCATCGCATAACTTGGAATAAGTCCGGTGAAATGTTTGTTTCAAATGTTGGTCATGGAAATATTGAATCGCTCGATATGATTATCGCAGGACATGATTACGGATGGCCCATTAGAGAAGGAAGTTTTGTGGTAAACCCTTATGGAGATTTGAATAAAGTTTATCCGCTTCCATCAAATGACAGCATTTATAAAATAACATATCCTGTTGCTGAATACGATCATGATGAAGGTAAAGCAATTTGCGGCGGGTATGAATATTGGGGCAATACGATACCAGAATTGAAAGGCAAATTTTTATTTGGTGATATTCCGACCGGCAGATTATTTTATATTGAAGTAGCCGATATAAAATTAGAAAAGCAAGCACCCATTCATGAATGGAAGATTGCGTTGAATGGCTCTGTAAAAACGCTTAAAGAATTATGTGGAAATGATCGGGTTGATCTTCATTTAGGAAGAGATGCAAAGGGTGAATTGTATATTCTTACAAAGGCTGATGGAAAATTGTATAAGTTGATGAGGGCGGAAAAATCGTAAACCGGTAATCGGGGAAACTTTAAGACGTGAGGAGGACAATAAACCTTAACCTCTAATGGGTATCTATAACTGTTATATTTCTTTCTTCTATCAAGTTTCACAAGATCCTCAAAGAATTATTCTTGAAATTTATTTTATAAATAACTTGCATAGAACAAATCTCGCTTTAACACTGTTTAACTCAACACAAAAACACCATTATGAAATCACGTCGCGACTTTTTGCAAAAAATGGCTGCCGCAACTATAGCAGTCCCTTTTGTTTCGCAGCAAGCTTCAGCAAAAAAAACATCATATAACAAACCTTACGATGGTCCTGTTTTACGCGTTGCAATTATGGGTCTTGGCAGTTATGGAACACGTGTAGCAGAAGCAATGCGTGATTGTAAAATGGCAAAACTTGTTGGCGTTATAAGTGGTACTCCTTCTAAAATTACGGCATGGCAGTCGAAGTATAATATTCCTGAAAAAAATTGTTACAACTACGAGAATTTCGACAACATAAAAAACAATCCTGATATTGATGCAGTATATATCATCACGCCAAACGGGTTGCATCGTGATGAGGCAATTCGGGTTGCCAAAGCAGGCAAACATGTTATATGCGAAAAACCGATGTCAATAAATGCAAAGCAAGGACAAGAAATGGTTGATGCATGCAAGAAAGCGAATGTAAAATTACTTGTAGGTTATCGTATGCACTTTGAACCTAAGACACTTGAAATTATTCGAATGAGAAAAGCAGGTGAGCTTGGCAAAATTTTATTCTTTCAGGGTCTTAGTGGTTTTACCATTGGCGATCCTACGCAATGGCGTTTAAACAAAGAACTTGCAGGCGGCGGTTCTTTAATGGATATTGGAATTTATTCTGTAAATGGTTCACGTTACATGATAGGAGAGGAGCCGGTTTGGGTTACAGCACAGGAAACAAAAACCGATCCTGTAAAATTTAAAGAAGGTGTAGATGAAACCATACAATTTCAATTAGGTTTTCCAAGTGGAGCCGTTGCTTCCTGTCTCACAACCTATAAAATGAATAACCTCGATCGCTTTTTCTTAAATGGTGAACAAGGTTTTGCAGAGCTGATGCCTGCCACCGGTTATGGCCCAATTATGGGACGTACGCACAAAGGCGAATTAACACAACCAATTGTAACACACCAAACCGTGCAAATGGATGAAATGTCTGCTATTATTTTGCAAGGCAAACAACCTGTTGTTCCTGTAGATGGTGAAGAAGCTGTGAAGGATTTAAAAATTATGGATGCTATTTATGAAGCAGCACGAACAGGTAAAAAGATACAGTTGAAGTTGTGATAACAATTTAACGTTGGATCGCTGATGCTGCATAGCGTTCTTGCTTCGACGCAAGAAAAGCATCATAGCGATAATAAAGCTTGGCTCATAAAAAACTTAACGTGCGGCACTTCTTGCAAAGCTTCCTGTAAGTGCAGCAAATCCCGATATTACTCCCCCGATAAATGCTGTAATAAGAACGAGTATGAATGACGACCCACCTAATGGTAATACGTTTGCTACACGTTGAGCAAGTATTCCATCGTTTGCACTATTGATAATCATTGCATGAATGCCATGCAATAGCGCTAACGCTATAAAGCCAGCTGCAAAAGCCTTTGCAGGTTTTTGATGAATCGCGACTGCAACAATCAGCGATGTTATGGCAAAACTCCACCATGCAGAATACAAGGTGGCTGCATAACCCAAAAGAGCGGTAAGTATAATTGTTGTGAGAAATTTCATTGTTTACGATTTTGTGAAGATGAGCTTTCCTTTTAATTGTTGGTATTGCTGCATTTCTGTTTTGTTTGCAAAGAGCAATTTATAATAGTTGCCGGGAAGATAATCGCTGATGAACATATCGTAGTACTTGCTGCCAGGATTACCGCTTTGACCGCCGGGATAAATTCCATACGCATTTATTTTATCAGTAAGTTCCACAACCATGCGCCAGCTTGGTCCATGAAACTGCGTATAAGCATTTATAATATTTCTTCCGCCGCCCGATGGAAGCTTTAATTTGCTAAGTGCGGGAATGCGCAACAAGTGTCGCATACCACTTTCTTTGAATCTTCCCCATTCCAGTTTGTGTAGTAAATCGAGATGCATTAATGTGTCGGTGATTTTTTTGAAAGCGATGTTTATGTTATCTGCTGTTGTTTCTTTTTCAGATGTATTAGTGTTGTCTGCAAACAGATAAGCGGTTGAATCTTTTATGATGCCATCGAGTAAAGTGGTTTGTTCGGGCCAAGGCAACGGTAACGACGATTGAGAAAATTCATCGCTGTAAGTTGTAGTCATTAAACTATCCCACCAAAGCGAGAAGACTGTTGCTCCCGCCTGATTTGAATCATTATACAAATTCCAGCTTTTGAATACATCGAGATATTTTTTTTCATTGCTGTTGAGATTGTTCTCGTTAATATACTTAAGCAACACCGGTCTTGCCATTTCTGCAAACACATTGTAGTTATTTGTTTGCAAATGTTTCATATCGTCAACAGTAATATTGTTCATGTTTTGCAACAACCGGTTTATTAAGTATCCCCGATACATTGGATAAGTGCCACCGAGATAGTATGGATAAGAGGTATCATAAGGTAATTGATTGGCGCTGCTTACAAAACCTCTTTCAGGGTTGTGCATAATAAGATTGGCACTGTCGGGAATAAAGCCACGCCATGCAAAACTGGTATCATCACCCGGCATAATAAAATCGCCTTGACCTCTCCATTTAGCAGGAAATTGCCCCTGTTGTTTTAAAACAATATCACCACTTTTTGTAGCGAATAGCATGTTCTGTCCCGGACATTGATAAGTTGAAATAGCATCGAGGTAATCGTTATAATTTTTTGCATGGTCGAGTTTATAAAACGTTTTTAACTCATTGCTTCCTGAATGGGCTTTCCAGCAACAGGCATAAGCTTTATTGGTGTTGAGTTTGTCGGGATAAGATTTGTCGTACATCACTGGTCCCCATACCGTCATGGCAATATGTTCTGTATCGCTTGACTTGTCTTTTATTTTTATTATCTCATCTCTAAACTGTGTTTGATGCCATGAGCCATTATACCAATATTGTTGCATGGTGGTGTCTTTAAATTTCACTTCATAATAATCGCGCACATCGCGTTCTGCATTGGTAAAACCCCATGCACAATTATCGTTAAAGCCAATAATAACACTTGGTGCTCCGGGAAAACCCACTCCATAAACATTCAATGTTGGAGTGGTAAGCTGTATCTCATACCACAAAGATGGAAGGTATAAACTCAGGTGTGGATCATTACACAAAATAGCTGCACCATTTTTTGTTTTTGATGGCGCCACTGCCCAGTTGTTGCTGCCATTTTCTTTATCAGGTTTTATAGGTGGCTCAACTGGTGCTACGGTTCTTTTAAAAGTAAAGTAAAGTGAATCTGCTGTGGCAGGTGGTGTCATGTTAACACCTTGTTTTGGAAGAGGTGTTGCTTTGGGAATTATAGGATCCAATGAATCATGCCCGTAAGGAAACAATGCCGCATATTGTTCTTTTGTAAAAATTGATTTCGCATTTGTTTTTTCAAAATCTTCTTCAAAACCCGCAAGATCGAGCGACATATATTTCAGGAACAAAGCAGATTTAAGATTTGTCCATAGTTCCGGTTTATAGTTGAGCAATTTATATTCAAAAGGATAAGAGCTTTCATCCAATGTATTTATGTATGCATTTACACCCTCCGCGTATGCATCGTAAACAGCTTTTGTTTCAGGATCGGCTTCAATTGTTTTTAAAGAATTTTCTGCGGCATATACCATTCCAAGACGGCGAAAAAATTTATCAACCTTCAAAAAGTTTGTACCGTTAGAACTATCACCCATTATTTCACTCAATCTTCCGCCTGCTGCACGCGTTTGAAAATCCATTTGCCATAAACGAAATTTTGCATGCAGATAACCCTCGATAAAAAATGCATCGTGTTCATTATCGGCATAAACATGTGGCACCAAACGTTCGTCAAAATAAACTTCAGCATTGCCGTGTAAGTTCTGCAATTTTAGCTCACCGTTAAAGTCTTCATTTACGGGTTCTGCATTTTGCCAAAATCCTTTTGCAGGTGAAAGAAAATAACCGAGTCGCGGTGTTTTGCTGCCCCCTGCGGGCAACTGCACATCAAGTGAAACGATTAAACTTATGGTTATACCGGCGCAAATAACAGCAAGGATAAATGGAACAGTTTTCATGCAATGGTTTTAACGAGTTGAAAATAGTAATAATTATGATTTGATGATTGAAATGTTAACGCTGATTGTAAATGATTATAATGATGACAATGATTTTTATGAGCCGGGCAGAAGTTTTTTATGGCATCACCTCTTGCGTCGTCACTGACCCGAGTTTGGCTTGTGCGCAGCATCGGGGCACACTTGTACTTGAGGAAATTCTATGGATCTGATAATCAGTACATAGTCTGACCGTCCCGGTCTGACTACTCTCTCTCTACTCGTCTAATTGAAATATCTTTTATTACACATTAAGTTCTCCAATTAACATCTTCACTTCTTCTTCACTGTTAAAAGCATGCAACACAATTCTCAATCTCTCTTTTCCTTTTGGAACTGTAGGATATAAAATAGGACGAACGTCAAAACCTTTTTGCCGCAATTTTTCTGATAAGATTTTTACTGCATCGTTGCCCGGCACAACAACAACTTGAATAGGTGTTTGCGAAGGTAATTTTTCAAATGGAATTTTTGATGACTGAAACATTTGAATAAGATGTTGCAAGTGCTTACGCTCTTCCATCATGAAAGGAAAAATTTTATAACTGTTTTTGATCACAGCTATGGTATGTTCAGGTAAGGCAGTTGAATAGATAAAACTTCTTGCGAAGTTGATAAAATAATCTGTCAACAGTTGTGAACCTAATACAGCAGCGCCATGACACCCGCACCCTTTTCCAAAAGTATGCACGCGGCAAAATATTTCATCTTGTAATGTGAGTTGTTGCACAAGACCTTCACCTCTTTCCCCAACAACGCCTGTTGCATGCGCTTCGTCAATTATCAAATGTGCATTGTATTTTTTGCAAAGCTGAACAATCTGCAGCAATGGACAAATATCTCCGTCCATGCTGAACACCGATTCTGTTACAACGAATATGTTTTTGTTTGTTGGTGTTGAAGCATGCTGTAACTTTTTTTCAAGTTCATTCAAATCATTATGCGCAAAAGAAAAAGATTGAGCAAATGATAAACGAATACCATCGCGTATAGATGCGTGTGAAAGAAAATCGTAAATAACAAGATCTCCCTTTTGAGGCACGCAAGAAAGAATACCAACATTTGCATCGTAGCCGGAATTAAATATCAGTGCTGCTTCTGATTGATGAAACAATGCAATTTCTTTTTCAACTTCTTCAATCAACGGATAATTGCCACTCAACAATCTTGAACCTGTTGAACCGGTTCTCCACTTACGACTCACGATTGACGACTCACGTAATAAATTATTTCTCACAATTCCCAAATAATCATTCGAACAAAAATCAATCTTATCGGTATTTATCTTAAGTGTTCGAAATGCGTTTTGCTCTTTTCGCTCATTTAATTTTTTATTCAGAAAATCATCGTTGTACATTTTTCAAAGCTAAAGTTTTGTAACAGATATTTGCAGTGAGGATGAATGGTTAATTGGTTTATTAGTTTATTGGTTTATTAGGAGTTAATCCATTGACCATTCGCGATTCACGATTGACGATTCGCGAAATCATTCACGATTCACGATATGGAACTACTTAGCAATAACACAAAAAATATTCTCGGTTTACAATTGCCAACCGATCCGCGCTGGGTTGATCTTGCAAGCATTAGTCTGCAGGAAATTTTAACTGATCATGCATATTGCGAACAAAAAGCAGCTACAAGTTGCATTTCACTTATTCAAAAACATCCTGACAAAGAAATGTTAGTGAATGAGCTTGCGCCTGTTGTAACTGAAGAGTGGGGACATTTTCGTTTGGTGCTTCAGGAACTGCGAAAACGTGGTTTACAATTAGGCAAGCAACGCAGAGATGAATATGTAAATAAGTTACTCGAGTTTCAGAGAAAGGGCGGAAGTGAGCATGATAGATTTTTAGACCAACTCCTAACGATGGCTTTGATAGAAGCGAGAAGTTGTGAGCGTTTTAAACGGTTAAGTGAAGGTTTAAAAGATGAATATCTTCAAAATTTTTATCGCCGTTTTATGGAAAGCGAGGCAGGACATTATACCTTATTTATAGAACTCGCCGAAACATATATTGATAAAGAAAAAGTTCGAAAACGCTGGAAAGAATGGCTTGAGTATGAAGCAAGAGTTATAAATGGGCTTGAAGTGAGAGGCGACAGGATGCATTGAGAATATTGAACAAGGAACAAGGAATAACGAATAAAATGTTTAATTACCGACTCTCAATGTTTAATGATAACCGAAATCAAATTGAGCATTGAATATAAAAAATTGAGCATTGAGAATTTTTTGGTTCTTGGTGCTTTTCTGATATTCATTATTTTTAGCGGCTAAATTGTACACTATGGTTGCTTCAATGAGAAAATGGTTCAATGAAAATTTTACTGAAGAAAAATACAAAGCTTATATAAAAGAATTACACCAGAAACACCCCGGCGCAATTGAGTTCCGTATTGCTGAAACACCCGTCTTTGTTGATAAAGCTTTTAAAGAAAAATTACTCGCTGCCTGCGAAAACATTGTTGATGTAATAACACAATTCAATTTTAAATCTTTAACGGCACATGCTATTCCTGCTGACATAAAAGTGCCTAATGAAACTTCTCATTCGCATTTTATCGCTTTTGATTTTGGTATTTGTGAAAACGAGAAAGGTGAGCTTGAGCCGCAGTTGATAGAGATGCAGGGCTTCCCTACTTTATTTGCATTTCAGGTTTTTCAGGATGAAGCAGCAAGAAAATATTTTGATATTCCTGATAACTATGACCCTTATTTAAATGGCTTCAATAAAAAAACGTATCTGCAATTATTAAAAGAAATCATTGTAAAAGATTACGAACCCGAAAATGTAATACTCCTCGAAGTATTGCCACATCAGCAAAAAACAAGAATAGATTTTTATTGCACACAGGATTATCTTAAGATCCCTGTTATCTGCTTAACCGAACTTATAAAGGAAGGGAAAAAATTATACTACAGAAACATAGAAAACGAATTGGTTGAAGTAAAGCGGATTTACAATCGCGTAATATTCGATGATCTGCAGCAACAATCTCCGGAGATTCAGGAAAAAGGAGAAATTTTATTTGAAGAACTTGATGTTGAATGGGTGCCGCATCCCAATTGGTTTTATCGTATCAGTAAATTCACTCTGCCTTATATAAAACATCGTTATGTGCCCGAAACAAATTTCTTAAGCGATGTAAAAAAACTTCCTGATGATTTAGAAAATTATGTTCTCAAACCTTTGTTCTCATTTGCAGGACAAGGTGTAGTGATAGACCTTACCAAAGCCGATATTGAAAAAGTAAAAGACCCTCGCAACTGGATATTGCAGCGCAAAGTGAAATATGCCGATGTAATTCAAACACCAGATATTCCCGCTAAAGCAGAAATCCGAATTTTTTATTTCTGGAGAGATGGAGAAGCAAGACCAATTGCAACACAAAATCTTGCCCGAATCAGCAAAGGCAAAATGATTGGTGTTCGCTACAACAAAGACAAGGAGTGGGTGGGAAGCAGCTTGGTGTATTTTGAGAAGTAATAAAGTCTTTCAATAAATCAGTTTTTCTTGTCCAAAATTTTCCATGAAGAATATTCAATGCTAAACTTACAACGAAGCTACAATCTATAAATTGAAAATTCAGAATTTCAAATGTCGTTTAGTTATACTCGATTGCAATCGTCGCGAATGGTCAGACCACTTCAAGTGGTCAGACCAATATGCGACCAAATTTCTTTCTAAAAGATTCTGCTTTCTAAAAGACCCACATCTTTTGGACTCTTTTTACACCTCTCTTTCTTCCGTTCGCCTACGCCTAACCACCACTCACCTAAGAAAATTTGGTTTATTTTATAAACCAGTTTATGTTTGCGAAATCAAAATGAAAACTTCTATGAAACGGATAATGTTGCTTATGGGATTGTTGATGGCTTCAGTAAGCTTATATGCACAGGTAACTATAAGCGGAAAAGTAAAGGATAACAAAGGCAAACCGCTTCCCGGAGCGAGTGTTTCGCTCAAAGGAAGCTACGATGGCGCAGTAGTTGACTCCCTCGGCAATTATAAATTCACTACAACTGAACATGGCAATTTTACTTTATCAGTTACAATTTCGGGTTATAAATCTTATGAACAACAAATAACAATAGATAAAGACCCTATTACAATTGATGTATCGCTCAAAGAAGAACTGAATGAATTAAAAGCAGTGACCGTAACTGCAGGCGCATTTGCGGCGAGCGATACTAAACGTGCTGCAACTGTTCTTAGTCCGATAGATATTGTTACTGTGGCTGGTTCAAACGGGGATGTTTCATCAGCAGTAAAAACGTTACCTGGTGCACAACAAATTGGTGAATCAGAAGGTTTATTCGTTCGCGGTGGTACGGGCGCCGAAACAAAACAATTCATTGATGGCACGCTTGTAAACAATCCCTACTTCACGAGCATTCCGGACATTGCAACACGTGGTCGTTTTTCTCCATTCTTATTTAAAGGAACAGTGTTTACAACCGGTGGTTATTCTGCTTTGTATGGTCAGGCATTATCTTCTGCATTGATACTTGAATCAATTGATTTGCCTGAACGTTCTGCTGCCAACTTATTTGTTTCTCCAATCGTTGCGGGTGCTGGTTTTCAGGATTTGGCAAAGAACAAGAAATCTTCATGGGGCGCGGATTACGCTTATGTAAATCTTGTGGCTTATTTCAATATTGTAAAACAAACACCGGATTATTTTCGCATGCCTGTGTTTCATAATGCAGATGCAAACTTTCGTATCAAAACAAAGAGTGGTGGCATGATAAAATATTATACAACCTTTAGCCATAGCGACCTTGGTTTAAGAAGAGCCGATGTTGACAGCATGGATTTAAAAGATGCGTTTGGTTTAAAAAATCTCAACTGGTACAATAATCTTAGCTGGAGAGAATATCTTGGCAAAGGTTGGAAAATGAACCTGGGAGCGGGTTACAGTACCAACGTTGATGACATTACACAACAGTTGCAAAATCAAAACAACGAACAGGTTTTCTTAACTGATAAACCGTGGGCATATTCCAAAAACTTTATCATTCATAACAGGCAGGATTTATCACAGCTAAGAGCAGTGTTTGAAAAGAAACTGTTTGGCATAAGTACCCTTCGCTTCGGAAGCGAGTATTGGTATGCAATTAACAATGGAGAATATAACGATACGGTAAGAAATCTTACAGATAATTATCAGGCTGTGTTTGCAGAAACAGAATTGCATATCACCAACGACCTTGCTGCACAAATTGGCGGACGCTTTGAACACTCATCCATCATTGATAAAGCAAACTTTGCTCCGCGTATTTCACTTGCATACAAAGTGGGCAATGGTGCACAGGTTTCTGCTGCGTACGGAATATTTTATCAGAAGCCCGAAACCCAGCAGTTGATGTACACGACAAATCTCGGTTATACAAAAGCAACTCATTATATCATCAATTATCAAAAGTCAACGACACAAAGAATATTTCGCGTAGAAGCGTTTTATAAAAAATACGATGACCTTGTAAAGACTTATCCTGTGAATTACTACTACTCTAATTACAACAACGACGGAACTGGTTATGCAAAAGGCATTGAGTTTTTCTGGAGAGATAAAAAGAGCATTAAAAATCTTGATTACTGGATAAGCTATTCTTATCTCGATACAAAACGTGATTACCTTAATTATCCAAGCGAGTTGCATCCTGATTTTGCTGCCAATCACACATTGTCTGTTGTAACCAAACGCTTCTTTACAAAAATGAAAACAGGTTTCAATCTCACGTATAGCTGGGCAACCGGAAGACCTTATTACAACTTTATGTACAATGGCACAGGCAACAAATATGAAATTGCAGACCAAGGCAAAACAAAAGATTACAACAGTCTTGGTTTTAGCGTGAATTATCTTCCAAATCTCGGCAAGCAAAATGCAAGATTATTCTATGTACTTATTGCAAGTGTAACAAATGTGCTTGGCAGCAATCAAGTGTACGGGTACCATTATTCGTACAATGGTTTAAACAGGCAGCCCATCACTCCGCCTGCAAAAAGATTTTACTTCATCGGTGCATTCTTTAGCTGGGGAGTGGATAGAACACAGGATGCGATTAATAATAATCTTTAGTGAGTAGTGAGTGGTGAGTAGCGAGTGAATAATTTTTATGAACCAAACTGAAGAATAAGAATTGAACTTCCGTTGCGTCGCACTCTTGTACTGTTGAATTTTTATTGAGCAAGTTGAACCCAATAATAAAACAGAAACACAAACAAAAAGTTCTTTGATTAAGTGATGAAGTTCGAATCATCATCAAGGGCCTCAACAGTTGAAGTATAGTAGTATTAAAGCCGAATCAAAATGTCTGAACGTGGATTTGGGGAGATTTGAAGGATTAAGAGGATAAAATAAAAAGTGAGAAGATCGAACCTAACATCAAGGCTTAACAGTTGAAGTCACAGTAGCACTAAAGCTCAATCAAGGCAAATGAAAGAAACGTGCTGTATATCGTTTCTTTCTTGATTTTTCTTTGTTACTTTCTTTGTATCAAGACAAAGAAAGTAAATAGAGACCAAGAAAATATAAGCGAAAACAAATTTAGAACGACGTTGAGAATGTGAGATAAAAAACAAGTAAGAAAATATAAACGGCTGTTGAGCATGAACGCTAAAGCCACTCATCGTTCCGAAAGCACAAGTGAGTGACACAACAGACGCTTAATAGAATTACTTCAGCCAGTCAACAAAAAAATAAAAACATTAAAAACAAAATCAAATATGAAAACAATCATTGCCGCAATTGCACTATTGGCAACCGTTTCAGTTAATGCACAAAGCGATAAGTATGCAGATGCCATGAAAAAAAATCTCGCATTGTTCGATTCTGCAAAGTCAACACAGGATTTTCAAAATCTTGCAGCAGCATTTGAAAGAATCGGTGACGCAGAAAAAACACAATGGCTTCCATATTATTATGCAGGACTTTCTTTATCAATGATGGGTTGGCAGGATGAGAAGCTCGACAAAGACGCCAACTCAGAAAAAATAAAATCGTTGTGCGATAAAGCCGATGCGCTTACAACCGATAATGCAGACAAATCTGAAATAAACACATTGCGCAACATGGCTGCAACACAACAAATGATGGTTGATCCGCAATCGCGCTGGATGAGTTACGGACAAGAAGCAGGAACCGCTTTACAAAAAGCAACGGAAGAAAATCCAAACAATCCACGCGTTTATTATTTGCAGGGAATGAGTTTGTTTAATACGCCGGAACAATTTGGCGGCGGTAAGGATAAAGCGAAACCGGTATTTGAAAAAGCAGTGGCAATGTATAAAGCAGCACAGCCAAAGCCAATGTATCCGCAATGGGGACAACAACAGGCTGAAGAAATGTTGGCGAAGTGCCAATAGCAGGATGATTAAAGCGGCAGCATCCCGTTTGTACGGGATGCTTTTGCGTTTGTAACGACCTCACCCCCAACTCCCGATAAATCGGGACAGACTTTCTCCAAAGGAGAGGGGCAACGGTTACAGAATCACCAACAATGGCGACATAATTTACTATTCAAATTTGTGCAATAAGTTTTTTATGCAGGACGAAAAACAATTAAGCGAACGTGAAAGCCTTGAGCTCATCAATCGAATGATACATGAAGCAAAAGGTTATTTTTATGAAAGTGGAATTGCGGCTTTGTTGTATGGCTTTACCATTTTGGTTTGCAGCATTCTCACTTATTTGATGGAAAAAAAGTTTATCACATTTCCGTTTCATCCATTTTATATTCTTGTTCCTGTTTTTTTTGTGCAGGCGTGGATTCAATACAGGGAAGAAAAAAAGAAAAAAGCAAAAACCTTTACCGATGAAGCGATTGATTATGTGTGGATAGGTTTTTTTCTTTCTGCTATCGCCGCTTTCGGTGCAAACTTCGCAGGGCTTGGCTATATCACCATCACAATCATTTTATTTCTTTCTGCCTTCGCTGCTTTCTTAACAGGCATGATTGCAAAGTTTCGTTACCACATTATCTGTTCGTTTATCTGTTGGATAATTGCAGTGATTTCATTCTTCACACTAAAACCGGAAATTTATTTGTTGCTATCTGCCGTTGCAATACTTGTTTGGATAATACCCGGTTTTATGTTAAACGCGACTTTTAAAAAACTGCAACATGGAAAATGAAAAAACATTAACGGAAAAAGAAAGCTTTGAGATTATCACACAAATGATAAACAAAGCTAAAAGTGATTATCGCGAAACAGGAGTCGCCGCCCTAATGTGGGGGAGTATTGTAACATTTTGCAGTCTTGTAACTTTTATAAATTATTATTTGCAATGGCAACCGGCAAAGTACGTTTGGTTTCTTACTTACATTGCCGTAATACCGCAGATTATTATTTCTGTCCGGGAAAGTAAGAAAACAAAATACAAAACATACAATGCCGATGCTATGGGTGGTATCTGGATAAGCTTCGGCATAGCATTAATTCTGCTTATTTATTTCGTTAACACATTTAAAGCAGAACACAACGAAACACTGTTTTTAATTCTTTACGGTGTTCCAACTTTTGCAACCGGATACACGAGAAAATTTAAAGCGATGATTATTGGCGGCACTGCATGTTGGGCGTTTGCAATCGCAAACATGTACATAGTATTTCCCTATACAATGTTGTTAACCGCCGCTGCAGCATTGTTGGCATGGTTTATTCCGGGATTGATTTTACGAAGAAGATTTTTGAAAGCAAAAGAGCAGCATGTTTAAAGAGCTTGACCCCATATTACATTCGCAGTTGAGGCTTGCAGTTATGAGTTTGCTCATAAGTGTGAAGGAAGCAGAGTTCACTTTTATAAAAGAAAAAACAAACGCCACTGCGGGTAACCTAAGTGTGCAGATTCAAAAGCTAAAAGAAGCAGGCTATATAGAAGTTGTAAAAGAATTCAAAGACAATTACCCCAACACAACTTGTAAAATAACTTCTAAAGGAGTTTTAGCTTTTGAAGAGTATGTGAAGGTTTTACAACAATATTTAAATGTGAATCATAAGTGATTTTTTGGGACGAGCTGCAGTGCTACTATCATCGCCTGTTGTGTCACTCACTTGTGCGTTCGGAACATTGTGGGACATGTGTGCGACGGTGAGACAATAGAGATGAGGTTATTCGAAGTAATGTAAAAGCATACAATCATTACCAATCGTGAAAATCCTCTTAATCTGCGTTCCATTAATTCGTGCAATTCGTGAAAATTCGTGTAATTCGTGATATAAAAATTCGCGATTCAAATATTCGTGCTTAGCGCTTTCTCCAATAACTCTTTCGCTCTCCCTTGAAAACTCAATGTAAGCGCGGCATTCCTTCCGGGCTCACTCATTTTCTTCCATGTTTTACGCAATATTCTTATCACCATATCATCATCATGTTTCTTTATAAAATCTTCATACTGAAATTCCAGAAACACAAGACACAGTGCATTCTCCATTGTTTGTACTTCATCATCCAGCTTCATGTTCTCTTTAAGAATAATGTGTTGCACTGGTTTTGTTTCTTCCTCATTATAACCCGCTTCAAGCATCAACTCACGTGTGGTTGCTGCATGAAATTTTGCAAGCTCCGTTCTCCATTTATAATAACCTGCTTTACCTTTTGGATATTCCTCTCGAGGTATTTTCCATCTTCCAATATGCTGCCCTCTTGATGCAAGTTGCAACACTTCACTTGCATCTGGTTTTAATTTTTTTATCCAGTTGTATAATTGTAAAGCATAAAAATATTCTGCAGGATATTCAACATCTTCCCACGTAAAAACATGAGGGTCTTGTTTGTTGCAGTTATCAAATAATTCAAAAGCTTTATCGAGTTTATTCATGTATTGGAAAAAATTTAATGCTACAGAAACGTAATATTAGCATCTTGTGCAGTTACGTTATATGAGCTCTGCTCCAGCATTGCCTGGAGGAAAACAATGATCCTGTAACATTTTGTTTTTACGATGAATCTGCTGACACCATTAGTATAACACGAAAATATTCTTTCCCGACTTATCTGGCAATATCACGAGTCTTCTCATCATACTCATATCTTCATGCTCCAAGATATGACAATGATATACAAACTGCCCTTCCTGTGAACTATCGTTTAAAATATATTGATGAAGAAGATAAGTGATATAACCAGGCTTTGCACGCACTACATCCTTCCATCCCATTTCATTTGGTTCAGGCAAAATAAAATTTTCTATCCCACGCAAAGGCTTTCCTGAATCGTCTACTTTTTGTCTTCCCAAAATACGGAACCTGTTAAGATGTATGTGGATTGGATGCGCATCACCTGTACTGTTCCATATTGCCCATATTTCAGGTGAATAATTAGTGACTATTTTTTGATATTCTTGTGCGTTTGCATCTCCTGTATGCGCTTCAAGGTTCCATTCGGATTCATTTAAAAAAGCCATTGGAAAAGCCAATTCTTTTTGCAGCATCGGGTTTTGATCTACAAATTTCCGGTACGCTTCAGGCATTTCCTGATAAGTTGCTGCTTCGCTTATCTTAAGTCTGAATAAAGTGGCATTATCAAACAGATCAGATTCTTTTGAAAAAATCGCGGATAGTGAAGTATTGTTTATAGCTTTTGTTTTATCAGCGTGATTGTATTGATCTTCCAATGCTTTTTGCAAATTTATTTTGAATGTGTGATTGTTCTTGTAATAACTGTATAAATTTTGCGAAGCAGTAGTTTTTTTATAAACAGGGGAAGAAGAAAAGTTATTCAATGCATCAGTTAAAGTTGCTTCACTGACAGAAGAAGTAATCCCATTCTGATTAATATGAAACAGCATTACATAATTTGTAAGATCGCTAAACACCCCATTTTCATCAAACGGTATTATAACATCATCGCCAAAAGGTTCATCCGGCGCATAATTCAATAATACTAATGAAGTGCCTGATTCAAACGCAGAGAAATTAATCAGCACATCGGCGCGTTCTGCCGGAGCAAGTGTCAACGCAGAGTTGTCGTTGCCGATACGCGGAAATTTTCCATCAGGAAAGAAACCTCCTTCTGTGCCTATCTGTATAAAATTTTTGCTGAGTTTTGCATTATCTGTTGTATCAATTTTTCCATCTTTCCATTTGGCTAAAGCAATGCGGTAAAACCTGGAGTTTGATGCATTTAAAATTCTAAACCTGTACAAACTTTTATCAACGTTCATGTAAGGCCAAATTTTTCCGTTTACGGTAATAGTGTTTCCAAAAAATTCCGGCTCCCCTTCACCTTGCACACTATTATCATTGGCAAAATTTGACTGCGTAGTGTTGTAATACAGATAATTTGATTCGGTAAAAGATTTATCTTCTAAAATAAGCGGAATATCATACTTATATTTTATAAGCGAAGAAAAAATCTTTTCGTCTTCACCTTTTATAATATACATACCTGCCTGACCTGAATAGACATTTGGAGCAGTGCGCATCATAGCATGATCATGATACCATAGAATGGCGCCGTGATGACCTTCATATTTCATACTGTTGTTAAACGCCAATGGAACATTTTCCATTTTACTTTTAATAAAACTGCGTTCTCCCTCGGGAAAAACGTTTGGATAAAAATAATGCTGGCCTGTTTTGTTTTGCTCAAATTTTCCAAACAAACCCCATGTAATAGGAACAGGAGTAGAGTCGGGCGTGGGATAATATTTTGAAGTTGGATAACCATCGTTCTGCCATGTTACATTAGCGCCATGTAAATGCACGGAAGCACTGTAATAAGTTGACATCTCCATATATTTTTCATGCATCGGATCAACGCCGTTTGGAAACTTTCGAAAGTCAGGATACAATGCATGTTCAATCATAGGCGCATGCAGTGGATCGTTTACGTTATATATAATAGGTACAAACGGATGATCCTTTGTTTGTGAATCGTAAGTAGGGTATAACTGGTAATTAGCTTGATGTTGCAAAGTTTCATACACTTCATTAACCCAAAATATTTTTGTCGGATGCCCATAGTCACTGATAATGACGGGCCCTGGCAGAGCCGGTTGTTGATTGCTTTCGTTTGATACATATCCTAACACCCAAACAGGTTTTAAAACTTTAGGATCATCATAAAACTTTTGCTGAAATGCTTTAATGGTTATGGTATGTTCCTGTTCACCTGTAAGATAAGCTAATGATGAAGGATTTAATTCTGTTTGAAAAAGATTGGACGAACCCCAGCTTTTAATTAAGGCATGTGAAATAATACGTGGCAAATAATTGTCGTTGTTCATTGCCATGTGCATATCATGCTGTGAAAAACAAGCAAGGGAAAGCAAGCAACAAATAGTGTAAAAAAAATACTTCATGGTTAGAATTTTAATGAGGTGATTAAATAGTATAGGTTTTAGTAAAAAATTTATAAACTCTCCGTTAGCGCTTTAGCAAATGCTTTTTTAAATGGGGGGAAATTAAAAATAACAATTAGAATTATTAATCTGAAAAATTTTCCTTTAGCGGTCTTGTTTGAGCTATTGTAAACGCAACGTTCATGGTTGTTCTTCTCTTTTATTTTCCTGCGATAAAAAGGAACTAACCTCCGATGTTTTAATAGGAATAGAAAACAGATTAGCTTTTATCATTAGCCTAAGTAAAGGAACAACATCGAAAAGATAAGATGAACATATTAGTAATTCAATCAATTCATCGGAAATGTTTGTCAAACGGCTCAACAATTCAGCAAGCCACTCAAAATTTCTACTGCTTATGCAAACTCTTTGCAGACCATAAAGGAATAGAGTAAATTTATAGTGGATAAATCTATCACTTGCATATAAACACTCATAAAATATTCTTTTCTTTAATACTGGTTTGTTTTATTGTACTTATTAAAACACAAGCACAAACTGCATCTTTTCATCATATCAATACTTCCGACGGTTTATCTGAAAATAACGTGCGTTCAGTAGTCGTTGATAAAAACGGCTTCTTATGGATTGGAACCATTAACGGCTTAAATGTTTATGATGGATACACTGTCACTTCTTATAAAAAAGAAGACAAACCGCAAATAGCTTCGAATAATATTATCCATTTAACGTGTGATCACAATAACAGAATTTGGCTCGGAAGCAGCGAAGGAATTACATGGCTTGATGAAAAAAGAAATTTTCATCGTGTGATACTGGAGGATACAGTTTCAAGATTTGCGTGTAGAACCATTATGGAAACAAAAACTTATGGTCCTGTTTTATATACAAGTCTTGGTCAATTCTACTTTGATGAAAGAACACGTGCATGGACGAAACTGGATTGGATACCGAATGAAATAGCATACGAAAAATTTCATGATGCCGAACCGTTTGATGAAGATAAAATAATATACGCTACAGACAGTATTGTAATGATACTTGACTATGCAATCCGGAAGATTATTTACGAACAGCCATTTACGGCTGCATTTAGCTTGTGCCGTTACAGTGATCACGAAGTTGCAGTAGGTTTAGAACATGGTCTTGTACAGATTGCAGACATACATACAAAACAAATTGTAAAACAGTATAGACTCACCAGTGAACTCAACAAAAAAAAGATTAACTCCACTATTACTGAAGTGCGGCTTGCTTCCAACGGAAATCTTTTAGTCGCTACCGGTTATGCAGGTTTGGTGATTATTGACAGAGAAGGAAACATAACAAGATACACTCATGACCCGATTGATCCGTCATCTATTGGCTCAAATCTTATATGGCGCGTTTTAAGCACTAACAGCGGTGATATAATCGTGGGTACCAGTGTTGCGGGAGTAAGCATTTTTAATATTTATAATCGTGAAGCGGGATTTATTCATCTTTTTAGCGATGGCGAGGGAGACTTTTACGATAATTATGTTTCAAAAATGGCAGAGGATAAACACGGTGTATTATGGATCGGTGCATTGGAAAGATTGATACGTTGGGATAAAAATAATAACCGGGTTAAATTCTTCTATTACTTTTCTCCTCCAATTTGGAACGGAGCACAAAACCTTGAAATACGTGCAGTGTGTATAGACAAACTGGGACGTACATGGATAAGTGCACTGGGAGAGGGGATTGCAATTTTAAATGAGGCTACGGGTTCATTTAAAAAAATCATTCGAGATACTTCGCTTGGTGCGGCATTGAAAAGCCCTTTTGTCGTTGAACTGTACACCGCCTCTGATGGTACTATTTGGGCGGGCTCAACTACCGGCATGTACACTATTAATCCCGTTACTCTAAAAACACATGTATTTGATGAACACCCGGTTTTAAAACAAGTGGGCAATACAAGAGTCAATGCTTTCTTCGAAGATGTAAAAGGCTGCATGTGGATGGCTACTTATAACGGTGTATATTGTTATAACCGTTTAACCAATCACCTCGATCATTTCACAACAAAAGAAGGTCTTGTATCCGATCAGTGCTTTACTTTATCGAGCGATAACAAGGGAAAAATTTACGTATGTACCACCGAAGGCTTCAGCGTTATTTCAGAAGGGAAAATTTATTCTTATAACAGGACAAATGGTTTAAAGTATAACCATTGTGAGGGAGTGCTGCAAGACAAAGAAGGTAAATTATGGATTGCTAATTACAAATGCATTATACGTCTTGACCCTGAAACAGGCGCCATGCAATATTTCGACAAAGGAGCAGGTCTTGCAACCGATGGGTTTCGCATGGGGAGTTATTTAAAAACACAAACCGGAGAGCTAATCTGGGGAAACCGGGCCGGCATAAATTATTTTTACCCGCAACAACTTATAAATCATCCATCGGATTTTAAAGTAAATATTTATCGTGCGAATATTCGTGATTCCGGTTTTTATGTTTCTGGCAATGATAGTGTCTCCCTCCCATACAGGAACAACAATATCATTTTTCGTTTTACAGCCATTAGCCTGAAAGGTTCGCACAACATTCAATATCAATATATGCTTGAAGGATACGACAAGCAGTGGCAAAAAGGGACCGATGTGCGGGAAGCAAGATATTCATCACTTCATCCGGGGCAATATACATTCAAGGTTAAAGCCAGCATAGAAGGGATATATTGGACAAATTCGAGTAATACTATTAAGCTTTGTATAATTCCTCCTGTATGGCAGCAGTGGTGGTTTATAACAATTTCTGCGGTGGCGGTTGCGGTCATTATTTATTTGCTCGTACACAATCGCAGAAGAAAATTATATATTCAACAGGAAGAATTGGAAATAGAAAAAGGTATCAACTATTTTGCTTCAAGCATGTATGAACAACAGACGATTGAAAATATTTTGTGGGATGTTGCTAAAAATTGTATTGGTCGTTTACATTTCGAAGATTGCGTGATTTATCTGTTAGATAAAGAAAGAAATGTTTTGATACAAAAGGCTGCTCATGGTCCCAAAAGCCCCACACACTTTGAAATAGCCCAACCTATTGAAATACCGCTTGGCAAAGGTATTGTAGGAAGTGTAGCTGCAAATGGTAGAGCAGAAATAGTAAATGATACAACAAAAGATGCGCGTTATATTGTTGATGATCAGCAGCGCTTTTCAGAAATAACCGTTCCGATTATTTCAAATGGTGAAGTATTAGGCGTGATTGATTGCGAGCACTCAAAAAAAAGATTCTTTACTCAAAAGCATTTGTCTATTCTTACAACTATTGCTTCCTTGTGTGCAAATAAAATTGTAAGGACAAAGGCAGAAGAAGAAAAAGAACACGCACAGTTAAAGCTGATGGACACACAACGTAAAATGACTGAAGTGGAGATGCAAGCGCTGCGGGCCCAGATGAATCCTCATTTCATTTTCAATTGTCTTAACTCCATTAACCGTTATATAGTTAAAAGCGATCAGGCTACGGCATCACTATACTTAACAAAATTTGCAAAACTAATAAGATTGATTCTTGATAATTCAAATAACAAAAATGTAATTCTCTCTCATGAATTAGAAGCGCTGAAGCTGTACATTGAAATGGAAGCGCTGCGTTTTGATAAAAAATTTATGTATTGCATAACAGTGGATGATGATGTAAATACTGACAGTATTGAAGTGCCGCCATTGATTATTCAGCCCTATGTTGAAAATGCAATATGGCATGGTCTGCTTCACAAAGAAACTCCGGGCTGCTTGCATATTTCCATAAGTATGCCGGAAGAAAATGTATTACAATGCGTGATTGAAGATGATGGTGTTGGAAGAGAAAAAGCTAAAGAACTAAAAAGCAAATCTGCAACAACAAGAAAGTCGTTAGGTCTGAAACTGACTGAAAACAGATTAACTCTGTTGAACAAATATGCCGAATTGAGTGCGAGCATAGATATTATTGATTTGAAAACGGATGACAATGTTGCGGCGGGCACAAAAGTGATTCTAAAGATACCGGTACAATGGTGAATGGTCAATAGTGAATCAATACTGTTTAAGTTAGTGATTCTCGATTTGCTTTATTTCTACAATCCTTCGGGATTTTTAAAGTCTGAAGAAGTTGAATGGCATTACAAAAGCCATAACAAAAAAAATAATTATAAAATCTCAAATTAAACGTATGATACGATGTGTATTAATTGACGATGAAAGCAATAGCTTGGAAATGATGGAGTGGTTGCTGAAAACTTATTGTCCGCAGGTAACGATAGAAGCAATGTGCAATGCGGCTGACAAAGGAATTGAAGCTATTAATAAATACAGACCTGATGTTGTGTTTCTCGACATTGAAATGCCCTATATGAACGGGTTTGATATGCTGGAACAATTTGATAAACTGTTTTTTGATGTTGTGTTCTGCACCGCATACGATCAATTTGCGCTCAAGGCTTTTAAATACAGTGCGCTGAATTATTTATTAAAACCTGTTGATCCGGATGATCTTAAAGAAACCATTCGCCGGCTTGAAGAAAGAAGATCTGTTCCTTCAAGACAGCAGATAGAAGTGCTGCTTCAGAATATCAGGCAAACAACAAAGCCTGCTGTTCAACGCATAGCTCTCTCCACAAACGATGGGATGATCTTCGCAGCCACACAGGAAATTCTTTACTGTCAGGCAGAGAGTAATTATACAACAGTTGTTTTAACGGGTGGCAAAAAAATAATGGTTTCGAAAGTGTTGAAAGATATTGATGAAGCGTTGGCAGGCCCTGATTTTTTCAGAGTGCATAATTCTTATCTCATTAATCTTAACCACATAAGAAAATTTGTACGGGGTGAGGGTGGGTATGTTATTATGGAAGATGGCACTAACATCAGTATTTCGCGCAGCAGGCGACAGGAGTTCATGGAACAATTCTCTAAGTTTTAAAATCAATTCTTGAGAGAATATTTTAGTTTCTTATCGGTATAATTATTTTTCCATTAGTAAACTATAGACCAAGAAGCGGGTTGCTCCCGATCGGAACTGTCTCCCTCAGGTTTCATAAAAACTTTCCTTTTTGTCATCCACATAGAAAATTCAGCCATTCACTCAATATCGTTTTTATTTCTTTTTTGGGTGATAGTAGTTTTATTTACACGCGAAGGACAATAAAAACGATCGAGTAGTGAGCCAGTGCAAAGCAACTGCAAAACGAATACACAAAGGGGGGTTAATAAACATAGGTCATTCTTTAAGGAGTGGCCTTTTTTTACAAAGAAAACTTTGTTGCAAAACACACAATCAAATATACCATCCGCTCAATAATTCTTTTAAACGCCTGTGCATAATAATAGTTTTGTCTCTCAAAATTTTTAAAACTAAGAATTTATTACAGCGAAAATTTTAAAAGAAGCGGTTATTTTCTTAATTGTTTTTATCCATGATAAATCTTTTAGGAAATCTGTTGTACGTAGAAACGATCTTAAGTAACTATTAATAACTGAAACAATGAAAACAATAATTCTGCTCATAAGAATAATTGCTACGGTTGTAATATTGACTGCTATACTAAAATATCAGATATAGTTTTTTTAGAAAGAGTTTATTCAGAGGAATCTATCAGGCAATACTCACTCAATATAAATGAAAGCGTCCGTTTTTTTAAAGGGCGCTTTTTATTTTGTAATATTCTAAATGATTTTTGTATTAATCTTAATTAACGGATTGCTCACCATCTTCATTATAAACTGTTGAGTTTACTTTTATTCCGGCTACATAAAGAATTATTCCATTTACTCAACATCTCTTTTTACCGCCTTTGTGCGGTGATAGTTTTACATCGCAATCAAAATTATTTACTAATTAAATTTTACTACAGTGAAAGTGTTAAAAGCAGCAATCGTCGCATTAGTATTTTCAACAACTTTTCTCGCCTGCAAAAAAGATTCTTCATCACCGTCTTCACCTTCTGTGGCAGGTAAATATGTGGGCACCTACGGCTTCGATAATGAAACTCCGAACCTGTTTTATAGTCTTAACATCAAGGCCGATGGTGTGATACAGGAAATCGGCGAATCTTCCGGCGTACCTACGGGAGAAGGCACATGGCAAATAAACGGCAATACATTAACGGCTACCTACACTATGTTATTTGAGCCTTATAACAAGTATTCAATTGTAGCAATTTTTGATGGGGGCAAAGGAACATTAACAGGCACATGGGGGTATGATAATAATGGAGCGGATGGTGGAAAAATGGCAATGAGCAAACAATAAAGAGCATCTATGACAAACATCGGGAGGTCGTTCTTTTAGGAATGACCTTTTTATTTTTGTGAGAAATACGTTTTCTGATTGGTCACCTTTCTTAACTTCACTTTCTATCTCAATATTTATTTTCTCTACTCCTTAGCTGTAAATCGGCAAATTATAACAAACCATTCATACACCTTTCTTTATTTGATGTTATGATTATTGGTAATTTATCTTGTGAAAATTTGCATCACCTTCATATTAATTTTGCTTTCCAACTTTTTTTCCTCAGCACAAGATAAAAGCGGCTTCTGGAAAGGTACTTTAAGCATGCCGGGTGGTTGCTTTCCCACCAATAATATTGAACTGCAGATTACACTTAACGGCGATTCTGTTCATGGTAATTCTTATCATTATGAGGATATTGATAATTATGTAAAGAAAAAATTTGTTGGTGTTAATATACCCTCTTTTGAAAAGATTGTACTGCAAGAGACATATATTAATACTTACAAAATTCCCCTTATTTGTAAGGTGTGTATTAAAAGATACGACTTGGTGTACAGCAAGAATGGAAATGAAGAAATGTTAAGCGGTGAATGGAGTGGTTATATTTACGGAACCGGTGCTGACTGTGGTAAAGGTGCCATCATGTTATCACGTATAAGGGAATCGGCATTTAAAGAAGTGCCCGAAATTGAAGTAGATACCGGTAAAATACAATTGGATTTTTATGATAATGCAGAAATTGATGGTGATTCCATTTCCGTTTTAGTGAATAAAAAAGTGGTGGTTTCACATCAAAAGTTGACTGCAAAACCGGTTACTGTATTTGTAACTGTTGATTTGCAAAACACCTTTCAGGAAGTGGAAATGGTAGCAGAAAATTTGGGAAGTATTCCGCCAAATACAGCAATGCTTGTTGTTACGGCAGCAGGAAAACGTTATCAGTTGTTTCTTACATCCACCACAGAAAAAAGCGCAAGAGTTCGATTTGTTTATGAGAAAAATAAAGAGGTCCAATTCAAATAAAAGATAGTGTTTCGATAACTGTGTAAAGATCAGAACGGCGCGATAAAAAGCTTAATAGAATTACAAAAGCTCATTCGCCGTTCTGTTATTCCTTAATCTTAAACTCAGTTATTATGGAAACAGAACAATTAAAACAGAGTTCTCAATAACATTTTTATTTTAATACCCGGTTTAATTTTTTACCTGGCTCTTAGCACGTTAACCTGTATAGACAGAATATCGTCGAAGTCTTCCCACCAACCACAATTGCAATAGAATGGGATGAGTAAAATATCGGAGAGCACTTCACACGATGGAAAATTACGGAGCCAATAAGGTTATTTTATTTTTACTTTTATTTCAAAGCCGCTCTTGAAGCGACTTTTTTATTTAATTTGGTAACGACCCATTACTTCACGTAAAAAACCAAAACATGAAAAAAACACTACTCTTTGTTACAGCAATATTAACCGTTACTGCAAGTTTTTCTCAAACAAGGCCCCGGATACATAGGATAAAAGTTTCCGAATTTCAGTTCACGCCTGCAACGACGAACGCTGTAGTTGGCGATGTTATCATTTTTGTATGGGTTAATGGTACACATACCACAAAATCAACCAGCGTACCTCTGGGTGCGAAGCCGTGGGGTGACACCGCGATAGATGTATATCACCCGACATTCAGGTATAGAATAAAAGTTGCTGGTACCTACAATTATGAATGTGGACTTCATTCGTTTATGAAAGGAACAATCATTGCAAGCCGCCCGCTGGATGTGGCGATGGGTACTTTTGCTGTTAACTGGGAAAACGCAAAACCAGTGTTGAACTGGAAAGCGAATAAGAGTACAAACGTTTCTTACTTTTCTGTGCAAAAGAGTTATGACGGATCTACGTTCAATGAGGTTGCAAAGGTTCAGCCATCTCCTTCAACGTCCTATAAATATATTGACCAGGATCACTTGATGAATAAATATGTGTACTACCAATTACAACTGGTTGACAAAAACGGTAATTCTGAATTGAGCGATATCAGGATGCTGACAAGTCCTCTGCCATCATCCAAACTCATAACGAGTATTAGTCCAAACCCGATCAGCAGTCCCGGGCACTTAATGCTGCAGTTCAATGCGGATAAGGATGGTAAAATGCTGGTGCAATTACATAACTCAAATGGTGAGTTGATCAAGCAAGCCGAGATGTCGGCTGTGAAAGGAGTCAATAATGGTCATTTCCATTTGGGCGATCTTAAGTCAGGATTATATTATTTGGTTTGTACGCTGGGAAGCATTCAGGAAAAACACACCATCGTGTATCAATAAGTTTTTTCTTTTCCATCTTGAGGGGTTGTTGTACGGCAACCTTTTCTATTTAAGTTTTCCTTCTCTGCAATTCACCCTCCGCGGAGGTCTTCACAGCATAGCCTTGTGTTTTGAGTGAGACCCGCGGCATGTTTAGCCCTACGTTATTGATCCGCAGATATTGCTCCGCTTAGCGGAGGCATTTGGAATTTTGATACAATACGTTTCTATGAAGGATTTTACAGACAACAGTTCATTGTCATCCGTTATAACAACTGAAGGTTACTGCTGTCGGTTTATTATGACTGGTTTTTATTTAACTCAAAACACTAATCTTTAGTTCGAAGTGCCCTGCGGAACACTTCGAACAACGCGAGGTTGACACTTACCTTACATTCTTTTTCATTACTTCAAAAAACCATTCAAATAATTCAGAATCGTTGTGGTCCGCATCATCAGGCTTACGTGCCCTTGTGCAGGAACAATAGCTAATTGCGATTTTGGCATTGGTTGCAGGTCAGCAGAAACATCACCACCCCACAATTTGTTTCGAAGTAAACCTTACACCATGTTAACATGTGCAGATTAGTAGCGAGGAACATATTATGCTTATTAAATGGAAGAGGATTTTTTATGTCGAAAACGTGTGACATTGCTTATCATGACCATTTTTAAGGCGATTTATTATCAGTGAGGCATTTGAACGCAGCAGATTATTTATTTAAAATATTTACGTTACTTTTTCTTTAAAATAAGTGTAGGTAATCTTCTGTTAATGTTTTAAATATACTTTACGCTGTTCATTGTAAGGTTTGCAACTTTTTTATTTACACCGGACTTGGTTTTTACTAAGTCCGTTTATTCTTTTAAGAAACTTTCAATAGCGACTTGCCATTCACCATTTACGACGACTATTCACCATGCACAGTTTGACCACTCGCTATTCACGACTCATCCTTCACTCTGTTAATCTTCTGTAACCATAAAAATATCTTTTTGACAATTTGTGATTAGATAATCGTCAACTTTTGTTGAACGGATAACTTGTAAAACAATCTGTAACAAATTTGCACATCCAGTTATCGCTTAATGAAAAATATTTTTATATGAAACGTAAATTGCACCATTCCCTTATTCTTCTCTTTGTGCTGTTCCCTTTATGTGCTGTACCGGTGTCTGCCTACGTCTTGGCAGACTGGCAGCTCCTTGCTGGAATTCTTGTTTTCTACTTGTCTGCATTTCTTTCAATACATGCACTTGTTGTATTTACATTATTTATGAGTATTGTGTGGATAGTCGGTGGCTTCGATCTTCATCATCCTCCTACTTTTTTCTTTTTTTGTTTGCTGTTCGGCTTTGTCTTGTACAAAGCGGCGGAGAAATTTGTACAAGACGATGATAGTGATGGTACACATAATTTGTATAGGCATATTGAAAATGTAAAAAGCGAAATATTTGAAGCGCAATTGTTATAGGGTTCTGCTGTATTCAAAAATGTGATGCCTAAGGGCGGCTCCATGACGGTTGATTGTATTATAAAAATAGTCAAACGCTATCACTTCCCAATGCAACAAACACATGATGCAGACGGTGCAATTAAATCGTCCAAAACAATTTTACCTGCGCAATTTATTCCCGGTAAAATTTATTTTTTTCTTTTTACACTTCTCGGTATAGTATATGTCATCGGCTTATTTGTTCCGCTCATGGATAATGATGCTGCCCATCATGCAAACATTGGCTTGCACATGTATCTCACCGGTGATTATGTACATTTAATTGATGTAAACAAGGATTATCTTGATAAACCCCATCTGCTCTTTTGGCTTGCAGCAGCAAGTTATCATCTGTTTGGCGTAAGTGCATTTGCTTACAAATTTCCTTCATTTCTGTTTAGCATTTTAGGCATTTACTCAACTTATCGAATTGGCAAAGCTTTATATGATGCAGAGGTTGGAAAGCTTGCCGCATTAATGTGTTCATGCGCCTTTGCATTTATTCTTCAAAACAGTGATGTTCGCATGGATGCTATTCTTACTGCAAGCGCTGCTTTTGCTGTTTGGCAATTAGTCGAACTTATTCTGCATAGGAAGTTTATTAATGTAGCAGGCGCAGCACTTGGTCTTGCACTCGGCTTTGCCGTTAAGGGTCTTATAGGTGTGTTTGCACCAGCGGTCGCAATCTTTTTCTATGTTATGTATCGCAACAGTTGGTCAATTATCTTTAACTGGAGATGGGCAGTGATGATTGTTCTGTTTATGGTTTTAAGCTCACCGGTAATTTACTGTTATTATGTGCAATATGATTCGTATTCTGAAACAGTAATCAGGGAACAAGTTCATATCTCCGGAGTTCAATTTATACTTTGGGGGCAAACCATAGAGCGCTACGATGGCAGTGCTTATGGCGGAACAGGACGAACAGACTATCCTTTTTTCTTACACACCTTCCTGTGGGCATTTGCACCATGGTCCCTACTAATGTATTTGACTTTCATGTTTCGTATCAAAAACTTCTTTACACAAAAAGAAGAGTGGCTCACAACAGGATTTTTTTGTGTTTTATTAGCAATGTTTTCGTTCGCAGGGTATAAACTGCCGCACTATTTAAACGTCATGTTCCCGTTATGTGCTGTAGCTACAGCTTCTTTTATATTAAATAACGCCGCAAATGAAAAATGGGTGAGGGCAATTACAACCATTCAGTTTATCGCCTCAATTGTGATTTTAATACTTGCACTTGCAGTCAATGTTTGGGCATTTCCAATCAATAAAACATGGGTCGCGTTTGTTGCCATCGTTCTGGTGGGAGTTGTGATTTGGTCGTTTATCAACAAACGGTTTACCCAATTACAAAAAGCTGTTTTATTATCCGTTAGCACGATGATATTCTTGTTCTTTCTGCTCAATACAAACTTTTACCCACAGTTGCTTACTTACCAATCTGGCAATGAATTAGCTGAAAAAATAAAAGGAAAAATTAATCCCCGCGACGTCTATTTTTATGATGGTGTCCTCAATCATTCATTCACCTTTTACACCGCTTCAATAAGGCAGCCGTTTTCAGATGCTGTTTTACAGCAAAAGAAAAACCTCTGGGTATTCACTGATACAGATGGTTTAAACGATTTGTATAACAAGCACTATAATATAACCAATAAAATCAGTCAAAGAGATTATAGGGTTAGTCAGCTCACATTCAAATTTGTGAATCCGTCAACAAGAGAACCGGCTTGCAATTATGTTTGGTTAGTAAACATTAGTCTGCGTTAATTTCTTTGGCTCCTGCATTAACCAAATAGGAAGGCAAAACACTCAATTTATCCAAATCTCCCGCTGGCGCAAGGGAATAAAAGAACACACACCTGCTCCTTTGTAAATGAAAAAGCAACGTGGTCGAAAAATAATTTTGTCGATGTCTTAGTTCAATCATCGTTTCAGATTGCTTCAAAATTGGGCTATGCACAAAAACCAATAAAAAAAATTCTCGCAATGACGAAGTCCCCATTTGCTCTGTGGCCATGGAGTATGTCCCTATGACCGTGATGGTGAAGCTTAAGCAACCGACATAGATTGTCTATTCACCATTCATTTAGCCCTTAAACTCTTTGAGAGCCCTGGCTACTCCGTGCGAAGGCTCTTCACAGGGTTTTCCATTGCTGCTTTAATTGCCTGTACACTTACTGTTGATAGCGCAATTAACAAAGCGCCTGCTCCTACAATTACAAACATCCACCAACTTATGGCAATTCTATATGCGAAATTCTGCAGCCAGTTATTCATTATCCACCATGCGAGTGGCGTGGCTATTGTAATCGAAATTGCAACCATTATAACAAAGTTTGAAGACAATGTTGCAACTATATCTTTTACACTTGCACCAACTACTTTTCGAATTCCAATTTCTTTTTTGCGATTAACAGCATTAACGGCAGATAAACCAAACAAGCCCATACATGCAATAAAAATGGCAAAGAAACAAGACGCCTGAATTACTCTCTGCCATCTCATATCTGCTTCATACATTTTTGCAAGTGTTTGATCGAGGAAAGTATATTCAAAAGGATAACCGTTGGCGATCTGTTTCCACTCTTTTTGCAGATTGCTTATGGCAGATTGCATTTGCCCTGCTCTTATTTTGAGCATAAAATAAAAAACATAATTCTTTGCAAGCACATGTTGCTCCGGCTCAATTTTTTTGGTAAGGCTTTCAAAGTTGTAATCTTTTACTACACCGATAATTGTAGAACGAATCGCTTCATTATAGACTCCGAGCTTAGCATCTTTACCGAGCAGGTTGAATAATGTTTCATTTACAATGGATGGTCGTATTGTACTTGATGTATCAGAAGGAAATGATTTTGAAAAAGGTCTTCCTGCAATAAATTTTATTCCCAACATTTCAAAATAGTTGTAATCAACCGTTAGCTGCCGCAGCCATTTATCCTCGCCATTTAAAATAAATCTGTTTGTATTGTATGCTCCATCCAATCCGCCATTCATGCCAGAAAACTGAAGTATTTCAGGTTGTGATTTTCCAAAAACATAGAGACGATCGTGAAGCCGTTTTGTAAAATCATCGTCCCATACAGGATTTTGTACCATTAATATTTGTTCCTTATCAAACCCCAAATCTTTATTACTGATGTATTGCATTTGCCGGTTGATAACAAAAGCCGATATCATCAAAACCACACAGGCTGTGTATTGCAGCACAACCAATGCTTTTGAGAAGCGCGGATTTATTTTAAAGGTTTGAAAACTTTTGATGATTGAAACAGGTTTCATTCGCCCCATAAGCAATGCAGGATAATAACCTGCTAAAATGCCTAACGTTAGCGAAAGAGCTACTAATGCTATAAAAATGTCCTCCCACGAAAAATTATTAAAATGCAAATGGGTGTCCATCGCCATATTGAATAAAGGAAGAAACAATTGCATTAATATCAAACCAAATACAACGGATATAACAACCAATATTTGTGTTTCTGTCCAAAACTGTAAAACCACAGCCCGTTTGTTTGCGCCCATTACTTTACGCACGCCTACTTCCTGCGAACGTGCGGCTGCATTGGAAATTGAGAGTAAAACATAATTGAGCGAAGCGATGAGCAGGATGACTATTACAAGACAAGCTAACTCGTAAATATTTTTTGCATCAGTATAATGACCCCATGGATGGGATATATTATAATGGCAATCTGCAAAAGGACGTAAATGCCAATAAAAATTTTTAAAATCAGAAGGCTTGAAATATTGAGGAGATTCGGATAATTGACTTTCTACATAATATTTTTTTACCCATTGATTCAATTTATTTTCAAACTTTTCTGCAGATACATTATCGGCTAATTCAACCGCATACAAATGTGTTTGATGATTAAACCGTTCCTGAATATTGTATGCATAGTCGGGATCAGATAACAATGGTATAATCAGGTCGTATTGAATGCTTGAATTTGCCGGTGCATCTTCTGCGATTCCTGCAACAGTATAAAGCTGATTGTTGATGTCAAGAAGCTGAATAGGTTTTCCTATAGGATTCTCATTGCCAAAATATTTTTTTGCAACAGTTTCTGAAAGCACGATTTTTTTTGGCGAACTAAGAACAGTTTTAGAATCACCTTCTTTTAAACGAAAAGAAAAATTGCTGAAAAAATTATCATCGGTAAACAATGCATGTTCTTCTTTAAATATTTCATTGTTTATTTTAATCAATTGTTCGCCGTAATCTTTGAAACGTGTAATGCTTTTTATTTCGGGAAAGGTGTTGAGTATATCCTGTGCTACAACCAAAGGAAAAACGAGTTGATTTTCTACTTCGTCATTTTTTGTGAGAAAAGAAAAGGAGAATAAATTTTTTTTGGAGGTGTCTTTGGGAGAAGGATAAATATTACTCATCTCCAATCGAAAAAGGTGGTCGTTCTTTACATGAAAAGTATCGTAAGATTGCTCGTACCTTATATAAAAAAACAATAACAGACAAAAAGCAACAGAAAAAGATAACCCTACAATGTTGATGAGACTAAATGTGCGGTTCTTGCGCAAGTTGCGCCATGCAATCTTAAAGTAATTTCTAAACATGCATTATAATTTTGACGTTTGTCGTTTATGTGTTGAATAAAGAACTAAACGTTTGAAGTGTGCCCCGATGCAGCGCACAAAACCTAACTCGGGGTCAGTGACGACGCAACGGAAGCTTCATTCATATTCTTCAGTCTGGCTTATAAAAATTTTCCTTACAACCCTTAAAATCCAATAAATCATGGTTAAGACTATTCTGTTCTTAAACTCTTCGCCGGATTTGCAATTGCTGCTTTTATTGCCTGATAACTTACTGTAATCAACGCAATGATTACCGACAACAAGCCTGCCATTGCAAACACCCACCATTGAATAGTTATGCGATAAGAATAATCTTTTAACCATGCATTCATTGCCCACCATGCCACAGGAGCAGCGAGAGCGAATGAGATAATAACGAGTTTGAGAAAATCTTTCGAGAGCAGTGCAGTGATGCCTGTAACGGATGCGCCCAACACTTTGCGCACACCAATTTCTTTAATGCGACTCTCTGCCATGTATGTTGCAAGACCAAACAAACCGAGACATGAAATAAAAATAGTGAGCCCCGCAAAAATACCTGCAAGCATACCTGTGCGTTGTTCGTCTTCAAATTTCTTGGCATACTCCTCATCAACAAAATGATATTCGAAAGGATATTCCGGATTATATTTTTTGAAGATAGCTTCTGCCTTTTTTAAATTGGCAGCAGTGGAATTTTTGTCACTGAATTTAATAAGTATTGTAGCAAACCATGCCTTTGCGCCATAAATAAGCATTGGTCTTGTTGGTTCGTAAGGAGATTGGCAAAATAAAATCTTTTATAACACCTACTATATGCCAATTTTGTCCGTTATCCTTCACAATTTTACCAAGCGGATTTTTGAACTTGAATACTTTTAACGCAGACTCATTAATGATAAGTCCGTTTGAATCTGTTGGAAATTGTTTCAAATCAAAATCACGTCCCTGAACAAAAGTTAGTCCTGCAGTTTTGCCTAAGCCCTCATCCTGATTGTACCTGTAAAAATCTGTTTTATCGTTCGGGTCTTTACCTTCCCACTCTTGCCCCCAACCATCACTCCAGCTTTCTGTAATAGGTGCACTCGTTTTTGTTACTGAAGCAGCAACACCGGATGAAAGCAATTCATTTTTTATCAAGAGATAATTCTTTTCAATATCTCCTGTCATGAAGTGATAAATAAGATTGTTCTTGTTGTAACCTGTTTCACGTTCTCTTGCATAATCAATTTGCTGTTTTACAATGATGGTGCAAATGATAAGAATAATTGCAAAAGTAAATTGCAGCACCACCAATACTTTGCGCGGTGTAATTAATGCATTTACTTTTTGGAAAGTTCCTTTCAACACTTTCACCGGTTGAAATGAAGAAAGGAAAAATGCAGGATAACTTCCAGCCAACACACCTGTGAAAACAATAAAGGCAACACATGCTAACCATTCATTGATGTTGTTATAGGGAACAGAAATTTTTTCACCGATAAGATTGTTGAATGCAGGCAATGTTAGTTGAACAATGCCAACCGCAATAATACCCGCGATAAAGGCAAGCAAAACAGATTCACCAATAAACTGACCAACAAGCAAACCTTTTTGTGCGCCGACAACTTTACGAATTCCAACTTCTTTTGCACGTTTCTCGCTGCGTGCTGTGCTAAGGTTCATAAAGTTGATGCAGGCAATCAATAAAATGAATGCGGCGATTATTCCAAACAATCTTACAAACTCAATGCGTCCGCCGCCATCTTCAACTCCATTTGTAAAGCTTGAATACAAACGCCAACGACTTAACGGATAAATAAACATTTCCCATTTAGGATCGTCCTTATCATATTTTGGCTTAAATGTTTTTAGTTTGGAATTTACCGAAGCTACATTGGTATTGGGTTTCAGCAAAACATAAGTGCGGGTGCTGTTGTTGCCCCAGTTTACATCGTCGTCGCCGCGATAACGTTTGTACGACCATGGCACCAAATATTCAAAATCGAATCTTGTATTAGTTGGCGGGTCTTTTAATATACCCGTAACAGTGAAATTATCTTTGTTGTCAATCTTTATTATTTTGCCCATTGCATCTTCGTTGCCGAATAATGCTTTTGCCAGCTTTTCTGTAAGAACGATTGAATGCATATCGTTCAACAAAGTTTTAGGATTGCCTTTCAACAGCGGGAAAGTAAATACCTGCAAGAAATTTGAATCAACAATTCTTCCATGCTTCGTTACTCTTTTATCACCGATGCTGAATAAA